>Ga0214921_10000053_pt1 | contig 211579 bp, 201 predicted proteins | sample LL1505_MetaG_FD_177992 | JGI IMG/M metagenome (GOLD analysis project Ga0214921, IMG submission 177992) | Freshwater microbial communities from Lake Lanier, Atlanta, Georgia, United States - LL-1505 | ecosystem: Environmental > Aquatic > Freshwater > Lake | place: USA: Georgia | collected... | reverse complement strand
ATGCTAATAAACGCATCTTCGATTTCAATAATCATATTCTTATCGGCTCTCTTGATAACAACAATAACATCATTCACATTTAATTTTATTTCTCTGTAATCACTTAATTATATTTACCTTTTTTATTCTTTTTTTACTCTAATATCTCTTCGTTTCCTTTTTCATCACAACACAATGTAAATAATTCTAAATTAGAATCAAAATACATAATATAAAAACTTTTATGAGAATTAATATTTAAATAAACATAACTACTATTATCGTTAGCATTATAATTTATTTTTTTTATTCCTACTAACAAATCACGTCTTTTATCATTTTTATCGATCTGATTTATTTGTATTATTTTTCCGTGTCTTATGATAAATCTTTTATCATAAGAAATAATATGTTTTACTATTTCAATTGGTAACCTTTCCATATTTGTTTTTATTATATAAAAAATAAATATTCTATTTTCAATTTTATCATTATGAAACAATATAAAAGATTGAAGTGATATTATATAATGTTCTATAAAGTATTATTAATTACCCTTTTCATAATACCATCAAAAGTATTAGCGTATAGCTATTTACAAATGACAAACAACGATATAAACAAAGTCATCAAAAACAAATATTTTTTAACTGAAGTTCCATACAACAAGTTGATAAAAAAAATAGAAAAACACGAGGTATCGAAAATTTATTTTTCAAAAAGATATGATGATGTAGTATCAGAAGAATCCAATAAAGTCGGTAATACATTGATAGATTATACATACACTCCTATATCTCCATTTGTAACAAGTAGCTTAGTAGAAACAACAGTAAAAAACAATATAGATACAGTGTTTTTACAACCGGATACACCGTCACAATTCCAGCAATTTGCAAGTGATTCATTGTCGTTTGTCAGTAATTATTTCGTTCCATTTGTCTTCATATCAGTGTTTTTATCATTCATAAGAAATCTTCAAATGGCAAACACTAATAGAGGTGGTATAAGTGGACTTCCAAATTTAAAATTAGACATAAAAAAAGACAAAGAAAATATGAAAAATGCAAATATAACAATAAATAGTTTTGCAGGAAGTCCAGAAATATTCGAAGAATGTACTGAAGTTGTTTCTTATTTAAAAAATGCCACATTATATAAAAATGCAGGTGCTGAAATCCCAAAAGGTATTTTATTAGAAGGACCCCCAGGCACTGGAAAAACGTTATTAGCAAAAGCAATTGCAAGTGAAGCTGATGCATCTTTTGTATCTATCTCAGCAAGTGAATTTGTAGAAGTTTTCGTAGGCGTTGGTGCATCAAAGATCCGTACGTTGTTTCAGGAAGCTAGACAAAACAAGCCTTGTATTATATTTATAGATGAAATAGATTCAGTAGGAAGACAACGAGGTGCAGGCATAAACATGGCAAATGATGAACGTGAACAAACATTAAACCAATTACTAGCAGAGATGGATGGGTTTGAAAGTAATGATGGAGTACTGGTTATAGCAGCAACAAATCGTAAAGACGTATTAGATGCTGCATTATTAAGACCAGGTAGATTTGATCGAATTATAACAGTAGCACTTCCAGATAAGAATTCTCGTAAAGACATATTAAAAGTACATTCAAAAAACAAAAATTTAGATTCTAATATAAATTTGGAACTTATAGCAGAAATGACTGGCGGGTTTTCTGGTGCACAAATCAAAAATTTATTGAACGAAGCTGCTATAAATGCAGCCAGAACCGGAAATTCAATAATAACTGAAACTAATATATTAGAGGCATTAGAAAAATTAGTAGTAGGATTGATTCGAAAAATAGATACACGCAGTGACGAGTCGAGACGTAGAATTGCTATACATGAAACTGGACATGCTTTATTATGTAATTATTTCAATGATTATTTTGAATTAAAAAAAGTTACAATTCAAAGTACATACAATGGTGCAGGTGGATATACATTATTCAATGAATATCAAAATATAACAGAAAGTGGATTATATACAAAAAACCTATTAAAAAAGCAGTTAATAATCGCAATGGGAGGAAAAGCGGCAGAAAATATTTTTTACGGAGAAGAATATGTATCAGTTGGTGCAGTTCAAGATTTGAAACAAGCAAATTCTGTAGCTCAACGAATGATTGGAAATTATGGAATGGGAAAATTATTAGAACCATTTTATAATGAAAATGTTGATAGTGAACGCAATCCATTTTTAGGTAGAAGCTTAGGAAGTGGAGATAAGTATTCTGAAAAAACAAAAGAAATAATGGACGCTGAATCATTAGAGTTAGTCAGAAATGCATATGACGAAGCAAAACGTATTTTAAGTGAAAATCGCGAAAAAATGGATATTGTAATAAATGAATTATTAGAAAAAAATACAATATATGGAAAGGATTTCAAAGAATTGCTTTTATAAAAAAATAATATATAAAATAATTATTGTTTATATATTATGTGTGGAATACTAGGATTGATAAATGTAGACAAAAACAAATTTGTTAATCAGGCCTTAGTTGATGGTTTGACAGTATTACAACACCGGGGTCAAGATGCAGCAGGTATATCAACTATTTTCAAAAATAGATTTCATATTTATAAAAACAAAGGAATTGTATCCGAAGTATTCAATCAAGCCAATATAACAGAATTGAAAGGTAATGTTGGATTGGGTCATGTAAGATATTCTACGTTAGAAACTTCTCACATATTTGAAGCACAACCATTATATACAAACGTGCCATATGGAATTTCTTTAGTACATAATGGTAATATTACAAATACAGATGAAATAATGAAAGATATGATAAAAAGTAATATACATATCAACACAAATTCTGATAGTGAATTACTATTGAATGTATTTGCAGATGAACTATCCAGAAAAAGAATATCAAATATAACAGCTTTTGACATATTTGATTCTGTACGAACATTGATGCGTAGATGTAAAGGCGGATTTTCAGTTATATTATTGATAAATCGGGTTGGGTTAATAGCGTTTCGAGATCCATATGGAATAAGACCATTATGTTTCGGAAAAAACGATGATTGTGATTATGCAATAGCATCTGAGAGTGTAGCAATAGATGCATTAGATCAACAATTCAAGTTGTTAAGGGACATATCACCAGGGGAATGTATATTTATAAACACAAATTGCGAATTAACCTCACAAATTGTTTCAGAAAAATCAATATTAAAGCCATGTTTATTTGAATATATATATTTTGCAAGACCAGATTCTATAATAGATGGTGTATCAGTATATGATTCAAGAATAAAAATGGGAGAAAAATTAGCAAAAAATATAATAAAAGAATTTGAAAAAAATAATAAAGAAGTAGATATTGATGTTGTTATACCGATACCAGAAACATCCAGAATATCAGCACTAGAAATAGCAAATATATTAAAAATACCTTATAAAGAAGGGTTTATAAAAAATCGTTATATAGCGAGAACATTTATATTGCCAGGTCAGGAAATAAGAAAAAAAACAGTTAGAATGAAAATAAACACAATAAAGACTATATTTGAAGGAAAAAACATATTAATAGTAGATGATTCGATAGTTAGAGGTACAACATCAATGCAATTAATACAATTAGCAAAAAATGCAGGAGCAAAAAAAATATATTTTTCAAGTGCAGCGCCGCCTGTTAAATATCCGAATATGTATGGTATAAATATTCCAACCACGAGCGAGCTAATAGCAAATAATAAAAATAATAAAGAAATAGCGAAAACAATCGGTGCGGACATGATAATTTATAATGATTTAGATGATGTGATTGATTCGTGTATTAATAAAGATACAAAATCTCCAAAAGAATTTGAAACATCATGTTTTAATGGTGAATATATAATATAATTATAATATATATGGAAGCGGTATACATTCATTTATTTCATATTTTGATAGTTGGTGGGTTGTTTCTATATGTAGGTATCTCAAAAACTAATTTACCAAATTTTATGTATATAGTAATTACAATACTTGGAATAGTAATAATATTATATCATGGATACAAAATATATAAAAAAGTAATAGAAGGAAAAAACCCTTGGGTGAATTATATACATTTTTTTTACATAGGACCTTTATTAATTTTCATTGGATTAAACAAAGAAAAAACACATAGATTATATTTTGAATTATTATTAATGTCAGCATTTGCATCTATTGGTTATCATGGTTATTATTTAATTCATTAATCATATTTTCTTCTATACATTCAATAACGCTATTCAAATTATTATCGTAACATTTTACATGTTTTAAATTCAATTGTGTTGACATAATATTAAAAAAATCCCAATTCATATTACATGTTACTTCAATAATTGTAGTTTTTTCTTTACAAAAAAACATGTTAGACATTGCCGCACCATGTGCACATATAATAATTTTTGCATTATTAAAAATATTGATTTGTTCTTCAAAAGACATCAATTCAAGATATACACTTTTAATCTTACCATTATATTTATTTTTCAAATATTCTTCAAGAGAATCTATTTTATCGATTTCTCTTCGTTCTTTGCCAGTAGTAACATTTTTATTTAAATCTTTCAAATAATTATCATCAATCAAATTTATCCTATTATGTCTTTTAATTAAAATAATTGGTAAGTATTTCTCATTGTAAACGAGAGGATTAATTTTATATCTTTTAAATATAAATTGTCTAAAAATATCAAAATATTTTTTATTACAATAGTATTCTTTAGGGTTATATTTAATAGTTTTAATATATAATATATCGAATTGTGGTTTAATCAATTCTATACTTTTATTTAACATAACCTCTTCATATATTTTATTAAAATTACCAAGTGTTTGATCAATGTTTTTTTCTCTAACAATTGTTTTAAAATTATATATATTATTTATTATTTCTGGAAATAAGCAATCACATAAAAAATGTGCATAATGGAATAGACAACCTCCATTTCTTTTGTTTATAATTTTAATCATTATATATATATTTGAATATATAATTATTATCAAATTTATAAAATAACATAAAGATATTTTGCGTTTTAAAATAATGTTCATTTATACGGGCTCTTTATTTTTGTATCATTTTATTTTAAGTAAAACAATAAGTGGTGTAAATATATTTAAAAAAATAAAACAAGAATTAAAAACTGATAAAAAGAATTTCAGTTTTACATGGAGAATATGTAGTACAACACATGCAATTATAATGTTCTCAATAGCACTATATTATTGGAGTTATATTTTTCCAAAATATAGAAAAATAGACTTCAGTTCATTAAATAAAATAGGATCTTATGAAGAAACAACATTTAATTTGATGATAGGATTTTTATGGTATGATCTAGTAATAGAATTATATCAAACTAGACAAATAGATACACTAGCGCATCATATATTTGGATTACTATCACATTATTCAACATTGAATACAAATAATCATGCAAGTTGCTATTATACTATGATGGTGTACATAGCAGAAGGTTCTACACCGTGGTTGAATTTATGTTGGTTAGGATTTAATACAAATGCATCAAATAAATTGATTTACAAAATTAGTTCAATTAATTTAATGATTACATTTTTTCTTTGTAGAGTATGTATGGCAACTTATATTTTTTGGCATTTAAATTACTATGTAAAAGAATGGCCTTGGAAAACAAAACCATATATTTACCAATTATATATATTCAATTATTGCGTAGCATTATTTTTTGCTATTCTTAATTATTATTGGTTTTATAAATTAGTAAAAATGGCGATCGGTGGTAAAAAAACAATATCAAATGATGATAAAAGTATTTAATATAGTATAAATAATTAAACAATTCAAATATTATTAAATTATTAGATTGTATTATCTTTATTGTATATCAATTCAGAATACATACATGATGATATAGTAATAAAAATATTTACAACATTAAAATGCCATATAGTAGTTAAAAATAGATTTAAAAATTGTGTTTCTCTAGTATATGAATATTTTTGTCTAATAAATAACGTAAAACATGCATTTATTAAATGTAAAAGTCCGTAAAATACAGTTTCGTCATTTATTGAATGTTTTTTATATGTATTAATTGTTTTAATTGATCTAGATATTATGGCTATAAAAAAAGTAATACTGTTTGAGTTTTCTATGCTTTTGTTATGATAATATTCAATAAAAAAAGAAGAAAATAAAAAATTTTTTAATATAAAACTATCTATATTTGCAAAAGCTAATAAAGAAACTGCAATATAATCATTAAATAAAAAAATATCATATTTGTCGGACAAATCATTAATAATAATCATTTTATCTTTATATTTTTCATATAAATCAAACTTATGTGTATTATACATGAATGAAGTATAAATAATATAAAAATTGGCAAAAATCCATAAACAATTCTGTGTTTTTATACTATTAAATGCAGATATAAATAACATTAATGAACTTAATCCATTTATCAAATTCATATTAAAATAATAAATAATATATTTATATTTATTTTACAACTAATTTTGTTATAATCCATGTTCCTAACGTAATCCACATTGCAGTAATATTGACTGCGCCATTTGAAATAATCCATCTTAATGCTTGACAATGTAAAGCTGGAACTAAAAATGGCGAAGTAATAAAACCGATGATTGATAGTGGATTACATAAATAAACGTACAAATGTGCAGAAATATAATGTAAAAATATCCAAATAATATAAATAGCACATAATTCATATAAAATTTTGAATTTTTGAAAAATCATTGACATCGTATTATTGTTTTTTATTTCAAACTAAAAAACAATATTCAATTTTTTATTTTTGTTATGATAAATGAATTTGTGTAAAAAAATATTTGTAAATTTTTATTTCTTAATAGATAAATCAAATTGTATTTCCCATTGTTCCAATAATGAAATCGGAATAACAGGCAATAAAGGATGTGCTTCCCAAAAATATCTACAAAATGCCCATTCGAAATGATATTTTTCTGGATACAATTCAGGATAATTATTTTTTAAAAATACGCATATATTATTAGGCAATAATTCTAAATTTGAAGAAGGCATAACATAAGATAATTGTGCCATTTTTGAAAAGGGATTATTTGTTTTTTTATCAGAAACGATAAAATCCATTTCAAAATGAGGAATGTATTTACTAAGGTCACTAAAAAGTGGTGGATAATGATAATTATATTTCCAACGCCAATCTGGACAATCAAAACTATAATATTTATAAACCCATTCTAAACCTTCCAAATAATTATTACAAATATTTTTTATGTTCTCATTATTTTTTTCAAAATGAAACAATGATTTATAATACCTTTTTTCCCACTCTGGTTCTTGTGGACAAATATATTTTTCTTTTTGTCTATAAATAATAGGAACACTATTAATAATATCATCTTTTTCTTGTGGTGTCGTTTCTAATAAATGGCGTTTATCAAATTTATCTCTAACAAAATATTCGTTTAATAATAATTCATGTTCACACTTAGCAACTTCATTAATAAAAGTACTTACATTTCTCCATTGTATTTTATTATTATTAATTAAAAAACGTTCTGGATAATTACCAATACAATTTCTATATATATCCAAGAGACCTTGAATACCATGTGTTCTTATATTCATAGCAGGAAAATGCGGTAAGAAATCATTTCCTAGGAAAAAACATAAAAATACGTAGTCATGTATTCTACGATAATCTGAATATTTACATAACATTTCATTCAAAATACATGATGATAAATGTTGAATATCCAAAAAATAAGGTTCTGTATCTTTACCTATAATATCAATAGGTATAGAACTTTTCAAAAATTCAGGTGCTTCGCGAAATACATAGATGTTTTTTGAAAATTTCAAATTAAAAATGGATAACATTATTAGATCAGCATCTAATCCATAAACTGCAACATTATCATTTTCAAATTTATTTTTACGCAAATGATTGAATAATTTATGTTCACCTTCACCTACTTCATTAGAACAAGAAACAATAACAGAATTACAATTATATTTTTTTTCAGTAAATTTAAATTCATAATCTATCATTTTTGATAACTTTTCCATAAATTCGGTTCCTGGTGTAATAGCTGATGTATTCCATTTTGAATTCTTATTAACAAAAGAATTATTAGATATAAAAATAGATTTATATCTACGAGTTCGTTGTTGATCCATCTTTGCAAACGGTGCTACACCATCAAATGCAATAAAAATAGTATTTGTTGGACGAATAATATCGATATATATTTTTATATTATTGATAACTTGATTAATAATATGGTTCTCCAGATCTACAATAGTCAATTCATCAAATATTTGTTTATCAATAGAATATACAGAATCATAAATTATTGAATTACAATCCATATACAAATCTTGAATAGTCTTGTCTTTAAAATAATTCAAATTTCTTATAATATTAGGATAATTTTTAATAATATAAGAAAAATAACTAGGAATTCCCATTCGAGTACAAGTCTAATACAATAACTAAAAATGTATTTATATCATTTGTGAATGTTATAAAATATTTTTCTCTATATTAATACCTAATTAATTTATAAATAATGAATAATAAATCCATTAACAATGAATTAGAATTACATAATTTTATAGAAGAAAAAACAAAATATATTCAAGAAATAATAAGAAATACAATAATTTCTATTAAAAAAAACACATATTATGAAATATTTAGTAATAATGATATAAATTTATCAATATCTGTATTGAACGAAATATATGCAAAATCAAAAGATATTATGAAGTCAACAAACAAGGATTCAGATAAAACAATAGATTCATTACAAAAAATAATAGACAAACTATCAATGTTAATATGTGGGTTTGGTACAAAAAAAATAGAAGATTTATTATTTATAAGTTTTGGTTCAGAATTTAAAAATATAAAAATAACAGATCCAAAAATACAATCAAAATTTGAATTAATATGTGAATATGTTCAACCAACTGGATACAAAGTAATAAATTGGAAACAATTAAAAATAAATTCACAAAATGATGAAATATGCTGTAACAAAATAACAGATGAAATAATAAAATTAGAAGATGCGAATATGTTTGAATGTTTTGACTTAGAAAAAACAAATAATAATTTTTATCAAAAAATACACGGAATACGCGTTATAATTCAAAATGAAAAACAAAAAAAAACATTAGTTATAAATGGAATAATAGAGGATATAGATATAGAATGTTTTTCAAATTTTTATATAGACTATAGAATATCAGAACTAAAACAAATAGCGAATACACATCAAGAAAATGAAAAAAAAATAATAAACAGAATAATTGAAACACTATCATTGAAAGATATTTTAATATATGGTAATAATGATATTCAAAAGAAAGTTATTTCGGTAATAACAGATGTAAATTCAGTAAAACAATCAAAAATAGATATAACAGTAAAAAAATTTATGGATTTGGAAAATTATTACAAAAGAGATATGTTGATTAATTTACTATTATGTAATGATGATGAAATTTTGTATGTGTGTTATTTATTATATGATTTAATAACAGCAAATTCAATAGATAGCAATGAGAAAAATGAACAAATGTATATTTATAATAGTTTGCCATGGAAAATAAAAGAATATTTTAAAGAAGTAGTAAAATACACTATAAAATACACAAACGATATAATGCAAAAATATGATGTAAACAAGATATCATTAGAACAACAAATATATTTATTGAAAGTAAATGATATTGTAAAAGACAAGGCAATTACAAAATTAAAGGAGATAAAAGGAAATACAAATGAAGGTGGTACAAAGGCAAAACAATACTTAGAAGGTCTTATAAAAATACCATTTGGAATGTATAAAGAAGAACCTATATTAAAAAAGATAAAAAATATCAATTCAACATTTTTAAAAATAAATCCATTAGTAAGTTATTTTTTTCCGGACATTTTGCTAACAAACAAAGAAAAATATACGATAATAGAAATATTAGAATTTATTCGTAGTCTTGAAATATATATAAAAAACAATATTCAAAAAATGATCGAAAACAATTTAGAAAATTTGACAAATCGTGATATTATGAATATAGTACAATATATAAACATAATAAAAAAAAATAATGGTCAACCAAAAATACCGACCGCGAATCAAAAAAAATCAACAATTATAAAAAACATTAAAAATAATATAAATGAGAACAAAAGTGCAGTGTTCTCGAATATTATAGAAATATTTGATAAAACAAATCCCAATTATAAATATTCATTATCAAAATCAATAACAGAAATCAATAAAATAAAAACAGACATAAATGAAATGGAAAAATCAATGGAAAAAATAAGTGAAATATTAGATGATTCAATATATAGTCATTTACATGCAAAAAATCAGATAATGAAAATTATTGCACAATGGATAAATGGAGAACAAACAGGTTATTGTTTTGGTTTTGAAGGTTCTCCAGGTATTGGCAAAACATCATTAGCAAAAAAAGGATTATCTAATTGTTTGACGGATGAAAATGGAATATCCAGACCTTTTGCATTTATTGCATTAGGTGGATCATCTAATGGTTCTACATTGGAAGGACATGGTTATACTTATATTAATTCATCATGGGGTAAAATAGTAGACATATTGATGGAAACAAAATGCATGAATCCTATTATTTATATAGATGAATTAGATAAAGTGAGTAAAACAGAACATGGTAGAGAAATAATAAGTATTTTTACACATTTGATAGATTCAACACAAAATGATGTATTTCAGGATAAATATTTCAGTGGTATTGAGATAGATTTATCAAAAGCGCTATTTATTTTTTCATATAATGATCCAGATCAAATAGACAGGATTTTGTTGGATAGAATACATAGAATAAAATTTGAAAATCTTACTTTAAAGGACAAATTAGAGATAGTAAAGAAATTTATATTACCTGAAATAAATAAAAAAATGGGATTTGAAAACATAGTATTCATAACAGATGATTTAATAGAATATATAATATATGCTTATACGATTGAACCTGGTGTTAGAAAATTAAAAGAAATTTTGTTCGATTTATATGGTGAAATAAATTTAGAACTATTGAAAAATAAAAACGAAACTATAAAACTACCTATTGAAATAACAAGAGAAAAATTAGAAGCAAAATATTTATCAAAATATCAAATAATTCAATATATAAAAGTACATAATAAATCGAAAATCGGAATAATCAATGGATTATGGGCAAATTCTTTAGGACGTGGTGGTATTATTCCTATTCAAACACTGTTTTATCCATCATCTACATTTTTGAATTTACAATTGACCGGATTACAAGGAGATGTAATGAAAGAGAGTATGAATGTTGCAAAAACATTAGCTTGGAATTTGACAAACAATGAAACAAAGAAAAAATTATTGAAACATTTCGAAGAAACAAAATGCCAAGGATTACATATACATTGTCCAGAGGGTGCAATATCAAAAGATGGCCCATCAGCCGGTGCTGCAATTACAACTGCAATATATAGTTTATTCAATGAGATTCAAATCAAAAATGATATTGCAATTACTGGAGAAATAAGTTTAAGCGGTGAAATAACTGCCATAGGAGGTTTAGATATAAAAATAATCGGAGGAATCAGAGCAGGTGTAAAAACGTTTTTGTATCCAAAAACGAATACGCGTGATTTCAATGAATGGAAAAACAAATATAAAACACTATATAATGATATAGATTTTTACGAAGTATCAAATATACAAGAAGTTTTTGATTATGCTTTTGTATAAAAAGTATTGTCTAATTATAATATAAATATAATTTAGATGGATTTGAATATTATAAGTATAACATATTTATTTTTACGTTTAGCGCCATTTGTATTGGTATGTTTTTTTTCATTATCATCACTTTTCAATCAAGATTTTAAAGGACTTGTTTATTTGGCCGGTTTGATATTTGCATGCTTTACTACGATAATGTTTGGTAATATAATACCACTTCCGAGTTTTACAGCAGAAGAACGTCCAGACATATGTAATATATTATCCATAAATCAACAGGGTGATTTTTCAAAATTACCATTGAGTCAAACAGTATTCAGTTTCACATTATTTTACTTACTTATTCCAATAATAATGTTAAAAACCGCTAAGCAAAATATTCCAACTCTGGTATTTTTTCCAATATTGATATTATTTGATATTGCATGGAATATACAAAATACTTGTTATAGGTTTGAGCAATCATTTACGTCATTATGTTTAGGTGCATCTTTCGGATTATTATGGGGTTATCTAATATATAGTACAAAAAACCCTTCATTACAATATTTAGTTGGTCCTAAAAACAATGAAGTATGTAGTAAACCAACCAAACAAATGTTCAAATGTAAAACTTCGAAAGGAAAAACAATAAATGTTATGCAATAACAATGATATAATAATATTTTATAAACAATATTATTATAAATCAAAATAACAAATATTATTATTAAACCATATTTTTAATTGATCTGCAATCCTAGATCTATATAAATCATTGGCTATCATACGTATACCATGGTGTTTATCTTGAAAATGAAACATAAATGATTGTATAATATTAACAAGGTTAGCGTTGGAATATTTTGTATCTAATTCTTCAATTGGAAAAAACGAAAATTGTTTTTTTTGGTTTACAACATTATGAAATTGAAATAACATTAGTTTTAAATCTTGTTTCGTTTTAATTGAATTAAAATCTACTTTTTTCATATATTCTGTTGCATGATTCGCGCAGTCAGGACAAGGAAGATTTTTACAGACAATAACAATAGTATTTAATAATTCATATCGAATAGTTTGAAAATATTCTTCTTTTACTTTTTCTGCTAATGTATGGAATAAAAACCATGTTGGTTCTCCCCATATCATTTTTTTTTGAGGGTTCAATTTTGTTACACTTGTTGATACTGTAGTACTTTGACTAATTATTTGAATATTATTATTTTGTACTTGTTTTTTATAATAAACTGTATGTGGCATTATTATTGTATTATTATTGTAATTATTATTAGGTCTGCTATTAACAAATTGCATATTAATATATACTAATAAATAAATCCTAAATTTATTATTTAAATAAAAACATAAAAAAATATGGATATATATTAAAAGAATGGATACTAAAGAATATTTAATCAAAACAATAAAAGAATGGGTCAAGTTAGATAATGAAATACGTAAATTACAAAAAGAAGAAAAACAGAGAAAAAATGAAAAAAAAAATATTTCAATTGTTTTGATGGAAATAATGAAAAAAAATGAAATAGATGAATTTGATATCAATGATGGTCAAATATGTTACAGTAAAAAAAATATTAAAAAGCCTATTACACAAAAAGTATTGATGGATGTTTTGTCGACATATTTCAAAGGTGATACATTGAAAGCCGCTGAATTAAATGAATTCATAAAAGACAATAGAGAAGAAGTAGTAAAAGAGACAATTGTTCGTAAAATAAACAAAGATTCTGAACTAAACTAAACCTAACTCAGGAATTGTCAAAATTCCATTTTGTTTTAAGCACTTTGCTATTATTTTAGGATTTTCTTTTCCATCTAAAATATCCTCTGTTTTGTAAACATTGTTTTGTTTATCAATATAATAGACAATTCCGAATATTTCTTCAGCAAAGACCTCTATTTTATGAGATACTGTTTCGTTTGTGGCGTTTGAATTGATGATACCATGGGGTGTTCCCTTAACATGTGTACCACAATATTCACATCCTTCTTTTCTGCGTCGGGTGCATTGTTCATCGTTTGCACGTTTAGCGATACAACGGTTGAGATTAGGTATAGAATTTTTGATACGTTTTCTTTTGATGAGATCATCTTTCTGAATAGTCAAACGTTGGTATTCATATATGTATTCAATGAGTTCACTGAGTTTTTCTTTTTCACTGAAAGAGAGTTCAGTTATTTTTTTATGTACTGATTCTTTGAGTGTGGTGACATAAGTCTCGATTTTTTTATTGATACGCTTTTCCATCGTTCCTTTATATATGTTATAAAAAATAATATTTATTTCAATTTTTTAAATATTATTTTAAATGATATAAAAACTTAGAAAAATCTATTTTTTGCGGTTTGTTTTTTTGAGGTTTTTTGTTTGTTTTTTTTGTGTTTTTTTGCAGTTTGTTTTTGTTTGCGGTTTGTTTTTGTATTTTGTTTTTGCGGTTTTTTGTGTTCTTGTTTTTCTGTATTTGCGCGTTTTTTTTAAACCACCTATGGATTCTTTTGAATTTATTTCTGAAAATATAAAGTTCCGTAATGAATTATACAAATCACATGGTACAAAACCTTCAGGAAAATAAATAGCTTTCAACTTTGATAGTTCTGTTAATGTATTTATTAAGACGATTTGTTCGATTAGTTCTTTTCCTAAAAACACTTTATAATTAGTTTTTGTTGGAAATATATCATTTTCATAATTAAGTAATAATATTTGTAGATAACTTTTAAATTTTGTACCATTTTCATGATTAATTGCAAATGAAATATTTTCTACAAAAAGTAAAATAATCAAATCTTCTAATATATCTTTATCTAAAATTTCATTAGGTTTTATACTTTTATTTATTTCAAATAATTTTTGGATTAAAGGGTTTTCATTAAAAAATTTGTGAAAAATCTCATCAAATTTTTCGCGATTTTTTTCAATAAATTGGTTGAATTGTTCAAACGTTATATTCCCAAAAAACTTAAATTGTTCAAAATCAATAATTACTATTTTACCATTTATATTAATCAACATATTATTTAAATGTCCATCAAATGAAACAATACCTTTATATTTGAATAAAGATATGTAAAATGCTAATAGATTATTTTTTAAATGAATATATTTTTCTATTTTTTTATTATTATCATCTTCACTATCATCACTTCTTTTTCGTTTTTTACCTTCATTGTTTTCATCTTTATCATCTTCATCTTTATCATCACTTCTTTTTCGTTTTTTACCTTCATTGTTTTCATCTTTATCATCTTCATCTTTATCATAATCATCATCATTGTAATTAATATTCTTAAGATAACTATAAAATGTCTGTGAACGATTTGAATAATCAATAATAGATACAAGCATTTTTTTGTTTTTATTTATTGAATCAAATAAATTTCCAATTATATTTCGATTATCATCACGGTATTGTTTTTGAATGTTTAAATATTTTTTTGGAGTCAAATTATTTGACATAAATAATTCTTCAATTATTCTATCGGGTATTAATGAATATGAGTTCATTCTAATTTTTTCATTACTAGTTTCAAATAAAAATTTTAAAAAATCAGTTTGATGTTCATTTTCTTCTAATATAATTGAAATGTATGTTTCTGATATTGTTACTGGTATTGTTAGTGGTATTTGGTAAGTGTTTAATATTTCAATATGATTTTTAATTTCTCTGTGAATATTATCAATATCTATTTTTGTTTTATTAGCTTCATTAGCTTCATTAGCTTCATCAATTATATCAATTCTTAACAAATAATGAGGACCTTCTAGACATTTTTTAATTATTTTTCTATTTTCTTCATTAAATCCGAACAGTTCAGTTTGACTAGGCATACAATTATCTTTATTTGATGCAGAATTAATTTTTAAAATTATAGTTTTTACATAAGCATTGTTTTCTCGAATACATTTTATTAATACAAATCCTTCTTTAGGAGAAAGCATTTTTGTAATTTCATCTATATTGTTTCTATTTTTTTTTTTTACTCTATTATCATGACTATCACTATCACTATCTTGTGTATAACTTTCCATTTCTTATAAATATACTATATATTCATAAGAAATTATTTTGTCTCATTTTTCAATAATGACAACTATTCCATTTCATTTAGAATCTATATCCCATTCTATCGGTCTATGTTTAGTGCCACCATCATATTCTACCGCTAAACTATTATCCAGCATCCACTTATTCACATGCAGTTCATCCAAATAGACATCCGCTAAAATACGTCCATATTTTTCAGTAGAAATATTTTTCAAATGGATCATTTTACCATAAATAAGTTCATGTAGTCTGTCACGGGCTTCAATTGCCAGCCTTTTTTCATTCGCCGTTTTCCCTTTTATTTCGGCGGCGTCTATTCCATTCAAACGAACTGAAAATCGATAAATGATTTTGTCTTTGTTAGATAATTTCGATGCGATCGTAATAGTATCACCGTCATATACTTTGATTACTTTACCCACTAAAATCGGCGGAACAAACCCTACAGTATCTTTGTATTCGACGTCTTTTAGATAATCATATTTGGCGTCAATCTGTTTCTGTATTTTTTTATCTGTAAAACATGCCTTTTCAGATGGTGAAAAACATTTTTTAAAACGCCCACATGCACATACTTTTTGTTTTATGAAATTCAAAGCAAACATACTATCAAATAGAATAAAAAAAACGAATATATTCATGATTCAATTTTTCATTCTAAAGTATACTAGTATTTTTGTGGTTGCTATAGTATATTTATGTATTTAGCGTAAAATATAAAAAAAAATAATTTAAAAAATAAGCGATGTATTATATAAATCAAAATGTCTAGAAAAATCACTAAACTTGATATGATAGGGGCAATCAATTTCCACTTTCATAGGATTGGACAACGCATTAGATATGTAGAAAAATTAAGAAAAAGACAATTAGAAGAAATAATCACACAACACAACATAAATATAGACGAAGAACTTGCAATTAGAACAGAGTCAGATAGAATCCTCCTACAAGAAAGATATGAAAGTATCGAGAAAATCAAAACATATCTGGCAACTTTAGATGAAGAAGGAAAAGAAAAATTCAAAGAAAACATAAAAGAAAATTTCAAGAAAGGATTCAAAAATCCTTTTCAAGGAGAAAAATATTATAATATCTATATTGAAAATCTTTAATAAAAAATAATTTAAAAAATAGGCGTCATATTATATAAATCAAAATGTCTGGTAAAATCACTAAACTTCGTATGATGGGAGCAATCAATTTGTATTTCACTAGAACTGGTCAATACATTTATTGTGTAGAAAAATTAAAAAAAATATATTTAGAAGAAATCATCACACAATACAATATAAATATAGAAGAAGAATATGCTATTCATAATAACAATATACAATTATTAAACCAAACATTCAATAATCGTTTTCAAGGATATGAATTATAATAAATGACACTTTTATATATAATCTCTACTTCCAAAATTCACTTCATCATAATTACATTTTTTTTCAAATAGTGTAAATGCATCTAATATTTTATTATATTCTCCTGTAATACCGAAATAATGCATATAATCACCTGGATTTAAACATGTAAAAGTTATTTTTTTATCTCTACTATAGAAAATATAAGTTGGTTTATATTGCTTAATTGTTTCATTGTTGATATTTTCAATATATCTTTTTTGTTCCTTAATAATTCTTATTAAATTTTCTTTTATATCTATATTTAATTCTTCACAAAATTCATCAAAATTGTCTACACTACATTTATCCGCACCGAATTGTAAATATTCAACACATTCTGAATCCAGTTCCGAATAATGGTCAAAACATTTTCGAGTATCTATATCCAGTTCTTTATTGAAATATTTTTTCATAAAAGAAGTTACACTTTCTTTTATTTCTAAAAATCGTTCTTCATTAATATTAAATTTTTTTAATACTTCTTCCATATTGACTTTTATTTTATATATTAATTGTCTTTAAAAAATATTTCAATTTTTTATAAAGTTTTGATGTGCAAAGATATAAAATAGGCATTTGAATTGTGTAAAATAAAATCAACTTAATTAAGAAACTTTATAAGTGATTATTTATAAAAAGGTCTATAAATAATCGGTGTTTTTAATGTGCAAATGTGTAATTATTCAAACACAATTCTAAAACATCTTAAATATTTTTTCAAACACTTGACTGGCTTCGATACATGCAATTCTCAAATGCTGTGCAACCATTCGTTTGTCAGCATTTTTTTCATATGCGACCCTTAAAGTACTATCATCATTATGAGGATGGAATTTCTTGAATCCACAAAAAGTAAACAATTTTTCATTCATATAATATTTTTCATACAATATATATTCCAAAACCTTACCAATTGTATAATCTTCGTTTTCTAAAATAATGTCAAAACAGAAATCAATCGTTGTTTCACTATTCAAAAATGGAACAGTATCCGAATCAATATTTTTGACAAGATCTACTAATTTATTTTGTAAAACAATACATGCTTTTTTAACGATGTCTTTATTTTCGAAAACACCGATAGTTTGAACAACAAAATCAAAACTATCTGCTACAAAATGACGCTGCATATCCAATACCCTGAAATTACTTTCTTGCATTTCGATTTCTTCCTTGGTCATACTTTCTTCAATTAATTTTTGTTTATGATCTTCCCAAATACTGTTTGCTTTTGTAACATCGATCGTATTACCATATGCACATTTAGAAACAACATTGAACATGCTATTTTCACGAGCAGTATGAACGGAAAATTCCGCTGTTAGTTTGATTTGTTCACCAGGTATCGAATCACTAATTTTTGGACGAAGTCTTACAAAATCGATGTATTGATTAGTAATAGGATTAGGTGGAAAAATGCGATGTTGTTCAGTTTCTGTCAAATAATTACCATTCGTTTTATTACGTATTTTGAAATGTTCAGTGGTAACAATCATCATATTTTCGGTTTCATTCTGCATATCCAATTCTAAAACATAATTTCCTGGTAAGACACTTAGATCAGGTTCATGAATAGGGATACAACTTAAACGGTGTTTCAAAATTTCATTATGAAGACGTGTAGTATTTATATCAATAGTACATTGATTGTCTTTATAATTTTCCGTATAAAATGCCAAAGTTTTTATATCAGCCAAAATAGTTCTGCGTAGAGCATTTGCTAAACTAACATTAAGACCACTTAATGTGAATGTGTAAACATCGCCATCTTCTGATATGTTTGATAATTGCGGATTCATCTTTATAATACAAATATTATATTTTTATATATTTTATGCAAATATAATTATGATTCAATTTTTTATTCATATATAATAATATATTCGTTTATGAATCTTGCTCTTTCGAAAGGCGTTAGTAGACCAAATAAGAATTTAATTTTCATTTCGGTCTTTGAATGTAAATTAAAATAAAATTTTAATTTAATGTATTCAAATTTTTTATCTAAAGGCATCTTCTTGAATATTATATTACGCTCCAAAAAATTTATAAATGACATTTTTGATCTATTAATATTTGAATCATTGCATAAATGATTGGTACAAAACGAAACCAAATCTACTAGTAAACAATATTCATTTAGATCAAAAAAATAGTAGTTTTTTATAATTCGGTAAACAAATGTAAAATTACGAATATCATTCAATAAGTCGTCGTGTTGTTTTTGATAAGTATATGGAATTATATTATTTATAAAAACATCTGTGGGGATTTTTTTCCATAGCTTGTTTTCCATTTATTATTATATAAAATGCATTGTTTTATATAATTTACTATGATTATGATTGTTTTACTAATTCTAACACCTCCCATTTATAACTAGGTATATCATCCAAATAAGGTTCATATGATTTATAATAAGGATTCTCTTTTATATATTTTTTAACATTGAACGTACGACCACATGCAGAACCGAATCTACCCCAAAATGATAAACTATCAGCCAACTTACTATTCACTATTTTTGCATCAGTACACCCAAACGGATAATGAGATTTGAAACAATGTTCTGGATCTAGTTCAACATGTTTACATATACTTCTACGATTCATTGCATCACGTTTTAAAAATACATCATAATGATCTGCTAAAATTAATTTACCATTATTAATGTCTATTTTTCCTTTGTATTTTTTATTTAGTAATTCATCAAACCTCTGATGTCTAGCGCCTAGAGACGTAGTAATATCATAATGTTCTTCATCCGTCGTTTCTTTTTCACGAATAGTTTCGTCAATAGCACTATTCATTCCATAAAAAACACCATTTTTTGTCTTTTGAACATTTTTATGTTTCAATGCTAATTCAAAAAGCATAATTTCGTTGGTTTTTACATTACCAAACAACCAAGAGCATGCATAATCACCTGCATTATGATTTGTCATTATTTTATCGTAATCGTCTAAAGTGTTACCATATTGCATTGCTTGACGAATACGACAATAAAATGGATAACCAAATTTAGGTTTGTAATTGATATCAGCAATAGTAGTTTCACATCCAATTATTCCAGTAGAAGACAAAAACCAATCTGTAACACTTGCAATGAATCCGGGTGATGTTTGCATGACAAAATGATGTCCAATAGATGGAGTAATATAAATAATAATATTTTGGAGACGACCATCCATGAATGTAGTATGTGTATTATGTCCCATTATTATATCACCATTTTTTGTAGCATTTCCAGTTGCAACAAAAGCGCTACATTTAATAGCAGATCCATCCTTAAAATAAGAATACAAACTCATATAAGAATTCCAAGCTATCAAATAATCAGTAGAAACATTGATTCCATGTTTTCTTGCACCAGCTGAAATACCTCTTATCTCATCAAAAAATTCAGGATATTTATTTATCAATATAGGTTTGATAATTTTATTACTAGTTTTTATGTATTTATTCATAGAAACATGTAATGTTGTTTTGATAATAAATGGAACGGTTTTCAATACTCGTTTTAATTCTTTATATAAAAGAAACCCATGAGCAAATCCGCGTTCAAATGCATTTCCATAAATATGAATTATTTTCCAACCTTCTATATTTTCATTTATTAAATTACCATTAATATTCATTTTTTTCTTTGTATTATTGTTTTTTTTATTTTTTTTTATTGTATTATTCATATTATAATATATACTTTTATAATATAATTTATCTAACTTTGTTTGTAATCATAAGCATTACTATCAATAAAAACATTAAAACAATAGGGAATAAAACTAATAACCAAGCAAATGTTGGTGCACCTGCTCTACAGATTAAATTGAGAACCCATGTCCAAAATAATACATATAAAAATTTGATTATAAAAATCATCATAGTACTAGGAACGCTACAACTGTATGATCCTAAACAATATGTATCTGAATAAGTATAATTTTGAAATAATGTGGCTAATATGAAAATAATAGAAATAACTAAATAAACATAAGACGGAGTACATAAATTTCTTAATCCAGCAACAGTCATTTTATATATATATATATATTTATATAAAATTATACAATGTTACTACGGTTTGTATTCAACAATGGTCCATCGGTAATTGAATTTGAAAAATTCGGAATGCCATTGTAAACATTACTTCCTAAAAACGCACCTGCTGTATCTCCTGTATACATTACTGAATTATTACCAAACGGATGATTTGTTATCCAATTTTGTAATACATTACCGCCTCGCATTTTTTTAGTTTTTTTACCCCCATTTATAATTCTACTTGATAGTGGAAAAGATATAGCATTTGGATTATTTGAATAACTATAGTATTGTGATTGCGGAAGTGATGAAAAATTAGAAGGTCCATATCCTCCTTTCATAATAATATTATCATTATTAATATTACAGCCACAACCGCCTTTACGCATTTTTTTATAGTTACGTGTTTTATTATTTCGTGAATTATTTTTTTTTGTTTTTTTATTAGATTTTCTATATTTTGCCATTATATATTATAACATAATAAAAAAATATATATTTTTTGAGTTTTTATTCAATATCGACATGTGTTAACATATGTCTTCTACAACAAACATTTTTTAATCCTAAAGTGTCTAAAACTGTTCCTTCAGCTGTTTTTTCTACTTTTTCAGCGGTTAAATAAATAACCTTATCTGGTTTTATGCCTTGTGAAAGCTTAATCCGACGCACTTCATTTTGATAATAACGATATTTATCAGCAAGAACATTACCACATGTAAAACATCTAATTGGAATAATCATTTTATATAAGTATATTGATATTCTTTATATAATAAACTTTTCAATTTTTTTATTTACAAATATTTCTAAGAATATATAAAACGAATGAATAAAGTTACTATAACTTATATTATTTTATTATTAATGATTTTTATAAGTTTAGGAGTTGGTATGTTTATAATGAAAAAAAACATAGAAGGATTAGATGGTATTAATTTACAAAATGTTAATGATATATTAAAAAATAAAACAGGTAACGATGTAACTTATATAGATAATAATAAAACGATCAATGTAATAGTTGTTTCTACTAATAATGACAGTAAAGTAACAAAAGTATCCCCTAATATTGCTTTAGGTGATGACGGTTATCCTATATTGGACAATAACGGAAAAACGTACTTAGCTAAAAACAAATTATACAGTGGCGATTTGATGGTCGATCCTTATTCTAAAAAAATAACTTACAAATGTAATTTTGTAAAGGTAACAAAAGTTAACGAATCAAATGTTGTAATTAAATGTAATCCGAATGTCAAATTAGATTCAATTGGCTATGCTATAAAAGATTCCAATAGTTCAATTGTTTGTAACAAACCAGATAAAAATGAGGTATTAATAAATCCTAATTATTCAAGAATAGGAGATAATTTGAGAGACGAATATTCAAATATTATATTTGATTCTAAAGGTGGCAATATAAAAGTAACAAATATAAATACAGAAGGTATACATGTAAATGGAAATTATTTAGTAGATACAAACAATTATCCAATATATGATTCCACTGGTAATAAAGTATATTCTGACGAGATTGATAAGATAGGTATTGTTACTAAATGTATTCCTGATATTCAATTAGATTCAAATGGTTATGCCAAAAAATCTGCAAATAATAAATTAATATATAATCCAGGCATGTATGTATTGAATGAAAATGGAGAAATAGTATTAGACCAAAATGGTAACAAGATAATAAATACTCAATACAATTCTAACAATCCATCTCCATCTGCATCTACATCTGCATCTACCAATGATATTACAAGATACGATAACAACCCAGATGTTTTTCCTCAATATCATGACACTGAAGATCAAATAAAAGCTGCATCAGATTATTCAGAATTCAAAAATGGAGAAATTTATGTACGTGATAAAAATGGAAATGTAGTTATATTACCGAATCGAAATGTTCAAGGTAGTACATTATATTTTCAACCTGGTTATTTTCAATTCGGTTCATCAAATTTTGTTCCAAACTATGAAGACAGTGTATATTTAAGCAAAACGACAGGTCTTTCTTCGAGTTCAACTATAAATCCTTCTTATAATTTAGGTGGTATATGTAATCAATACAAAGATCAACCATTATTATTAGAAGAGGCTTGTCAAAAACTGAATGGAAATGTATGTGCATCCACATCATGTTGTGTTTTATTAGGTGGTTCTAAATGCGTTAGTGGTGACGAAAGAGGTCCATCAGTAAAATCGAATTATAGTGACATATTTGTTCCAAATCGCGATTATTATTATTATCAAGGCAAATGTTATGGAAATTGTCAATAATCTTTCAATACAAACCCCTTAGTTGTTTTTTTCTTTACTAATATTTTTTTGTCAGAATGTAATTTATCATGACATTTTTCACAAACAGATACTAAATTTGCTTTATGGTTTTTGTGAAATGTCCCAATATATCCATTTACGTCCGCATCTTTCTGTGGACTTAAATGATGTGTTTCTTCTCCCATTTTTTCACCACATACTTCACAAATTCCTCTTATTTTGTCCGCGTTATAAATACTAGTTGGACTAGATAATTCACCCCTTGAATCCGGAAAGTATTTATTTCGTATCCAATAAGCGAGATCTAAAAAATCTGTGTCCAAATACAATGACTTACAAACTTCCAAACCATAAATACGTGGTCCTGAGCCATCTTTTAATTTACGATCATAAACTAAACAATCACGTTCTCTATCATACAAAACAGACATATGTTTCATAACTAGTTTTGAAAGTTCTCGAATTTCTTGATAATTAACTATCTCATGAAAGTGAGTTGCAAAAATATAAGAAGATCGTTTTTCATTTAATTTCATAAGACCCGCTACAAAAATACTCAAAGCACTTTCAGTCTCTGTTCCAGAACATAATTCATCGCCCAATATCAAACTATTTTCATCAGACATCTTCAAAATAATACGTAATTCACTCATCTCTACAGCAAACGTAGAGAGTCCTTTGAACAAATTGTCATTTCCTAATATTCTAGAATAAATGGCAGTATATGGTTTATATACAAATTGAGAACATGGTACATACATACCTGATTGTGCCATAATAATTGCTACACCCAATGCACGTATAAGACTTGTTTTACCTACGGCATTTGTTCCATATAATAAAATACCATCCTTAGACAAATCATCTGTTCTACCTAAACAAATATCATTTGTTACATACAATTCATTTTGTTGAATATGTTCAATCAAACAATGTCGTAGATCCCTAGCATCAACGAACGATTTATCCGCAATTTGAATGGTAGGACAACAATAATTATAATTTTTAGCAATATATGTTTTTGATTGTAAAACATCGATTTTTGAGACAAAATATGCAAGGTTCTCCAATTCACTATAAAAATTCTTTTCAAGATTACCCAAAAAATCAATATATACTTTTCCAATCAGTACATTCATTGTATCTTTACAATTCAATAAATTCTTACATATGGTATCTAATTCTGTAAATGAAATATCAACCGAACTTGATGATGGTTTCACAAATTTTACTTCTTTTAATGGAATTTTTAATGTTTCATCAATAACAACACATCCTTTTTCTATATTACCATATTTTTTCTTTCCAGACAATTCAGATTCAATTCCTTTTTTCAATAATTGAGAACGCTTCGAAGTTATTTGTAAACATACACCAGATTTTTCTGTTTCATGAATTTTTACATAGTCTGTATCTGGAGAGTTTTCTTGGGTTTGTATCAACCCATTGAAATATTGCCTAATTTTATTAAATTTGTCTTGATTTTCATTGTATTTAGTAACAACATCATCTAATTCTAAAGAAATACCTCGTTGAATTATATTTACATCAAAATTGATCATAGAAGAAATATTTTTACACAAATCGATTACTAAATTTTTATCAATAAATTCCACCAAATTATCACACGAATTGTTGATATAATAAATGTCTTTTTGATACGAGTTCTCGAAGTCATTACATAAATATTCAGAAACATTTGGTAATTCAAATAAACAGTTATTTATTTGTTTGATGTTCTCTATACTTTTATACAAATATGCAATCGATGATGGAAATATCTTTCTAATGACTATTTGTCTAGATATTTTTTCAATATCTCGTATTTGACCGAGTTGTTTACGGAAAATATCGATCAAATAGTAATAGTCGTTCATAAATACATCGATCATTTTATATTCCATCTTAAGCCAATCTTCATCAAATTTTGGATTCAATATTTGATATTGAAACTTACGTTTTCCCATAGAAGAACAACATTTATTCAAAAATGACAAAACACATGAAAACTGTCCGTTTTTTGATCCAGAATTCGTATCATGAATAATATTCAATTGTGAAAGTGTATGATTTGCTAATATCATCCTAGTAGATGTATTATTGAATTCAGGAATAGCGATTTTATGGACTAATTGTGAGTTATGTTCTTGAACAAAGTTCAATAAGTAACAAAACGATTGTGTTGCCATAATATACGTTTGAAATTCACTACACAAATCATATGCTTCTTCGCCGAAAAAATTAGTCAATATCTGTTTAGTATACTTTTGATTCAAACAACGCTGAACCTTTTCTATTTCCGTTTTGTTATCTACGTTTTTCGTATTTATCAAATGAATCATTTGAGATTGAATACCAGTCATTTGAATAATTGATTTAATATCTTTAGATTCAAAAGTACTCATTATTATGACTTCACTAGGACAATACATAGATACATAACGTTCCAATTCATCAAAAGTAGTTATATTCATGTAAAAACTAGTTTCGTGTTGAAACATGGACGATTTCCCTGTAAAGACGTCAATAACAGAGACACCGTATACTATTATATCACGAGAACAATTCGATAATTGTGTAAATGTTTCTAACCAAATACACATTATATAATTTGTAATTCTTGGAGAACTATCATTATCACATGATATAAATGTACCAGACGAATAAACCTTATTTAATTTACGTATTACTTCTTTTCCATTTTTTTCTTGAACAAAAACTGGAACAGTAAACCCATTTTCAGTTAAAGTTGCCAAATATTTTTCCAGTGTGAAATCACGAAACCCTGCCATTACAATTTGACCACCACCATATGATATTTTTTTTTCAGATATATTCAATTGACACGTATTCGAGAACTCTTCTATGATGCTTTCAGTTATATTGTTATCAGTTGTTTTTATACCGTACACTTCAAAAAAAGCGCCGACTTGCATAAGAACAACGGTTTTTAAACCATATTGATTTTGATATGTTTTTGTTTGATTGAAATACTCATAGTATATACCAGTTTCTGGATCTTTTGTTACGGGTGTTTTTTTTGATTTTGACATAAATAGTATTATGAAAACCTATTTATATATTTTATAAAAATATATAAACGAGCTAAACATGTAAGAATTTTAAATACATATTTCAATAATATCGTCCAATACATTATTTTTAACATGTTTTTTATATAGGTCTTTCAATATGTTCTCATACGATTCCATAAATTCATGAACATTCATAGATTTTTTGAATTTTTCACCAACCGTTTTTTTATATTCATCGATTTTCACAGAATTTACAGAAAGGTATTTTACTACATTTATATATTGATTTATATCATCACATACTAATTCATCTAACCCCGCATTTATCAAGAGAGAACTACTTACATTATGTGCATGATAATCCTTATTATACATGGTTACAACTGGAATAGAATTATATAATGCATTACAAGTAGTTGTAGTTCCACTATATGGAAATGTATCTAACACGATATCTATCATAGAGAACAACTTATTATATCCATCATTATCGACTTTAGTAATCATTATCAAACGATCTTTACTAACATTTAATTTTTTCATATAATACTTTTGACGTTCTATCAAATCATCATATGCTATTAATTTTATTAATAATTTTGTATTTGGACATACTTCTAGTATAGTTCTCCATGTTTCTAGTAATTGCTTCGAATTTTTTTTTTCATTATTAAGAGAACCCAATATAATAATGTCTTTCGTTTTTCTAGGAACTATAGGAACAACTTGATTAATAGAATCATAAAGTAAAAAACATTTCGGCATTTTTATTAATTTTTCCGAATATTTCTGTAATGAATCATTGTTATCTGCGATTTTATCAGTTATTCTATATTGGATTCCAGTCAAACCAGTTGTATTTGGATATCCCAAATAAGAAATTTGTATAGGAGACGGATTTAGTGAAAATATATCTAATCTATTATTTTCAGTGTAACCATTTAAATCAAACAAAATATCAATTTCAAAACTATTAACTAAATCAGCTGATTCTTCTATTGATAACTTAAAAATACTATGTTCATACAATTTAAATTCCGAATATTTTTCCCATATAATTTTTTGATTATAAAATATATGAATTTCAAAACGTTCTCGATTATGATTTTTTAAAATAGGTAGAATAAAATTAGAAACCGCATGACTTGAAAAATCACTAGAAACATAGCCTATTCGAATTTTATCATGAATTTTATCAAAACTATATCTATATTTATTTGGATATAATTCATTTATTTGTAAACATTTATTATAATGTGTACTATGATCATGATAAGTATAATCTTCCACAGCTAATAAGTTAGATAATCCATCCAATTTAGTTTTATTATTTAAATTAAATTTCTTAGACATATCAAACGCCTTTTCAGTATATAAAGAAGCCTTATCATAATCCCCCAAAAAACTAAAAATATGACCAGCATTTAAATAATTTGAATATTTCCATTCTTTATCATAATATGTAATTGCTGGTATTTTAGATTTTTCTTTGATAATATATAATAAATATTTTAATAAATCTTCAAAATAATATTCCCTATATTTACAATTTACAAAAACAGTTAATAAACGAACATCTTTTAGATAATCACCAAAAGGTATTTTTTTATTCAAATCAATTACTTTTCTAGAATTACCAAACTCATGTAACAAATCACAATAATCTATCAAGTTTTCAATATTGTATGGATTTATCTCATATGATTTCTGAAAAAATAAAAATGCTTTATTTGGATCAATAGATTTTAAAGAATATCCCATATAATAATAAAATGCAGGTTCATTAGGATATATTTCAATAAGTTTAGACAAAACATTTTCTTTTATAGATACATCGTTAGTCATTTCATAAATCTCCATGCCTTTATTTATAAATTGTTGCATCATATTGTTATCAATTCTATTTGCTTTTATTTTTTCATATAAAATAAAAAATTCTTTCATTAATAAATATATTTTGTATACTTTAAATATATTTATATAATATATAATGGATAAATACACAAACCAAATTGAAGAATCTACATTAGTTATTAATAATACATATAAAATAACTACAAAAAAAGGTGATATTTTAGCAAAATTCGTTGGAAGAAATAAAAATGAAGGATTACATTTTGTTTTAGAGACAAATAAACATACAGTAGTAATTAACCCTTCTGACATTATTGCTATTTATGAACTGTAAAATATAATACTATTATCAAATTATTATATTTTAATAACCTCATCAAATAAATTATGTACATCCCTGTCATGTGTTATTATTATTATACTTTTTTTATATTTCTTGAAATCACGTATCAAATCTAATAGTTCTCTCTTTAATTCTGGATCAAGAGCATTTGTAGGCTCGTCTAATATCAATACCTTTGATGGATTGATGAGTCCACCAATAATATTAATAATCTGCCGTTGACCTCCTGACAAATTTTCACCCAGAGCACCAGATCGTTGATTATAAATATCAACATTTTTATACAATTCATTTATTTTTTTGTATTGCATTATTTTATTTAGATACAAATTACAAGTATCTACATCTGAGCAACCATATAACATATTATCTATTACTTTTTTATCAAATAATTTGGAATTTTGATTTACATAAGTAATATTATTACGAATATAATCAGGATCTATATTATCGATGTTTTGGCCATCAATAAAAATGTTACCATTCTTAGGTTTATATAATTTAAGTACAAGTTTCATAAATGTAGACTTACCTCTACCAGATAAACCTACCATGCCTATGATTTTATTATCAATATCCAGTGACAAATTCAAATTTTCAAACAATAATTTATCACTTGATTGATAACCAAATGATACATTTTCAAAATATATTTTATTGAATTCTAAATTAACTTTTTTGTATTGTTTTTCATTTTGTTTCAATATATCATACGAATTTTCCATATTTTTGAAATGAACGAGAACCGAGTCAGATCTTCCCAAAAATTCTATAAAATCAGGTATTTGTTGTATGATAGTTATCATTTTATCTCTATAAAGCAATATAATAGTAAAAAATGCTACAAAAATAGTAAAATCAATTTGTTTGTCAAAATATAAGTAAATCAAATAACCAATCGATAAAAAAATAATAATAAAAACTATACAGTTCATTACAGTTCCATGGAAACTTGTTATTGAATAAAAATCAAATGCTTTGTTTATGCTGGTATTAGTTTTATCCGAAAAAACTTCTATTTCATTCAGAGTTTGACCTCTATAAATAATTTTATCGATATTGTTCAATATTTCTTGCAAATAGGATTCTGTGTCGTTAACGTGTTTTTCATAATCTTCATTGTATACTAACATATTTTCCCAATTTGAATACAAATAAACCAATAAAATCAAATTTCCAATTATAAAACTAACACCAAATATAGTATTTTTCAACAAAAAATAAGATGATATTATTATCAAAAATGTTATATTCGGCAACACATACGTAATCATATCATTAAATACCATGAAACAAACAGATGAAATACGATTTATCGGTGAATTTAATTTTGTAAAGTTGATTTCACTGAAATTTTCGTTGTTTACTATCAACATAGCTTTGACGAGTTGATGTCGCATCCATTGACGAAGTTTTGTCAAAAGCTTATTTTGAAAAAATTTATAATAATTATATAAGAATATATATGCTATTGATACTAATACAAAATATTTGAAAAAATCATAAACTAATATTTTTTTATTTTTATGAATAAAGTCTATTATTTTGGCAGTCAAATAAGATATACCATTTGTTTGAATAATATTGATAATAAAACTTGTAATAATCATCAAAAAAGTATTAATAAATTCTTCATAAAAAAAATGTTGTAATAAATTATATACAATATTCATTATATATAATTAGCTAAAATATATTTTGTTATCATATTATGCAGTCACTAATGTACAGCTCTATAATTGTAATTGCAACACTATGTCAATAATTTTATATCATTTGGAAAAACTCCATTGATATAATAATAATAGGTTTGATCTGTATCATATACACGAAAAGTACTATTATCTTCAAATAAATACGAAGTATAACTATTTATATTATTTAAAAATCCATTTACCATGTTCGTATATGGATGTACATAAATAATCGTAACCACTTCTCTATTAGTAATAGGATTACCTTTGCTATCATTAGCAAATATATTGCCTTCAACGTTAGTGTAAATGTTTATGTATACCGGAAGACCTATATTCAATGCAAAATTTATATCAGTTATTACACTTTCTATTTCACCATCATATAAATACGGTTGATTAGTATAATTCATCAAATAATGTGAAAATTTATTATATATTACGTCGGTATTGACATTGAAATCTTTTTTCATTATATATTGTATTTATATTTTATCTAAATACTAAAAAATTGACTGCAGATTACAAGTGTAATTACAACAAATATATTTGCAATAGTAATTTTATAAACTCTTTATAATATATATATTTATATTTATATAAAGAACCAATGGTCCAAGATATGGAAGATTATGGACAATTTATAGAAATAGATATAATAGTTGATTCAAATAATAAAAAAAACGATGATATTATTATACCAAAATACATTATTCTAAAAAAAGTAAATGAAAATCCATATATAAATATATTTATAAATGGCATTTGTTTTATTATAATTTGTATGTTATTCTATAATATTTATGTATCACCTCCATTGAAATAATTATATAAAAGATTTTCTGGATTATGATTTTGAACTTCTCCACATATCATAACTGCACTTTCATACATTTTACGTAAAACATCAATTGGTGCAGTTGACCCAACTTTTATAAAGCCTCTTTTCATTAGATATGATTTTACTTCTTGAATAGGTACTTGTTTTAATAATTGTTTTTTTGTACTAATATTATTACGTATAGTTTTATTAGATACTAACACAGAGACTTTCGGTAATACTTTTGATTTACCAATTTTATATGTACGTCGCTTTGTTTTTTTCTGTTTCATCTTTTTAGGTTTCATTTTTTTTTTTATTTCTTGTAATTTGATAGCAGTTTGATTCATTTGTTTAACACGATCTATTGCTTGATTTATCTTATTTTCTACATGTTGTGAATTATTGCCGCCGTTTTGATTAATAGTATTATTTATTTCATTATTCGCGTTAACAATTACAGGAATTGAACCATTGTTATGTGTATTCATATTATTCATGTTACCACCAATAGTAATAATAGGTTGTTGAATATTTTTTCTTGTTTGATTCATATAATTTCTATATGTAGGTAACGTACCATTTTTCAAACAACCATATTGTGGAGGTTGTAATATATTCAATTTCATAGAAGGAACATTAGTAATATTTGTAGTAATAATATTATTCAACGGGGCTAATGTATCTAAGCTTGGTGAAAATAACATAGAAGTTGGGTTGTTATTTGGATAATTTTTCAAAGTATGATTTTTTAAATTTTGTTCAACAATATTTTTTTCTGTCAAATTTTCTAAAAATGCTTTTGCTTCTTGAAATTCTTTATTAAAATTATTATCTATTGGTTGCGTGGTTTTAGTGGTTTTATTATCTTCAAATAGTTTTTTATATCGATCTTCTTGATGTTGGCGTATCATTTTTAAAATAGATCTTTTTTTAAGAGTATCATCTTTCTTTTTTGCTGCGTTTGTTTTTATTTTGATTTCGCTAGTATTTTTTGCGCGTTTTTTTCTAGTTGTATTATTGGAAAATGAAAATAATTCTGGATTTATTGTTAAAGTTTTTTTATCACTCATTTTTAGTATTATATTATAAAATGTTGTATACTATATCTACATATATGGAAAAGAATAATATTACAAAATATATAAATTCCTAAATATAAATACTATTCATAAAAATAGGTTCTTTTTTCGTTTTTTTGTTTTTCATAAATACATCATATCCTTTTTCAATATCATCAAAATTAATATTCTTACGTAATTCTTTGTTTTTCATGTAAATACGTCTTCCATGTGCTATTTTTACATAAGTCAACAAAAGTTCCATATCACGACCAAAATGTTTGAAATTTGTTTTATTATATTCAAACCATTTTTGAAGTTTTGTTTCATCTATACATTCCAATGACCATTCTATATCATTAATTTTTTTCTTGAAAATTTCCATCAATTCTTTGGATGAATATTCTTCCATAGTAAAGCGCCAAATAAATCTGGATTCTAATCCTTTATTTACTCTAAAAAATGTTTCATTCAATTCATCTTCGTATCCTGCGATAATAACCATTAAGTCATTTTTATGATCACTCAATGCTTCACATAACGTATCTAAACATTCTTTTGAATAACTATCTTCTCGATCACCGTTCGCTAAAGAATATGCTTCATCAATAAACAAAACGCCTCCCAAACATTCATCTATCATTTTTTTAGTTTTTATCGCTGTCTGCCCTAAATATCCAGCTATCAATTCACTACGTGTTGCTTTTTTGAAGACATTTTTTTTCAATATACCTAGTTTTGAATACATCCTACCTATTATTTTTGCGATTTCTGTTTTACCAGTTCCAGGTGGACCATATAAAACTGTATGTTTGAAATCACTTGTTTCTTTTTCTTTATCTAAGTGTAATTCTTGAATAAAATATATCAATTGATCCAAAATAGATTTTTTCATAGTCTGAATACCAATCATGCTGTTCAATTCTATCAATTCTTCTTTGATATTATGTAATGATTTCAAATCAATATTGTATTCAACGTCATCTTGATATTCGTTGTTTTTTATTATAGAAAGAATATCATCCAAACTATTTATTGAGATATCAATTAAATGTGTTTTTGTTTTTATTATTTGTTGGTCACTGTTTGGTAGTATAATATCTGCTTCATGATCCTTCTGCCAAATTGAATATTGGTTTGGGAAAGATAAATGGAAAGGATCGTTTGTTTTGTTCCAAATAGAAGAATTATGTATAGAATAAAAACTGTTGTCGGAAATATCTGTAAATTGACATTTTTTATTGGTAATATACTCGTAACGTTTACCTGAAAAACTTAGATCTGTTAGTTTTTGTTCGTGTATATTGTTTTGTATTGCAGTATTCAAAATAGTATATTCTAAATAATTACACTGCATTTTTTTATCATATGAATCTAAAAAATCAATAAACCGAGTTGATTTTTTATTAGTCATTTCTATATAATTGTTTATGTATTTATCTTAGTTTCTTAATATATTTGATATGAATATATATACGTAAAATTATTTAAAAATAAAACGAATTAAAAAATTGAATTTATAATATAATTAACAATCGATTATAAATATAATCGGAAATGTTGAGCTACGAAACAAAATACAATAAAACTGATCAGAAATTGAAGATAAAAGCACCCAAAAAATCTGTTGTATCAAATGCAGAAACAGTATTTATAAAGGAAACAATCGAAATCGAGGAAAAAATAAAGAAACAACTGGAAGACAATGAAAAATCATCAGATAATGAAAAAAAACTGTTAGAGCATTTGGGAAAATATATTGAAGAACCATATCATATTATTGAATCTTATTTTGAAGGTCAGCATCTCGAACGATTAGTTCGTCATCAAATTGAATCATATAATCATTTTGTAAATTATCAAATATTACGTACCATACAAATGTTCAATCCTGTAACTATTCGATCTGAAAATGATTTCGTAATAGAAAAAGATAAATATTTTTTAGAAGTATTCATATCATTCAATAATTTCAAACTATATCCGCCACAAATACATGAAAATAATGGAGCAACAAAAATAATGTTACCGCAAGAAGCTAAGTTACGTAACTTTACATATTCTTCAACTATGACTGTAGACGTTAATATAAAATATGTGATCCGTAATACTGAAAACATGGATGTACCAAAAACAATCGAAAAAACATTGCCAAAAATCAATATTGGTAAATTACCGATCATGTTGAAATCATCTATTTGTGTTTTGAAACAAAACGGACATATTAATCCTTTATACACAGGTGAATGTTCTATGGATTGTGGTGGCTATTTTATTATAAAAGGATCTGAAAAAACTGTATTAGGTCAAGAACGTGCAGCAGAGAATCGAGTATATTGTTTTGATGGAAAAAATACTGCAAAATGGGATTGGTTTGCTGAAATTAAATCAGTTCCGGATTTCAAATGTATTTCCCCGAAACAAATTGAAATGATGATTTCAAGTAAAAATAATGGATTTGGTAATGGAATTTTCGTTTCTATCCCTCGTATCAAACAACCTATAGAATTATTTGTTTTGTATAGAGCTTTGGGTGTTGAAAGTGACAAGGATATTACAAAATATATTTTATTAGATATTGAAGATGAAAAACAAGATGATTTGTTAAAATGTTTACAAGCCTCTATGATTGATGCTAATAAATATATGACACAAGAAGACGCTATAAAACATATAACTAGCTTTGTTGCATATACTCCACTAAATATGGATAAAGAAACGGGTATGCGTAAAAAGCGCGAGTTCACAATAGAAGTCTTAGATAGTGATCTTTTCCCACATTGTCATACCTTACAGCAAAAACTATATTTATTGGGTTATATGTCTAAAAAACTCATTCAAACTAGTTTGGGTCATTTACCACCAGACGATCGTGATTCATATATTAATAAACGCATTGAACTCACTGGAACACTCCTTAATAATTTGTTCAGAAACTATTTCAACAAATTAGTAAAAGAAATGCAGAAACAGATTGTTCGTGAAATTAACACTGGATCATGGCGTTCAAAAGAAGATTATGAAAATATAGTGAATATGACGAATATCTATAAAATCATGAAATCTACTACGATTGAAAATGGTATCAACCGTGCTTTGGCTACTGGTGATTTCAGTATTAAACAATCAAATAGTAGTAAAGTAGGTGTTGCACAAGTGTTGAATAGACTGACTTATGTAGCCAGTCTTAGTCATTCTAGACGTATCAATACACCATTGGAAAAAAGTGGTGAATTGATTGCACCTAGAAAATTACATAACACAACATTTGGCTTCTTATGTTTAACTGGAGACACTGAAGTGTTGCTATCAGACCGAATGACAATCAAAAAAATAAAAGATATGAAAGACGGAGATAGGGTAACTACTGTAAATCCAGAAACATTATTAGATGAACCTTCTGATATTCATTCATTCTTTTCAAAAATGCCTGATAAATTATTTGAAATAACCACCATAAGTGGAAGAAAGATCAAGGCAACTGCAAATCATCCATTCCTTATTAATAATGGTAAATATGAATGGAAAAATCTGGAAGATTTGAAACCTGACGATAAAATTATTATTCGTCATGTAGTAAAAATTATAGAAGACACGAATACAACAAATGTAAAAATAAATGATGTCGATGTTTTAGAATATTACAAAATGGAATTATTAGAATTGAACTTATTAAATAAAAATATTCCTGTCTATAAATTAAAAATAATTGCACGATTGATAGGTGCATTGAATACAGATGGACATTTATATGAAAGACTTGACAAGGATAAAAAATATTATGCTGCTTCATTTTATGTTGGTGAAGAATACGATGTCTTTCAAATAACTGACGATATTCAAAAACTAGGCTTTGGTAATTCATCTATAAAAAGAAAAGAAAGCAAATTCGAAGATAAGATTTCAGGCAGAACAACAATATCTAGAACATGGGAAGTATCGAAAAATGGTGCTTTTGCTTATTTGTTGATGTTGTTGGGTGGGTTTGTCGGTAAGAAAACGAATATGCAACGCGCCCTTCCTGAATGGTTAGTAAATTCGGAATTATCAATAAAACGAGAGTTTTTATCAGCATTTCAAGGAGGTGATGGATCTAGACTATCGTACGAGTCTAATAACAGATTTACTCCTAGAATTAGTATAACTTGTCAAACAACTGAAAATATATATTTGAATGATACTGTAAATTATATAACACAAATTGTAAATATGTTTGGTGAATTTGATATAAAATCAAATATAAAAACTGATGTTGTAGATGAAAACAAAACAAAGGTTTGTATAGTTTTTGAAAATAGTTGTCAAAATTTGTTGAAATATTCTGATATAATTAATTATACATATTGTGAAGAAAAGCGAAGAACATCAGCAGCTATAATTGAACATTTAAAAATAAAAGAATTTTATAAAACACAAAATAAAATAAAAAGTAGTAATAATATATACGAAGAATTCATAAAAGAAAACATAGTCGATAACGGATGCATAAGCGTTCCTATTTTGTCTATAAATGAAATTGAACCAGAATTAGTATATGATTTTACAACTAGAAGTGACAATCATTCTTTCGTTGCATCGTCGTTTGTCTGCCATAATTGTCCAGCGGAAACACCAGAGGGCCAGTCAATTGGTGTAGTCAAGAACATCAGTTATATGGCACATATTACTATTCCTACAAATAGTACATCTTTATACGAATATGTAAAACCATTTTTGGTAAGTGTCAATGATACTAATTCAGAAAATCTCTACAAAAAAGTGAAAGTATTTGTGAATGGTTGTTGGTTAGGAATTACAGAAACACCTATCGAACTGTACAGTGATATGAAAGACAAAAAATACAAGGGTATTATCAATATTTATACATCGATAATATTTGATTACAAAATGTTGGAAATACGTATATGCAATGATGGAGGAAGACTCACTCGGCCAGTTTTGAAAGTCAAAAACAATCGCGCTATTATAGATCGAGATGTTATTGACAGATTGATATCAAAAGAATTGACATGGAATGATTTGTTGACAAATTGTAAATTGAATGAATCAGTCATAGAATACATCGATCCAGAAGAACAAAACTTGGCAATGATTGCTATGAAATGCAAACATGGTTATTTACAGGATGTAAATCATATTTTCAATTATACTCATTGTGAAATTCATCCTAGTACAATTTTCGGTGTTTTGGCTTCTTGTATTCCATTTCCGGAACATAATCAAGCTCCGAGGAACACGTACCAATGCGCAATGGGTAAGCAAGCTATGGGAGTCTATGCAACAAACTACGATAAAAGAATGGACAAAACCGCCTATGTATTAAATTATCCAAGTAGACCCCTCGTCGACACACGTCTCATGAATATGATTTATTTGAATCGTATACCTTCTGGTACACAAATTCATGTAGCTATTATGACACATACCGGATATAATCAAGAGGATAGTGTCCTAGTCAACAAAGGATCATTAGACCGTGGCTTGTTCTTAGCAACAATTTATCATACAGAAAAAGACGAAGACAAAAACATTATTCGTGATGAAATTATTCGTTGTAAACCCGACCCAACCAAGACCAAAGGAATAAAATTCGGTAATTATGATAAACTAGATCCAAATGGTTTTATTCCTGAAAACGAATTGGTTGAAAATCGTGATGTTATTATTGCAAAAACAATCCCTATCAAGGAAAATCGTAATGATCCTACAAAAACCGTAAAATATGAAGATCAAAGTAAGACATTCAGAACAACCGAAGAAACCTATATTGATAAGAACTATACAGGTAGAAATGGTGATGGATATAATTTTGCCAAAGTCCGTGTACGCGTTTTAAGAAAGCCAGTTCTTGGTGACAAATTTTCAAGTCGCCATGGACAAAAAGGTACTTGTGGTAATATTATTCAGGAATGTGATATGCCGTTCACTAAAAACGGACTACGACCAGATATCATTATCAATCCTCATGCTATTCCATCCAGAATGACTATTGCACAATTGAAAGAAACCCTATTGGGAAAAGTTCTATTAGAATTAGGCATGTTCGGTGATGGAACTAGTTTTGGTAATCTAGACATCAAAACTATTAGTAGTGAACTATTGAAATTAGGTTATGAAAGTTATGGAAATGAAGTCATGTATAATGGTCTGACTGGTGAACAATTAGAAACTAGTATATTTATTGGTCCAGTATTTTATCAAAGATTAAAACATATGGTAAATGATAAACAACATAGTCGTTCTATTGGGCCTATGGTAAATCTTACTAGACAACCAGCAGAAGGTAGAAGTCGTGATGGTGGTTTCCGTATTGGTGAAATGGAACGTGATGTAATGATCGCTCATGGTGCGTCTAGATTCTGTCGTGAACGTTTGTATGATGTATCTGATAAATACAGTACACATGTTTGTAAAAAATGTGGTATGATCGCAGCCTATAACGAAGGTAATAAAAAATACAATGATTTTACAATTCATTTATGCAAAACTTGTGATAACAAAACAGATTTTGCACTGGTAGATATTCCTTATGCTTATAAATTGATGGCACAAGAATTACAAACAATCAATGTCGTGCCGCGTATTATTACCGAATAATATATTTATAGTAAAAAAATATAGGCATAGTTGCCCATATTTTTATATATTTTTTTTATTTTTCAGGATATATTCTATTTTTATATGTTTCTAGATTTTCAGTTCCCATGCGACGATTACATTTAATACAACCTGCTACTAAATTATCCAATTCATCATTTCCTCCATTTTTTTTTGATATTATATGGCATGCCTCAAAATTATACATATCTATTATATCTTTACACACATAACAGCTACCTACATCATTATTATTTGTTTTTAGCCATACATCCATTCTTTCTTCTTTTGAAAACTGTTTCCTTGTTGATGTTTGAATATCATTTATATTATCTATGAAATCATTGAAATTTTCAATACATTCATTAAAATAATCAATTCGATGGTATTTTGCATTTTCGTCACGATTATTTACCCATAATTTCATTTTCTCTGGAGTCTGTGATTTTATCCACTCACGCATATTTTTTATGAAAACTTCAGTTACTATGAAATCTTTAGAAACAACGAAAGCAAACAACGCAAAGAATGGAATTGGACCAAGTTTTTTATTTATTTTTGAAAGTATTTCATAAAATTTTTCAATATTAGTAGATAAATTCAATAGATCTTTTTCGCTTGATTCTAAATAAGGATGTTCATCTTCGATATAGTTGGATATTTCGGTGTCTGTTATTGAAAAGTATGTTGTAGATGCATTTGAATATTTCGAGATTAAATACAAACGAATATACCAATGAACGAAATATGATTCACTGGCATTTCTTATACAAAATTCTTGTATTAATCTTATTACTGTATCATTAAGATTTGTTTCCTTCATATAATTTATTAATGGAATATGAATATAAGACTTGTATAAGTCAGAATTCTTCATCTGTACACCATCTTGAAACGATTTAAATATTGATATGCGATTTTTATATTCTAATTGTTCATTAATTTCTGCGACACTTAAAATAAAATTATCAAAATGATCTCTTTCTAAATCACTCAAATAACGATATGATTTACTAGGATTACGAGCAATCCATTCCTTAGTATGAATAGACTCTTTATAAAATACATTAATTGTTGCACTTCCTATTTTCTGCTCCCAAACGATTAAAATTGGTTTTTTATTATTTGGCATTTTAACTGGTATAGATTCACAATAATGTTGAATTACAGTTAATCTATGATGACCATCTATGCATTCATATTTGAATCCTGAAAACATTTCTGTATCATGTAGTTGATATTTATAAAGATAAAATGTATTTGCACATCTACCTGTCATTATTGTTTCTATAAATTTATTCATTAATTTTTGATTCCATCGATTAGGTCTCTGATAATATGGAGCTAAATTAAGTACATTTTTTGTCATATAAATAGTAAGAACATCGCTAATACTTAATGTTTTAAAAATTGGTTGATTCTTCATTACTAAATTTAGGGACGACATTGTTACATAAAATTGTTGATTGGCAATTGGTTGATAATTGTTGATAATTGATCGAACAATCCTAATTCAATTTTTTACTATAGAAAACGTGTTTTTCTATAGTAACAAAATATAATTTTCTCACCATATTATAACATTTAAATGACAATTCTAAAAAAAGAAAAAAAAGGCAATCTTACAATATATACTGTAGGAAAAGATTATGATGATGCAAAAATGGAGAAAAAAATGAATAAATTATTGAAGCGTGATGACATCAAAGATATTATTGACCATGATGCGGATGTTTTTACAGAAGAAGGTAAACTATTATTAAGATTTAGAAAAAACGCTCTTACAGATGCAAATACTCAAAAATTCTATGAAAACATAATACAATTTGCCAAAAATGTCTCTTCAAATCGTGGCAATGCTACTGGAAGTAAAAATAGATCACTATGGACAAACCCAAAAGTAATGTCAAATATATTCGGATTTTTTGATCGTTGGTCACCTAGTCAAAAAATAATTTTCAAAAAATTGTGTAAAAAACCAGCAGTAGATGTTCGTGAATGCCGTTTCAATATGGATTATCCAGAAAAATACAAAGAAACTATACCACTTATAAAAGAAGTCGATGAATTATATAAAAAACTTACACCTGAACAATATGCAAATCAATATAAAAAAGCAAAACAAACACATTTCAAGATACCAGGAACTAGTTTTACTACAGTAACAACAAATGTTAATTATCAAACATCGGTACATACTGATAAAGGTGACGACGACGAAGGGTTTGGTAATTTGGCCGTAATTGAGCAAGGTAAATATAGTGGTGCAGAAACTTGTTTCCCACAATATGGAATAGGAGTAGATGTTAGAAATGGTGATATATTGTTTATGGATGTTCACCAACCACATGCAAATTTACCAATGATAAAAGAAGACAAGGATGCGATACGTTTATCTATTGTATGCTATTTAAGAAAAAATGTATGGCTGAGAACAATGAATAAAACAAAAAAATTCTATGAATGTCATAGAAAAACTATGAAAAAAATGAGAACAAAACAATAATTGTCTCTTTGTAATGATAAATCGATTTACATTAGTTTGTTAATTTATTATAAACGATAAATATAATAAATTATTTGCTTTTTTTTTGTGTCTTATTATTTTTGATCTTATTTTTCTTTGTGACATTTTGTGAAACATCATGAGTGGAAGGAATCTTTTTAAGTCTGAATTCAGTCATACCATTTTTTTTGGTAGAAATCTCTCCATATTCCGGATAGGTTTTCTTCAAAAGTTTGGATGCTTCTAACATCGGTTTTAAACGAGCTTCAAACGTTCCTAATCCACCCGATTTACCATAATATTTTGTTTCAAAACCGATTTTATTAAAACGTAATAAAATACCATCTTCTATAAAATATTTAATGGTTCTCTCAACATCCTCTTTTTGACCATTTTCTTTTGTCAGTGTCAATTGTATAGATTTCAAATTAGGACGATTTATAATACCATAAAAAGCCCCCACTATGTAATTCAAACAAGTACTCATCTCGTCACGTGCTTTACGAAAAAAAGGGTTGAACACGGGATATACACCCCAGATGAATGATTTCATTTTTTTACATTCTTTGAATGCATATTTGAAAAAGAAATCGAGAGATTTACCTTTGAAAATCTTAGACATTGATAGATCAATGCTAGCTACATCATCGTCAAAAAATACAATGTGTTTACCTTCTGGCCACTGTTCCATTATAAACTGCCTTTGTGGAACTAAACCCTTTATTCCAACAACTAATTTGTTATATAGTTTTTTATCAAGTATTTTTTTATATTCTTCTTCTTCTTCTTTATTTGCTAAATAAACGTATATTTTACTAGATGGAATATTCATTTTTTTCAGTGTTTTTAGCGTTTTTTCATTACATATTTGAGAACGTTTATATGATGGAATACAAACAACATAATCTGTCATTATCAAATAAAATACCTTTATATATGTGTATATTTTTATTTATGTAAAAATAGTATCTATATTTCGTAATAAATAAATAGTATTTTTTACTTTTTCAATATCAACAATGATACCGGGTTTTTCAAATTTTGTATCAATTATCAGCTGTCTTAGCATTGAAATATCTGCTTCTATATTTCCACTTAGTTTGATAACCATATTAGGAAAGTATTGATCGATATTACGACAACCCAAATAAATAGGTATAGTATTTGCTAATAACGGATTCAATATTTTTTCACTAAAATAATCATTTGTTTGACAGTTTTCTATACAAATATGATATTGATAATCATTATATGGTTCACCTTCTACAAATTCACCTATGATTCGTTGATCATTCAAATGTTCATAATATTTACAACCCCGACCATAAATATCAATTGGTAAGTTTGTTTGTAAAATCTTTTGTACAAGCTCATGTCTATATACATGTCCCTCTAGTGAAGCTTTGTCACTAATCATAATGGATACAATTTTTGTTTTTACTGGTAATTGTTTTAATATAGGATTATGCCACATATAAGAGAACTTTTCAATAAAAGGTTCTGGTAAACCCATTGTATCGCCTATATAATATTTTCCGATGTATTTGATAGCATACTGAACAAATTCTTCTGTCAGTCCCAAATATACAGGTGGTTCAAACGCTAATCCAACGACGTTTTGTTTGGGTATATGTTTTATATCTGGCATTGCAGTATTTAAAATGAGAACATGGGTATAATCATCACCGTTTGTTATATATATTTCTTTGTCTAGACCATAGTTTGATAACGTTGGTGCTTCACATAATCTTTCATAAATATCTTTACACTTGGATGAATCTCCAAAACTGGAAAAAATACGAATTTTTAGCGTCATTTATAAAGAATAATGTGTAATATCCTTTATGTAAATTTATAATATAAAATTATATTGATTATATTCTATAAAATGGATGATAATACACAAAAAGTAAATGATAATAGTGAAATAAATGATATACGAACGCCAACTCAATTCAAAGGTATATCATTCTCAAAATATAAAAAATCGGATGTTAGAAAACAACTCATAGAGAACATGAAGAAAGGTAAATTAGAACCGGCTTGTTATTGGAGTGCCGAATTGATTTGTGCAGGGCATTATATGGAATTATGGGAAATTATTCTTCATTATACGGGTAAACATATACATTTAGGTAACCCGAAAATAGTAGTATATTTAGAAAAACGGTTTGAAATATTCCGTAATATAATTTCACAAGGACAATATTTGAATGAATTACAATTACGTAATAATCCAACTATTCGAAAGCTATTTGCAGAAATAGTAAGTACACTTACATTGTCAAACAAAAAACATAGTTTTGAACCTATCAAAATCAATCGTGAGGAAGAGTTTGATATGACACAAATGCCTGAAAGATTAAAAGCACCGAATATACATTATATAGATTCCATCTTTCAAAAAGAAGATCCAAAAGAACTTTTTATAGCTATGAATGAGTTTGCATATAATATTTCAAATGATAAAAAAAGTATGATTGGTGCGAGTTATTGGATAGAATGGACAATCGATTTCGAAGCAATATGTAAAAAACGGAAAACAAATATTATTTGTCAAACTAGACCATTTGTAAATGTAGAAAAAAAATTTAGAAATGATACAATATGGATACTATGGGATATACTATTTTATTATTCAACTCTAACAAATAATCAATACATTGATGTATTAATGAATTCTATTTTCAATATTTTCTGTATTAAATATACAACCGCCTCTTGTAAAAAACGCAGATATTTACTTTATTTTGCAGTTGCTCTTTTGACTGAACCTATCCAAACAAACATTGATGTCATGAATAGTAAGCCGTTGATTCAATCGATAATCGATAAAATTAATTCCATATATAAACAAATCAAAAAAACCGAAGATAGTCCAAACACTGAATATTTATTTGCCAATTTACAAACAGAGAACGCCTTTGACAAATCAATGCGTAAAATGGAATTAGTCAATTCAATGGATATATTCAATATAAAAAATTAGACCGGTAAAAATTTCAAATGTATAAATACAATTTATACATATATCCAAGAAATTATAGTTTCATCTTCATAATACTTTATATATTTTCCATTTCTTACCTGATATGTATTATCTTGAAATGTTACACCTGAGCAATTATGTTTTATACAATATTCTTTTGCACTTTCTAATGTATTTTCATGTGGTAAATTTAATATATTATAATTCAATGGATAATCCATAATATAATATTTTTTTATGCATTCAGTAAATATTGATTTATTTTTTAATTTCTGTAAATTAAGTTGTAATTGAGTATCATTATTTCTGAAAATTAAATCATATCCAATTTTTGTATATAATTCTACAATTTCATCTATATCAGTTGAATTTATAAGCACGTTGCTCTCAAATAATATTACATGTGGTAATTGTACACTAGATTCGATTTCTTCATAATATTTCTTCAATATTTTTGTATCATGACCCTCTGTATCTATTTTCAAAAAATATACTCCTTGTGCATTATTATTTTGCATCATTTGATAAAGTGTCATTACATCTATTTCATAATTATCTGATATAGCCTCAATATTCAATCCATATTCTTCACATAAATTATGTACAGTACGATGATATATATTAATAGAATTGCATCCTCTAACCCAATCTGGCAAATTATATAATTCTATATTTATTAATGGAATATAATAAATTTTTGCTTTTCCATTATAATCACTTATTCCTATATTTATTTTTATACAATCATCTTTATTTTGTAAACGATCTAAATAAAATTTTATAGGCTCAACACTAATTCCTTTTTTTTTATCTTTTTTTTCAATTTCTGTATCAAAATCAGATGTTCCAATTTCAATAAAATCATAAAATACCATTATCTTATATAAATTTATATATATAAGATAAATCAATTTATTCGGCATAACATATTAAAAAGAAGATCCAAAAGAACCTCCTAATAAACTATTTGCAGCCATTGGTCCTAACATTGAACCTATATCGGCTACAGGCGATGGTCTACCCATCATCATATCATATGAATCCATTCCATTACTTTGACGAGTTGTTGCTACAGGAGCAGGTGGGAATATATTACTTTGTGTTTGACTATTATCTAAATAATCTGCTTGACTAGGTGTATGTCTAGAAACTGGTTTATTTACACGAACTCCTCTTTTAACGTTTTCCTTAGAATCGGATGAGGTTCCATTCCATAAATCGTTTGCTCTATCAAATAATATATTAACTTTTATTCCTAATTTTGTTTGAATACTGAGAACAATTATCAAAAATGCTAAAATAACATTAGTAAGTATCAAATTCTCATATTTGAAACCACTATATGTTGGTATATATGTTATTATTCTATGAATTACAATAATACCACAGAACATTACTATTAATTGTATGAAAATTTCGGCTAAAAGTTCTAAAGTAGATTTATCTGGATCTGCTTCTGGAATAAATCGTTGTATTAACTTATTCAATATTAATACTGGAACAACACCTAATAATGAATATTGGACTACATTCAAAATTTCAGCTTTTCCTTCTTCTGTTTGAGAAAATACATGATTGAAAAATGTTCTTTTATGTACATCGGTTGTTTCGTGTAATATTTCCATTATAAACAACCATTAGATAATTATTTTTGTTGTTTTGTTGATATGGATTATATTGATGTATATTCCGTAATCATAGGAAAGATCGGTTCTATTGCTTTTGCACAGGCTAGTGCTATTTCTCTATGTTCTTTTTGTGTACCATTACCAGAACGTAATTGAATATAATGTACCCATGAACGCAATGTACCATTCATATACATTCTAGACTTTGTCATTCCTTCCGGTAGTACAGATCTAGCTTGTTCTTTTGCTATACCGTTTTTGATTGCCCAATTATATGCATTCAACGCATATTCACCTACGACTTCTTGTGATTTTTTCCATTCAACTTCTAAGTGTTCATCTTCTGTTTCTATACTATTTTGACGATTTTTTTTGTCTTGTAGTCTAGCTTGTCTAGTCTCAAATCCTAAATCAGCAACTGCATAACGTTGGGAAAATTCTTGAAATGAAAATGAACGATGTCTCAGCATTTGTCTTGCAATATCACGGGTTGTTTCTATTTCCAAACATATGCTTACCATTTCTAATGGCGACCAATGATTATTCCCGATAAGATATCTTATTAATTTTTCATTTGTCTCTGTGTTATTTTGATTTGCGGGATTAGATACTCTAGCGCAATACGCTACTAGATCTTGTATACTTTTTTCACTTTCGTGTGGTTTTGAATAACTTATTAGGGATACTGTCATTAATAGTATATCGACAATGTATTTAATATATTTTTCGTTTATAATTATTTAGAGATTTCATATAATATATTATATTAGTTTGAAATAATGAGTAGATCAAACGCTGCTGCAATAAATCGTAGAGTAAACGTGCCTGTTGCACAATCTGGTAATAATCTTAAACCTTCTTTTACCACTCCAAGTACCCCTTCAATTAATCAAACACAACAACAATCTGGTCTTACATTACCTCAAGTCATTTCTGTATTTGATAATAGATTAATTTTATTAGAAAAATTTATGAATGAAACAAAATTAAATCCTATCACAAACAATGGTTCTAATGAACCTAATAATCAAACTACAAATAACCAAACTAATATTCAAGAAAAACCCAATTTTAACGCCATGGAACATGTATCTATTAACGATTTTAACACAATTATAAACGAATTCAATAATCGGTTTGAATTATTTGCACACGAAATTTCAGATTTAAAAGAAATTATTTTGAAATTACAATCATACACAATGGATGTAAATAAAATTTTATTGGAAGAAAAAAATATATTAAATTCATATGTTGTTACTAACAATAATTTAGCAAATACAAATGAAGAAACATCAAATACAAATAATAATTCTGATGAATCTAATGATATGTCTAATGATAAATCTACTGATAATAGTAGTATTGATTTGAAGAATCTAACAAAACAAGAATTTTTACAAACAAATTAAATATATATTTAATAAATATAATAAAAATATATATTATTATATTTATAAATCATGGATAATTCATTTTTATCAAAAATAGAGCAATTAAAAGATGATTATTATGATAGAAATGGAAAAAATGTAATATTTAAAAAAAATCAAAAAACGGAATGTGCAAAACAAATTTCAAATAACATAGATATCGATTTGTTGATGAAAAACACAATGTTCAATGTACCAAACACAAATAAAATATATTTTAGTTACGAAATGTTTAAATTATATGCTAACGATGATAATTATGAAATAATACAGAAGAATCTACTTGCACTAATTCAAATTTGTATTTATAATTTTTCAAATTTTGAATTACATATGAATATAAATTCATTTACTGTTTCTGCATGCGAACGTCATAAAAAATTTGTTATGTCAATAACTCAACAATGTTTACAAGAGAAAAAAAATTATTCTTATTTATTAACCAAATTTTATGTTTATTACACGCCAAATACAGTATCAAATATTATTCAAATAATTACACCATTTATAGATCCAGTTGTTCGTCCTAAGTTCGTTTTATATAATAAAAGTGAAAGCGATGACTTGTTGAAAAATCTATTAGGATTATAAAAAAATTGAATATAAATATATTAGAAAGAAAGTGTAATATATTTATAAAATGAACATCATTATCAAAAATCAACAAAAGGCAGAATGTTTTGCAACTATCTTTCAACATATCAGATTGTTTACTGATCATATCAATATCACATTTGAAAAAGAACGATTATACATTCAATCAATGGATACTGCTCGTGTATCTATATTTGAATTATATCTAACTAATACATGGTTTGACAATTATGATCATACAGCTGCAAGTGCTATTACTATTGGGGTAAATTCAACGCTTTTGTTCAAAATTTTGAATACACGTGAAAAAACACAAGAAACTAACATAAAATTCGAGAGTGAAAATAGTGATAAACTTTACATAAATTTTACTAGTGAAAACAAAGCAATATTTGATAAAAGTTTTGAATTTCCATTAATGGATTTAGAAAATGATATTATGGGTATACCTGACACCGATTATAATGCCGAGTTCTCGTTGTGTTCAACTAATTTTGCAAATTTAATTAATCAATTAAAACTATTCGGTGATACATTGGACATTCATTGTAGTGAAGAAAAAATTTTATTAAATTCAACTACACAAGATTCTGGTAAAATGATGGTTCAGATCGATATTAACGATCTAAATGAGTTCTCAATTAATGAAGGAGAGACCATTGAACTATCATTCAGTATAAGTATTCTTCATAATATTTGTATGTATAGCAAAATATCAAAAACTATTGACATACACATAAAAGATAATTTCCCTATGAAAATCACGTATAATTTGGGTGAAGAAAATGCAAATATGGTATTCTATTTAGCACCAAAAATAAAAGATGATGAATAACTACGGATTCGTATAAAATATATTTATAAACAATTCCAATAGTATATAAAATGAACATCTATTTCCATTTATTGATTTTTTTATTGATTTTGTTTATATATGTACATCTAGTTCAACAATACAAACGCAGTGAAGATTTAGAGGTTTATGAAATGGATTTCACCGACAACAAGCATCTACAAGATGTATGTGATATCAAACAGCCAGTTTTATTTGAATACAAATCAATCAATGATGAATTTTTTTATGATATTAACGTCGATAAATTAGAAACTTTATCAGGTTCTCTAGAATTAAAAATAAAAGATAACGAAGATTATTGGAAAAATCTTGATAATATTGATTACGTCGTTTTACCGCTTTCTAGTTCACAAGCTTTGATGACAACTGATACACATTCAAAGTATTTTACTGAGAACAACGAAACGTTTATTGAAGATGCGAATTTAGTTGGCGAATTTCAAAGCAATGATGCACTTTTAAAACCGCCACTTTGTGTACAAACAAAATATGATATTTGTTGGGGATCTAAAAACGCCGAAACACCACTAAGATACCATACTTATCATCGCCATTTTATTTGTGTAAATTCTGGTAAAATACATGTAAAAATGACACCTTGGAAAAGTTCGAAATATTTGTATCCCAACAAAGATTACGACAACTATGAATTTACATCACCAATCAATGTTTGGAAACCACAACGTAAGTATTTTCATGAAATGGATAAAATCAAGTTCTTAGAATTTGATGTTCTCGTTGGTAATGTTGTTTATGTGCCATCTTACTGGTGGTATAGTATCAAATATGATGAAGAACCCACTGTTTGTACTAGTTTTGTTTATAATAATATAATGAATTGTCTATCAAATTTACCAAACTGGTTTTTTTATTATTTACAACAGAGTAATACAAAAACGAAAGTAGTAAAAACACTGAATACAAATATGGTATTAGAGAATACTGATAGTGAAAAACAAGATTCGGTTGTTGATTCTAATAATGAAATCGAGAACATCAAAACAGAAATTTTGGAAACAGGTATATAATTATAAAAAATTGAACATATATTGTATTTTTATGTATTGATAAAAATACAACACAACTTGAAAAATGCAGACAATGATGTTTATCGAGAGACCTGAAGACCAAGGAAGAATGGTAATAGGCTATCAATTACAGAGAGAAAACTATCTCAGATCACCAGCAGGAATAATACGAATAGCTAGATATCCTGGTTTGTTCTGGATAGAAAAAAATATGGGATATTATGGTGATATCTACATGAAACAATTTATTAGAAAATGGAAACAAAAAACATATGAAAATAAACAAAGAAGGGCGGACAGATTGAATTGTGCATTGATCATGAACCGATTAGGAGTAGTTGATGTTGATAATATTGTTCTCGAATTTTTGTAAATTAACGTGCTATCTCATTTTTATCTATTAAAACATCTTTTAAAACATTACGTATTATTTTACCCGTGAATTTTTCATCTTCTTCTTGATCTTGTCCTCCCAACGAATTCAAAGCTATCTTCAAATAATCATCATTTTCTTTTGTATCTAATGTAATAAAATCTGGGTTTTCTTCTTGCCATTTTGGTAATGTTTTCAAATTTTTCTTTGCAATTAGTTTGATAGCATTTTTCAATTTTGTCTTATCAGAATTGTCTTTTTCCCATGTATCGTTATCCTTTACGTAGACAGTTTCACGTTTAAGATCTGTACAATGAATCGGTCTTTGATAAACATTCAATTCACGGAGTCCTTTCAAAAATATACTACTTATGCCTTCTACATAACCTAATTTGCCTGTTTTTTCTAGATCTTGTATTTGAACTTGTAATGAATTCAAGAAATCAACTATATTTATTGCATTTTTGCATTGTTCGTTTAAAAAGAAATTGATATTGAATTGGTTATTGTTAGTAGTGTTGTTCGAGTTAGTATTATTGATATTGGTTTGTCCTTTTGCAGTCATTTCAACTAATTTTGTGTTTTGTTCCATAATAGCTGCACTTTGTTCTATTAATGTGTTTTGGAGCTCCTTGTTTTGCTTGATTAATTCTAATATCATATCGTTTGTCAATGTTTCTGGTTTGATTGTGTTGTCTTTTTTTGAAATGTTTTCACTAACAATACACTTTTGTTTATGTTTCCATAAATTACTTGCACTGCTGTATTGTCTATTACATATGTCACATATTGTTTTGTCTTCTTCCTTCATTCGATTGTTGTGTTTTTTTGTTTTTAAATGTTTAACATAATCACTATTTTTTTTAGTATAATATTCACATTTTTTACAATAAAAATCTTTGCAAAAAGAGTTTTTTTTTCCTTGTTTTTGCGACTTATCTCTATTTTCGCCATCAAATACATTATTTGTTTCTTCACATGGTTCGTCACATTTATCATTGTCAAATTCAATTTGTGTGTCAAAATTAGTTTTCTCCATTTTGTTATATATGGAGAATATAATTCTCTCTAAATTAGTTTTACTCAAAATAATCAATGTCGATTTTTGTTCTCCATGATTTTGGAGAATAATCTCCACGAGCTATTTTTTATATTGTAAAAATATTTTTTCAAAGCGTCCATGCAATTGTTATGAATAACTGCGATAATTTTTCTCCATTTTGTTCTCCATTTTGGCGATTTTGGAGAAAAATGGAGATCAATTGTCGTTTGCATAGTTTGATAGTAAAACTATTTAATTCTTATGCAGTCATTTTTTTCAACATTTTTTGTGTTTTACAGCATAATCGAGTAAAAACACTTTTTTTAGAAAGTCCATCGAAGGTTTTGAAAAATGGACATTTTAAAAATGTCCAAAAATAAAAATTGACCCGACTTTATTTTCTATGTTTTGATTGACTAATCAATGTAAAACTATGTATATTGAATAAAAAACGTAACAGTATACATGCGATATTTGTTCTCCCGACTTAGGAGAATAATCGAACCGAGTGTATTTTTATATTATTAACTTATAAAAATACACTAATGTAATGGTAATACATTTATAACCGAGATATTTTTTCTCCGTTTTGTTCTCCATTTTGGCGATTTTGGAGAAAAATGGAGATTAAATGTCGCGTAAATAATTTGATAGTAAAACTATTTATTTTTTATGCAGCCATTTTTTTCATAAAAAAACACAAATTGCTGCATAATCGAGTAAAATCACTTTTTTGAAAAAGTATATCGCACTTTTGTAAAAATGGACATTTTTAAAATGTCCAAAAATAAAAATTGACCTCGACTTTATTTTCTTTGTTTTGATTGACTAATCAATGTAAAACTATGTAATTTTGTAAAACTTGTAACAAGAATCAAATCATTTTGACGAATCAATATTTTTGTTTTCTAATGATCCGTACTGAATTGATTTACAATAATAATATGTTTTGAAAACAACGGTGATCAAATTCAATGATGTATTGACAGAATAATTAATAATTATGAAAGTATCTGCGTTATTTATACCACTATAAACCGTTCCCAATATCCCACCCAGCAACCATATTGTTGATGAGTATTTTGTTGAATCAACATTTTTTATTTGAAACAATGTGAAATAAATTTCAGGCAAATACCCAATAAAAATCAATATTGATGAAACTATAGATAAATAAACAGAATTCATTTTATTGAATTACTTTTTGTGTTATCTTTATCTTTTTTTTGTTTTGTTATATTGTTATATTATGTAATTGAATCATTGCAAACAAAAATTGTTAGTTTGCAATGATTATTTTTTCGGATAATGGTATAGGGTTTTTAATGATTCTAAATACCCCATATATGAATTTGTATAAAACTATTTAATTTTAAATAAAACATATCTGAAATAATAAAATGAAACAATCAACAAATATAGAGTAAACATATTTGAAAATGAATACAATAATAATTTTCTAACATTTTTTATCTTATAAAACACATTCAACACAATAATATCACTAACAAATGCAGACAATACAATGTATTTAAAAGATGGGTTAAAAGGCCATTCCCATAATATACCAAAGAAAAACCCAGTAAAAGAAGTAGGATCAGTTCCGATTTGTTCTGTATATCGAGCAATAATATAATAATTTTTATAAAAAAGTGATACAAAATTTACATATTCAATGGAATATTTACAATTTTCGCAAACAATATAATGTAATTTCAACATAATCCTAGGCGTTTCTTGTAGTGCTATTTTTTTTACTTGGTGCATTGTTTTATCAAAGTCAAATATTATATAATCCCCACTATTAATTTTATGTTCTAAACCTATATTTACAAATTCGGTTATAGTGTCATTATTATTGTTTGTTAATCCTATAATAACTCTATATACACTTATTCCGTAAAAATTATATAATATACAATCTCTATGGGGTATAAGGTTTGCAGCTGCGCCATATAAATTCGTTTTTAAAAAATTTGGCTTAGGGTTTGAATAATATATTTCATTCATTTCAATAATCGACTTTATTATACAATTATTTGTATTATCACAAATATTATTCCAAAAATTATCATATTGAATTTTATCAAAATAATGTTTCATATCATGATTCAAGTCCTTATAATATGTATGAAACGTAGTTTTTGACTTATCTGGTATCATATTATAATATTCATTGGATAAATTATCTAAAATGTATTGAAATGTGTTTGGTAATTTACCTATTCCAACTTTTCCTTCTGTAATATTTCTATGTGTAAAAAAATTATTCATTATATAATATTGAATACAATTAATTATGTGTATTTACAATATTGTATAATAATTTTCTATATATATATAAATATATATGACACAATTCATAAAAAAAATATTAATATCAACTGTTGTTTTATTAATATTAGATGCTTTGTATATTTATGTAAACAAAAATGTATTCCAAGATGTAGTAGTAAACATCCAGCGCGTAGTAATGAAAATAAAACTAGAATCAGCATTATTCGTTTATTTACTATTAGTAATCGTGATCAATTATTTTATAATACAAAAAAACAGAACGCCTTTAGAAGCATTTATATTAGGTTTCTGTATTTATGGCATTTATGATGGAACAAATTATGCAATGTTCAAAAAATGGCCATTGAATGTTGCTCTAATGGACGCAACATGGGGTGGTATATTATTTAGCGCAACAACATATATTACGTATATATTATTGAATTTACAAGAGTAGGATTTATAACAATATGTTTTTTTGGAGTATATTTTTCATAAAACTCACCGACAGATAATTGAACGGTATTTGGCGATCCAACACAATAATCGTATATGTATTCAGGTTGATCATCCGGTTCTATGTTCCATCTATCGTAAAATTTATCACAAAGAGTATCATTTGGAAATACAATTTGTTTGTTATTATAATCGATTGCGCCATCGAATTCTATTATTTTATCTATCCAATATGGTGTGTCTCTGCAATAATATAACCAATAGTTTTCAAAATCAATTCTAGTGGTTTTAACAAAATTAAATATATTGTTTACTTCTTTTCGTATTGGATATTTACAACCTATTTGCAAATATTGGCATGGTTTTTTCATTTTTATATTTTTATATTTATTGATATCTTTTTCTTTTAGATGTATAATCATATTAAGGTTTTTTTTATTTTTGTTTGTTTCATTTTCTACATCAATAGATTCGAAATCAATAAAATCAAAATAAGCTTTCATGAAAATCTTCAAATCGTAGTCACGACACGATAATGTCATAATAATCGTTCCCAAATTACATTCTAATGTATTATCATTTTTCCAATCATCGACCAACATTCGAAATGGCACTCTAAGACTTGGATTGATAGTACTATAAATAAAGTCATAAATATTACTCAAATAGATGAAAACATCGTGTTTGAATCCTGAATAATATAATTCATATCCCCAGAACAATGCTTCGTCGTGGTTGTGCTCCAAGAGAGCCAACAATAGTGATTGTTTTACATCTATTTTACTATACAAATAACGAGTCAACATTATATTTTTGAATTCACAGTTTGTTGTCATTTTATTTTATAATATTTATAATATCATAAAATACGTTCAATTTTTTCTATTTTTACAAGTCTAAATTTTTTGAAATATCGTGAACAAACCGTTTATAAAATGTCTTGTATGTATTTTGTAATTTATCAAATTTCATATTGAATTTGCCATCCATAAACCGTTTATCAATGTTTTCAACTATACCACGATCTTGTAACATTGTATTGAACATCCAATTCTCAGTTACTAAGTCGCCTATATGGTTATGCCAAAAATTACGATATGTTTTCACAAATAATTTACTTTTATTTTCACTAATTGGAAGTGCAAAAGTAACAACTGTACTGACATAATCACCAAATAAAACACGTGCGATGGTAGTATGTGGCAAAATAAATTCATTTTCAATACGTAATTCTTTTACACCAAATAGTTTTCTAGCAAATGATTTTTCTCCAGCCTCATACAAATAAGACGTTTTATAATGATTCAGGCCGACTAATTTTGGTGGATGTGTTTCAATAGGAGCAGGATTTTTAGTATTACCAAATGTATGAACAAACCCAATATGCATTACATCGAGAGAATTTTCACTCAATATACGAGAATAACAGTTGAAATCCATATCTAAGAAAACAACACTATCATTACGTTCGACTTCAGGTTCAGTATAAATGTTATCAACAAACGCTAGACCAGTCGAATTATCGATTTTGGCAATATCAGAATATGTATTCAAATAAACCCAACCATTTTTTTCAATTACACTGTATTTTGAAACATCGTATATATTTGATGGATGGAAAGAAATACCGGGAACTTTATCCAATACCCCATTTTCATCGAATTCATAACCATGATATGGACATACGATATGCTTGTTACATACTTTTCCTTTAGAAAGCGATGCACCTTTATGTGGACAGACATCATCCAAACCAACATAATTATTATCTTTATTTTTCCATACAACATAGTTTTTATTCCAAATAGTTGCTTTTATTGGTTTGTTTGTAGAAAAATCACTTTTTGTACCAATAACATACCATTGTAAATCATATTTGTCTTGTTCTGTTAATTCTTGATAATTCAGTTTAGGGAAGTCGGTAATTTTATTAGCGATGGTCATTTTTGTATTGAATGCATGATTGAAAAAAACATTGTAACTAGTAACTACATCAATACATGTTAATAAATATAAAATAATCGGTTTCATTGAAATAATATATAATTTATCTTTATATATTATATAATAAATATAAATGTCAAATAAAAAAATGGATTCAAAGCGATCACGTAGAAAAATCCGAACAAAGTCGAGAACATTGAAAAAATCGTTGAAAAAAACATTACCAAATGAAACAAAAGCCAAAATAGTCCAGACTTTTTTAGAAATGCTCAATACGGTAAAATTATATCATTGGAAAACTCATTCCTATGCACAACATAAGGCAACTGATGAATTGTACAAAGAACTGAACGAAAATATCGATACTTTTGTAGAAATTCTTTTAGGAAAAGATGAATCACGAGTAAAAATGGTAGAAAAGCGATCTAGACTGATAGATTCTGTAAATACAAAAGATTTCAAAGATAGAATTTATGAATATCGTGAATTTTTGATTGATATATCAAAGTATTTCAATGAAAAAAGAGATACGGACTTGTTGAATGTTCGCGACGAAATATTAGGTCATATTAATCAATTCTTATATTTGATGACTTTTTACAAATAGCATATTGACCCATTAATCCAGACAACATCGGCATATTATTCAATCCACGTGGAAATTTACCGCGAATCTCTCTGTAATACAAAGAAGATACGTGCATTTGGTTTTTCATCATATTTTTACGTATTTGTAAAGCTTTTCTCCAATGCCGTTGTATAAGTCGAATCCAATGAGTTTTCAAAACAACAGAATATGTTCCGTTATTCAAAATATATAATTTCATTATTTCAACATTTGGCTGATATAATCGAACTAAACTATAATAATAAAGATATTTCAATACATGAATATAAGAATATTTATAAAATGATTTTGCAGATATGCAATTCAATAACAACAACAAATTGTCGTATCGTATATGTTTGTATAATCCAATGTAATAATGATCGTTTCGTTTTTCAGAATCCAAGAACAATTCTTCATCTCTATGAATTTCATCAATTGTATATTCATCTTCTTCATCATCACTGTATTCATCAAATTCGATCAATATTGAATTGTTTGATAATGATAAATCGTCAATATCACTCTCACTGCTATTTGACAACGTAAGAATGTCATCATGATCATCATCATTTTCATTATCACTCGTCAAGCTTGCAGTTTCGTCGTCGTCACTTATATAATACATTTTTTGTTTTTTTGTAATATATATTTTGTATATTTTTATTCAATTTTTTATAATACAAATATATATACAAACATATATATATATATGTCATCTTATCTAAAAGAAACACCACATACTGAGAATAATAAAATGATTACTGACGCTAATGAAAAAAAACCAGCAAATGATGAAACAACCAAATATTATCTAGTCAAATCATCATTTATGATTACATATATATTGTTATTAACTACAGGTTTGATTACATTCATCGAAGCTATGCGTACACAAAATCCATTGATTAGACATATATTCAATTTAGAAACATGTATTTCTTTAGTTGCTGGATACTTTTATTCAGTATTTGTTGGCTTGATAGATCAATATGAAAGAGAACATGTACCAATTGATTGGGATACAATAACAAAAAATCGTTATATTGATTGGGCAATCACTACACCAATGATGTTGTTAGTTTTATCAGTATTTTTAGCAAGTGAGTCAAAAACCGTGGTTCATATGACAACTATTGTATTGATAGTGATATTCAATTATTTAATGTTATATATTGGTTATTTAGGTGAAATAAAGGTTCTAGATCATTTCACTGCATGTGTTGGTGGATTTATACCATTTTTCGTGGTATTTTATTTAATATTCAGTAATTATGTTGTTGTTAGTAAAGGAATCGGTAAATACTGGTTGTTTTTGTTTTATTTGGTTTTCTGGTCGATGTATGGATTAGTTTATTTATTAGAAGAATCATATAAAAATATTGCAATGAATATATTAGATTGTATATCAAAATGTTTTATAGGAATAGCATTATGGGTATATTATATAAAAATCATACCACAATATTAATATAGTGTTTTGTATTTTATTTTCAAACAAAATACAAATTACTCAACGCCCCTTCTTAGAAAATAACATTGGCTTCAAAAATGTATAAATAAAATAAATAATCACAAATAATACTAGTGCCATTATTACAAAATTGAAAAATTTTACGAAATTACAATAATAACTGTTGTCTGAATCTTTACAATTAACGGTTGAGCCAAACATACCGAAAATACCGGTTCCTAAAATACCTCCATTACTTGAACCATTAGAATTTTTCAACCCTGTAAATTTTCCCATTATACATATTGATTAGATATTTTTGCAGTAAAAAAGTTACAACAATTCTTCGATTTTGTTTTAATTACAATAAAAAATATTATTTATGTAAATATATTTGTTTAAACATATAAGCTTTGTGAAGTTGTAATGTATTTCATGATCATACCTTCTATTTTAGTCAATTTATAAACAATATCAATATTCCCTAGTTCTTCAAAAACACTTATCCATTCTTTTGAAATAGTAACTATTTTCAACATGGACTTTGTGAAATCACCAATCGATATTCCCTTCTCGGGTATGGTGTTTTGTATGAACCGTTTACAATCTAGCTCGTTTTCAAAACACGACCAGTTCATTGCATAATCGATCATATCATATTGTAAAGCATCTTCGTAACAAATACCTGTACAAATTTCCATATCTTCTTCACGGCCACAATATTTTTTATAAATTTCCATTACATCTAGTATCTTTGATTTCAAAAATTCATCTGATATGTTTGGACGATACATACGAAGGTCTTGTTGAACTTTGACATCAGTAAAACACGAAAACAACCCGATCATTTGTTCACTCGTAAATTCATTAAAATTCCAATTGTTTATCAAAAACGTCAAACAAAGAGGATGAATTTCTGCGATTCCCGATGCCATTTTACCAAGATCTGTAAGTTGATAACATGTATCAACATCAATCAAAAACCCATCATCAATCATGATTTTACAGACTTTATTGGTTTGATCGGTAATATATGTTTCAATATGATCTAACGAAGCAACTTCCAAAACATGTTTTGTCTTCATGCCTTCTAAATCCATATATGATGATAAATCATTCACGAAGTATTTATTCTCGTCTTTGATTTGCTCAATTCGGTTTTCTATTTCTCTACGTTTTTTATTCACAACATGTTTATGTTTTTCTAATAATTCAATATATTCAGCACATACCGAACTTGGTGTCCGTGCATTTTCAACAAACACTTTTTTTTTCTCTATTTTTTCAAGTAAATCATGAATACATGATTTGTGCTTAGAAATATCAGTTTGTATTTCTTGATAAACCATACTTTTTTCTGAAAACCCATATAGTTTGTCTTTTTCGAGGGGACCACTTTTCAATAGGTTCAAAACAAGTTGATATGATATCTGGTATTTAGAAATCAATTTCTGTGGAACACCGCCCAATATAAGTTTGTATTCACTCAATGATGGAACTCGAAACAAATTATTACAATGCACTACATGACCAATCGTATCAATACCACGGCGACCTGCACGTCCAGCCATTTGTGTATATTCATGTGCCATCAAATAGCGCTCGGTATTACCATCGAATTTTGTAAGACTTGTAAATACAGCTGTACGAATAGGACAATCCAAACCGATTGCGAAGGATTCCGTAGCAAATAACATTTTTATGTATTTTTTAGAAATCATTAATTCGACAATTTCACGCAAAATAGGAATCATACCGGAATGATGAATACCGATGCCTTTTTCCAATAAATCTACTAATTGATTGTATTCAGGTAATTCCATATATTCCTTGAAATTCGGTAGTTTACGAATGATTTGTTCACATTCACGGCGTACCACATATCCAACTTTACTGTCGTCCTCCAAGAGCGGAATCGTGATTTCTTTCGCAAATAATTCGACATTTTTACGCGAAAATACAAAGACGATTGCTGGAAGCATGTCACGATCTCTCAAAAAGAGCGCTAGTTGATTCAATACATGTTTGCGTTTTAATTCGACACCGTGCTTTTGGAACATCTCCGTATAAATAGATAAATCACGAAATCCAGATTCTAAAAACATGCCCTTATCGGTTTGTAATGGTATCAAACAGTTGGTTTTATCACGGATTTGTTTTTCAATGTCTTTGTTTTTTACGATTTTGAAAATGGATTCAGTTGTAGTCAAGAAACCATAATGGGATAGAGGAACAACACGATGATTGGTCGAAGCTAGCCATACTTGTTTGTCGCCCTCGGCATCGAGACCACGTTCACACCATTTTGCAAACCTCGCTGGATTATCGATAGTTGCAGAAAGCATTACCATTTGCACATGGGGTGGTAACATCAAAATAGTTTTTTCCCATACTTGACCTCTGGATTGATCATTGATATAGTGGACTTCATCAAATACAACACATGCTAGTTCGTTATGGATGTCGATTTGGAAATCGAGACCCGATTTTTTTTGATCGTTGTTTTGTATAAATAAATAATTCATGAGAATTTCAGTAGTCATAATCAGGACATCCGCATTGGGATTCGTTTTTATATCACCGGTCATAAGACCGAAAGAAATATGTGGATATTTATTGGTGAATTCATAGAATTTCTGATTTGATAAGGCTTTGATAGGTGACGTATAAACTACCTTTTTACCTTGACTGACAAAATATTCGAGAGCGAATTCAGCAGGAAGTGTTTTACCAGAACCGGTATGTGCGGTTACAAGAACATGGTCGCCTGATACAATGGCATCGATTGCGTATTTTTGAAAATCACTTAGTGGAAATGGAAACTTATCGAAATGTTCTTGAATAGCATCGTTTTCATAAGGAGTATTACAAAGTTTCACCATTTTATAATATAGATTTGAATATTTATATTATATTGATTTACGATTCAATTTTTTCTTTATTTGTATTTTGCTAATAATTCGTTTAATTTTGAAGCATGTCCATTCGAATTGAATGCGGATGATTTATGAATACGATGTTTTACTAATACATCATTACAATTATAAAAAGTCTTGTTGTCATGTCTCAATCTAAGCCATAGTTCATAATCTTCAATTCCATTCTCAACCCAATTACACAAATCCTTTCTAATAACCGCACTACTATTAATAATAGGATTGACCATAGTAAAATCAAAATCACTTATTTCACCTACAGGAATGTTCGGATTGATATTTTCTAATTCGCCAAAATAAACACACTGAGTTCCAATAACATCGTATTTATCCAAAAGGGCACTTTGTAATTCGAGTTTTTTATCAAGCCAAACATCATCAACATCCAAAATAGCAACATAATCATATTTACAATAAGGTATCATACAATTCAATGTCTCTGCTTTGCCCCAAACATTGTAAAAATCATAAACACGAATTTTATCACTGATCGATTCATATTCTTTCGCAATTTGATATTCATTGGAGTTTTCTGGATGTCCGTTGATAGCAATAATGAGTTCCCAGTCTTCGAAAGTTTGCTCTAGAACTGACGTAACAGATTCATTGATAAATTCAATTCCATTGTACACAGGTATCAAAATACTGATCATTAAATGGTTTTTATACTAGTATCCTCCATTTTTCTATATATTTTTTTGAAATATATATTTGTATTAGAATAGTATTATTGTATTCACAATTTGTACATACAACTGCATATTTCAGGTAATTAGTTTATTTAGTAAAATAATTTTGATATATAAAATATATAAATATGAACGATTATTCATATGACGATGTCACTGGAAACGATTGGATGTCAAAATGTGCAGAAATGACTAATACTATAGATGCTCTTAATACTAACATAATTCTTTTGAATAAATTCATCGAATCAGCATTGAATATGACTGATAATACAAATTTCAAAGAAAATATAGAAATAACCACATTCGATGCTAGCGGAAACATAATGGCATGTGTAAAATCAGACGGGTCAGGAAACTTTTTTCCATGTGTATTTATGGATTTATCAAACAATATGATACCATGTGTTTTACCACCAAATAGTAAAAAAAAGGAACGATGCTTTTCACCATACAGTCCTTATTACTATCCATATTATCCTTATAGTTATTATTATCCATACTACTCAAGTTTATTAAATGATAATAGTGAATACAGAAGCATGCCTACTGAATCCCAGATGAAGAATGAATTATCAGATCAGGTTCTTCATTCACAAGTTCATCCATCATATTATCGTCCACATCATCGCCCATTTTCTTCGAAAACACATCATGTTAAGCCACCAAAAGAATCGAATATTCATATACATGTTCACCCATAAATTTATGACAATTTACACCGTTACAGTTTGAACCATAGCACCCCCGTAGGGGTGCGGTTTCAAATCTTCACTGGTATAAAATATCTTTACAATAAAAACCTTTGAAACAAAAACCAATTATCGTATTCCGAAGATTGTTCCTCTATTAATTCAAAATGATTTATATCTGAAAATACACAATCCGCAATAATTATTTGATCATCTTTTATCAAATATTCATTTTTGAAATAAAGCTCTAACCTATCATAGAAAGTCTTTTTCCACCAATCCAATTTAGAACGATGTGAAATAAAAAACCCTCCTGCAATAGATACTTGATATGGCGGGATTTCCATTTTAGGTAAACCATTTTCATTTTTATCATTTATTATCAAAGATAATTGATACAAATATTGATCATCATTGTTAACACATGCATAATAAATTTTATCATGATTTAAAGCCAAGATCTTATTATTAGAAGGCCATTTTGTCAAAACATCATACCCGAGATCATTTGAATTACCACGAAAGTACCCAATATCACACCAACCAAAAAAATCCGTTTTGAAAAAATTCTTTTTCATTGTTTCATAAACAAAATTTATTTTTTCACACCATAGCATATTTGTTTTCCAGTCAACACGTGTATTCAAATAATGATTATTTTCATGATTTTTTATCCAATAATCCTTGTATTTATATGTATAAAATTCTTCGTATGCTTTGAACATTACTTTTATTTTAGGATTGGATAAATATGGTTTTATATATTGATATCCATCCAGGTCAGTATATACGACCAAATAATATTCATGAACATTCGATAGCATATTATGCATCCATTTTTTATAAATAGATGGATCAAATTTTGATTTACATATATACCAAGATGTTGTAAATGTAATAGACATTAATATTATATAAATACATATATTTATTTTGTTTTTATATAATATATAATATAAAGATGAATGAAAATGAAAAAATATATGGTGTTCCAGAATATTTGTATTATGGTCAAAATGAACGTGTAGATGAATTAAACGATCGCATTAAAAGCCGACAATTTCCAGATTCACCTTTAGAACCAATGTTTGCACCTAGGTCTGTTCCTACGAAATATTCCGTTTTTCCAATAATAAACCGGAGAAAACCAATGAATGAACCAGTTATACCTTATTTAGACTATAATATGAAAATAAATTTCAATCCAGGAACACAAAATGGACCATTAAGTGGATATATAAATAATATAGATACAGAAACCGTATTAAGAAATCAAACAATTGCATTACAACGTTCTGACCAAAGTGTATATGTTCCTTCTTCCACTAGTGATTTATATAATGTTACAGTCGTATCGAAACCAACTGAGCAAACACATCCTTTGTTATTTGAAAAACCAGCATTTGAAAATAAATTACATCCAAATTTGACTAATTCAAACATTGGTAGAGACAAATTATTTAACCATACTAGAACACAATTACGTAATATGTAATGTTAATAAATAAAATATATATTTTAGTATATAATGCAATCAATAATCAATATAATAACATCAAAGAATCCGAATTTATTTTTCACAAAAATAGTATTAATATTAGGTATTATTTTAGCATTGATAATTTTGTATAAAATAACGAAACCACCACTTGATAAAATAGAAGGATTTACACAAAAAGAGCCATTCGTGTTGAAAACTAATCAAAATATATATGATGAATTTTATGTAGATATATACGACGAATTATATGAAACAAAGAATAGAATACAAAAAGAATTAGTACAAGTTCTCAAAATGACAGAACCTAGTGCAAAATACAGTTCATTTTTAGATATTGGTAGTGGTACAGGATATACTGTAGACCAATTAACACAAGCTGGTTATAAAGCATATGGTATAGATAAATCGGAAGCAATGGTAAAATATAGTGAAAATAAATATCCTGAATCAGAATATATTTGCGGCGATGTTTTAGATCCAATGAGGTTTGAAAACTCAACATTTACTCATATATTATGTACAAATCTTACGTTTTATTTATTAGATAATAAAATGGCTTTTTTTAATAATTGTTATTTTTGGTTGAAACCGAATGGTTATTTAGTATTACATTTAGTAAATCGTCATAGGTTTAGTATTTACAAACCAGAAGCAAAGAAGCCGCTTTATAATTTACCTTCAAAAACACCACCGCCACGTATAACAAGTACTAAAGTAGAATTTGATGACTTTAAATATACATCTTCATACCAATTACCTAAACATAATTCTGATAAAACGATGACAGAAGAAGTGATATTCAAAGAAAAATTCTTGGATAAAGAAACAAAGAATGTTAGAGAGAATGAACAAACATTGTATATGGATAGTATTAATACAATAATAAAAATGGCAAATAAAGCAGGTTTTACTTTGAAAGGGAAATTAGATATGGTCAATGTGATTAAAAAAGGGCCTCATGCCGACAAATACCAATATATTTATATATTTGAAAGAACTATGTAAATATCGTTCAGTTCTCTACGTCTAAATAACAAAATATATTAGTTCATATGATCCAATATATTTTGATATCAACCATAATAGTATTTTTTTCAATATTTGGATACATAAAGCTACGATATCCATTCTGGAATAATCAGCCCGTATATCATTCATATGATTTTTGGCGGTATTATCATAATAGTCCATACATAATATATCCATACCGTCCTATAAAAACAAAATATTGTGATTTTGCCAACATCAAAACTACGGATTATTTAGAGATCTCTCAATATGAGAAAACAAACATAATCAACATGTTACAATGTTACTATATTCCAACAGAAGAAATAATACATAATATGAAATCTGCTGATATGGATGCATATTTAACAGGACAATCAATGCCATCCTATGTATCACTATACATAGACATTGAATACAAAATCCAATACAATAAAAACGAACCAGAAACAGTCGAACCAACAATAAAACCAACGGGTTGTATAAGTTCTCGATGTATGAATTTTTTTTATAAAGAAAACTCCAATTCGAGAACCTATAAAGAAATTCCGATCTATTATATTGACTATTTATCAATAAATCGTGAAAAAGACGTAAAAACAATAAGTAGAAAATTACTACAAACACATGAATATAATCAACGAATAAAAAATCCCAAAGTTCTCGTTTCATTGATCAAAAAAGAGATTGAATTATTTGAAGGCGTTATTCCTCTTGTACAATATCCAAGCTATTTATTCCATTTGCGTAATATCCATTTTCCGAATTTACCAGCTCATCATGAAGTTATCCAAATAAGTACTGAGAACATAGATATTATATTGGATTTTTTTTATATACAAAAAAACACAAACGACCAAAATCCATTCAGTTTTGATATAATGGTCTTACCAGACGTCGGTAATATAATATCCCTAATAAAACATAATCTTTTATATGTTTACTTTATTAGAAATGGTGAGAACATTCTCGGTATGTATTTCATAAAAGATGCAAAAATGCAGTATGAAAAGTTGAATCAAGAAAATATCGAGAACAATACGTTACAATGTATAGGTAGTATTACAAATTGTGAATCAAATCAAGTGTTTTATTTGGGTTATTTACATGGATTACGACAAATAATAGAGAAATATCGTAAGTACCGTATGATAATGATGGAAGAAATCGGGCATAATTGTTATTTGGTCAATATTTGGCGTAAAAATCATACACCCATATTCAAAAATGATACAGCATATTATTTATTTAATATGATATATCCAAGAAGTCCAGTGAGTGCCGAGCGGTGTTTTATTTTAACCGTCTAGAAGATTTTTTGGTTTTGTTTTTCATACAATCAGGCCCTTTACAATCTCTAAATAATCCTGGTATAAATTGACCCCTTTGTATAGTTACAATTTCAATAATAGTAAGTGGTTTTTTAACTGTGAACATTTTTTTACCTTTTTTGTAATGAGACAAAGATTTATGACCTTTTCCATTTTTGATTGCAACTTTACGAACAGTTTTACGACCACCGTTTATGTACATGTCTATATTGTTATAATTAAACCCCCCTATTTTGGTTGACATTTTATATAATTAATATAAAAAAAACTATCGATAAAATCAACGGGTATATTTTCCAGTTCTCGAAAAAGAATCTACAATAAAAATAATAAAAACGCCTAAAAAAGTATATAAAATGAATTCTTCTGTAACATTGTCGGTTTTTTCATTTTGCTGCTGCTCCAATAAATGAATCATGTAATTAATTTTTTCCATCAATTTATCGTCTTTGGGTAAATTATTACCCATGCCCATCTTTACATAATATGGTGTTCCTTCGTAACTTTTATTATAACTACTGTATCTATCGTTTGAATTAGCAGTGTATTTTGTGGCGAGTGTTGATGCATCACTAGATGGTTGATTAAAATGAGGAAATCTTGGAACAGGTGGTATATAATGAGCATTATTGTTATCATCCATATCTTTTTTTACATTTAACGATGGAGGATCGATTGGTTTAAAGTCACCCATTTTGGAATTGTCTGTAGCCGTGTCAGCAGAAGTAATTTTGTTCAATAGCTCATTTACCCGCTCAGTGCGGTCTTGTGCGACAGTTTGTGCATCTTCAATAGTGCTAGGTTGTATATTTTGAAAATTTTCACTAAATGTCATATATTCTTCTGGTTCTTCAATATTTTGAATTGTAGGTCGTAATTTTGTGGTTTTTCGCATTGTACTTTGACGTTTTTTTGAACTATTATCATTATTCCATGGTGATGCATATGTTAATAAAGATGACATATTTTATAATAATATTTAGTTTACTTAAAAAAACAGTAGATATTATTTCTAGCAAATCAAACAACAATTATAAAAATATCATTAATATATAAATGAAAAATACAGAAATTATTATTCAGTTTATTCCAATTATACTAATATTCACATTATTAAAGTTCTCAAAATATTTTGTTAATTTTAGTTTTACAATTTTAGGAAAATTATTAGCAGTCCTTATAATCATATTTTATTCGGCCATTGATATAATGGTAGGATTATGTGTATGCGGATTAGTTATTTTATATTATCAATCAGATTATGTAGAAAATATGCTAAACATTAGTGATGTATTAGAAGTAAATGATTTAATACCAAGTATATCGGGTTTAGAAATAGATTATGATACAACTGGAATACCCGATGATGGTATGTATTTAGTTCCGATGGTAGTAAACGATCATACAAAAAAGAGACGACAAGGTAAAAAACAATGTAAAAGTAATTGTAATAAATGCGAAGGTATTACTAATTATTCAGATATTGATAAACCAGACCTAATAGATGAATTCAAGAAACAACATTGTGTTGGCGGTGAATTGAAATACAAAGATATGACTGTAAAAAATGATATGACAGAACATGTATTTTCAGAATTAAAATACTATAATAGCCCATGTAATGCTTGTAATAATACATGTAAATATTCTATAATAGAAGGTAAAATAAAAACCGAAGAAAAAATGACGCCTATTTCCACTAGTCAATAAATAATATATCATGAATATATAAATGACAAAATCAGATAAAAATAATTCTTTTACAAAATTTTTTAATCATTTACATGATAATATACAAGCAATAAATAACAGTAAAGTATTTGCTGGGTTGATGATAATTACACTGAATATTGTTTCGAAATTTGTTAATATAAAATTAGGTAAAACATTAGAAGCTTATTTAAAATATACCTTTAGCAAACAAATTTTAGTTTTCGCAATTGCATGGATGGGAACTCGAGATATTTACATCGCTTTATTTATTACATTATTATTTGTGGTTTTTACAGAATATTTATTACATGAAGATAGTATGTTTTTTGTCTTACCAGAAGAATTCAAAGATTATCACATATCATTATTAGAAAATGAAAATAACCCGAATGATATATCAGAGGATGAAATAACGGAAGAAGCTATCAAAAAATGCCAATCCATATTAAAAAAAGCGAAAGAGAAGGGATTGATTAAAAAAGAAATAATAGGAGTTTCTATTTAGTATCAAATATTATATTTATTATATAGAATAAATTATCTATATAATATAGTAATCAATGAGTATAATATCTAAAGAAATAAAAATATATTTTTATTCAAATTTTAATAATGAAAAAATAGATTTTGATTTGAATAAATTGTATAGTGAAACAAAAGAAGATGGTAAAACAGTATATTTGAATAAAACCGGTCTTAATACATTACCATACTTTAGTTTGAATGTAAAATATCCAAAAGATAAATTATTATTTAATTTAAAAACATATCAAGAAAGAGTAAACTTTTTTTTTGATGAAAAAAAATTCGAGTATATTTTAAAGTCATACACTGTTAAATCTGACTTTGATATAGATGAAGATATTACTAAAATAGCAGAATATAACATTATGACTATGTTAGAATTATTGTTTCCAACGAAATTTACAGCTATCAATAACTTTCATACATCATATGATCACATTTATGGTAATAATTCAGATAATCCGTTGTGGTTTGATTTAGTTACACAAAAAAATTATTCATATTTAAAGTTGCTTGATGGAGAAATATATACATTTATACGATTAGTATGGTTGAATGATTTATTGAATAATCCAGAATATAGAAAAATTATTGATAATTTTATTATTTTTTGGAATTGGTACAAGAGAGAAATTAATAAAGTTACGAAAAAAGAGAGTGATCTTAAAATTGAAACAAAAAAAATAATTGATATCATATTGAATGATATTGAAAAAAATGTAAAACTGCCAGAAAATACAGAATTAACAAAAAAGATCAACCAACAAATAGCTTCATTGGAAACTCTCAAGGATAATATAGAAAAAGGTAAAGAATTATCTATAATTATTGAAGAAATAAAAGAATTTTATAAAGGTGATAAAGGTAGTATTAATACTAATTTAAAAACCAAGGTAAATGCTAATATAAATAAAATAAATAAAAACATAGAATCAATAAATAAAGAAATAAAAAAAAACGAAGATTTTAAAAACCTAATTAAACAAACAGGTGAAAATTACTCAAGTAGCAAATACCCTGAATATAGAAATTTTCTAAGTTTGAAAAGCAAATATACAGATGATAAATATAGTTATCCAAAATTAATATCTAATAATGATAAATTAAAAGAATTTTTATCTAATTCTGATGCAGATGGAATGACGCAATTTTTTAATATATTTGAGAAAATTTATAATCTATATATAGCTGGAATTCCAGAAAAATTAGATGAGAACGATTCTAAAACATTAAAAGAAATTATAAATACTAGTATAATTATTAATTATCCTGATAGTAACTCTAGCATTTCAAATAAATTTTTTTATGAAATTCATATTATGGCCGATTTTATTAAAGGTAAAGTAGATGATGAAATCTCAAACAAAATTTTTTGTCCATATGTAGGTGATTATTTGGGAAATATGTTTGAGTTTTTATTTCGAGCAAAACTATATGGTAAAACAGATAAACAAGATGTTTATAGATGGGATATAACTAGAAATAGAGTGTCATTTTCAATTAAAGATAATGAATTGAAAAATGGTGAAATAAGTGAACAACCAAACAGAGAAAAAAATAAAAATGCAGTGCAAAACAAAAATAATTTGTATAAAAATGCACCGCAAAACAATAATAAATCCGGAAATAATATTAATGTTGCAAAATTCAAAGATGAAGTGTATTCAACCGAAGAAATAATAAAAAAGGATGGTATAATAGAACAATTAGCAAAATATCAAATATCTATTGATCAAACAAATATTTTAGAATACTTAAAAAATAATAATGATCTTTATAATATAATAATCGAATCATATAAAGATGAAATTAATCAAAATAAAAAATTATTGGAAACCATGGTAAAGCTTCAATACAATTATGAAGGTGAAAATCAAATTAATAATAATAAAATAGCAAATATTAAAAAAGATACTGGTTATAATGAAATAGAAATATTCAAATTAGAAAAAAATATATTATTGAACAAATTGTATATAGAAATAGTAAAAAAATTATACGAAATAGAAGATAAAAAAAATAGAATTATTTCTAGGGGGGGAACTAAAAAAAGACATATTTTCAAAAAAAAATATCACACATATAAAAAATATCGATTATAATAAAAAATATATTATTATTTATTATACAAATATCAATTATTTATAAAAACTAGGTTTACCATTTTTGAATTCACCGATTTCATCACCAACATCTTCATCTTTATCTATTGCATAGATTTTTCCATTTTTTTCGTCTGTAACATAATATGATTTGCCTGATATAGTAATTTCATAAACTTCACCTGCGTCTTCCTCGGTTTCTTCTTCGACTTCCTCGGTTTCTTCTTCGACTTCTTCGGTTTCTTCTTCGACTTCCTCGGTTTCTTCTACGACTTCCTCGGTTTCTTCTTCGACTTCTTCGGTTTCTTCTACGACTTCCTCGGTTTCTTCTACGACTTCCTCGGTTTCTTCTACGACTTCTTCGATTTCATAAACTATATTTGGTTTTTCATTTGGATTTTTATCTAAAATAACAACTTCATCATCAATGCAAACATCAGGTTCTCTAACTTCATCTGTACCAGGTTCTTTTTTTATAAACACTTTGTCTACAAATTCTAGTGTTTGTTCAAATAAAGGTTGCACTTTGTTTTGACCACAACAATTATTATGGCAACTACATCTGAATTCAGGCAAAGAATAAATTAAATTACGTAATGCTTTGTTCTTTTTTTGTAATTTTTTATTTTTTTTCATCAATTCCTTTACAATAGGTAAATTCATAATAGCATTCATGTTTTCTTCGTAGGACATCATTTTTGATATATTTATTATGTATTTATAATCTAATTTCTAAATTCAATTTTTTCAAAAATAAATTTTTTTCCAAGTACTTGGATATAGATCTATAGTATCATGATTTAAATTTGGTCCGAACCATTGACACGGATAACATACTATTTTATTTTCATTTTTATTGAAATATCCACCCCACCAACTAAATGAGCTATTTGCTATTATATTATCATTACAGCAACTCATTATCAACATCTGTTGCCAATCATCAATAGTATCATCAACCTTTACAAAATGTACTTTTGGAAATTCTTTTATTAATAATGCAATAATATTAGACACATCGATAATATCATCTTTTTCGCAAAAAAAGAGAACTTGTAAAGGTATGTTATTCCGTAACGATAATATATAATTCAATGCATTTGAATAATATTCATATGGCATTATGGGATGAAAATCTTGCTTCGTTTTGTAATCACCCAAACGAAAATGCATACTAACAACGTATCCATGATCAAAATATTGAGAATATAAATATTCCATGTTCTCTTGTTGTTTTTCCAAATGTATCAAACAAAACAACTCGTTATTGTATTGTTCAAAATATTTATAACTTTGAAAATAACCATATAACAAAACATCGCGTTTTTGTCGTGGTATTTCACTGTATCGAAAATCTTGTTCTTTGTAAATCGGCAATGACATTAACATATTGTTTGTATGTATTTGATCCATATACGATGTATATTTTTTCAAATGAATCAAAAAACTATCCCAATAAGTTGGTCTAGTAATACCTACATTCAATTCTGTCGAATATGGAAATATAATTTGAGAACCCGTTTTCAATCCATATGCAAACGTTGTAAATATTTGAAACAGTTGATTTCCAAGACCCCCCATCAAAAAAGTGGAAACAATTTTTTTTTCATCTGTATTATTTGATGCCATATAGTAGATACTAGTATATATACTTCTATATATATTTATTAAAAATATATAAAGATTTTATGCATATCGATCTATATATGTCTTCAGACAGTTCTTACAAAGGACGCGCAATTGGCATTGATTTGGGTACTACTTATTCTTGTGTTGGTGTATGGCAAAATGATCATGTAGAAATTATTGCAAATGATCAAGGAAACCGTACAATGCCTTCCTATGTCTCATTTACTAATGATGAACGTTTAATAGGAGAAGCCGCAAAATCCGTGGTTGCAAATAATCCAAAAAATACTGTATTTGATGCAAAAAGACTTATAGGACAAAAATTCAATGACCCAAAAGTACAAAGTGATATGAAGCATTTTTCATATAATGTAATTGATCGCGAAAACAAGCCATTTATTGAAGTAGAATATAAAAACGAAACCAAGGTATTCGCACCAGAAGAAATCAGTTCAATGGTTCTAATAAAAATGAAGGAAATTGCAGAAGCGTACATAGGTGAAAAAGTAACTGATGCAGTTATTACAGTTCCTGCTTATTTTAATGACTCACAAAGACAGGCAACGAAAGATGCTGGTGTTATTGCTGGTTTGAATGTTTTAAGAATTATTAATGAACCAACGGCCGCGGCAATTGCTTATGGTCTCGATAAGAAGTCAGTAGAAAAAAATATTTTAATCTGTGATGTAGGCGGTGGAACTTTTGATGTGTCCATTTTAACAATCGATGACTCAATATTTGAAGTCAAAGCAACTGCAGGTGATACCCACCTTGGTGGAGAGGATTTTGATACAAAAATGGTAGAATTTTTTATTGAGGAATTCAAGCGAAAAAATCGTAAAGATATTTCTGATAACGCACGTGCAGTTCGCCGTTTAAGAACAGCATGTGAAAATGCAAAACGTACTCTTTCATCAGCAAATGTTGCAAACATTGAAATTGATAGTCTATATGAAGGAATTGACTTTGCATCCACAATTACACGTGCAAAATTCGAAAATATTTGCGATGGTTTATTCAAAAAAATTATGGACCCTGTAGAGCAAGTCATTCGTGATTCCAAGCTATCAAAGAGTGAGATTCATGAAATCGTGTTAGTAGGTGGTTCTACTAGAATTCCAAAGATTCAACAGCTACTTAGTGAATATTTCAATGGTAAGGAGTTATGTAAATCGATTAACCCAGATGAGTGTGTAGCATATGGTGCAGCAGTTCAAGCTGCAATTTTAACAGGGGTTAGAGATCAAAAAATCAACGACTTGTTGTTATTGGATGTATGTCCACTAAGTTTAGGTCTAGAAACTGCAGGTGGTGTAATGACAAAAATTATAAATAGAAATACAACTATACCATCAAAGAAATCACAGATTTTTTCTACTTATGAAAATAACCAACCAGGTGTATTGATTCAAGTTTTTGAAGGTGAACGTGCATTAACAAAGGATAATACTATTTTAGGCAAATTTCAATTGGATGGCATTCCACCAATGCCAAGAGGTATGCCACAAATTGAGGTTGTCTTTGATTTAGATGCAAATGGTATTTTGAACGTAAGTGCATCAGAAAAATCCAGTGGAAAATCCGAGAAAATTACTATTACCAATGATAAGGGACGCCTTTCTAAGGAAGAAATCGAAAGAATGGTAGAAGAAGCTGACCGTTATAAACAAGAAGATGAACTGGTCAAAGAAAAAATCGAAGCGAAAAATAAAATGGAGGAACAATTATATCAAATTAAATCTAAAGCAAACGATGAAAAAGATCAAGGAGTAAAATCATTAATGGTTGAAATAATTAAAAAATATGATGATTGGCTTTTTGAAAATCCAATGCAAACAAAAGAATTATATGAAGAAAAAACAAAGGAACTGAATGATGCAATTACAGAAATTATGACAATGAATACTGGGTCTACCAATCAATTTGATGCATCAAAATTCAATATGCCAGAAACAAATGAATATAATAACGATGATACCGAAGAAATGAAAATAGAGGAAATAGATTAACTACAATAGAAATGTAGATACAAATACAAAAAGCGTATAATTATAATAATATTTTTAGAATTATAATTATATTTACAAATGACAATTGACTTTGATTTAGAACAAATACGAAAACGTTTCGATTGTACAGTTTATTTTGAGACAGGTTTATGGGATCCGACTAGTGAAGTTTCAAGTAAAAAAGCATTAAGAAGTGGTTTTGATAAAGTATATTGTATTGAACTTAGAGAAAAATGGATAGATTTAGGAAAACAAGTATTCAAAGACGAGATTGAATCGGGCAGATACAAATTAATATCAGATGACAGCTCAAACATGAAAAAACATTTAGATGATCATGTCAAAAATAACAAAACAATGTTTTTTTTAGATGCTCATGTAGATAACAACAATATTCATAATTATAAAAAACTATGTCCATTGATTGATGAATTGGACGCCATCAAGTCATTACCGCGTAACGATAATATTATATTGATAGATGATTTGAGAATCATAAAAATGCCTTTTCCATGGGGAGAAGATAGTTATGGAAATATCAATTTTTTACAAGAAATTGTAAATAAAATTTTGGAAATAAATCCACAATATAAATTTACGACGTTGAATGGACATGTAGAAGATGATGTTTTATTGGCGTATCTTGAATAAAAAAACATATATAATATCAATATCATCATTATAAAAATTGATAACGATTACTATTTCAAATATTAACTGCAGGATACATTCTAGATTTCCATTCAAACAAGTTCTCGGTTTTCATTTTTTGGTTACAGTTAAAACAAACACATCTCATATTTTCTTCAACTAGTTCACCACCATCATAGTCGGATACGATATGTCCACAATTGAATGATTTCAACTTATCTTTAGCTTTTTTATATATTTCACCATTACAACAGAAACAATGCCCTTGATCATTAGTATTGAACCATTTTTTCCATACAGCATTACGTAGTTTTGCTGGAATAGGTTTGCGAATTTCAGTAATTGTATCTGTTTCAGCCAAATTATCAATATTCAAAAGCTTCATTGTGAATTCATTGAAATAATTAAGAAGATCATTGGAAGTAGTATTATTTCTGGCTTCCCACATACTACGTTGTATTTTAGTTTCACCTTTTGATAATTTCATAAAATGTGATTTCAACATAGTATCATATTCATCATTTTCATCTTTTTTTCGTAATAAATCGTAGATAGAATATATTGCAACTGGGGATAATGTAATATTTGTATCGATATCTTCGAATAAATTACAAAATCGCGTAAATTCTTTTACAAAAATATTTGTTTTTTTTTCATCAATAATCATAATACTAGGATTACATCTTTCCATCATACCTTTAATTTCAGAGTCTTTGATCATAATACAATTTTGATTATGTTCTATTGAAAATAACCAAAAACGAATAATCCAGTTGATTTTAAATTGAGTTATATCTTTACATAAATGGTCACATACATTATCAAATGATTGTTCTAAATTATAGTCACTAATTATTTTTACGATTGGTATATGGACGCAATTCTTATAAAGATCATTGTTACGAACTGGAAGATTATGCTGAATATTAGTGAATTGTTCACGGCGTTGGTCAAGTGTCATAGGAGAAGTTATTTTACATAATATTATTTCGAAATTATTGAAACGATCTTTGTCTTCATCTGACATATAAACAATATTTTTTTTTTTATTTTCTGGGAAATTACGCCATTCTTCAGTATAAGTTGTTTTAATAAATAAAATATGTTCTTTTGTGGTTTCGTTGAATATATATGGCATAATTTCTTTGTTTTTTTCGCATTTTATATAAGTGCCGTTCATAAAACAAGAAACAGCAGTAGCTCTATGAACACCATCAATTACTTCCCATTTATGATGGTTTAGCCGTTTGACTTCATTTGGTTGTATTTTGTATATTAAAATAGGCATAATTACGCCATAATTCATTACAGTTGCTAACAAACCCGCTACAAAATCTTCATCATGTCTGAACCTATTACGTTGATAAGGCGGTTTTGTATCAAGTGTATCATTATAAATATAAACTTCATGTAATTCACCTAATGTTATGGATGAAACAGAAGGTGGTTTTAATAATGTAGGTTCGGGCCATCGTGATTTTTCCATTGTCTTTATAGTATATTTTATTGATAATCATAGTATCTATATCGAATTCAATTTTTTTATTTTTATAAATTGATAAAAATAAAAGCTCTAAGCAATACCAAAACTCTCTTTCATAATACTTTTTTTACTTGGACCCTTTTGTTTTTCACTTTGCCTTTTCACTTTGTAAACTCCTTGATTACCTTGATTTCCTGCAGTACTACCATAAATATTCATAATAAAATCATCATTGTCTTCATGTAATTCAGGTAATATTCTAGTCATAGGTTTTTCAATAACCAATAACATATGTTCGGTTTTCAATAATTTCCTGTATTCTTGTATAGTTAAATTACCAAAGTATTTATCTAATAAAAAATAAGGATTTGGTGCAGGTTTTATATTTTTCTTATAACTATAAATTTTACTGTATATTTGATTCAATAAATGATATCTCTCAAATTTTGTAGAATCGTCTAGATTTTCCTTCATCAAAAAAGCAACAGCACATTCGGGTCTACAAAATGAACCATATCCATATAATTGACTATCCATTTCATATTTTGGAATATAGCATGACGGATTATCGTACTCATATGTACACCAAAAACACGCTGATTTTTTATCCGGATTCATATTTTTGTACAATTGTAATTTTATTTTTTTCAATTTTTGATTTATATCTTTTATATTGACATCAGAATCATCTTCTTCAATTGGTTCAACAATACTAGCTGCATTTGTACATTTTGAATTACATGTTTGACAAAAATTAGAAATATTATTATCTAGTTCGTTATATGCATTGTTATCACTTTTTTTCATTTCTAATTCATAATTTGAAAAGGCATTTTCTATATTTGCATTATATGTCATAATAACAGGAGGAACAATCGGATTATAGACAAGTGGATCTGTTACAATCTGGTTTTTATTATTATTATATTCATTTAATTCATGGATAGAACATTTTAAATGTAAAATAACATTTGCAATTGGTAAATCAGTTACCGTTGTATTAGGTTGTTTTAAAATCAATTTACCACCCTTAGGTTTACGTCCACGCTTTTTAATAGTTGATTCCGGTTTACTCGAACAATACGGTTTTTCTTCTATTGTTATTGTTATATTTTGTTCGTTTTCTGTTGTTTTCTTCTTTCGTCCTCTTTTTTTTTTCAATTCTTGAACAGTTTCGATCGGTCCCTCCATTTTATCAATGAATTATTGTATTCATTATGTATTTTTTTTTATATTGTTTATAAATAGTGTTTTGCAATTATATGCATCTATATATTATTATATTTTTTATAACAGTTTCTACATAAAGGGACATAGTTATCTGAGCCAATTACCACTTGTTCTCTTTCTTTTGTAATACGATGTGAAAATATAGCGAGATTTGAACAAGTATGACATTTTGATTGAAGTTTGGTTACTGAATCACATAAAGGAATCAAATCTAGCATGTTTCCAAATTTATTACGTTTGAAATCACCATCCAGTCCGCATATATGAACACGTTTTTTATATGTGTCTATGAGTTTTATTACATTTTCATACAAATCTGGGAAAAACTGTCCTTCATTGATAAGTATAATATCAACCAGTAATAATTCATCAAATAAATCTGATATATTATCTGTAAACAAACAAGGAATCATTATCTTGTCGTGAGTAGAAAGCATAGTATCATGATACCGCTTATCTCCTGAAAAATTAATAGCTAATACTTTTTGTCCAATATCATTATAAGCGTTGTATAAATCAACTAAATGAGTTGTTTTACCAGAAAACATTGGTCCTAAAATTATTTCTAAGAATCCGGCGTCCATTTTTATATTGTTATATTGAATTTTCATAGATTTATCTAATTCAATTTTTCAAAAAACTTACATAAATACTTAAAGATATAATATGCAATGATATCAACAACCCAAATACAAAAAAATCAAAATATACCGTGGGTTGAAAAATATAGACCTACTCAATTTGAAAATATAGTTCTCGATCCTATAAATAGAAAAATATTCGAAAATATTTTGGATAAAAACTATTTTCCAAATTTATTATTTTATGGTCCACCTGGAACTGGTAAAACAACGACTATTATTAATTTGATAAATGAATATCAACAAAAATATAATCAAATTAACAAAGGATCTATTATACATTTGAATGCATCGGATGAGCGTGGTATAGATATAATACGTAATCAAATATATCAATTTGTAAAATCCAAGAATTTTTTCGAAAAAGGCTTGAAATTTGTTATTTTGGATGAGGTAGATTATATGACGAAGAATGCGCAACAAGCATTGAAATATTTATTACAGTCGTCATGTTACAATGTACGTTTTTGTTTAATATGTAATTATATTAGTAAAATCGATGAATCATTGAAAAACGAATTTATTTGTATTCGTTTCAATCAACTTCCAAAACAAGATATATACAAATTCATAAAACAAATAACTGAAAATGAAAATCTATCATTGAATGATAATGTAATCGATATGATCCAAAAAATATATAATTCGGATATTCGAAGTATGATTAATTTTATTCAATTGAATCAAAATATTGAACAATGGGAAAATAATATTATAACTGATGATATTTTTGAAAAAATTCATTGTCTTCTCATAAATGCAACCACAGAAAAAAATAATATATTTGATTACATAAATAATATTAGTATTCAATATAATACGGATAAAAAGACACTAATAAAGAATTATTTCAATTATATAATTCGTAATAAAAAACCAATCATAAACAATGAATTTTTAAAAATAATAGAAGGTACTATGCATGTAACAGATTCAAATATACATCATATATTGACATTTTTTATAGTTCATTTGAAAGAATTTTTTATGTAAAATAATTAGCCATTTGAAGACCTTTTATATCGAATCCGATTTTTTTATAAAATTCTTCTAATTCATGGTTACAGTCCAAAATAATTTTATAACAATTATGTTTTTTACCATTATCAACTAATATTTCAATTATGTTCTTTGCAATTCCATGCTGTCTATAATTTTTATGAACTACTATATCTTCAATATGACCGCATGATTTTCCGCCATGGATAATTTTAGGTTCATAAATAATTGTTCCTGAACCAACAATTATAAGTTCTTGTTTTTCTATATCAAAATAATAAGCAATTACAATATCGCCGATTTTAGATATTTGTAATATTACACTTGTAAACTCTATATTTTCGATATCTGGTGTAAAAGTAAGCATAGATAATAATAACAAATACGATTTTTTAATTTGATCTATAGTATAGATGTTTGATTGTAGTAATTCGTATAAAGTAATGTATTCTAAATGCATTTTATTATAATATTATTTTTTTCAATAAGAGTTAACGAAAATATCAAAAAAACAAAAAATTGAAACAATATAAAGAAACTATATGTTCTTTATATAGTTAATAATGGAATGTATAGACGATGAATGGGAAAGATTTTTAACATCACAAACCAGTGGTAATTTTGGTGGTGCATCAATAAACAAGAAACAACAAATAGAACCCAAAGTAGATAAAACAGCATTACAAAATACAACACAACAAAATGAACCAGTATGTCAAGATTTATACATTTCTACAAAAACCAAAGTTTTATTTTTGAATCAACCAGTAGATATAAATAATATATTTTGGAAAATTCCGGTTATTGAATATTGGAATGCAACTGATGGTGTAGTTAAAAAGCAAATGAAAATAGTTTCCAAATCGAAGGAGGAATTTGATGAATATCAAACAAAATTGAAATCAATACCTTATTATACTGAAAATATTATTAAACAAATTGATAATCCAGCAGCGCGTAGAATAAAATTCAAAGATGAGCGTAAAATAACTATAGGAATATCAAAAAAAGATATAATGAATTGTCGTGGAAAAGTAAAAAATGCATTTTATAATTGTTTTGCTATCATTATTCGTTTCAAATTTGAAGGTCTTTTCCGTGAAATACATGTAAAAATTTTTAATACAGGTAAATTAGAAATTCCAGGAATTTTAAATACAAAATTATTAGATGTAGTAAAAGAAATGGTTTTGAATTTACTTATACCAAATATCGAGACAACATTAGAGTTCATAGAAACAGATAGTGAAGAAAATGTATTAATAAATTCAAATTTCAATTGTGGTTATTTTATAAATCGCGAAAAATTACATTCGATATTAAGGAATAAATATCGTATAGAAAGTGCATATGATCCATGTAGTTATCCAGGTGTAAAATGTAAATATTATTTCAATAATGATGTAGGATTTGATATTATAACTCAAAATGGACAAATAATACAAGAAGACCGTACAATGAAAATGAGTGAATTGGGTGATAACAAAAAGTATACCGAGATATCATTTATGATTTTCAGAACAGGTAGCGTTTTGATAGTTGGTAATTGTACAGAACGTGTTTTGAAATATGTTTTTGAATTCATAAAAAAAATATTAGCAGCTGAATACCAAAACATTCATGTATTGACAGAAGAACCACTTAATAAAAACAAAAAAGTCAAATTACGAAAAAAGACAATTATAATGACGAATAGTGTGGTGGTGTGATAATATAATAAAATTATATAAAGATAGTTATTGTCTTTATACAATACAATATGAAACTCATTTCATTTGCCATGTTGTTACCAGTTATAAAAACGACGTTGATTACTCCAAAAAAGTTATGTAAGGATTGTAAATTTTTTATTGGAAATGAACAACGATGTATGAAATTTGGTAATACGAATTTAGTTACTGGTCAACAAGATTATAATTATGCTTCATCTGTAAGACATAATAATAATGAATGTGGAGAAGATGCAAAATACTTCGAAAAAAATAACTTCAAATTTTTGACTGTTCCTTATTATTTTACATTGAAATACTGGTATTGGTATACATTGATTTTCACTTATTCTGCTTGGATATACGTAACTATTCATAAATAAAATTCTCAATTATATTTGTAAAACCCCCATTTTATCAAACCCTTGATATTATTTTCGTTTATTTTATCTTCAAAATCGTTCTTTTGAATATAAAATTTATTCAAAGTCCACTCATTGATATCAATATCGCAATAATTTTTTATTTTTTTATCATTCAATTCAATCAATTCTTTTAATAATAATATATATTCTAGATATTTCATAGTTATTTTCTTTTGTAATATTTCCAAAAAAGGTACGATATGTTTTATTGAAAAACATTTTATCATAAAAAGATCCAAATAATTACATAATTCCCTTCTTTCGTAAAAACTAAATTTAGCGTTCTCCCAATAAAATAAAGTGTTCATTATTTTTGAAATTATTTTCATAATTTCCTGAAGTTTGTTATCATCAATATTCATTATTTCACCATTGGATGCTATAATATTTGTCATTGTACCAAATGTGTCTTCATTCTCACCATCATACAAATCGAAAATAGTTTTTTTATAAACAAACAACATAGCATCCATGTGGTTTAAATTTTGATGAAGATTAGAAGAATGTATTTGTTCCATATATTCTAAATAATAATAATAGGTTTTTTTGCAATAATAGCAAACTTTTTCAATGTTCTTTGTTTTTATCAAAATATATTCAAATACACGATGTATAGTATTCATTCCAATAAACATTGTAATTACTAAATTGTTTGGATTATCACAATGTTTTGACTCATTGATCAGTGTTACAAATTCTTTCAATATACTTATATAAGTATGATTTATTTTATCTATGTTTGTTGATTTATTATTCAAACGCATATATAATATTTACCGATTTAAAATATTTAGGAAAAACAATAATGATAAATAAATTATTTGTATGTTTAATGATATAAAGTAAATTCTAACATATAATTTATAATTGAATAATAATGAGTACCTCTGTACCTTCTAATACCACAATGGTCGCTGGACAAAATCCAGGATATCGTTTACCTGAAAATACAACACTTCAACATGCAGCTAAATTATCAATCGTGGAAGATAAACCAATAATGCTTGATTATTGGACAAGTTCTTTAGATAAATCTGTTTTAATTGGTGTCAAAGATAATCAAGAAAAACTTCTTGTAAAGAGTGAAGAAGAATATACTAGTCCTATTTCTAAGATATACAAAGTAGGTAAAGAATATATTATCATTACCGAAAATTCAATTTATTTGGTGGATGTTGAAATTCCAACAAAGCGTATTAGTGCTTAGATGTTTATAAATTATTTATAATTACAAATAATTTATTATCAACTATAAATTGCGGAAACTGTACGACTATCATTCCCCCTTGCATATGAAGAATTATTATAATCAAAAACGGAAAAACAGCGAACTAAGAAACGATCTTTTCCATCATATTTTGGTTGAAATGGCGACCGTCCATGAACTGCATAACGATTGTCTATAATAATAATTTCACCTGGTTTTAAATTATGTGATATTCTGTGTTGATAATAAATGTCCACGATTTTCATTATCAATCGTTCAGCATCGTCATTGATACCAAACATCAAATCTTGATCAAATACCAAATTATGACGACCATTAGACCTATAAACCTGATCCAATATAGGACTTGGACCGCGAATATCACCTTCAATAAATTCATGTCCGTCCAATTTGAATGACAAATCAACTCCTGTTTTCCAAAGCGGTTGTTTTAATAATTCGACGTCGCTATCAGACAGATTATCTATAATAGACTCTGCAGGTAGCACATATGTAATAGCATTAGGATCACCTCTTAAACAAGCTAGACTTAATAAATCAGGACGTAATTTAGAAAATGCTTGCTCTGTATGTATTTCTAATTCAGCGCCACTACTCAAACTCGTTTGTTCCATCTTCATTTTTTGAATAGGAACTATATCTTGAAAAATGTTTCCATATCCTTCTGCTTCATAAGCAATAATATCACTTACAAAACTCAATATAATAGCTTGTATTTTTGCTAGAATTGTTTTTTCACCTATTTTTTTTGTATTTTCTGATGGTGTATCTGGTATATTATCGTCCAATAAATCTAATCCAGATACAAGTAAAAATCCGTTTTCATTTCCATTTTCTACAAAATTCGTCAATTCGATTTGAATTCTAATAGGAAGTTCTTTCGAGAGAATTTTGGTTTGATTACAAAAATCATCTGGATTTTTTGATGGACTATCAGTTATTTTTTTTACTAAATTTTTCAATATATCTAACTCATCTTCAGTAATTTCAACCATTGTTTATTTTATATATAGTTTACAAAATATTACTCAACGTTTCTACTTGTTCCTTTGTTAAACTATCTGGAAATTCTATTTCAAATTCGATTATCATATTTCCTACTGAATCTTCTCGAAATATTCCTAAATTAGGTACTACTTTTTTGAAATTTGGTTTTATAACAGTAGGATTACTATTGTTGTTCAAACATAATTTTTTTCCATTTAAATGGATTATTTCAAAAGAAAACCCGCATAATGCTTCTTTCAGTGTTATTTTTTGGTGATAAATTAGGTCTAAACCACTACGTTTGAATTGTGTATTATTGACAACTCGAAATGTTATTCTTACTTCACCCTTTCTATCATTTATAATATTTCCCTTTTCATGCAAGGTTACAGTTTCATTATCGTCAATTCCTTTTGGTACATTAATATATACAGTTTCAGATTCCATTCGTTTAGTATTATTACTAACAACACTACGTTCTATTTCTATTGGTAAAGTAGATCCTGTATAACTTTGTTCTATTGTAATTTGTAAATGTTTTTGTATAGGTTCAGGACGTGTATTCATGCTATGAAAAAATTCTGCATGAAAATTACCAGGGCCTCCGCCATGAAAAATACGAATCTCAGGTCCACCTGGACCACCAAATCCTGGCATTCCACCACCAAACATCATATTGAATAAATTATTTATATCATTCATTTCATGCATACCATTCATATGACCGAAAGGCATTCCACCCTGAATACCAAATTGTAATTCCATATCATATTGTTTACGTTTGGATTTATCACCAAGTATTTCATAAGCCTCATTTACTTTTTGAATCATATCTTTTGCTTCTTCTGTTGGGTTTCTATCTGGATGATATTTGAGTGATAACCCACGATATGCTTTCTTTATTTCCGCATCTCCTGCATCTTGTGATACACCAAGAACTTCATAATAATTAGTCATTTAATAATATTATACATATGTATTTTTTATATATTATTTTTTTTTATAATATATAAAAACAACATTTTATATTATACAAATATGTCTAATAAATCTGAACCAAAAACTACATTTATAATGAAATATAAACCGTATTTTATTAAGGATTTTTGTATGGATGACAAATTATTATCAGTATTAAATACACTTATTGATATAGATTATTTGAATATTTTGTTCATCGGTAATTCTAGTTCAGGTAAAACCGCTTTGTTATATGCACTGATAAGAGAATATTATGGTTTATCAAAACACGCAAGTTTACCTGAAAATAATATTTTGTTTATCAATAATTTGAAGGAGCAAGGCATTCAGTATTTTCGTAATGAAATGAAAACATTTTGTCAGTCCCATAGTTCCATTTATGGAAAAAAGAAATTGTTGATAATCGATGATATTGATAATATCAATGAACAAAGTCAACAAGTATTTCGTAATTATATTGATAAATACAAACATAATATTCATTTTATTTCTGTATGTACAAATATTCAAAAGGTAATAGAAAGTATTCAATCGAGAGTTCATATTATACAAATTCCACAACCTACAAAAGTACAAATAGAAACGATTATGAATAAAATTATTGATGCAGAAAATATACTTATAGATCAAAATGCAAAAGATTACATGATGTTGATGTCTGGTAATTCAATAAGAACACTTATCAATTATTTGGAAAAAATGTACATATTAGGTGAGAGTGTTGATATAGAACTATGTAAAAAGTTGTGTTCAAACATATCTTTTCAAAATTTTGAAAATTATATTGAAAAAATTAAAACTCGTGAATTATCGGATGCTATTGATATTTTATATAAGATTCATGATTATGGTTATTCAGTAATTGATATTTTGGATTATTTCTTTACTTTTATAAAAATAACGACGATAATAGATGAAGAAACGAAATACAAAATAATACCACTCTTATGTAAATACATTACAATTTTTCATAATTTACATGAAGATTGTATAGAATTGGCGCTGTTTACAAATAATTTATCATTGGTAATATAAATTTGTATTTACTATTGTTAAATATTGTGAATTCGTTTAAATCAATATTTTAGTGAATAATATAATGACAAAATATTATAAATACATAAATGTCGAACCAGGTCTTTCGAAAAAATGTTCCAAAAGAAATCTTATTCGACTTGTTGGAAAAGATATGTTTGAAAACAGAAAAATACTATTATATCGATATGAATGCATATCGAAAGATGATTTACAATAATTATCAAGATGAGTTCTGTGATATTCTAAAAGAATATTACCATTTGGGTAAGCAGATGTATATTCAACGTAAAATGTCGTATAATTCATTTACAAATATTGTGCGTCAAATATGTAAAAATTGTATTATTATGTATACATCACAACTGAAATACAACGAATCAAAATATAATATTGACTATTTTATTTATTTTTGAGGATTTTATCTGTCTATATATATAATTTATGATGTTTAGTTCAAAAAATATTAGTACCTATGTTTTTGCAGGAGTTATTGTATTAATAGCCAGTTTTTTTGCTAATCGTGCCAAATCACATTTTGAATCTGATAACGATGAATATGAACTGATCCGTAAATATTTATTGAATGATTCACCTTTATATGGATATAATCGTCCAAAAATATGGATTCATACAAAATATGATATTAATGCACGTAAATGGAAGGATTTCCAATCACGTAATACAACAGACTTAAATCAGCCATATATTCATTTGACAATAAAAACTATTATTGACCATTGTGGTGAAGATTTCAATGTTTGTTTGATAGACGATGAATCATTTAGTAAATTATTACCTTCATGGGACATTGATTTAACAATTGTTGCAGAACCAATGCGCACTCATTTCCGTGAATTAGGTCTTTTACAACTTATTTATTACTATGGTGGCATGGTTGTTCCTAATTCTTTTGTATGCATCAAAAATTTGAAATCATTCTATGATGAATCTACACGCGGAAACCGTCCTTTTGTCTGTGAAGCTGTGAATCGTACTGTAAATATTGAAAAACAAAAACACAAGATGCTTTTTGTTCCAGATACTTATTTTATGGGAGCCAATAAAAACGATCCAACCATATTAGAATTAGTTGAAAAAGTAAAAAACCTCAACAAAACACCATTTTTTTCGAGTGAACATGACTTTTTAGGAACTATTTCTAATTGTTGCATTGAATGTATTGATGCTGGTAAAATGAATTTGATAGGAGGTCAATACATTGGTGTCAAAACCAAGGATCGTAAAACTATTTTATTAGAAAACTTGATGGAAGAAGAATATCTGGACTTGGCATGTGATGCCGTTGGTATTTATATCCCAGAAGATGAAGTATTGAATCGTACGAAATATCAATGGTTTGCTTATTTGAGTAAAGAAGAAATATTGAATTCAAGGATGATCATATCAAAATATATCATGGCATCAATTATTGATACATCCAATGAATATTATAAAAAAAATGAAATTAAAAGCATAGTAGCTATATAATTATAAAATGTCCGAATTAGTAGTAACTATACTAGCGGCTGGAGAAGGTAAACGTATGAATTCGAATATTCCAAAAGTTCTCCATTTATTTCATAATAAACCAATGCTTGTAAACGTTATTGAAGCATCCATGACTTTACAACCTAAACGTATTATTGTTATTACAGGAAAATACGATGAACTAATAAAAAGTACATTATCAAAATATATAAATATAGAAAATATTCAATTTGTTATTCAAAAACAACCACTAGGAACAGGCGATGCAATTAAAAGCTGTTTACCTTTATATAATGATAACGAAAAAATATTGATTTTGAATGGTGATATGCCAAACATTACCAAAGAATTATTGAAAAAATTTATAGATCGTAATGATCCATTTGTTGTTTTAGTGGCAAAATTGGCAAATCCAACTGGTTATGGACGTATAGTCTACAACAATAACATTTTTGTGGAAATAATTGAAGAAAAAGATTGTACAGAGTTACAACGTATTATTGATATTGTCAATTCAGGTTTGTATTACATTGATTCAGAAATATTACAACAATATATTCCCATGATAACAAATGAAAATAAACAAAAAGAATATTATTTGACTGATATTGTAAACTTAGCAAATCAGAATATGAGTATAAAAACTTTTTTGATAAATGAAAATGAAAATAAATATATCCAAGGTGTTAATACACAGGAAGAATTGAGACTGTTAGAAATGTTATAATTAATAAAAACTATATAAAAAACAATATAAAATAATATTTATATATTTATAAACATTATTATCATGGACAGCATTGACCAACAAAAACAGTTAGCACAAACAAAAATTGATGAAATATACGAAAAATACACCGATAATGAATACATGCTTACAAAAATAAATAGTTATATTTCTCAATTACCATCTATAATAGAAAACATGGAACGTCTTCATATCGAACGAACAAACCGTATTCGTGAATTATCAACTGAACAAGATAATTTTATTCAGTATTTTTTGAATAACAATCAGTATTTTTATGTATCATCCACAGAACTCTTTTTTTATTATGATGGATTACATTATTACCAAATAAAAGAAGATGATATTCTCTATCAGGTTTTATCAACTATTTCAAAAGATCGTAGTCTCATGTCTTGGAAACAGCGTACAAAAATAAATATTATGAAACGTATAAAAGAAAATTCGCTCTTGGCTAGTATTCCAGAATCGGATACTATTCAATTTGTCTTAGACCTTTTATGTCCGCTTTTGTTTGCAAATCGCACAGAAGCAAAATACTTTTTGACTATTTTAGGTGATAATATTTTGCGTAAAAATGTCAACTTGATACATTTTATCTATCCAAAATCAAAGCATTTTTTACAAACACTAAACAATATTTGCCAGTCTACTATTGGTGTTGGATTGTATCAGACGTTCAAACATAAATATTACGAACATGATTATCAAGATTGTCGTTTAGTAAAAATAAACGAAGCTGTCAAAAGTGAGTTAGTATGGAATTCAAACATAACACAATATTTATTAGATATTATTTGTGTTGCATGTCATTATTCAATACGTTATAAGTCATCTGATGAATATTTGATCGATTGTAGTAACGATAATGAACTATTGAAGAGTGTATTTTTTATGAAAGATATACAACCTAGCGATTTGATAGTACAATTTATTGGTGAATACCTAGATATAAATAATACACAAGAAGGACATCAATCAAATATGATGATTAGTTGGAAAAATATGCAATATTTATGGAAACAGTTTTTAGAATCAAAAAATTTACCATCGATAGTATTTATGCAAACACTCAAACAACTTGTTATCGAACAATTCAAAACCTATTATAAAGAAGAACAGGACTCATTTGTTGGTATTTATAGTAAACATTTACCCGCTATTCAAAAATTCTTATCTTTTTGGAGTGAAACCATGATATTCGATGAAACTGAAACGGACTTAGAAATAGAAGAAATAATTATTTTATTTAAAAAATGGTGTCAAATAAAAGGTGAGACGCCTTCACAGTTGAATGATAAACAAATTCTAGACTTGTTAATAAATTATTATCCAAATATTGAAATAGAACATGATAAATATATTTCAAAAACACGATCAGTATTATGGGATAAACAAATGGAAATTGAATTAGCGATGGACAAATTAAAAGAATTAATACGATATCAATATAATAATGAATTTCGCCCAACCAGTCCAGGTAATACTATGAATTATTCAATTTATGATGCTTATTCATTTTATTGTAAATTAAATAATTCACAAAATGTAAGTAAATCTTATTTTGAAAAATATATTTTTGATAATTTTAATCAATATATAGTAGATTCAAAATTTTTATCTTGTGAATGGTATATGCTTTAGATTTTTATGTGTTTATAAAAATCTATAAATTATTTATAATTCTGTTTCTGGTTTTTCACCACCTAGATGTTCAGGCTTTTCACCGCCCTTTATTGACTTACGTTTCTTACGAGTGGCTCTTTTAATGAAACCGAATTTACCTTTCTTAGCAAAATAACCCGCTTTTTCGAGTCTCTTTTCTTTCTTGGCAGTTCTATGTTTCTTAGCAGAAACAATACGTCCCCATTTGTTCATAATTAAATCAGACTTGGTTAACCCACCTGGAGTTTTGTATGCAGTTCCATTATGTACTTGAGTTCTAGAACCAAATAATTCTTTGTATGATTTTCCATGAATATGGTATTTACCGTCAGCTCCTCTAACAGGTCTTTTCATAATATATATTATATATATAAAAAATTTATATAATATGTCTAAAGTATTCTAAACAAACGTATCAATAATATTTCAAAAAATTAATATTCGTTTTTATTGGTTGTATTGAATCATGATGAGGCCATATCGATCCATATGGGTTTACTATAATTGCATAATTTTTCAAATAATATGCTTTTTCTGTAGGTAATAATGGTAACATACCATTAATTAAACCAGATAAATAATCGTTATTTAAATTAATAAATATATTACTTAAATAAGTATAATAAAATTCAGCTGTTATTGATCCCTTTATAAAATTTGTAGTTACAACGTCAATATTTAAATCGTCTGTATTAGGGTTTTCCGAATATTGTTGTAAAAATGCATTTAAATTATATAAAAATAAGAAAAAAATGTTGATATTAACAACAGAACCATTATTATTTTTATAGTCTTGAAACAAATTATTTAATTCATTCAATAATTCATTATTAGCATAATCATATTTCAATGTTGGAATTGTTTCAATATCGTTTACAATATTTTTTATATGTGTTTTGAATATGTATTCTTGTACAAAAACATTGAAATTATCTAAATTTATCTTTATGTTAGCGTTGTATTTTAAGATGTATTGTGATATAAATGTATTGACTTGGTTTACATAATTTACAGGTGTAGCTACTAAACGAGCTGCTCTTGTATTGTTTACATATTTTGAATATTTCATTCGATTAGTTATACTTGGATCGTTACCCGCTGTTACTATTTTGGAATATTTCACTTTATTTTTACAACAGTTTAATATTTTTTTCATTTTTACTATTATTATAATAGATATAAAAAATTGAATTATAAAATTGATTATTATTGATTACATATATTTACGTTATTTGTATTGAAAATGTCAACCGCTGATTCTAAACTCGCTCAACAATATCAACAAAAAACTGATAAACAACACATCTTGGATAATCCAGATACCTATATTGGCTCTGTAGAAAATGTCGATGCTAATATGTGGGTCTATGATGACCTAACAAATAAAATCGTCCTACGTGATATCGAATATATTCCAGGACTTTATAAACTGTTTGATGAAGGTATTGTCAACTGTCGTGATCATGTTGTTCGTATGATTCAGTCGAATATGATAGAAAAAAAATTCGTTACCTTTATTGATACGACCATTAGTGACGATGGTGTTATTACTCTTTCGAATGATGGTAATGGTATTGATATTGCTAAACATCCTGAAAATAATCTATGGATTCCTGAAATGATTTTTGGTCATCTTCGTACATCTACCAATTATAACAAAGATGAAAAGAAAATCGTCGGTGGTAAGAATGGGTTCGGGTTCAAATTGGTTTTGATTTGGTCAGAATATGGTAAAATCGAAACTGTCGATCATATTCGTGGTTTGAAATACGTCCAAGAATTCAAACGTAACTTGGATGAAATTTGCCCACCGGTTATTACCAAAGCTGCTGGTCAAAAACCATATACTAAAGTAACATTCAAACCTGACTATCGCCGTCTTCATACACAAGGCTTAACACAAGATATGTTAGCACTTTTGAAAAAGCGTGTTTATGATATCGGTGCAGTAACTGATCATTCCATCAAAAAAATAAAGGTTGGTTATAATAGCACAACAGTTCCTGTAAAAAACTTTCAGCAATATATCGATTTGTATATTGGGACAAAGGACCAATCTAAACGTGTCTATGAACAACCGGATGAACGCTGGGAGTATGCAGTCGCACTTTCTCCTACACATGAATTCATACAGGTGTCTTTCGTGAATGGTATCGTAACAAACAAAGGTGGTAAACATGTTGATTATATTACTGGACAAATCGTTCGTAAGTTATGTGATTATATTGAAAAAAAGAAAAAAATAAAAGTGAATGCTGCATCTATCAAAGAACAAATAATATTGTTTTTACGATGTGATATCGAAAACCCCGCATTTGATAGTCAGACCAAGGATTTCATGAATACACCTTCTGCAAAATTCGGCTCTAGTTGTGTAGTCAGTGATTCGTTCATAGAAAAAGTAGCAAAGATGGGTGTCATGGATGTTGCCATGTCTTTGACAGAAGCCAAAGAAAATAAACAGGCCAAGAAAACAGATGGATCAAAAACAAAAACTATTCGTGGTATCGCAAATTTCATCGATGCTAATTATAGTGGCACTGTACAATCCAAAGATTGTATTTTGATTTTATGTGAGGGATTATCGGCCATGTCCGGTATCGTTTCTGGTCTTTCTAGTAATGACCGTAATACAATTGGTATTTATCCATTGAAAGGAAAATTGCTCAATGTTCGTGGAACAGCTGTCAAAAAAATAGCTGAAAACAAGGAAATAACAGATATTAAAAAAATCCTGGGTTTAGAAACAGGTAAACAATATAATACAATCACGGATGTTCATCAAAATCTCCGTTATGGTAAGGTCATGTATATGACGGATCAGGATTTAGATGGCTCCCATATCAAGGGACTTTGTATTAATTTGTTCCATAGTGAATGGGCTAGTTTGATAAAAATTCCTGGGTTTTTATCGTTTATGAATACGCCTATTCTACGTGCGAAAAAAGGACAACAAGTCAAATTGTTTTATAATGATGGGGAATATGAAACCTGGAAACAAACATTTGGTTCATCTGGACCGACTGGGTGGACCATAAAATATTTCAAGGGTCTTGGTACTTCTACTTCGGCAGAATTTAAAGAATATTTCGCTAATAAAAAAATAGTGGATTTTGTTTATACTGGCCAAACCAGTGATGATACAATCGATAAGGTATTCAATAAGGAACGACCAGATGATCGTAAAACATGGTTAGAAAACTATGACAAAAACGCTTATTTGGATACAAATCGTCCAAATGTTCAATATGAAGAATTTATCAATAAAGAAATGATCCATTTCAGTACATATGATTGTGCTCGTTCGATTCCTAATATGGTAGATGGTCTTAAGACGTCGCTTCGTAAGATTTTGTTCAGTGCATTCAAACGTAAACTGACGAGTGAAATCAAAGTTGCACAATTTTCAGGGTATGTATCAGAACATTCGGCTTATCACCATGGTGAAGCCAGTTTGAATGGTGCTATTGTAAATATGGGACATAATTTCGTTGGGTCGAATAATATTAATTTGTTGGAACCGAATGGACAATTTGGTTGTCTATCACCTGAAACGCCAATAATAATGTGGGATTCTTCTATTAAAAAAGCTAAAGACATAGTTGTCGGTGATTTATTAATAGGAGATGATGGTACAAAAAGAAAAGTTATTAAAACTACAAATGGTATCGATGAAATGTATGAAATTATAAGTGAAAATGGAAAAAAATTTGAAGTAAATAGTCAACATATTTTAACATTACAATTCAATAATAATGCAGTAATAAAATGGAAAGAATCAAATAAATCATGGTTTATGTTATATTTTGATAATAAAACTATAAAAAATAAAACAATGAATACAATCGAAAGTTCTAAAAAAACAACAGAACATTATAACAAAACTAAACTGACTAAACAAGAAGCATATTTGGAAATGGAAATGTTTAGAAATAATATTATAAAAACTTATAATTGTACTAATTTAATTGATATAAAACTCGAAGATTATATGAAATTGTCAAATTATAATAAAAAACATCTTATGATGGTAAATAATTTGAAATGTATAGATTGGGATAAAAAAAATGTCCCTATTGATCCTTATGTTTTTGGTGTATGGTTAGGTGATGGTGACCACAATGGTCACGGCATTACAAGCATTGACGAAGAAATTGTTAAAGCGTTTGCACTATGGTTAGACACTATAAATTCTGAAATGACACATCATGAAAATTCAGGACGCAAAGACTGTTACCATTATGGTATAAGAAGAAAAGGTTCGGGTAAACAAATGTCAATTGGTGATGAAAACAATAGTTCGACTACTTGTGCAGCTTGTATTAATTCTAAAAATAAAACAAATTTTGCATGTGATTTTCATTTTGTCAAATGTGAAGAAGTTAAAAATTATGGTTATACAATTGATGGTGTGAAAAGAAGTGATTTAAATCCATTTAAAGAATTATTAAAAAAACATAATTTGTATAAAAACAAACATATACCAGACATTTATATACATAATGATGAAGAAACACGCTTGAAATTACTTGCAGGGTTTATAGATACAGACGGAACTATAAAACAAAATGATATAGCACCTAGTTTTGAAATTTCGCAATCAGATAGATTACATGCAAACTTAATTGATAAACTTGATTTTATCGCTCAGAGTTTAGGATTTGCAACTTCTATTACATATTCATCTAATAATTCATTTACAAAAGATGGTCTAAATAAAAAAATGAAAAATTTGAGAATATTTGGTAATGATTTACATCGCATTCCTACATTATTAAAAAGAAAACAAATAAACTGTGAAATCATTAGAAAAAGAAAAACAATGCATTATACAACATTTAAAATCAATCCATTAGGTAAAGGTGAATTTTATGGTTGGAGTATTGACGGAAATGAGCGTTTCTTGCTTGGCAATTTTGTAGTTACTCATAATAGTAGATTACATGGCGGTGATGATAGTGCATCAGAAAGATATATATTTACTATGTTGAATTCGCTTACTAGATATTTATTTCCAGAAGCAGATGATACTATTTTGAGTTATTTGGATGATGATGGTACGATTGTCGAGCCAGAATATTATGTTCCAATTATTCCATTTGCATTGATTAATGGTATTTCTGGTATTGGAACAGGATTCTCATGTAACATCGCTCCATATAATCCAAAGACTATTATTCAATATTTGAAAAACAAATTATCGAAACAATCTATCAATATCGAATTTGTGCCATATTATGAGGGATTCAAAGGAACCATCAATAAAATCGCTGAGCAAAAATATTTGATCAAAGGTCTCTATGAAAAGATAAGCGATGACAAAATTCGTATTACTGAATTACCAGTTGGTACATGGACAATGCCATATACTACATTTTTAGAAAGTCTTATGGATGGTAGCAGTGTCGATAAAGCTGGTAAGAAAATCCCACCTAGTATCAAGGACTTCACATCAGTTTGTACAGAAGTATCTATCGATTTCACTGTGGTATTTCCAAAAGATAAATTAGCAGACTTGGAAAATTCAAAAGATGCAAATGGTTGTAATGGTGTTGAAAAACTATTGAAACTATTTACAACCGTTAGTACTACAAATATGCATATGTTTGATTCCAATATCAAGCTTCATAAATACAATACAGTGGAGGAAATAATCGAAGATTTTTATAATATTCGATTATCGACTTATCAGAAACGCAAAAAATATTTAGTTGCAGATATGGAAAAGAAACTAGTGAAACTATCGAACCGTGCAAGATATATTCAAGAAACATTGGCTAGTAACATCGACCTTCGTCGTAAGACCGCGGAACAAGTGACTGCACTTTTGACGGGTATGAAGTTCGATTTATATGATGGTGACTTCAAATATTTGGTCAAGATGCCAATGGATTCAGTAACACAGGAAAATGTAGCCAATATAATGAAAGAAAAGGCGGATACAGAAATGGAATTAGCAGAACTCAAGGGAACTACTTTGGAAAAAATGTGGTCGAAGGAACTCGATGAATTAGAAAAACAATATGATATCTATAAAAAGAAACGCGAACAGATACAATCAGGTAGTATTAGTGTTGAAAAGAAAAAGATGGTTATCAAAAAGAAATAAAACAACATCTGGATTATATTGATATTTAGTAATTATACATATTTTTTTATGCATGTACATATATACAATGCCAAAACGTTGTCCAAACGGAACTAGACGTAATAAAACTACTGGTAAATGTGAGCCTACAAATTCTATGAGGTCTAAATCACCAAAGAAAAACAATAAAACAGCAAAAAAAACACCTGTCAAAAGATGTAACAAAATGCCTCCTCATCGTATTCATGATATAGTAGAACGTGAAAGAGGAATCGATGAAGCTATTTCTTTCAAAAGAAGACCAGATTATTATGAAAGAATGAAAACTAAATTGGAATCATTGTGTTTCCCAAAAGGTACAGAATGGACTAAGGTAAGTGGCTATGATATAGCATTATATAAAGCAATATAAAAATTTTATAAATACCATAACCCCTTCTTTTTTATGGCATTTATTTTTGTATCTATTCCTACCATCCAATTGGCATGTACAAATGCCAATTTTTTTGTTTTGTCTTTGTTTCTAAAAAAATTTATTTTGAAATCTTCAAACTCTCTTGATAACCCTATCAACTCTGGTTTATCAAAAAAAATTAACCCATTTGGAAATCGTTCCAAGTCAAACATCGTCGTTTTGAACACTCCTGGGTTATGAAATAAAAAATAATTTACAAAATGTTGATCTGGTATTTGCCAATTCATACCCTTGTATACATAGTCTGTCATATCCAATGTTTTTTGATTTGAAAAATACAGCATACAGCCTGTGCAATTTTGTATTTGATGAACATCGTTCTGAAAAACAATATCATATCCTTTTCCGACATATTCTGGATATATACTATTAAGATTATCGAGAACAACAGTATCCACATCCAAATACCATACAGATTTGTATGTTTTTAGGCTTTCATTGATAAATTTATATCTCAAAAACGAGAACTCTACGAAATCTGGATTACCAAAAGTCTTTTGATTCGTAGAAAAATTAGCGTCGTTTATCAATGTACATTTAAACCCATGGGATTGCACCAATTCATAAGTCGATTTATCGGCAATAAATGCCATATAGTTCTCAATACCTTGTTTTTTTAATGATTTTAAATGATTTAATCCTAGTTCTCCAGAACCTTTATCAAAACAACATACAAATAATAATTCTTCGTTTGTTGATTTATCGATCGGAATTGTTTTTACTGTCTCTATATTAGTATTTGGAGAACTTGTAAATAATTTGTTGGAATTATTAGAAAAACTATCAAAAGTAGACATTTGTATTATTTATATTTTTATATTTATATTGATAAAAATATAAATAGATTTTCAATGCTATTTATATCAAAAAACAATGTTCTCGTTTATACCAAATGAATTGTTTATAACAAAGACAAAAGTGATATACCCACCTTTTAAAAATGGACTTTACATGGAAGAATATTTTTTGAATCATGTCTCAACAAAAAACATAAAGGAAGATAAACAAGGTCGTCGTTATATTCCTGCGTTATGGACTAATTTTCAAATAGAGCAATGGTTTCCTATACGCCGTGAAGAAATGCAGAGAACCTTGGATAAATGGATATCTGAAAATCCTAGTAAAAACGGCTATTTTACGGTTGTTCAACACGATGATGGACCTATGTTACGCCTACCACCTAATACAATAGTATATGGTGCATGTACCGGTAATATTCAACTTCCATTAATTTATCAAGATCTATCAAACAAATTAGAGAACATTCCACCAAAAACATTCAAAAACAAGCCAATTCTATGTTCTTTTGTTGGAAGTGTTACACATAATGTTCGTAAAACTATTATAGAAACTTATCAAAAAAATCCGAAATTCAAGTTCTCGATCAATAACGGTTGGACAAATAATGTATCTGTTAACAATCAAACCACATTTATAGAAATTACTGTTAATTCAAAATTCGCATTAGCACCGCGAGGATATGGGAGATCTAGTTTTCGTTTTTTCGAAATATTCAAATTAGGAACGATTCCGATTTATGTATGGGATGATACAGAATGGCTACCATACAAAAATGTTCTCGACTACGATAAATTTTGTATTAGTATTCATATAAGCGAAATCGATTTATTAGAAGAACTTTTGATGTCTATTAATGAAACTCAATATGAAAAAATGTTCTCAGAATATAAAAAAATAAAACACATGTTTGAACTCGATTACATGTGTAAATATATTTGTGGAGAACAACTACCAATACAAGAATCATATCTAGGTGTTGGTAAAGGGTTTATTGAATCAGATAATGATGTAATCAATATAACATTTTGACATATCAGTTCAATTGTTGATAAATTCTATATCCATACCTGATGTAAAATGTGTAAAATAATTCAGACTAGTAAAATTATTAACATATTGTTGTTTTATATTATTTGGTAATGTATGGAAATTAGGATAAAAAATTTCACGCCAATAATACCATATTTTATTAAAACGTTCATCTAACCAATAAACCATATCATTATCTATCAAATAACTTGATAAAAATGATTGATCATCTTGGTGGTATTTCATATATTTCGAAATATTTTTTTCATATAAATCTACAAATTTTTCAGCATGATATTTTGGTTGATAAATAACCAAACCACCATTGATATGATCATTATAACTTTTATTTTCACCAGATAATGCATACCAATCTTTACCTGTTTTTTCCCAACCATTTTTCAATTGTATTTGTTCTCTCCATTCATAATTATTGAAATATTTTCTTTCATTAACTGCTGCTACTTTTCCTTCTGGTATTTCATTCAAAGGTAACGGAGGAGCATTACGATTTATAAATATATCTGAATCAATACTAATAACAAAATCATAATCCTTGAATTTATTTGGTATTAATAAACGTTGCCAAAAAAACTTTTTTCTATCCATATTAATTTCGAATTTTATAAGTTCATTCAATATAAATAGTTCATAATTATATTTTTTACAATAATTAACCAAATTTTTTTTGAATATATTATTGAAAGTATTAATATAAATGTCACCAATGACAAATACGACAAATGCTACTTTCATTGATAATAATATAATTGTATTATTTATATTATTATATCCATATAATCATATAAAAATATAATACTATGTATAAAAAATGTCTAAAAAAATTGCATTAATCACTGGAATAACCGGGCAGGATGGCTCATATCTTGCTGAACTATTATTAGAAAAAGAATATATTGTACATGGACTTATACGTAGATCATCATCTATAAATACAAATCGAATCGAACATATATTTTCGAATCCATGTTTAAAATTACATTATGGTGATTTAACAGATAGTAGCTGTTTAGTGGCTATTCTAGCTAATATAAAAAATCAATATCCAGAAATGGGACGAGTCGAAATATATAATTTAGCTGCACAATCACATGTAAAAGTATCATTTGAAATGCCAGAATATACAGCGGATACAGATGCATTTGGTACATTGAAATTATTAGAAGCTGTTCGTATTAATAATCTCGAAAAAATAACTAGATTTTATCAGGCATCTACAAGTGAATTATATGGTTTGGTACAAGAAATTCCACAGAAAGAAACCACGCCTTTCTATCCACGTTCTCCATATGGTGTTGCAAAACTATATGCGTATTGGATTGTAAAAAACTATCGTGAATCATATAATATGTATGCTACAAATGGTATTTTATTCAATCATGAATCCGAGCGTAGAGGTCATAACTTTGTAACAAGAAAAATAACACTAGGACTTAATAAAATATTGAAAGGTGAAACTGATCGTTTAGTAATGGGTAATATAGATTCACAACGTGACTGGGGACATGCTATGGACTATGTTGAAGGTATGTGGAGAATTTTACAACATGATGTACCGGATGACTTTGTATTAGCAACTGGTGAAATGCATAGTGTACGAGAGTTTGTTGAAATTGCTTTCAAATTGAAAGGAATCAATATAAAATGGAAAGGTAAAGGTATAGATGAAATCGGTTATGATGAAAAAACTAGTAAAGAATATATATTTATAGATGCCAAATACTTTCGCCCAGCAGAAGTTGAACTATTAATAGGCGATGCTACAAAAGCAAAAACCGTTTTAGGATGGAAACCAATTATTAATTTTGAAGAATTAGTAAAAAAAATGGTTGATCGGGATTGTCCTGGATTTTAGATGTTATAATTAAAATTATATAAATACTTAGATATGATATTTATATAATGGAATTTGAAAAACCATCCGAAGTGGGGTATACAATTTATTCGAAATCTAGGTGTCCTTTCTGTACAAAAGCCAAGGTTCTTTTAGAAGAAGAACCGTATACAATAATAGATTGTGATATGTATTTGGTTGATGATACTACAAAACAACAGTTTTTACTATTTATTGAAAATATTATCGGAAAAGAATACCGTACATTTCCAATGATATTCAAAGACGGGGAATTTATTGGTGGATTTACAGAAACCAAGGTATATTATGATAAGGAACGTGCTTTCAACACTATTTAATATGATCAACCGAAGAAGACATCGTTTCCAACATTGTTCAAATTTTTGAAAGTAATTTTCATAGAATCTACATAGTTTCTTTGATTATAAGGAAGTTTATGTTTTTTGAACAATTGTTTAACCCTTTCAGATATTTCAGGATGTCTAAATTGTGGCATTGATGGGAACAAGTGATGTTCAATCTGATAATTCAAATAAGACATCCACCAATCAATAATTTTTAATGGTCCAGAATTTACATTCATAGTATGAATTGCTGAGTAACGCACCCAATCAACCGATACGTCATCTTTAGCGACTATAGGAAGATGTGTATGAGATACCGCGAAATTCAAGAAAATGTAATTTGACGCTATCCAAGTATATGTAATATACATGAATACTGAATTATATAGACCAAATTTGGTTGAAATAAAAGTATACCATAAAATATATCTTGACCCGATACATAATGCTTCTGCAAAATTTTTTGTACGTAAAACATGTCTTGGATGCAAATAAAATTGCCAACCAAGAGCTACAAGAAGGGTGGTAACAACTGGAAATAAAAATGCTTGTAAACGAATCCAATATTTCAACGGTAATCCAATCTGTTTCCCGATTTTATTAGTGAATGCTACTAATGGTAATGTATCTAAGTCTACGTCATGACCAATCTTTTGAGGCATCGAATGATGTTTGTTATGTTGATTTCTCCACCAACTGCCACTCATACCACAACCTAATCCATAAATAATAGTTTGTAAAGATCGGTCTGTTGGAATATTACCCGTTAATGAATAATGTCCAGCCTCATGCATAAGCCAACCACACCGACCAGAAACTATTCCAAGTAACAACAATCCAAATATCAAGTATTTATTAAATAGTAAATAAAAACCTGCAACGTGCATAAAGACAATCTCCATAACTCTATAAATAACATGACCCATATTTGGTTTGAAATAACCCTCATCAATCAATTCTTTTGTTAATTTTTCAAAATCTTTCATCAATTCAATTTGACCATCAAGTTTTTCTTTTGTATCCTCTGGTGTTGCTGGTCGATTTGGTTTTGATTTCAATATTGTCATGGCGTTCTTTGAACGAATATGAAAGTTATTAAAAGCTTCAGTTGCATCAATACCTTTACCTGCATAAAACTTTATTACACTACCACCTGGATGTTTGAAATTAGTTACATCATATATCTTACCATCAATCAAAATTTCTAATTTAGTTGTATCATTTTTTATTCGCGGTTCTAAACCAAATCCCATTATTAATATAAAATATATAAAATTATTTTTTATATTTTTTTTACAAAAACAACAATTGAAAGAAAAATAGATTACACCCAAGGTTTCAATTCCAATTGTTTGTATTGGCGATCATGATGGCGCGGTATTTCTAAAGGTACTACCAAACTACTTTGATCTTGACAATAACGTACATATCCGACGGCTTCATTATAAACTGTAGGTATAGCATAATCTAAGACAAGTTGATTCAAACGTTCTACTTGTGTAGTTATATCAGTTTCACGATGTTCTGCATATTGTAAATAAATACTACGCATAATAATTTTCAACGTATCTATATTTTGTGGTCCAATAACAAATTTTTTATTTGATTTGTTGTATACACCTGCACGAAGTCCATTTTGTATAATTTGAATATTACCAGCTGAAAAAAAAACTTGAGATAATATATTAGTCTCCCATATACCATCAAGAGCTTCGCGATATTCAGTAGTTTTATTTTTTATAGCTAAACGTTCTTGCATTTTAAATTGAACATCTGGACTAGGTTGTTCAATTATATTAACACGTCCGTTATAATTATTCATATCTATTATTTTATTAACATAATTAATGTTATAATCACTCATTATATAAATTTACATAAGAAATAAATGTTGAGTAAAAACATAAAATACTAAATAATATAATATTTAGTAAAATACTTATGTATCTAATATATATAATGGATTTATTTTACGTTATTGTATTATCATTTTTTATTGTATTTTTAATAATAGTATTATCTTATTATGGAATTGTATTACAAAAACGAATAAAAGATATTAAAGATTATCCTCCACAACCGCCTTCAGCGTGTCCAGATTATTGGGAATTGAATGCAAATGGTCAATGTGTAATACCAGCATCCACTTCAAAAAACACTGGTAGTATTTATGGAACTAATAATACAATAACATTGAATACTAATTCAACATATGGTTTTAATAATGGTAGTATTGATTTCAATAGTAATGGTTGGACTACTGGCGGAACTAATGCAATATGTAATAAAAAAAAATGGGCAAATACAAATAATATTGTTTGGGACGGAGTAACCAATTACAACGGATGTCAATAAATCATAATATATAAATGTATATTATGAATATATTATATATTAACGGTAATAATATCCTCGATCACGTAGAAACAAAAGGGGAAACAAAAAATCAGAATATCTATTATCGTCATAGTAATAATGATAATGATAATAATATTTTCTACGTGAATGATTGTGGTGACTTCTTCTAGTTGAACTAGAACTACTACTTGAACTACTACTTGAACTACTACTACTTGAGCTGCTGTCAGAGCTATGGTGTCTTCGGTGATGTCTAGGCATCTTGCGAATATATATTAACAAATCAAAAAACAATTTTAAAAAAATATAATTTTCCTAAACGCGCACATCAGTTATTGTTTGTAAATACAATATATGATTACAAAATTTACTTATTGAATTTTATTACTCTTGGAGGTTCTCCAATATCAGAATCTAATTTTGTCAATTCAATAGGATATTGAGAAAGCGAATACTTGTGTTGATAATTTTCTACATACGAATTCAATTCCATAATTCCATATTTGAGATTTCGTAAATTACGTATTTCTGGTTGAATTTCTTTAATTTGAATATAAACCGCCTCTTTTAATAGCTCTTTGTTTTGTGTATTTTCGTATTCTTTCAACAATGAGTTTACACGTTCACTTAAATGGAATATTTGATCATTTTTTTTTTCAATCAAGTGTTTTTTATCAATACTATGATATAATTCGTTATTTTTATCAATAAGTTTTTTATAAATACTACTATCTGAATTATATTTTTCTAATTCTTCTTTAAATTTCTTAATAGATTCTTGTTCAGTAGTATAATTAAAAAGAGTATCCAATTTTTGACGAATAATATTATCTTTCAATTCTTCACTTTCCTCACGAAGTATTTCTAACATATAATTTAATTGCATATTAGAATCACCTACATAAATTTGTATATCCAAACTACAAGGTTTTACACTATCTCCACAAATTACATTATATCTACCGTTTTTCTTTGAAAATACACTACCTACAGGACGTTTACATTTAATACATGGCGGTTTTATAGTAAGTACTTGTCTCTTTGCTTGACGTTTTGTATCTGCCTTTTCAAATACTTTTTTCTTCATATTGTATATCGTGGTTTCATATGTACTCTTCATTTTGAAATATTCGTTCAATGCATCTTTTATGTTTTTTTGTTTTTCTTTTGGTTCATTATTTTCTACTATAGCTGCTGCACTAGAATTACGAAATTCAATACTCGGTGTATTTTCCATTTGAAAATCCACTATTCCTTCTGGTAGGTTTTCGATTACAGTAATAGGGTTGTTAGATACTATTAATTTCTCGGGTTTGATGACACCACTTAGATTTAAAGACGACAAATTATTGTTACTACAATTCAATTCCTTTATATTCGATGGAATGTTCTCAATGTTCGTTAATTTGTTGTCATTTATTATCAATATTTCTAGATCCATCAATGAACTCATATCAAAAACTGCCAAATAATTATGTGGTATTTCTATTCTAGATATATTACTAGGTAATCCGTCTAATGAAATCAATAAATTATCAGGACATTCTAATTCTAATAGTGATTCAGGTAATCCGATTATACTAGTAATTTCACCCTTGGTTAGTACAATTTTTGTTATATTCGTTATACCATAATCTTTCAAAATACCGAAATCTAGATCACCATGTAATGGTTCTAAAATAGATATATCACGTGATACCTTGTTGAATTTTTCTAAAAAGTTTTCCAAATATGATTGTGCAGTATTATTTTCTTTTAATATACGTTCTCTTTGTTCTTCAATAATATTCATAATATATATTGTAAATATATATATTATGATGTTGTAAACGGTAAATTTGTAATGCCACTCATTTGTGACTCATCTAAATTCTTTTTATCCTCTTTGAAGTGTCGTATTTTTGATAAAACATATTCTTGATCCTTGATAAGCTTTTGGTTTCTTTCGTAATCTGATAATTTTTGTTTACTAGAATAATACAACCCTAAACCAAATATCACCACTATAAAAACTAAAACACCTATATTCAAAACATAATAATAAATACTTACACGTTTTGAATGACATTTTTGTAATGTATCATATAAATAATTTTTCACGTTAGGTTCTATCAAATTTATATTATCCATTTTTATAATAATAAAATCGAATATTTTTTTATTATAAATAACGCTAAATATTTATCAAAATCGTTGTAAATATACATTTACAGAAAAATAACAAAGTATGGCTAAAATTATCGAAACCACCCATATAGGAATAACTGTTTTGTTACGATAGCCTACGCCAAATTCGCGAAATCCACCATCTTTTGTATATAATAGACCTGGTTTCAAATAATGAATAATAGAAAAAATTACTAAAAACATCAATATGGCTATACTTATTTTATTATATCGTACAAATTGTTTTGTTTGCAACATATTATATATTGTTATCTATAAAATCAATATATAATATTTTTAGTTATTTTTACATAGTTTTCATTAATACTAATCTTCAGGGAAATCATCTTCGGCTTCATCTCCATAATAGTCCCCATCCATAAAACCAGCACCCATATCTGTAAAATCATAATCATCACGACCTACACCAGCATCTTCTGTGTTTTGATTATTTTCGTCTAAAGCATTCAATTGATAGATATCCAACAGTTCTTCGTTTACGTTATCTAACATACCAGCACCCCGGGTTTCATCATCCAATCCTTTTAATAGTTCATCACGTTCTCTATTATAGGTTTCTTTATCATATTGGAATAAACCTTTTTGTTGTCCCACATTCCAATCTTCTAAACGATAATTCTTCAACATATCTTCAACCCCACGCTCTTCAATACTCATCGTTCGAAGTTTCTTGATAATGCCGCGTTTTTCTTTTTCTTTGGATCGTCCAACACGTTTCAAAATTTCTTCATAGGAAAAATCTACTGATTTTTTATTCGTTTCTTCTATATTTAAAAATGCCAATAATAATTTACAAACCCGGGTTTTCAATGCTTCTGGATTATCCATTTGAATGCGATATTCAACAAGTTCGTTATCTATTTCTGCGGTTTCTTCATTGAAATTAGTCAAATCCGCCTCTAATAAATTAGACTCATTCATATTTGCAGTTTTTTTTGCTCTACGATTCTCTTTATGTTCTTGAATATCAAGTCTTAATAATTCATCGTCTTCACAACATAATTTATATTCGTATATACTTGATAAGAAGCAATATTTATATAATAACAAAATCGTAGTCTTATTAAACATAGAATAAAACGTTTTAACTACTGGACCATCTTCACCTGGATACTCACGAACAACTTCAGTATGAACTGGAATATTCTTTACAAATATATTTAAATCATTTAATCGTTCACTTACTTCTTGTAAAAGTCTTACTAAAACAGTGTCTTGGCGAAATTCTTCTAAATTTTCATAATATTTATTTACAAATACTTCTACGTCTTGTACATGTTCCTTGGACAAATCCCAGTGTTTTGGTATATTTTTATAGAAACCATCATTATTAATGAGTGCATTTGGATATACCTTCGAGAACATTTCAAGAGCGTTGGTTACGTATTGTGTTATTGTATATAAACCTTCATCATAATACGATTTCGTTTCGCTCATTGGTCTATCTAGTTTCCATTTTTCAACATTAGATAAAAAATCATGTATGTTTCTATATTGTGAATCTGAAATATTTAATCCATAATCATCAAAAAATCCCATTATTTTTTTATATAAATCTTGATTATTGATAATCAAATAATCGATCAGATCATTCAATTCCTTGGATGGTGTATCGGGCATTACCAACGGATTATATTTATCTATTATTTTATACAATAAATTACGTAAAGGTTCTGTAATAATCGTAGAGTTACTCATATCTAATTTTTCCAAAATATCTTTTAAAACATCGACTTGTGTAAATGGCTCTTGATAGTCGGTTGATACAATATTTTTTTGATTGACTATTTTCATCAATTGATACAAATCATCGATTGTATAACGTTTACCGTTTTTTTTCAAAAATTCTATTTTTTCTTCTAATGACCAAGATGTCAAATAACCTTCTGGTTTTTCATTACAAAATATTTTGAATTCAGTTGGAATAGGTAAATTACGGTCAAAATTACAATAATGAATAACAGCCAAATAGGTATTTTCTTCAAAATGTCCTAATTGTACAGCAGGGTATTGTATTCCAGTTTTGTAAGGATGGTACAAAAAATCACCCATAGTCATATTTTTTACGTATTTCAATATTTTTTCGATTTGTTTCGATCCACGTATACAAATATCAATATTTTTATCCTCATTTTTGAAATATTCAATAGGGTTGGTTTTATCAATGTTCTCATTACAACATGCATTTTCTAAAAATGGAATACGTCCTGAAGTTTTCAAGATCGTATCTTTCGTTTTTACTATATCATTGATCGATTCTATAATTCCATATCCAAAGTATATCATTTTGCTCTTTATTACAAAGATCGATTCAGTTTGATGTTCGCTGCCTCTACGTATTAAATTATCTAAATCTGTAACAAAATCACTACTAATGTTATGTAATTTTTTTGTAATTTCATAAGATACAATAGGTGGTAAAAACTGTTTCCATTTTGAAATACTATGTTCATCGGGTGCTATCATCTCAGGATTCAATAAAATATACTCGCGTTTTTTAACATAGAGCTCGTCCATTTCAGGGCGTGTCATGATATCTGCTTGTAAAACTCTCGTAATTTTATTTGTCAAAGATTCGACTTTTTTTTTATATTTACTAATTGATGACCATGGTTCATATGATGAATACATTTTACTCAAAACACATGCCAAATATTGAATACCAGTAATATCTTCTATTCCAGACATAGGATATCCACTGAAAGAACGAACACAATTAGGAAATGTGCGTTTTATTTTGAAAGAAGGTATAGCGGTTTGTATAGCTATCAATAAAATGCTACTAACAATAAAAATCATTGTTTCATTTCGATAATCTTTATAGGTGATTTTGAAATATTTACCTGTATCTTTGAATTGCTGTTCCGATTTTTTTTGATATACTTCTTCGCTATATATTTTTTTTTCAATGATGATATTTGAATGACTCAATGTAAATTCAATAATATTGTCAATGGGAACATCAATATTTTTACAAATAGCACTGATTATATTATAAATGGTTTCAGTGGTCTCACTTTCAAATACTGGTTTTTGCTTCTTTCCTAGTGCTTCCATGACAACTGTACCTAGGTCTTTTTCTAAAATATCATGTGTAGTAATACGAAATCCCGCCTCATCAAACCCCTCTTCGGCACTGAAATCGATTTTACGAATAACAAATCCACTATGTTTATCTACGATAGAATCACCATCATCACTTATAATTCCAACCAAATGTGTGAGTTCGTCTTGTTTATGTCTATAATCACCACCAGAAACAAAAGTCTCTGCCAATTCATGAATACTAATAGGAAATAATTTTGTATTTGTTTCTTTACAATAGAACCAATGAGCATCTTCGTTTAATTGCTCTACCATAGGTTTACGACAAAATTTATCTACGAATCTACAAATATCATTTTGTATTTTCGGGAAATCATCTTGTCCCAATATCATATCACGAAGTCTTAGATACGGCGAATAGATCAAATCATCATTTGAAGTCGACATTTTACCCAATTCATATGCCAGATTGTTTGATTTATGGAGCTGTATCTCTTTTAATATTTCCATTTTTTTCAACATTTTCAGATGATATTCTATATTTTTTTCTAATTCTTTTTCTAGTTCGTCAATGGTGATTTCATATCGCTTATCAAATTCTTGTAACATATTTTTTTTTGTGGTCTCTTTGAAACGAGTACTAGCGTTATCAGTAGTTTCACATACATTGTTTTTCTGGTTTTTGAAACAATTTGTACTAATATTACAAAACAATGTATTCGTATCTAAAAATGCATCTTGATTTATTTCATTATCTGCTACCCATACGTCTTTCAGTCTACGGTAATAGCTTACTTTTTTACGAATGTCTGCTTCGGATTCGATGGCTTCCTTTTCTTTTTCGTCTAATTTAGATTCATCCATATCCTTAGGTAGGGTTGGTTTTATTTCCAATATGGCATAGTCGCCATCCCTAATGAGTTTTTTCTTTGCAATCAAAGTGGTTGCCAACGATTTGGCAATTTCCCTAGGACAATCATGTTTTTCAACCAAATTTTCGACCAAATAGTCATAAAAATATTCTGGTAACATTTCCTTTTGCTGTTTTTCATATTTTTTTAATATACTATAAGGTGTATCATCAAATTCCTTGTCATAATATATTTCTTCGGCATTATTGTCACTCTGTAAGGCCTTTATAGAAGTATATTTTTTCGCCAAATATCGACGTGTGCAATCGGTTGGTTTGATTTTTTCATTATCAGTAAGATCATCTATATTAGGCCTGGATAGCGCATCCATCAAATTATTTGGGGTCATCAATGTAAGCATAATCGACGTCAATACATTTGTATACAAATTGATATTATCCATATCATACATACGACGTAATATTTCTTGAGGCGTTAGTTTAGTATCCATTTTATCTTTTGATAAAAAACTATATGTTTGAAAAAATGCATCGGCAAATTCTTTCTTTTCACTTAACAAACGTAAAATAGTATTTAGTTTTGGTGAAACATCATATTTTGTATTTCGCATCAATGCAAATTCATTATAACGTTTTTCGTATTTTTTCTTAATTTCTGAAATAACTTCTCGAACTGTACGGTTAATATCAACATATTGTTTATAACTTATGTCCGATGGATAAATCATAAATGGTTCTAACTGTTTGACAATACTGACAAAACTGACTTTGTCTTTTATGTACTTAGTTACAAGTCGAATCAAAAATCGGGTTTTTGGAATAATGGTTTCTAAGAACTTATTATATTTATCATCAACATAAACATCTTTGTTCAATACAAATTCTTGAATTCCTTCTAAAAAGTTGATCTTATCCTCTTTTTCCATACGCTCATAATCAAATTCTTTCGAAAGATCTTCGATTACATGGGGTATAATATCTGTATTTTGTCTTAAAAGGCGAAACAGTAGAAAAACACTTTGATGTAGCGAAGCCTTTTCCAAAATATTTGTAGTAGGGAGCTCTATATTAGAAAATCGAAATACGGGTTCAGGCATCATTAAAAATGATTTTACACAAATTTTATCACTCGGTGTCATTTCAACAGCTTTAAAGGATTTTTTACCAGTTTTCGATATTTCTTGTGATAATTTATTGAGACCCATATTATAACGCTGAATTATAAATTTACGTTGTTTTACGTCATCATTGATAACCACACTACTTTTGAAATCTTCCAAATTATCAATAATGGATTCGATATTTGACATAACATTCATAGTATCCAAACAGGCCATTTCATTTTCTGGAATTTCAATAGGGTTCATGATATCTTGTATACGATTATAAATATCATTGTAATGATAAGCGTCGTTTTTTTTAGAAAGAATAGATTCCAAATCACGTAATTCGCTGCCCTGTTTTTCAATAATAGAAATATCGGATGTTTCTAATGCGGCTTTTATGTTGTATATTTTACGACGTGTAGAAACAACTGGAACTAACCATTGTAATTTTTTGTCCATTTTCAACAAATGATTTACAAGTGGTTTATAATATGCACCCATGGTTTTGATATCATATGCATTTTGATTAGTATCAAACAATGAAAACCGTTCTCGAAGTTCTTTAAATCGTTCAATCAAATTATGTATGTTATCGAGAACCATTTTGTTACGCTGACTATTTGGAATAGTGGATAATAATTCGTCCATCATATCATTTACCTGTGCATCAATACCATATCGTTGTTCACTTTCTGGCACTTCTACAATTTGTGTAATCTTTTCTAATTTTTCACCAAATATAATAGCATTTGCATCAATATACATTTCTTTTAAAACTTCGCGAATATTTGCATCTGGTTTTGCACCCTCTGGTATATTTATTATGGATTCACCTATTTCCGTAAATTCAACAGATGCTAATTCACTACTTGGGGTTTCCTCGAACATTTCACCCTCTTCTAATTGTGCTTGCAGAATAGCCAAGGATCCAACTTTTGAAAGTGATGCAGGTTTCTTTCGAATATTAATTTTTTCAATAGGAATATCATGTGGAATACCCTGATAAGCAAAATCAATATAAAAAGTAATTAATTCAGGGTAATTTATAATTTCTATCATATCTTCTTCTAAATTCGTTATTTCACCGCTAATTATACGTGGTATTTCTCCACCGAACTCTATATCAATCCATGTACCTACTAATAAATTATTCTGTCTAGCATATCCTTTTTCTTCAGAACGATCTAATAATACGATCTGAATTATAGATTCATCTGTAAATTTTCCATCAGAATCAAAATTCAATTGTATTTTTTTATCATTGTCAATATCATTAGCTGTATCGATCAATACCATTTTGTCTGAATCAATATAATCAATTAAAAATGTATTTTCATGAAGAGTTTCGTTTGGTGGTGCAATTATTTCAATAATATCACCTAATTCTAATGTAATCTCTTTTTTATTAAGACTTGATTTTGTAACTGGTTCAACACCATCAATAACGTCATCAGTTTCACTAATATTATCATCATCTTGTTGAATGTTATCAATAACATTTATTATTTCATTATTATTATTGTCTTTATCCAAATTAGTTGTTTCCATATTATATATATTAAAAATATATATAATCTATCTAAATTATATTTGTTCTCAATATAATATTATAACTACATAAAAAATATACTATTAATAGTATATGAATGAAGTAATGAATCCAGTAACATACAAAGTAGACTTAGATTCATGTTCAAATAAAATAATTAAAAAAAATATTAAAAAAACTTATGCTAATTATTTCATTTTACAATATGATAAAGCATTTATATGTTTCGATGATACTAAAAATGGTATGTACCGTTCTGTTGTATTTTCTAATCCAGAAAAAAAAATACTCAGTTTCAGTCCAGTTAAAACAATACCTTCCTATGTATTTTTTGATAGATACCCTATAATCAATCATGAAATCGTAATAAAAGAACATATTGAAGGAGTTATGATAAATTTATTTTATGATGATCGTATTGATAAGTGGAAAATTGCAACGAAAGGTGCTATAGGTGGTAATTATGGATTTATTAAGCCCACTACCAAAAATGAAACTTTTTATGATATGTTTCTAGATGCTTTATGTGCAAGTAAAGATGATACATTGAATGACTTGAAAATAATGAAATTATTTCCCAAAAAATTTTCATATACATTCATATTACAACACCCGAGCAATATAATTAGTAAACCTTTAAAAAGACCACACTGTTATTTGATAGCGGTATATTCAATAAACAATAATGAAAACGAAGTTAAATATATACCATCTACTATATATGAAAAATGGTCGTTTTTACATGATATAAATGGTATAATAGAATTCCCTAAACAATATTATACTAATAAGTATGAATCGATCATAAAAACAGATTATGGAATTGATTATATTATCACAAATATTCGCACCGGAGAACATTGTAGAATATCATCTTTTTATAAAGAATTATTAAAAAAAACTATTCATATTGATTCATCAATTCAATATCAATATTTTTGTATTAGGCGAATAGGTAAAATAAAAGAATATATTAAAATGTTTCCAAAACATAAAAAAGCTTTTTTTGATATTCAAGATGACTATGAATATTTTGTATCAACAATACATGAATTATATTGTAATTGTTATATTTACAAGACTACTAATATTAGTGATATAGAACCAATATTTTTTACACATATTTATAAAATACATCATGAAATCTACTTACCGAGTCTTTCAAATAAAAAAATCAACAAAAAAATACAAAAAATATATAGAAAAACGGTTCTCAAATATTTTGATAACATAGATCCGCGAGAACTTTTGTTTATATTGAGTTCCGATAAGCGTAATTTATAAATCAACATAAATACTCGATAATTTACTCAAATTTTGAATATATTTCGCACAATGGCCTTTGTTTGCATGATTCATTTGGCTAATAGGTTCTCGAATATTATTTATTGTGTTCATAATTTTTTCCGCATTTGATAATTTTTCTAAATCTTTACTATAATCTTTCTCGAAAAAGAATGTGATATCACCATTATCAATAACATCTTTGTATTTTGAATAAACATGTTTATTCCATGCCTTTGCAATTGCTGTTGGATTAGCTCGTTTTATAACATCAAATGATGTTCTCGCATTCATCAATTCTTTACTATCTGGATAAATACTTATAATATCATCTAAAAAATCAAAAAAATGTTTATTAAATGCTCTTAATGTAGTAGATTTATCTAAAGATGAATTCATTATTGATAAAATAACTATAAATGTTTATATTATTTTATATTTGTTTATTAGACTAATCATATAAATCCAACTCCTTTATTTGTTTCTATTTCATTCAATCGTTGTTGTTGTAAACTTTCTATTGTTACATTATTAGATAGTTTATCCGGGCGATAATTATCAGGTGGTGTATTGATCAATTTGATATCATCACTTGCAGATACATAATTGTACATTTGTCTATTTGTGCCCTTTCCTTTTGCACTCAATTCATCCGGGGTCATATTATAAAAAGTATATTGTTCTGACATAATATTTGACCCTCCACTTGATCCACCTAAAGTATAACTAATCGGTTCTCCATTATAATTTGTGGCAACCTCGTTCAATTGTTTTATTTGTGGATGTAAATGTTGCATTATTTCATCACCCATTAACAATCTATAATTCTGTTTGATCAATAAAAGGGCAGGTACACTATGAATATTAGGAGGCATTACTACTTTTGAACCATTCTCTAAAACAATATATTGTTGATTATTTTTAGGATCACGTACACGTTTATCTATACAAATAAAACTGATTTTATTAGAAAGATTCCCTTTTACTAAAGTGTTTACTAACCTTTGACAATGTTTACAATAATTACTATAATATAAAATATCCATTTTGGTTTTATATTATATGTTAAAAATCCGTTTTTTATAGTTTTCCGCGTTTATTTTGCAACACACATAGAATGTAATAAACGGTTTTGGAAATAGAATACAAAGTATCCTAAAGATAAACCGATTATTGAAATATAGTAATCAAGTCCCTTTCTCTTTGTAAGTCCATAAAAAAGAGCAGGAACTACAAAAAGAACTAGAAGAATAAATCCAAAAATGGATAGAAAGTAAAAATAAAGACAATATTCAGGAGGTAGAGGTCCAAATAGATTATCGACTAAACCAGCCATTATAGTATATTTATAGATATTATTCTAAATAATATAAATCGGGTTTATAATATTTTTGGATCAATTGTTTTTATTATTTTGTTTAGAAAAATAATATTTATCATTCGTATTATCACGATAAAGAGATTCCATATGGTATACTGTGGTATTTATTACAGGCAATAAATGTGACTGTGATAATTGTTTAGTAATAAGTTTACATGTTTTATCAATATCATTATAGTCTATATCTATTTTAGAAGCGATTATTGAATTTCGTATCTTACTTCTAGTTATCGGCATTTGTTTATACAAAAATATATATAAATATTTTTTTATATATTTTTTTATATAATTTTTTATTAATAGTACATATATACTCGATAAATGGAAAGTAAATTATGGCAAAACATAAAATACAAACAAAAACCAAAAAAAATAGATCAAGAATTATTGAATGCCTGTTATTTTGGTAATATCATTGGAGTAAAAAAATGGATAAGTATGGGCGCGAATATAGAATACATTGAAGAACGTGATGGATGGTTACCACTCCATTATGCTGCACGTTGGGGTGACCTAAAAATGATGGATATATTAATAAAAGCAGGTGCCAATATAAATGGCAAAACAAATAGTAAGGAGACAGCATTACATAAATGTGGACGTTGGGATAGGAAAGAGGCTGCTATAATTTTATTGAAATTAGGTGCGGATCCTAGAGTAAAAAACACGGATGGAAACCGAGCATCAGATATGACTGTTGATCCTGAGTTAAAATTTTTATTAGATAATTTCAAAGAATATCAAGAAATTATCAAAGATAAAAAATATAAATAATCATTATATATATCAATATGGACCAAGAAGAATTTTTACAAAATATAAATTGTATTGATAATTATATATTAAACAAGGATTTCGAAAACGCATTTATACTTTTTATACTTCTTATTGGTAAATTAGAAGATGAAGATAAAAAAAGCGTTATTATTTATTATAAAAAAATGCTTATAGAAATGACTAAGGATGAGTGATATTATATGTTGTAACCGACCCAATATTTTTCAAAAACACATTATCCTTTTTTTTAATATGCAAAGGTCTATCAAAATCAATTTCTGTTAGCTTTTCATAAATATGTGTACTCATTTGAATAGTATTTAGATCAGCAGTGCTTTGTAATCTTGCTGCAACATTAACAGCATTACCTACCACACATAATCTTGGTATTTCTGTTCCTAATATTCCAATACTTACATTTCCCATATTTATTCCTATTCGAATAGACAACACATTATTATCAGGTGTTTTTATCGTTTTTATTTCATTCAAAAAATCAAAAGATAATAAAATAATCTCCTCTATAACTAATTTATGATTATTTTCTCGTCTATAAATATCCCCTACTACCATATATGCATCACCAATGGTTTCAATCTTTTGTAAATATGAATATTTTTTTATAATACTATCAAATTTTATATATACATTGTTCAGTAATTGAAATATAATTTTATCATCATATTTTTTTGCTAATTCTGTATAATTAACAATATCAGTAAATAAAATACAAATCATATCATAATGTTTATTAGCATTCTCATTCTCATTCGCATTCGCATTCGCATTCTCATTCGCATTATTAATATAATCTTTTTCTAATCCAAACGGCAGTATTTTTTTCAATAATTCTATTTGTAATTCCTCTTTATTTTCAGGTATAAAATCATTTAATTTATTTATTATATATTTTATCATGCTTGTACATTCTATAGTTTTCTTCACATTATTTTTTTCATATTGTTTGATTTTATGTAACATATATGTAATAAAATTTATACATTGTAAATCAGTAAGATGTGTTATATTATAATCATATTCTCTATTATCATGTACAACAAAATTCGTTGTAACCTTTCCTATCATATCTGCTGTCAAAAATAATGTATTTACATCATAAATATTCATTAATTTTGTAATTTCTACCAAATGTAATAATACAAACATCAACCATATACAACAATAAATTTTTGTAAATTTTGCTTTTTCTAAAGATACTAATCTTTTCATAAATAAATATATCGGAACTAATGATAAACCTGTATAAGTATAATAAATAGCCAAATTATTCTTGAATGGATATATAATAACATTCAAAACACACGGAACATAATGGTAATTAAAACGAATATCTTTTAATTTTAAATAATTTGTTTCACAATACATTTTCAACATTATTGGTGTAGCAAATACCCACATAACTGCACGACTATATTCATATTCAAAAAGTGAAATATTATTACTAAAAAACATACTTAAAGTATATTTGAAATAAATAAAAGCTAAAATAAGTGAGTCTATATTTTTCATTTTGCTAACAAATAAATAATAAAAAATATAAAAAGTATATATTGAAAGTATAAATCGGTTTATCGTTGTTAATGTGTAATAAAAATTTGCGTTAGTTTGAATGTTTATATGATATGTATCAATAGTTATTAGATCAAAATTAGATAAATAAAACCATTTCAATAAATCATCAATAATACAATATGAAAATAAATATAATAAATTGAAAAGCATAGTTCTTATAATATAAATAGTTATTTCTAATTACAAATATTATAATACTAAAATACAAATTTAGTATTATTCACAATAAAAATCCATAATACAATATAAACATAATATATATTTATATTTATATCAATGGATAGTTCTACAGTATGGAAAATAATAAATAAATATTTTGAAGATAATCCACAAGCTTTAGTAACACATCATGTCGAATCCTATAATGATTTCTTCAAAAATGGTATTTTCCAAATTTTCAAAGAAAAAAACCCTATTACAATTTCGAGTCGTTTTGATAAAAATCTAAACGAATATCGATCTCAATGCATAATGTACTTTGGTGGAAAAGATGGTAGTAAGATCTATTTTGGTAAACCAGTTATTTATGATGACAAAGATAATTCACATTTTATGTTTCCAAACGAAGCGCGTCTTCGTAACATGTCATATGGCATGACTGTTCATTATGATATTGAAATTGAATTTATAACTATTTTAGAAGATGGAGAAATGCCGAATATTATTGGTATAGATGATATTGATGAATCTGATGAAATTATTACTGGTGGTGAACTTGAACAAGAAGGGGGTGCAACTGATGTACCAAAGCGCAAAGGTCGCAAGAAACGTATACCTGTCAATATGACGCCCGCTGAAACCGCTATTTTCCGCGAAGCTACTGCTAAATCCATGATTACACCAAATACACAAAAAGAAACCATGGTTCTCGAAAAAATATTTTTAGGAAAATTTCCTATTATGATTCAATCCAATTACTGTGTTTTATCTGGATTACCACGAGAAATACGTCATACAATGGGTGAATGTTCTAATGACATAGGGGGGTATTTCATTATTGACGGTAAAGAGAAAACCGTTGTATCTCAAGAGAAATTCGGTGATAATATGCTTTATATCAAAGAATCCAATGATGATAAATATTTATATTCAGCTGAAATACGATCTGTCAGTGAAAACGTCTCGAAACCTATCCGTACTCTTTCAGTGAAAATCATGGCGCCAACACCGTCTTATACTTATAAAAATATCGTTGTCAATATTCCTAATGTCCGAAAACCTGTTCCTCTATTTATTGTTTTTCGTGCCCTTGGCATTATTTCGGATAAACAAATCATCACGATGTGTCTTCTCGACCTAGAAAAACATGAAAATATGGTTGATCTATTTATTCCATCGGTTCATGATGCAGGTGGTATAATGAACCAATTGAATGCTCTCAAATACATTGCTACCCTTACCAAGGGTAAAACAGTATCACAAGCTTTGTATATTCTGAGTGATTATTTCTTACCCCATGTTGGTGAAGTAAATTTTATACAAAAAGCATATTATTTAGGATACATAGTTTTCAGATTGTTATCTGTTTATACTGGTATTGAACCAGCTACTGACCGTGATAATTTCAAATTCAAACGTATTGAATTAGTGGGCTCTCTTATGTATGATCTATTCCGTGAATACTATACATTACAACAACGCCAAATCGAATTAGGTTTTGAAGAAAAACTCTATTATAATCAAAACATCTATGAGAACAACTTGAAGGGACTTATTCAGCAAAATTATAAAGAGATATTTATGGAACGTACCGTAGAGATGGGATTTAAAAAAGCATTCAAGGGTAATTGGGGTGCTACTGCTCATACAAAGCGTATTGGCATCATCCAAGATTTGAATCGCCTTTCTTTTAATTCAGCACTGAGTCATCTACGTAAAACAAATTTACCACTAGATGCAAGTGTAAAATTAGTAGGTCCTAGAGTTCTTCATAGTACACAGTGGGGATTATTTGATCCTATTGATACACCTGATGGTGGAAATATTGGATTACATAAAAATCTCGCTATTTCGGCATATGTTACACAAGGTTATTCTAGAGAACCTATTATACATTGGTTACGTGAAAAAGCTCGTATGAAGTTATTAGAAGAATGTAGTCCTGAAGTGTTATCCAATATGACAAAAGTCATTGTAAATGGTCTTTGGGCAGGTTCTATTACCGAGCCTATCGAAATTGTAGAAAAGGTGAAAATATATCGTCGTAATGGAATTATACCTATTTATACTAGTATAACTTTCGATATCAAACAAAACACTGTTTTTATTTACACAGATGCAGGACGTATTTGTAGACCTATTTTTTATCGCGACGTTGATACTGGTAAAATGTCATTTGAAAAAGAGAACATTAAAAAACATTTGGAGGATGATGAATTTACATGGGATCAATTGGTATCAGGATTCAACAAAAAGAAAGATCCAAATTTTAATACTAATAGTTACAAAATGTATGAGTTACCGGAATTGTATGAAAACATGGATTCAGAATCGAATCCTGCTCGTTTGAGAAAATTCTTAGAAGAAAAAGCTATATTAGACTTTGTCGATACAAATGAAACTGAGGATGCGCTCATAGCATTGAATGCCAATGAATTAAAAACGAAAGATTCACGACATACTCATTTAGAAATTCATGAATCACTCATTTTTGGAATGATGTGTAACCTGATAAGTTTTCCAGAAAACAATCCAGCAACACGTAATTCATTTTCATGTGGACAAAGTAAACAGGCTTGTTCTATTTATCATACAAACCATCAGGTTCGTATGGATAAAACCGCTGTTGTTTTACAGTCGAGTCAGACCCCGCTTGTTAAAACACGTTATTTGGAATATATCAATCATGAAGGTAATCCTTATGGTGAAAATGCGATCGTAGCAATTATGTGCTATACAGGTTATAATGTAGAAGATGCAGTATTGATCAATGAAGGCGCATTGAAACGTGGTATGTTTAGAACAACATACTATACAACTTATGAGAGTCATGAAGAAAAAAGCAAGGGTGGTGATGTCTTTACACAAAAAACCTTCACGAATATAGAGAACTCCACAAATATAGTAGGAACAAAATCTGGTTATGATTACAGTAAATTAGACAAATATGGTCTTATCAAGGAAAATACGGAAGTAAATGATAAAACGGTTTTGATTGGGTTGACCATAAATAGTTCGGAGAACCAAACTATGAAAATAGATATGTCGAAAACCCCCAAGAAGGGACAATTAGGTGTAGTTGACAAATCATTTATTACGGATGGCGATGAAGGAGGACGTATTGCAAAGATTCGTATTCGTGAAGTACGAGAACCTAATATTGGAGATAAAATGGCTTCGAGAAATGGGCAAAAAGGGACTGTAGGACTCGTTATTCCAGAATGTGACATGCCATTTACAAAAGATGGACTAAGACCAGATATTATTATCAATCCACATGCCATACCAACACGTATGACAATAGGTCAATTAGTAGAAACTATTACTGGTAAAGCAGCGGCTGTATATGGTGGTTTTGGTGACTGTACTGCATTTATTAATAATGGATCTAAAATAGGTGTGTTTGGCGAAATGTTAGTAAAAGAGGGGTATCATTCGAGTGGTAATGAAATATTATATAATGGAATGAGTGGAGAACAAATTGATGCTGAGATATTTATTGGACCAAATTATTATATGCGTTTGAAGCATATGGTAAAAGATAAGATCAATTATCGTGCGTTAGGTCCAAGAACAGCACTTACAAAACAACCTGTAAGTGGACGTGCAAATGATGGTGGTCTTCGTATAGGTGAAATGGAACGTGATGCAGTTATTTCACATGGAATCGCCGATTTTTTGAGAGAATCTATGATGGAAAGAGGTGATAGTTATCAAATCGCTGTATGTAATAATACTGGTATGTTAGCTATTTATAATCCATCCAAAAATCTGTTTATGAGTCCTATGGCAGATGGACCTGTCAAATTTGTATCTTCCTTGGATGGTAAAGATATGAATATTGAAAAAGTAACTAAATTTGGACGTAATTTTAGTGTGGTAAATGTGCCTTATTCATTTAAGTTATTGTTACAAGAATTGAATACATGTAACATACAAATGAGAATAATTACAGAAGATAATATTGAACAATTGGAGAACCTGACATTTTCTAAAAATATCAATGTCTTATTACATGATAATGATATTACTCCACAAAATATTGTAAATCAAATTAAAAGAGGTTTAATGAATACTAAATTGGACATCAAAACGCCAGAACAACCAATAGCACCTGCATATCAAGAATCACCTGAGCAACCAATAGCACTTACATATCAAGCATCACCTGATTATCCAGATACGTCACCGGCATATCAACCAAACGAAGATGAATTAATGGGAATGATTAGAAATTCATCTGCGTCACCGCCATATAACCCATTTGTATCTGAGTCGCCGGCATTCAATCCTAGAAGTCCTGATTTCCCACCACCGACAACTCCTGATTTTCCTCCCCCAGATAGTTTCGAGAACTTGTCACAACAAGCAAATGAATATTCTATCGGTGAGGATGTATATTATCGTGAAGACCCACCTTTGTTAGATCAAATGGGTAATCTATTACCTCCTAGACTTTGGAAAATAAAAAATATTGGTGATAAATTCATTACCATTGTTACTAATCCTATTAATAGCACCGATACTAGAGAAACACAAGAAATTGTCAATGCTATGCAAATATACAGATCCAATGATTATTCATCTTCACGGTTAGAACAACCAATACAGTCTATTACTGGTTATCAAGGAGAACAATATAATATGACAGGTGGAGCTCTACCAAATATGATGAATGTTCCACAACTCAGTAACCCAGCAATTCATTTTGCACCTGTCTTCAAAATATTGAATGGTTCAAGTGATTTTTCAGCAGATCCCATTCAAAATGCGGATTTAATACCACAAATAGGAGAACAATTCAATACAACAGGATTAATAAATCCATCAAATACAATAAACAACATAATGGAGAAAGCTCCGATTCAAATAAAAAAAGACATAAATGAACCTGCTAAAATAGATTTCGATAAATTGGTTATCAAAAAGGTATAAATCTTATAAAATATTTATTTTTGAATTTATTTATATATAAATTCAAAAAACTACTTGCGTTTTATTGTTTTATTTCTTTTTGTACTACCTCCCATAAAAAAAGAAGGTGGTGGTGGTGGTGGTGGTTTTGAATTTGTTTTAGATCTTGTGTTATTGAGTGTTGTGGTTTTAGGTGATTGGTTTTTAGATGTAGTGGTTTTAGGTGATTGGTTTTCACCTGTTGTGGTTTTAGGTGATTGGTTTTCACCTGTTGTGGTTTTAGGTGATTGGTTTTTAGATGTTGTGGTTTTAGGTGATTGGTTTTCAACTGTTGTGGTTTTAGGTGATTGGTTTTTAGATGTTGTGGTTTTAGGTGATTGGTTTTTAGGTGATTGGTTTTTAGATGTTGTGGTTTTAGGTGATTGGTTTTCAACTGTTGTGGTTTTAGGTGATTGGTTTTTAGATGTTGTGGTTTTAGGTGATTGGTTTTTAGTTGGTGGATCTTCTTGTATTGCAACTTTATTTTTATTCAAACCAAGAATTTTTTCAATAATATTTAATATTGCATTTGTTCTTAAATGTAGAGTTTTTTTTCTTGTATTATTATTGTTTGACGGTTTTAATCTAGTTTTAGTATATGATTTTGACATTATATATATATTAATCATATTATTTTTTTCAACTAGTCTATCAAATATTATGTACTAAATATTATGATGAATTTGTTAGTACGTTACCATTCGAATTATGGGATCTACAACATAAACAATCACGCAAACTCAAGCACATATTTCTAGAAGTAGATACTCCACATATAGAACATGGGTGATTAATTGCGTAATACAAATTTGTAATCAAATTGTTTGTGTGTTTATATTCATTATTTTCTTCTAAATCTTCAAATTCATCGGTATAAATACGATTATAAATAGTAATGGCATTTCCTGATAAAACATTGGATTGATATTCGTTATATATGCGATTCAAAATTTTGTCTATACTTTCCATATCCACATCTTTTTCTTTTTCGTATACTTGTATTTCTTTGTATATTTCAACACTTAATTTATAATATTTCTTGTAAGAATCCAATTCGGTTTCCATACGTTTTTGTAAATTCAATAATATTTCAATCCCTGTTAACACACCACAAAACAAGGACAAAAGAGCATTGATTAATGAAATACTAGATTGTGTTATATATGCTTGCATGCCAACTGCGAAAAATGAATTGAGGCCGCTCAAAAATATTAGCGGAATTCGAAATATTGTAAACAAAAGGATACGATAATAGTGATAACGACTATTATGATATAAATTCAATTGAATACAATTTTTTCGAATTTTTTTTAATAAATCCAATTTTTGTATTAATAAATGTTCATTTGTTGTAGTTGTAATTATTGTATTTTCTATCAATGGTTCAATCAAAGGTTGTATATTATTTGATAAATCGATCGCTTTATTACCAGAAATATCGGCAGCTATATTTACTAATAGTTCTTCTCTTTTTCTATCTATGAGCTTTTGAATAATTGTTTTTGGTTCATTATAAAGTTGGTTTTTAGAGCTTTTCGACATTGATCTACTTAATATATTGATACAAAATAAAAAAATTCGATTTTCCTTCTTACTATCAATAAAATGTATATAAATTGTATATGAAACCGAGAGCACTGTTCACAGATGGATGGAATTCATTTTGGCATGTTTTTTTTGGTATTTTGTCTATTCGATTTTTGATTATTATACCTATTTTTGTTATCTACCAATTGATTGACTTTAATGATAAAAATTTAATTGTTGATATTACAGAATTTTTCATTGGATTTTTTGGTACTATTCTTTTTGTTTTCATTTTGAATTCTTCTAAAATAAAACATTCTTTAGTTGATGAATCTTTCTTGAGTTGGTTTTGATTTTTTGAAATGAATGGCATCTAATGTGTTGGTTGAAAAATATGTAAAAACCACAAATACAAAAAATTGAAATTAATAAAACAAAAAATATAAAACTAAAATCGATTTATAAATATATAATGTCATCCAATAACCGAATTCTAAGTATTTTCAAATCCAGAAATACTATTCTTGAATTATTAGAGGATCAATTTTATAATACAAAAGAATATGAAGGATTTAGTATCAATGAAATCGATGCTATGGTTTCTAATAATCAATTGGATATGCTAATAACAAACGAAAAAAATCAAAAAAAGGCATATATAAAATATTATTTGAATGCAAAACAAATAAGGCCAACAGTTTTAGACGAAATAATTGAAGATCTTTTTGTTATTGAAAATGTATTAACGAAAAACGATACTCTTATCATAATAATAGAAGATGAACCAAATGACACTATTTTGACTAAACTCAGATATTTATACGATAATGAAGGTTATTTTGTAATAATTCATAATATTAAACGTTTACAATTCAATATTTTAAAACATAAATTAGTTCCATCTGGGTTTATTTTAGACGAAAATGAAATTGAAGAAATGAAAAAAAAATATAATATCAAGGAATTGAAACAGTTACCTGAAATATCAAGATTTGATCCTCAAGCATTAGCAATGTCTGTAAGACCAGGACAAGTTTGTATGTTTAATCGTGAAAGTGTAACAGCAATGTTTTATGATTATTATCGACTTTGTGTATAAAATATCTTATAATAATATAAAAATGGATAATACAATAACTACTGGATACAAACCAAATACTGTATTGATTGGATATAATCCGAATGATTTTTTTTATTCAAATGCAGCTTCATTAGGAAATATGCCGTCTGATGATAAGTGTAATGAATTGAAGCCATATGATGATAGTTGGAATAATGATAAATGTAAACCAGATAAATTTCCAAATAATAGTATTGATTGTATCAATGTAGAACTATGTAAAAATAAAAATTATGCAAACAAATTAATGAATATAAATAAAGGAAATGCCAATTCAGATGAAAAATATTATAACGTAAAGGAACAATATGATATTTTATTTATGAATAGTATTAATTTAGGAATTGGATGTGTTTTCTTATTTTGGTTTATTTTTAAAAATAGATAATTTAGTAATCTATTTATATCATAATAATATAAATAGAGTTTGATTATGGAAGGTTTCATAAGGATTTCAAATGACCAGAGAATTAAATATACATTAGAACAAATTAATAGAAGTATAATAAAAGACATTGATACTATACAGAATACACCTGATAAAACTAAAATTGACGCAATCAGTATAAATAATAATATTAATTACTATAAAAATAGTTTAAGCTTTATTAATTCTAATAGAAACACTGCTGAAAATATAAGGTTTTATTACTATGTAAATGATAATTTGAATAAATTACAAAGAGTTTTTGATCTTGTACAGAACAATGTAAGTCCTACATATTCTACTTCTAATAATAATTCTACAACGGCTACTGATAATACTACTTCTAATAATAATTCTACAACGGCTACTGATACTACTACTTCTAATATATCAAATTCTACTCCAGTTACTAATACAAGTAATACAAGTAATACTACGGTTACGTCTATTGACTTATCAAATTTATATAGTACTGTGGAAGGATTTAATACAATAAATAAAAATAATATTAATGATTATATTTCTTCTTATTATATAAATATGCCAATCATTGAAGGTTTAACCAATACTGATATGACTAATATAACAACTCTCATGAATAAAGAGAAAGAATTGGTTGATCAATTAGCCGATTTCAATAAAAAATATGAAAGATATATACATTGTAATGATGATAGTGTTAAAAAAGATTGTGTATCGGGAAGTGAACCTACTTCTCAAGAATTGATTAGTAAAATGGATGCTATTAATGCAATTATTGATAATATGAATCATACAACAATATCGCAAACTACAAATTATAATTCGATTCATAATAATATAGTTAGTGACTATGATAATGTTATTAATTTACGTAATGATTTAGATATGAAATTGAAACAATTATATGATCCTGAAAAATCAAAAATTGTTGATTTCAAATATTCATATGATTCTACAATATACTCAGGTATATTAATTTCGGCTTTAGCAACTTCTTTATTATATTTTATTTTTACTGAATTATAAAATTTCTCAAAATATATTAGTTATTACATGGATATTATAAAAGTTATTCCTATTCCAAATAAAAACTTTATATCAAATAGTATTCAAGTTACTGAAGAGATAAAAGATAATAAATTTGATTATAAACATACAGGTGAATATTTTATCAAAGCTTCATCGTATACAGATATATATCCTCCATATAATGCTTTCAATAAATTGACTAACAAATATTGGCAATGTGGTACTAAAAATAAACCATTTTATTCTCCAGACGATTGTAAAGTAAATACATATTCATTTGATCCATACAGAAATTCTATAACTGATAACTCTGCTTACCAAGGTGGTAAAACAAAAATTGTAACAGATGTAGGATTTCGTAATATACCAAATAAAAAAAATAAAATTTACGGCGAATGGATACAAATAGAAATACCAAATGCTGAGAAGTTATATTTAAATAACTATAGTATATTAACCCCTATTCCAATAAAAGAAAAATCACAAAAAATTTTTACATTTCCTACAAAATTTATGGTTGTTGGTTCAATCGATGAACAGAATTGGGAATATATTGATTTACAATATATTAAAACATATAAAGATACTACTTTGCAAACTCCAATAATATTCAATGTAAATTCTAGTTATTCTTATTCTTATTATAGGTTGATAATTATGGAAATGCCACCAAAAAATAGTATCGTTAGAATAAACCAATGGGCGCTCAATTTTTCACCATATTTATCAATGAATATAGACGCATTTACGAATATGAATTACACAAACTTTAATACATCTAATCCATTAGAAATAGAAAAACATAATAATTATTTTAATGAAACAGAATATCTCAATAATACAAATTATAATGATATTTTACAAATAATTTGTACATCCATTTTAGCAATATCAATATTGTTTTATTATAAAAAACTATTAAAATAGATATTTTTATTATATATATTATTTATATAATAAATGTCAAACTTTTATGATAATACTGATTATAAAAAAAATAAGACAGAATTAAATAATAAAATTAGTAGATTTGCAAGTGACTATGGTTTTACTTATTTTATGCCTACCACTACTAATATATATGATTTAAATAAATGTTACTCTCAAGAATCATCTAATAGTATTACTATGAAAGATATAAGTAATTATCAAAAAAATAGTCAACCTGTTTATCATACTAATGATAGTTGTAAATTAAATGCCACTATTTTACATAGTAAACAAAAATCAGATGAAAAAAAACAAATTGATGATATAATAAAAAATAATGGTGTAAAAAACGGGTTGTCGTTCAAAATAATTGAGGGTAATTATAATGCTAACTCTAAGTATTTTTTGAACTCAAAAACCGATTATAATGATATAGCAGTAAAATTTTATAATTTACAAAATGCTACCAATGATAAAATAAATACTATTACAACTGCTTATTCAATCGAATGGTATGGTTTTTTTAAACCGAATATGACAGGTAATTGGAATTTTACTTTATCAACAGATACTGTTAGTTTATTATGGGTAGGTGATATAGCTATTAACGATTATGAAAATATAAATGCCACAATCAATACCAAAGGTTCTAATACTATTTCGTTGAAATTAACTGCAAATAAACATTATCCTATACGTATACAATATGGTAATGATGCATTAACACAAAATAATAAATTTGCATTATCGATAACAAGTCCCAAAAATGAAGATAGTATATATTTGTTATGTTCATTATATAATCCTGATGGATCTTTATTTGAAAAGCAATTGATGTATTATTCTTTGAATGAAGTATCGCCGGATTTATCTTCAAAGGGGTTTTTTAATTGTTATGTATCTGATCCATATAATAAAACCATTGGATTGAAACAACCATCAAATGATTCTACATTATGTGATGGTATCATAAATGGTATACATTATAATAAAACTGGCAAAAAAAATATGTACTTATATCGTATAGAAGGTGAACCTAAAATGAATAATTTATATATGGCTAACAATATTGAAAATGAAAAAAAACTTTTACCGATATCATCGAATGATACTGTTTTAACGAACAGTTATACAATGTATGATAATAATTATCCATTATTGTCAGGTTCAAATAATATTATACAATTATCTCAAGACGATTGTCAAAATAAATGCAATCAAGAAACTAATTGTAAATATTACTATACTTATTCAAAAAATGATTTGACGTATTGTATTACAAAAGATGACGATTATTTTCCTAATCAACTCATACCTAAACAACCAAATGAAAGTGTAACAAATTCTAAATTATATGTAAGAAATAAAGTTCCAAAATTAACAGAAACTGATGCAAGATACAATTTAAATAATACAAACACAAATAAATACACATCGTATTCAGATTATGAATTATTAACAGATAAACAATTTATTATACCAGATGAACATAATATTGGTTATAATGGATTTAATGATGAAACTATCAAACTATATGTAAAAGATTGGGGATATATTAAAGGAACAGGAGTAGGTAAAGAGAATTTCGATAATCACGATTATAAAGAATCTGAAAAAGTATTAAATAAATCTGGAAATCCTGGAGGTAATTCAAGTATTCCAGATAGTATTATTCAAAACCAAATTAATCCAATGATACAAATATCTAAAGACTATTCTGAAATGCAACAAAAAGTCAATGATAATTATTATGATATAAGTAATTCAATATTCAAAATAAGAAACAATAATAAAACTGGAATTAGGGATGTATTATCTAATGATCCAACAAACATATACGATTATAACGGAAATACTTTTAATTATAATAATAAAAAACCAAAGAAAGAAGATGCATTGAAAGATGATATCAATATATTGATTTTAGAGCAAAATAATTTATTAATGTTAGGTACAATAACTATTGCTGCTTTATTAATAGGTGCTGTATATTTTGGAAAACAATAGTAAAATTATATATATATATAAATATATATATAAATGCCAACATCATTTTTTGATCTATCAGGTGCATTTTATGCACAAAAAAATCATTTATTAGATTTACAAAAAAGAGATTTAAATACTAGTGATATGACAACAAAATTAAAAACAATATCTGATAATTTAGATACTTTGTATAAAAGTTTTAAAGATTCTAATGGATCAACATCTACAGTTATAACTAATCAAACTGATGTAAAAGAAATAGTAGATACAGAATTAAATAGACTTCAACAAAAAAAAACGAATGTTGATTCAGCTTTAGAAGGACAAAAAAGAATGGTACAATTAAATGAAAGTTATCGTCAAAGATATTTATACTATACTAGAGTAGTAGTAATAATAGTAATTTTTTTAACAATATACATTATTATTAATGTAGCTAGTAAATATTTAACTACTATTCCAGAAACCTTATTTGATGTAATTTATTTTATATTGGGTGTACTATTAGTATTTATTTTATATTTTTTTTATTTAGATTATTCTAACAGAGATAATATGGATTTTAATAAACTTAATTATGGACCACCTAATATACCAGCATCTGCAAATCAAATACAAGAACAACAAAAAAATGCATTAAGGTCTGGTGATTTATTGGGTTCAATCAATATAACAGGATGTGTAGGAGATAAATGTTGTAGTGAAGGAACAAAATGGGATTCTGGTAATTCTTTATGTATCAGAGATGGGTTTACCATTATGAATAATAGTGGCGGTGCATTATCAAATTATGCAACTGAAACAAACGAATATACATTCATAAAATAAATTTAAATATATATTTGAAAAATATATATCTATAATATAACTATTTTAATAATTATATTATGGGAATAAGAGATTTTTTTAGGTCAGTAAAAAATACAGTAAGGAATGTTTTCACATCAGTAAAAAATTTTGCAGCTAAGCAAGCACAAGATGCTAGTGAAAATACTAGGATTTTCATTATTAAAAAAGATCTTTCTAGATATGAGAGTGATAATTCTAATTTAAGATCTGATATAAATAATTTGAATAATAATATTAGATACGTAGAAAATACAAAACGACCTATTGTAACACGTTTGAATCGAGATATAAATTATTACACTGGTGAAATAGATAGGAATTATGATAAATTTTTAAAAATCAGTGAAAATACTGCTGCCACTAATTTACGTATGTCAGAAATATCTAAATACAATGATGAATTACAAAAAGATACTTTGAATTTTAAATTAGTTGATATAAATACAAAAAAAAATATTTATAATTTAATAAATTCAGAGAACAATTTAATCGAAAAAAATAATTTAGAATTAATTAAAGATATAGATAAAAATAATCAAAAATATACATATTCATTAGAGCAATATAATGAAATTGAAAACATTAATACTTTATTTTTCATACTTTTCTATTTTCTATTTCTTATTTTTTTGTTTATAATTATTTTTAAAACAAATTATTCTCTCTTATCAAAAATTATTTTTTGTTTAATAATGTTACTATACCCATATATTATTTATGTGATAGAAACCTTATTTTTTAATATTGTATATTTTGTATATTTATACACATTTTCTATATTTACAATTGAAAATATTCATTAAATTAAAATATAGTGTTATTCTAGATAATATACTTAGATGGCTTTTTTTTTACCTGCATTAGCTATTAATGCAATTTTAACTAAAATACGGGTTGATTTAGAAAATAATTTGAATAGAGAAAAAGCAAATAATAAAATATATAATGTTGACAAAAAAAGGCTCGAACATAATTTTGATAAAACTAAAAAATATTATGACACTACAATAAGAACTAAAACTGTAGAAGTAAAAGATTTGACTGGAAAATATAATGATTTAATTATTCGTAAAGATAATATGAATAACATTTTGAATAATAATATAAGCGCTATTGAACCTACTGGTTATACGCCAACAAAAACTATAGAAAACTTTGAATGTCCTTATTCAGATACTGTTGACTCAGGTATTTTTGGTGGAACTGGAGGAACTGGTGGTTCAAGTGGGACTAGTGGAACTGGTAGTTCAAGTGGGACTGGTGGTTCAAGTGGTGCTACTGGTGCTAGTGGATCGGGTGGATCTGCAACTATTTACGATCCTAAACCATATTACACTGAAGATTTAGAAAAAAAAAAACAAGCAGAAGAAAAAAACACTTCAGATAGTTTTTACAAAAAATATAAATATATTTTTGAACAAAATTCTATTCTTTTAGAAAGACAACAATATATCAATAATCAATTTACACGACATAATGATAAATTTGAATTTTATTCAAATTATGTAGATAAACTAACTATTTTTAGTAATATATTATTTTATTTGTATTATATTTTAGGTTTTGTAGTTATTTTTAAATTATTTTTTGATACGCCAGAATTGATTATATATTATAAAATAATTATAATTATTGTTATATTTATATTTCCATTGATTGTTTATACTATAGAAATGATTATATATAACACATGGTTGTTCGTATATTCATTTATGTATGGTAATGTATATAATAATTTGTCTTACAGTAATAAAGTAGTTTTAAACAATACTACAGATCTTACTACAAATGAATAATTATATTTTTGCTTATTTGTTTATTAGAATACAATAAAAAATATATATTTTATTGTATTTATACTAAGTCATCTGAATCAATATCATTATCATCATCGTTGTTATCATTATTATCATCATTACGATTATAATTAATTTTTACACCAGACCATATTTGATTTCGTTGACGGCCATATTCTTTATCCATATATTCATGTAGGTCCTTTGGACTTGGACCACGTCCACCATAATTTGCCATATACCAAGCTGAAAATTCATTATTTAAGTCCATTTTCTTAACGCGACCATTTGTATCTCGTACAATGGTATCACGAACGAATTCTGATATATAATCTTGACTTTGTCTATACTCATTACTTTTTGCCATGACAATTTCACAGTTCTTTACTACGCCATTTGTTTCAAACATTATATTCACTAACATGGATGCAAATACTTCCTTCCATTCATCAAATTTTAGATCTATATTTTCAATTAATTTATATTGATAAGGTTTTTCTTTATCATCTTCTACTGGATCTGGTGTAAAAAGAGCTTTGAAAGGTACTGCGCGAATACGTCTCCATGTACCATGGTCGTTTGCTTTTACACCCATTAAAGCATTACATGCAACAACTAATTTGAATTGTGGGATAAATGAAATTGTCTGAGGCATATATGGTGCACGACCTTGTAAGGGATCTTTACCACTTGTTAATTGTTTCATCATACCTTCATTGATTACATCACATTTCTCGGGTTCTTGCATAACAGCATATCGTTTACCTTTCAATTCTACAATTTCTGGGGTTAAACCACCAACCTTTCCTCTTTTCTCTGTTACCAAAGTTGTAGGAACAATACCATAATAATTACCTAATACTTTCGACATCAATTCTACTAATGCTGATTTACCATTTGACCCAATACCAATATACATATTAAATGTCTGATTTGAAGTTGTTCCACATAAGGTTGATGCTAAATGTTCCCACATATACCTACATAATTCCTTTTCAGGGAAAAGTTTATTCATAAAATCATCGATTTCGTCTATTATTTGTTTATGTTTTACTGTATCTAATGGAATATAATCAATACCGGTTGATAATGAAATATTATCTTCAGGTTGACCTTTGCGAAAAATCTTTTCCTTGAAATCGATTACGCCATTTTTGAAACATAATAAATATGGATTGGTATCTAATTTTTCCAAAAACGAATCATCATAAAATAATTCCTTGGCTTCTGTCATTATATTTTTTTTATCGTTAGTGCTGGATAAACGTTGACATATATTCAAAATTCGAATAGAACGAGCAGTTGCACTATCTTCTGGTTTAGTTGATTGACCGGTTTCATTAATTGATTGTGCATCTTCACCTCCGTCTTCTGTAGTTATTGTACGCATAAATCCAAATGATTTTTGATTATATAATTCGCGTAATTGAACAGATATAGATTTACGAAGTGTAGTTCCAGAATCAATTTCAACCCATCGATTATTTTTATATTGATACCATATATTCGCTTTTATACTTACGCATACATATTCACCTTTATATAATTGATATAATACATTTGCTAAATCCCAGTCACCACAACCAGTTCTATCACTATTTTTTTTAGTAGAAGATGATTTTATGGTTTTTTCTACATAATAGTCGATTGTTTTACGGCGAACAATTTCGTATTCTTCTTTAGCATCTGTTTTTGCCCAATGGATTAGCGATAATTTTGTTAAACCTCCTTGTTTTCTCATATCAAAACCATTCCATTTATCACATAAATCGCGAATGCTACTATATTGAAAGTTTTTTGCCTTTGCACTAAATGCAATCCATACTATCAATAATTTTGGATTTGTATTTTTTAGTGCCCATCCTACACGAATCCATTTATCATAACTGCCATCTTCATAATAACTCGATGGTAAAATATTGACGATTTCATATGTTGCTTTCAAATCATATTCTAAATGATTATCTGTTACACTATCTAAAAACTGATTCAATGCATATGTCAATTCGTCTTTGTTTGTTATTCTCGCTATAGCAGATATATCTAACATCAAATTTTGAAAAATATTAGGTATTGTTGTTATTTGTCTGTTTTGATTTTGATTTGTATTATTGAAAGTATTTGTGTTTGTCATTTTGAATTGTTCGTATCTTGTTATGAAATCATTCTTCATAATCAATGAAAGATGTTTCGAATATCTTGCAGATAATTTTTCAAAATCTTTTTCTATATTGAATGTATTGATTGGAATTTCATGACAATCTAGATCTTCACTATTTTCATTGTATTCTATTTCGTATACATGGGTAAGACTATAGCGATCATAATTTGGTTTTCTAGAACCATATAATTGCCAATTACTAGTTCCTTTACTAATTCTTATATCAAATACATCCTCCCAAGTATTCGTTTTTGGAAAATCAGACCACATTTCTTGTGCTCGCACCAACATTTTTTGGCGTAAGAGTTGCTGCGTAATATGGTCTGCCTGAATTCCAATAATAGCATGAATTCCATCTTTTGTTTTATTTTCACTTTCTATACGATTCACAGTGGGCTTTTCAAATATATAAATTGGAAATTTGGTATCTTCGTCAAGTTCATACATGTTTTTAATTTCTGCTAAATATCCACCAATCAAATCATCTATATGATCTTTTGTATATTGACGTTCATCTACTTCATAATCATGACGAAAATCTAAATCTACTAATATAGGACCTTTCTCATCCAAATGTTTTTCTGTCAAATATTCCTTTTTTTTTGTTTTGATGATATCACGATAATATAATTTTAAGAAGGTTGAATATTCAGAATCTGGAATATGATAACTACCACCGTATATTCCGCCGTTGGGGTCGCCTATTCTAGTATTTGTTTTTTCTTTATCTGAACCCTTTTGTAATTGATGTTTTGATAAAAAGTCATTTATATCACGATAACTGCTTACAGTTGGTATAATAGATTGGGTTAATACAGCGCAGGAAGAGGTATGTTCCATTGCTCTTTGGATATATATTTGTGATATTTTTATTACCTTTTTATTTTTCAATTTTTTATTTTTTAAAAAAATTGAATCGTTATAAATATATTAAAAAACTATCAATATATATATAAAATGAAATTCTGTAAGAATTGTAATAATATGTACTATATTGGCATTGATGCTAATGATTCAAATAAATTAACATACTATTGTCGTCACTGTAAATATCGTGATGAAACTATTACTGAAGAAGGGGTTTGTGTGTTAGATACTCAATTCAAACGTGGAGAACAAAAATTTAACCATATTGTTAATAAATACACCAAATTAGATCCTACATTACCACGTATTTATAATATGAAATGTCCAAACGTTGAATGTAAAACTAATAAAAGTGATACACCACCTGAAATTATTTATTTACGTTATGACGATGATAATTTGAAATATTTATATATTTGTTCAGATTGTGATACTACATGGAAAACAAATGAAAAAGAATAAAAATAAAAAATTGAATATAAAAATGTTTTTTAATGATTTAGAAATATCACATTCTATTTTATTACAATAATACTAAACATGGACGAAGAGTTTAATGATATCGAAAGCGTTGTTAGTGAAACTGATTCTGAAACGGAAAAACAAAAAATTCCTATAGATATAAAAAATACAAAAGTTATATTTAATGATGATGATGATGACTATGTTGAAAGCGATAATGACGAGAATGAAGATTTAGAAAGTGAAAGTAGTGATATTATTGAAGATACAAATGAAATTCTAGATACAAACCGACCGTTCGGTGAATTCAATAACTTTAGTGATGATGAAGATGATGATTCTGATGATGATGAAAATTATTTACAAAAATTTGACGCCGATATAAAACAAAAAATTATTTCTGAATTTCATCCTGAATTACAGGCACATAATTATGATGAAATCGAAATATTATCAAGAATAGTACGTGACGATAATGGAAATATAATCGATCCACTACATAAAACATTACCGTTTATTACAAAATATGAAAAGGCACGTATAATTGGTGAACGAGCTAAACAGATAGATTCTGGGGCAGAACCAATGGTTGAAATTGAACCAAATATGATTGATGGCTATTTGATCGCATTGAAAGAATATGAAGCAAAAGCCATACCTTTTATAATACAGCGTCCAATTCCTTCGGGTGCGTCGGAATATTGGAAATTCAGTGATTTGGAAATATTATAATTATTATTATCAATAAAAAACTATATATTTTTTATTGATATTTACATCTTCCAATTCTTACCACAATCCAAACATGTAATAAAAATGGTTGCAGGTTCATCCGCTGACCTGGTCTGTAATTCATAATGACTACAACGCTTACTTTTGCATTTTTTACAAGTAAACATATCTGTAGTTGCCTGTAAATTATTTTGGAATTTACTAGAATCACGTTTTATTTTTCTTTCAATATATTTTCGCCAATGTTCCGTATTCATTTCTTGGTGTGTCATAAATGCCAAATTTTGGGGTTTTATATCACCATTTTTCAATTGTATCAATAATTCCGGATTTTTCAAATTCAAATAAATACTACGTAATCGATCAATATAGATCTGTGTAAAATATGGATTATCCCATTTTTTTATGATTTTTCTATTATTTGCTTCTTTTATTGAATAGTTATAAATACCTTTTTCGGTATTGATACATAACATATCATCATCGATCATTGGTTGTAACTTAGTGCGAACGTTTTCTCTGAAAGTATCTGGATTTTTAATTGAGTACATATTGATATATATCAAAAAGGCTTTATGTAATTCATACAAAATATTTTTATATGAATCAATTTTTTGAATTATTCGGTGGTATAAACATATTCTTCTTCTTCTAATTCACTGGTACAATCTAAATAATTTGATTCTTGTTCCTGAACAATTTTGAAAACATTTTCAGGTTTTTCTCCTTTTTTAGAAGTTTTTTTTGTAGTAATTTTTTTTAATGGTAGTTTTGATTTACTTTTTGTTTTTTTTATAGATATTTCATCATCTTCTTCGTCTTCATATTCATCATCTTCTTCTTCATCTTCATCATCGTCTACAATAAAACCATCCTTGGCATATCCTTGCTTTGTTAATGGTATTCCTTCTTCATCATCTTCCTCTTCTTCACTATCTTCATCTCCCAAATCTTCAAATCCACCATACAAATATTCGTATATATCATCCCATTCATCGGATGTAATTGACACAGGTATATTGTTATGTTTATTTACAATAACACAATTACCAAAAAATAAGGTATTATCAATTGGTGGTGGAAATTCATATTTGTTCTCGCTATTTGCACGCCCATTTGTTTTTCCGTATACAAAAATATTATATGATTTATCATTTAGGTTTTCAATATTCCATTCAGTGTAACATTTAAATCCGGTTTGTGATGAATGGCCTGCTTTTTTATATAGTTCGTTCTCATCAAATTTGATATTTTGTTCCTTGATATTACCTGACTTTTCTACAATTAATACAGTTACTGACATATATAAGTATATTTGTTGATATTTTTATATTTGTTTCGATAATGTTTTTTTTGTTTTATCAATAAAATGTTTAGATTTTGGTTTCGTATCTTTGTTTATACGTTTTGATATACGTTTTGATTTTGTTTTTTTATGTTTATTTTTTCCACCCCAATATAAAATTCCTTTTGTTCTATTATAATATTTTATTATATTTTCAATTGTATCTTCATCAGTGTTTGGATCTTTATTAATTTTCTTTTTCAAATAATTTTCTAAATCTTTTTCTGTTTTTTCTTTATAATTAAATTTATCACCACTGTTTGATAAAATTGTAAAATCTTCTTGAATTATATATTTTTCTTTTTTCAAATTTTCATAAAATTTTATTTTGTATTTTTCATCATAATGAGCATCAGGCAACAATTTCAATAAATCATTTACAAACACATCATTAAAAATAGTTTTGTCTGCTACATTTCTAGCAGCTTCAGTAAGTAAAAATTCTGCTAAAACCTCCATATAAATAGAATTATATATTACTACGTAAAAACAAATTAAAATCTATCTATTATTGTTGTATAGATAAATGTTCTCGAATTATATTTTTTTAATCATAATAAATATTTGTTTTAGTATTGTTATTATTTATGGATGTCATTGTTCATGGAATATTTTGAAAGATACATACAGTAAGAAGAAAACAAAAGATTTAGTAAATACACAAATAAAAAAATATAAAAAAATGTTGGACGAAATACAATGTTCTCAAAATACCAATATAAATCCATTAAAACAAACTTCATTGGATCAAATACCTAAACAAGAAATTGAACGAATGAACAATGAACTTAGTGACTTTATTTTAAATGACCTGTAAATATATTTATTGAAATAATTTAAAAACATTTATTTGTAATAATATAATGGAGCTATCACAGTTACAACAGTCACATTTATTAAAAAGATTACCTGAATTTGAACTTTCTTATGAAACTATATCACATAATAAAGTTTCCAACGATTACAACATTGCTTTTGCAATACCTACTGGTAAAAAAGGATACGTATGGTTTACATTCCAGGGTGATATCGATGTATGTTATTTTATGGAATTAAACAAAGATAAAAAAATATCTAAAATTATACAACTTGATAAACCAGTTGATTTCAATGTCCAACTTACAATGTGTACTATTTTATATGGTAGTATCATATTGGATGAAAACACAAAAAAACAGCGGTTTGTAATCGAAGATCTTATGTACTACAAGGGAATATCTATGAAAAAATCATTATTGAATGAAAAATTATTGTTTTTGGCTGATTTTATGAAAATCGCGCCAAATAACACGATCAATGGAAATGATTTTGTATTTGTATTACCAATGATTTGGAAAGTCAGCATTGATACCGAGCTTCCAGCACAACTTCCAGATGAAATAAACAAAAACATAGGATATGTAGCACATCATATTCAATATCGTACAACCAATAGTATAAAACCATATTTGAATGTTTTATTAATGCGTAAATTGATACAATCCGCTACCAATTTGAAACCAACAAAAACATCCACACACAAATTTGAAACAATACGTATCAATATGGATTTCAACAAACCTCAATACAAATATCCTGCTATATTCCAGGTTACCGCGGACATTCAGTTTGATATATATCACCTATTTGCATATGGTAAGAACAACATGCCAGTTTATTATAATGTGGCCTACGTTCCCAATTATAAATCCAGTATATTTTTGAATGGATTGTTCCGTAATATTCGTGAAAATAAGAATTTGGATTATATTGAGGAAAGCGACGACGAAGATGATTTTCAAAACATGAATGAAGATAAATATGTAGACATAAACAAAATAGTTTTGATGGAATGTGTTTTTAATCATAAATTCAAACGTTGGACACCAGTAAAAGTAGTAGATAAATATACAAAAGTTGTCCATTTGAACAAACTAGTGCGAGATTATTATTAAATTTTATTTAGAAATTATATTTACATATAATATATGTCTACATCTAATAAAAAAATAATTAGAACACCTTCTGATAAAACTCTTAATTCTTCAATAAAATCATCAAAATCAAAATCAAAATCAATAAAATCATCTAATAATAAAACAAAAAAAACAATGAATGATTTAATTCCTATATTATCTGAAATGAATTATAATGAAAATCCTGAATTTTTCAATCTTTTAAATACAAATAAACAATACAAAAAAGAAATAAACAGAATAAATGAATTGGAATTAAAAATAAAAAAAAATGAAAAAAAAATAGAAGAACTTTCAAATTTAATTAATGATAATGATATTCTTTATGGAGACTATATTGAACTTCTATATGATAATGATAACTATTTAATTGAAAGTGAAAGTAAAAGATTAAGAAATTTAATGAATAATTTAGAACTTGAAAAAAAACAATTAGAAACGAATATAGATAATTTAGAAGCAGAAATTGAAGAAATTGATCTATTAATAAAAATATGGCAATCTAATAAAATAAATGAAAATAAAAAAAAACAATTAGAAAAAGAATATAGCAAAAAATATAAAGAATTTAACAACAAAATCAAAGCTATTCAAAATAAAATTAATAAATTATATGGTCAAACATTTGAAAGAAAATATCCAAACATACAGAGAACTGTATTTGACGAAGAAAACAATCAATGGGTTTTCGATACTGACGAAAAACAAAGATTGTTTGATCAGTATAATGATAAACGTAATTCAGAAATATCCAGATTATCAGAACAAGAAAACAGATTAAATGATGAATTTTATAGAGTTTACAACAAAATAGAAAAAATAATCAAATGAATTTCATAAATATTTATATAAAATAAATATTTATTACATTTTCACTTTTCAACAACAACCTCTTTGAGAACATTTCTCATGATTTTATTCATATCCTTTTCTTCATTCTCTGGATCACATGATCCCAATGAGTTCAATGAGATCTTCAAATAATCATTATTTTCCTGAGTATCTAATTTAATAAAATCTGGATTTTGTGCTTGCCATGCAGGTAATTGTTGTAGATTTTTTTTAGCAATACGTTTTATTACATGTCTCATTTTGTTCTTATGAGAACATTCTTTTTCCCAAGAATTATTGTTTTTTACATAAACAGTTTCACGTTTTAAATCTGTACAATGAAGTGGGCGCGTATAAACATCTAATTCTTTTAATTTATTGACAAGTATTCGTGATATACCCGGAACATATCCTAAACGCCCAGTAGCTTCTAAATCGCTAACTGTCAATTGTATAGATTCAATAAAATCGGTTATATTGATAGCGTCCTTACATTGTTCGTTTAAAAACAGGTTCAAATTGAAATTGTTGTTTGTTATATTATTTTGTTGGTAATTGTTGGTTATTGTTTGTTTCTTAGATAATTCTACGACAGTATTTTGAAGTTCTCGATTTTGTTCTATTAATAGTTTTTGCATATCTTTACTTTGTTGTAGAAACTCCATTATAATATCAGTATTGTCTTTTCTTTTTTCATCATCATAATTAATTAGACTACTATCATTCTCTGTGTTATCAATTGTATTATCATTTGTGATGGTATTGCATTTTTTCTTATGTTTACATAAACTTGACATGTGTTTATATTGAAGACCACACTTACATAAATATATTTTTTCATTTTTATTTGACAAATGCTTTCTTGTGGTTATGTGATTATTCCAATTACCTTTTTTATTGGTCGTAAAATTACATATTTTACAAAAATATTTACAATTAGTCTCCATTAGTATGACACTTATTCGTAATATATAATATATTATAATATTTTATTTTTATTACGATATATCATAATATATATTTTATTCAGAAACCAAAATATAAAAAATGGCTGTTTTTCTGTTTTTTGGCTAGAAATCATTAGTCTAAATGGCAAACAAAAAACAGCCATGTGGTTTTCCGACGTAAAAGTATGTAAAAGTTATGCAGCCATTTTTTTCAACATTTTTTGTGTCTCACTGCATCATCGAGTAAAATCACTTTTTTCAAATTGTTTATTGCCATTTTTGAAAAATGGACATTTTTAAAAATGTCCAAAAATAAAAATTGACCTCGACTTTATTTTATAAAAATATTTTAACGATTGGGAGTAAAACTATTTAATTATTATTATGAATATTATTTTGTTCATATAATATATAGAATGGCTTCAACAGCAGGAAATGGATCAACTTTTACTAATTTTAATGGAGGAGATGTAATGCCGCAAGATGCAGGTAATGCGGCAGGATTCAACCCAGCCAATTATAATAGTAAAGGTGGCAAAAAACAACAACAACAACAACAACAACAACAACAACAAAAACAACAACAACAAGGAGGTTCTTTAGCATTTTCTGAATTAAATGGTGGTAAAAAACAACAACAACAACAACAACAACAACAACAACAACAACAACAACAAAGAGGTGGTGATTTAGCATTTTCTGAATTAAAGGGTGGTAAAAAGAGATCAAAAAAGTCATCAAAGAAATCATCAAAGAAATCATCAAAAAAGTCATCAAAAAGACGCGGTAAAAAAACTATGAAAAACATGATGAAAGGTCTTTTTGGTGTTTTCAAAAAATAATCATTTTACATAAAATATACAAAACATAAATATTTTATGTAAAAACAATAAAAAATATACCATATTATATAAAAATGGATAAAACAAATATTTTTTTAGGAAGTAGTATAATATCAAATTGGGATACATCTCGTTTTTTTCCAAATCACCAAAATATCAATTTAGGTATTTCTGGATTGAAAAGCAGCGATCTTAATGAAAAATACTCTATTTTGTTTACTGATAAATACAAAAAGATAAAAATACAAAACATCATTTTGTATGTAGGGTCCAATGATATTACACAAGACAAAAATGAAAATGATGTAATAAAAAATATAATTGACTTTGTTAGTTTGCTACAATTCAATTTCAAAAAAGCAAAAATATTTTATATATCTATTTTCAAAAGTCAAAATATAAAAACTAATCAGTTAACTAAAATCGACTATATCAATAAAAAAATAAGAGATCATACTATGAAAACAACAAATTTTTTTGTTTATAACTTCAATCGTCAACTTATTTCGAAAAACAATTTTTTAGAAGATAAAAAACATCTATCTGAAAAAGGTTATCAAACCCTGAGTAATTGTATAAAAAAGATTTTTTTATTATAAATAATGACTCTAAATATCTGTAAACATGCTTGTATCAATCAAGCATTTTGCATTTATTGGGTTGATATTATTATCATCATCTGAACCACTATTTTCATCTTTTTTGGTATTAATGGAATTTTTAGGTTCAAATACGTGTTTCCATGTTTGGTCAGTTTCCCAATCAATATCCATTCCCAGATATTTAGGTGACTCGATTTGACGAATACGATAATTACATTTTTTATAGAATCGCTTACGTTGTGTCCATTGATTTTGAAAAATATCATGACTATCAATGATATCAACAATAATTGGATTTTCATGTTTTATACGTAAAATTCGTCCAACTGACTGTGTAATATCAGTTTTTGGTGTTACCATGACAAGTGTTGCCAATGTTTTTATGTCGAGAGCTTCAGCGGCCATTGCATAGGTCGCCAAAACGATTTGTTTTTCTTCGGTTTCTTGTAGACTCGCTTGTTTCATCCCACCTACATAATAACCGACTGAAGCCAAATTACGGTGGTTAATAGCATCAAATAAATATGTCAAAAGAGATCGATTATGGCATAAGATCATGATCTGATTTTCCGATTCTTTTAACAAATCGCCGATTACGCGTACAATGAAATCACTCCTTGGTCCATATTCACATAGTTTGGAAATCATTGTACTGTATTTTGGATTACCACGAAAATCCAATTCAATCTGATTGAAATCTGAATCGTTTGTTTTATATTCGATTCCACGAACACATACTAAGTCTTCGCTCTCACGTTTTTTACTATATATTTTTTCACCGATAAACATATACAAAACACGTGTTAATTTGTCTTTACGTTCGACAGTGGCAGAAATACCCAACATATAAGGTGTAATTGTTTTAAAAAGTGTTCTCGAAAATTGTTCACTGCCAATACGATGAACTTCATCTATGATTGTCAGACCAAAACTATCAAATGTGTTCGTTGGATACTCTTTGTCATAGAGTGTTTGTATCATTCCGATAACGATATCACGGCCTTCTATATCGAATGTTTGTGCTTGGATTTTACCGACTTTTGCATCGGGTAGAAATTCTGTAATCCGTTCAATCCATTGGTTCATCAAGAATTCTTTATGCACCAATATCAGTGTCTTTTTTTTCAATAATGATATTATTTTTAACCCCATAATCGTTTTTCCGGCGCCACAATGTACTTCCAAGATGCCACCATTACCATTTATCGAGTCGACACTAACATGTTTCATATAAATATCGATAATATCATTTTGATAATCACGTAAAGGTTTAACAAAATCAATTGAAATATCATCGCCCTTCTGTATTTCAGAGGTTGATGGAACACCATAACGTTGAATACCATAAAAACGTGGTAAATAGTATTTGTTTGCATTTTCACGAAAAACAGGAAATGCTGATGTGTCAACAGCTGTAGGACCAAATAAAATCGGTTTTACAAATAATTCTTTACGTATTTCATCTTCGTCTTTTTTGTCTAGGATCGATTTTAGAATCGTATATCCTTTTTTCCCTAAGTAAGAATTATTTCGGACATCTGTTTTGTATTCATCAGTCAAAATGAATTTTGGTTGGTGAGGATGTTGTTGTACATGTTTTTGTTGATTTTTTTTAATATAGAAAGGAATATTACGTTTCATTGTATTTATATATTGTTATTAGTATTTAGGATGTTTCAATTTTTCAAATTATAAATTCAAGGTGGAAAAAATATAATAATATATTATATTTAAATGGAATTTCCAAAAATATTGAAATCATTTACTAATTTAGAATTGATATTGTTGGGTTGTTTTATTATTTATGTTGTATTTCCAATATCAACACCACCATTTTTAGAAGGATTTATAGAATCATCTTTAGGTATGATGTTATTATTCTTAGTAACAATTTTCTTATTTTTCTATACAAATCCAATATTAGGTGTTATTTTTGTATTTGTTGCATATGAATTATTGAGACGTAGTTCTCATATTAGTGGAAAGACTGCTATAATTCAACATACACCATCGCAATTCATGAAAGATGTAGAAATGGCAAGTATGAATCCACCAAAAAAAGAAACATTAGAGGAAGAAATAGTAGAAAAGATGGCACCTATTGGAAAAAGTGATATGAGTGTTTATACCCCTAGTTCATTCAAACCAGTAGCTGAAAATGTTGGATCTGCATCTTTAGTATAAAATACAAAATAATATTGATATATATTTTTTATATTATAAAAAATATATTAGTTTGTTAATTACACGATGAATCTTGAGATTTTTTAGGAGAATAACTTATTATTGAAATGACAATGGTTATAGGAATCAAAAGTATAGACCAAACAGCAACAGTATCTCCATATGTTTTTTTCAAATTCTTTTTTTGAATAGCAAGAACAATAGCTATTAATATAATAGTAACTACAAACAAACCTATATATTTTGGTATGATATTTGATAATGTAAATTTGAGACATTCACAAATTAATATTTCTAATGCAGGATAATTGAAAGAAAAAGAAAATGTTTGATATTTTGTAATTATTACAAGAATTGATAATATATACAAAAGTGCTACAATAAACCCTACAAAAATAATAGAAATATTATTTTTTTTGAATCCTAAATGAAATAATAAGAAGCAAAACAAAATAACAAATATTGTAGTTATTACAAAAATACCAGTCATTCTACCATTATCTGGCGCTTTGTTGTCTTTAGTATTGAAGTTAATTATGATATTGAATAAATATGGAACAATAGTATATGTAATCATTATCAATACTATCAAACCAAAAAAATAAATACCAATTTTCATTAAATCTATATTTCGATTCAATTCATCAGTCAATTGGTTCATAGATAATTGATCTATAGGCGTGGTTGAAGTACCAACGCCTACTAATTCACAATCAAGTGATTCGTCACTGCCAACGTTAGAACTAGAAGTCGCAGGTGGAATAGATTGAGGATTTATATCAAATAAGTTAGTACTTTTTAATAAATTTGATAAAAAAATACTATCTTCTTCATACGTAATATCTATAGGAGTCAAAAAAATTATTATATTCTTTTTATTCTTATCTTTATAATAAATAAATTTATTATTTATAGTTGTAGAAGGAGATAATATATTATTAAGTTTTACACTTGTTAATCTGATAGCACAATTATTACCATCACATTTATACATATAATTTATAATATCATCTATTTTATCTGGTTCTTCTGTCTTAATTGCGGTTGCATTTGTGTTAATATTTTTCTTCAATAAATAACATGTGTAAATAATAGAACCATTGAAACTATATTCTACAACTAATTCACCAATAATGTCTGTTTCAGGATCAGTAGTCAAATTATCAATATTATTATGTAAAAGACTATAAACATATATTTTAGTTGCTTTATAATTTGTTTTGTTAAATGTAAAATTATCAACTTTGGTATCGTATCCTATTTCGTAATAATATTTTATTTTATTATCAATCTTTTGTTTTTTTATATCAGTTTTGTAAATATCTTTGTTATTTGGTAGACTAACTGTTATATTATTAGTGTTAATAGTATTATAATTAGATTGATTAAACAATGACATATATATTCTTATATTATACGAATATATAGTTTTTTTGTAAATACACTAAATTATCTAATATGGTAAATATCGAAAAAGATTATTTTCATATATCGTTGCATTAAATGTATCTTTATAACCTTCTACATATACTATGTCTCCATTGTATACTTGATCACACCCATATTCGTTTGTACAACTTTTTCCATTGACACTTATCGGTAATTTTGTATTTAAATTACCAGTATTTGAAATTGTATAGTATTGCCATTTATCTCTACCTGCTAGATTCCGTCTACCCATTAAAGGTAAAATCATATCATTATTACTATGTGATCGTGTTAAAATACCGACTTGTTGATATTCCATATTCATTCCACGCGTTTCAATATTAATAGGTACTTTTGATGGTATTCCGCGAATATCACCAGAATTAGTAGGATAATAAATACCATCATTTTTCAATGGTGGTGCGTACGGGTCATTCATTGGATTATTACGAGTAGAAATAGATGCTAAAGGTAAAGTATTAGGTGTATTGACAACTATTATTTTCGATTGATCTTCTAAGTTTCTTATAGGTTTTACTAATTGTGTATACCATACATATATTAATAATATCAAAACTACAACTAATAAAAAAAGGGTCATATTTTCAATACAAAATAATCCAGGAATACATTTTTTACCCATTTTTGATAATATTGTTTATATATTATCAAAATATTATTTGTTTCGCTATTAAAATTTTGGAAAGTTTGGAAATTTTGGAGGTTTAGGACCAGATGCAAATACTTGCATAAGATTACCGAAAGCTCCTTGTAAATATGGTACAGCTTTAATAAGAATAGCAGGAATTTTAATAGTAAAATCGTCAACTAAACTCATTATTTTTCCAGCATATACACCGACTTTTAAACGTTTACAATTATAACATTTATCACGTACATTTTTAGGCCAATGAATTATATGAAATCCAACATAACCAAATATAATCTGGTCGAATTGTTCTAACATTTTTGACATTTTATTTACATCGTTATAGAGATTTAATCGTAAAAAATTCTTTAAAATCCATAGAGGCAAATGTAAAAAAATCAATAATAATAAATTTACAATTGTATCTATAATGTAATAAAATATACAATTAGTAATATTACCTGCAAATTGCAAACTACATATTGTATATGTTCTTACAAATTCCCATGTATACATCATAAATACGAAAAAATCTATAAAAACAATACCACTAACTACACCCACATCTTTTAGTGATACCGCAACTCCAAAAAATACATTTACAAGACCTACCATTATATTAGCAAATCTTTGTGGTAATGTGAATATAAATTTTATTATCATAGGGAGTAATGCAAATGGATCCATTGATATTATGTATCTAGTTATATATTAGATAAATAATTTTTTGTAAAATAAAACATTATAGTTAATCATCTTCTTCGATACCTTCTCCTTTGTTTTTATATCTTTCAAACTTTTCAATAAAACTTTCAGCTTTTGTTAAAAGTGGATCAATTTCTTTCATACCTTTCAAGATCTTTTCTTGAAGAGTTTGAAAATCCTGAAAATCACTTTGTAAAGACTCAATTGTTGGAACATCTGCATTTTTATTTTCAGAAGAATAATTTTCTTTTATTTTTTTATCATTTTTTTGTTTTTCAATATCCATACTATTACCTGAATTATCTACAATCGGTTCTGATTCATTTTCCATACCTTCATTAATTTTTGTTCCATATTTCAAAATATGTGTAAAAACTAAAGATATAAACAATATAACAATCATATTTTTACTAAAAAAGGATGTCAAAAAACCAACAATCAAAAGAGTTACTAGAGAACGTATGTCATTAGTACTAGCAAAAAATATAAGATTAATTACTGCCATAAAAACAAAAATATATAAAACAAAACGGTTGTATAAAATCGAATTCATATTCATATTTTTATTAGAACTTTTAGGTAAGCTTTTATTCAAAAAGTTTTTTACAGAATTCATTGTATACTTTATATGTGGAAATTATTTTATATATTCCTAAATTTTATACATTCAATAATCTGTATTCTCGGTGTTATCATTCATTGGTTGATAATCAGGTGGAATGTCACCACCATAAATATCGAGAACTTCTTTGACAACATCTTCCCGTTGTATATCACTTCGTTGAAATTCAAAACTTGTAATACTTGAAGAACGTTTTCCACGGAACTTTTGTAAAAAATCTTCCAATCCATTCAATTCATTTGCCCGATCATATTGTTCTAAATCTCCTGTTATAACAAGACGACTATTTTCACCTAAACGAGTTAATAACATTTTCATTTGAGATACTGATGAATTTTGCATTTCATCTGCTACAATCCAGCAATTTTTGAAAGTTCTCCCACGCATATATCCTAATGGTGAAATTTCAATTATTTTTTCCTCCATCAAATAGGTTACTTCTTTTGGAGTTATAAAATTATACAAAATATCATATATAGGTCGCACCCATGGGGCCATTTTTTCTTCTAAAGTGCCAGGTAAATACCCCAAATCTTCATCTACGGATACAGATGGACGTGTAAATATGAGTTTTTCGTATGTCCCTAATAAGAAATTTTTGACACCATACTCTGTTGCAAAAAGCGTTTTACCGGTTCCTGCTGGTCCAGTAGCAACTACGATTTTTTTTGATTTTTGTTTCAATATGTTGTTGTAGATTTCTTGGCTATCATTTTTTGGTTTTGTGAATTTGTTTTCAAAAAGTTGTTTTTCATGTGGAGACAAATATTGGATATTTTCATAAAATTTTCGTTGTTTTGTTACAGACTGTTCTCTAGACGTGAAATCGGAATAGTATTCGTTCATAATTTCTTTTTCATTTTGTTTCTTTGATTTACGATTACGACGCTTGGATTCGGGTTTTGGTTCTCCTAGTTCCCTAGTAATATCCAGAAGATCAGTCTCAACAGAATCATACATCTTTTCCGTTTTATATTAGTCGGGTATTTTTTTTAAGAAAAATCGACAACATTTGGAAATAATTTTTTATCGAGTCCTGTGCGTACACAAAATAAACGGTGTACAAATATGCCGGAAATGAAAACTATGACTAAAACTTTCCAGAAAGTCCAATTGAAAAACCATGCAATCAAATATGCACCAATAATTGTTACGACAATATCGAGTATAGACATATCAAATATTCGGTATTTTCGTAGACCGGTACGTGGGGTTCCAAAAAGGTTTTTGTATTTGCACAGATCGATCATCACGTATAGATATATAAATGGATAGATAGAAAAATATCAAAAAATTCTACAAAATTGGAAAATACATTTGTTGAAAGAAAATAGGCTTCCTAGTGCGGAAAAAATGGATTATTATTTTTGTAAATTCGTTTAATCAAAAACAATAAATCAAAACAAAATAAAAATATCCTTATTATATTATTTAGAAGAATAATGCCCGAGTCAACTTTTGTCGAACCAATTCTGAAACCTGACGATAGTCGCTTCGTAATGTTTCCAATTCAACATAATGATATTTGGGAAATGTATAAAAAACAAGTAGACTGCTTTTGGCGAGCAGAGGAAATTGATTTATCAAAAGACCTAAATGACTGGAAAACAATGACAAATGATGAACAACATTTTGTAAAAATGATATTAGCATTTTTTGCAGCAAGTGATGGTTTAGTTCTTGAAAACTTGGCATCTCGTTTTATGAGCGATGTTCAGATCTCTGAGGCTCGTGCATTTTATGGTTTTCAAATTGCTATGGAAAATATACATAGTCAGACTTATTCATTATTGATTGATACTTATATTCGTGATGAAGAAGAAAAAAGCAAACTGTTCAATGCTATTGAAAATTATCCATGTATCAAAAAAAAAGCGGATTGGGCAAAAAAATGGATCGGAGACAATCGTAGTAGTTTTGCTGCAAGACTTGTTGCTTTCGCAGCTATTGAAGGAATATTTTTTTCCGCTGCATTTAGCAGCATTTATTGGATCAAGAAACGTGGATTAATGCCTGGATTAACTTTCTCCAACGAACTAATTTCACGTGACGAAGCCCTACATACAGAATTCGCAGTTTTATTATACTCGAAATTACAGCGTAAATTACCAAAAAAACGTATTTATGAAATAATCCAAGAAGCCGTCGAAATCGAAAAAGAGTTTATCACCGATGCCATTCCATGTAGAATGATAGGTATGAATACAAAACTTATGACACAATATATCGAGTTTGTTGCCGACCGTCTATGTTTACAGTTAGGATATGATAAAATCTACAATTCACAAAACCCATTTGATTTTATGGAATTGATTAGTATCGAGTCCAAGGTAAATTTCTTTGAACGAACCAATGCAGAATATGCATTAGCAAACAAAACTGTTGATAAAGATATTTTCGAATTCAATGCCGACTTTTAGATTTTTTCAAAAAAAAGAAAATATAAGTGAAAAAACTATCTAAAATAAACCCACATAGTGATCCAAATAACAAAAAGTTCTCTAAAAAAGTTCTATTTTCGATTTTGTAAAAATAATAAGACAACAAAAGAAAACCAGGTATAGCTATTATATCACCATAATGTGCTAGATTGAACAAAATATTCATTATATATTATGAATATATATTTTTCAAATATACATAAAGATTTTTTACGTATATTTAATATGTTTAATATACCAAATATCGATACACAACTTAGAACCATGTCCAATAACATCTTGAATATGATTATATTCGATAAATTCAAATCAGGAGTACCAATGATAGATGCACTTGTAACTACTTTTGTATTGACTGTTTCTGCATATATATTTCAATTTGTAAATAAGATCTTATATGACATGGCAGAAAATGTAAAAAACATGAATTTTGAACAAATATTTTATAAAAAAAATATAATAGAATATGAAGGTAAGATAGGATTATCTACTACATATTACGAAAATAATTTAAATCAAACAAATACATTCAGTGATCGGTTCAAAGCATTATGGTTACATATTATTCAAAACATATCTGATAATGGTTCTATTAATCATATCAAAGAATATTCATTTGATAATTCTTCTAGCAAAAATCAAAGAGATGTTGGTATTTACATGGTGATACAAAATACGAATTTTTTGATTTCAAAGGAACTTCAAATATATGCATATACTAAAATTTTCAACGAAGAAAAAGATAAAGAAAAGAATTCTAAAAACAAAAATATTGTGAAAATCGAAAAAATAAATATTCAGTTGTTCTCATACAAAAGCAATATCAACACCATAAAAGAATTTGTTGAAGATATAACACAAAAATATTTGGAATCTATTGATGATTTGCGTGATAATAAGCGATTTATATATACACTCAATAAGGCAAAATACGAAGAGAATCGATATGAAATATGGGATGAGAATGTATTTTCAACTACAAGACAATTCAACAATATATTTTTCAATGACAAGACTCTTTTGATAAAGAAAATCGATTTCTTTTTGAACAACAAACAATGGTATTTCAACAAAGGAATACCATATTCAATAGGAATAGGAATGTATGGTCCACCAGGAACAGGCAAAACATCATTAATAAAAGCAATCGCTAATTATACAGATCGTCATGTTGTTGTTATATCATTGAAACTGATAAAAACAAAGAAACAATTAGATAGTATATTTTTCGAAGAGCGTTATAATTCCGATAACAAAAAAGGAAGTATTGGATTTGATAAAAAAATAATTGTGTTTGAAGATATTGATTGTATTGGCGATATTGTTTTAAATAGAGAAAAAAAGAAAAATAAATCGATAACTGGATTTGGAAAAAAATTAGATTTCGAAGAACTAACAAACACATCCAAAGTAAATGTAGGTGATTTATTGGAAACAATTGTTGCAACAGAAAAGGCAACAGAAAAAGTTGTTGAATTCCCAAAGATATTATTGGAAGATGAACCAATAACATTGGATGATATTTTGAATATATGGGATGGTATTCGTGAGACACCAGGAAGAATTATGATTATATCATCGAATCATTACCATGAATTAGATCCTGCATTGATAAGACCTGGAAGAATAGATGTGACACTAGAATTATCATATGCATCACAAAAAATAATAAAGGAAATGTATGAACATTTGTTTGATAAAACCATCGAAATAGAAGAATTACAAGGAATAAAAGATGGGTTTTATTCACCTGCGGAGATCATTAATATTTATATGAATGAAGATAGAAACGATAAAAAATTCATAGAAAGATTATCTCAAAATCAACACGTTTGAACGATAAAATTTATTACACCTTTTCTTATTTACACATTTTTACATTTCTATTATTTATTATTTAATATATCAATTGTTGTAAAATAATAATATTTTATCAATTGATTTTTATACAAGAACTCACCATCATGAAATAAATATTCTGGATTTTTTTCCTTAATTATTTTTTCTTCATTTTTAATTTTTATACAAAATTCTTGATGATTTTGTTTTTTTATATGACGTTCTAATACTTTATTTTTTTTAGAAGTAAACCGGTTACAATAACATAAAGTTGATTCAAATGGTCCTTTTTTCCATAAATCTTTTATTTCTGAAGGCATATCATCATAATATTTTTTTCTTAATTCTATTTGGATCTCTTTGTTTTTCAAATCTTCTATTGTTTGTTTCATTTTTATATCATCATCATAATATTTTTCTCTTAATGCTTTTTGGATGCATTTATTTTTTAAATCTTCTATTATTTGTTCGAATTGTCTTGATGTCATTTTTTATATTATTATATTTGTATTTTATAATTTAAATTTACATTATATTCAATTTTTTCTTTTTTTCTTATAAACTTTTTTTCAAGTTAGTTTTATTAACAGGATTATATATAATATTCACGAAATTATATATAATATATATTGATGTCAACGAAGATTTGAAACTAAACCAAACACAATTCAATAACAAATTTATTTTTCATAAATTTCTAATGTCCTAGCACTTGCGTCTACTGCATCTATGAATTTTGGCATCCAAAAATAGGGTAATATTCTTGACATTCCTTTGTAATGTGTTTCAAAAATTTGTCGATAATAATATTGTTCGGAAGTTTTTGGTAATAACTGCATGTCATTGTTAGGTTCTGAATACAACATCAATGCCAAATGTTCATACATTCCAGTAGATCGTTTTATAAATGGATATTGAGGTAATTCATATTGAATAAAATTTTTATTGCAATGTTCTTGAATAATCTCATAAAGCGACCGAGAATACTGTGAAACGCCATCACTAAACGCTTCTTTTTTTCTCCATAATACTTTATCTGGTAATAGTGAATTTCCTTTTGAATTTTTGAAAAAATCTGCACTAAATGCAGTGCGAATTAAATATTTTTCTATTTTATCATTTATTTTATGGTTTCGTAGTTCAATAGGAATAGATAAATAATACTGTACCCATGAACGATCTAAAAAGGGTGTACGAGGTTCCAGACCATGTGAAGATATAGATTTATCAGAACGTAATACATCAAACATATAGATATCATTTAATAAACGACGTGATTCTTTATCAAAATCAATATTATCTGGTGCATAATTCATGTATAAATAACCACCAGCTAATTCGTCCGATCCATCACCATTAAAAATTACCTTTGCGTTGCTATGTTGAGAAATATATTTACCTAATAACCAATTACCAATACTTGCTCGAACAGTAGTAGTGTCGTAACTTTCAATTGCGTATATTACGTCGGGTATAGCATCTAAGAAATCCTTTTCTGTCAGTACAATTTCTGTATGTTTTGTTCCCAAATGTTCGGCAACTATTTTGGCATGTTTCAAATCTTCTGAACCTTCCAACCCGATACTATATGTTTCAATCGGCGATAAATTATTTTTATTATGATAGTCATTTACCAAAGAAGCAATCAAACTACTATCTAAACCACCAGATAAAAGGCATGCAATAGGACGTTCTGTAGTGCAACACCGTTTTTCAACAGCATTTACCAAATATTTTTGTATATTTTTATAAATATCGATATGCATTTCGATTGATTTATCAACAAACATATTTGTAACAAATCCAGGTTTATGATAAAAAGTTATTAAATTGGTTGGTTCCCAATAAGAACATGCCTTATAAGATAAATTAAATGTCATATATGTACCAGGTTGGAATTGGTAAATTTCATAATTGATAATTGGGTTCTTATTATTAGTTTTTTTTTCAATAATTTCATTATTTTTTTCATTCAATTTATTTTTTATTTCGGATATCATTTTGAGTTCACTAGAAAATCCATATACATTTGAATTAATATCAATAGTATTAGATTTCATAAAATATAATGGCCTAACACCATATGGATCTCTAGCAACATAAATTTTAGATTCTGTATTTTCAAGACGATAATCAATTAGTACAAATGAAAAAACACCATCTAACATTTGTAGTGTATGGTCAATGCCGTATTTTTTATACAAATGAACAATAACTTCACAATCTGAATCGGTTTTAGGTCGTATATTCATAGATTTGTATAATTCCTTATAATTATAAATTTCACCATTACAAATAATAGCAATATCATTAATGATAATAGGTTGATTTGAATCATCATTTAACCCATTGATAGCTAGTCTATGAAAACCAAACAACGCATGTATCATAACATTTTTTAATACTGAATATTCTGGACCTCTGTTTTTTCCTTTTTGAAATTGTTCTTCTATAAATGGAACAGATAAATGATTATAATTATTCAATAATGCAAATATACCACACATTATTATAAAAAATGAAAATATCTTTATACCATTTTATTTAATTGAAAAAGTATATACATATATTTATATATCATAAATATGTCTTCTGAAAAAATAAATTATAAGATAATTGATAATTTACCTCAAAAGAAAATGGACAAATTAGATGTACAGCTAATAAATCAAATGATTGAAGGTTACGATACTGTACAAAATACTTTAGATATAAATTCAACAAATAAATATGATTTAGACATAAAAAATACTGATAATATTAGTATAAAAAAAATAAATAATGATGTTGATAGAAAATTACATTATACTTTTGTAACGAATACTTCCCGTTATGATAGTGATAATGATATGGATTATGACGATGATGATAAAAAAAATACAGTGCCTGATAATAAATTGAACTCTATAAATGCTTTTTATATTGGGTCACTTACTATTGTTGGATTATTTATTTTTTATCGAATGATACAGAAAACAAAGTAAATTTACATAAATATTTTTACGTTATTTATGTAAAATTTTATATTTATAGTTTCCATCGTTTGTAAATTTCTAAAGCTACTAAACCACCTAGAATTTGAGAAACACAATAAGGAACTAGATCATTTATTGGTAATTTACCAGCAGAGGCCATTGTAATAGAAACTGCAGGGTTTATATGTCCACCTGATATATTACTAACTAACAGAATAACAAAAGTCAATGCTGCGCCAATTGCAATAGGGTTGCCAGTAGCTAATATTATGTAAACAAAAAAAGCTGTACCTAAAAATTCGACTAAATATTTGTACATTATATATTATTAAACGAAAAAATTAATGGAATAAATATGGTTGTTTTATACCGAAATGTTTTTTTAGATTTGGTATAGCTGGAGAAAAAGTTGGTACTGGAGCATTATTTCTATTAGCTCCTTTTTTTGCAGGCGCGACTGCACCACCAGCACGAACACGTCTTAATGCATCCCTAGTAGTATTTATATCAGTATTTGTAGTAAACCCCATTGGGGTATTTTGAGCATTCAAGCTTCCAGCACCTACTTGATTTGTACGTCTATTTGTAGTTACTTGTGAAGCGTCACGATTACCATACCATTTTTTTCCATTCATTTGGTTAGACGATGTACCACTAGGTAAGGTAGTGGTTTGTTGTATGTTATGTCTAGCTTGCCAATTGTATGTAGTAATAGTGCTTGGATCATCATTAGGATCATGTGGTAATATATTTCTCATTGTGCGAGTATATATTTTTCTAGATATTTCGAATGTGCTATCATTATCACTGGTAATGTCTTTTTGTGGCATAGCACGAATAGAATTAAGTTCACCATTATTAATATTATTTATAATTGGACCTTGTAAAGTACTAATCATATGAATATAAGATATATATTATATTCATAGAAGTTATTTGTCTGGTCATTAATGACGAACACCCATTAATGGAACATACGAAGCATTATGTTCATCACCACCGAATTTCAAATCATTATAATTTTGATTAATAGCTGATTGCTTTTTGAATGTAGTATAATCGGATGAATCTGGAACAAATCTGCCATTACCAGAACCAGCTTGAACGCCAGTACCATCGCAACTTGAAATAATAGACCCAATAGGACCTTGGCGACCAGGATATGTTCTATTTACCTGGTTAGAACCACCACAAACATAATTGGCTCTACTTAAAAAATCACCTAAATTATTAATTGCACGAAATGGAGTAATTATACGTGAATGACCATTATCAACGCCAACAGCACCAGCACCATTCCATGATTTAGTAAGTATTTTTCTAGTCATTACTATATTACTATCTTTAAAATGATTTATAGTTTGTCGCGGGGAATATCCTTGAAATGGTCCTCCCAAATTGGATGTATTAGTCAAAGTTACAGTAGTTTGAGGAACTAAATAATTATTTCCAAATGACATTATGTAATATATATTATCACATGATATTTTTTTATAAATGGATAAAATTATTACTAAACAATTCAAAATATAAATCAATTATTTTTTTTTGTTTTCCTAGCATTTGCTTTTAATAATTTTTCTCGTTTCTTTGTTTCACGTAACTCTTGTTGTTGTTTTTTTTTGTTTTCTTTTTCTCTCTCTTTGTCTAGTTTTCTTGATAATCTTTCAACCTCTTTTTTTAATTTTTCACGTTCTCGTTTTTCCTTTTTTTGTTCCTTCTCATTACGAGCATTTTCTTTTTCCGTTTCCTTTTCCATCATTCGCTCATCTAACTCAACCATATCATCCATAATTTTTCCTTTGTATTTATGAACTAAACCTTGTAACAATTCGTGTTTGATTTCTTCAACATGATCTTCCTGTTGACGTTTTAATTTTAATAATTTTTTCTCCTCTTTTTGACGTTCTTTGTCGTTACGTTTTTCATCTTTTATCATGTGTTTGATAGTTTTACGTACAACTTTATATTTTTTATCTTTCTTTTTCTGAGTTTTTTTAATATCTTCTTTCAATGAATTTTCTATAATAGACATTTCTTTATTTTTTATTTTCATAACAGCATTTTGTGTTTTACGAGCATCGCGAATGTTCATAGAAACTACTCTTTTTTCTAAATCATTCAGATCAGTTTTTAATAGATTCTTTAGATTATTGATCTTTTGTTTGTAAACATTGATATCAATCTTCAGATTGTTATGTAATTGTTGAATTTTCTCATTGTATTCGCTGATTTCATTATCATATTGCGAAATAATTGGATGTTGTTTTATCAATGTTTTCAAAGGCACGTCCCCTGAAATTTTCACACCACAATTGTTTTTGATTGAATATAATGTAGTTCCTTTGTATTTTTCGTATTCTTCATTCAATGTTTCTATATTTATTTTGATATTTCCGAGAGCTTTTTTTTTAGCAGCGTTCCTTTCTTTAATTATTTCTTTCATTTCTTTTATTTCATCACGTATTTTCTTGACTTCTGCTTTTGCTTCATTTACTAACATTTTGATATTGTTATTTACAATTTTTTCACATTGTGATTTCGATTTGCCTTCCAAGTCGTTACATATTTCATTTTTTAAAAATTTGAATTTGTTTTTATCTAAATCACTCAATTCACCCTGTAGTTTTTCATTGGTTTCAGCTATTTTTTCTTGTAAATCATTTACATTTGGATTCATGATTTCATGTACTATTTTTTTATCGAATTTTTCAGCTTGTGATATATTAGGTATTGGTACATCAATGAATTCTATTATTGGTTGCGCAAATTGTCTAGCATCTTTTTCACGATTCAAATAACTTATATGTCCAGCAATATCATCAAGAAAATGTTCGCGACCCTTTGTTGTAAATTCTCCCACTTCATCCAAATATCGTGTTGAAAAATCATCGAAATTATTGGGTAATTGCTTATCGATTGGTTTACATAAATTAATTAATTGTATCAATTCCATTGGATTTTCAGTAATTGGTGTAGCAGTCATCAATAACAATTTAACGGAATTTGGACCGGATAATTGATATGAATTCATCAATGCTTGGTGAAATGCATTCATATCAGGTCGTTCTATACTAGATAAATCCCCCCCACCATACAATTTATGAGCTTCGTCTATTATTAAAAGTGTTTTGTTTAATGGATCAAGTTCTCCATTTTGTTTTACTAATGACTTATAAAAAGAGTTTTGTTTAGAAACTAGATTACTGAATTGTTTATAAGACATTGGTCTTATACGCCATGATTTCGATAAAAGTCGCATACGTTTGTTTTGTTCATTAGGTATTTCTAAACCACTATGTGTAATAGAATTACGTATACTTTCATTACATACCTGGTCAAACATATTTTTCCAAATATCGTTTTTTAAGGTTGTTCTTGTAACCCAAAGAATTGTATATCCTTGTTTTTCAAAAGTATTCGTAGCCGCTGCAATAGCACTGCACGTTTTGCCCGTACCCACACTATGCCACAGCAACATGCCTTTGATAGGATTCATCGGTGTAAAATAATTTCGTATAAAATCTTGGGTTGGTGTATATTTGATTACTTCGCCGGAAGCACCACCTGATTGTTTACATAAGTTCTCCATTTTTACAAAATCCCATGCAAAATCACTATAGTTTTCACGTATATTATTACGCATTTCTTCGAAGTTCATTGGTGGTGCTTGTTTGGTCTCACCAATAAAATATTTGGGTTCTTTTGAAACAATACGAAGTTTTGGACCACCACCGATTCCATCGAAATTACCTACACCAGTTTGGTCACCACCATAGACAAATTCAGCTCCTTCTGGTAGTTCTTCTTCCAAATCGTCATCTAGACCAATAGAGAACATGTGAATATTTCTATTTAATTCATAATCAACCGAACCATATATAGCGGTTTTTTCTAATTCATGTGCAAAATTATATAATCGAACATCGATATTCAATGCCTTGAGATAAAGATCCATAGTAGTTTTGGAATTCAAAAAACTGGGTCTTATTTTTTCTGGAATAGACAAATCGTAAACATATACATAAAGAGGCCATCCACGGGTTGGATGGAATTCCAACCCTTTTTGTCCACATGTACGTGTGCCACGACCGATTACTTGTTTTTGATCTGCTGGGTTAACCGATGGTTCATATATATGTATATATTTTATATCAAATAGATCAATCCCTTCTTTGAACCCACTGTCCATTACAATAATACGTGCCAAGTCACCGTATGTATTTGTAGGACGTTCATTGAAATTCTTTAAAATAGATTTTTTCATTACAGTTGTAATTGGTTGATCATAAACAGATACAGATGACAATAAATAAAAATTGTTTCCCTTTGATTTCATTAATTCATCATTTGAGAACAAATCTATTTTATCATATTTTTTATTGGATTTTGGATTTTGGTTTTGTTTAGATGAATAACCTAGTTTCATTCCATTTGCCATCAACGCCCCTGCTATCAATTTAGCACCATACGTACCCGATTTCAAATCTGAAAAAATGAAATGTTTGAATTTTTTCCCGTATTTCTGCATGTCTTTTTTATCTAATTTTTCGATTTTATCCAATAAAACATGTAACTTTGGCGAATGATCATGTATATCATCCAATAATTTTTCTGGTGAAAATTCAGGATTATCAAACTTATATTGATTATTACCAGTACTCCAATTAGACCTTTTTCTTACACATATAGGATCATATGATATAATACCGTCTTCTTTTATAAGTTTTTCTAAATCTTCTAATGAGAACTGACCTTCAAATGTTTTAGTATATTCATCTTCTGATTCAATATCAGAGTCAGTAGATTCAGAATTATTATCACTTTCAGTATCACTATTCGACATAAATTATAAAAATAAATATAATATATAAGTATAAATTAATCATGGAAGAAAATAATAAACAAAATGAAATAGATAAATTGACTCTTGAATTATTTATGAATAAAAATAATTATAAAAAGTATCTAGAAAAAACTGACCCCAAAAGATATTCAGATATGCAATTACATAATATGGAAATTCAAAAATATAGAGGAACAATTTTAACAATGACTGATGATTTATTAGAAAACCCAAACTTACAAATAACCACCGAAATCAATGAAATATTTGATGCGTATACAAAAATAATTATTAGATATTTGAAACATAAAGAAATAGAGAACAATTTAGAAACATGTGAAGAAGATGATGTTATGTTTGGAACGATAGATGAAAATATTCAAACGTCATCAAGTGATATGAAATCATATTGGAGTGGAGAACAAGTAGTAAAAAAATCCGTAAAAGATATATCAAAATTCGGTGTAGACATGTTTCTAATAAATAACAAAAAAATATGATTATTTTATAGATATATTATATATGAAAAATTATAATAAAAAATATAACAAAAAACACAATAAAACAAAGAAATACAATAAAAATAAAACAAAAAAATACAATAAAACAAAAAAAATTATAAAAATGAATTGTAGTCCAGCAGTAAATAATAAAATACCCATAAAAGATAGTTGTTTTACACCGGATGTTTTGAATCTAATAAAGAATACATATAATGAATATCATCCTTCATTCAAAATAACAAAAACTAATCCGATAGATATATGGCATGAATTAAAACAACGTTTATCAACATGTAAAAAAGAAGATTGCTGGTTAAATGAATTGAAAGATGATAATATTAAAAATAAACTATTGGAATATTTATTTGCACCTTATCAGCCGAAAGAATGGAAGAAAAATCGTAGTGCATGGTTATCTAATTTTGATATATCCAATGTTCTCCGTCAATATGAAAAATCACATAAAAACTTCAAAATAATAGGTCCTACACCAATCGATTTTGATTCGCGTCCAGCTGATATGAATGGGCAGTGTGTTTGGGAAGATTTATGTGGGTTTTCACTAACTAGGTTTATGAAAAAATATACAGGAAAAACAAAAATAGGAATTGTGTTTAATTTAGACAGACATGACCAAGGTGGTTCTCATTGGGTATCTATGTTTGTTGATTTAGAAGATAAATTTGTATTTTATTTCGATAGTGCAGGTGATGAAATAAAACCCGAAATTAGTAGTTTAGCCAATAATATAATAAAACAGGCATCAGAATTACAACCCTCGAATGTTCTCGAATTTCATCAAAATTATCCAGTAGAACATCAAATGGGAAATAATGAATGTGGTATGTATTCGTTATTTTTCATAGTTACAATGTTGACAAATAAAATAGATGAACCCTATAAAAAATTTAATAATTATAAAGATAAAATCGAATTTTTTAAAAAAGAGCGAATAACGGATACATATATGAATAAATATAGAAATATATTTTTTAACATCAAATAATATATCTATATATTTTAGAATATAATGGATGATATAGAATTAAAATTAAAAATATATCCTTTTATTGGTAAAACTAAAAATAGAAATGAAAATTATGTAGGAGATATTAAAGCTGTTATAAATAGTAAAAGTTTACCATTTACTTATTTTGATCAAGTAGATCATATGATGTATAATTTATTTGGGTATGTAAGAGATAGAGATAATCCGAAAAAATATTTCAATAATAAACCTTATGAATTAAAATATAGTCCTCCAGATAATCTAAAATTAGGTGGTAAATCCCGTAAAACTATCAAAAAAATGAAAAAAAATAAAAAAAACAAAAGGAAAACAAATAAAAGAAAAACCTACAAAAGATAAACAATCTACAAAAGATAAACAAAATACAATAATATAAATACTTTCATATATTATTGTATAAATGGCATTATATGTTAACCCTGAGAATCAAAAATTATTATGGAACATAATAAATAAACATCCAAAGATAATAGAATATTTTTCGAATAGACCGTCTGAAAATCAATCATATTGGTTTCAATCATGTATAGGATACATATATGAAAATATAAAATATGAGAACTTGACAATTGACAAATTACAACACTGTAACAAAGAAACATTAAAGTATATGTTATCTACTATAAAAGAACCGTCTATTGATAATGATTTACGTAATGATATACAATATAGTAGAACAAACGTAGAACAAAATTTGTCAAAAAGTGATTTATTAAACAAAAACTTTGCTATTCGTCAAAAAGAATACGAGGATATGAATGAAAAAAAAGTACCAGATAGTATTGATTTTCGAGATAAAATAGATGATGAACCTATTTCTAATATGGACGAAGTTCTGAGAACTCATTTACAGATGCGTGAAAATGAATTGAAACAATATGCACCTTTGCCAGTAGTTCCTGAAAATAAAAACAACATTGTTCTTGATATTGAAGACTCAAAAATGAAAAAATCCGTTTCATGGGAAGATAGTGAAATAGAAATATTAAAAAAACAAATACGCGATCTTTTTAAAAAAATGGATAAAATGCAAGAAGAAATTGATGTTCTCAATTATAAAAAAAATATTGAACAAGAAGAAATAAAAGAAAATCAATATAAAAATATAAACCATAATACTACAAATGGATCTATTTGATCATACATTATTTATTAATTTGGAACATCGTACAGATAGGTTAGAACATGCGCTAGCTGAATTCGATAAATTAGGAATAAAGGCAGAGCGCGTAAATGCTGTTAAAATGAAAAACGGTGCTATTGGATGTACTATGAGTCATATTAAATGTATAGAACTAGCAAAAAGTCGTCATTGGGAACAAGTTTTTATATGTGAAGATGACATTACGTTTTTGAATCCAGAATTACTAAAACAAAATATTGAATCGTTTTATAATAACGACGATATTCTTTGGGATGTTCTTATAATAGGTGGTAATAATGTGCCACCGTATCAACAATTATATGAATATGCTGCGAGAATTTTTCAAAATCAAACTACTACAGGATATATTGTAAAAAACCAATATTATGACACTCTTTTAACAAATTTTAAAGAAAGTGCAGCTAATTTGTTGCGAAATCCTTATAATAAATTTGAATACGCATTAGATAAATATTGGAATCGATTACAAATGCAAGACTTTTGGTATATGATTATTCCACCAACAGTAATTCAATACGAAAACTATAGTGATATAGAATGTGAAACTACAAATTATGATTTTTTGATGTTAGATATGGATAAACAATGGTACATTGATCGTATGAGAATGGTAAAGGAAAATAAATAATTTATATATTGAAAATATTACGGCAGCAATTTTCAAAAATTGTATTTTCTTCTTCAAGAGTTACTATATTATATATTTCAATATTATCTGAATTGCTTTTGTATATATTATTTGAAACAAAACAATTTCCACATATCAAAATCACAATTATTTTATATTTCAATTTTGGGTATTTTCTTGAAATAATTGTATTTAATTGTTCAGCATCATGAATGTCATTTGTAATAGTAGAATATTTACAATTATGTTCATAATGATGACGACGAGCATGTCCTTTTCTACAAAATACAATATCTTCGTTACTAGTTTCTAGTATATTAATCAATCGTTCATATCTTCTAACGTATTTTTCTTTATCTTCATCAATATTATTATAGAAATCGTGATGAAAATATATATCAAATTCGTTTATTTTGTTATTTAATGGGTCTGTGAAATTATTGAAATTATCATCTATACATTTAGAAACCCCGTTGTATGTAACTGTCCAATCAAATGGAAATGAAAATTTTCGTAAATTATGTTTTTTACAAAACTCAGCCATTCCACAATCAACACCTATTGGTACAATTATCATTTCTATATAAAGTGATAATAAAAATTAGTTAGTACCCCAATCTCATAAAATTGCCCAATACTGTTTTATTTTTTTGTTCATATTCCATCGATTTCAATTTTGCAGCATGTTCTTTTTTCATGATTGTCTCACGATATTGGCGTTCTTGTTCTGACAACAACAATTCTGCTTGTTCTTTTTCTAAAGGTGTCATGGATACTTTACTTCGTTCTCTAACATAGTGATCTACTGATGAAAATTGTGGTACTTTTTGATAATCGATTTCACTTACTGCAAAAATGGTTTGATCTTTATGTACTTTACGTAAATCATCAAATTTCAATTTACTGAAAACATCACATGCAACATATTGATCATTATCTTCTTCATCGTAATAACCAGTACCACAATGTGCATTCATAGATTCGACGCCTCGATATTTAGATAATACAGTGTTGGAGTTTTCTTCTTTGAAACGTTGGAATACTTGATCAATATTTTTAGAATTTACATTTTCAGGAACTTTATATATATTTTCGTCTTTTGTAAACCAATCATTTTTAGCAACATCTGGTTTTGATGACATATTTTCTTCAAATAATTGATTGAATCTCTGTTGAAATTCATTTGTAGGCATTTCATTGATTGTATTTCGAATTTTATTAGAGCTAGTCTTATCATAACCACTTGGATTTACATTTTGATATTTAATTTCTTCTTTAGGAATTGGACGATTTTGTTTTGTTTGATTTTCATAAAATTGTACAATAATATCAAATGCTTTTTTATAAAAAAGAAAATAATCAGGACTTAGATTCGATTTATCAGGATGTGTCATTAGAACGATTTTTTTTGCTCGTTTCAGATCCTCGATATTTATATCATATGAAAGACCAAATAAGTCTAATATTTCATTCAATTTATACATATGAATGTTCAAATTATGTGTTTTTATAGGCGTTGTCATTATAATGATATATCAATATATTTTTTATATTTTATCATAAACAAAATATAAAAATTGAATATATTAATATATATAGAATGCTTCCAATAATAACAGTAATCAAAGACCGAAACCATTTGTTTGAAATACTTCAAACAAATCCAGGTGCTGTTGTTATCAAGTTTGGTGCAACTTGGTGTGGGCCATGCAAAATAATCGAGGACCAGGTTCATACTTTAATGAATATGATGCCTAATAATGTACAAAGTATAATTGTAGATGTAGATGAATGTGTGGATTTATATAGTTTCTTAAAAAGTAAAAAAATGGTAAATGGTATCCCAGTAATATTAGTGTACTATAAAGGTAATCTAAATTACATACCAGATGATAGAGTAGTTGGAGCGGATAAAAATCAAATAAATATATTATTTAATAAAGTAGTAGATCTCGTAACTGGTAAAAAATAAAAGTATTATACATATTCTGGATCTAACAAATTATCATAAAAAGATACAACATTCCATGAACATGGTCCTAAATAATTATTGTTTATATATTTTACAGATACACTATCTTTCCAAAAGAATGATAAATCACTTTTTTCACTACTATTATCAGATACATTATCAAAAATAATAGCTTTATCAATATATCCTATTTTTGGAAAACCGATAAACTCATTATTATTTACAGTAAATATCCATCGATGATGGATGTACCCCCTATGACCCACAAATTCGGTTTTTACTGAATCACCTTCTCGAAATTTATTAGGAAAAACAAAATATGCCTCAAATTTTGATAATTCACAATGTTTACTAGGAACTGCAATATATCCTTCCTTTGATATTTTTGAAATTTGCTCACAAACATAACCTGGGTTCATTATATCTTCAAGAGTGTGAGTACAAATGCAAAAATCAAATTTACCATTTATTTTAACATATTCTAATATTTCTATCCAACCATCTGGATGAGTTATATCGAATTTGAAATGCATTATGTTATCTTTTTTGATTATGGGTTCATTGAAATCAACTAATGCATTAACTACTGATGCCGACCAGCCTTCAATAGAACCACCTATATCAACTACTGTAAAATTACCAATTTTGCGTTTTTCATTTATTAGATCAATAATATGATCCCGATTACCATCGCTTATTTTTACGTTATAAATCATTTATAATAATATTATTATTATTATTATATAACTTTTTTTATTATTTATTATTTTTTATTTTTTATTTTTTTATTTTTCGTTTTGTATTTCTACTTTTCTTTTTGTTCCGTTTTGTTTTTCCACCAATTGCGTTTTTTTGTTCTAAATTTTTAGGAGCAACAGGCAGTTCTTGAGATTGTTCTTTTTCTACATTGGAAACAGGTTCTGTAGGAGCAGTAGGCACTTCTTCTTTTTCTAAATTATTATTATTACTAGGTTCATTGGGTTTGTTTTCAATTGGTGTTTTTGAAAAAACATCGGGTAACATAGATGTCGCACTTTTATCGTTAGAATTATTATCAGATGTTTTATCTAAAAATGTAGCATATGCTAAAACTAATGAAGTTATGCCAATAAAAGCATATGCTAATACAGGAATACGTTCTTGATTCATTATAATATTATTTATATTATAATGATATTTTTATATATTACCAATCATTCATTAAATTATTTGCATTTATATTTGGCACATATTTTGTTTCTAAATCGTAATTATATTGTTGAATAATATCTAATTTATTATTTTCAGACACTGTATTACTTTCAATAACCTTTAATATTTCTAATATTCGGAAATATCGTGAAATATTATAAATAGATGAAATATTATAATCACTATCATTATACCGTAAATCATAACCAGAATATTTTTTCAACATTTTTGGATGAGAAATATAGTTTATTGTTTCTAAATTATTAGTATTATTATAAATATCAATAGAATCTGGCAATGGGTATGATGCTAACATAGAACTTAGTTTATTTTTTATAATGCCTTTATTATTAAAAATGAAACTAAAAAAAAAAGTTTGCCAAAACATATATTTTATATAATATTATATTTTTATACTTTTTAATTTACTAATATTCATATTTTCTTAAACGAGCCTCAATACATTTATCCGTCCATTTTTGTTTTATTTCTTGAGAAACTGTACAACGCATAAGTCGTTCAAATTGTTCTGGATTATCGAAAAATAAAACATGTCCTTCATCGTTCTTTAATTGCCCAGTAGCCATACCAACTTTGAAGTAGAATTCTTCATCTTTGCTACCAACTAAGTGTTTAGTCATCTTAGAACCAGTTATAGCATCACGTATAGGTTTTCCTGGTGTAGTAGGTGTTGAATAAAATTCGATTTCGATCTTTTTGTGACCATATGGTATTTTGATATTATGATATCCTTTATCTTGATTCTTAATATCGTCTTTTTTTGATTTTTTACGATTTGAGTTGACAGTAGTAAATGACATTGATTCACTAAAATCATCTGATAAACCTACGTTTTGGTAATCATCGAAATCATTATTACTTGGATGGAAGGTGTCGTCTTCATATTGCATTTTATTTAAAAGTTGTTTAGATAATAGATTATCTTTTAAGATTTTATATATTAATAATGGTTATTTGTTTAAATCAATTTTTTATAAAATAAATTTATCAAACTTGTATAAACACTATTATATATATGACATATATATAGATGTCATTTAAACACGAAATATTAAGGAAATATATTATTGATAAATTTTTGGATGAACAAATTTCTATAGAAAATAACTCAAAAAATGTTAGTGAGTTGGATAGTTTTACAGAAATGCATGTAATAGAAAATTCTATCACTGAAGAAAAACCCGAACAAAAAAATGATTACAAATATTTAGACAACGATATTTTATCAAAAGAATTTTGTTTGGACAGAGAACATGATATTTTAGAAATGAAAAGATACATGATCTCATTGTGTTTTTTTAATATTAATGAAGAACTAAAAACGCCTTTTTTAGAATTTTTATTTGATAATCAAACAGGTGAATTTTCATTTCCAAAAAAAGAATTACAAATGGATGTTCTTGCTAATTTGTATAAAAAAGAAAACGAAATGAAAATAAATATAGAAAATACTACACCATTTCAAAAAATGAATTCTCTTACAAGTGAAGATTATGATGATGAAACCGAAATCGAAACTATGTGTGATGAAGTTGAAATGGAATTTTTTGAACAATGTTCGAAATTTGCACAAGAGATTGTATTTTTAACAGATGATGTATTGAAACAGCGATATTTAGGATTTATTGAAAAAGATGACATATTTTATGTTGTTTTTGATGTAACTAATATTACTATTTTAGAGAACATTCATAATAATAATAAAAATGGGTATTTTTTTGGTATTATAGATGAGATAATAAATCGAAAAAAAATATTCGAAACGCCTATTGATCAAAAAATATTAGACATGTTTGAAAGTTCTCCACTTTTAAAAAATATTTATGATTATAATAATAAAGAAGTTAATGTACCTAAATTGGTGTATTTATGTGTAGATGAAAACTTCGATAATGAACATGAGTCAAATAGTGAAAATAACAACAATACAGTTATTGAAGAAAAACCAATTATTATAGAAACAAATAATAATTATTTACACGAAAAATCGGATATAGTTCAGACAAAATCACCATTTGTAGAAAACAAACTAGAAACTAAAGTGGAAACTAAGGAAAATGAAGTATCAGATACTACAGAAGTAATAGAAAATAAACCTATAAAACAAGACAATGAACTAGAAGTATCGGATACTATAGAAGCATTAGAAAACAAACCTATAAAACAAAAAGGAGGATCTACATATAAAAATTTGTATTATGAAACTGACGATACAGTCAAATCACAATCACCTATATTATCGGTTATAAATCCAAAAATAAATCATCCATTATTTGATAATGTATATTTATTTACATCAGAACCATTTATAAAAAGTTCTCAAAAAGGTCTTACACAAGAAATATTAAGCTCTGTTGTAAATAATACAACTGCTACAGATGAAATAAATAAAATGAAACGTTATGCATTAGAAATAGATTCTGTAAAATATTATAAAGATGTAGATGTTGAAACTTTAATTGAAAAAAATGAAATAATAAGCCCAAATTATGATGTTTATTGTTTTTACGAAGATAACCGTGAGTACTGGGCAGTAAAATCTAATAATAATTTTACAGAAATATAGTATTCATATATATATAATTATTATATATGAATTTTACAAGATACAATGATCATACGTTTTCATCAGGATAATAACTTAACAAAAATCTCATCAAAACATCTTCTTCAACTTCGCCCTTCAAATTATCGTTAATTTCATCTGGTAATGGCTTTCGTTGATAAAAAGTTTCAAATTTTTCGACGTATTCTAGGATGGTTTTTATTTTTTCTTTGTAAATGTTCTCATGTTCTTCTACTTTTTTGATTGATAATTCAAATTCTTCGTTTTGTTTCATAATCTGTTCTTGTTCAAACAAATCCTTTTTTTTGATGAAGTCATCCTTTTCTCTCAAAATATTTTCTTTTAATTTCAAAATACTATCTTTTTCGTACAACTTTTCTTGTTGTTGACGTATGAATTCATCTCTTGTTTTTATTTCGTCTTCAGCATTGATCAAGTCAATGTCCTTTGTATTATTTTGTTTATCTAGTTCTAAATACCAGTGATGTCGAGTTTCATTTGCACTTATTATTATGTCACAAATGTCAGGTTTTTTCAATTTTTCAAAACGTTCTCTTTCTGCACTTCCCGGTTTACCTTGGAATTTGAAATTAAATTCTTTGATAATATCATCATTTATTATTGGACTGGTTTCCATCAAACGATCAAATTCTTGTCTACATAATTTCAAAAAATGTCCTGCGTCCATACGTTCTTCAGGTCGTTTTGCTAACTCAATACGTATATTACGGGCGAATTTATCCCATGAAATAGAAGATACACGATGAGCTTCGTTCAATTCTGATATTTTCAAATATTGTTGTACAGTTGTCAAAATACCAATAAAAATATTGATAGCACCTATTGCCATAGGAGAAAATGTTTGATATTCAAGAGGAAGACTCGTTTGTGCAAATGATGCTGTACCACTAATTGTTGATAAAACGATAGCAGGGATAGTAAACCAAGCATTTCGTTGTGAATATTTTTGATGAGAACGTGCGTTCAACCATTTGTAACATTGTGCAACATCACACCATTCAACCATAATCAATTCATTTTCTGGTGACCATTCAACTGGTCTAGTAGATGATCCAGTACTACTAGAATTGTCACTATTGTCTACAACTGGTTTTGTTGATTTAATTTCTAAAGAATCAATATTATTTTCTGTTTTTTTTTCATTTTCTTTACTAGGCATCTTTTGAAATATATATAATATCAATATAAATTAGAACGAATACAAATAATAATTGTATTATTTGTATTTACAGTTTGTGTTATTTATTCAGATGTTTCAACTGTTTCAATGGTTTCAACTGTTTCATTTTGTGGCGGCGGGTTTATTTCACTAGTCATTCCTTCAAAAGCATCAATATTTTCGGGTTGAGAACTTTCTGTTTGAACAACTGGATTTTCTACAATATTCGATGTTTCTTCAACATTATCATTGACTTTATTCGATTCATCTATTTCAATAAGTGGTTCTACTTCGATTGTTTTTGTTTCTTTTTTAATTGTTTCTAAAAATTCTACATCTTCTAAAATAGGATCGATTTTAACGTCTTCACCAATAATATAAAAACGATTCAATTTATCTTCATCACCAATGTCATCAATGGAAAATGTACGATTAATATTGATATTTTCTTCAATTTCTGTATAAAATTCTTGCATTCTCAGATAAAGTCGGTTCAATTGTTTTCTCTCTGAAATATGGAAAAAAGACACATAGTTTATATAAAGTCCGACTTGTTCTCTCAATAGACGATTTTCATATTCTAAAGTATTCAAAAAATTAGAAATAGAGAACCCAATTTTATGATTATCATTATAATGTTCTATAGTATCGTTTTTATCAAGTGTTTGACCATATAATTGATTTATCAAAAACAGAATATTATTATGTATCTCTTTGATATCTTCTAATTTATATTCTTGAAAAGGTTCTAAATCTTTATATGCTGGGTATGATTTCAGTTCTAATTCGGCTACATTCATATCCGCGCGATTATCTTTGATATGTGTAATAATCAAATTATATAATTTATAATAATCACAATACATTCTATTATTCATAAGTGCACGATAACGATCAATATGTTCCATTTCCATAGCAAATGTTTTATATTGAAAATAGAATGAATCAAGACAGAATAAAAAAATTTTTTTATTATTAGTTTTAATCAACTCATTATAAATAAGTTTCAATTGTGAAAGTTTATCAGAAACTAACATTTTAACCTTGGCTATTTCTTTTTTCAAAGTAATAATGTTCTCAAAATTATTACGGAGTTTTTCGATTTGAAAAGCATGATTATGGCTCATTTACAAAATATAATAATATATATTATTAAATATTTTTTATTAACAACAAATACTATATATTTCTCTTTGTAAATTTTCATATTCTTCCTCTAAAGTTTCCCTATCAAATGCGTCATCATACGATATGTTTTCAGTTGAGGAATATTCTAGGATTTCAATGTTTTTTTTTCTCATGTTTATAGGTATATGTTTTTTTAATTCCCAATAATTATTGGTTTTATTATCATAATTGAATTCATATACGTTCTCATACAAAATTTTATAATAAATATAATTTGCAAAGTCAGTATCATATAGATCTATACTCATGAATGCGAAATAATAAGGCTTCTTATTTTCATTTATTTTGTAATGCATATCGATATATGTTATCAACCCAATACCATAATTATGGAATATTTCAATGATATCATTTTGTTTTATTTTACCTAAAATTCTTGGTATGTAAATATTGATAGATTTTGACATTTTATATATTTATTATTGTTTTTATTTACATATTTGTATTCAATTTTTTTGATGAATTTCTAATTTGTTTATAAGCGTCAGTCATATAATTTATTTGACACCAATCTCTACAGAAATATAGTTTATACGAGTATATACATGATGATAACAATTCATTAATTTCACATAAATGTTCTCCACAGTTCGAACATTTGTAAATAATTTCAGTGTAAGTCTCTAATAATTCATTCAATACTAGTTTCATATTAGGTCTATGTTCTACATTGAAACTGTATATATAATCTTGAATATCTTTAGGTAATATATGAATATCCATTTGAATGATACAGTTAATTTTCAAACTATTATAATAGATAGTAATAAATCAATTTTTTACTATTTATTTCATAAATAAATAGTAAAAAATGAAAACAAAAAAATTGAAAACAAAAATTGAATACAAAATAAGTAATAAATTGATCTATAATAATTATAATTAAAATGTCTAACTTTACTGAAAACGCTTTTATTGAAAACGCTTTTATTGAATTTCATAATTTAAATGGTGAATTACCATTTCCAGTCGTATCTGAAACCGAGGATTTCGGTATTTTACGTATCAAAATGAAAAAAACAGAAATAACAAAAAAACCACTTTTTATATTATTTACAATCGATAAAACCGCTTCTATGGAAGAAAACGTAAAAAATAACACAAAAATAAATTATTTAAAGCAAACATTCAAAAATATGTTGAAACATTTGTCAAAACAAGAAATTGAAATATATGTACGTGTACATTCATTCAATACTGAAGTTGATGTCGATATAGAAAATGTACAAATAACAAAAGAAAACGTATCAGAATTATGTGACAAAATAATGAATATTCAAGCAGAAAGTTGTACAAATATTGAACTTGCATTAGAAACTGCAAAGAAAACGCTTGATGATTATTTACAAATGAATCCAGAACATGAAATAGCTCATATTTTCATGACAGATGGTTATCCTACAATAGGTGAAGCAAACAACGAAAAATTATCAAAAATAGTAGATAATCGAATTACTAACATTTTTGTAGGATATGGTTTCGATCATAATGTATTCTTAATGAAGATGTTGAGTAAACATTCTAAAGCTGATTATCAGTTTGTAGATGATATGGAAAACACTGGTTTGGTATATGGTGAATCAGTACATCAATTATTGTATCCAGCATTGAAAGATGTAGAAATCCATGCCGATGATGGACTTATTTATGATTGGGAAACAAATGAATGGAAAGATAAAATATATGTAAATGTCTTAGTAGGTGAAACCGAAAAATTATATCAAGTCAAGAAAAACAAAAACGAGAGAATTGAAATAGATATATATGGTAAACCCGATGGCTTTCTTGAAACAAAATTACAAGAAACAGTTGAAGAAATACCTGATTTGATTGATTTAGATACTAAACAAATAGCAGAAATAGATTTGACAAAATATATATATCGTCAAAAAATACAGGAATTAATGTATGCAGCTAATGAAAAAAATAATTACAATTCTTTGAACGATTTGAAAATAATATTGAAAGATGTATTCAAAAAAATGCGTACATATATGCGTGAAAATAATCTCTTGGATGATCCTTTTATGAAATTACTTTGTGATGACATAAGTATAACTTATCAGAATACAGGTCATATGAATGGTTTACTATTTACTTACAATCGACAAATTTCACAAGGCAGACAGAGATCCTATAATGCTAGATCAATGTCTAATAATGATAATGAATTGTTGAGACGTAAGATTCATCGATTTCAATACAATGTACCTATACTGAAAAGATCAATTGCTGCTAATTTTAGTACGGATGAATTTGATAACGATGAACCGTTTGATCACGAAAAATTTTCAATTTGCAATGATGATTTCATTCGTATTGATAGTTTTAATTGTAATACTGACAATTATACAATTAATGATGAAGATGATTTGGATAATTATTTGGTATCAAACGATGTAACATCATGTTATTCAACCCCAAGTGTTTTAAATACAATGCGTAGTTTTAGTCAAAATATTTAGACCGGCGAAGATCTCAAAACTTCAATTGTATAAATATTAATAATATAAGTTTTTAGTATAAATAAATACAATATTTTTTTATTGATTAAGTATCAAAACTATATAAATAAAATATATCATATTTATAAAAATATGAGTACTCAAGAAGTTCCAAGTAATTTTAAATCCATCATCAATGATTTTACGAGAGATTTGACAACTACTTTTCCAGAATATTCTTATTTATGGTCGAAATGGTCTGGAGAAATATCTGATGATGATACACGAGAACTATTTGGGTATATATTAACAATATATCCTACACGTTTTTTTGATATATTATATGAAAACGATACTATTTTCAAAATTGATGATGAAACAGATGTTAGTTTTTTACCAAATGTAAATTTTCGTTTATTATATAATTGTGAAGATATTACTGAAAATACCAAAAAATCCATATGGAAGTACTTACAGTTAATATTATTTAGTATTGTTGGTGCAATAAAAGATAAAACAAATTTCGGTGATACTAGTAATATATTTGAAGGTATAAATGAAAATGAGTTACAAGACAAATTAGCAGAAACAATGAATAATATGACAGATTTTTTTAAAAATTTAGAAGAAAGCTTTGAAAAGGCAACTGGTGACGACACTGAAGTTCCTAATTTAGTAGATCCAGATATTGAAATGCCGAATATGGAAAAAATGCAAAAAGATATGGAAAATGCGTTTGAAAATATTTTCAAAAATATGGAATCAACTGATCAAACTGATGGTGATTCCGATACAAAAAGTTCTTTTCCCAAAATGAGTGGATTACCAGACATAAAAAACATTCATGAACATTTGAAAACTTTATTTGAAGGTAAGATAGGTAAATTAGCGAAAGAAATGGCCGAAGAAATAAGTGAAGAATTTAGTTCAGAACTAGGTGAAGGATCTGAAAATATCAAAAATACACAAGACGCTATAAAACATTTGATGAAAGATCCGACAAAACTCATGGGATTAATGAAAAAGGTAGGAAATAAATTAGATTCAAAAATGGAAAGTGGGGAGATATCACGTGATGAATTGATGAAAGAGGCACAAGGATTATTAGGAAAAATGAAAGATATGGGAGGAGGAGATGATTTGAGTAAAATGTTCAAGGAAATGGCGAAAAAGATGGGAATGGGCAATAACGTTAGAATAAATAAGAATGCTTTGAACAAGATTACAAAGATGGAAGAGACACGTGAAAAAATGAAGAGTCGCGCGTTACAAAGAAAGATGAAAGAAAATGCGGACTTTGAAAAAAAGAAAGAAGAAATTAGAAAACGAGTAGAAGAACAACAGAAATTAACATCTAATTTTTCATTGAATCCAACAAATGCAACGAATGAATTTGTATTTCGTTTAGAAGGAGAAGATAAACAGGAAAAATCATTTATTCATCCAGATTTAATAAAGGAGATGCAAGAACAAGAAAATAATAATGGAAATAACAATGGAGGAAACAAAAAGAAAAAGAAGAAAACAAAAAAATAAATCTATATATTAATATATATGGGAATTACAAAATACATCAATTTCAAAATATTCTTTTTAAGTTTAGTATTTGGTTTGTTTGCAGTTTATATGACAATGCCGGATAATAGAAAAATATTAGTATATCCAACACCTGAAAATGTGAGTTTATTACAATACAAAGATAAAACAGATACATGTTTTTCATTTAAACAAACCGAGGTTACATGCCCAAAAGACGAAAATGAAATATCAAAAATACCACTTCAAAATTAATAAATATCTTTATATAATATAAAAACAATACCAAAATGAATTTTCAAAGATTATTGAATACTGAATATGGAAGAAATATTATTTCAATATTTTTAGGTTTAGGTCTAGCAAGTCTATTTAGAAAAGTATGTACTGATAAAAATTGTATTATATTTAATGGTCCAATAATTGGGGATGTAGAAGGCAAAACATATAAATATGGTGATAAATGTTATAAATATTCAGTAAATGCAGATAAATGTGATTCTACAAAAAGAATTGTAGGTGTTGTAGAACCAGATTATATTAAAAATAACTTATTCAACCAATAAATGGATATGATAAATAAAAAATTCGTCAAACTATACAATATTTAGAAGTTTACTATTGTATAGTTAATATGGAAAGTATAACTAGAATATCTGATCTCCCTTTAGATAATAATATGCAATATTCATCAACACCCCCTAATATAATGCAACCACAACAAACAAAAAAAGTATCATTTGAAGAAAGTCAAGGTCAAAATTATATTCCTATCAATGTTCATCCAAATCCATATGGTATTTCAGCGCAAAATCCAATTATGCCACCTCCAAAGCAACCAAACGTTTCACAGAATCAACATATCTTATCACAAACTTATATTCCTCCACCACCACAATCACAATTTTTATCTGAAGAACAACAAATGGAATTACAACAATTATCACATCAACGTATTCCATCAAGAGATATTCATCAAGATACTACTATGTATCAACAAGATGTACAAATAAAGCCTAATTATATTCCAAAATCAAATATATCAAGTGATTATGTTCGCGATAGTGAAGACATGACAGAGAAAAACTATAAAGAATATCAACAAAAGAAGAAAGAAAAAAATCAATTGGATAATATCCTAACCGAATTTCAAATCCCTATTTTTGTTGGTATTTTATTTTTCTTTTTCCAATTACCGATTATTAATAAGATGATATTTAAAAAATTTAGTTTTTTATCTTTACATGATGCTGATGGAAATTTTAATATTTATGGATTATTATTAAAAAGTATATTATTTGGTGGAATTTATTATTCAGTTTTTAAAGCAATAAATTTCATGTTAGATCTATGATTTTTACATATTTTTTATAGTTTTATTACGTTTTTCTCGAAATAGTTTCATAAAATTCGATTTAAAAGATAATTTTTTATTGGTTTTACGTTTTTTATTTACAGTATTTTTTGTTTTCAATAAAGTGTCATATTTGGTTTCTTCAGATTCTTTGCTACTATTTTGTTTACTTTCTTCTTTCGTTTTAGTATCAATTATATCTGCCTTTTTTTTGTAATTATTTATGATTGATTTTGAATAATTACTACGATTATGAATTCTATCTGGTATATATTTTAAAAACCACATTTCATAATCTCTACTATTGCGATTATTACTTAGTTCTTTATATTTTTCTGCTTTTTCAGAACGTATAGCGTCTAATGTTGGTTGTTTACCATAACAATCTATACTAAAACGTTTTAATATACCACGTTGTTCAATGCGATTCTTTTGCTGTATTTCAAATAAAAACTTTGCTGTACATCCTAATTTATCTATATTATAATATGGCATATCTGCATATAAAAAAACCAAATAAAAAGATAAAATTGTATCAATAGATGCGATATTTATTTCTTTATTCCCAATTATAATTTTATTATAATTATGACATGCAATTGGTTTATAAATAAATACTAAAGGGATGTTATCTACCAATACTTCAATGTGTTCTGGTAGTAACTCACCAATAGCGGAATGATTTATTGTTTTAATTTTGTTTATATTATGTCTTTCTAGTTGTTCCTTCAATATCAATGCACATCTTTCAGGATTATCAGATATAACATCAAAATTGGAAGTTTTTTGATTATGTTCTTTTTTGTATGTTTGATTTGAATATAAACTAACAGCATAAGTACCAAAAAATATAACACCTTGATCAATGAGATTATCTCTGGTAATAAAATATATATTATCTTTATGAATAACATTTGTATCTAATTTTTCACATTTGTTACTTATTTTAATAGGATAATGTTCATTCAATAAATTCAAACGCTTTAATACTTTTTCCCATCTTGATATATCACCTTTGGGTCTAGATAATTCTAAATACATGGACATTCTTAAAAAATCAGGTGGAGCATAATGTATACCTGCTATCAAAATCGAATCTTTATGTATTGCATCATATAACTCTTTATGCATATATGTTATGTCTGCTATAGCTATAAAATTAACAAAAACTTTAAACGTTCCCATATGAACACCTGCTTTTGCTTCTACATCTTTGTATCCAGCAGCATAATAAATATCCGCTAGTTCTTTTGCATCGTCTAAAGCATTCGCAGAATAAAAATCGTAATCTGGTAATTCTACATCTTTATTATAAAATTGCGCATATTTTGGTAAAATATTATTGATTGCTGTACCACCATAGCATACTAATTTTTTATAAATAATAAACTCTTCAACAATAAGAACTATTTTTTGTATTTCAGGACTTTCTACTATTTTCTGTCCTTGTATTTGTTCTGATTCTTCTGCTGCTTTCCTCAGAATGGCTAATTCACATTCTTCATAGCTCATATTATTATTACAATTTTTATTATGAAATCTATTTTTAATTTTATTTTTATAATGCATATATATTTATCAAATAAAATAAATATATAGATTATTGATTTTTCTTTTTAAAATATATTATTGCTACACTCAGTGGAACTGTACCGCCATTAGTATCATTAAAGAATTCTTCGTATTTATATAAACCTTCATCTTTTTGATAAAATTTGAATGGTACAATTTGACAACCATAATCCATTATAAATTGTTGAATTTCAGGATTAGGTGCATTTTCTGGAATTGTATCTGGTAAAACAAGATTCATATTTTCAACATTTGTATTCAAATTATTATCTTTTATCATCAATTTTACATTTTTTTGATTTAATACATTTATATATCGATTTAAAACCATGTTTTCACTGCCACTTTCAATATTAGTATAGTTTTTCAAATTATAACATGTTTTATCATCTTGATTACAATTAGTATAATCTTTATATTTATAATTAACGGTTTTATCAATACATAAAACTATTTTTCCCATTAGGTCTTTCATAGGTGTGTTTTTGGTTATTTTACCAGTATATAGTTTATTTTTGATAGTATAATCTACCGATGAAGCAACTGCTTTATAAACTTTATCATTATTTGATTTTATACGTAAATTGATAAAAAGCGGATCTTTGTTATTAGGCGCATTTTGTGTAGAAAAACAGTTAGAAATAAGCGCGGATAATACATTATCTAATAAAATACTATTTTCACAATCCATTGATACAAAATTAGCGTCAGTACTGTATGCTACTTGAGGACTGAAAATTCTACTTTCAGGATTTTCAATATAAAATACTTCAAAATCGAAAAATCGACAACCTCTTGATAATTGATAAATAAGCATATCAATATTTATATATTTACCAGTATATGCAGAATTATAAGAACCTTTTATACAAAAATCCATCAAGGGTAATGAATGATATGTTGTTGGTAAACTATTCATATTGATTTTTATAATTTTGTCTTTTAATTTATTTAGGTCACTATTAGCAGAATCTGGAATAATATTGAAACTAAACGGTTCAGTATTTTTTATTATTTGATTACGTTTCGTAATAAGACGCCAAAATATATAACTAAATATTATAACTATCAAAGCAATAAAAATTTTTTTATAAATGTTCATTTTATAAATAAGTATATATTATATATAAACAAATATAATAAATATATATTATAATGGCAGGAGGATTACTAAATATAATATCAGTAGGGAATAATAATGTTTTTTTAACTGGAAATCCTAGTAAAACATTTTTCAAAGTAACATATTCAAAATATAGTAATTTTGGATTACAAAAATTTAGATTAGATTATGATGGTTCAAGAGATTTACGTTTGACTGAACCATCTACATATACATTTACTGTAAAAAGATATGCAGAATTATTGATGGATACATATTTAGTAGTTACGTTACCTGATATATGGAGTCCAGTATACCCACCAACACCCGATACAAATGAACAATGGGTTCCATATGGTTTTCGATGGATAAAAGATATAGGAACACAGATGATAAGTGAAATATCTATTACTTGTGGATCATTAACAATACAAAAATATACAGGTGATTATATTTCAGCAATGGTAGACCGCGATTTTTCAGAAGAAAAAAAGAAATTATTCAATGAGATGTCTGGAAACATACCAGAATTAAATGATCCTGCAAACGCATACTCTAGAGATAATACATACCCATCTGTATGTTATACACATAACCCACTAGGTGCAGAACCATCCATACGTGGTCGCACCTTATATATTCCAATAAATACATGGTTTACGTTGAATAGTGGTTGTGCATTCCCATTAGTCGCTTTACAATACAATGAATTAGTAATATCAGTAACACTAAGACCAATACAAGAATTATTTCAAATACGTGATGTTTTTGATATTAATTATAATTTTCCATATATTCAGCCAGACTTTAATCAATCACAATTTCAAATGTATAGATTTTTACAAACACCACCTACAGCATTGTTACGTTCGACTGATTATACAAATACTGTATCTACATGGAACGCCGATGTCCATTTAATTTCTACATATTGTTTTTTATCGAAAGATGAGGCGAAGGTATTTGCATCACAAGATCAAGTATATTTAGTTAAAGATGTATTCAATTATTTCTTTGAAAATGTTACTGGATCAAATCGTATAAAAATCAATTCAAATGGTATGATTTCGAATTGGATGTTTTATTTACAACGTAATGATGTTAATTTACGTAACGAATGGAGTAATTATACCAATTGGCCATATAATAATTTACCATCTAATATTGTAATTGCACCAAGTGCTCCATTACCTGGAACAGATTTAGAATATGGTATGAGTGTAAACCCGAATTTTGGTAATATTTTTAATAGTGGTATAACAATTACTGGTGACTATCATTCTGAAAATCAAAAAGAAATTATGGAAACCATGGGTATATTATTGGATGGTGAATATCGCGAAAATGCGCAAGTAAGTGGTATTTATAATTATATTGAAAAATATACAAGAACCCGAGGTTTTGCAAAAGACGGTCTATACTGTTATAATTTCTGTTTAGATACTGATCCATTTCAATATCAACCATCAGGTGCTATCAATTTAAGTAAATTTAGAAATATACAGTTAGAAATAACGACTTATGTTCCGCCAGTTGACTCTATAAATTCAGCAGTCAATATTATTTGTGATGGTAATGGAAATCCAGTAGGTATACAAAAATCGAATTGGAGATTATATGAATATAACTATAATCTTGTATTATATGAAGAACGATATAATATTTTATCATTTATAGGTGGTAATTGTGGAATGATGTATTCAAGATAGTTTTAGTATATTGGTACAGTAGAGTATAGTATTATATTATAATATATATATAGAACAATATAATGGAAAAATTTAGTGATAATAATTTTCAAGTAATCAATATGAATTATAAATTAAAAAAAATAAAAAAGAATAAAAAGAATAAAAGGAATTATAAAAATATTGAAACTTTGGAAACTTTGGAAAACATCAATAATAGTTCAAACAATGAAACACCAAACCAAAATATCGAAGGTTTTAAAGATTCTGATTATGATGGTATTGATAATGTAAAAGATAATAAAAAAAAGGGGGGTGTTTCTCCTATTGATAAATTAACGGAATTGATAAATAAAATATATAATTCAGTTGTTAATACTAATCATGTTATTGCAAAAAAAATAGCAATGTTACTTTCAAAGAACAAGGCGACAGAAAAAGATGTTATTAAGATACGTCAATACATTGCATGGAGTGAATCAATATTAGCTGCATCATACGTAACATATAATATGTTTTTCATTATGTATTATAAAAATATTGATGGTACAGAATTAATTGATATATCACGAAAAAGAGTTGAAGAATATGAAAAAGAGTTGAATGATAAAAGATCTTTATTTATTTTTCCATTCAATATATTTTTGTATTTTTTCAAATATTCAATATATTTAACAGAAGTTATTAATAGTTATTTAACTAAAAATACTGGTAATGAAAATAAAGATGTTAATTATTCATCTAAATTTTTATTTATTTTTGTATTTCTAGTTATTTTTTTCAAATTTTCAGCTTCATTTATGAAAGATTTCTTAATCAGTGCATTAAAATTCAAGTATACAATATTTTCTGTTTTTGTACTTATTACAATTGTTTTATTATGGGGTAGTGATTTTGTTACTACATTCAAAGAAAAAATAGTAGGGTTGGGTAAAGGTGGTAGTATTTCAGATTTTTGTTTATTTTTATTGAATCGATTTATAAAATTATTAATAGTTATATTTGTTGGTGTTCCTATGAGTGTTATCATGTTTGTGTTTTATATTTATATTTATGCTTTTGGATCAATATTTTATTACAAAAAATTCAGTTTTACAAAAACATACGAAACTATAACTAGTATTAACGAATTTATAAAAAAAAGTAAAATGAAAAAAGAAGTAGAAAAAAACTCTTTTATGGAAATGCTAGGTGTAAATTATATTATGAGCATAATAGATTTTATGTATTCTAAATTAATTTTGATGGCATTTATAATAATTTATATAATTGGTTGTTTTGATTATTATAAAAATATATCATCAACGAGTGGTAATCTAAAAAAAGGTTTGATCTTTTTAAACATTTGTTTAATTTCAATTTTTGCGGCAGTAATTATTATGTTTTATATTTTAGAACAACGTAACGAAATAAAATTAGGATCAAATAGAGGATCAAATGGAGGATCAAATGGAGTATCAACCGGTGGACCAAACGTAGGACTAACCGGTGTATCAACAGGTGGACCAAATGGAGGATCAACCGGTGGACCAAACGTAGGACTAACCACTGTATCAACAGGTGGACCAAATGGAGGATCAACCAATCTATCAACAGGAGGACTAACCGGTGTATCAACAGTAGGATCAAATACTGAAAAATGTCAAATATAATAATTTCAAATACAATGATTTAAAAAAGTATTCGTATTATTAATATTATGACAAAAAACAACAATAAAAACAAAAATTTACCTATGGTGAGTGTTTGTACACCAACATTCAATCGTCGCCCTTTCATTCCTATTATGTTTGAATGTTTTCGTAATCAAGATTATCCAAAAAATCGTATTGAATGGATTATAGTTGACGACGGAACTGATAAAATAAAAGATCTAATAGAAACATCAAATATTCCCAATATTCGTTATTTTCAAATAGATAGAAAAATGAATCTTGGCGAAAAACGTAATTATATGCATAAACATGTAAAAGGTGATATTATTGTGTATATGGATGACGATGATTATTATCCACCTGAACGTATTTCACATGCAGTTGAACGTTTAGAATCAGACAAGAAAGCATTGTGTGCTGGAGCAAGTGAAATTTATATTTATTTCAAACATATTCAGCAAATGATTCAATGTGGTCCGTATGGTCCTAATCATGCAACTGCGGGAACATTTGCATTTCGCAAAGAATTATTGAATTTTACTAGGTATGAAGATCATGCTGCAGTAGCGGAAGAAAGAGCATTTTTGAAAGATTACACGATACCTTTTGTACAATTAGATCCAATGAAAGCGATTTTAGTATTTTCACATGAACATAATACATTTGATAAACGAAAAATGTTGAAAAATCCACATCCAGATTATTTCAAAGAATCTCCAAAAACTGTTGATATGTTTATTCGAAGACCTCATGAATCAAAAATAAAATCCTTTTTTATGAAAGATATTGATGCATTATTGGATTCGTATGAACCAGGACAACCTAAAATGAAACCAGATGTATTAAAACAAATAAAGGAAATAGAAGATGAGAGAGAAAAAATGATGCAAGAAGAAATGACAAAAATAAACAATCAACCAATTACGATACAACGACCTGGAGAACAACCAGTTCAATTAACCAATGTTGAAATAGTAAATATTATAAATAGTCAACAAGAACAATTAAGACAAATGCAACCAATAGTTGATAAATTGAAAGAGGCTGAAAAAATTATTAATATGTTACAAAAACAATTAATAGAAAAAACAAAAGAAACTATGGAATTGAAGTCAAAAATTAAAAAATATGATGAAAAAAATGAATCAAACCAACATGGTTTCACAAAGATACCAATAGAGATAGTTAATAATACAAAAAAGTCTGATCCTGAAATAATAGTTGATATAGATTGTACGTAAATTATAATAAATAATAATATTGATATTTATTATAAGTTTAGATACATTAGGAATAATGTCTATGATTACATTTGTAACTGCATTTTTTAATATTTATAAACATCCATCAAATTCAGATATTATAAATAATAGATTTGATAGATTCAAAGAAATAGCAATAACCGGTATACAATTATGTGTTTATACTGAGCCCGATTTTATAGAAACATTTAATGAATTAATAAAAGAATTTCCAAACATAAAATTGATGAAACCTATAAATTTGAAAAATTCAAATATAGCTACAATTTGTTCAGCAATTGATTATAGTTTACCGAATACTAGAAATCAAGAAAAAGATAATGATGACTTCATGATATTTATCAATACAAAATATGAATTATTAGAAAATACAATATCAATCAATCCTTGGAATTCTAATTATTTTGCATGGATTGATTTTAGTTTATCATATATTTTCAAGAATTTGAAAGAATCCCAAGACCAGTTAGTTTTTATATCCAGATTGAATCTAACAAAAAAATTTTTTACTATTGGTGGTTGGGAAAAAACAAAAACACCATTAGATAACTTAAACAACGAAAATGTAGTATGGCGTTTCTGTGGAGGTTTTTTATTGGGTGATACTGAATCGGTAAAAGAGTTTACAAATTTATCAAAACAATATTTGTTTGTATTTATGAATTTATATAAAAAACTTACTTGGGAAGTAAATTTTTGGGCTTGGTTAGAAACTTTTATTGATTGGAAACCTATTTGGTTTCATACAATGTTTAATGACGGAATCATTAAAATTCCGGTTCAATTATATTGTAGGAAATTAAATAATTCTATAAAAACTATTTATAATTATCCAACTGATGACAAATTCATACCGTCATCAGCATCTCATATATATTATAAAGGACACCATTTTTTAAATACTCGGTATATAAATTATTTGATAAGAGAAGATGGTAGTTATTATTTTTTGAATCCAGATTCACATATAATTACAAAAAATTTTATATCTTTATTAAATAAAAACAATATTCCTAATAGTTATGTTGTTATGGATGATAATAGTATCGATTTGAAAGAAACAGAATATCCAAATGGTAGCTTTTGTAATATTATTGGATTAGAAGATATACGTTTATATGAATATAATAACAAAATACGGTTTATTGCTACTAATAGAAACTATGCACCAATAAATAAAAATAGAATGATGATCGGCGATTATAATATTGAAACATTAAAATATGATAATTGTAAAATGATTGGGTCTCCAAATGACTCGATTTATGAAAAAAACTGGATACCAATTGTAACAAATAATATAGAAAATACTTCGAATATGGTAGAATATTTTATTTATAGTTGGTGTCCAATGGATATTTGTAAAATAAACCCAGAAACCAATGAATTAGTATCAGTAAAGAAATATTATAATACTATTACTGCACCGAATTTTGATAGAGTTCGCGGCTCCAGTGTATTTATTGACATTGGAGAATTCTTATTAGGTGTGGTTCATTTTAGTGATGATAATGTTCCTAGGAATTATTATCATATGTTAGTAGCTTTGAATAAAACCACGTTATGTCCCATCAAATATTCTCAACCGTTTTGTTTTCAACATATAGGCATTGAATTCTGTATAGGATTTTGGAAGCAAGATAACGATTATTTATTTTGGGTTTCAAAAATAGATAGAAATCCTTGCATGATAAAAGTTGATATGAATGAAATACCATTATGTTTTGATTTTTTATAATTTATTCATCATCATCTAATAAATCATCTGTTACTAAAGCATCTTTTTTGACGTTTTTATCTAGATAACGATATAGACGTTTTATGTCTAATTTTGTTATATTATAATTTTCAAATATTTTTTCGATTTCACATAATTTATCATTATTGTTACATAAATCATCACCATTGAATAAACGTATTTCTTGAAACAATGTAAATAAATCTTTTTTATCCATCTCTAATTCTTGTGACAAATTATAAATAAATAACATATTATTATATTCAGTGGAATATTTCGTGAGAACCTTTGTAAATCGTATTTCATTACTAAACATGTTTTTGTTTTCTGGAAAACTATCATGATATAATTTGTTGTTATGAAATGTTTTGATTAGAGAACTCATCTCATTAAATTGCCATATTTGACTCTGAAATGTAATGCGATCTATATAATCAGCAAAACACATATTATTCAATATTTTTAAATAAAACAATATTGATAATTTGTTTGATTTACTTGAAATAGCATCTACAATATTTTCATGCCATAAAAGAGCTACAATAGTTCGGTCCGTCTCATTCATAAATCGATTATGCTGTTCCATTTTTATGGGGTTATTTATCAATGTAGATGTTATTTTTTTAGAATCTTCATTATATGATTTTTTATGAAAAATAGTTTCGATTATTTCTTCATTTAATAATCCTGGTTTATTTGATATTAATTTATTGACAAATTCTAATTTTCTCATATCACCTTGTATATAATTCAAAATCGTATTTTTACAATTATTTATTTTTGTATTTGGTAGTATTGTATCTAATAATATTCCCATCTGTTGATTAGTGGGCGATTTCAATTCAAATGTATAGCATACTTTCATCAATTCTTTGATTTTTTTATCAATGTAATAATTACCTATGCATATTATGGGATTCATAGTCATGTTTTCAAGACGCTGTTTTTTCGTTTTCTTTTGTCGAATAATTTTTATCAATGCAGTTATTCCACCTTTGTCTCCATTATTCATACCATCTATTTCATCCATCAATATTACTATTTTTTTCGTTTTTTTCGACATTAAATCGAGAACATTTCGATTGGAAACGTTATTACTTGTTATATTATCAATTAGAGCTTTGTTTCTTACATCACCTGCATCATAGTTAATAATATCATAATCCAATTCTTTCAAAAGATTTTTTACAAAATGTGTTTTACCACAGCCAGGAGAACCATATATGTAAATTCCTTTTTTGAAATTAAGATTTTTAGAATTAGAATCGAAAGATAATAATAGCTCTTTTATTTCATTTGCTATTTTTTCTCTTTCAAATATATGATTTATATTTTGCATCTTATAGATTTATAGAGAACTTTTTATATAATGAATATTAAATAATATTTTATTATAAACGAAATATTATTTTTGCAATATTGATTTATAGTTTAACGCCCAAAACGACTGAAGTCGGCTGTTACTGGAACGTAATTAGTATGGCCTTTTGGCGGTAATTGACCATAATATGAATATGGATCCGATTGTTGATTGCTATTTCCTACACCAGGTGCTGTATAACCCGGTGTCGATCGTTGATTTGTTCCTGAACCTCCTAATGCATTTTGACCATTTGTACTAATACCACCCATTTGATTGGGTTTTAAAACCGAACCTGTAGTACTTATTAAATTATTCGCAACGCCACCAATTGTTCCTGCAACACCAGTAACTACACCTGCACCGGTTTTTGCAACGTCTTCAATAGTAGATGTGGCATCATATTGCATCAATGTTAGAGAACCTCCGATAGTATCAGGATTTGCATTTGAATCAACTGTGCCACTTCCTAGTCTTGAATAGTTCTGATTTGTTCCTGTATTATTAGGAAGCATAGAGTTTCCAGTAGATGTTTTCGTTCCTGAGCCACCATTTCCTCCACAATTACTACATGTACCACTAGATGGACATGTTGGGCAGGTTGGACATACAGGTGGAACGATTTGGGTTTTCAAAATATAATCATTCTTAGAAGAATTCCAATATTTACTGAAATCAGAATCTTCGGTACTTTGTGTTTTACTACCATTATCTATTCCAAGATCATTGAATCTAAAAACATTTTTCAATATCAAATTTGTTTTAGAACTATCCGAATAACCAATCAAACCAATCAATACGTTGTTTTTATTTGGTATGTATAAAACAATATTTTGTCCTAAACTATCTTTTACTGTAAATGCAGTAATATTAGATGGAGGTCTTGATTTACTGGATATACTATTATTACTAGAATTGATTGTATTCATATTTTTATTAATATCATAAACAACTAATGTTCTAGTAGGTTCTGTTGTAATAATCAAATTACTATTCACTAAATCATATTTTACATATTGACTTAATTGATATACATGTTTTATATCATCATATAAAGGTTCTACTACCATTTTATTATTATCAGTACTGTTATCGTTTACATAATCTGTTAATCCAATATCTGTAGGTGGCGAATAATATAAACTTTTTGTTTCACTTCCAGGACTAAACATAAATGTGGCTAATTGTTTATTGTGCTTGTTATCTATTATATGTATAAAAGTATCTTTATTCCATGGCATATAAAATACATTATAATTATAATTTTCATTATTTGTTTGAGAAGGATAATAACATGATGTGTATTTTGGTGTTATTTCATTTATTGTACTAGATTGTAATGTTTGATCTACACCAGTCGCAGTTATGTAAAATGTAGTAGAGTAATTACTTCTTTTAGTAACTATTGTTGATATTGTTGTAGCTGTATTTCCTGTCATTACATTTCCAGATTGTGTATCATCTGGTGAACTAACTTCGATAAGGTTACCATTTCTTTCGTCAAAATAAATGTTATCATATAAGTTCCATACTTTGTTTATTATTGAATATGTTGTTAATAAAACATTGTTTAATGAAGTGGTGTTTGCCATTCCTTCTATAAGTTTGTCTTCAAAGCCCTCTTCCATCATAAGTCTTTTTCCAAACAAACTCGATATTACTAAAATTATCAATAAAAATAAAAATAAAATAAATGGTGTTAATTTTATTGAGTTCATGCGTATAAATTATACATCGAAAAATAATCATGGTAAATAATAAAATTGAATAATAATAATAATAACAATAATATTACATAAATCAATGACTGAAATATCTGTAAAACGAAAAAGAACTCCACCTGCATTATTAACACGGTTTTATAATGACGATACCCAATTTGAACTCTCTATAGATGAAGCTGGTCGAGGTTGTTTATTTGGACGTGTTTATATTGCATGCGTAGTTTTACCTAAAGAACCGGAATTATTCGATGGTAAAGATATAAAAGATAGTAAAAAATTCTCATCAAAAAAAAAATTAAATGAAGTGGCTGAATATATCAAAACCAATGCATTAGCATGGCATGTTGCATACATAGATTCAGATGTAATCGACGATATCAATATATTAAAATCAGTTATGCAAGGTATGCATGAATGCATTCGAAATATTATGGAAAAATTAAAAATACTCAACAATGGCGTTACTATTGATAAATGCATGGCAGTTATTGATGGTAACTATTTTACACCTTATCGTGCATTTGATAATACAGATGAAACGATACATGAAATGCAACATGTTACAATAGAACAAGGTGATGCAAAATATATGGGTATTGCTGCTGCCAGTATATTAGCAAAAACCGCTCGTGATAATTATGTTTTAGAACTTTGTAAAGAATACCCTGTTTTGATTGATCGATATGGTTTAGAATCAAATATGGGATATGGAACAAAAAAACATTTGGAAGGAATTCGCGAACATGGTATTACACAATGGCATCGAAGGACGTTTGGTGAAGCATGTAAAAATGCTATAAAAAATGATGTGTAATTATTGATAAAACATCTCATCAATGTTTTGCTTAGATACTAACATATATTTTGTAGTATTATCCATTGTACTATATCCAATAATAAAACGTTGTTTTTCATCTAAATAATAAAATCCCAGTGTATATTCTACTTTTTCTTTTTCAAATGTAAACATTTTTGTATATCGTTTTACTTCGTAACTAGTATCATCTAATACAACAATAACATGATAATAATGTCTACGGCTTTCATAACTAACAACATGACAAATAAACCATATTTCGTTCCCAATATTGATACCATTGGTTGAACCGCGAAGATTTTTGAAAAATGGCGGTGTATCGATCTCATGTGTAATAGTTAAAAATGTATTTGGTCTATTTTTTTCGTCCACTAATGAATCCGGATGATCGCCATGAGAACCGATAGTCAATGGATACCAATTATATATCATTTTCAATTGATTTGTTGAATCTTTGAATAAAACCCAATTTTTCTCTATTTGTGTTTGGTTCTCACATTTTACGATCGTTGAAACTGTTTGCTGTGAAAGTAAATTGATTTTACCGAATTCAATACACATATTTTGTGGTTTCACTGAACGATTACCGCTAAAATACAATATATCATCATACATAAAAAGACGAATATCCTCTATTCCTACATAATAATCATCATATACAGTGTCATATTTTAATTCGAATTCTTTCTTTTTATTCCATTTATCGTTATTGATATCTATTATAGCAATAACATTGATAGTTTTAATAGTATTTTGATTGATATATTCTCCATGTTCTCCAATCCTGTAATTTACAAACCTACGACAAACTATCATTTCCTTTTTATTATTTATACATATAGAGGGTGTACTTGTATTGAATACAGATCTATCTATATTCAATGTATTTCCAATACTATTCAAAATATCCAAATTATAGCTATTTATTTTGTTTGATCCCAATGTTCTCGAATAAAATTTATAATTTGATAAAATATTATCAGATGTATGATTCGGTATATTATTATTAAGAACTTTCATACAAACATTTCTAATATCGGTATTGAACCGATTCTCATAATAACCAAAAATAGTATATTCAAAGTCGATTTTGTAATCATAAACATCTTTTTGTAAAAACAAGTGATCATAATTCGTTTTTTTCTTTATTTGGTCATCAGCTAATTCATAAAAAATATTAGCAAGTTTATTATTACCTTTTTCTCTATAATATTTTATTATTTCATATAGGTTCTCAACTCTTTCTGGAAATTTATCATATGCTTCCATCCAATAAAAAATAGCATTTTGCATATCATTCATGTTGCGATAACAATTACCTATAGAGAAATAAGAATGCCATATTTCTTCTATCCAACCACCAATTTCAATACGTTTTTTGTAGGTTTCGATTGCGTTTTCATATTGTCCAATATCTCTGTAACTATTCGCCAAATAAAAGGTATATCTAGCATTGTTTGGATTTTCTTCCAAACCATTTTTGAGGAGTCGAATGTCTCTTTCAAATTTATCAATTTTAGAACCACCATCTCCTATATCATGAATAAATAAAACGGATTTTTCAATAGAATCAACTGTAGAACCATCTGGTAAATTAATATATTCATGGGTTACACCCCAATAACTAATAGATGGATCATTTTTTAATATACGAATATTCTTATAAAAAAACTGGTCAGTTCCTTGAAAAATATGATAAGCATCCGCACAAAGAGATGATTTAAATTCATTTATATTATGGATATTACTAGTATCTAAAACCATATCGGCATCTAATAAAAGTATATAATCAGCATCTAGATCGGCACATTGTTTTAAAGAATATGTCCGATTGTATGCAAAATCTTTGAATAGTTCATATGTTATTTTACCATCGATATTATGTTGTTTGAAAAATTCGGTTATTGTATCGACAGTATCATCTGTACTACCAGTATCACAAATACAATAATAATCAATGATTGGTAATACAGAATTCAATAATCTGGTTATAATTTTACTCTCGTTCTTTACAATCATATTTAAGCATATTTTAGGCATGTTTTATTATAATAAGAGATGTTCTCAAATATATAAATAATTTTTATAATAAATAATAATTTTTAACTAATTATATTTATTAACTAAATATATTTTCAGTCTATAATATAAAATGGCATTTACACGTTTTCATGATGATAGTTCTAGAATAAAAAAACAAGTAGAAGAAAGTAGTTTTGTAGGAAGATACATGTTGAATGTACCTGGACCAGGAGATAGTTTACCATTTTATGAAGATCCGCAATTACGTCTTCAAAAATGGGGTGCAAATCTAAAAACAAATACTGTCAATATGGAAAGTGATTTATTTGGTTTATCACGTCCACTGAATCGTGATTTAATAGACGAAAATGATTACAAACAATATGCAGCGAGAACCGGTGATGTTTTCTATAATAATAAACAACCATTTATTGAAGAAAGTCGTGCAAGTCATCCTGCATGGATGTATAAAGATTTAGAACAAACTAGATGGGAAAATCCATTTTTAAATCCGTTGAATGGATTAGAGAAAGGGTTCAATGAGAACATCCAAACACGTATTTTAGAAAAAGATTATTTTCAACCTACTATACCGATTATCAATAGTGGTGCTCATTATTATTTAACAGGCGAATCAATATGTGTTGGTGGAAATTGTAGTAATGGATTTGATCCAAAAACTCTTTATGTTAATCGTATTCATTGAAAATATTATATAACATTATTATAATTATATAATATACAAAAATGGAAATTGCAATTCCTGGAGTAGCATTAGGTTTATTATATGTTGTATCCAATCAAAAAAAAAGAAATGAGGCTTTTACAAGTCGAACACAATTACCAAATGTAGATGTACAAAATCGTAATTTTGACAAAAATTCGGATAAGTATCCCGATGAATTACCAATACGATCATCTGAACTTGATCAAACCTCACAACTATCTAATGCCAATCGTTATGATAATGGTGCTGGTACATATACAGACAAATATTTCAATCCTAATTTGAACAATACACAAACTAGTGGTCAACCACAGTTTTATTCACTTACTGGTGACAAAGTAGATGGTTCTTATTTTGAACATAATAATATGGTCCCATATTTTGGAAGTCGTCTTAGAAGTCAAGTAGCCGAATCAAATAATGAGAGTATTTTAGATAATTATTCTGGTACTGGTTCTCAGAGTATAACAAAAAAAGAGGTAGCACCAATGTTTTCACCACATGACAATTTACAGTGGGCAACTGGTGCACCAAATGCAAGTGATTTCTATCAATCACGTGTTAATCCTAGTCAGCGTATGGCAAATGTAAAACCATTCGAAGAAGAACTAGTAGGACCAGGGTTAGGTTTAGGATATACTACTCAAGGAGTTGGTGGTTTCAATTCTGGTATGATGATGCGTGATTCCTGGTTAGATAAAACTGCCGATCAATTACGTGTTGATAATAAACCAAAAGCAACTGGTTTAGGGTTATACGGTTATGAAGGTCCAGCAAATAGTTTCATCAAATCGATGCCAACTATGGATAAAATGGGTGTAATGGAGAAACATCTTCCAGAACAGAGTTTTGCGTTGGATCAACGTGATTTTTCGAATCATAATCCAAATGGTTCTAACGATATTGGACGCCTTTTTACAACAACTGGTGCTCATAAAGGAGAGACGATGCGTGCTGTTCCTATCGAACGGTTTGTGAATCGTCCTGAAACTGCCGTCTCTTATTCGGGTGTTGCTGGATATCAAAACCCAGCAGCTTATGTTCCTGGTGAATACATGCCATCCCATAATCAACAATTAGGTGAAGTACCACTTATGGTTGCTAATGCAAATGGGCGTAATTATGCTAGTGATGCCGATTATGGAATAAAATCAAAAATGGCTTATCCAAATAATCGTTCATCCAATACACAAGATAGTTATTTCGGCCTAGTAAGTGGTAGTCTAGGTGCTGCTGTAGCTCCCTTACTGGATATTTTAAGACCTTCTCGTAAGGAAAATGTGTTAGGAACATTACGACCATATCAAAATCCAGGAACAACTGTTCCAGAATCCTATATTTTCAACCCAGCAGATAGACCTGCGCCTACTATTCGTGAAACCACGGAAAACTCCAAATTCCATATGAATGTCAATGCTAATCAATTAGGTGGTGCATACCAAAGTACATCGGTTCAAGCTAAAGATACTTATCGTCAAGAAACCAGTGATTATTATTACGCTGGCAATGCTGCATCTAGAACAAAAGAACCAAAATCTTATGAGGCTGGATATAATCAACGTAATAATGACATCAAAGCTAGTACAATTGATGGGTATATGGTACAAGGTAATATGTCTTTGATGAATGGAGACATCAATATGCGTCAAGTTTCTCGTGATAACATGTTGAAAAACGAACGCGCAGTCATTGGAACAATGCCATACCAATCACCTGATCCAATAAACATGGGCCGGGTTGCCGGAAATGGTAATACTCTTTATTCAAATATTCAAATGGATAGAAATACACCGGATATTCATAGTGCTTTGAAATCAAACCCTTATGTAGTTGACTACCGTAGTATGCTATAAATTTCACCAGTCTGTATAAATCGCCTAATTTTTGAGGATAAATTTTCATTGTTTTTTATTATATCTCCAGTAGTGATATCTACATATAATTTAAACACTGTCTCTTTGTCATCAGCATAATCCTCATAAATAGTTGGCGTAATATAATCGGTAGTTTGTTCACCTAAATTCAAACCATAATAAGTATAAAGAATAGCTATACATATATCTTTATCGCTTATATTAGTATACACTTCTTTAAGTTCATAAACGAATTCTATCAAAACTATAATTACATTATGATCACAATATATATTTATCTCTTTTAGTTCGTCTTGTGAGTATATTTTATTACAAATTTTATCAACAAAATAATCTTCAACTTCTTTTATTATACTCTTCATTATCATATACCTATATACTTTTAAGATTGGTTTCCACATTTTAATAATATACAATATTGTTATTTAGATAGAAATTATATTTGTATTTTATATATACAAAATATAAATACAAAACAATGAATATTATTTATCAACTAATATTAAAATTCATAAAAAAAGAAAAAATATATATAGCAATATTATTCTCTCTTACACTTTTACAAACCCTTTTTCAAATAAATGGTATATCATTTATTACGGCAAACATAATAACATTTATGCAAAAGAAAGAATATGAATCGGTAAATAAATATTTCATTTATTTTACAATTGCATCCTTTGTATTGATCTTTATATTTTATATTTATAAAATTGTTCAAAACAAATTGGTTATAGAACTTATGTCATGGGTGAAAAAAGAAATATTAGGGATTATATTTAAAACAAATAATGAAAATTTTAGTAACATCAATTTCACAGAATTCATAACACCGCTTAGTAGAATATCACAGAGTATGTATTTATTATTTTATAACGTATTAACTGAAATGATACCAAATCTTGGATTTATTTTAATGATTTCATTATATTTTATTTATACAAATACATTTTTTGGAATATTGTTTTTTATTGCGAATATGTTTATTATTATTTACCTTATTTTAAATTGGAATAATTTAATGAAACTAAGAATGGATTATGAGGATAAAATAAATTATAATGAAAAGTATTTAATAGACATTTTGAATAATATGGACAAAATTATATTAAGAGGTAAAATGGATTACGAAAACGATATTTATAACGAGTTAGTAAACGTTGGTATTAAAAAAACAATTAATTTTTATGATGGTATAAACAATCATTTGTTACATACCACAATAATTGTTTACATAATTGTGTTGATGTCTATATTTTACTTAATAACCTTATGTATGAATAAAAAAATATCCGTAACAGTATTTATTACATTCTTTACGATATTACTATTATATAGAGACAGAATAGTTGGTACTTTTCAAAATTTATCAGATTATCTAGAATTCATTGGACGTATCAAGTTTCTTATAAAGAAATTCAACTCATTAATTGGTGAATACAATGAAGAAGATTACGATAAAGATTATAAAGATGTCGAACTAACTTTCAAAGAAGTTGTATTTGATAATGTTTCATTCAAATATCAAGGAACCAATGATAATATATTCAATAATTTGAATATGAAATTAGATACGAATAAAAACCATGCAATAGGGATTGTTGGATATTCTGGTAAAGGTAAGTCAACATTTGTAAAAATGATCTTAAAATTATATAAATGTGATAGTGGTAAAATATTGATAGATGGTAAAGATATTCAAGAGATAGATACTATATATTTACGACAAAATATTACTTATATAAATCAAAATTCTAGATTGTTTGATAAGAAAATAATCGAAAATATTTTATATGCTTGTAATGATTTACATGTATGCAAATCACATTTGAATGAAATCCAAAAATATAAAAAAATACAGGAATTATTGAAAAGAATTGATATTCATAATAAAACCGCCGGATTAGCTGGTGAAAACCTTTCAGGTGGCCAACGACAAATCGTTAACGTAATAAATGGTTTAATAAATCCATGTAAAATATTGATTTTGGATGAACCTACTTCTGCATTGGATGGAGAACTGAAAAATGAACTATTACAATTAATCAATGATTTCAAAAAACATAAACAATGTATAATAATAATAACACACGATAGAGATGTTTACCCATTATTAGATAAAACGATTACTTTTTAGATTATAGATTTTACTATTATATTTTTTATAATAGTAAAAAATAACGTTTTTATAAATTCAATAACTGATTACATAAAAATGTGGCATTTGGAGAACCCATCCCAGTAGTTATATCGAATTTAGATCCAGAATTATAGTTTGTTAAATTATTTGAACTACCGCCTACTGAACCCATAATAGAACCGATAGTAACATCATAAAATGTATTACCATATAAGGTGCTATTTGGATAAATTGTTTTATAAATAAAATTTTGAATATTATTAGGAGATGGAACATAATTAGATAATGTATTATTAGGTGTTGAACTATATACACTAGTCAATGATGATTTTTTGTTATTAAATCGTAATTGATTTGCTAGTGATAATATACCTGCAAATATAGGTGTAGATACAGAAGTTCCACCAATACCATACCAATTACCGTTATAAACAGTATAAACACTACTATTTGTATCTGCTATCATAGATAAATCGGGTATTGCGCGATTTTTACGTAGAATATTTGTAATATTGGATTGATATGTAGGCTGATTTATTATACATGAATAACCACATCCAGCTGAATCCCATGCATATTCTGTTCTTGATGGGGTATCATTTGGAGTCCATAGCAATGTTGTTCCACCGACAGCTATACAGTTGGATAATGTTGCTGGCCAAGATGCAAAATTATTATCACCACTTGCTGCACAATAACTGATACTATTATTTGTAAAATATTTTGTAAAGTTCAAGAGTTCAGGAACTTCATTGATACCCCATGACATGGAAATTATATCCGGTTTTATAACATTATTTGTATAAGCCATAGCATTCATTAGATCTGTAACGAGGTCTGATTTAGCTTCAACAACCCATACAATAGCGTTTGGATTCATAGTACATACCATTTGAACATCCAAACATTCCTCTTGCGCCCATCCAGTATTTTGTGTAGCGCCAGGCATTGTGTAAATATTTATGTTAGGTGGCGTTGAATTCGAGCCAAAATTGATTGGATTTTGCCAATATGTTTTCAAATCATTTTTTAATCCTGGATATGTAAACGCAATTATTATTGCGATGGTGGTTTTTTTATTTGTGCTATTTACAACTGTTGGAACATTATACAAAGTTCTTAATTGAGTACCACTAAAGTATTGTGGAGGAAAATTTGCAATAGTTGATTGATTGAAATTAGGAGTTACATATAATTTTGTAAATTTTTTTGCTTTCAATGGTTGTTTTTCTTGTTTTTTAATTGGTTTATTATATTTATTTGTAAATAGTAAAGTCATATATATATTAGAAATATATTTATTTAGGTGGTTTCATCGTTATAGAAATACCATTTACTATATTACCTTTATCAGTAACAATTACTTTATAATTATTAGCAGACTGGTTATCTAAATATCCTATATCTTTCATTACTGTTTTATTTTCATATATTGGACTTTGAATATTAGGAATGGCTAATAACACATTGATGAAATTACCTGAAATGTCACCATTTGGTGATATATATTCTTTTACATAATTTCTTATATTGTCACCACTAAGGTCAGTGTATCTTGTTGTATAATTTTTACTTAAGTCTGGGAATGAAATATTCACCGTAAAATTAGGTGGAAAAATATTGGCTTTATGTTTGTCTGTATGTTCCATTTTGATTGGGTATATTAATATTTTTGTATTAGAAGAAGAATCAAATTCTATTTTGATAGTAGATGACTCCTCACCCATCGTAATAATGTTAGTTTTACCTGTATTGGATTCTGTAGTCAAATAAAATTTACCGAATGCTTCTGGGTCAATCCTTTTATCAGTTGGGGTATCATCTTTAATGGATATTTTTATGCTTTCGGTTGTTGGTGGTGGTGTATTTGGATCAAACCCTTCTTTTGTTAAGATGGATCGTATTGTTTTTATTGATGTTAGAAAAAACATCCAAGATATCATGAATAACATAAATGCGATCAATAAAATTATGATAGTGTTTTTTATTTTCAAGATATTATATTTTGATAATGATTTGAACATTTATATATAAATAGAAATAAAATGATTCCTAAATTGATATTATAGAAGGTTGTTAATATATTGTGAAAATATTATTGAGTGAAAATAATATTTTTAGGTATCGATCAGTTTAATGGCGTCTTCTTGTGATTCTTCTGTTTTTTGATGTTCTTTTCTTTCCACCACACATTCTACATTTACAGTTTGATTTGTGTCGCATGTTCATTGAATGATTTTTTTTGTTTTTGCGGGTTCTTTTGCTGCCTCCTGGGTTTTTAAATTCAGGTTCTTTAGCAGCAATTATTGCAGGTCTTATTAATTGTCCTTCATTGTACCAATTAATTATTGGGATTGTATCTTTTGAGTATTCTAAATAGTTTTGTGAATAAAAATCATCATATTTTTTCAAATATTCTTCTTTTTTTTTAGGATCATAATAACCTTCAGGTAATGGTTTTGCAGGCTCTCCAAGAAATACAGATGCAGATAATTCTACATTAAATTTACATTCTATATCGTTATCAAGAACGCGTTTAAATATATTTTTATATATTTTCTCCCATAATAACGAACCTTGAATGGCTGTATGCATTACACATACATCTCCTACTAATCCACAAATATTAAATTCTACAGAATTATAATTTTTATAATTTGATAAATAATTCAATATAAATTCAAACAATCCTGTACTATAAACATATTCATTCAATTTTGAATCTGTATTGATAATTTCTATTGGTGTTTGAGCACTGTCCCAATCCCATGTTTTTGTTTCTTTGTTTGGTAAGTATTGCAAATGATAATTGAATGCAGAATATGATTCATAATTACATCTTTCACCTTTCAACAAAGAATAATATTTATCATTAATAGGTTCTACTGTTGTTACATTTATTTGTCCTATTTCTGGGTCGGCATCTTGCATATTTTCATTCAATTTTATTGCTTTTTTTATAGCATTTTCATCATTTAATTCAACTATAGTACTAGCTAGTTCTGTAAAATAAAAAAAATATGACAGTTGATTACCTTGAATTAGTTTATCACCATAATCTTTTAATGTTCTTGTTACAATGGTTTCTTCTTCAGATTTGGTTTCTTCTTCAGATTTGGTTTCTTCAAAATATTTATTAAATAATTCTTCATTTTTTTGAGTTTCTTCATTTTCTTTGTTGAATAAATCAATAAGTTTAATAGGTTTATTAGGAGCAGAATTAGTTGGTTCAGTTCCCGGTACACGAGAAATGCATGTTTTGTCTGTTGTACGACAATGCTGAGGCCAATATGCTTTAAAATTTGTCTCTGGTCTACCTTCTTCTTTTTCAAAAGAAATATGGTTCAAAGGATGCATATCACGGGTAAATATTGTAATGGTGGATGATTCATTTATTTTAGCTATATTTTTCACCATTTTAGCAGACATTTCAAGTTTGTCTTCAATATTCTTTCCGTGACCAGCATTCAAAACATTGCTACTTTCTAAAATATTTGATAAAAAACAATCTTGAATATCTACTCCTATCAATACTTTCAAAACTTTAGTTTCATCAACAAAAATAGCCATATTTTCAACAAATATATATAATATAACTATAAAATATTTTTTATTTGCATCTCATAAAATTATTTACTAAATATTTTTATTGAACACAAAAATATAAAAACATCTAAACATATCTATACAATGTCAATTATTATCGAAGACGGAAACATAAAACAAACAATCCCTGAAAATATATTATGGGATGGAAAATTCTCAAAAGCACTTGCAAACGGTCCTATCATAAATTTTCTTCAAATCCACTTACCAAAACACTCTCTAATGGTAATACCAAGAAGTGATGGTAATATAAACCGAAAACACAAAAATCAATACCATGATGTCGAGTGGGATACACAAATCCAGCCATACATAGACTACGCCAAACAACATGACAAAATATTCATACTAGGAACACTCGCCCAAGAATACGAAGAACCCGATATCAATTATTTTTATCTACCATTAGACGACGATTTCTTCAAATATGGTGTTAATCATTTTTTCCCGCCATCTATAAATTGGGAAGCCCGTTCCAACCAACTATGTTGGTGTGGAGGATGCTCCGGTTATGGTGGTTTGGAATCTATTAGAGTGAAATTCACTGAAAAAATATACGATAATGATCCAAATACAAATGTGCGTCTTTCTACTTGGTGGTCTGAAAACAAAAACATACCCGAACATTTATTTAGTGATCGTATAGACCATAACGAATTTTTCAAATACAAAATATTTTTTATTGTAGATGGTAATGTAATAGCATCCAATCATATGTATGGTTTCGCAAGTGGTTCTATACCATTTATGATATCCAAAGCAAAATGCTGGTTCACCGATTTATTAATACCTTTCGTTCACTATATTCCTATAAAATACGATTTAAGTGATTTGAATGAAAAAATAGAATGGGTAAATGAGAACGACGAATTGGCTAAAAAAATAGCTGAAAATGCATATGAATTTAGCAGGACATATTTTTCACCAGAATATCAAAAAGAATATATGAAAACCCGAATAAGACAATTATTATAGTTTCAGAAATTGTCTATTGATATTATATAATGTCCAACAAAATCAAAACACCATGTCGTGGTAGAAAACTATCCAAATGCAAATCAGCTAAAAAGTCATGTTTATATGCAAGAGGATCACAAAGACGTTACTGCAGAAAGAGAAGTAACAATACACGTAAGAAGTATAAAAAATAAATAGTTTATCAATAATATTTATTTAGCAAAAAATATAATGTTAATACAAAAATACAGTTATTTATTAAATATTAATTATACATATTATATATAATTAATATGATTAGTATGTATAATACGGATAATAAAATACTACCACCAGTGCCACCAACAACAGAAGAATCAAAAGATGCAGAAAACATAAATGATTTGTTAAATAGCTTAAATAAAAATAAATCTTTTGTAAAACTAGCTACTTGTACATTATCTCAATTTGTTTTAGATTACAAAAACAATACAGATCGTATAATCGATTCAATCAAAGTTGCCAAGAAAATGGGTTGCACATATAGGGTTGGTCCTGAATTAGAAATTACAGGATATAGTTGCGAAGACCATTTTTATGAAATAGATACATTAGAAATGTCATGGCTCTATTTAGGTAAAATTTTAGAAATGATGAAACTCGAAACCGAAACCGAAATGCGAGGTATTTTATGTGATATTGGAACATTAGTTATGCATAAAGGTGTTCGATATAATTGTCGCATATTTTGTTTAAATGGTAAAATATTATTAATTCGACCAAAAATGTATTTAGCAGATGATGGTAATTACAGAGAACATCGTTGGTTTACTGGATGGCAAAAACATAGTATTCCTTTGATAGAAGATTGTTTATTACCCAAAAATATACAAGAAATTACAGGACAAACTTATGCTAAATTTGGTGTTGCTATATTAGAATGCAGTGATGGTACTACAATAGCTTCTGAAATATGTGAAGAATTATTTACACCTGATAGTCCGAATATTATGTTGGGGTTAGAAGGATGTGATATAATTAGTAATGGGTCTGGATCACATTTTCAATTAGGAAAAAGAGAACGTCGTCATCAATTGATTGGTGAAGCTACTAAAAAAAACGGAGGTGTTTATTTATATTCTAATTTAGTAGGTTGTGATGGTAACCGTTTAGTATTTGATGGTAACTCTATGATATACATGAATGGTAAATTAATTGTTTGTGGAGAACATTTAACATGGCATGAAAAAGAAGTAGTTATAGCTACAGTAGACTTAAATGAAGTGCGTGGTTATAGAGCAGCAATTGTGAGTAGTAATGATCAGTCAGTTCATAGAGAAATAATAGTACCTAGAATTAGAATTTGTGATATATTTGAAAATGATGAAAATTGTAAGGGTTTTAAGCTTACTGTTGAACCTGAATCTACGGCTGTTGAGAATATTACAGAAGCATCGGTAATATTAGACACCGAGTTTAAAAGTTTATGGAGATTAAATAATTTAGGTGGTATTTCAGATGATAAACAATATCGTGTATTCTCAGGCGTACAATCACCAGCGGAAGTTAATAAAGAAGTTAATAAAGAAAATAATAATAATAATGATACTAATAATAATGATACTAATAATAATGATACTAATAATAATAATAATAATAATAATGATAAAAAAGAAGAAACAATAAATTTCAAAGAAGACAATGATCAATTACCAATGGAATTAGGAGATGAAATTGGATTATATACATCTCGTTGGATATGGGATTATACTATACGTTCAAATGCAGGTGGATATTTGTTACCATTAAGTGGAGGTGTAGATAGTACTTCTACTGCTATGATAATTTATTATATGTGTGATAAAATTTACGAAATTTTGAAATATAATGAAAATAATAAAGAAACATTGAAAGAAAATAATAAAATAATATTAAAAGAAAATATTAAAAAAAAATTAAAAAATGGGTTTTTAGATGATAAGTATTTATGGAATACCGAACCTGAACTGAAAGATTCAAGTATTGATACTATTACAACAAAACAATTAATGTTTTTATTATTACACACAGCTAATATGCCAACAAAGAATAATTCTGAAAAAACTGCTAACTCTGCTGCAAATTTGGCAAAAATAATAGGTTCATATCATATGTTAGCACCTATTCAAAACGGATTTGAAGGATTTGTACAGGATAACAAGTCAATAATCAAAAATAGTAATGATAATAATAATAATTCAAATTCAGATAAAGGTATTGTTACGAATTTTGGTTATAATAATTACATAAAAAAAGAAGGCGAATTAATAACAGCTAAACCGGAAGAGGATTTGAAACCGGAAGAGGATTTGAAACCGGAAGAGGTTTTGAAAAATAACAAATATTTTTCTTGGGAAAAAAATAATAATATGTTTTCACCAAAATATAAAAGTGCCCAAGGAGATTGGAAAGAAAATTTAGCTATTCAAAACGTTCAAGCAAGATTAAGAATGTTAACTGCTTATTATATGTCTCAATTATTACCATTATATCGATGGAATAAACGAAATAAAATAAATACTATAGAAATAGAAACTGAAGAAAACCTAAAAAATATACAAGAAAAACGACCCAATAATACTAGTTTTTTGCTAGTATTAGGTTCATCTAATGCAGATGAAGCATTGAGAGGATTTTATACAAAATATGACGCTGCTAGTGCTGATATTAATCCTATTGGTTCTTTATCAAAAACACATTTGAGAGAATTTTTAAAATGGTGTGGAAAAAAATGGATTGAATTAAAAAAAACTATGGATGATATATTAGATACAGTTGCATCACCAGAATTAACACCTGCTGATAATGGTAGTATCCAAGATGATGAAATTGATATAGAAATGACATATAATCAATTATATATTTTAGGAAAATTACGAAAAGAAGAGATGTTGGGTCCAGTTTCCATGTTCAAACGATTATGTGGAATGTGGTTAGGGAAAAAAGTTGATTTATGCGTTAAACCACCAGATATAGGCAAACTTAAAAATGATTATTTGACCGATTTTGTTGATATTAATAATAATAATATAAAAGGACCATTTACGAAAATTGTACAAGCAAAAGCTACAGCAACTATTATCGCTAATATAGTAACCATCTTTTTTGATTTTTATGGGATACATCGTAATAAAATGACCATATTAACACCTTCTGTTCATGGAACAGGTTATTCTCCAGATGATAATCGATATGATCAACGGCCATTTTTATATCCTAAATTTAGAGGTTCAGAAACCCATAAAATAATAGTGAAATTAGCTGAGGATATGGATAAAAAACAACAACCAACCGGCGGTTCTCGTTACCCAAAATTAACCCGCCGTTACAAATACAAAAATAATAAATATACTCGTAATAAAAAACATTAAAAAATTAGTATATATTTATAAATATTTTTATATACTAATCACTGCAAAACAGCTTACACATATTACGTGCTTCTAGATTTTCATGTGGTTTACAAAACAATTGATTTATCATCGCATCATCACGAAATCGGATCGTATAGTCTTGTTGAATATTATTACGACCAATACGTCCCATTGCCTGTAATGTTTTCTGCTGTGTCATTTTCGTCAAATCTTTTCCTATAAACCCATGACAAAACTGGTAATTTGTTCCATAAATATAATCCGTCGATGCAATAATAATGAAGAGTCGTTGTTGTTCTGCCAATTGTTTCATAATTTCCATGTATTCGATATTTGGTGTATCGATAAACATACCGATACCTAATAACAATAATACTTTCATATGATTTTCGATTTTCAATCCCATAATGGATCGTGTAATATCTTCACCAATATTGGAAACAAATGCATTTTCCACGATTTCACCATTGGGTGACCATATATTTTGATGGGGTTTCGTGTTAGGTACATACATAGGATCCAACGAAACTAACCGGATTTCTTTCCGTAATTTGTTGATTTCATCCATCCAAGCTTGGGATTCTTTACATAATCTACCACTTTCACGCACGGATTCTTTTTCGTTAGAGTCATCAGTTGATTTCATTTCTTTCGAACTGATCAATGATTCAAGAGCATCTATTTTTTCCAAAATGGCATTATTGTTTTCTATTTTCAGAATGATATTTTGGAAAACCGATGCCGCAATATTTGATTGTTGAATATAGAAACTACCGATTTTTTTAACATCTTCAGCCAAGAAAATCGTTGGTCCATCCGTAAGAGTATACGCATCATTGGTAGTTAATAATATCCCATTGGCTGCATTGGTGGCAGGTTTTGGAACACTAGAAACACTCTGTGTTCTGGATAAATTCTTACCATTTATGGTGCTTGTACGTGATTCGGTGCTTTGTGTTTTTATAATTTTATTGTTTGATTTTATTTTTGGTTTTCGGCATGTATTCATAAAATTATATATAATATTCCATTTATCACTATCGAGTCGTAATAATATCTCCAAATAATATTCTTTCAAGCTGTTCATCGTTATATCAGTTATTTTCGTAAAATAATTATCGATCGAGTATTGTTCACTAATAACATTGTTGTCGTTAATGTATTCTATAAATCGAATGATTTCACGTAAATCGAAATATCGTAAAAGCGTCTTGTTTTGTTCACAATATTCCGCGCATTTTCGAAGTTCTCGATAATCCGAATACATATAATGTGGCAAAATACAGAAACCATCTTTGTTTATAATCGGAATCGATTTCTTACAATCAAAACTAGTAATCGTATGAATTTCTGCACTATCGAATTTACATCGGAAATCATCGAAAACGGGCTGGATTTCATCCATAGTAGGCAATGTAGCACAAGACAAAACCACCGTTGGAATCAGATTTTGCTTCCAATTCTCATGAATTGTTTCATGGAGTGGATGATCTTCATAATCCATTGTAATAGTAGGTTCATCCCAATAAGTTATAATATTTTTAGCATCATTGAATGCCAACATATAATGCATAGCAGTAATATATGATTTTACATCACAAATCATTATCTCGACGTTGTCACCTACACTATTATTTACTTTGAAAATACCGCCAGATTTACGATGTTTTGTGAAATCGACGGCTGCAAAATAATGGAGGCGAATATCCGATGCGGTTTGGCAGCCAAAAGCAAAAGCCACTTTTTTCTCCATGGAAATCGCCGCCTTTGCCAAGGCTAAACCGATATGTCTAGCAACACACACAAAAATAATACGATTTTTATTCGATAAACCAATCGGTGAAAGGGTTTTTCCAGTACCTGTTGGTGCCGTATATAGAATCAATTTTGGTTTATTGATTCCATCGAATGGGCGACAAATAGAGAATAATTCTTTTTGATGTGGAAAAAGGGTGCGATCTTCGTATTTCAATAAATGGGAGTTTTTCTCGATAAATTCATACGCATTCGTAATGATTTCACTAGTTTTCGTAAAACTATTCACATATTCGACACAAGTATCTACAAACGCCACGACATATTGATTCAAATTACGTATAGTCGCTTTTTTTAATTGTAAAATAGTATACAAATAAAATGCGTATTTTTGTTTTCTTTTTACAACTTGACTCACCATGTCTTTTGTAAGGTCTAACAACAAAAACTCAAAAATGATTTGTTTATTTTGCTGTATATTATTTTCGAGATTTTGTAAACGGATCGAATCCGCACTTTTCATGGTTTTCAATTCTCCTCCTGAAAATAGGGGTTTTGTTATAAATTTGAAAATAGGAGTATCTTTACAGTATTTTTTGATTATTGTATCGACTTGTTCTTGAAAATGTTTTTTATATAAGAAATATTCAATTTCTGGTGTTTGTTCGACTTTTATAAAAGAATACATAGATTGCGTATCATTTGTGTGAATATTTAGGTGATCATATCCTTTGATTATCATCGATAATATTTTTTTTTCATTTTCTGATACAGGGACTTCGATAGTTTCCCATTCATTTTTAGAAAGTTTATTTTGTGTTAGGTCCATTTTGTTGTTTGATTATGCTGATTATATTGGTTACATAAATATCAATATCAAAAGTTCAATTTTTTATATTGATAAAAATACATTGAAAAATTATAAATTCACGCCAATTGCTTGTTCCATTGCATCAAATACAGAATTGACAAGATTATCACTGCTATCTTCTTTTGATAAATTTTTGTTATCGAAAATATCTATACCTGATGGAATAGACGGAATATTTTGCATTGGGTCAATATTATTAGATGGGTTTTGATAACATTCATCTTCATTGCGTTGTTTGAAATAATCCATTATATCGTCTAATAGTTCTTTTGGACAGTCTTTGGTTGGTTCTAAAACACCATATTGATTGTTTATAGTATGCAGGCTAGGTGAATAATCATATTTCATTAATATCTGCCACCGTTCTCCATATCGTCGGTTTTTTTTAGAACCATGATAGTAATGTCTTATTACACCAGGTACATATCCTAACCGTAGTGTTTTTACTCGTTCTTGAAAATCTAATACGGATTGTTTATAGTCATCTGTAGAATTTTCATTCACCGCTTTTGCCCCTTGCTTTATCAAAGAAAGAGCCATAATATTATCACCAGACCCCAATATTGCCTTTTCATATAGACCGCCCATTTTATCATAAGCTTTACGTGTACAAGCCCATGCGAATCCTGGGTGCCAAAAACGAACAAGTTGTTTCGAATATTTCAACTCTTTTACATATTGATGACCAAAACTTGTAAAAACATTCATAGCCTCTTCTTCTTTATTCATATCAATACATTGACTAAATAATTGGACAATATCTTTTGTTCCATTGAGAACTTTCAAAGTATCCATTACCCAAGATGGATTATCGAACTCTATATCGGAATCAATCCATGCGAAGGCTTTCCAAGTTTTTGGTAATAAATGTTTTACACCCATATTGACCATATTTTCTTTATGCCACAATGGTACATCAGTGCGAATTTGTAAATGTCGTGAATTTTTAGGATCGGTAATAATGAAACGTTGATTTTTGTATGCATATTCTACGACGTATATTATGACATCGGTTTCTTCTAATTCCATACGATTGATGAATTCTTTTATCAATATATATCGCCGTGCATACAAACATGGATTAGAAATACATAATATTACGTGTAGTTTGTTTTCGATCGGATCGTTATTTTGGATAGCCTCTTTAATTATATTACGTTTGTATTGAATATCATCAATTTCGATGTTATTGATAATTGTCATTTGTATATATATAATACTAGTTTTTATATATTTTAATCAATAAAAAATATATAAAATTGTTTCTAATATATTTTAGTTTTGATATGTTCTCGAAATTGTTTGAAACAAAATATAAAAAATTAACATTTGAAGATGTTCAGTTTATAATACAATATCCTGATCAGTATGTTATTATTAATACTATGAATATAAATGAGCAAGATTGTTTGATAAAATATACGGTCCCTTATCAAATGGAAGAGAAAATCGTAAATGAATTGATTACTAACTGTGAGTTTCGGAAAAAGATTATTGTTTATGGTAAAAATACGAATGATGAAAGTGTTGAGAAAAAATACAAACAGCTTATAGGGTTTGGATTTTTAGAAGTATATTTGTATGTGGGTGGGATGTTTGAATGGATGCTTTTACAAGATATCTATGGGAGAGAGGAATTTCCAACTACGGCGAAAGTTCTCGATATTTTGAGATATAAACCAGTGAGGATATTTGGGAATCGATATTTGGAGTATTAACGACGTTTAGAATGGTGGCGAGATTTGTGTTTGTTTTGACGTTTGGTATGCTTACGTTTTTGGGTTTTTTTGGTGGTTTTTGTTGATTTGCGTTTTCTGGAGCCACCGTTTTTGGAACCACCACCTTGGGGTAGCTCGTATGTTGCAACTACAAATAAATGGTCTGAACTATGTTCCTTTATATTTTCAGGAAAAGATTTTGCAATTATTTCACCTGTTGGTTTTTCACCTATTTTACCAAAACCACAATTATCACCTTTTATTAGCAATCCTTCAAATACACTATTGGATATATTTTCAGAAAAGTATTGGTCTTTATATATTTCTTTATCATTTTTCATTTTTTTTATTTCTGTTATTTTCTCTTGAGGAGTCAGGATACTATTATTTATTTTTTCTTCTGATGTTCCTAATGCAGAAAACGATCTGCTAAATGGTGGTTTTTTTTTGTTTTCATCTTTTCCGCCACTTGAATTTGTATTTGGGCAACATGTTTCAAGAACATCCACAAAATTAAAATAAATATCCTTACCAAATACTTTTATTCCTTCTTCTCTTAAACTATCTTTTAATAATGTTCCAATATCATTAAAATCTCCAGTTATAATCCAAGTTGTATTATCCTCAAAATTATCTAAATTTTCAAATCCAAAATCGCCTAACATTTCCTGTATTGTTGTAGATAATCTTTTTCTGCAATATTTTAACCATATTTCTGTACTTTTTTGGGGTTTTTCTCCTTTTTGTTCTATCAATATTGAAGTTTCAACCATTATATCTTCATTTTTTTCATCTTTTTCAACTTTCTCATCTATACCTATTTTAGGTGTTTTGTTTTGACATTCATAAGTATTGTTTATTTTTATGTAATGCTTCAAAATACTCGGATTCGGCATATGACAATTTATATGAACAATTTCAGGTTTGTCGGTTGTTCCTTTTATAATCATTGCGATTGGTCTTCCTGAATCCGGTTTTACATCAGGTTTGCCATTATTATGTGTTTGACGTAAGCAATAATCAATATTATCTACTGGGTCAATTGAACCTAAATCACGAATACTAATATATTGGAGGTTTTCGGGGTTTTCAGATAATAATGTTAATGTATACGAAAAAGGTTTATCAATATCTTTAATATCTATCATACCATTATCTATAACACTATATAATTTTCCTTTATTTTTTGATATTGGAATAAATTTCTCTAATTGTTCCTTGACTATAAATCCTACACAAGGTTTAGTTTTATAATATTCGTCTAATACGTTACTACATATAAAATTATATTCATTTCCAATTAGTTCTTTTACTTTGTAATATACTTCCTCTGTATTATTTAATTCTTGTAATCCAGCTGCACAATATCCTGATTCTTTTGTATCTTCTAATTTTTTTTTTATTGATTCAATTGACCTTTCAAACAACGAGAACAACTTATCATGATCAATTATATCTCCAAAATTCTTTTTTAATAAAGCGAACAGAGCCGCATTTTCACTTGCAGCATGTTTAAATGGTTCAGGACCAGGATAACTAGTAACAAAACTTACATTTGCAGTAACAACTTTTATAGCATTTTTATCTTGGTTCGAATCTAAATTGTCCATAAAATATTATATATATTATAACAACATATTTTATAAAAACAATATAAACAAATCTCCAACCATATTTTTTACTAAATCTAAAAATATTTCAAAAAAATACAAACTTACTCATCCAGACAATTTCAACAAAATCAAAAATAGTTATCAATAATAACATCCATAATACAACGGAATGAAATCTAATAACCTAGAACCATAACTATATTACATCTGCTTCCATGTTCTTCATATCCTTTAATTATCTAAAAACTTTACAAATATAAATCAAGTAAAAATATTCCCCATATTTACACAAACATAAATATAATTTTTTATTTATTTATAATATCAATAAATCAAATATCACATTAATACAAATGGAACAAAACTTTTATAGAAATCTAGTAATTATTGGATTATTTATTATTATACTACTATTACTACTTTTACTAAACTTTCAATCAAATCATTCTATTTTAAAAAAATATACACCACAAGAAAAAGAAATAATGAATCCACCTAATCCAACGAAAAGATACATGGATGGAATCGATATCATTTATTGGATAAATTTAGATAGATCTACGGATAGACGGAATAACATGGAAAATATATTCCAAGATCCTGTATTTCAAAACACTCAAATACAACGCATATCTGCAGTAGATGGACGTAATCCAAATTTAGTATATCCAAAATTAAACTTTATGTACAAACAAAAAAATGATTATGAATATGCATGTATGTTGTCTCATTTAGAAACAATTCGACGTTTTTCGACAACAAACCAAGACGTTGCACTAATAATGGAAGATGATATAACATTAGAATTGAAAAAGTATTGGAGAAAATCTGTCCGAGAAATCATAGAGAGTGCACCATCTGATTGGGAAGTAATTCAATTATGTTATATTATCAATGGAAATCGAACTAATCCAAATCAATTTGAATTATACCAACGAAATATACGAAATAATTGTGTTAGTGCAGCAGCATATTTAATTAATAACAAAACAGCCAAAAAAATAATCAATAGCATATATATTGATGGAAAATACAATTTAGAACACTATATTATACACCATGCAGACTGCTATATTTTTAGCAAGTCCATTACATATACATATAAATACCCCTATTTTATTTATAAATCAAACAACGATTCACTCTTACATCCAGAAGACTTGAATCATCACGAGAGATCAAAATTAAAAGTTATAGAAATGTATAAAAATTTGACTTCATAAAATATATATGAATATATAAAATGAAAAAAAAAATCTATTATAAAATAATCATAGTTGTTATAATAATTTTTTTATGTAGTTCATTATACTTTGTTATTTATAAAGAAGGCTTTCAAAATAATAACAAAACAAACAATATTGAAATTATAGTAGCTAGATATAATGAAGATTTGAAATGGTTAGATACCGATCCTTTCAATCAATATTCAGTTATTGTTTATAACAAAGGTAATAATAGCAATTATATCAAATCATCAAATATAATAAAAGAAGAAAATATAAAAAACGTCGGACGTGAATCGCATACATATTTATATCATATAATAAATAATTATGACAATTTATCAGATGTAACTGTATTTTTACCTGGTTCTGTTGATTTAGAACATAAATATAATCGTTCAGTAAATATGTTGAACAAAGTAAAAGAAACAAATTCTACAGTATTTTCAGGGAATTTCAATC
>Ga0214921_10000052_pt1 | contig 217413 bp, 295 predicted proteins | sample LL1505_MetaG_FD_177992 | JGI IMG/M metagenome (GOLD analysis project Ga0214921, IMG submission 177992) | Freshwater microbial communities from Lake Lanier, Atlanta, Georgia, United States - LL-1505 | ecosystem: Environmental > Aquatic > Freshwater > Lake | place: USA: Georgia | collected... | reverse complement strand
ATTCTTTACTCATTCCCCACACATTACCATCTCCCCTCCAACTTGCACTTTCTAACAATACCCAACCACTATCAATTTTATTAATTTCTTCTACAATATATCTCCAAACCTTTTCATATCCAAACCATCCATAACTCTTCCACACAATCTTATAACCATTACACAATTCATTATTATACCTCTCACAATTACATTTAACTTTAACACTACCATCATAACCTTCCATATTCAATTTCTTAACAAACAATTCCCTAACTTTCTTATTCAATTCTCTATTATTAATTTTCATTTTTATATTATATCTGTAATTTAATATTTTGTCAACCTCAAACTTTAATACTACCATCCCTTTCAATTTTATATCTGTTACCATCTTCCTCTAAATGCCTACAATAAACCATCCCATCATCTTTATCAATATGCACTACAATTTCATCACTACCCTCACCACCTTCAAATATGTAACCCACCTTCAATTCATTTTTATTAATTTTCATTCTTATATTATATGGGAAGTTTGCTTCAACACAACAACAAAATACATATTGACCAAATCTGCAATTCCTTTATACTATATGGATAAGTTAGGGAAAGCGGAACCATCTTGAAAATTAAGAGAGGAGAGGGGGGCTCTGGACCGCTACTTTACGCGTAAAGGTGTTGAGTATGAAGGGTGGTTGGATTGTTGTGAATCAACAAACTACAAATACAATTGTAGTATCAAGTAGTTACAGTATGGTAGGGGAGATCAACCATTTAGCAAACCTCCAAAATGAAGGAGTTACAGAAGCTTTACTTCTTCTTAAAAATATCTATAATCTTAAATACAAACCAAATGATGCCAAAGCAAACAAAGAAGAAGGGTATGATGCCAGCACACAACACATCAATAGCCACATTAAGCATACCGTTTGGCCAGTTCTAATTCCACCCATTCATTAAAATGATCATACACACACTGTAGACGGTCTTCAGGTGCAGACACAGTATCCTTAGTTGCTGCTATATGATAGTACATGCCAAGTACATGGGCCACATCAATCTTATCTATAATGGAACTAACAATCACCTTGCTAAGGTCTAGTAGTTTGTGTGGATCGTATACAGTAAACTGCTCCACAACAACATCCACTTGATTGAGTACTTCTTGCTGAATCCACTCAATGTCTGCTGCCGGGCTCATGTGTATATTATATGTGTACGTATAATACGAGTCAAGGATAATAACCAAACGGGGATAATAGTCGTCTCACGTTTAGTAAGGCTTAGCATAGTATTCGTAAGGTGCCTCTGTCATGCCATTCCATTTAATAGCAGGATCGTTATTAAAGTAAGCAATGAGTATATCCCGTTCAACGGTATTCTCTATGCGAGCTATCCGGTTACGGAACTTGTGGAGTGTCTGGTATTGGGGGTCACTAGCATAGGTACAGTAATCGTATATCAGATCATACAGCTGTCTGGTATCTTCTGATAGCGACATGATGGTTTCTAGGGGTAGGCCTATAGGTGCATTGGGTAGTAAAGGGTGTGCGTTATCGTTATCAGTAGGTTGTGGGTATTGTTTGTAGCCTGTATAAGTGATCATGCCTATTATTATGGCTGAGTCTCCGTAATAGTCAACTTCTTTTTATCGGTATTTCTGTATTTCCGGCATGTTTCTTGTTATGATCTACTATATCTCTTCAGATAAAGCATCATAGTTTTGCAGAATACACTATGCTTTTTGTAATTTTACGTGTGCTTTTTGGCAAAACAACTGCTTTTTATACTGTCTAGCAATCTTCTTCTTCTTCACCAGCATGATCTTGAGCAATGCTCTGCCATGTATCATAATAAGGATCTTCTGGATTTTCAGGTCTTATACCAGATAAACGTTTGATTTTCTCTTTTAAATCAGCCAGATACTTCTTATAAGGCTCACCATTGATCTCACCCATACCGCTAATCTCTACTACCCTATGCATCGGTCCACTCTTATTATGCATGAATACCGTTGGGTACTTGTCTCTCTCTTTATCTGTATGACTAATTCTTGTTAATTCAAAGCCATACTTCTTCAATTCATTTAACAACAAGTTCTGAATAGCTGTCATTCCCTGAGGATAACCATGTGGTTCATTCTCTGCACTCTCTTCTTTACCAGTAGCTTTCTTTGCAGCATGTTTAGCAGCAGCCTCTGGATTCTCCATCTTCCATTTAGCCCATCTCTTCTTGTTTATATCCCATCCTCTTTGTACCCGCTCTTTTCTTTCATCCGCACTCTCTTCATTCTCTGCAGGCCTTTCTGCAATTAGCATATCAGCCACATCCCTTATCTTAGATAACAATTGATCCACCTCTGCACTAGGATTTAAATCAATCATGCTAGACATCTGATTCAATGCTGTATGTATCTTATGCAACTCTGAAACCACTATGTCATTCACTGCACCTCGGCCTGTAGACTTGCTCTCTGCTTGTTCATCTTTGTGCATGGCTTTGTCCATGGCTTTAGCCCGGGCCAATTCATAATCACTCAATTGTTTATCCTTGTTCAGATCAGCTTTACTAACGTTAATTTCTTCTTCTGAAGCCGGCCGACCAACGCCAGCATCACCTTTCTTATTAATAAAAGATTCAAATATCAAATGATCATCTTTTCTCATATCAATTATTTACCCAGCATTCTGTCTTGAAGCATCATGGATAATTCTTTTAAATCTTCCTCCAGATTGGCCAGATGGGTTATGGCCATCTCATTGTATGGTGTTTGTTCTGAGGGTGTCTTGTCCAGCAGCTCAATTAAACCTTTGACTATATTATAGGCTTGTCCCAATTTGATTCTGATTTCATTGGATACATCTGCAGGCTGTGTATTTTCTGCACTCTCTTCTGCATGATGCAGGTTTTTAGCCACAGGAGGATCATTGGGATGTTGAGCTCTGTAGGATCTTATCATGCCTATCAACTGCCTGCCTCGGTGTTTCTCTTCTTCTGTTGCAGGAGTACCTCTGTCTAAAATTTCTTTTGTTTTGTCATGCAGTTCTTGTCTGATCTTAATAAACTCTTCTTTGGAAGGAATACCGTATCTCACAATGTCCATGATGTTTCCGGCCAGCTCACCTTTTCTTTTGGAGATGCCATCCACATAATTTTCAAATATCAAGTGACTATCATTAACCATATCAATATTATTTAGATTTCTTTCCTAATTTTCTCACAAGCCGACCGTCCAAATTAATGATTTTACCAGAAGTTCGGTCAATGCATTCACCTACAAAAGGCTTGTTCTTTGCAATCCTTTTACCCAGCTCTCTCACCGTTCTTAATGTTACTTTCTTCTTGGGCATGTTGTTATTATATGTGATTATTCACTCAAGCTCCAGCCTATTTTTATTTTATTTATTCATAAATAATTAGATATGGACTGGTTTGATGATTATTTAAATGCGCTCACCGATCCCGGCAGAACAGTTAACTACCCCCCAGACACATATACTTGGCGCCCTGCTCGTCCCAATCAACAACAGAAAAGAATGATCAATGATAGCATGGCTTTTGATCAACAGCAACAAATGAAGATGATTCAAGAGGCCAGACATGAGCTGGAGGAACACACACATGGTCACATGTCGCATGCAGATGTGGCAGAAGGCATTGGAGCAGATCCAGGCAGTCCTGCCGCACCTATTGTGGCAGAGACTGTGTCTTTGTATTACAATGTTGATCCAGGTCAATATGTATATGCATATGTATACACATCCACGGGGTATGCATTTGTGCAATATTGGGATGGCACATCTGAAGTCATTGGCTCAGGTGTCCCTGGTGATGAGTTATATTTTGAACACTACATTGCACCAGATGATCCATATGCTGCACCGCGCTTGGTGCAAGTGACATCCTGTGATGTGAATGGAGGCATTTGACACATGAAAACAGGTAAAATTAACCGGTTATACGTTGCAGGAATACCCATGCAGGGTGTGGATGCATCCCGTTGTTCTCAGTTGGATTTGACCATGGCTGAATGTCAGCTGAACAGCTGGATGCAAGCAATCACAGGTAAAAATAATATTGTGACTCTGGATGTGAGCAGCAATTTGTTTGATTATTTTGATGCCACACAGTTTCCCTTGGCAACAAAACTAAACGTGTCATACAATAACATAGAACAGGAAGACCTGATACTGTCACCAGTGGTAAAGCATTTGCAAATAGCCACTATGCTGGGTGGGTGGGATTCAATTGACCCTACCACGGGGTTTGATTTGCAAAATGTTGAAATACTAGATTGCAATAGCAATAAACTTACAAGTTTGCCTGTCATTGGCTTGCACAAGCTGAAGCAGTTGAACTGCAATTCTAATTGGTTTACATCTTTGAACAATCTGTCTGCTCAGATGCCTGCACTAGAGTTACTGGATTGTAGCTATCAACATGATGCCGGTTTTCAATATGTTCTATCTTCTGTTCAAGCATCTGGTCTCAGCAGTCTTCATTCTCTCTACTGTATCAACAATAATTTAACCGCCATCAATCTGACTAATGTTCCGAACTTAACATCTTTACAGGCGCCCGGCGGTAAACTTACCACACTGAATCTTTCCAACAACAACAAAATAAACTCTGTTAATATTGCATCCAATCGGCTATCATCTGTGAATCTTTTTGGATGCACGGATTTAGAAGTTATTTATATGCAAAATAATCAATTCACATCTTTTACTTTCACCAATCTTCCTAAGCTAATCAGTGTTTTTGTTAATAATTATGAAGGCTATTACAGCTCTGGAACAGGAGGATTGCTTCTTTCTTCCATATATTTTTCAGGATGCAACAACATACAATATCTTTATGTGAATTACAACAGTCTGTCATCTCTGGATGTGTCAAGCCTTTCTGCATTAAAAGAAATGAATTGCAATTACAATGCATTAACATACCTGGATGTGGCTAGCAGTAGGAATATATCAAACTTGTATTGCACCAACAACAAGTTGAGTGCAGTTAGTTTGCCCAAGCAAGGTGCAGCTGGTGCATCTTTGTCTTTTGCTGCCAATGCATTGTCTGCTGTAACACTGCCAACTGGTCTGTCCTTCACATCATACCAGGCATTCAAGGACAATCGATTGAATGACATTGTCATACCCAATGGTGTGACCAACATTGCATATCAATCATTTGCCAACAACAATTTGTCTGCTGCAACCATACCCAATGGTGTCACATACATAGGAGAGTATGCATTTGGTAACAACAAATTAACTGTAGTTAACATACCAGACTCAGTTACATATATTGATTCTACTGCATTTCAAAGCAACAACATATCCTCCTTGACACTGGGCAACAGTGTGCAATATATTGGCTCAAGTACATTCAATAACCAGAAATTATCTGCTGTGAACATACCCAACAGTGTGACAGCCATTGGCAATTATGCATTTCAAAGCAACACCATATCCTTCTTGACATTGGGCAGTAGCGTTGCAACCATAGGAAATTATGCATTTAGCCTAAACAATTTGTCTGCTGTGACCATACCCAACAGCGTGACAAATATTAATTTATTTGCATTCTACGGCAACAAATTGTCTGCTGTGAGCATACCTGACACTGTCACCAGCATGGGTGGAGGTGCATTTCAAAGCAACAATATATCCATCCTTACACTGGGGACTGGTATAAATTTTGTACCTGACTATGCATTTGCACAAAACAAATTGTCTGCTGTAGACATACCTAACAATATGACAAGCATAGGTATAGGTGCATTCTTATACAATCAATTGTCTGCTGTAACTATACCTAACAATATGACAAGCATAGGTACCAATGCATTTCAAGGCAACAATTTGTCTGCAGTGAATATACCCAGCAATGTAACATACATTGGTGATGGTGCATTTGCAAGCAATGCGTTAAAGTCTGTGAGCATACCCGGCAGCGTGTCCATAGTTGGTCGATTTGCATTCAATTTAAACTCATTAACTGCTGTGAACATAGCAAACACTAGCACTGCAATCCTTTGCAGTTATGCATTTGCACAAAACCCGTCTTTAACCAATATACTCATACCCAATGGCATTGCATCTATTGGAGGATTGTTTTTATACAACTGCACAAGCTTGCTCACCATCAGTTCCTTTGCTCCATTGACTGTGTATGAAGCAGGTTCATTAAGTACTCTCAATGGCCGTACAATATATGCTCGAGCCAGCGATGCCACCTGGACTGCTGGTGCAGGTCAAAGCATAGCAGGTGGTACTAATATAACTGTTGTTAAGAATTTACCAGGATAAATACTGTTATGGACTGGTTTGATGACTATTTAAATGCGCTCACTGATCCGGGGAGAAATGTAGTTTATCCTCCAGATACCAACACTTGGCGTCCGGCGCTTCCCAATCAACAACAGAAGCGAATGATTAATGATAGCATGGCTTTTGATCAACAGCAACAAATGCGCATCATACAAGAAGCTCGCAAACAATTGGAACACCATGGTGCATCCAGAGATGCGGCCATGGGCATTGGAGCAGATCCAGGCAGCGCTGGAAGCAACCCACTTGTGCCCCCTGCTGCAAATCCAGGCATATGGCTTGATTCAAGTCGCAGAGTCAGTGTGTTGGATGCATCTGGCAACCCTTGTGCTCTCAACACACCAGTGGCCACATGGCTGGACTTGAGCACAAACAACAGACACTTTGAACAATCCAACAGCCTCATTCGTCCAGCTCTGTCATCCTACCAAGGCATGAATTACCTAAAATTTGATTCCAACAGTGGCAATCATTTGAACGGTAATGCGAACTCCCTCACTTTTGCCAACAATGTGGCGGGCATCACATTGGTTTGTGTGGCACAGTTTGGCAATCCTAACACAGGCATTGTACTTCCTGAAGCTATTTTCACCACCACCAGACCTAGCCCAGGAGGAGGCAATGGTTCCAGAATCAAATTCATGAGCAATCCATCTGTGATACCAGGTGCCCCTGCTGATGATGAAGGATGGTATTTTGCAGCTGGAGGCAGGAGACTTGATTCTGATTTGAACGACAAAGGAGCACCTGCTGATATCAGCACTGCCACATTCAAGAATAACACTGCTCCTGGCATCATAACAGCCAAAATTAACTATGCAGCAGGCGAAGTGGACATATTGTTCAATGGTGCTGCTGCAGGATCAGATCCTGATTTTCAAACCAAAGGCAATTCATCTACTACCAATGCTGCCAAAGTTGCCATTGGACGCAGATTTGTTTCTGAAATTGCCTACTTCAATGGTGTCATTGGAGAATTTTTTGCTTATGAAAGAATTCTGACTGATGCAGAATTGATTGCAGTTAATTCTTATTTGACTGAAAAATGGTCCTTGTGACCTTGTTCAAAAATTAAACGTCTTTGTTTGAATTGAGATAAGGAGCATTTGCATTGTTATCTTCTGCATCCACTCTGTCAATGAAAATCTCTTTGCCAGCCACAACCACTTTAACAGGTGCATTCAATTGTGCACCATTCATCATACCAATGATGTCTCTTAAGCGCGCATATGTCATGCAATTATTTAGTTAATCGCGCCAAGTAACAGTGATAAGAGACTCAGATTTGTTGTGAAAATATTGTGCAATCCAAAGCGAGAATTTGGACACACCAAGGAAGCAATTGGATAATGCCTCACAAACACCTTGTGATACAATCATGCATATGAGACACACATCAGTGAATGCTTCTACCATTGCAGGCCAAATGACATCATAGAATATGTTCTCTAATGTTTGCTTTGCTACAGTCACAATCTCTGCTACAAGCATAAAAAAGGAGCCAAGCACTATGATAAAGAAACCAACAAAGTCAAATACAAAGTTCTTAATGTGTTTCATTTGCAATCTTAATAAAGAAACGAACTTCTTTCTCTGGTCTCTTGAACTTGACTTTGAATTCTTGAATGCATGGATTGCTTGATTTGAGCGTTTCCACATGCGCATTAAATTCTTTTCGCACCACATTATCCAATCCAGTAACATAGAATGTGGCTTCAATGCCACCATTGCCACTGCGGGCCAGATCATTCCAGATTTTATCTTGTGTTACTTCAATGCCCATGGCATGCCAGAGTGAAGCTGTAGAAGATAGAATGTTTGATTTGATGTGTTCACTCATTTGCATTGCTAGCATGCTCATACCATCTCCTCCAAGATACCCAGCAACTCTGCTGCAATGAACAAGATGCCAGCAATGGGCATCCAGAAGAAAATGAGTGCAGTGCCGGCCAATATGCGCAGACCACTCTTTGCAAAGCTAATAACTTTATGCCAATATGGATCGGGGATGTGCTTTTTCATTCTACCATTATACGAGTATCCAGAATAAAATCAAGAAAGATATCATACATGTCATTCAAGTCTTTGTTGCATTGAATCATCTTGCGAGCTTCAGGTCCCATTCTGTTGAGAACATCTTGACACTTCACGTGATAGTTTGTAATGAACGCTTCATGCTTGGCGTCTTTAGCGCTTGGCGTATTCAATATGATCTTCCCAAGTGTATCCTGCTTCACCGCATTCTTGCTCAAAGAAATCATCCATGAGCTTCATCATGTCAGAGAGAGGCCTATCTGCTACACCCACATACCAATCATAGAAGCGTGCAATAAACTTGGCATGTTCATCCAGTAGCTTGTAGCCTTTCACTCCCTCTGATTGATTGCATACTTGAACGAACTCTTTCAATGCATCTTCTTTTGCAAAGAGCGCTCTATTAACATAGAAGTTAACGATTCGTTGTGCTAGGTGTTTCATTGTGTTCATATTTTTCATGCTAGTACCTTCATTCCAGGGCTAGTTAAATGATCATAAATATCTTCTTTGTCAGCCAGCACAGCCTTGCACCACACATTGCTGAAGCTTTCATCATTGAACAGAATGCGATTGGTACCTGCAGGATAATTAGTAATATCACCTTCAATATTCTTGAGCTTCTTCCATGCCACTACTTGCCAGCACCCAAAGAAATCGCCATGGATGAAGGGCTTGCTAATATCACCCTCATAAGTAGTAATTGCATATTCCACATCAACATCTTTGAAGAGCTCTTTTGTTTTAGCTTCTTCTCTGCTGAGCTTCTTCTGAAGCTTCTTATCATCTTCCATGCCGGCATAAGGCTTGTACCAGAATTTCATATGGTAAACGTTGCTAACAACTGTAGTATCACCATCAACCTGAATCTTCATCCAGATGCTCTTTGTTGGTTTGATTAACTTATAAATGTATGCTGACATGTTATCCTTTGGCTTTGCCTTCTGCAATTAAGCTACTGCAATAAGCATCTGCTTCTTCATATGTATCAAAAGATTTGATTATCTCATCTTTCTGGAACCCGCAATTATCACATGCAGTAACTTCTTTCACTACACTGAAGACAGGCAAACGCCCATCATATTGTTCCATCACTTTGAGGATCATTTCTTTTTAAAGACCACATTAATAGCGGTATTCTTAATGAATCCATTTGCACTTTTAAGATTATATCCTGGAGAGCATGGGCACATGCTGCATCCTGCACGCATGCTAAACTTGCGAGAGTACCATCCTGCTTCAATGAGGAAGCTCTGAATCTCAAAAGAAGCCACGTTGAAAAATCCTGCGAGGAACACTTCATCAAGCTTGAGCTCTAACTTATTATACTTGCGCCACAGTTTATCATTCTCTTTATCTTGACCTTTAACGCTATGTTCAGGTTGTACCATGTACCAGGAATGACTAGCTTCCAGTTCATGAGGAGCAGGAACACCACCACGAAAGATGATATTCTTCTTTGCATTAGCTCTATCACCATAACGTCCTCGGAAAGTAACAGTAGCTGTCCAATTCTGACTAACAGGATTTTCTGCTAGAAGCAAAGGATCAAACATATCAAAGGTAAACTCTTTGCTATCTTTACCTACAGAATACAATGCATTCCAATCAATTTGTTCTATCGTTTCATTCATCATACTACTATTATGGCTGAAATTAAAAATAGGTCAACACTATTTTACTGCAATCCAGTACCATCCAACTTGAGCTACAGCGTAACTCAAATAACAAATGCTCATGCCTGGATTGCCTTTAAGGAATTGATCCACAGCCACATATAGGTATATCAACCCCACCAATACAATAAGACTTACACTCATTCTTCTTCACCTATAATCCGCATGTATTGCATTGCAAATTCAATATCTTTCTCTGGATATTTTTTGAGACGTAGGAAGTCTTCCATGGTGCCATGCTCTTCTGCAATATAATAATCAGGAAATCCAAACTGCCAACCTGAAGGAGGATCTATGAGAATGCCTTTAGGTTTACTCATAAATTATTTTCTTGCTGCTAACTCTTCTAACCTTTCTATTTCTTCTTCTGTATATTGATCAGCAATACCAGGCTCCAGTACTATGCGCATGAGAGCTTGTTGAGCTTGTGCTTTATTCATCTACAATGCCCACCTGTCCTTCAAATTCATAAGAACATCCCTTGAGAAAATAGCCTACTTGCCTCAAAACCTCATCAATAGTAGTAGCTTCAAATTGCATTGTCAATGTTGGTCTGCATATTTCCACACTGCCAACCCTATCAGAAGATTTACCATCCATGAATTGCCATTCGAATTTAAACTTATTCATTTTTTCGCTTTGAAGCTTCTGGGCACATCCAGCTCGAACTTATTGCCAATCATATGTGTAAGTATGTGATTCATGCCAATATTCACATATTCAGCTTGAGTGATAACGTTTCTTCCAACTTGAGCAATCATCTCTAGATAATTTTCTGGCCCTGTCATATCAGCCTGATAGTAGGTTACCTTTTTAAATGGACCCAGGGCTATTGTTCCCATTTTTGTTTCTAGTTTTTTCTTAGTTCTTTTCATATTGTTATTATAGCTCTTTATTGATATGGTTCAACATATCTTCTGCAATTACTTTAATGATATGACAGTCATCACCTTCATGACCAATGGTCTGTGTGCTACGCTCAGCCAATTCAATGATGCGTCTCAGGTTATATGCAAAGTCGTGCTTGTTCATAGTTTTATTATTATGCAGGAACACAGATTCAGTTCAAGCTTTATCAAAACAATCTACTCCTGCTTGATGTTCAAAGGTTAACATGCCAAACCTGTGACTTTTTTCATTGATACAGACACCCCAATCATATCCAAGCTTACCTTCTAATGCGTTAAAATATTTGCATCCCGCAGAACAATCCGGATAATGTTTATTATCATCTGCCCATCTTTCCACCTTGCCCCATGGGGTATAATCTGAAGGATGTTTGACCATAGCATCCAGCAATTGATCATGCAGTGCTGTTCTCATGCAAACTCTGGCTCCATTCTTTTATCTAATTCTTTCTTAATTTCTTTACGCAACTTACCATTTATCCAATGTTCAGGCTCTTGTTGCGCATAGAAGCCTTCTCCAACATTCTTACCAGCCTTAAATGCTACCCGCTCCAAAGCATCTTCCAGGTCCCAATCAAGCTTGTGACGAAAGGCTTTGGAAGTATAAACATTCATGGCCTGTGTGGGGGTTAATCCTGACTTGATCAATCCATTGAGAAATGCATTGGAAACAATATATGCACACCGCTCAAAGGAGATTGATTGTTTGAGGAGATTCACTTTGTCAGTAGAATCAGAGCCTGTAAAATCTTTGAACTTAAGATGCATTGATGCGCTCCTCATAAAGCTCCACACACTCCTGAACATATGCATCTGTATCTTTTGCATTGCCCTTCCAGATGCCAAACATCTCATGATTAATATCTGAAGAGCCAATGCCACACCCTGTGCCTTCCATCTCTCTGCTCAACTTATAGGATGCACCAGAGCGAACCTGCATCTGAGTTAGAGGAGAAAGGTTCTTCATCACTCCCTGCCACTCCTTCCAATCCATTTCAAACTGTTTCTGATATTGTGTTGCTGTCATTGTTTTCATCATACACATATTATGGCTGAAATTTGAAATGAGTCAACTTAAAAATTGTAATCGTAGAACTTTGTGGCTTGTTCGCCTTTTTTGTGCAATCCAAACAAACTATATTGGGTTCTCTGACCCACTTCAGCCCAGCGTTTAGCTTTGGAGCGCCAACTAAGAGTCTTCACTCTGTTAGCAGAGTTGCTAGTTAGCTTGTACTCTTGAGAATGATTGTCTGCAAAATGCCCACAGAAGCCACCTGGGTAGAATTCTTTGGGCTTGCGGGTGCATTCTGAATCTAGTTCACGAATCTTGATCTTGCGAGGACTAATCACTTCAATCACTTCCCAGGCATCACGATCAGTGTAATGAAATTCCGTTACATGCTGGCCAACAAATGGCATTTGCTCTGGAAGTTGTACTGTTTTGAGGTTCATATTAATCAATCTCCACAAGATCATAATCTTTAAGAATAACTGCTTTAGTAAAAGGATGTCTAAGAAAAGCTTTTGCATCTGTTTTACTCTCGAAAACAAATTGCTGATCTCGCTTGCCATTGCTCAAGTTAGTACCCCCTCCAACACCTCGCCCATTATACTTCTCTTTGCACAATGTTTCAAGATGAACCTCGGAATCGGTATATTTGTGCTGAGCTTTCATAAACACCAACAGGCTGTATTCTTTGTTCGTTTGTTTTTTCATCATACCAATATTATATCTGAATCTAGAATCTAGTCAACTATTTTTTCAAAGAAGCCTAAACCATTGTAGCGACATCTACCTACAAATCCTTCTTTGCACAATAAGAAATTCTCTGGCTCTATGAGACTCAGGAACTTATGGTTGTTATAGTCATACAGAAAATATACATGACCTGTTACTGGAATAAAGTTATGCTCAAATTGATCAACAAATACATTGTAATGATATAAATCTTCCAGCTCTTTATATTCTTTCTGCAAATCACCCAACCGAGCTTTAATTTTATTGTTGAGATTGTTTTGAGTATCATTCTTGAATTGATGCACATTCTCTAGCTCAAGCTTGGGTGCACCATATTCAGCAATGTAGCTAGCAGATGCTCGGTTTTCTATGATGTGATCAGAGCGGCTCATTAGCTGATTACGTTGCTAGGCATTTTTATTAGCTTGGGAGAATATTGAGGTGGAACCTCTACAGTAGATTCTTTCTTGGCGCTTTCTAAATTTGCCGTTCTTTCGCGCAATTCACTGGAAGAATACACATGACGACGCTTATGGTAATGCAATTCTATTCCATTATCAATGCAGTATTGTTTACCTGTAAAGTCTCTGTTCTCGTATTCTTCACTCAAGAAACGTACATGCACTGTTTGTGTCATCAACAATTGTAACAAATCAAATTCTGTACTATAAACGAGAATTTCATCAACATACTTGCATGCTTGAAGCTGTATGTATCTCTCGTAAACACTCTGCACAGGTTTGTTTTTAATACCCGGCCTATCAATTGTTGGGTCAACCTGCAAAGCTACTTTGAGATAATCACAGAGTTCTTTTTCCATACGAAGCATTGTGACATGCCCTGCATGCAAGAGGTCAAACGAGCTGCAATTGAATCCTACCTTCAAGCCACCTCTTTAACCCATCGCGCATCTGCACCGCGACCTTCCTTCACAATGACACCTTCAAGTTGAAGCTCTCGAAGGAGAAAGCCAGCTCTCGTTGCATCAATACCTAACAACTTACAAACACCCTTGATGGAGATATCTTCCATGGTTAAGATCTGCTCACGTTGCTGGTTCTTGGCTTTCTTCTTGGACGGCTTGACACCTTCTTCGCCCAATAGAGCAACCTCCGACTGAAAGTCATAACCATTCTGCTCAATATAACATTCCAGATCGTTCGAAGGACCAAAGCGATTTTTATTGAACACAATGCGACGTGCATTGATCTCTGCATCTTTAACAGGTTCAATAGCGATATTCACATCAACTGCATGAATGATCAATGAACTGCCCTTGATCTGACCTGCCTTAGTATTGTGACAGATTAGAATGAGAACACATTCAGAGCTTTTAGCTTTCTTGATGAGCTTCTCAATACAATACTTCTCTAGAGCTCGACCGGATAGATTGCCCTTGCTGAGTCCTTGAAAGGAATCCACAACAAGCACATCAAACTTATCCATGTAAGAGCTAATAACATCAACATTAGATTCATTACAAGCACGAATGTTATTAACGTTGAGACGCTTACAAGTCATGGCCAATTGCTCAATTGATTCTTCATTAGAACAATAACCTACTTCATGACCTGTATTAACAAGACCTTGAAGCAATTGTAGCATTAGAGTAGTTTTGCCTAGACCTGCTCGAGCCGCAATAGTAATAGTACTGCCAGGAAGCAGGCCACTGCCAAACAGGTTATCGAGCTGTTCAATACCAGAGGTCATTCTCCTGTAGAACGCATCCGGAATGTTTACTTGATTGATGTCGACGAACGACGTTGAGTTAATTTTAAGATCCATTTTCATCTCCTTATATTATATGTGAATTTATAATGCTGTCAAGTTCTTTTTTGTAGCTTTTTTCATAACGAAATTAAGCTTGTCTTCATCAACCCGTCCATACTTGTTCCAGTATTCTCTCGGGTCTTGAGTTAAGAACTCTCCAATCAAAACATTAAGACATTGTTTATCGAGTTGAGAATGCAGCCAAGTACCCTTGGAGCCTTTCATTCTCTTTACAAACTCATCAACATTACACAGTCGACGAGCCAGTTTGACTTTATGTTCTGACTTCATTAATTTGAGCGCCGCTTTTTTTGTGGGGGCGTTCGTGTAGAACCACGTTGGTTTTTCATTCATCATACTACAATTGTAAATGAATTTATGACTAAATCAAGACCAAAAAGCTTCTTGAGCTAAATGATTAACAATCAATAACATTTGTCTAGTAGTTGTTAAGCGAGAACCAGATCGATGACCTGTTGTTCCGCCTCTTAACTTATCGTTTCGGTGGATTGATTCCAACTCTTCTTTGAGTTGTTCAAGTAATTCTTGAAGATGTTTAAGCTTGTTTACATCCATCTAACAACTCAATTTTACAGTGCTTTGCGTATACACCTGTGGCTTCATGAACTGCTTGATGGGTACGGTAATTCAAATTACCATAACCAACTTGACATTTGTAACTGTCAAGATCGGCAATGAGTTCAGTAGGAAGCTTTTTGCGCTTATCATGTTCTGCATATTCAATATCGTAAATTAATACTGTTTTCATAAAAAAATCTCGGTTTTTTAACGTAGACCCGAGAACTACGATGATGAACCGGTTACTTTGAGGTGAACCGGCTTAACCTAACTGTCGGCCTCCGAAATCTCATGCTCCTAATATATAATAAACCAATTCATTAAGCAAGCTTTATTTAAATATTTCTTTATAAAAATTTAACCAATCGATATTTGTTGAGCCAGTTTCAAGCAATTCAATTTCTTCATCGGATATTTTAATTTTTTTCTCTTTTTTATTCATCATACCATTAGTATATATTCTCCGCGGTATGATTCAAGATGAAAAAATAAAAAAAGGAAGCATTGATTTCACTCAATGCTTCCTTTCGCGTCACGGTTCCGCTTTGTAAGTTTGTTCTTACAATATTTTTATTATATAATAAACTTCAATATATCAATACAAAAGAAAGGAGGGAGGCTCAAAGAACCTCCCTCCCCCTGTGTAACACCTCGGGCGTTACTCTGATTTAAACGGCAACCGCCGTCTCAGAAGATTTACGAGCCTTCGAAGCACCCTTCTGCTTGCCATTGAGGCGGAGAATGCGGGTGGCAACCTCCTGCGACAAGCCCTGCAAGTCACCCTTGCGAAGGTTCTTAAGAACCTCACGGGTAACGTAATGGCTAACGATCTCTTCGACCGTTGCGCCTGCAGCCGTGGCCTTGTTTTCCAGGTATTCCTGGTTGGTCAAGCGGCTCTTACCTGTAACAATACAGGCAAGGGTTGGGGTTTTCTGCTTCTGTTGGTTCGTGTTAGTGTTGCTATTTTTCATAAGTCCAATTATATGTGCTTTCCGGATCTGTTCAACTATATTTTTTAGATTTTTTTCTTTAATGATTCAGAACAAGTTATGAAGATACGATTAGTCCGAATCGCTAAATCCTCTGACTTCCCCATAAGGATAATAAAATGTATCTGTAACATCATTATACTCTTCCATAGGATATTTGTCTGTATCCCAAGGTTTTTCGTCTCTTCTATAATATTGACGCGTACTATATGTATAATACTTTGCAGCATTTGTATGCGCATATTGTTCAGAAAATTTGGGTCGAGATTTTGATTTGCTTGTGTAACTTTTTTTGAGCCAATATTTTCTAATAAAACTCTGAATACCTGTTTTGTAGTTAGATAATCTAACAAGATCCTGCTTATAACCTTTCTCATCAAGATAAGCAATCATATCTACTCTGCTATACTCACACACATAACCCCTGTGTATATCTATGTGTGCAATCCAATCTGTTATTTTGTTGGAGTTTCTCAACCAGCCTGTAGGATTATTCTCCACATAGAAGAACCCCCATTTCATATTGGCCTTTACATCTACAGTAACAGGGTTAGGCAAAGACCTGCCAGTGATAGTAAAATCAACACCTGCAGTTTGTTTGCTCCTATCAGCGCTATGGTTAATTACACTGGCATATTTGCCTCGAGCATAACGCTCCCACATTTGCTCGCCTTTGATAGCTTTTTTAATTTGTTGTGTATCTCCAAAGGCTCCTTTGAGATCCTTGGTCCATTTGTTTGTTATTCTCTCGGCCATGCAACGATTATAACTCACCGTTTATAATAGTTCAATAAAAAAGTAGCATTCTTAAAGATTATATTAAAATAGTAATATGAAATTTGAATTCATCAAGCCAGAAAAGAGAGATAACCGTGTACCCTTCAGAGATTTAAAATCATCAGATGTTTTTACAATCTCTGATCCTAACAATGTTAAATCCGCTGTATACATGAAGGTTAAAGTGCCCAAAAATTCACAATGCACTTATGATACTATTTGCTTGGATACAGGCGAACTTGGCTATTATTCTGAGATGATGAAAGAGGTTATTGCAATCGACCAAACCTTTGTCTATAAACAAGATACAACACTCTCAATGAAACTTGAAAGTTGATTTAAGTTGTCACACAATAAATAATCCCATGAACAAAACACTAGTCGGTATTGCTGTTAGTGTAGCTCTTGCTACCGCAGCATTTGCAGACGTTGATTCTACAAATGAAGATGCACCTGTTTGCTTGCAAGCAGTTGATGTTGCTTTGGTGCGACCATTTACATTTGTAGGCACAACGCTAGGCTTCACAGCCTATGCAGTAACCTCTCCCTTCACAGCTATGGCAGGAGAGGCAGAGAACTCTTGGGATACATTAGTTCAAAAGCCTGCTGAATACACTCTCGATAGAGAGCTCGGAAACTTCCGATAATTAGCTAACTGGATTAAGAAATAGTTCGGTGCGTCTCGCGATGTGCTGGTAATCAGCATAGTAATATGCTTCTATTTCTTTTTCCTTTATATGCAATTTCTTGAGGTTCAACGCAAACTTTTTAAATTGCTCAGCAAATCTTGAACCATGTTTTGATTCTATGTCTGACATTGTCACATAGTCCACATCCGTCTCAATACCTTTCACATTATAACTATATCTTTGTCTTGTAGCAAACTTCACGTGCTTCCTCCTTGAATTGATGTATGGGATAATAGTAAGCTTCAATCTCTGATGTTGAATATGTAAAACGTGTCCCTGGATAGTCTTTCATTTTCTTGTTACAATATGTTGCTGCAGCTTTAACAGCAGCATTAGCATTGAATGCTTTAACCAGTCTCATGTAACTAATCTCAGGATTTATGGAGAATGAACAGCTTGGATCTTTTACTGAAACTCTTACCAGCCACATGGTGGGTCTGCAACTTATTTTCTTAATTTTTGCCATATGAGCAATACAAAACTTCCGGTCTTAATGCACAAGGCACAAAGTCAAAATACTTATTACCTTCACCATCAAACCATTTTTGATTGCCTGTAAAGAAAATTGAAGGATCTTCTTTTAGATATGATAATTCCAATGAAGCCATGGTTTCTTTTATGGTATAGTCACGAATGATATCTTCTTTAGTTTTCTCTTTGGGTGGCTGATCAAACTGTGTTAATAGTTCTGCTAAAGTATTTGGCCCTGTAACATATATCTTATATTTTGATCCTGCAAAGAAGTTTTTAAGAAACTCGAACATAATGTATTATCTTACAGAGTATAATCCAAATGCTTTGGGAACACCAGCCTAAAATGAAGCCAATAATTATTAGTGCCAACCCAACTGAACAATCATTAACTACAATTTTAACTACAGCATTAAACCATTTACCGAGCGTACGGATCAGCCTCATTGATATAAACAGGGTACAACCTCACATCTGGATCAACAGCTTCTTGGGCACACAGTAAAGCATCTTCTTTGCAATCTGCTGCTACTTTTTTATAACCAAGAAAAACATTACTGCCATTCTTTGTTGTGTACATTTCATATAAAAAGTTCATTTATTTTTTCCTCATTTCAATTACACTCAAATAATTTTCCAAATCTTGTTCGTTCAACTTTACTTTGAATCTCTCATTAATATCAGAAGTTATGCTATTTAAAATAGATCTGTTATTAACAATAGACGTCAAAACCATATCAAGAGCTACATTATTGTTTGTTATTGTCATGTTTTTATTATATACTCTTTTATTTTCTATTCAAGCTATATTAGATTCCTTCTCTCAAAGAAACTGATTCTACGATGTGTTCAATTACAATTTTATTTTCACGCGCTTGAATCACCTCTGTAACATTAAGTCTTGCATCAGGAAGACCTGTGTTAAGTGCCCACATCATATAAAACAAACTAATTGGATCCCACATATTTTTTAATCTTTCTTGTTAATATTCCTTTGCTTTCGTATCTTATCCACCAATAATAATGGTAACACTTAACAAGTGCAATTAAAAAATAAATTATTACAACTACAATATACTCGAAAATTTTTCTGCCCACATAAATTACTTAAGCCAAACATAACTGGGGTCCATTGCTTGCGTATCCAGGTAATCCCAGACCATGTAATCCTTTGTACCTTTATGCGCTTCAAATAGGTTGTGCACAAAAGCTTCCAGATCGTCAATATGCCACACATCATCCAACAGCTTCTTGCCTGATACTCTGGAGCGATGCGCAATATGATCTGAGTATGCATATGCAAAGCCTGTGAAGGGAGGTATTATGCAACCCAGCCCTACAAGATTGCCAAGAATTCTGGAGCATACTTCTTTACCGCCAACTGAATGCATTGTAACAATAGCGCCTGCAGGTTTGCCTAACAAATGCTTTTTACCTTCAATTTGTGTCATTTTCTCGAACAATTGCTGCATGGGTGAACCCCAAGAGTCCCAATATGTTCCAGTACAGAAAATGAGAATATTACTAGCTTTAATGCACCTCTTAACCTTTAGCCAATCAAAAGATGGTGATAAATGAACAACTTTAATATTTGTATCACTGTTTTTCTTAAGAATAATCTTCTTAACTTTTTGCAGGAGATTGTTAGTGTTGCCAGTTCTTCCTCCTAATGAACCATTTATGATGGTAACAGTTGGTGCTGGCATGACTAAATCTTCACTCATTATTATAGTATACATGATATTACTGAAAATATCAATGTTTTTCTTGATATATAGTCGACTAAAATTATTTTTTAATTACAAGTGAATCAGTCAAACAGAGGCATCAATATGTTGCTTTGAAGAACTTTATACCGTTACCTTTTTGCACAGAACCGTCTGGTGAATCCAGTTGATTGTTGTTGGTATTAAAAGATCTTGCTCTATCATATTCCCAGTTAACAGAATCTTCTGATAGTTGTTTTGGATTATATACATGTGCTGTGGAGCACCCAGCCATGGCTAGTGTCAACAAACATAATATATATTTCATTAACGAATGATATTAAATGATTTTAAAAAATAATCAAGCTAATTAAGCCTGATTGGCAGCACATTCTTCACATTCACTACATTTACAGCCTTTTGCTGCATATGGGCATTGCATTTCTTCTTGTTCTTCACCTTTATGCTTCTTGAGAATTTTAAAATCTGCGCCAGAGATCTTACCATCATGATTGGCATCCAGTTTCTTCTGACCACCTACAAGCTTTTCTTCATTATTTTGTGATTTAACACAATTGTTGACACGCACACCATCTTTGAGCTTGGTACCAGATTTATGATAGCCTTTCCAGCATTTAGGATCCAATCTGCGCTCTTCATTTTGCTCACTCTCTTCACCCTCTATCTTGGCAAGTTTTGCATAATATTCTGGATCTTCAAACAAATGATCCATTGCAATCTTTTTTGCAGCAGCTTCATTACCTGTGTGCTCGTGTTCAACTTTCATGCCTCTCTGCAGAGCTGTTTGCATCACTTCTATACTAACACCATGCTTCTTGGCTATATCAGCAAGTGTTTTACCTGCAGCTAAACCTTTCAATGCATATGCTTCGAAAATAAGCTTTGATTCTCTATCCATATTAGCTACCTAACAAAACTTCAAATACATGATCGTTGGGAGCTTCTGCACCTACAATGTACCAAGCTCTTTGATCTTTAACACTCTTGCCAAGAATTTGAACAATATCTTCACCAACCATTACACGCGCTTTGGTCCAATTGCTTGTCTCTCTTACTGCTTTCTTGAACGGCACAATTTGATAAGGGTTAATGGAATAACATTCTTCAGCATCTAGAAAATAGATGTATTTGTATTGGCCAGAAACTGCTACTGCTTCTGCTTGCTCTTCTGCATCTTCTGAAGGAATTAATTCTTTTACTTTCTTGCCAATGAAAGGGGAATCTGCAGGACCAACTATGATGCCATCATGCTTCACTTTGATGCCATGCTTTGCATGATTGTGAGGGAGCTTTTCGTTCACAAAATAAGCAACGTAATCACGACCGTGCATGTCCATGTCAAAGAAAGTGTAACCAAACTTCTTGAGAAGCATTGCAGCTTCTTTTTGATCATGAGACATGTCCGCATGTGTTTGTGGTTGTTCTTCTTGTTCACCGGGCTTGGCTTCCATTTCTTTGGCATAATCATGAGCTGAATATTCTTCTTTGCTATCAGGCATTTGATCTTTGTATTCATTTTCATCTTTTTCCTTGGACGATTTAGGCGAAGCATGCTTGGCAAGCTTGGCAAATGTAGGATAAGGCATATCCTCTTTAATTAGCTTTGTTGCAAAAGCTTCAAATATAAGACGATTTTCTTTATTATTCATTGATATTATTTATTGTTAAATATAAATAATTACATGATTCCTAGGCAATATGTAGATGGGTTAAAGCAATATGATGGTCGCCCTCGCAACCCCGTAGTTGTGCCTAGCAGGCCACAATCAGCCGATTTTCAAAAGAAATTCTTATTTGAACAACAAATCATAGAAGAAAGAGTACAAGCAGCTCGTGCAGAACTAGAGAATAACAACTTAATGCATGGTTCCAGTTTAACATCTGATTCTGGTCCAGTTTCGCAACAACTTGATTATGGTGATGTGGTAAGAAAGACATACCCAACTGCTGCAACAGCTGAAAACTTTGGTCTTCGCGTACAAACTTATATTCAATCGGTAAGTGCTGCTTACACTCCAAGCAATGTTCTCTTTTCATCATCTATTTGCTCTGATGATGTGAACGGACCAGTGTTTAATAATATTAATAATCTCGGTCAAATGCCTCAATCATTGCAAACTTTCCTTGGACCATTCATGGGTGGCGGCTTAGATGGTTACCCACACACTGGTACCACAGGGCTCCTTGCTTATGCATCACACGTCACAAGTGGAGGTGCTCTATTCTTGTACATAGCCCCTCACATTGGCATCACTCGCGATGGTCAAGTAGGTTACATGAGACGCCGCGGTCAAAATTATGGTAATCTTTCTGCAACTTGTGGTGCTGCAGCAGCTGCTGTTGATTGGATCAGAAACAATGGTGTAAGCGGCCCTGCTCCTCAATGGCCTAGCCCTGATCCACTTGATGTATTGTTAACAAATGCATCGGATTTTCAATTCTATACTCTTGTCAAGGCAATTTATGATGATGTAACAGCACGCACAGCCATTTGTGCAACATCAGACTTCGGGCAGCAAATGATATTGGCCACAGAAGCAATTCGCAACTCTGCTTTCAATATTATTGCTAAACCTGACAATAACAGCACATTCAAGCTTGCTTATAGAACAGCGTTCCCTGGCAGAAATGTTGATGTGTTCTTGAGCACTGGTACATTTATTAACGTGGATGATGGATTTAAAGCTTATGCAGATGTAACAAACTTCTTAAGATACAACAAGACCACAGATACCTTCGAAGACTTTACTACACAATTTAAATCAGGATTACAACTCAACTAATATTTTTTATGCCAATATCACAATCAACATACACCTCAATAGTAACAGCAGCTTCTGCCTACCCTGGAGCCATTCTTGTGGAAGATTTTGGCAGATATTGCAAAACGTTTATTCAAACATTATGTGGGTATAGCGCCAACAATGTTTTATTAGCCGATTCAATTTGTTCAGATGATGCAAATGCACCAGCTTATTACAATAACAATATTGGTCAAATGCCTGCTACTTTGAATGATTTTCAAGGACCATTTTTTGCAGGTGGCATTGGTGGTTACCCGCATACTGGGAGAATTGCACTCTTTGCATGGGCTTCACACATACAATATGCTACCAATGGTGCATTAATGTTATTTTCTGCTCCTCATATTGGTGTATGCTCTTTGAGCGGCTATTTGGGTTACATGCTCAGAAGAGGTCAAGGCAATGAACTTTCAAACACTTGCGGTGCTGTTGGTGTTGCTGTGAATAGATTAGTAAATCCTGCTGTTTATGGTACAGCAAGCAATGCTCTTTCTAGTACTGCACCATTAAGTGGTGATGTATTTCCTTTTGGTACCGGTGGCGCCGGTTACGGTACAGGTAACAACTATCAGCAATATGTCTTGAATAAAATTCTATGGGATGATACAACAACAAGAAAAGCTTTAACAGCTAATTATGTAACTTCGCTTCAAACAACTTCTGGTATTGGTACAAGAATGAAGCTTGCAACAGAATCTATTCGTGCTGCTACAAGCACACAAGCAAGAGCTAATCTAACTGCTGGTATGACACTGTTCTCACCAGCACTCACAGCAGATGTGTTTGTGGTTAATGGCACATTCATCAATGTGGATGATGGTTACCAGGCTTATATACAAGTTAATAGCTTTGAGCTTTACAAGACAGCTACAAACACATTTACAAACTACACAACGCCGTTTACAGCACAGTGGGCTTAACAGTGATAATTTAAGTAGCGTTGAGCTGCTTTAGCTGTATTGTTACCTTTATTCTTTTGCTTAGCCCTTAATCTTCTTGCTTTGGAGCAGGTCATTTTGCCTTTGGTCTGACGCTTTAATATACCAGGCCTTACAGGATCATGTATGCTCTTCTCTTTTAAATCTTTTCTGTGGCTTTGCTTCCACCACTTGCACCATGCTTCAGGTTTGATATCTCCTGCTACTGCAGAGCATTTATTAGGAGCTCTCCACATAGTACATTGATCACATCTTTGACCTTTAACAGTATGCGCCACGTAACCCGCCTCTTGTTTAGAATGCTTTTGCTTTGATTCGATAAAAAACTCTTTAAACGTTTTCACCAATTTTTGCAGCTGAAATACTTAGCTGTTCCTGGTTTGGCAGAAGAACACTTGTGACGAGCTCTGAAAGACTTTCTTTTCTTGGGGTTAGATTTCTTAATACGTAAATTAGGATCACCGTAATGCACTCTTTTTAATTTACCATTTACACGTGCACAGCGCATATACTTCTTATCTTTCCGTGTAGATGATTGCTGACCTGTTACCTTGGTGCATCTTGCACCAGCTTTTTCTTCTAAATAAAATTCTTTAAACGTTTTCATAGTTCAAATATATATTTATTGTTATACATGTAAGCCCTGTATACCAAGGGTCGTTGTCAATCTTTATATCAATAGCTTTTGCTTTGTTGCCCAGTAGTTTGGGCAAGGTGTCATGTATCTTTTCATACATTCTATTGACCAGGATATTATTCATTTGTCTATCTTCATCAGTAAAGCCATATCTTTTATCAAAATTAAAACCACACAAGGTAAACTTTGGACCGCCTGCAGACCTTAAGCTTCTAAAGCTTTCAGCTTGTTTAACTGGGTCCATCTCCCATTTTCCTTGTTGGGATATAGGTTCAATTTTATCTTTAAAAGTTTTAAAAATTTTAGAATAATAATCAACTATAATACTTCTATAATATCTTCTCAGCCCCTTAGCAATTGTACTTAAATTAAAATCTTTAAAGTATCCTGGTGCCATTAAGGGAGCAGCATCTACAGACTGTAAAGACTTGCCGGACATTTGTCTTCTTTTTTGCATCTGCTTATGCATTGTTATTAATTTGCTATCTAAATCATCAGAATTATCATCAAAATCTTCTGTAAAAAATTCTTTGAACTTTTTCATACAGGTTTTACATATCCAATCTTGTTAAATTTGACACCTAAAATTTCTTTATGTGCTTGAATCTTGGCTCTAACTTTCATCTTAGTACCTACTTCTGAAGCAGGAAACGCATATGTAATATATTTATTGCCTTGAGCATCTTTCAATTTGTACACATTATAACCATCTTGCTCTCTGGTACCAGGAACCTCTTTTAAATTATAAAGTTCTAATTCACCTTCAAAGCGATCACCTGGTTTGCCCACAAATTGTGCAGTAGAAGTTTCCTGGTTCTTTTTAGTGACATCATCAAAATACATTTGCGCAAAAGCTTGAATGGCTTGAGCATTATCTGTAGATGCATACTTGGGATCAGCGTTCTTGGCTAAGAAAGCAAAGTAACCTGGATCTTCTAGATACACATCAGGGAACGATTTGCCTCTGTATTTGCCAAAAGTAAATTTAGGGGTAGACTTGCTTCTGCCTATCAAGTGTTCTCTAGTTTCATCACCATACAATTCTACCCGCACATTCTTTACAATATTCTTTGACAAAGCCTTTTGAACAGATGCAACAATGTCTGTGGATAAATTGCCAAAGTAAATGGGATTCTTGATCCAATTGCGTATTGCAGCTGGCAATATTCTGAATCTCCAAAATGTATAATAAACTTGATGCTTGCCAGTTACATCAATGAAGTAATAATTTTCTGGACCATCTTTGGGGTTAACCACAGCATCATTATGAGCCTTTATTAGCTCATATGCTTTGTTCTTTTCTTCTTCAGGCACTTCTTTCCATGGAAGAATGCCAACAGTAGAAGCTAAACCTTCTGCGTTTTCAGCATTTGAATACATGTTGCTGTATTCTTCTTGAAGCAGTTTAAAGTCTTTATCAAACGCCATATCAATTATTTAATAATAATTGAAAATTTAGATTATGTCAAGTGCAAGTTAACTATCAAAACCCATGTCATACAACATCTCTTGTGCTGTATCTTCTGCAATTACCAGGGCATCTTTATAATCCTTCTGCTCTAATACTTCTTCAATGGCCGCCACGCCATCTGCGTATATAGCAGAATCTGCTAAATCGCTAGTGCATATGCTAATGGCCTCTTCCATGTAATGGTTTATAAGCCAAACAGATGCTCTTGTGTTGTCTGTCTCTTGAATCTTTCTCAAGAGCTTTTCTATGAGTTTGTCTTGGTTCATTACCAATGGTGTATGGCGTTTAGAATGAGCACAATGTTTGCGATAACCCCCAGAAACACAATGAACCATTCATATTTTTTATGTGTCATTATTTGATTATAATGCCTGTAATCATAAATCCAGACCAAAATAGGAACATCTCCCAGGTGTGGTTATCAAGTTTTGCAAACAAAGCGAAGAGATGGTCTTTCATCTTCAGTGAATACCTCCAAAAATCTAATGTTGTTGAGCAAGAACCATTCATGATCAATTTTAACGCATTTGCCAGTGGGTGAAAACTCTTTTACCTTGCCTTCATGCACAGCAAAGCGATTCACAGGAACGTTTTGAAATAGAACTTTTTTGTCTAGAATATCTTCTTGCTTCATTCCATGTACTCCAAAGCATCTTCTATTACTTGATCTTGCTCTTCTTTGTCTAAATCAAGAAAATTAGTGCCTGGGTCGGTTTCTTTCAGATATGTTAAAACAGCTACTAGTATCTGTCTGTAGCTCAATTTTTCGTTCATATAATAAAGTTAAGCTCTTATATCAAGAATTCAAGAGTTAATCTTATTAAATATTAATATAATGCAAGATAACGATCTGATCTTTGAATCTTACCGCAAAAGCAAGCGTTTAACTAAATCAATAAATGATCAGATTGGTGCTAATTTGGAAGGTGTTTGCTTTTCAAAAGAAGATGCTATAAAATTGTTGGAATTTATTGAAAAGCATTCCAATGAATATGATGTTATTGCCGACTCCACAGCATACAATCTCAAGCAGTTAGTACTAGAAAAATTTAAATAACTTGCATCTGACAGGGATCGAACCTGTGACCCACGGATTAGAAATCCGTTGCTCTGTCCAACTGAGCTACAGATGCAATGGTGGGCGTACTAGGATTTGAACCTAGGACCAAGGCATTATGAGTGCCCTGCTCTAACCGCTGAGCTATACGCCCAAAAATGGTACCTCCGGTTGGATTCGAACCAACGTTATGCACTAATCTGGTGCCGAGCACGGGTATAAGCCGTGTGTCTTGACCGCTAGACGACGGAGGCATACATAACATAATACATGTTTTTCAAAAATACTCAAGTAAATAATACAATAGACGTGTTGGTTAACTTGATTTCAAATAAAATAATCTATTATTAAATTATGGCCAAAATATTAGTCACAGGAGGCTACGGCTTCATAGGCACGCATTTTCTTATTCATTTATTAGAGAATACAGACTATAAGATTATTAACCTGGATTCAGAGACTTATGCTTCTCAGAAACAACACATAAAAAAGTTTTTAGAAGAGCACAAACAATATCGAAGAAGAATAAAGTTTATAAAGAAAGACATATCTAACTTTCAAAAGATGGATGCTATTTTTGCTGCAATCAAACCACAACTAGTAGTAAACATTGCTGCAGAGTCACATGTGGATAACAGCATAACAGGTCCTGCTCCTTTCATATCATCTAATGTTGTGGGCACTTTTAACCTTTTGGAGTGTTCAAGAAAATATGATGTAGAGAAATTCATTCAAGTTAGTACTGATGAAGTATATGGTCAACTGCATAACTTGGATGAACCGCTTTTCTCAGAATTAACAAATCTTAATCCTAGCTCTGTTTATTCAGCATCAAAAGCTTCTGCTGATCTTGTTGCATTGAGTTATCACAAGACGTTTAAACTGGAAGTATGTGTCACGCGTTGTAGTAATAACTATGGGCCATATCAACACAAAGAAAAGCTATTACCCAAAACAATATTGAATGCTATTAACAATCATGCCATACCTGTTTATGGCAAAGGTGACAACATGCGTGAATGGATTCATGCAGAAGATCATTGCAGAGCTATTTTAACTGTATTGCAGCAAGGCAAGAGCGGTGAAGTTTATAACATAGGAACCTATGATATTATGAAAAATATAGACTTAGTAAAAAAGGTTTTAGAGATTGTTGAACGCAAAGACAGTTTAATAGAATTTGTTGAAGATCGCAAGGGCCACGACTTTATATATGCAATTGATAGCTCCAAGATACGAAACGAGCTGAAATGGGAACCAAAGATTAACTTTGAAGATGGTCTCAAGCAAACCATAGAATGGTATAAAAATATACTATAGTTGATTCAAACCGCTCCAGGCTCCTAAGTAATTATATGCTAGGAAGAATTAAGAGCCATTTTAGTAATAGAAACAATCTAGCATTTTGGATGTTATTTGGGCCTGCAATATTTGTAACATTGCAAGGAGTACATGAACTTTATACAAAATATTTTGATCTTCTCACATTCGAAGATCACATGCAATTTCTTATAAGATTTCTATTTCCCATTTCTCTTGCTGCTCTTGTAACTGCTCTAGAACGCAGACAGCGCAAACAAAAAGAAGATTTAATTCGTCGAGGACACGATTACTTGAGACGGAAGCGTTCTACCAAGTAAAGAATATAACATAATACACCTATACAAACTAGAACAGATGCAATACTCATTGTAATAATTTATTACAAAACTCAAAAGCTCCTTGTTTGGCTTCATCTAATGTGTTAAAAATATTTTCGACCCGCGCACCTGAACAAGTAACTGTGAACTCTTTCTTCTTATATTCTGTTATAACGATATAATAGCTGTGATAATCTCTAAAAATCCATTGATTCTTAAGAACGTTCTCTCGCCATGTTGTCTCATCAAGCATACGCTGACGCTTACGCCTTGAATAGTATTTTGGTTTAACTGGTTGCAACTGATATTCAATAACATTCATTTTGTGAAAGCTTTGTTCCACATCACTTCAAAATTAAACCCTGCAAAACGAAAACCAAACTCCCAAAACGTCTTATGGAATGTACCGTAAAATTTTGGAAACAAATTGAATCTAAACGAATTCAGTAAATAGAATCCTAACCCGTTATCAAAAACAATTTTAAAGTGAGGCTTAACAATAAAAACTCTTGGATCATCGGCCCATTTACCGTACGGGCTTTCATCACCTTTACCAAATTGAATAATCATACATACATTATAACTGTATTTAGAATAAAATCAATCCCAAAGATTTCTATAATAGATACTAAACAACTGCAAACCTCTCTTCTGCCTTTTTTCACCGACTGTAAACGCTTGTTGGTCTCTGGTATCATGATATATATCCAGATCTATCTGCCATTGAAATGCAAATATGATATCATCAAGAATGGCTCTCCATTCATCTTCAGTGAATGCATTGGGGCCTTCATAACCTGGTTCTGTTGATCCAGCATACACTTCATCTACAGTTAATTGTTCTATATTACCAAATCTATCTTCTCTGTGCCATTTAATACTGGTACCGTGAAATCTATCTCTCATTGCTTTAAGAACAGGTATAGCTTTTCTGGCAATATACCAAGCAGCATTCCATGTATCCAAATCATCATACCCTTTAAACAAACGCTGTGCAGCATACTTGCAATTATAGTAAAGACCGGAAGTAAGTTTATAATACCATTTCCAAAAAAAGAGATATGCAGCTTCTATGTATTTGTTTTTTGAGAACACAGGCTCATCATACCACTTGCCCATTATTCTTTTCACCTGTAATTCTACTTCTTGCTTACTTTTCATACTTTTTTAAGAGTGACAGATCCATTCTTATTGCAGGTCCATTTAATATTATCACCAGTCTTCCACTTCATTCTTTTTAAAAGTTTTTCTGGCAATATAATAAAATATTCACCTGTAATTTCGTTTTGCTCCACTTTGAGCGTATATGTCATATTCTTATTATATACCCGTCCAGCTGTAGCTCCAGCGCACTATAGTGTTGCAAGCAGCTTGAACCGTTATGCGAGAAAAGAATATAAAAGGATTATAAGTTTCTTTTAATACAGGATAATACCATTTGGATCTTAATTCTCTATGCTTAGCCATGGCTCTATCTGTTTGTAATGTAAACTCTTTATCATCCAGATGACGCTTTTGTGCATCTTTTTCAGACTCTAAAGACCATTCCAAGAGTTTTGTTGATTTAACCTTGCCATCTATTGCTTTAACCTCGTAATCTAAAACTAAATTCCTACCACTAATCTGTTCTACAGCTAACATTGTGAAAGTATTTGTTAATTTTACTCTTACAAATACTGGCTTTGTTTCGTCAATTAACTTAATTTTCTCTTTTTTATTTTCTTTATACTTGATCTTCCAGTATACTCTCTCTAACCATGATCTATTATCTTTCCAGCTTAAAAAAGGCAATTCATAAGATATTTTTTTACCTGTAGGCTTTCTTTCTTCTCTAAAGATATCACCTTTTGCATTTATCTTATAAGTACCCAAAACATTATCTAGATCTTTAGTTTGAAATTCAGCAGGAAACTCTGCATTATTAATCCTGAGAAAGTTAGCAATCTCCTTGGGAGCCTTGAGCTTTAATCCTTCTGTAATAACTGTGTCAAACATGCCCATATGAATATATTATAGGATTTTGATATGATTGCAATATACTTCCAAATAAATATACTTCCGAATAAATAATTAAATGCAGCTTTGCAATTGCACTCTAGAAGAAGAAAACGGCCAAAAAATTATTTATAATAGATGGAACAGCGGATTTTATTCTAATTCCTACCAAACATTTTTATCTCTTATTATGTGTCTTAACAGTGGTATAATACCAGATAAAATAAATTATGCGCAAGGTTTTTGGTATTTTAAAAGAGACAAGAATCTTGACATTTACCCTCTATTTTATAAAACAAATTATAATATTAACGAGCTACCTGTTAATAAAAATTTATTCTTACCCGACTCATTTAATGGTGCAAATACATATAACTTGGATACAATAAAATTATATAATTTTGAAGATTATACAAAAATTTTAAATTGTTTTTTCTCACCTTCCGATCAAATTAATACAATTAAACAGCAATTAATTTCTAAGTATAATATTAATTTTGAAAGAACCATATCTGTATTTTATAGGGGCACAGATAAACACACTGAATGTCGTCTCCCTTCTAAAGAATATGTCTTGGAGCAAACCAAAAAACTTACCAATATTCACCCGGAGTGTAGGGTTTTAATTCAAACAGATCAGCTGCAAGTTCGAGACTTTTTTAAACAAGAGTTTGGTGAGAAATGTTTTTACTTTGATGAAGCAGTTGTTACAGATACCAGTAAAGTTACTTGGCTTATAATACATGAAGAAACCAATGACGACCCTATTGCTAAAGCACAAATATTTGATGCAGTATTAAGATTAGTAGCTGAATGCAAGTATGTTGTAAACCATACAGGAAATTGTGGCGCGTTTGTAGATTTGTTTAGAGGTAATATGGAGAATACTTTTAAATACAATCATAATGGTGAGTTTCTATAGAAACTCAATTGCAAGCACTCTGGGTTGTTAATTGTTGCAATTGCTGCATGTAACAATTGCGTTCTTCTGGATGTTCTATAAGACCTTGATTCAAGTTCATGAGCCTCATGTTATTGAGCTGTTGCTGTTGCAGTTCAACAGATAATTTTGCAAACTCCGCATCATAATTTTCTGTTAATCTCTTGGCTTTCACTTTGCCATAACCTGATAACCCTTTGATGCAATCTGATGCATCACCTAGTATGCTCTTGTATAGCAGATACTTGTTCACATGCACTGGCAAATGCTGTTCGCAATTGTGCACATCAATGATCACCTTCTTGATGGGTGAATACAATTGTGTATGTTCATCAATCAATTGCACCATGTCATTGTCTGTGGATACTATGGTCTTGCGCCCAGTCAAATGTTTGCACAAGAATGCAATTACATCATCTGCTTCCAGTATGCCTGGATACATCATGTGAATGCCTTGTGTTTGCATGACCTGCTCCAATTCATCTTCAGCAGCATGCACAGTTTCCCACATGCTACAGTCTCTGTTTTGCTTGTAATCAGCTTGTTGACGTCTGTAATTCTTCTGCCCTTTGATCAAGCGCTTATCTGACACTGCATATGTTGCATCAGGTGCAAAATCACGCACATACTTGTTGATGCTGCGCATGTATGCAGGCACCATGTCCTGCCCTCCAGTGACACGCAACACATGATAAATGCGGTACAACAAATTGGTAGCATCAATGATGAGAATGTTCATGAAATCATGCCCATGATCTTGTTAATAGCTCTATCCTTAGCTTTGAGCTCCACTTCCCATACCACAGGTTTGCCATAATCTGGAGGAGCATATTGTGCGTAATCTGCATGCTTGCGTGTGTCACCTATGCCTTCTGAATAATGAAATATGGGCATCACAGGCCATGTGCCATGTGCCAAGTGAAATGCTTCAGACTCTGATAGATCTCCAGGCAACATTTTGTGATGCAAATTATCAAAAGTGATGGGTATGCCATCACGAGCATGAAAATATTTTACCAAATTGCTGATGCTCCACACACCTTTCTTGTTGTCATTATTCTCAAAAACCAATCGCTTGGTCACATTGACAGGACATTGCTTCAAACTACGCACCACATTGGCATAGATCGTTTCAGGATCACCATCTTTGCGAATATGAATGTTCAATGGTGCTTCATATGATTCAGGCAATGCAAGCAATTCAAACACTAATGCATGAGCAATCAGATCGCGAATGCTATTGGCAACAACTTTAGGGTTATCGGATGTTAAGCTAATAAACTCAGAAGGATGAGCAGAAAAGCGTAAGCCAGAACATTTCATGGCTTGTTTAGCTTCACCAATAGCATGCATCATTTCATCTTGCATGGGTAATTTGTAAAAGTCTAAATTAAGATCTGGGTGATTGATAACAGGTATCAAGTCGCTGCCAATGCGCATGCCAGCCAGGTTCATGCTTTTGCATAATTCTACTGTAGCTTTGAGTGTTTGAAAGTTCTCTACAATTCTATGACACAACACATTTAAAGATTCATTGAGAGGCTTCTTCTTGAATTGTGTCACAGTCATGGTGCGAAATTTAATGCCTTTGTCATTAAGCACATTACTCTGACAGCACAAAGATAACTTCATTTCTTATATTATGCAGGAAAATACGAAGTAGTCAACTAAATTAGTCTGCTCTTATCTACCAGGATAAGGGGTAATATCACTTCCTATTGGCGTAGCTAATGAAGGCAAGGGAGAAGAAGTTACAGGGGGCACAAGATTGGGATTCAATAAAGGATTAAACTGCTGTGAACCAGAGATGGCTCCTGCTCCACTGCCTGCAGGTGCATTACTACCTACAGCTTCACCCCCTGCAGCAGTATCAATGTCAGGCACATCAGCACCTGGCGCATCCATGCCACTGGCTCTGGCCAAAGCAGTAGCACTATCAATTCTACCAGCTACCACATCATTAATTTCACTTGTAAAAGACATGCCTGCAGCTTTTGCAGATTCTTGAGCGCTTGCAACACCCTTGATCAATGCATCATTGGCCAGAGGAGCCAACCCCGCTTCAGTAAACAGAGGCGATGATGATGCTAGATCTTTAACGTCCACAGATTTAGGAGCTGCAGATGCCATGCCATTAGGTGTTGCAGAGATGCCTTCACCAGATTGCAATGTTATAGATTTGCCATTCTTATCTGTCACCACAACTCCAGTAGTTGTTTCAGCAACAGCAACATGTGTTGCATCACCTGTCACATCAAACATCACAGTGCTGCCATTAACTGCAGCAGTAACACTGCCTGTGGTAACTGTCATAGTTTCTGTTGCAGGATCTTTGGAAACCAGAAATGTTCCTTTGTCGCATTTAACCAAACGCTCTTGTTCTACAAATGTGAAGACAGCATTGGCTCCAATGCGTGTTATGGACTTATCATCTAATGACAATTCACACATGCTCTGTGCACCTGTGCCCACTTGTGTGTTGGATTCTACTTTATCATTTAAAGTAGCTGTGACTTTGTTGGTATTGTCAATTTTATATACACTATTCTTTAAGAAAGATACAGAGGTAGCACATGCACTATGGCTTGCTACTGCTATTAAGGCTAAGCAAATTAATGTTTTCATATAGTATTAGACAGTTGAAACTAATAATCATTAGAAAAGAGTTTAAAAATAAAATGAATTATTAAGCCTATGGTGCCAATGAATATTACAGATGTCAAAATCTGCTTTATGGGGTGATCACTACTCAATCTATGCCAAATATCAGTCACCTGATAATAGTAGCTTCTTTTGCACTTGTCTTTGTCTAAAAAATTAAATGGCATATTATAGATTATTAGATGTTAATGCATTAGATCTGTATCTAACTCTCACTTGTTTCATGGTGTATCCAACCATCACATACAAAGGCTCTTCTGCATTTGTAGGTTTAGCAGGTTTGCTCAGGCTTAAAACATATTTATGGCTCTCATGACCAATGGGTTCAATATTTTGCGTAAAACAAGAACCTTCAGGAGTTACATATTCAAAATCCATGCCATATGTGTCCATGTGTTGCTTCACCATGGATGCATGTGGGCTGTACACAGTGTAAAAAATACTACCTGCCAGGCACAACCCAACTATATAAGGAACAAAATTTTCTATGCGTTGCGCATTATTCATTGATAATAAAGACAGAATATCTGCCATGCCCTAAGCATTGGTAATAATATCTAAATGTCTGTTCTCCCTCAACATACACACCCCATACATCAGCTTGAAAATGATCTCTTAAATTTAACGTTTGTGTTTTTTCTTTGACATGCTCTTTGATAAAATTAGTAACTTCTTTTACATCACCTTCAAACACCACGTGCTTGCCATGTGTATTGTGTTGTGCCATTTCACCTCCTGAAGCTGTATCAATGTCCAGCTTGCTATCATTATTTATAGATGAATAGCAGAGACATGCAACTATAAAGACTGCAATACCCGAACCAATTTTGCAAACTGCTCTTCTGAAATTTTGCCTCTTATGGTACTTTCTATAAGCAGGCAAGAAATTATTAAGATACTCTGTGGAAGGCGTATTAAGATCTGCAGCAGCCTTAATAGCTTGTGATACAGACACATACTCCATTACCTAGCCTTGTTATCCAGTTCTGTAGTCACACTGCCATCTGTTCTTAGCAGATTTCTGGTTGCGCCATGCGGATTTTTCATTGTTCGATCTAAAGATGCACCAGAATGATTGGTGAAAGCTTTTGTAAAGTCAACTAAAAAATAATCATTTGTATCTACTGCAATTAATTTTTCTGAATTTTGCGTACCATATTGCCCTCCTGCTCCACCAAAACAAGATCCTCTCTTCCAAATCAAAGGTCGCTTTTCATCATGAGCTGGGCATGAAAACACAGGATTGCCTTTTCTCTTTTTTTTACCCAAAGATTTGGTTGATATATAATTAGTAAGATAATATTCAAGATTGGATGTATCTACAACATTTGATGTATCACTACCAAACCTAGAATCGCTAATAAACGAATTAATTGTTTGACCAGAAGGACCTGGTGGAAGCCATCCATCATTTTCTGTGGCAAACAACACAATGCTTGTACCCACTTGTTTCATGTTGGATGCACAAGCAGCTTGAGATGACTTGCGTTTAACAGCTGCATATGAAGGGAATGAAAGACTCATTACAAATGCCATTATAACTATGACCACTGCCATTTCAACTAATGTAAAGCCAAAATATGTACGTCTTAATAGTCTTAAATGTCTTAGGAATGTATTTGGTGTTGGCATTTTCTTCTCCTTATAGCTTTGAGTGTTATCAAGCTAGCAATACCAAACACCATGAGTGAACCTGTAGAAGGTTCAGGAATAACACCAATTGTACCGTCCATGGTAAAGTTGCTCACATTCCATTTCAGATCTGTACTAGCAGTGTTAAGATCAGGCAGAGCAGCCAACAGCACTGCACTATCAAATGTGCTCATGTCAGCTGTACCCCAATCAAACAAGTCATATGTGTTGCCATCAGCATATGCATAATTGTCTAAGGTTTCAAATGTCCATGCTGTATTGGCACCCAATGTTAACAAGCTTGTCACATTGATAGCATCATATGTTACCCCTCTGGTAGTAGGTGCACCCAACTGGAATTGGAATGTTCCATTGCTTCCATTCAACTCATAGGCAGTGAGCAGACCCGGGCTGTTGCCTGGGGCCACAATACCACCATTGAGTGTCAGGCCTTGCACGCTACCAGAACCACCCAAAGTACCTCCTGTATTAACCAATGCATCTCCTGCAGATCCATTCACAGATAATAGACCGCCATTCACAGTGGTGCTGTTAATTGTGCCTCCAGTATTAACTGTAGCAGTTCCAGAGTTGACTGTTACTGTACCAGCAGTTCCATCCACTAGCAATGTGCCACCACCTACAGTGCTAGTGCCCAACAGACTGCCACCTGTCTTTACATTGAGTGTGCCACCTGTATTAACTGTGGATACACCAGTTCTTCCATACACATTCAATGCACTGCCATTCACAGTTGTAATGCCAGAATTACCACCAGAATTTACTGTGGCTGTGCCAGAATTAACAACAGTCTGTGCCACTGATCCTGATACCAACAAAGTACCACCATTCACAGTAGCTTTGGAAGATGTACCGCCCGTCTTCACATCAAATGTACTGCCAGTGGCAATGGTTGTTTCACCTACTGTACCACTGTTAAGCAAGCTGCCTCCAGTGAGAGTTGAGTTGCCAAGAAACCCACCACTATACACTGTGGCAGTTCCTGAGGAGATAGTAAAGGCACCAGCTGTGCCTCTCAGATCAAAAGTACCCCCACCTTGTGTTATTACACCAGCTGTGCCTTCTACTAGCAAGGTTCCACTATTAAGTGCTGCACTGCCAGCTGTACCTTTGACTCTTAAAGTACCCCCTGATACTACAGCAGCACTGGAAGCAATGGAACCTGCAGTGTCCACCAACAGTGTACCGTCTTGAATGGTAGTGTCTCCATTGTAAGCATTGACTGCTTGCAAAGTGACTGTTCCAGTGCCTGTTTTGTTCAATCCTCTGAGCACTGACGCTGTGTTGTTGAACAGAGATCCTTTGAAGAGAAGATCACCTGCTCCACCTAAAGTACTAACATCTGCAGTTGTGGATCCAATGTCCATGGTGCCATCAAACTGTATAGTTAAATTGGCGCTGTTATTAATCAATCTCCTGCCACCACTGGTGTCTGTGGATAGTGTGAGTATGTTGGCAGCATTGGTGAATTGTAGCAGTGTTTTGCCTGCACCATGGTTGGTGAAGCTCATGTTGTTGCCTTGATATTGATTCACAACAAAAGTCGTGACTGCATTTGCATCATTGCCTGCTAGCAAATCCAATGTGGCCATGGTAGCTAAGCTGCTGGAACCCTTGAAGCTGTTGGCCACAGACAAGCCATTGGTGGTGTTGATTACCAATTTGGGTGTATTGGTTGTGCCAGTTGCCGCTCCCATTGTTACCAACCCTTGACCGACTCCAGTGCCTCCATTCACATTCACAGTGCCTCCTCCTTTGATTTCAAACCCTCCACCCAGAGTGTTGGTGCCATTGAATGTGACTGTGCCATTGCCTGTGTACAGGACTCTGCCAGCTGTAGCTGAACCACCTTGCCTCAATTCATTGTTGAATGTGAATGCACCATCTCCTGCCAGAGTTAATAGTCTGGATGTGCTAGAAGATGCAGTGGTGAGTGAAGCTACATTATTGAATACTAATGCTCCTCCTGCAGTTTGAAACCAGGTGTTACTGTTGTTAGCATTCTCTACCAATATGTTGAATGTTTGGGTAGCAGTAGAATTGTTGGTAATGCCTGCACTAGATGACAGTGTTTGAGCACCATTGAAACTGTTGATCAAATATGGATTTGCATTGGCTAAGAATGTGATATTTTTTGCAGCTCTGGTGGATGTCAAGATGACAGTGTTATTGTTGGCTCCATAATTACCAAACTGTATTTCATCTGTGGTGGTGCTGGAGCTGGTTGCAGAAGGTTGAATGCCATTGGTCCAGCTGGTGGGGGATGTCCAGTTGGATCCAGTGTTGTTCCATAGAAACACTACTGCTTGGGCATTGTTGGCTGCGGTTGTCATGAAAGCAGCGGCAATTAAGCTCAATGCCTTCTTTATTATGTTTGTTGTTTTCATAAATTTATTTTTTTAAAAAAATCATCTAGTTTCAAAAACAATTCAAAAGGTAAAAGTATTAACCAGAAAACACCATAGGCCATAAAAAAAGCCGCACTAAATGCGGCTTGTCCTATTGTATCGCCTATTGCAGCGAGACTTTTCTTATCATGGAAAGTTAAAGTGTTACCTTTCATATACCATATTAGACAGGTGAGACTGGAAAACATTAGAAATATTTTTCATATTTTTTAATTTGTTCTTATACCTATACTTATAACAGATATTATTATTAAAGCAAGCTGCTAATGGATGTTATTAGGCCTTCTAATCCTAGAATACAATGCAGTTTATTAATAAATATATTATATGGCTGAAGGTGTTTTTCAGAATTACCCGGATTATAACTTCAGTATCTCTGGTCTAAGCAATCCAAGTGCCAATACATTTTATGGCTATGCAGGTTTTAATGAAGGGAAGCCTTTTTGGAATTCTCTAGATGATGCTTTTACCATTTATTATGAGAACAACAATTGGATTTTTAAAGCTCTTAATAATGATTTTAATCTGGTTTCAAATCAGCAAAATATAGACTGGCCATGGAATGTAACAAGCTGGGCACTTCAAGATGGTGAACTTGATGGCACTCCTGTGTTTGCTCTTGTATCTTTTAACAAATCTAATATTGTTGTTTCTGGACTTGGAAATTCTGGTGTAGAGGGTATTGATATAAATGGAAGTTATATTCTAGGTTACAGGGGGTTTGGAAATTGGTGGCAAGATCCTAACGGGGAAGAATTTGGTACTAATTTCCAGAGACCTTTTTATGTAAAAACTAATGGATATAGTTCGGAAGATTATGATCGTTGGTCATACATTATAAGATGGGATGATGACTTTTGGTATATCTATAATGAATATGTTGGCAATGGTTTTTTGTTTCGCTCTGAGGAAGGCGATCTATCTTATTATCCGACAGATGTAGCATGGGTATCCCAGACTCAAGTACCCACAGGGATGCCTGTGTTAACCTTTAATAATACTCCTGACCCCTATGCTCCTTGGGGCGGTCTGCAAAATTGGCTTAGGTTGAGGTTGTTAGAATACGTATAAAACTTGTATCTATTATTTGCTATATCTCTTGTTAAATTCATCCAAATCAATAGTAGGGTGTTTGTACACATCACGTGGTGTTGTATTGGACTCTGAGTCATATACAAGGAATGCTTGACCTGCTGCACTAGGAATGGAGCATAACCACCCACCACACACATACCCAATTGCAGCCCCTGCTACAGCACCAAGTGCAGTGTCTTTAACCAGGTCTTGCTCTTCTTCTTCTGCTCTTATGTTTGCAGTTAAAAGAATTACAATTAAGAAAAAATATTTACTCTTCACATTCAGCTAGCGCTTGGTGTAGCAGCGCAGAAACACTGTCAACTAACTTTTCATCACTGGTTAAAGAGCTTTGTCCTAATTCATGAAATATTGCATGCAGAAGTTCATGCAAGAATGTGGCTTCTACTCTGGATCTAGGCACAACACCTTCTGCCTGCAATCTAATGGTATTTGTGACTTCATGACAACTACCATACTCATCTTCATTGGCCAAGAGATCTTTATCAAACACCACATTCCATGTTTGACCTGCTAATTTAAATGTAGTTGGAATTTTCATAACCACCAAATATCTATGCCAAAACCAAGAAGCTGCAGTTTAAAAACACACCCATAATCATAATGACTGAAGTAAATTCCAGTTTCTGTATCTGTAAGATACGGTCCACATTCAACGTCCCCTAAATCGCTTTTGCGGTGAAGCAAAAGTTTAGGATGTGTTAATCGAATTAACAACTTGTCTTTGTTAAGAATGACCATTTTGTTTAATTATCTTCTTTTCCAATTGTTTCAAGGCTTTGGCCATGGCATGATCACCTGCATTGGCCACTACCAAAGCATTTAAAAAGAAAAAAGTATGATCTGGATCTTCAGGTGTATAACCATCTTCATATGCTTCACCCACCAGAGACACTTTAAAGTTTTCGTTGCTATTGCACATTTTCTCATACACTTCAGTTGCAGCATTTACTACACAGTCACCAGAAGCTTTCATGTATGCCATCTGATCGCTCAACCGAATATGCCATGTGTTCATTTGTACAAAGAATTGAGCAAACTGGAAAGTCTCAAAGCATCTGATTTGCTTAGCACAATATCATCTCCAAAAGGCTGACCTGTTTTAATAATTTGCCAGATGTAACGAACTTTGTTCCACAATGATTTGCATTTAGGATTGTACCCATGCTTGAAGATGGCTACATATGTCTCTGGTTCATCTTCATATTTTGTAATATAAAGACCTTCTGTTTCACAGCTACAAGGAATAAAGTGTTGATGTTTCATTTTGCTACCACCTTGGCAAAGTATTGGTATTCTTCTTGACGAAGCATATCAATTGGAGCTTTGCCGCGAAACTCTTTGTTTGGAGTTGACAACCAAAGATCTAGTTCTCTGTCACTGCCAGCTATAGTTCGGAGCTTGGACATTATTTCTTGTTGTTTAGTATTTAAAGAATAATCCATGCAACCCTTTCGTAACAAATCTTAAAGCTCTGGAGATATGAATCAAAAGAAGCTTATCTAAAACTATGGATGCAAGAATAGCTACAGTACCCACCAATACACAACACCCCGCAAAAAGAAACTCCAATGGAAATATTGTGCATCTTCCAAATGTTGTGTATTTATCGTATGATGCTTTGAGTTCTCTGATACTGATATCTAAACTCCAGAGCAAGCTATGCTTGGTAATATGATCAATCATGCTATTATTTAACCTCATCAATATCACCTTCCAGCAACCCTATTATATCAATGCCATGATTTTCATTGAAATAGGATCGCACCGCTTTAATCATTTGATTGTAATTATCTTTATCTCTACTATAACGTTGTTGTAGCTCCAGATGTTTTCGTGAAAGCGCTTCATACTTGTCTGCTTGAAATGTTTCCATTTTATCAAGTTTGTTCATCTCCACAAGAATACGTTCTGATTCTCTGATAATCCATTCATAGTTCTTGTTGTACAATTCTATTTGATCACACAATGCATCTATGTTATCCATATATCTCCTTATTGTTCATGCTTATTATGCATGAAAATTAAAATAGTGCAACACACAAAATTTATAATATATGTCTCATAAATATTGGTATGAGTTGGAATAATGAGCAAAGGCAAAAATCTATAGAAGCCAAAAGGGCTAAAGCTCTACAAAGGGCTAAGCAAGCAAATCAGCCTTTTTTATCTAATCATGCTTTAAAGAAAATTTTATTAACATCAGGCAGAAAGTATAAATGCAATCATTGCAATATGACCGAATGGAGAGGTAAACCAATAAATCTAGATTTAGATCACATTGATGGTGATACGTTTAATAATACTTTAGATAATCTAAGATTTTTATGCCCCAACTGTCACAGTCAAACCAAAACATACAAAGGAAAAAATAAAAACAGTGGAAAGAAAAAAGTATCAAATGATAGGCTTTTGAAAGCACTTAAAAATACTTCTAATATTAGACAGGCGTTAATAGCGGTTAAATTAAGTCCTAGGGGCGCTAATTATTCTAGAGCTTTGCAGCTTTTAAATGGTACGCGGGGTGGGATTTGAACCCACAGTGTGATCATTAATCCGTATCTGATCTTAAGCCAGATGTGTTTCGCCGTTTCACCACCCGCGCGTTAAATAAGCTCTTCCGCAACAATATGAGCTAAAGGCGTCTCTTCTTCTCGGCCGTAGTGCTTCCACAGCCCGTTGTAATCATCATAAATGGTATACTCTTCACCACACATGATCAAGTCTGGTGTTTCATTCACTATCTCAAGCATTTTCTTGAGCTCTTTATTGGTTAGTTCATACTCACCCACAACTTCATCAATGAAAGGACCTGAATAAGCTCGGTTTGAATTAGTACAAACTTTAATTTTAAATAGAAAATCTTTATCTTCGTATTTCTTCTTACTAGCAAATTGCTTAGGAGAGAAGAAAACAAACACATGAAAGGTATACGGTTTACCTTTGTTCATTCGCTTGCGGTCCCAACTCATGGATATTTGTAGATCTTTTTACCTTTTTTTGATGTGTAGTTTCGTATCTCTTTGTTCTCTTTGGATGCCCAACCGGCAATAATATCAAAATTGTCTTTGAACTGCCTACTAAAGCAATTACGCGCTTTGTCGCCTTTCCCGGCATTGTTTGTACTCTTGCTCATATGAATATTATATGTGTTTTCTTGAGATATAACAGCTTTTCTTCATAAATATAATTATGCTATCATCTATATTGTATGCAACCAAAGACCTTGTGACTGAGCTTGGCTCAGCATTTGTTGTCTACTTCGAACAAATTGGCTATATTGTAAAAGATTCATTTGCAAAGAATGAATATTATGATGTTGAATCCTTTGAAGAAGAAGTAGTTCCAAAGAAAAAGAAAAAAGGTCGTAAGAAGTCTAAATAGTTCCCGCTTGGCCGGAGCTAGATTTACTTCTTGTTTTGATTGAACTTATGCCCATTCTACCGGGTTCATAAGACTTAAAATTATTGAACTGTTCCTTGGTCATAACGTCGACCACAGCACCAGTTTTATGCAGATATACCATTCGGCCAAATCGATTTTTATTTTTTTCAGGATCTGAATAAATTTGCACAACTTTACGTTCTTTAATGGGGAATGGTGGGTCTTTTCTAATCATGCAAGAATTATGAAGGAAATCTCAAAACTTTCAAGCAGATAGTTTAAACTCACCAGTCATGTAGTCTAGCTTGTAACCTTGATCAGTAAGTTTATCAAACTTGTTCATGTTACGCTTTTGCACTTCTATAACATAATCGTATATAGTAAAATCTTCCAGCCATAGATCAGGATTAAAATTAGGATCCAACCGTTCATTATATTTGTTTCGAAACTTTTCTAATATCTCTTTTATGGTGTTTGCAGAGTATATGTATTCTTCATCTTCTGGATATGTTTCTTCAGAGTCTGGAAGATCTTCGAACTTGTCCATGTTGTTATTTATACAAAAAAGATCCCCGTATAGTTGCCATATACGGGGATCGGCGAAAATCGTGTACGTTCCAAGGTAGCACGGGCAACTTGAACCAGCACTTAGGCTACAACGATGTTGTTGTTGCGTAGGGCACGGGTAAAGTCACGCTTGTCGGCGCGACGAATACGCTGTGCGTACTGATTCTTAACGTCAAGAACGTTAACGCGAGCAAGTTCAAAAGAACCATTGCGGTTCCGGGTGAACTTTGCGTAGAACGTCTTCGCGCGAAGATTACGGTTATTATAGTCGATCACTTTGCTACCTCCTTTCCTTGTATGTTTACGTTTATTGCTTAACATACCCCTATTATAATATATTCAAAATAATAATCAATTATTTTTTTTAAGAGAATAGTAGCCTGCATTTGCGGCAATAATATCTGGGTCAAAAGTATGCACTTTTGAGTTTTTGTGAGTGCCATATACATCAATCTTTTTCGCCAGTGTAATCTTATCGTTGGCTCTCATTTCAGTCTCTAAAATTCTTGTGGCAGCTTCTGATGCAGAAACCGGATCAATGAATTTAGCTGTAAAAATTTTACGGTTAATTCCTTTGACATACCACTTGACCAAAGCCTCTTGATCTTTAAGTTTCTCTGGCAACTCCATATCAATATTTAATTCTTTTTTAAACATATATTAACTGTGCAAAAGCTTTTGTAAAAACTCTTCTTTGCTGTAAAATGAAAACAATTTTCGATCAAAAGATTTGTAAATATCGTTTATTTTAAAACCTTCTGTTAGTGCATATTCAACTATATTGTTGTTGAGTATGCCAAACTCTTTAATTTTATTTTCGTAGATGTAAACAAACCCTACGAAACTATTTTCACCCAATATAGGGTATATGCCTAAATTAGATAAACTGTGTGTATCAATGAAGACGTCTTTGTTGTGCGTCTCAATTGTGTTCTGAATCTCTTCGAGTTCCGTTGGCAGTTTCATAATTGCGTCTCTCATAATAATTAGCTGCATCATAAGTAGATTCAATCACATCAATGTTATTCTGTAAATTGCTTAACAGACGTTTAGCACAATCTAAATTGACATACACCTTGTGGCCAGTGCTAACAGTTTTATCTGCTAGAAAATTTAACTCAATAACTGGAAACCGCTCCCCCCTTTCTCTGGCAGACAGAACCCGGCAAAGTTTACTTGTTGTTGCGTATGCGTCTTTCTTTTTTAGCATACAAGTATTATACCGGTAAAAGTGCTTTACATCAACACTTTTTTATTGGCACACAAACAAAACTCTTTGTATGTGCAGGTGTAACAATTGCCCTGCTTACTGAATTCATTATCATAATAAATGTCTGGTCGAATGCATGTGCCGCCTTGCACCACTTGACAGCGATTCTTGCCACCAGTCATTTCTTCCACATAAGCGCGAAAGCTATCAAATTCTCTGGGCCCTGTTGGCTCAAAAACAATATTAGTACTGGCTTTGCTTTTTTCTGACTTGGGTTTCTTGAGAAGCTTGAGACGAGCCAATGCTACTAGATCAATACTGAATGGTCTTTTGCCTTTGGGAAGCAATTGTGCTTGTACTTGATCAGGTTGAATGCGTTTCTTGAGTAGTTGCTTGGCTTCTCGACAAACAAAATGACTTTCAAACTGTTCTTCATTGCCAAACTTTAATGATTGTTTGTTCATGGTACTGCCAGACACCCGCTTCTCAATACCAGACACAATACAAGTAAGTACTTTTGATTTCATTGTTCCCATTATAAAGGAACGTTCAATGTAGTCAAGCTTTTGTTTAGTAAAGTGCCCAGGTATTAGCGCTAATCGAATACATAATCAAGCTACCGAACCACTGGCTAACATATGGTTGATTAACACCAATACTCTGATCTATGATTATACCACCTACGGGAGGGTAAAGTGAGAAAGCTATGTTTCTATTATTTAATGTTATGTAATGACCTCCATTTGTAACAGGCAATCTAACACCACCGGTACCTCCGGTAACAGTAACAATTTCTGTTGTTATTTCTGTAGCAGTTGCTTGATTGCTACCAGCAGCAGCAATAAGAGAGAAACTTCTAATATTAAATCCAGACTGTGTAGTGTCTCCATTTCCTTTTACTTCAAATACATTCTTTCTATTTTTATCTGATGCGCCGCTGCCAACTACAAACAATGAATTGGTGTTGGGGTTGTTATACGTGCCAATGACTACCTGATTGCCACTTGTAGAGATTAAATTACTGCCACCGATGGCTACTGAATTATCACCAAATACTGCATTGTAATCACCTGCAAATGTACCGGACTTCTTACCTAACACAGCACCACGGTAACCCAAGCCATAAGAGTAATCACCATACACCTCTGAGTTACCTAAGCCAACACACTTGACCATGCCACCGCTTAGGTAGTTATAATCCGGGCCAGAAAAGTACCAAGGTTCTCTTTCAAAATAAAAACCAGCAGTACCAAATGTGGGTCTATGCACTGTGTCTTGTGTGCCACCGTACAACAACCACCCCGCATTTCCAGCAGCAGATATGGGCCAAGACCTGTTTTCAAATCCATATGAATCCATCAAGTTACACAAAGCAAATTCCATGTCTCCACCACTCACATTCACTACATAAGCATCAAAATAACCTGTGCGCACACCAGTGGGGAATGTGCCTTGTGCAAAGGTTGAAATTTTATCAGATGTGATGAAACCAGAGCCAATTGGAGAAGATGATGGCATGCTCTTAGGTACCCACAATGTGAGAGGAGAGCCTGGCTTGAAGCCAGTTAAAATATCACCTGTAGTGAAGCGGGCTAAGCAATGCTTGTTCATGCCTCTGTAACTGCCGGTGAGACCTATGTACTGTGTGCTGGGGGTACCAATTTGACTTGTAACTTGATTTACGCCTGGATTGCCTCCTTCAGCTCTAGATTTTAAATTAACTGGTTGAATACCTCTGTTTGCAGAGCTCCAGTTGTCACCGTTACCAATAAAGAAATTAAATTGAAATGTCGATAATGTACCAGTGTTATTGGATGAAATTAATGTGCATTGTGTTTCGTAAGCTGCAGCAACCAAGCCTACCAATCCCGGATTAACTACAAACCCAACCACCTCTCCCACATTAATTAACCCATAATTGCCTACTCCAGCAGTAGTATCAAGAATAAGTTTAACTCCTGACAGTGTATCTGAATCTGCACCAAGGGTAGCTGATTGAGTGTCAAGGAAACCGCTAACAGCTGCAATGGTGGTACTGATTTGATATTGTGGCAGTGTATGTACAAGAAATCTTTGTGAATATGTATTGGCACCATAACCATAAACACTTGTTGATCCACCATTGGTCATTTGCCATGCTTGGGTAGGATTGGAAGGGGCGCCTTGCCATTGCACGTGATTATGATCTGATCCCCCGGTAAAGTTATTGATACCTGCTCGGAATGTCATGGCATGAGTTACTGCAGCACGCCCATCACTCACAAAAGTGGTACCTGGATCCATTTGATCTACACCTTGAAGCCACATGCCGTATGTGCCATAACCAGGTAAGTTTTGAATGCTGGTGTTGTAAGCAGGTGAATGACCTTTGATGACAAGACCGCCAGGCATGGCATATGCAGCACCACTATCATAGTAACCAGTTTCAGCTAGCTGTGCAGCTGAAATGACAGGCCATGCAGAATTTTTAGCAGCTAAATTGACTTGGTAAGTTTTGTATGTGGGTAATGTATTGAACCCTGCACCATTGTATGAAATGCTATCTGCTGTTATGGTAGTAGCAGATATGGTACCAGCTACAGTTAATGCATTTTCTATGCTATCAGTGCCAATGCCCACTTTGCCAGGGAAGAATATGCCGCCATGTGCTGACACCATGTATTGGCCAGTGCGAGTTGTTTCTGTGTTCTTACGATTGCTTTGAGGACCAGCACCATCATTGCTACTCCATGCATATGTATAATCTTGCTTGGCAGTTGCATTGACACCTGCAGCATGTGAATAAGATCCTTGAGCTATAGTAAATGCACCTTCTGCATGGCTTGATGGACCTTTTGCATTATTGAATGATCCTTCTGCATGTGTATAACTATTGAGTGATTGAAGCAATTGTTTTGCACGGGTCAATGTAGAAACTCCTGAACTAGGTATGTCATCAGGATACACAGCTGATAAAGCTGTTACTGTGTTGAGCGCTGGATCTGATGAAAGCACCAAAAATCTAGTAAATTTTCTTTTGTTTGAAGCGCCAGCAGCTACATTAATAAAATACAGAGTAGAGTTTGGTGTGAGAGGAAGATCAATGGTGTTATGTGCGCTGAGAAAGTTTGTAAACAACTGAAAAGTCTTTGTACTGGCATTATAGGAATCAAAATACAGAACACCAAAACCGGCCCGGTTCTCATTACCTTCTGCATGTGCACCAGTGGCAGCAAAATTACCAAAATTTTCTGCATGTCCATCTGAACCGGTAACTACATTAGCTTCTCCCTCAACATGCCCTGCTCGACTAAAAACCGTATTACCCATACCCTCAGCATGAGCACCCGCTACATTTAAAGTATTGCTTGTATTACGGCCTTGTACTGCCACAACATATCTTTGATCGGTAAATGGCTGATTGTCTCGGTAATCTTGCATTGCTGTTACAGATTCAACAACAGTAATTGATCTGGCTGTTGTGTCAGATGATACAACTGTGAAGCGGGTGTTTACTCTGCTGGCAGCTGAGTTATTATAAGTATTGCCCACTATGCCATCTATCTGTATGACTTGATTAGGTCTAAAATAAAAACTATTGGTATTGTTGTTTATGAAAGTAGAATGAACAAATATGGTATTTGAAGCTGAAACTATTCTTGATATGGTAAAAGGTGAACCAACTGTGTTGAGGGCTCCTTCCACAGATCCACTCTCCATACCCAACACATTTGAAATACCAGAAACTCTGCCTAGATCACTATAAACAAAATTATATGCCCCATTAATATCTGTGATCCCACTATTAGCATAATTTGCAACACCATTGATACTAACAGCTACATTGCCAGTGGCAAGACCTATGCCTCTATAGAAAAAGCCTGCACTGTTGCCATAACCAAACAATGTGCTGGCGCTTAAACCACCATAGATCCAGTTTTTGGTCCCATCAGTAAGTTCTGCAACTATATTATTTCCATTCTTAACTACCAACCCTTGCACTGATGTGTTGCCTCCACTGAGCACAATGCCACCGGGTGCATTCACACTGTATTGTGCACTCAGAGATGAAGTAAAATAATTTCCTGTAGGATTTGGATCAGAATTCCACACATAACTGTTATCATGCTGTGCATATGCTTTTATGCCTATGGCATGGCTATAACGACCATAAGCTATGCAATTGTAACCATGTGCAAAAGCATATACTGCATTTGGTCCTGTGCTACTGGCATAACCTGCTGCATGGCTGGCATATCCTTGAGCTGTATTGCTAATTCCTTGCGCATATGCGTAATTACCAGCTACAACATTTTGAAGGCCTTGTGCATAAGCTGCAACACCAAAGTTACTGAAACTGGTGGATCCATCATATGCTGTGATAGGCACACATATGATTGAAGGACTATAGTAGTCGTCTGCAGGCAATACAGCAGATGCATCATTTTTTAAGAAAATTGTAAATCCAGTTGTTTGACTAAATGGATCATAGTAATTGGCCTGTGTGCAGGAAACACAGGCAGAATATGTATTGATACCATTGTCACCAATGAAAAACAATCGCACAGAAGAACTCAATGCAGGATTGTTCAAACCATACACATTCAAACCGGATAAAGTTCGGTCACTGTAACCAAATCCCAGGCGAGGTGGGTTGGTTGCATACCAATCTGCATATTCATAATAACCAATTTTGTTTGCAAAACCTTGTGCATGTGCAAGTGGAATGGCCACCACATTGTAACCACCTTGTGCATGTGCAGCACCATATGAAATGTTACCGGTCACATAGCCTCCAGTGCAATTGTTGTAGCCTTGTGCATGTGAATAAGGACCTGAAGCAATGTTGCGGAAGCCTTGTGCTTGACTGTCTGTACCTTCTGCAATGTTGAGAGTGCCTTGTGCAAAGCTGGCTTCACCTGTGGCCTGATTGGAATCACCTTGTGCAAATGCCACATCACCTGTTGCTTTGTTGTTATAGCCCATAGCAGTGCTGTACAGTAAAGCTGTAACATTGGAATAACCCTGAGCCAAAGAATTGAGCCCCTGAGCAACATTTGCGTCACCAATGGCCATGCATTGTGAATTGACCGTGTTACCATCACCACCAATTGCAACACTTAGGTCACCCTGTAAAAATACACCTTTGGAGGCAAGACTTGTACTGAGCAAATCATTCACTGTGGTGCGTTGCTCCGCAGATGCATCTGCCTTGTAGCCCACTATGAAATCTGCGTCTGCAGGTGCAGTTACAAGACTAAAATCTGTAAATTTCTTATACGTTGGCATTGTATATATTTATTAAAATTCCTTACGAATAACTTGTCTAAAATTAAAGACCATTTAAGAAACTATACAATTATTATGTAGCGCTCAATGCCATGGTGTGTTCGCTTCCACATATGAATTGTAACCAATTGCCAGTCAATGCAGTGAAGGTGTTTCTCTGAACTGTATCACCCAATCCCAATTGACCGCTGCTATTGTTTCCTGTGCCAAACCATGCATCGGTACCAGCAGACAGTGCCATGGTGTGAAACCTACCACATGCAAACTGTGACCAATTGCCAGTCAATGCAGTGAAGGTGTTTCTCTGAACTGTATCACCCAATCCCAATTGACCATTGTCATTCCGCCCGGTGATAAACCACCTGTCTGTATCTGCACTTAATGCTATGGTAAGTTCGCTTCCACATATGACTTGTGACCAATTGCCAGTCAATGCAGTGAAAGTGTTTCTATTAGTTGTGTCGCTCAATCCCAATTGACCGCTGCTATTGTTTCCTGTGCCAAACAACCGAGTAGTACCAGCAGACAGTGCCATGGTGTGATACCCACCACATCTGACTTGTGACCAATTGCCAGTCAATGCTATAAAAGTGAGTCTATCAGTAGCGCTGCCACTGTCACCTAAGCCTAATTGACCGCTGAAATTGTCTCCTGTGATAAACCACCTGTCTGTATCTGCACTTAATGCTATGGTGTGACCCACACCACATGCCATCTGGGACCAGTTGCCAGTCAGTGCAGTGAAGGTGTTTCTCCGAACTGTATCACCCAATCCAAAACCACCAAAGGAATTGAGTCCTGTGCCAAACAACCGAGTAGTACCAGCAGACAGTGCCATGGTGTAGCTGTGACCACATGCCATCTGACTCCAATTGCCAGTCAATGGAGTGAATGTGCTTCTGGTGTTACCAAATTCCAATCCTAATCCTAATTGACCACTGAAATTGCTTCCTGCGCTAAACCATTTTGTAGCACCAGCAGACAGCGCCATGGTGTGCCAATACCCACATGTGACCTGTAACCAATTGCCAGTCAATGGAGTGAGAGTGTTTCTGCTTGTACTAGCACCACTGTTGCCCAATCCCAATTGACCATATAAATTGTTTCCTGTGCTAAGCAATTTCTTTGGTAAAGGGGGTGGGAGTGTTGCAGATGGCGTTACTGTAGGTGTGACAGTTGGTGTGACAGTTGGTGTGACAGTTAGTGTGGGCGTTGGTGAAGGTTCGATGCTAGCTGGGTAATATAACCTGCTCTTACTATACCCACCTGTATTTTTTACAATAATATTAAACGATGCATCTGTATCGTATGAAATTGCTACTGGCGGTAACTTTACATCAATAATATTATTATTTGCTACTCTGTATGCATTTGTTGAAATTTTATATGCAGAGAACGAAGGAAAATACCCAGATAAACTTTTTGTGTTTTTAAAATCTTCAACATTTACGTAACCATCGAAAAACCCTGTACTCAAATAATCAGTTACTGATGAATAATCAGCTCCACACAAATACACACCGTTGGTTCTTAACAAGTTGTAACTTTGAAGTGAAAGTGTAAGAGGTTCACCTTGTGGGAGTTCTGTATAATTTGTGTCTGGAGCGGGCGGTGTACTTCCTACATCTAGTAAGATTGCATCATCAAGCGCAATTAATATACTGCCATCTATAGCCTCGAGGATCATTTTCTTTATCTGGTATCTGCATCGAATGATGTGAGTGAACTAAAGCTAGTATCTAAATTAAAATTATTATCAATAAAGAATATATTTGATACAGCATTTTTAGATAGATCCTTGAACAACCAACCTTTAATTGTGAATGAAGTATCTGCAGAAATACGATACTTGTCAGATGCGTTAATGTCTGTTGGGTATGTCATGTTCAAATTACCATCCCATAATACTTCGCTTCTTATTTCTTGAGGAATAGAGAGACCGGCTGCTTCAGGTATCTTCCAACTTATAATGATGTACGGGTCATTATAAGGTACAAAATTAGAAATAATTTGATCCATATCACTTTGATATTTTGCAAGAATAGACATATTAACAGATATGTTAACAGGCACCGGTGTGCGCATGTATGCAGATGTTGCACCTCGGTTTGATTCAGTTTGTGTCTTGTTAGTATAAAAGCCAGCTATCTTATTGAAGACTCTTTCGTTATCGCGTGACACACTATTAATAGATACAGCAATAACAGGTAGTGTTAAATTTTGAGATCTATTTACAATATCAAATAGAACACGTTGCTTTGGACTGTAAACATATCTTACCTGAATCTGATCTTGCTCTTCACGTATAGAATTATACCTCTTAATAATTACATTGTCGAATGCAGCGACAAATTGAATCATTAAGTCTTTGATTTCAAAGCTAAATGCCCGATCTTTCACTAAATTATTTAATGTTTAGCTCGTTCTCTGTAATGATTAAAAACTTAAAACCCTTTTGATCACAGAAGGCTTTTGCAGCATCCCATTTAGCACGGTTCTGAACATATGTTTTAGCTTCATAGATAAACGTTGTATTTTTCTTATTACCTTTAACAGGTTTAAGCGTTTGTTTAAAAGGCTTTATCTCTATTAGATACTTTTCTATTATATTGTTATCTAATTTGATCTTTACATAGTTATCAACAAAATATCGATGATACTTACTATCCAGAGGATTGAGATATGGTATTACAAAATTCTCGCTACCCCACTCAAGCACTCTGGAATTCATATCACACCATTTGAAGAATTTTAATTCGTATCCAGAGCGATATATGGCATATCCTTTGCCTCTGTATTTTTGTGGATTGATCGGCTTGTAAATGCCTTGATTGTATCTGTCGTTTTTAACGAACATGTTAGCCCAAGAAGAATTGTGGTGGAGCAACATCTCCAAGCCCAGGCGCACCTGTATAAAGCCTTTCTTCCAATTCTTTCTTTTCGGCTAAACCTTGCTGTAGCATGTCGTTGTAATTCAACACACCACCACCAAGTAAATTCATGTTATTATATTTGCCACGGACTTGACCAATGTTAATCTTGGTCAATGCGAGAGCGTATTGATAGACCCAAGGTTCCTTAATAATATCACGCAGAGGTCTTTCCACGTAGCAAGAAATTACACCATAGAAACGATGACCACTTCCAGGTGTGCGAGGAGGTGGGAACATGGTCATCATTTGTGTACGATCGTCAAATTGAATATATCTTCTTTGTGCTAAAACTTTTTCACGGGTATCTAACCAGTTCTTAAGAACAACCCAACTGATAAGATCAAAACCATAATTGCCCATTGCATAACTAAAATAAGTTTGTTGAGCTAAAGTTTGTTCAATAGTGAACAATGTATTGACACCGGTTGTTGATCCTTCTTCGAAATCTGTAATATCTATTACCTTGCGGTAGTCCATTATGTCATAATCAAAACTATTAACGTATTGTGTTGTGCTTGGTTGAGATGGTGTAAAGTAAGAACTTAAAGCAAGATTATACGCAGTAATAGCACCATATAATGTTTGATTGAGAATTTGATTTGTAAACAACCCGCTTGCATAAGTGGCACTCAAAGATGAAGAAGCAGAAAATACACTGCTCGGTACAGCAGTGTTTGCAATAAACACCACACTAGCGTTAACATTTACACGGTTAAAGAATGGTGTTATAGAATATAATTGATCTAATCTCAACCCAACATTATCAACATACAAATCAGAATCAAATACAAGAAGCTCTTCTGTATAACCAGCAAATTTAGTAAACATTTCTGCAGAAATAGATATGTTCTCATACAGTTGATCTTGATGTACTTCAAGATTGATTAATGGGGCGCCAAGCGCACGTGAAATTCGTTCACCTAATCTATTATAATTAGTGATTTTACTATTAAGATTGGTACTAACGAACGCTGTTACTGGCGTGACTGCTGTGCATTCCATCTAATTATTTATGCTGCAGGTGCTTCAGGAGTTGCTGCGGCCGCACCTGCTTCTGCACCAGCTGCTGGAGCCTCAGGAGCCGCGCCTGCTTCTGCCCCGCCACTGACAGCTGCAGTACCTGGTCCAAACGCGGGAGGCGCACCACCACCGGCTTCAGCACCACCTTCTGCAGCCGCTGGCTCGCCACCTGCTGCAATAGCTTTTTGCCATGCTGGACCTGCTGCTTCAATTTGTGCAAGTTCCCATGAGAATTCTTTATCTTTACGTAAGAATTCACGGTTAGCCATAATTTCTTTCTCAGTCCATCCAAGATAACGCTTTTGTGCGTAAGTCTTTGAGACACTATCGTTTTGAGAGAAATCATTAAATGTCTTAGCTTTGAGTTCGAGTTTCTGTTGTTCTCTGAGTTCATAAAAGTTAGATGGTGGGTTAAAAGTGAGATCGAGGTGATGTTCTTTGAGTTTATGCTTGTCCCACAACTCTTTAAGCTTTAGATGTGTAATAAAACCGTTCTTCAAACCTAAAGCAAATCTCTGTTGCAACCGTACAACAAATTTTGCAAACTTTAACTCTTCACGAAGAATATTTTCACCACCTTGGTATTGATCTTCTGGATTCAATCTTGTAGTTGGTACTTTAAGAGCTTTATAGAGTTTCTTAACAAAGTACATCAAGTCAGTCAACTCACCGAGATTCTGACCACCAGGTAACGAGGTAACATTGGTACCATCGCTGCCAGCACGCTTGGCAAACCAGAAGCTATCCAACATTGATTGTGGGTTAAACTTCTGCACAGTTGCACTCTGGTCAATATCAAATGTTCTCTTGGACCAATAATTGCTCATGAGCTTGCGCAGATAAGCCTCAGCTTTTGGTGGCGACATGTTACCCACATCCACATTAAAGATCAAACGTTCTGGTGCTCTAACTAATCTATAAATTACGATTGAATCTTCAATCAAAGATAACTGACGATAAGCACGACGAGCATTCTCAATGAATGGAAGACGGAGCGTCTTATTTTCGTTCCATATACCAGAATTGATATATGTTATCTGATTCTTGTCCATCGGGATCATCTTGTAGTCTTTAATCTTAAGAGGATTTTGTGGATCCATGATTGGCTTTCTAAGCAAGAAGCCCTTTACAAGCATGTTCTGTACATTAGAAAAGATAGGATCAATTAATTCACTTGGAACAGATACAACACCCAGAACACCTTCTTGTGGAAATCTTTTATGAATAACATGCTCAAAATATAACTCAGCTTCAACAAGCATTCTTCTAAAATATTCCCAACCATTAGCTTCAAGGTTAAAGTAATTGATGTAGCGGTCAAATTCACGTGAAAGACTTTCCTTTACTGTTGCTTCAAAATCTTCTGAAACATTAAAAGTAAGTTTAACAATTTCACCTTTATCATTCTTATTAACACACTCATCACAAATCTCATCCAATGCATCTGCAACTTCTGAAAATGCTGCCATGATTCTGTAATCCATCATGCGCTTAGGTTTATCAGTTTGTACGTTTGCGTACATGTATTGATAGAATTGCGATTCGCGCATCACATTCGCAACTTGATCATCACCGTAACTTGTAGAAGAAGAAATGCTCTGTCTTTGCAAAGCTTCCTGCCTGGATGTTCCTTGATCGTGGAACAATTTAAACTTTGGGTTCAACTCATCAAATTTATCGAGAATATTATAAGAAGTATAAGGCAGTTTATTGCTAATAAACTTATATAGTTGTCTTCCGAATCCACCTGAGCCTTCTGTTGCCATAAATTAAGTTAAATTACTTATCATCTACTTCAGATGTTCCTAGGTAATCTTCTAGTTTAATACCACGGAGCTTGCAGTAATGAATGATATGACTCATATCACCGTTATATATGGCTTTTTTAGCCAATTCTTTATTGTTGTTACTTGAATCAATAACCTTGTGTGTAGGTTTGGGTGTTGGTTTACTGCTTGGCATATTAATATTTATTTCTTTAATGTAAAACCTTTGGCTTTAAATGCTTCTAACATGTTTTTCACGTCAGTATACAGATAAGGTGTATCGTAACGAGAAAACACGTTTTTCTGTTTATCATACCAAAATAAACGTAAGCTATTAACGTTCTTGCCTGTCATGGTACTGTAGAGATAAGCATAGGTAGAAATTTGAAGTGAGTATGCATTGTATTCACAATCACTAAAATGAGTCAGAGGCGCCAGTAAAGTTTTGTTATATTTTGAGGATTGTCTGAAATTCTTATTGGTCTTGAGATCATACACATCAAACGTTTTGCCCTGATCAACAATAAAATCTGCTGTACCAGCAATTCTGTATTCGTTATTATGTACAAGTGTTTCACTCTTAACTTTATCAATATTCAGATCCGATATCTCCAGAAACTTAATAACCATTTCATCATCCTTAAATTTTTCACCACCAGATTTTATATGCTCTTCAATCTTTGAATGTGAATCAGTGCCAAAGTCACACGCAGTTGTTTTTACAGTATTCCATCTCTTCTTGATCTCATCTTGTGTTACACCTTCTTTTGCAGCTACAAGCTTGGAAAATTTATCAACATCAAAAGGCTCTTTAAAAGAATTAATTACAGTTGTTACAGAGAAGTAATTTGCGCCTGTATGGACATTTGTATAGGCATGAAGTGCTTTATTAAATTCTATCACCTACTAATGATAATATAAGATTCTATAATTCAAGCAGATTTTTTAAGCTTGACCAAACTAAAGACGACCGTGGTTGTCATGTCCATCTCTATCTTTGTAATTAATTTGAAACCAATTCTTGACATTCTGTTTATTAAGCTATCAACCCAATCATGTGAAACATTGACAAGCATAGATTGATTCTCTTTGTCGCCATATGTATGGCGAGAAAACTCTTCGCAAATGGCAATGCCATTTGTAAATGCATCGCTTCCAATCATAATAATATTTAATCAATCTTTTTAAAATATGACAGCTTGTTTTTACTATCAAATACTGATGGGGTGTTGTCGGTTATACGAATAAAATTTTCACTATTTATTTCTTTTTGTTCTATTTTTTCACTTTCTTGTGCCTGTGGTGTAGGCGTCAATGTAGGCAGATCCCATTTCATTTTACTCCAATATATGGTGCCTTCTAGTCTGCTATTTGATGTAGTTTTCATTTCATCTACTTGAAGGGGTGTAGAAAAACTGGTAGCGGTTGGCGTTTGTGTGGGTGGTGGAGTATATGTGGCCGTAGGGGTTGAAGTCATAGTGGGAGCAGGCGTAGCAGTTACAGTTAAAGTTGGCGTTACTGTGGGCGTCGGAGTGACAGTCGGTGTTGGTGAAGGCACCAGTACAATTATTTCTTCGTCAAATATTACTTTTTTTTTATTAGAGAGTTAAAAACTATCAACAAGATTACTGCTAATGGGTCAAATACAAACACTAGTGATATGATGAAGTATTTTACAGCTACATCCAACTCAAGATTAAATGATTTTGCAATAAACTTGAAAGTGCCAATATCTGATTCCTTGCTTTCATTCTGTTTAAGCGCTAATAGTTGCGAATTGAGTGATTCTAGCTCATTCATTATGCCACCGTTTTCTTTATTAAGCTCATCAATCTGTAAGTTTGCAGTTTTTATTTCTTCACTTACGTTTTCGAGAATTTTAGTTTTACTCTTAAGAGCATTTGCATCTATTGATTGGTCTGTGCCAAAAAGACCGCTTTTTTGCGTACTTGTATTTTGTTTGGTTGTTGAAGAGAGTCTCTCCTCTTGCGATGTTCTAATATTTGATAATGTTTTGACTCTTTCTTTATTGTAGTCAAATTTCTGCTGCAATGTAATTTTCTTTTCTTCAGCAAAAGTAACTTTAGCTGACATGGTTTCTGACTTGATTTTACTTCTATAAAATGCATCGGATAAAAACCCAAATATGCCCAAGCTAGTAATAATCATTAAAACAGCTATAGCAGTAAATAGGTATGTTTTAATAAAACCATTCAATTCATGGTAATACCGATATAAGCTACTGGTTGCAACAAGCTTGCCAATTTCAAGAGAACCGGCCATCAAAACAACAGGCCAAAAACTACCTGCGAACAGTAAAGATATGCCTTTTATTGAAAAATATGCGGCAATAGATGCTATGAGAAACGATGAAAAACCTACTATATACTTAAACACTTATTATTTAATACTCTTCACCGTCTTCATCAAGGTCGTCCAGCTCTTGAGGCTCAATTAATTCAGTGTCTTCATCTTTGCCTCTGCGTAGAATCTTAAGTAAATCAAACTTCTGATCTTCGTCAATGTATAAGATACCAACCTCTTTACCGTCAATTTTGACAATAAGATTTTGTTTGTCGTTGTAAGAATCTTTAACTTCTATCTCTATACTTTTCATTCAATTTTTCTTCAACATATTCAACAATTATAGAACCGATCTTTTTGCAAAACTGCTTATCAGTAAGTTTATGGAGCTTGTATACGTTTTTAAAAAGCTCTTCAACATCATGGGTAATAGAGAAATTGACTTCAACGCTTTTATCATCAATTCGCTGAATCTGATTCAACTCCAGGCCTAGGACTGTCTTGCTTTTCTTTGATTTTTTCAATGACGTATGAATATTTATTATAGACACCACCAATTACTGCCAGCTCTTGACCTCTAATGGCTCCTCGGGATGCCATCAAATTAATGATATCAACCACAGCTTTGAGATCAGCAAGATTTATTTCAACATCGCTCATATATTAATGCTTATGTATGAAACCTTTTGCAACAGAATAAACCGTGCCACCATCTTCATCTAGAATTTTGATGATGTCTTCTTTTGCAAGGTTAACTGTATAAAGCGCAAATTTATGTGCATCAAGGCTGTTGGCTGCATGTACATACTTATTTCTTGTTTTAGTTAAATAGTTATCCTTGATCACCGCTTTGTACTTAAACATAATGTTATATTAAATTGGAAAGATAGAAATGCAATATTATTTTTTAATAAAAAGGTTATTATATTGCTGAATCATAGCAAATAAATCTTTGCTTTGTTTGTTTTTTATTTGTGATACAAAGGATTCAAGATCTTTGGGCAAGCATTTTCCCCTAAAACCTCTCTTATTTTTAAAAATAGCGGTATGAAGCGGGTGTATACGTTTATCTAAAAGTACCAATTCTCTTAATTTTTTGTAATCTACATTAAAATCAGCACAGACATCAAATATGCTATTAAAAAAAGATAATTTAAACGTCCAGAATAAATTTATTGTGTACTTAAAAAGCTCTGCAGTTTCAAAAGTAGCAAAAGAGTAAGACTTGCAGGGACCAAAAATTTCTAATAAAAAATTATATGCATTATCAACAGGCCCGTTGTTTCCACCGAGAACGAAAAAAGGCCATTCAAGTAAATTGCCTGCACAATTAGTTGGATTGTGGTATGTTGATTCACTTAAAAATTCTGGACAATAAACTATATCTACTTTAAAGCGATCAGTCAATTCTTTACAAGTACCAACTGGCACAGTAGACTTAATAATATATAGATTGCTCTTTATCTTGTGAAAAGCGTCTTCTATATTTGATAAATCAGTAACACTGTTTGTGTTATTTGTAGGCACACAAATAAAACAGACATCAAAAGCCTTCTGTACAGGCACTTCTTGAGGTCCAAGAAGAACCACATCATGACATTTTTGTAGTGCTTTCTTTAGAGATTGGCCAACGAACCCATCCCCCAGGATACACACTTTGCTATCAATCAAAGACATATTTCTTCATTATATAACACAAGCAGGGGTAAGTCAAGAATGTAATGACAGGGGTATAGTTGGGGCTACCCAAAAACGTTAAAAGACATCCTACAAGAAATGATGTCCAAAAACTCATGCAAATATAACAACTTGATAAATGTGATAGTTTTTCATTTTTTAGACGAATCATAATTAAGTCTTCAAATTGATCATTATTTGTAATTTTCTCATTAAAAAAGATTTCTGCTAAAGTAATCTTTAAAGAAGAATAAAACCAAAGTAGCAGTAAACTACTTGTCGATAAAAACCCTATTATAAAATTACTTAGCTCCATACGCTCCTGTAATAATTTGAAGATAATGGTTTCTGATCCCTCGCATCTTGCAAGGACTGCAACCGTTTTGTTTTTTCAATTCTTCTAATTTATTTAAATAGTCTTTTCTATGTTGTTCACAATCAGGTATATCTGACGGGCAAGGCTGATTCATATCAAAAAACCTTTCTATTTTAGTTAATTCGAGCATTGATTTATTTTATTAATATAAACGTTTTTTACTACTCGTGTTGCACAGCTTGTGCATTGCTTCATATTTCGAAGTTCAAGTCGGTAATCGTTTCTAAGTTGTCGACATCTTTTTATTTCTGAGGGGCATGGTTTAGACAGATCAAAAAAATCGTTAATTGCACTCAAACTTACCATTTATTATTTATTTTTATATACAAAGTACTGATATAGGTGAATAACAAATAGCGCTATCCAATTTATTATCAATGGCCTAGCGAGATTACCTGTAGGCCCCAGGTACAAGGTTATAATATAGACCGCACGAGACAAAGCTGCTATGGCTGTACAGAGATGCAATACATGCCTTTGCTTGGGTAGAGCAGCACCCCAAAGAAAGAATGTAGAAAACCATCCAAACAATTCAATATCCATGTATTATATAAACCTCACATTAAATTCTGGGTGTTTTTTAAAAAATTTAAAGTTTTTATTGTGCTGATACTTAACAATCTTTCCATTTTTGCTAGTATAAAGCGGGTCATTTTCATGCACATCATTTAACTGTTGCAACGTCCAATTGATAAGTATCTTGCCACCAGGGTTTAAGTTGATGTTCAGGTTTTTAATAAACGTTTCCCAATCCTCAATGCTCCACACAGTTATATCACCATTAGCGTTTTGTTTTTCATCGAAAGTCTGGTTGAGTAATAGTATATAATCAAATTTTCCTGGGAGAGAAACGTTGGGTGAATTAATGTTATAATAAAGTGTTGACTCTATATTTAAAATTTTATGAAATAATGCGTACAGATTGCTTTCATCTGTGCCTGTGGAGCATGGTATTTTTTCAAGACAGGTACATTTTGCTCCAATTATATTGCTGATCATGTAATTGTGGCAGAGCCCTGACCCTACATCTAAAATATTTTTAGTTTTATCAATTTTATATTTAAGAAAGATTTTTTTGTAAAAAAGTAATACTTTATACTCTAAATTAATAGACTTATTGTTATCCAAAATTGCTCGCCAGTTAGGGCAGAGACCAAACTCGTCAATAACTTTTTTAAGTTTATCAAAACTATATTTGCGGTCTATTTCTTCTAATATCTTCATAGAAACTGCTCGTAATATGTTTTATAATCTACAGCGTTTTTAACATGACTGTAATGCCATGCCTTAGACTTTAAAAGCTTAATATAGCTAAAATCAGTCTTATAGCGTTCTGTTGATACACTTGTGTTGGTATCAACCGCATCGAGATTCTGTAAAAAGTTGAGATGATTTAAAAAGCTAAAATAATAATCATTGTCTTTAAATAAATCAAAATTTAATGTTTTGCTAGACAGGAGTTTTTGAATTAAATTATTTTCTTTTGCTTTTTTGCTTGCGTCCAACCAAAAATTACTCTGTGTTTTTTTAGTTAAATAATGTAATACAATAAAGTCTTTTATCTGTAAAATTTTTTGTAGTATTTTACTATTAAAGCCTTCTTTTTGTTTGATAAACTCAAATAATATAATCGCAGATATAGCGAGAGATGTGCCTTCTAGTGGTTCAAGAAAATGTGACGCTAACCCAACAGCTAATACATTATTAAAATGAATTTTTTCAAGAGTCCCAGTTTCAAAAAAGATAATTTTATTTAGGTTAATTTCTTCATCTGTAACAGTTTTCAAATATGTATAAAATTCTTTTTTTGCACTATCTATATCAGTGTAATCTCTTGAAAAAACATAACCGGTACCTGTTCTAGAGTGTGTAGGTATCTTCCATGTCCAGCCATAATTCAAGGTTTTTGCGGTTGTATATGGTTCAAAAAAAGTCTTCTTAATAGGGCAAGGTATAGCTGTATTTGTCAATAAATCGTTAAATTTTAAAAATTTAATATTGAACTTATTTGCAAGAACCCTATTAAATCCTGAACAATCTACAAAGAAATCACCACAAACTCTATGCCCACTATTTAAGATTAAAGAAGCAACGTTATTATCTTTTACCTCTACACTACCAACTACACCCTGTACAAGCTGAATGCCTCGTGAGAGAGCAATACTTTTTAAAGCAATGCTTGTTTTGCAAGCATCAATATGAACCGCAAAATCGTTATGTGGAAGGTTTTTTTTAATTTTTTGAATCTTACCTTGTTCAGTAATTGTTACTAACGGGTTTAATGTTTTAAACACATTTGTATCTTTATTTTTCAAATAGTATTGAATAAGAGCAGTATCATGATTATAGTGTTCATCGTTCAGATTAAAAGGGTGGTAGAAAATACTTTTACCCCATCCATCAAATTTTACACCTGTTTTAAAAGCGATATCACTTGCTTTTAAAATATCTAAAACATTTATATCAAGAAAATCTAACATTTCTATAAAATACGGTGTGGTGCTTTCGCCCACGCCTATAATACCTATCTCTTCGGACTCAACTACAGTAACTTTTGATTGGGGGTATGCTTTCTTAAAGAAAAGCGCGCTCATCCAACCAGCAGTACCGCCACCCAAAATAACTATGCTTTTATTCATGTATCTAGAGATACTCTTTTGAGCAGATTATTATTTGTGTCACAGTTATAAAACAATCTCAAATCAATAGAAGACCGAATCAAATTATTATTATCTAATGATCCATGAACAATATCGTGATTCATTACAACAACATCACCTTTTTTGAGATCACGTGAGATTAATGTATCGAAATCTCTATGTACAGAAATTTTATAATCTTCTTCCTCTAGCATGGCATTGCGTATACCATCAATATTCTCCATAACGTTGTTACTTTTTAAATATTTTTGAATATATTTTTCACCCTCTTTGATATCATGCTGTGTATACACAGTCTTGGTTCTTTCTGCAATTGCAAGAGGACCAGCCGCAAGAGAGACGTCTGTCAAAGGCATCCAGCAAATTACAAATGGTGTTTTGAGGGTATACGTTATAGCAAAATCATCATCACGGTGCAATGATGAGCATTCGTTCCCTTTGTATAGACGAAAACACATAAAATTATACAGTCTTAAGCTTGTTAAATTATTGGAAAGTATATCAAATATTTTTGATTTTTTAAAACTATTATAAATTTGAAAATATTCGGGGTTATCAGGAAAGAAATTATCAATAACATCCATTTGCTTTATTCTAGAATATTCAGATCTCTCTTTATAGTTGTAATTGAGGTTAACAACATTCTCTAAGAAAACGTAACCTTTAGCTATAAATTCTTTTAAAAAATTTTCTTCTTCTGTATAACTAGCTACGTTGAGATTATAATTTTTATTATTATGTCTGCAAGTATTCATGTTAATCTATAAATCTCATAAGCATAAATGCTTCTGCATAAGAGTTTCTTATCTCACGACCTCGAGATTTTGCTACATTCAAAACATGCTCTATTGATCTTGGGTGACATTCTTTTTTAATTTCCCTTTCATAGCATGATAATGCATTCATCTTTTTGTCTATATGGTGTTCACTTAATGTTACATAATAATTGGGTACAAACGGATGAATATTACGAATAATACCTTGATCAGTTGAAGATATTGTCTCACAAAGTAGAATTTTTTTAACAAGATGGTCTGCCCATACACGCGCTGCTGTATTGAGCGCTTCAAATAATGCGCGATGATCTTGATGCAAATCGCCATAAAAAGTTGAATAAATTGTATCAGGTTTTACCGTATTCACGATTACTTCAAGCTCTTTTATAAACTCAAGTTTGTTATGAATAGTATTCTCATCTAAATTCATAATAATCATTCTCTCATAATCTAATACTTTTTGCGCACTTATCGTGTTTTGAAGCTGTACTGTGGATCTCTCATCGTACGCAGCTTTAATAAAAGCAACTGTAACTTGATCACCCAATTCAATATGCTTGGCAATGCTGCCACCACAGCCTAAAACTTCGTCATCACCGTGAGGTGCTAGCACTAAAACATTATTACTCATATTTTCTAATAAATATATCCCGTTTATTATAGTCATTCTTTGCTGTATTTGCAACTAATATATCTATTCTGTCGTTCGTTGTCTTAGCTTTATATAATTTGTGCATCAACGATTTATGCACCGGGTGATACGAGACACCATTTCTTGTGATATCCATATTAAGTTTGTCAGATAAGCTATCTGTAAGATCTAATTTAGTAAATTTTTCATTATTAAGTAGTTCACCAACTGCAACATCTTCACCTTTATAAGTTTTAGGTGAATTAATGAAAGTTTCCTGATCACAACTTACAATATATTTAACAGCTTTCTTACTGAGTATGTACATGCCCCCTTCTGCGTAGTCGTGGCTTGCTTTCTTTTTTGGTGTTCTAAATTCTCCACTACATTTATAATAGTGTATCATGGACGCATCAACACCTTTGAGGTTAAATTTGCCTGAATAATCAACATTTTTCGGAAGTGTTGCAATTAACTTTTTAATATTCAAGAAAACATCATCATCTGTTTTAACAAGATGTGTAAACTTATAATTGTAAATTTGTTTGAGAGTAAGAAATGTTTTAAGCGGTAATTGTTCGTAACATTCAGTAAAATTTTCTAGTTTAATTGACGGTTCTTGTAATTCTAGATCATCTGCAGAAACAAAAAAATACTCAATATGGTTTTGCTTGAGATCTTGCAGCCATGACTGTTGTATTGCCAGGCAACGGTCTATATTTTTCTTGCAAGAAAATATTAAAACTAATAATTTCATTAAAAATAGCTTTCTAACTTACTTTGTCTTCGTATATCTAACGAGAGACAGTGATGACCACCACCAAATAACCGACTATAACGTATTTGTGAAGGTATAACTTCAATGTTGTAAGGCTTGAGCTTTGATGATAGTAAAGAGTAATACTCAGGCAAACAAATAATTTTATTTGGATTTAAAGAAAGTACGTTACAATAAATTTTTTCAGATGCTAGCGGTGTGTAGTTTATGTTTTTATCGGAATCAAGCTCTGCAGGTATGCGTATAAAATCCCATTTTTGTAATTCACACGGCAACTTATCAACAATATCAAGTGTAATTAATGCCAATCCAGGGCGTAAAGGTAAAAATACTGAGTCTATATGATGATCTGTTACATTGCATGGCCAGATTGTATATGCTTCCCCTAACATGTCTTGTAACCACTTTACTCCAAGCATCTCATTTTTAGTAGGTGCATTAAAAAGAATTTTATCACCTAGACGTTGACAGTTTGCTGCGTCAAACATTATTTCATATCCACAATCTAATTCGTGACTAAACTTATCTTTAATATCAAAATAAAATGCTTCTGCACCTTCTGTTTTATACACTTCATTCAAATCGTATGAGTTGTCTGTAGCGATAGGACGCGGTGCATTCAACCATCTTGCACCTTTATTAAAGTATTCTAAAAATAAATGTTTCATATAATCATTTTCAAACTGTCTCCAGCGCGCAGAAACAGGTGTTTCAATAATCGTACTACCAACTATCATGGTTAGGTCTCTTACATTGAGTGCGGGGTAATTTATACTATTCCAGCCCAAGGTTTTTATCTTCTTTATACTGGTAGGTTTCTTCGGTCTCCTTACTGTTACGTTATTCTGTTGCAGTAGACTAACAAAATTTTCTAAATCTTCATTATGCTCATCTATTATCTTAGAACACATGCCCCAGCGTTCGGAAAAGTAAGTTGTAGGTTTGCCGTATATATTATCGTGAAAAAATAAACGGAAAGACATATCATCAATAGGTATTTTTTCTGGAAATCCATTACCCACAATAACTTCCTCCAAAACATCCCATTCATTATGACTATTGACAGGACACTCCATAAGTTTATACTACAATAACTACTTATAATATCAACTTTGCTCAGTAATATATTTAAATAAGTCGCTACCCAAATTAAAATTGTTAAAATTTAGATCCCAATATACTGTATATTTTGGTGTACCATAGTATTTTCCGAATAAACATGGCTTAAGCCCGTAGCTGTCAGTCATGGCATGCACATCAAGTACAATATCACCAGGGCAGTTATGTGTTATGCCCGTTAAAAGCTTTTCTGTATCGTTATATATAAAAATGCTCTTAGTTGGATTGTATGTAAACTCGATATATTTTAATGCAGATGCATTCTCTTTAATATTAAATTGATTGAAAATTGTCTGTATATCGAAAATGTCACTTATATAATAATATCGTTTTATGTCTTCTTTTGTTTTATTGAATTCTACAGATATACCTTTTTTGTAATCATTTAAATTAATACCATGAAAAGTATCAAGCTCTTCAAACTTGAACTGGTTGTTAAATTTAAGATGAAAGTATTCGGTAAAATTATTTTTTGTTAAATCTTTTTTAACTGCAATACAGTTGCTGAAAGTGCGTGTATAATCTACAAAGGGTTCGTATTTTTTATATAGGTTAATTTTATTTTGATACGGAAAGGAGTCACAGTTAATAGACTTTTCTATATTAAAGTATAATTTTGTTGTGATTATTTTGCCGTTTTCATATGTTTTACCGAACATACCTATAAACTTAGTATTATTTTTTTCAAACTGATGTGTGTTAGATAGCTTAATATAGCTATTGTATAAATTTAAAAATTTATTCATCAACTATTAACTGTTTATATAAATTACTATGTTTATTCATGCCATAACCACTACAAACATATGCAGTATCAATGTTGGTTTCATTGAGATCATAAATTACAAAATCCTCAGGGAGACGATTTATTTTAATTTCGTCTTTCATTAAAGAATAAGCATATGTTATCCAGTATGAATCACCGTACCATACAATTTTTGATAAGATATTCTCTGCCACTAGCTTAAAAAATTTACGTGAGTTCTCAGTATTGCTAACTACCATGCATCCTTCCCGGAAATGCTTGTCGATTAATTCAACCCCTACTGCGTTAAAATGTTTAAAATTATCCTTTCTTCTTACTAGCTCATCACCTTCTAGTTTACCTTCATTATATTTGATGTGAATATCGAAACCTTGTGGTAATCTGGAGATATAGTCCTCTACATTCTTGAGAATTAAATTATCTGCATCCATATTAACCACGTAATCATACTCATTAGTTAATAGTAGGCTATAAATGTTGTAAACTTTGCGTAGATTTGCATATGCACCTGTGAGACTGACTATTCTCTCTGTTAATGCTTCACAACCTTTATTTTTAATAGTAATTTTGTTAGCCGGTACTTTAGGAAAAATGTAATTGAATTTTATCTTATTGCTGTCGACAAAATTAATATATGTTTGGTAGAAATCAACAAGATCAATATTTGCATATACGTTTGGAGCATTTTTGGTAAGCGAATTAATACTATTTTTAACGTATGAATAGTAGTTCTCATCAACACTGTATGAAAAACAAATCTTCATATTACGTTTTTTGCAAAAATACATGATCTGCATATAGTTTTAACTCTATCATCTTCATAGCCTTGCTGTATTTCCTTATATTCCTTTGAATTATATAGGTCTTGGTAGGAGTTTTTAAAGAGGTTGCCAAGAACATGCATCTTTTCAACATCCATACAACACAGCACAACATCACCGTCGGGCAATAAGTGTTGTATTTTATCGTGACCCTGAGAACAATAAATTTTGCCTGATAATTTTGACGGTATTACAGGTGTTTTATAGGTGATAGGAGCTCTTATGCGTTTAAAAGGTTGTGTTCTAAAGACGTATTCTTGTAAGTTGTATTTTGATATTAAATTTTCAATTTGTGAATCTATATTATCTGATAATATTGTGATGGAGTTTTGTTTGCTCATATCGTTAATATCAATTTGATCAAAGTATTTTTCTAAATTATTAAGATACTGATGTGTAATAGTCTTATCCAACATGTTCTCATCTTTAATATGCACCGATCTTCTATACCAAAGATTTTTATTGAGAAATATATCAGCATTGGCTTGTATCTTCTCGGGTAAGGTTGTAAAGCATATCATTTTATGTTTTTTGTGGAGCGTATACTGTATAATTTTATCAAACTCTTTGTAGAGTAGTGGTTCACTCATACCAATAAACCCTATATGTGTTGTGCAAGGAATTTTATCTAAAAGAATTTTATAATCATCAATACCCATTTTACGCTTTTTTGATAGTTTAAACAAGCTAAACTGTGGACAATAACTGCAATTAACACTACACCCTACATATAAGCTCACCTCCATTATTAATTCATGATTCATAATAACTTTCATATTTGTTAATATAATTAAAATTTTTAGTTGATAGGTTTACCATATTTTTATCTTTTCTAAAACTTTCTCCTGACCAGATATAACTATCAGCACTATAATTAGTATCAATAAAATTTTCTGGCAGGTCTAATACCTTTAAATTTGATTGCTTTATTAATTCAGTAAAATATTTTGTATGACCCCATTTTAATAGACCAAAATCTTTCTCTATACCTACAGAAACCATCTTAAAAAAGTCTCTCGTCGCAGGTGTATTATTAATATAGCAAAAATTTGTCCTGTAATATTTTTTATCTTCAAAATATGGTTGTAAGCAAATATCTCTTTTGTATGAAATGGCTTTTAAAAAATCTACATTGCGGTTGCATAGCATATCTGCATCTGTAAAAATTAAATTTCTTGTATTTGCTTCTAATAAATTGCTTATGAATTTGAATCTCTGATTATTACAGTAGCAGTTTTTTTCTGATAAAAAAGTACTATTTGTAAAGTACTGCTTGTACTCATTATCTTCGGTATTCGTATCTTTAATTATATCTTTCACATCAGAAAGCTGTGTACCATCGTAATGCATATTAATTGCTTCGTTTACATACTCTTGTTTATTACCTACATATAGCATATGTTTCTGTAATTTTTGATGTTTGTAATTAAAAGATTTAAACATAGCTTTTGCGTAGCGTAAATAACCAGAATCAGAAACACAAGCTATCGATATCATAACTAATTAATTAAGCCGTTCTTTTTAAGTAAACAATAGTACAGGGACGCAGGTCTTGGATTATTCCAGTCTATTTTTAGCCGCTTATTCCAAGATGCAGTTGTGCATGCAGTATTGCACCAGTGTATAGCGTATTCAGGTACATTATTAAGTTCGTAAATATTTTTATTAATAAAGTTGAGTAGGTCCGATGCATTATCATCACCAAATATTTTTTTATCAATTATATAATTTTCTAGATTATGGTTTTTAATTAGTTCATAAAAAATATTAAGAGGTTTAACCCATTCGTTATTCATTGGAGTTATACATTCTTTATACTGGGCTAGTATTTCACTAATTAACTGCTTGTTCTCGCATTTAATAATGTTTGCGACAGCTCCATAATTTTTATTTGGCCGAAATACACATGGTAATTGATCTAAATGATTGAAGTCTTTCAAACAAGTCACATCCATATCTACATACCAGCCTTGATTTTTTTCTAAAATAGAAAATCTAAAAATATCTGAAAAACCACCAACGCTATTAGCGGGACAATCACCCTTGCCGTCATATGTAAAGAAGTACTTTTTATCTAAAATTTCATTTGCATCAATGATATTAAAACTATTATGTTTGATATCACAAATATTATTATCATATGTATATAGCTTAAAGCTATGCCCCTGATTAAGAAAGCTCACTATAGTGAGTTGTTCCATAAGATTTAATTTTTTACCAAAATAGAATGAATTAATTTGCATATTGATTAAAAATGTGTTGTATCTTCATAAGATCTGTAATTTTATTTCTTTTAATTACATAATTATCAAAATTGCTTTCGATAGTTTTACCTGCCCATGGTTTTTTAGTACCGACATATTGCAAAACGCTACAATTATTCTTGTGTTTGTTATATTCGTAGCTTAATATATTGTATTTTTTAGGTAAAAAAGTAACATCATTTTCAAAAAATAAATTTAAAACTGGCTCATCACTAGACCATTTTTTCAGTTTAGATATTTCAATTAACTTATTTTTTGTCTTATGAGTTAAAAACTCTTCTGAGATTACCATTAAACCACCATCAAACATTCTTTTTGTTGGGTGATCTAGTCTACCGAAAGGTTCTATTTCGACAGAACCAAAGCGTACATCACTAGTAAATATATCTTCTAATGAATCTAATACAATCATATCTAAATCAAAAAAAATCAATTTTTTACACTTTAAAGTAAAAATCTCAAATCTATTAAAACAATTGAACCCCCAATTTCGAAAAACATCATTAGTATTATAGTAAGAGTAGTCTTCTGTATCTATTTCAATAAAATTTACGGAAGGATAAATGCATTGGAGAGACTCTTTGTCTGAACTGCTAATTTCTTCAAAAATAAAAAAATTATAAAGATAATTAATTTTATTATGCTTGACTAGACTTCGTAAAAAGGCTCGCGCGCCAGGTAGATATTTTTTATTAAGCGTAGATACTAATTGAATGTCTGTATACATGCTTATTTGTCATAATTGTAAACAAAATCTGGTGCAGGATAAAGCATAGTCGGCCAGTATTCTAAAAGTTCGTAAATATTATTCTTTTTCTCGAGTTCTTCCTTGTAAAGCTTGTTATCGTCCTTGAGCAGCGCAATGATATCTCTTAAATCTGTTGCTTCATCCTCATCTGTTGTGTTGTCAATATCTTTTTTAATTTCTTCTGTAAAATTGTCTCTATATGTTAAGATTTGCTTTTCTCTTATTGTTTTGAGTTCATCGAGGTAGAAAGAAGGGTTGATAAGAATGTTAGTTATATGATCAATATCTGTAAATTTGAGTAGTGTTCTAACAAGAGTGATATCTTTTTTATCAAATGCAGGGAGACTCAATCCAAGTTCTTCAGGTGGCAATGTATTGAAAGGCCAATATTTGTAAACAATGTAAGGTGAGTCAATATCTTTTAGATCTTCCTCTATATTGAGCTCTTTAAGCTGTTGCAATTGTAATAAAAGCTGTGACTTAAGATCAGTAATATTAATTGTGTTATTCAGATCAGTATTATCAACAATTTGTTGTATATTGTTCAAGTCGTTTTCAATTTTAAGAATGTATTCGCTACGATATTTGTTAATAAATGAAATATACACGTCTTTAATTTTTTCAATAAAAGCAGAGTCATTAATTTTATCACAGAATTCAGAAAAAGTAGTCACCTCAAGAGAAAAATTTTGATCTTTAAATACATACTCTACACTAGGCAAGTAGTCAAGTGTTTCGTAGTTACGTATGAACGTTTGTGTTAATGTATTGCTTGCAGCAATAAACGACATGAACCCGTAAATGTTATTTTCTGGAATAATGATATTAAGATCGTGGAGTTTTTTGTTTAAATTGAAAACAGTGTTATTTAAAGATGGTACTTGCCCGAAATCATCAATACCTAACTCTTTAAATTCTTTAATTTTTTGAAAAAGCGGTTTCATATTTTCAAAATATACTGTAAAAGCGGTATTTCTGTCATCTGTATCTAAAAACTCTGAAACTAAAAAGGATGGTGAAAATGACATGGGTATGCCAATATGATGACGAAATGTGATTGAATTTGGATCTACATTTTCGATTTTATTTGTTATAACATTATAAAACTGACTATAATTTGTTTTTTGATGCTCATCAAATGAATTTAATTTCTTTTCATTGTACGGGGTATTTAAAAATTCGGCAATTGTTTTATTGCGGGTAGCGAGAATAAAGGGCGAGCATGATGATTCGTCTTTAATTAGCAACAGTGAAGCATTTAAATGCTTATCTAATTCAGTAATCATTATTATAATTTACAAATGCAAACAAAAAAATCAATATTATGGGTATGATGCAGAGCCAGTAGTTGTAATTTCGGAAGATGCAAGTACCATCTGTCCGCCGCAGAACTTATCGTCAACTACATATGCTTGTGCAAAAGCACTTGTGCCAGTACCAAAATCAATTCTTGTACCGGCTGTTGAATACCAACCAGGTACAGTAACACCGAGTCCGCCTCCATTGTATATATACAAGTAATACGAACCAGTTCCTAGAGCAGCTCGCGAACCACCAGCAAAATCAAATCGTATAATACCTGTAGAATTTGTAGCTCCAGTTGCAACACCATAACCAACACCTGAAGGTGGATTGTAATATGCTTGTTGAAACTCTGAGAACCTTGAAGGTCTCCACGGCACACCTGTACCACCATAGTAATCCCATGGTTTATTTGTACTGCCGGGTGTATATGCCGTTGGATCAGGATTAAGCCCTGGGCCTGGTGGAATCGGGCCAAGGTTAAAAGTTTCTTGTTGACGCCACATGCAAACTTTTGCAGTTGTTACAATAGCACCTGTTCCAGTGGTATTGTTGCCCATGTATCTGAATTCTAAATTAGATAAAGATAGGTTTGTAGTAGAAGGAACAGACCCGTTGCCTGCATTTTGTAAGAACTGTCTAATAGTAGACATCGCTAGTTGCGCTGAAGGTGACGTGGTTATTGCTGGCATTTAATTAATTTGTGTAACTCTTTAATACCTTCAATGAGTAGGGGTACTAACTTTTCATACTTGACAGCTTTCATGCCGTTTTCACGAGTTACTACAACCTCCGGTAAAACTTTTTCAATCTCTTGTGCAATAACACCCACATCATGACCTTCATGTTGAGCTTCTTTAGACCAATCAAAACTTACACCACGAATCTTGTCAATTTTTTCTAGAGGTGATTCAAGTACTTGAACGTTATCCTTTAATCTCTCATCCGAGCTATAGAACGCGGTGACGTCGCCACCTACATTCAAATAGCCTAGCACTGTGCCGTTTCCGTTAAATTGAAAACTGCCATCTGAAGCAATGAATGATGTTTGGGTGCCATTGTTTGGTGCAGCGCCAGAACCATTATACCTGCCACTAAACAAATAATGGCTAGCGTTCCCAGCTGCTTGATTTGACGCAAGAACAAGAGTTGGATAGGCTGCACCATAGGCAGGGTTACTTAGTATCTTGGCTCCAGCTTGGTTAGGAGCTACGCTATCCACAAACAATGCCATGTCAGTCGGGTAATAATTTGTTGTAGCGTTATTTTTTGAAATTAAAGTACCGTTATTAGAGCCGTCAATAAAATTGAACCCAGATTGCAGTTGTGAATTGCCACGCACACTAACATCAAGACCACCATTATTAGTAGTTGAAATGTCTCTAATAAAGACGCCACCTGCTACAAGTACAGTTGACATTGCAGCGGTATTTGTAATGGGACTACCTCTACTTTGTGTGCCATAGCCTTGACCAAAAACAGCATTTGAATAGCGGTCGATCAATACTCGATTTGCAGGTAAATTGCTATTAATAAACTGCGCAGTATTGTAATTAGCATTATTAGCTTCTTGTTTTACAGTAAAGGCAGTGTTAGGTGATGAATTAATAACAGACAAAGCAGATGATGTTGTAACAAATGTATCAAGAACAGAGAAATCGCCCAGCGCTGTTAGATTGCCTACTACCAATAAGTTAGTATCAATCATTACACTGTTTGTAAATCTGCTAAACCCATCAACTAAGAGAGCTGGTTGCGATGCTGAACCGCCTGTCTTTTGAAAATATGCAGTACCAGAAGAACTTAAAAAGAGTGCACTTTTTGTGGGGTCGTTTTTATTGTCTGCTCCAGGGAAAAACTGAATACCACTAGCACCAATTATACTAGTAACACCAAGAGCGTTGCCAATTTCACCACCGCTACCAATTGTAAACACATCGGTGCCGGTTCCGTAAACAATGAGCGCGCCCTTATTGAGACCAGCAGTATTGATATTGATTCTATAATCTAGATCAGATTTTTTAGTACCTGGTACAATGCTACCAATATTACCAAAGTAAAAAACACCATCATTATTTGCAGGATCAAAATTAGATTTTGAAGTTATAGCCCAATAGTTTGTGTTTAACTCTACTACTCTGTTTGTACCGTAAAAAGGTTCATACAAAGCATAATCAAAGAAAAATGCTTTGCGATAATTGGTAACACCCACAACACTTTTACCGTAAACACTTTCAGATATTCTTACTCTTCCTGTAGGTGATGTTGTTTTTTCAAGAACAAAATCTTCATAGCGTGGGTGAATATCAAATTTTGTTACAGCATCTTCACCGAGTGCATACAGTGTTGATTCAGTTGTATCGTAAAAAGTATCGCCTGGCTGTAAGCCTGCAACTGTACCTATTACAGTATCTACATCAGGGAATGCACCTTGATATAAATTACCAACAACGTTGCCTCCGCCACCTAGCCCATCACCAACAAATACACGTTTAGAATCAATGGTGTATCCCAGCTCTCCTTCATCAAGGCGAACGTTTTGACGCTCTTCTTCTAATCCTCGTCTTACAAGGATCTTGAGAATTGTCTTATCTGTTACTTCAAATACTGCCATAAAAATATTTAATGTTAAGGTGCCTTGACCATTAGATAATAGAAGTTTGATGGGTATGGTTCATTGAGAATGAACAATGACTTGACCGGTAATGTTATGTATGTGGGATCAGTTGCAAGTGTAGAAGCACCCTGTACAACATAAAGACCATCAAATCTTAGATTACCTACATTTAACCCGAACGCTGTAGACTTAAGAGAAGAAACTGAAATAACTGTTGTATCAACATAAACTTTATTAGCATTAAATTTTAAAGTATTTTGATCGAGATCCAGAGTAATCTGGCTATCACCTGTTGCAGACAACCCTGTATAAACAATATCCGCTGCATTAAACTGCTGGCGTGTAATAGCGTGATCAATAATGCCAAGTTTACAAGTTGTGTTGTACTCAAGTGTAGTATTATCAACTAATGGTCCTAAATTGGTCCAATTTGCAGAAAGAGAAGCAGGAGCAGCTGTTAAAGCGAAAAGATTATTCTGTAAAACATCATAAGCTGTATCACCAACAACAGCAGAACCATATGATCCTCTCAACCCTCTGCCTTGAAATTTATTTGCAACACTAACACCGCCAAGAGTATTGCCATCACCTACATAAAGGCGCTGTGTGTCCGTTGTAAATCCTAACTCTCCTTCATCAAGAATTACACGCGTTCTATCAGAGTCTGTGCCTCTACGAACCTTAATTTTGACTATGCTTATATCTGCCATTTTATTATACCACGCTTACCAATATTCCGTTTTTCCATGTCCAGGTTAAAGCGTTAATAGTGGCAGAATAATTTATACCAGATAGACCTTGCATTTTTAACCCACCACTAGCTGAAAGTGTACCGTTGATAACAAAATCGCCTTGAAATGGATATTGTGGTGATGCTATAGGATCTGAACCACTATCAGGTATTGTGCCAGAAGGTGTTGTATGATGATTAGCTCTATGATACTTGTTATGAAATCGTGCATTTCCAGCCATATATGTATTTATAAGTAATTTTACGTTTTAAACGTAAAAATTTATGTTACCACCCTTATAGATGTTAGTGGGGGGTATACGTTTACAGCTGTATCTCTTAAAACACTTAGCATTTGTGTTTGAAGACTGTAGAATTTCTTAATACTTCTGTTTATTACAGAATTACTAAACATTTCATTGACCCCGACAAAATAATTCAACGATAAATCAAACTGTTCTTTTTGTATTTCATTATCAAGTAAATATAGAGTACCAAAAAACAATAGATTGCCGTCTTCATCATATTTACCAGCAAATCTCTTTACTATTCTATCTCTCATTGCGAGAATATTGAGTAAGATCTTATGATTAGCTTTGGAAAATACCCAATCTTGTGAATACTCTTCAGGATCTATATCAATTTCTTGTATAGTATAAAAATCTAGATCATTATTTGTTAAAATTGTTATGTAATTGGAGTCTTCTAAGAAAGAATAAAATATGCCTGCGTTATTTCTATTGCCGTAAACAATGAGATTATCAGTATTATCGTCATATGTTTCAAGATAACTAAATTTGAAATTATCAATATAGAGATTATCTCGTGAAAGCTGGAACTGACCGATATATGCATCTGGCTTGCTTATAAATCTCTTGTATATGTTTTTATTTGTAATAATATAAAAAATATTTTTATCTACTTTTGAAAAGCTAAAATCAACAATATTTTCACCAGAGAGCAAAAATGATGATAAGCTATACAATACAGTATCGTTAATATCAACATTAGTAGGTATAGATGCCCTTTGCGCATCGTACGGTATGTTGCCTTCTAAAATTTTAGGTGTCGCAGGTGGTAGAGGCACTGTTAATTGTGAAGTTAAAATAGTAAACCTATCTTCAAATCCAAAATAAAATAAATTATTATAAGGATTAACTCTGAAAGCTGTGACATTATTTTGCTGAAATAGTGCTTTTCTTCTATATGTTGTCTTCCAGTTCAGATTGCTATCAAAAACTTTCACACAATAATTATTTTTATCTACAACATATAAATCACTTCCGTATATATTAATATGTGAAGGGTTGTTAAACTTATCTCTATCTTGGTATGTGCCGGTACCGCCCATGCTATCAACATAGAGAATTTTTCTACCGATTAAATTATCTTCAAAAATTAAATTAGAAATATCATATTTGTATATTGAATCGAGACCACTATCCGCTACATATATAAAAATATTACCATCAAAAGCTATAGAATTAAGATTTGAAAAAGTAAACTGTGAACTTTCTGTAACTCTATTAGCAGAAATAAGAACACCAATAGTGTTTTGGGTGTAGTTGGATGTTAATGCATAAATGTAATTATTTGAAACAAAAAAACCAAGATTGGAACCACCACCCAGAACATTGTTTTCATAAAATTTACCATCGTTTAATTTATCTAGTTGAGGCAAACCGTAGGATGAGAGTGGTTTGCTTTGATTTGATGTAATTATATCAGTAGATATCCATCTAAAAGCGCCTGAGGCAGGATAGAAAGCAGTGGGTGTACCTGACGCTATTTTCGCATAATCTACTGGTATATTGTTATCAGATAATTTAGTGAGGGAATACAAATAAATTAAATTTGCCTGTAACTTGGCGTAAACCTCATTAATGGTTGTGTGGTATGCAATTTCATTGTTAGGCAAAAGAATAGAATCAAGACTGTAGGGCAAGCTATGCGGTATCCCGAGCGATCTATCGTAATTGTAGTTGTAGAGTTTAACTATGTCTTTAGCTTGCATTTGGGTCACTCCATATAATATCTCTTAATTTTGTATACGAAGGTATACAGCTAGCAAGAGTTTGTTTGATTTGCTTTTCCAATGTAATTCTTAGTGCTGGGTCTGTGATCCCAGTATTTTTAATTTCAAGATCAAAGATGCCTGTCTTAAACCCTGGAATCTTATTTTTAAAGATGTACTCAATTTCATCTAATATATTACGACGACCAGATGGGATATCAAAGCTAACAGGATAGAAATCTAATCCTTGCTTTACATGTAATCCGATTTCATGGTAATCAAGTGGTCTGTTGTAAAGGTATATATTTTTTAGTTTTAAATTATTTGTAAGGAATGTATCTTTTTGTCTCAATCTAGTCGCAAGTAGTTTATTATTAAATGAAGGTGTTGCGCCAGCATAAAAAGGTTCTTTGAGAAGATTGTTAAAGATAAAGTTATTTTCTTCAAAATATTGATTCCCTACGAGCTCACCATCAAAATATAGCGACATGATACCTTTATATGTATCAGCTCTGACACTCACATGGTGATAACCAATGTCCACAGCAGAGAGATTAAACTTCAAATCAATTTTTCTTGTTTTACCGAAATCATAAACATTTCTTAATCTAATTTTTGCAGACAAGTTATTCTTGGGGTACTGTTCTTTTACATAGTATCTTGCATAATCACCACCTGTTGTATCTGTTTTTGAAGTAATTCCGTTATTATCAGTAACAGAAGCAGAGAGGTAGCTAGGGAGCAATGTTGTCATAACGACATTGCCATCATAATCAATCTTATCCATTCTTAATTTAGGATCAGCCCCACTTAAACGTGAATAGACTAACATTTCTTTTTTGTAGGCATTGCCCTGGAAATAGGAAAGTAAATCTATATTCGAAAAGGTGCCTGAAAGATCTAATGTTTTTGTAAATAAAACATTTTTATCTACTGATGTGTCAAGTTTCGAAATTTTATTACTATCATGCAAAGCCCATAAATTACCATCTAAATCAACATTAAAGTCAATTAGTGTGTTAAATTTGTATGCAGAATATCTCTCTTTAGTGATTGTATTGAATTGCCACAAGAAGTTGCCCCAACTAAAGTAAATGTCGTTGTTTAGTATTTGTGGTGAATATCCTTGTATTACATAAATTTGTTTTTTGTGTGTAAGAATATTTAAAAACCCGGTATTTGTAAAATCAATTATATTTGCAGCATCGTAAAGGTAAGGTGTTTGGTTGTAACCGGACAAGCCACCTGTATCAGTGTTAATGCAATAAAAAGCATTGGATTGACTGCCTGTTAATACAAAAGCTAAATTATCGTTAAATGTGTATATAGATCGTGAGCTGCCTATATTCCCAAAAGCATACTTGTTTAACGAGACATTATCTGTATCAACTCTAATAACAATATTATCTGCTTTTACAGCAAAATAATCTTCACATTGATCATACTTAAAAATATTGGTGACTTTAGAATCAAAAGACTTTCTATCTGCTAGTATACCATCTGTATTAAAAATATTAATTGCGGATGGTGAAAGTAAAGTAATAAACGGTGTAACGTAGTTTGTATTGTATACACCAAATCCATCATTAACATAATTGCCAATAATTTGATTACCGAAATTAGACTGCCAATCATTCACATACATGTAAAAGTTTAATGTGAATTGGTTGAAGTTTCCAGGACTTGATATGCGATCTGTTTTTCCGTAACGAAAACCATCAAAAACATACTCTTGTTGTTCTTGATCTATTAGCTCACCAGTAAGAACATCATATGTTGTATTTGTGTAGACAGGTAAATTTTTTTCAAACAATACATTATCAAGAGTTTCTATTAGTTGATTTGTTGTATTTTTACCAATATGATGATATGCATATTGCACGCCAGGCTCAAATGCTAACCGGCTAGGTATATCAACCACAACTTGCTTTAAAAACGGAAGCTCATTTCTTACACCCTGCACTTCTGAAATATAATTAATAAAGGGGTTAACCGCAGCTGTCATAGCAGCAAGATAAGTTGTTTGGTCAGGAAAATAATACCGGTCTAACCATATGGGTCTAGTTGTTATGCTGTCAGCTCCCGATAGCCAAGAGCAAAGAAAAGAACCATTTTGTTCATTACTCGCATTACCAAACGGAGAGGTATACTTGTACCCGGCTTTCTTTTTAAAAATTTTATCTGATTTTAGAGGATGGTCACCTGCTATAGACCCGCTTTCAATCAAACCTGTATCTTTAATATTAAGCTGCAAGTATGGAAACAAATCTTGTGGTGCATGAAAATATGTTAGTTTATCAGGTTCAAATTTGCGCTGACTTGTAAATGTTTCGTAACTAAGTCTGATGTTATCATAACCACCGATTTGATTTGTACCGGTAAAGAGTTTTCTGTATTGACGTTGCTGTATTTCAGGTTCTCTTACCGCAAAAGGGTTATTTTTCGATTCATAATTTTCGGGTGTGGTTGTATTTTTAAGAGTTAATATGTTAATCGGTAATGTATTATTAGAAAGGTTGTAGTATTCTGTGTTAACAAGAAAGTTTGTATCAATGCTTGCGTATGATGGGCAGTAGATATTGTATGGTGCAGGTCTATCGTCGATTGTTAAATTATTATCCTTGAATCCTTTTTCATATTGTGCCCATATGCTATTGACAATTGGTTTGTTTGCAGATTCAAAACGTGCCCTGCATCTATAAATTTGATCGTTCGTAAACCCAAAATCATCTGATGTAAGGGGTATTGCAAGGGAAATATCTTTTGTAGTTTCAAATGTATAGACAATATAAGCAATATCATTTATAAGTTTATAAAGAACAATAAAATCATTTTTCCTATCATACAAATAGCAAAACGTTTGTGTAGAATTTAAATCATAAGGATCTTGCCCGTTATTGAGACAAAAAAAGCTATTACCTGTTGCGTTGAGATAATTTATGGTCAGATATCTTGTATAGTTATTATAGGTGTGGCCTACCCTACAAACTTTTTCATTTAATAACTCTACATCAAAAATATATGTATTGTCAATTGAAACAAAAATACCTGAGGCTGCGACATCCTGCAGTGTCGTTGCCCCTTCAATATCAGTTCCAATGGTCCAAAAATCTGTTTTTGTGTTTAATTGTCTGTCAGCATCAGATGCTAACCATGTTGTGAATACTTCTACTTCAGGGTTTGCTAGTTCTTTGAACTCAATATTTTGACTTAAATTGACCCTATTTGTTAAATAAAAATTGCTGTATTTATTAGAAGATGCATCACGTGCATCGCTTAAGAAATTATTAAGAAGAACATCAAGATTTTGCTCGTTTTCGAAATTATCACTGTTTACATTTACCGTTGAATCAAGACTATACTGCAATCTCAATGACGGGAATGTAGTTTTATTTAAAGGTCTGATTTCCATCTAAAATATTTATGAATTTCAATACTTTCTAGGTATTACTATATTTTAAAAGATTATTTAGAATATATTCAGGTTTAGAGGCTTCTAACACGTTTATGATGGTTTTATCAGATAATGATATGAACTTTGTATCTAACAGATTTATATCATCAAAATCAAATATAGAATCTTGTACTAAGTCTATTATAATGAAGAAGTTGTTGGTAACCAAACTACCATTAAACACTTGTACATGCGCTGTATAGGTAACAGTGAAAGTAGTATCACTTGGTTGGTAGGTATGGTTTACAGGCACAAATTTGGGATCGCCGTAACCATAGCCATTGATAAAAGAGTCAATAGCAAGCTTGGAATAATCGATTAATACATTTCTGGAGTTATTGTATACTTCACCATCACCAAAATCATAATATATACGCAAGATGGGAAAATAATCAGTTGATAGGCCCGACGCATTGATATTCAAAGTTGTAAGGCCTTTGTATTTGCCCGCATATATAGTTTCAGATGTGTCTTGGAAAATATATCCCCATGGAAAAAAGTTACCATCATCTGCTGTTACTGTAGGAGTAGTACTGTATGTAAAGAAATCACCATTTGCAGTAACTGGGTATGCAATATTTGTGCCGGATAGAGGATCTGAAAACCAGTAATGGTTGTACATTACAATATCGCCAGGATCTTGCTTAGAAGATAGGTTTACTACAACTGTATTCACACTATTATTTAATTAGTTCTCTCTTCTCTCTTCGCTTTTATAAAAGGCAAATCTCTCATGATTTATAGGTGACGCTAACAAAACTGCGCTTTTTAACATGTCTCTCTTAGTTAGCTGATACATATAAGACATCCATGTCTGCTCAAAGGGATGATCCCATTTAGTGCTAAGAAACATTCTTTTATTGCCAGCTCGCGATACAATTTGAGGCCAGTTACAATAGTATATCTCACCATCAATATAACTTAAACCATCTACACTGCCTATATTCTTAAAAACTGTCTTCGGTGCGTTAGGGTCTAATCCTATTACAGGTAGTTTAACTTTACCTGGCCAGTACAGCTCTCTTATAGACTGCGGTACATTATACCACGACCACTGGGTCATATTATCACCAAAAAACTCTGTAAATGAGAGCTTAAGAAAATCATAATCTTCTTTATCCATAATTTTTTGAATCTTATAGTAAAGATTTTCGATATTTCTTGAAAATCCGTTTTTACAAAATTTAAAATTTTCATCACATAAATTCATATCATCTTCAAGAAACATATAATATTTTGCGTCAGTAGTATTGAAATGCTCTGCAACAAATTGTCTTCCACCACAAATACCTATATTATCTTTTTTAATGTGTTCAAAATTAAATTTTGCGCAAAGCTCCACATATTTGTCATTAACTGCAGGGTCTGTACTATTATCTATTAAAATATTTTTTGTTTCACGCACAAACCCAGGTTGCTTTAAATAGCTTTCAATTAATCTCTCAAACTGCTCTGGTGAGTTAAATGATAGAACATATAAGTTGACACCAGAATAATTATTTAGTGTAATTTTATTTTCAGTAAATGGTGTGTTTTTAATATCTTCAAAAAATTTACCAACAAGGCCATTGCCATCTATCATATGTTTTGCAAACAAGTGCGGGTGAGTATATGTCATGAGGGTAAAGATGCTTTCTTCTGTGCCCATGTATCCGTCATTAAGGGTACTGCTTAAAAGAGAGTAATATATACCGTTAATGTCCGATATATTATTCTTATGACCACCAAAAAAACCTCCACGGCAAACATACTCTACATTCTTTGTTTGTGCCAACTCATTCATTTTTGTTCTAGTAAACCCATGTATCTCATCTCCTTCTGCATAAGGGAATGCTATAAAAAGAAATTTATCTGTAATTTTTGGTATTTTGTCTAATATTTTTTCTTTTGAAAAATAACCGTGATGCACAGTGCTAGTTAACCCACCATCAATCCAATAAAAATAATCTGTATTAAAAGAATTTCTAATTTTTTCGTCGTGAAGCATGAACAACTTTGACATAACCATGGGGTTATAAAGTTCCATAGTTGCTTGCGTGCTTTCGCGTAACCAACCAGCTTGATTCAGCCAACTGTCTTTATTTCTTATTTCTGTAATTTTATCGTAAAAAGGAAAGCTTGTTTTGAACTCATCAACTTCTTTTATACGAATTTGTGTATTTTGTGGATCTCTTATACTCAATACCAAATCTTTATACTTTTCTTCAATATAAACAACCATATTGTATTCTTTAGCGGCTCTTAGGAGTTCGGTAAACTTTACAATATAATGGGTAAAAGGTCGCTTAAAACCTTCACCCGCTTGGTCGCGCCTTAAATCCCAAATACCTGTAACTAACGTTAAATTATTCATATTACTCTACAAACCCTTCCGGTATTAACAGCCCGTCGCCGTAACATTGACCTAAATTCAATGGTTTATAACCATAGTTTACAAATTTATCAAGTATATGCTGAGCTTGTTCATCGCTCAAGCCTTGTATGAAATGATTTTTTTCAAATTCAATAAGTGGTTTAACGTCAAATAACGATATGACTTTTAGCAAATCTTCAAGTATCATGAAATCTACTGTTTCAGTGTCTATTTTTATAAAAGATAATTCACTAAAAAGCTGACGCTCATTTAAAAATGTTGAGACACGCTTTGCATCAATACTAACAGATTGGGGTGTGTGTTGAATTTTAGAAAGACCTAAATTTAAATTTGATCCATCTGTTTCAAATTGATGAAGCATTGAAGATTGATCAAATTGAATTTTTGTTTCTTCGTTATAAGCGGCAAAATTAAACAATTGTACTTTTGAATTATTTGTATATTTTTGTTTGATATAGTTAAAAAGTAGGGGACTGGCTTCAACAAGATATGCTTTGTTAATTGGTATTCTTTCTGATAATAAATCGTAGACTTTACCCACGTTTGCACCAATATCCAGATAGTTTATTTGGTTGATATTATTTTTTAAGAGCAAACTCGAAATGTGGTTAACTAGATTTATAACATGTTGTGCACAAAAAATGTCGTCCCATTTCTTTATATGATCGTACGACATAATAATATATTATTTGCTTTTTCTATATATCAACGAAGGAGTTCTAGACTGTTGGTTATATCTTCAACGATTTTAAATTGGTTTTCAGGAATGCAATTGCGTTGAAACCAACTGCTGCATTCATTTAAATAATCTGTGACTAATTTTTCATTACTAATAAAATCGTTTATTCTATTTATTATTAACTCTTTACAGTCTTGTATTCGCATAGTTTCTTTTTCTTTTTTTGTAACGGCTTCAATATAATGTATATTGGGTAATAAAGGATCATGCATTCTCACGTCCAGATACTCTCTAACTAAAATATTACCCAAACCTATTGATTCAATATCACGGTGACAAATTAATGCAGCACCATCCATACTAAAAGACATCTTGTAATCGGACAGTTCACAAAAATAATCATCCCTATTTTTCCAGAATTCATCTTTATTATAAATTTTTACTAAATCACTATCTTTAAATGTATCAAAGTATTCTTTTCTTCTGTTATATAGTAAACCTAAGAAATACGCACTGTTGAACTTTCTAGGCTTATTCTTATACTTTTGTATGCGTTCGAAATCGCTCATATTTTCTAAAATATAAAAAGAAGGTATGATATTGTAGGGTTTGAAACTATCAATAGTGTACTGATTATGATTTGAAACACAGCCAAACCCTACCAAATCAAATTTTTCAACACCTGTGCCGTTCATCAAACAATACGGTGCATAGTCATTAAGGCTATTAACAAATAGTTTATTATTTTTAGGATTATATATCAGCAAATTATATATATTAGCTATTGAATTTTTGTGGGTATCATTGTTAATATCATATTTTGAGGCAAAAGATTTGTTGTCTGTAACATTAAATTTTATATTAGGATATTTTTCAATAAACTGTTGAATGATATATTGGTATATTTCACCAACATACCAATCATTAGCTACACAGATAGAGGATATTTCTAATACCATACTACTGAACTGTGGTTAATAGGGGCGTAAATAAAGAAATTTGAATACCTGCCCCACGTAGTAAAAAAATTTATTTTTTTAGCTGAGCATAAAGTCCACATGTCTAATAATGTGTATATGGTTCGTTGATGTAGATTTTCAGAGTCAATTGTTTGGTGTAATAAGTGGTTACCGCCCCATTCTTCTTCTAAAGGCATTTCCCAGTTGTAAAGGTTAGGTCTTGATAATGTTTTAATATATTTTTTAAATTCTTTACTGTTAGAACAATAAAATATTTTTTTGTCGGTATTTTCGAAAAGTATTTCTTTTAATTTACTTTTATTGTTTTCTAAGAAGTCTAATTCTTCTTGTAAATCTTGTGTTCTAAAATATATCGCATCATAGTCATCTAAATTATTTTTTATTTTGAATTCATTAAATTTACTGAGAATATGTTCAGAAAGTTTTGGGTAAAAATCAGGCAACACACCAGCCAGCATTTCTTTAATATTAAATTGTTTAATTTTATAATTGAATGAGTGGTATTTGTCTAAAACTGAATTATGTACAAATAAATCCCAGTAGTGTTGACTATGATTAGCATTTGCGTGTGTAAAGACACATGTATAGTCTTTAATTGTATCTTCATTAATACCACAATGCTCGGTACTTATAGTATCAAAAACTTTAAATTCGTTATTATTCAAGTAATCTAGAGGTGTTTTTTCTTTAAAATATAAATTTCTACTTAGATTAAAATGCAATTTAGCGCTAAACCCATATTCTTTTAAAGCCTTAATGTTTGTGAGATATTCTGTCATAGCAAATAACCCATCACCAAGACCGGTATTAAAATTATGCTGTACAAGTATATCCATTAGAAAAGCTCCTGATTTTTAAATAAAAAAGTATTATCTGTATCACCTTTTAACATTGGAACATAAGTTACAGGATTACCTGGGTAACATATGAAATATTTGCTTTCTGAAGCGATTAATGCTGCCGCATACATATGCCTTATGTAATCTACCTTAGACATTTTGTATTTATTGTAAAAATCTACCTCATCAACGTTACACATTTTACTGTGGAAACAGCCATCAAAAGTGTTAGAGTTGTCAATGGGTATTTCTTTTAAAAATTTAAAATTATAATTATATGTTTTAATTTCATTTAAAACACTAATATCATCTGTCTGCACTATAATTTCGTAATCTTTGAAATTTTTTTCAATAATCTCTATATACTTAGATACTGGCGGTACTACAGTTTCTCTACGCTTATCGGTTAGTCGGCACCATAAAAAAACACTCTTTTCTAAATTTATACTATTGTTTGTTAATAAATTATTTTTTATTTCAAGCGTTTCATCACTAGGCATAAAAAATTTTCTTATAATATTATTATAAAATTTAAAATTTACTTCTTTTAGATTTTGTCCTATTCCCCAGTAAGAAGGATGTGCTTGTAGAAAAGCTTCCTTATTTTGAATTAAATTTAAATCTAACAACAAATCAGAATTTTTTTTAAAGATTTTACTGTATATATTCTCAGAAGAAATATACTCACCAAATATTGTTTCGAGTTCAATTACCGGTTTATTATCCAATTCTAAAAAAGCAATACAAAACATCATATTGGTAAGATTTGAAAAAATGCCTGAATCGCGATCACAGTAATATTTTTTTTCGTTCTTATAATATCTATGCGTGCCTCCCCAGCAGGACCAGTCATAAAAATCACCGTTATCTATTAAGGTTAGCATTTGATTGCCCTGTCATTCCATCCATATGTTAAAACACCTTCATTTACAGAATAATTTTTCTCTTTTAAGAATGTTCTTAATTCATAAGCGTTAATATGAAGATTTTCATAGTAAATTTCTTTAATATTAAATTTAGTGAAATCTATACTCATAATTATTTTGCTATCATATCCTTCAGTGTCTATAAATAGCAAATCAATATTTTGTAATTTATATTTGTCCAATAGATTATTGATTGTCAAATTGGGCAGCTTTAATGCGATTACCTCTTTTTCCTCGTAAGAATTTCTTATATTTAAAGAATGTTGTTTGTTGAGGCTTGCTAATTCATAATTATTACCGTATTCTAGCCCGTCAAGCTTATGAAAATAAATAACCTCCTCGCTATTTTCTTTATCTGTAATGATAATATTTTCTATAAATTTATTTTGAATATTCGAGTAACAATCGTTCAGGCTTGAATTGTGAACACTTAATGGTTCAACTAAAACAAGAGTATCAACATGTACGTTTTTTATTAATGATGTAAATTCATCATTGCCTCTATTGGCACCGATTTGTACCGCTATCATATGTTAGCTAGCCCTGTCACCTATCCTACCTGTAATAGGATCAGCCCAACCTTTGCCTATGCTATGTGGCCACACCAACCAACTCACAGGCATTGTTTCACAATTAAATTCTCGCCAAACTTTACAGTACTTGTCTGGATCATTAAACATGCGCTGAATCTCGTCTTTGTCCGCATCTTTTCGGAATACATCTTTGCCTTCCTTATCCTTAAAAGCTACACACCAGAAATCATAATCTTTTTCAGGCACTTGATCGTATCGTATATCAATACAATGTTTAAAGATTTGAAGGAAAGACGCTTCCCATTCTTTTTCATTTTTGAATGTATATGGGTTTGGTGCTAAGTGATGGTCTACTGTATACTGCTGCACAGCTCTTTTCTTAAAATTAAGACCAGCATATTTTTCGTAGTCTTTAAGAGTTCTTTTATCACCAAAGCCGTATGGTCCGAAATCAATATCTTTTTTCTCACCATCCATTTCAAATAGTTTACGATTGCGTAGATGACATTGTTCATTTCGTTTGCCCCAATCTTTATCATCGTCCCATTGTTTGGTTCTGCCTTTTCTAGTATATTCATGCCAAATAATTACTTTGTGTGGATGAAATAAATCGTATCCATGTGTGAACGCTCTCACTGCAATGCTAATCTCCTCACCGTGAAAGTAATAATTAGGATCATGTGGTACTTCTTTACAGAATTGACCTAATGTAAAGCAGAAATGTGCTGAATAAAATCTAGCAGGAATAGGTTCTTTTAATTCTTTAAAATTGTCAATTGATGCAGGTAAGAAAAAAACGGCTCCTTCAGGAATAAATCTATCAAAATTCATTTTCCAAGGCACATGAATACGTGCACCGGGATCGTTATCTGGATCAAAACTAGGAATATACCCGGTAAGGAGAGGCTTTCTGTGTCCTTTCTTTTGCAATTGTTTGACCATTTTTATTAACGTATCATCCCAGTTTTCGGTAAACCGATGATGGCTATCCAATTGGAGTGTATATTTTTCATCACGATAATAATTCTGAATGGTACTTCTTGCCCAACAAACACCTTGGCTTTTTTGATATGGTACATCTAGAATAGTAAACCGTTTATCAGTAGCAAATTCTTCCAAGCTATCTTTCTCATCATGTTGCCAGCATATGCAAAATCTTAGCCTGTCAGGAAACTTTGCATTCTTAATGCAGTCACGTAAAGTTGGTACTAGTTGTGGGTCGCGATAGGCAGCAATCTGTATAAAAATATTTTCCACACTTTATTTTACTACAATAAGTGTAAAATGCTATTATAGAGTTACATCAATACCGCTAACACCTTGATAAGGTGAGCTACCATACGCGGAGAGACCTGAAATTGTACCCAGAATATCGCGTGATGTTTGAAGATCTATAGTAGTGAAGTCGCCTGATATTGAAGAAGCAAGGGTGTAGTTAACTGGCACATTTGCTAACATTATTCTTGGCACGGGGCCGAAATTGTACACGTTATCATCAATCAACCCACCAAGATTTGTGATGTTACCGGCAGTATCAACGGCACCAACAGTAGTTGCAACAGAATTGAGGTTGTAAAAATAACCACCAAATATGAGTGTACTGCCAGAAAGAGCAATTGAAAGAACATATGCATCAGATGCAAAATTATTTGTACCATTATAAAAACTTTTAAAATTGGAATTAGTTGATCGGTTGCAATATGCAATACGATCATCAAAAAGACCAGCAGCAATGTAGTTATCGCCCGACAAAACAACATTACCTGCATATGGTGCAGTACCGGATAAGCCTGAACCAAGAGCAAAGAATGTGCTACCGTCATACCCCATTATGCCAGTTTTTTTCAAATCACCATTAAATCCAGAAAATGTTCCGCAGTATATAAGATTGCCACGTTGATCGTTGTATAGCTTCAAACATGTTGCATCCGAATTTCTATTAGCTGCCATGTTGGGCGTTACTTGTTGCCAAGTAGTACCATCATTATAGAAAATAGTGCCGCTTAGATATGCACCTGCAGTGTATATTCTGTTGTTGTAAAATTCTACTGCATATGCTGATTGACCAAAAGAAACGTTTGTACTGTTAGGGAACGCGTTCCATTTTTGATTCGAAGAGCTGTAGTATGCAATGCTATCTGCATAATCTCCGGAAAACCTTGGAGTGAAGCATATTCCAGGTAACGAGTTTGTAAAAAGAGATGTGAATAGTAAATTATAAGCAGACAAATGGATAACTTGCCCCACAGTTACATTTGCATTAAACGGTATGGTATCTGAAAGTGTGTAAAATTGAGTCCTATTTATTGCAGATGTGCATTCAAAACTTGTAATTTGTGTATTAATTAAATTAAAGTTACCTGCTGCAACAAGATTGCTACCGCTCATTGCCATGCTATATATGGCTGTATTTTGGTTTACTGTTTGTGCGCTTGAAACCTGTACGCGTGTCCCTATACCGCCTATGGAGCGTATGCGGTTGCTTGTAGTATCAAAATATCCTATGTTAATAACTTGTATTTTCTTATCAGTGGGCAGTTGATAGCTGGGCAGGTTGTTTGCATTTGTGTAGTCATATATAAACGCACCACCAAAGAAAAGATTGCTCCCTGAATATACAATATCGTGAATGAGTGTTCTGTAAGTATCACCACCACTTAAAGAATTATCAACACCTGTCCAGGTATTAGTACTGTAAACTAAATTAATTGGATTGTATATATTTGTTGCCATATATTAAGATATTTATGGGGTTCTTCCAAATCCAACAATAACACCGTTGGCCAGAACAGTGCCGTCAGGGAACGGTGATGGTGGCGCAGTTGGTGTAGGTGTCACAGTAGGTGTTGGTGTTGCAGTTACTGTAACTGTAGGTGTTGGTGTTGTAGTAGGTGTCTGTGAAGGTGGCGGTGTTGCAGTTGGTGTCACAGTAGGTGTAGGCGTGGATGTAGCGCCTGCTGTTGGTGTGACAGTAGCTGTAGGTGTAACTGTTGGAGTTGCAGTCGGTGTAATACCTGGGGTGCGCGTGATAGTAATTGTTGGTGTAACTGTTGGTGTAGCTGTTCGTGTAGGTGTTGGTGTCACAGTTCGTGTAGGTGTTACAGTTGGTGTAACTGTTTGTGTAGGTGTAACAGTTGGTGTAACTGTTGATGTTGGTGTTGGTGTTGCAGTAGGTGTTGCAGCTACCCCTGCAATATTGAAATTACGAATACCGAAATCTGTATTATTAAGTGAAGAAAAATTTAAACCTACTTTAATACTATCTGTTGTATTTCCTGGGCCTAAATTTAAAGAACTATAAGTTAATACATCCACGTATTCCTCAATGCCGTAGGGGCGCATTTTTACATTAATAGTTCTGCCGAGATCCGTTAATCTAACTTTTACGCGGTTACCAATATTGGGTAGACCGCTATTTGTCAAACTATTCCAAAGAATAGTTGGGTATAAAAAATTTGTGGAAGTAAGATTGGTTGAATTTGTGAGGTAGGTATAATCACCGTTTCTAATAGTAACATTATTAATAACAGGGCTTCCTGTCACAGGTGAGTTGTATGCGGTTCTGAAATTACCAGTAAAATCAAAACCAATTCCCAATAAGCTTCCAGCTTTACCTGCATAACTGTATCCAATATCTTTTCTGGTAATTAAAGGGTATCCCCAGCCCGATTGAATATCAGGCCCATTATTCCAGTTAACAGCCCACATTGGATACAATACATTACTGTCACTATAGTAAAAATATTTGTTTGTACCATCCCAGATGCGCCAACCGGAAGTACTAGGAAAGAGACCATTGTAACCTGAAGTATAAAAATCGATTTTAGCACCGCTCAATCTAGATGAGTCACCTCTATATGCGGGCATGTTATTGACTGTACCATATGCTGTGAGATTATAAGATATAAAAGTATTGTTAAATTCGCTAAAAAGAATATTATTATTATTTGTTACAGCAAAAGAGTCGGGGAGATACCCTAAGCCAGAACCAGGCGCACCACCACCAAGAGGTGCATTGCCCTCGTAAAAAAACAAACAAAACCCCTCAGACGGTGTTTCATTATCATAAACATTTTGATAGTTATCATAAACATTTGTTACGTAATCAAATGAAACAAGAATGTCATTTTCGGGCGATAATTGATCTGTAGGTAATAGAGAAAAGGATCTGGATGCTGAAAGGTTCATATATTATGGTTTAGTAGGTGTTACTGTAGGTGTTGGTGTTCGTGTAACAGTAGGTGTAAGAGAAATTGTAGGTGTGATGGTAATTGTCGGTGTTACCGTGGGTGTTGGTGTGCGTGTAACAGTTGGTGTTACCGTAGGAGTAACAGTGGGTGTTACTGTAGGTGTTGGTGTGCGTGTAACAGTTGGTGTTACCGTAGGAGTAACAGTGGGTGTTACTGTAGGGGTCACGGTTGGAGTTACAGTAGGTGTTGGTGTGACAGTTCTTGTAGGATCTGGTGTAAGGGAAATTGTAGGTGTTGGTGTAAGTAAAGGGAAAGGCGATTGGCCTAAGCAGATATTACAATCTTGTGAATCAACAAATTCTTCTTTTTTAGCATTAATAATGCCGCTATTACCTGTTGTAACATAACATTCTCCGAGATATTTGATAGAACCTGATAATGAATCGGCATATATGTATGGTAGCGTTGCCATCTAGTTATTTATTACGTCATACTAAAGAATGAAACTGTTGGATATGGTGCAATACCGGAGAGATTCAATGTTTCAAGATAAACTGGATCCAAGGCAGATCTAACACCATATTGACCGTAAGGTACACAGGCATAATCAAGAATCAACCCTGTGCTTGCATAGAAGAAAGCTTGATTGCTGTAAGTATTATCTGCAGAAAGTACTACAGCTTTAATTACGTTGTTGGCTGTAGGATATGCATTGTCAAAGATTACGAAGAAACGCGAGTCACTTGTTGATTGATAAAATACAGTAAATTGTGATGAATCACTGAAAAATAGAGTGTCACCAGCAGAGAAAATATACATGCCATTTGCTGCAAGTAGACCTGCCCCGCTAACTTGGATGCTGTAAGTGGAACATGTATTGGTCCACGGAGGAAGTGTAGGTGTTGGTGGTGGTGTAGGTGTTGGTGTTGGTGTGACTGTTGGTGTCACAGAAGGTGTAGGCACAGGAGTAGTTATTGGTTCAAACGCTATACCATAAGAACAAACAATGTATTCAGGAACAATAACTATAGGCTCAGAGGAAATACAGAACCAATATGTGTGTGTATTGATATTTTGAAAAGATGAAAGTGTACCGGCTAGTAAATTGCCTTGGAGTGCAGTTATTGAATTGATAACTGTAAAATTATAATCTTTAATAAAGTATTCAGGCTTATAGAATACGTTTTGTAAGAAAATAATATCACTATTCTTTATTTGAAATTCTTCAAAAACATTAAAAAATACGTTATTGCTATCTTTAGCAAGATAATTTATTAGATATGTTTTTGAATCTTCATTATATGAAATAATAGGCTTATCAATTCGCTCAACATTTGTATCTGCGTCAATATGAATAAAGCTCGATAAGTTATTATAAGTTAATTCAAAATTTGGATAAAGTTTTTTAATTACCGGGGTTGTTATATCAATTTTATAAATTTCAGGGTAGATAATCTTTAAATTGCTGGCACTCATTGTTGGTAGCAATACCATGCGGGTAAAGACAACTTCGTTTAATTTTTCATTATAGAAAATATTGCTTATTTTTTCAATATTTTTATCTACTATGTATGTAGGTAAGAAATTTTTATCGCTATTGTACGGTTCAACATTATTTTGTTCGTAATCATAGTCTAATTTATCAATTATAAAATAATTAACTGTTTCAATGAAAATAACATTGAAAATGAGATCAAAGTTGATTACACCTTGTGATATATTATTTTGAACATCTATTGGATATTTTGCAAAAACAGAAGATAGTGCATCTTGAATGAGATCTACCCGTGAGGTATTAGCGTTTTTGTAATACATAGTACCAACTACTTCGTTACGGCCTGCATAAATGGTTTTGTTGCCAATAAGAGAAGTAGATAAGTCTTGAACCTTGGTTTCAAAAGCAGGCAGAACAGGCAAGTTTACAAAGCTTGAATTATCAATATTGTAATCCAATCCTGGTGTAATTGCAGTATTATTCACTGCGCAAGGTGTTTGTCCTTGAAGATTAAACCTGTAACCATTTAACTCCTGTATTACTTGCGCGGAAGCGGGGTATGTGTAAGAGAAGGTAGCTCTATCTATATTGTTTGGCTTAGTTAGTGAAGTTGTTAAGCTGCCTTCGAGTAATTCACTGTAATATACAGGTATAGCGGTTGACCATGAAGGTAAATCAGATGATACGTCTAATCTTGCATTGCTCAGTGAATCGAGAAAGGTAACACAATCTAACACTAAACAATAACTTACAGTATTAACATCGCAAAAATCATCAGGCACAAAATGACCTTTGCCGTACGCTACAAGAAGCAAAGGTGTTGGTAGTGGCTTAAAGCTAGGTGGTGCAGAATAAGGAAACGAAATTTTATAATTAATATATGGATCGGGTGCTGCAGAGAGAATACTGGGTCCAGATGTGTAGTAACCGCTGCCTGGTGGTATTTGAGTTACAGTTCTTGTAAAGACACCAGACACTCTTTTGTCAGGATTAGGTACTGAGTAATTAAAATTATAACCGTCCGTTATATCGTAAAATACATACCCATCAAGTATCATACACGGTTTTTTCTGTGTTGATCTTAGTTCGTTAAATTGATTATAAGAGAGTCCTTTGCGACCAGTACCGTTTAGTCCACCACGACCACCAGTAAAATTAAAAAAGTTTAATTCATCTTGAGAAATAAAATCACCTTGATTGCTACCATCGGGGCCAACACCTACAGGGTTAATTTCTTTAAACAACCCGTAATTATTGCCGTAAATATCATTTTTATATTTGACGAGAGTTTTGTTTATAGCAAGTAAATTGAGTTGACGTGCATCTATAGGCAGCACATTTTCTACAACAGGAAATACATCTGAATTTGCCCAAATATCTTTACCTGTGCCTTCAAAAAATTCAGTGCTATCAATATCACGTGATACACCAATGGGCTCATAACCAACTGTTTGACTTCTACTATGATAGGCGTGAAAGTTTTTATAGAGTGGGTTATTTACAATGTTACCATAAAGATATTGAGCTGTTCTGTTGTAATGCATCCATGACACATCTTCTTCGTAAATTAAAGGGCTTTCAAAATCAGTTAAAGAAAGGTTTGAAATATTACCATATTTGTAGGGGTCCGGAAAAACATAAACTTTATTAGGTTGTAGTTGTGTTTTATCAATTTCTACTTTATACTTAAAATTATTAAAGTTTAAAACACCTAATCTATCAGGTAAAAAGAAACCACCAATCTCTCGTATAGTTTTTAAATCACTTTCGTTTTGTACTGATGCAACAGAAGGAAAACGTTTATTGAGAAAGTTGGATGCTTTATCTTGAGCTTTAAAAAGAACACCAGATACAAAATCTGTTGTAGTTGTTCCAGTACTAATATAGTAGTAATCGGTACCTATAAATTTTTCTATTAACTCTTTTTCGAGATTAAGATTTAAATTAGTTTTATCTTGATTATTAATTTGGTTTATAAAGTCTTTGTCTCTGAGATATTCTAGATCAGTTGCTTGTACTTGTACATTAATTGAATAAGAAGTTTTAAAATCATTTAAGAAGAATGGGTAAGATTTTATTGCGTCTACTATACTTTGATCAAAATCAGTATATAAGGTAGAATTTAAATCGTTAAGGTTTGATGAGTAGAATTGTGATGTAAACGTGGGATTGTATGTTGTAGCAGGGAGCGCAGGGTTCAAATCAAAGTATTGTGAATCGTCAAACAATTCTTTTATTTCAAGAGTTAAGTTATTTTTAACTGCAGATAGATTTAGTAAGTTTGATTCAGCTGATGATATCTGAATTGCTTGCAAGCTTTTATAAATTTCATTTTTTAAGAGAGAAAGAACACCACCTTGTGAGCCCTTCAAGCTGTTTTCGTATTTTTTAAAATTGACATTCTGTCTTAATAGCGCGTAATAATTGCAGATTTCTTTTATTTTTTTAACAAAAAAAGGTAAAATTGCGTAAAGATCTAAATCATTAGTAAAATCAGCATTGCTTACAAATCTACGTTCCTCTAATGTTGAGTAGTTTAATAAAATCTCTCTTAATAGAGAAATAAAAGAAGAGCGAACAAAATCTTCTGTATTTTTAGTATCTAAATTTTTACTCTTATACCAAGCTAATAGGTATAACTTGTATTGGCCAATCAAATAAGCATTATCAGTTTCAGTTGGATTGGTACGCACCAACCATTCGGTAAAAGATAGTGGTTTATTGAAGTCAACAGCATTTTGTGTAACACCCGAGACTATAGAGTCGGGAACCGATACTGCTATTACATTATTCTCTAGAATATCGGACATATTATGTATTATTTAATTGTAATATACGTTCATTGCACTGGAGATTAATCTCAAGCCGTTAACAAAGGCGTATGTAATATTTTGATCTACAATTCCATTTTCACCGTAAAAATCATTGTATGTGCTGAGATTGGGTGTAATATTTGAATTTTGGTTATTAAAATCAATTATATTATCATAAATCTGTTGATCTGTAATATTAAGACGATAAAAGTCATAATAACCACCAATATTCAAGCCTGAAAGTGTTTGTGGTGCTACCAATCCCCAACCCCAATCATAGGAAAATTCTGAAAAAGGAATTATATCAGTTGCTGAATACTCATTAATAATTGTTGTGTTTACAGGTTTGTAAGTACTGGAAAACTTTTCTTTCGCAACAAGTATTTCTGTAGCTGAAAAAGTGTCAGTTTCGAGATTTATGATATTGCCAAGATTAGTTTCAAGCAAATTGCTCGAAAAGCTGTAATTATTTTGATTTTTATTACCGAATAATTTGTTTCGCTTAATACTTGCAAGGTCAAGAACACGCTTAAGTGATGCAGGGTACGGGTAATTATAATTTTCATATGTAACATCAAACATATTGCATTTGGATATCAAAGAATCAACATTACATGTGTCAACGTTTGCAATATTATCGGAAAAATTAGCTATTTTTTCGTAGATCTTTTTTAATAATGCGCTATTTGCATTTGATTGCTGATTACCTACAATTTTACCTAAAAAGTCATCAAAGAATACATTTTTATCTTGAAGTGTTTCCATTAATGCCATATTTCTGTACATTTGCTCACCATCAAAGTTTTCATTCTCTTTGAACATCAAATTATATCCTGATGCAGGGTAAATATTGAAGGTTGAAGATGTGCCTGTTAATATCTTTGTATTGGATGAGAAATAATAATATTTGTTTATCCAGTTATAGCCTAAGAAATCGCCACCTGCTTGATACTTGCTATCATAATAAGCAGATATTGGATACTCCATGAAATTATTTGGTGCTGATTGTAGTTGTATTTGCTTTAAGCTGCTTAATACAGGTTGGGTTGTTGAAGATGCATCTAGAAAATATATTTTTAAATCAAAATTATTAACAATTACAATTTCATTTAAAGAATTACATGAGATACCTTCTATGCTCTGTAAATAATCTGTTGCATTACCATAAACTTCACCCATATTGAAATCGTAACGTGTAGATTCTTGTGTAATAGGGTTATATTCAAGTTTTGTTACTGTAGAAATATCATGTGATACCCAGCAATTTTGATTACCGTCCACTGTGATATCACTTATTTGCTTGAACCCTGCAAATGTAGTTAGAGCAGGTATACCTAACGGAGTTGCAGCTGTGTCTTTTAGTATCCAAATAAAGTCATTTTTACCTGACAAGTTTGCGCTGCCCGTGGAACTGGTATCTTTACGAGTTGTAGCCATCCATATGTTATTATTTCTATCAATAACTATTTTTTGCGCATAATTATTAAGACCAAAAAAACCGGAAATTCTTTTTTTATAGTTTAAATTGTTATCAAAACGTGTGAGTGCAGTAAACTGTGGATGTGTATAGACAACATACACTTCTCCGTTTTTGTCAACATCAACACTTGAGGGCAATAATGTAAATTCTCCAACCCAACCTTGATTAGCTATATAATCTGATGATGTTAAAAATGTGTTTGTTGTAATAGCGCTTACCGGTGGAATTCCAATTCTATCAATTAAATTTGTTATATTATTAATTCGAATAACAGAACCACTATCGAATAATGTTACAAAAGCATTGTTGTTGTTATCCAATGCAATACTAGAAGGTGATGCACTACCATATATATTGCGCAAATCAGCAACAGTACCGTCACTTAGTGTTGCAGCAGAAAGATTTATTGTTGCAAGTATATCACCTGTATAGCTCATTTTTAATAGCCTATCTGAGTCTGAATCTGCAGCCCAGAAGCAATAATCATTATCAGAGTTATTGGAAGAAGGGATTTGAGTGATTGTGAATATACTTCTATTGTCTATTGTATCGAGAAAGTCGTATGTTGTAGTTGTTGTAGCGAACTGTTGACCGGGGATGCTATTATAAAGTATATTAGAGAAAATTCTCGGTATATAATGTGTATAAGGTTGCGAGTAAAATACAAATGCTGTGTCTTGCTCAAAGTTTGGTATGTCATCAATATAAACAGATGCAGAAAGTTTTGCATTTTGAACCTCTCGGTCGCATACAAAATAGCCTCTATAAAATCCACCAGATTGAAAGATGTCTTTTTCGAAATCTGTTTTAAAGAATGATACAGAAGGCACTATTGTGTTATTCTCATCTAATAAATTTATTTTAAAAAAGTATGAAGTGAGTGGCATGGAATCAGTTGAAGATAAATATGGGTAGCTTTTTGTTGTATAATTATCTTGATCTTTTAGCTTTAAAACAAAAGGTATTTTAGTATTTGCAAAACTTGTCTTGTTTAAAGCAAAGCTATTAATTGTAGTGTCTCCTTCACCGTCTAGCCCATTAGAGGTTATTGTAAAAGTTGCTGCGGGATTGTATCGCGTTTTGATAATCGGTAACACAGCGGGAATTGTATTTAAATAGCTCAATTCTAAAGGTGTTAATTTATCATATACTTGATCTGCAAATCCTAAACTATCATAGAATTTACTTGTATCTAAATTTGCAAAAATAAAGATGGGGTCATTTGTTGAAGTGTTATTTTTATTGCTATCGTCGGTATAATAAAAATCTGCGCTTCCGGTAGTGCCTACAAAAAATGCACCGCTATCATCTTTATTGCAAATTACTATATTATCAGAAACTTTTTTTGCATAAATTTCTGTATTAGATGTTTTTACTTTATCTACTATAACGTCTTGCAAGACATCATTAATTGTTTGTTTTTCTATAAATTTAAAAAACTTTTTTAAGTGTGCCCATTTATCCATGTAATAATTTTTTACATCATAGTAGTAAGTGCCTGAACCACTTGAGTACAGATTGAATGTATAACCTGTACCGGATAAGACGTTATAAGTTTGCCAACTATTTTGCCTATTAATGGTAATTTTATCTGAAAGTCTTCCGGCTGGTATGTCTACTATAAAATCTTTATACGGAGAAAAATTCCATTCATCTTTTAAAAAATTGTATATATTAACATTTGCGACGAAGTTGTTTTTAAAACTTTCGCCGTTTTCATTAATAAGATACAGCTTAACTTTGTAAAGACCGGGGTATTTGTATGCATGTACGCCTGTGGGGCTTATTTGATATGTGCCGTCACCAAAATCCCATCTTATTTTAATATTTGAGTAATCATTTGTATCGGGAATATAAAAAGTATTTGTATAAGATGTGAGTGATGAAACAAATGATACAGAGGATAAAAGCTGCACTATTGAGTAATCTGGAACAAATGTTAATGGTGTCTGTGGTAGTGCGTATGTGCTTAGTATAGGGGCGCCAGTGTGATCGAAAACTTTAATGTAAAGTTCATTTGTATTGATTAAAGCCATTTTTAATACTCAATTTTTGTATTAACATTTGTTGTTGTTAGTACCTCTATTTTGTTTAAAAAGTCTAATGGGTTGTTTAGGAAGGGGTATTTAAAGTAAGGTAGTTGATAGTTTTGTGAAACTATTTGTGTATCACCATCAGGGTATACAGGGTTCCATACAACAAAATTTAACCCTGGTACACTGAATGTGCCTTGATCATCTGTTCTTTCAACGTAAAAATCTTCTACACCAGCTATATTAAAAATTTGTGATGTTAGTGCGTTGATATCAAATAGAATACCTAAACTGTTATTTGTTGAATCAAAGAATGTTTTTATAATATTATACGCGTTATTTTTAATTGTTTGGTTATCAATTTGTGATAATACATTCTTGGTAATAACGAGTTTGCACTGATTAGTTAAATCTGGTGAAGTCACTTCACCGGCTCTTTTTATTCCAAAATCAACCGCTACATAAACCGGGTCTGTAATAATTATTTCAGCTGTTAACGTCTTGTAGTTCTGCAATTGATTGAGTAGGAGTTCTTTTTGCGCGGCATTTAAATAGTTTGTTCTTTGGGTAAGAGATGTGATTTTTTCTAGTCTTGGTATGCCGTATATATAAACATTATTAAAATCACAAGTATCAGCAAAGCGTGTTTGGTTAAACAATACACGAGAATCATCATTAGGTTTGTTTAACTGTATATCGTAGAAATATCTAAAATGACCATTTAAATAATCCCAATTATTAACTGCTCTTGTAGAGCTTATAATGTTGGCAAAATTTCTATTCACAAACGTTTCATAATCGCTAGCTGTGACGAGTCTATATTGAGAGTTATAAATTTTTGGAGCATTCGATTTAATTTGATCAGTTGATTCTTTATCTTGATATTTTGTAGATGGGTCAGTATTTGAGAATGAAATATATTTTGTTTGAGTGTCTTGTAAGAGGAGTAAGTTTTCAGATATTGTATCAGTTAAGATGGTATTGTATCTAGCAGAATTATATAAAAATAGTTTATTACCATTTAAAATGCCAATATCTATTTCGCCTTCTTTGCCATCTGTTTGTAAGAAATAAATTGCTATCTCATCCCCTGCTTCTAATTTTCTACCTGTGATACCGTTACCAAATTTAATTTCATACCTTTCATTTTCATCAAAACGTTTTTCAAATACACGAGCGTTGGAATCATTTAAAAATAATGATGATGATTCAGCATATTTGTAATATTTGCCGGTAGTTTTTTCTTTTACATAAACGTCAATATTAAAATGATCTATTTTTTGATTTTCATTATTCGCGACATAGGTTATGTTTAGTGATTCAAAATCGTCACCAATTGCAGTGTATAGTGGGTATTCTACATACGTTCCTTGATATAGTAGATTGTTTTCACTAAAAAGTGTTAATACTTCGTCAGTGTTAGTATTCTTTACAAAAGTAGCATCATTGTTAAAGCTATAATTAATACCGTTTACTGTAAAATATGAGTACCGCTTAATTGTGTAGGTATCTTTTACAAGATTTTTAGAAGCTGTAGCTTGAAAGCTCAAGAGAGCAGATTGGTAGCCGATCGGTTTGTAGTTTAGCTCTTTTACAATTTTGTTTATATTTTCATATAGCGTTGCTTGACTAAATAGACTCTCTGATGCTGTTCTGTTGAGATAAAAAAGCAAAACATGATATGCATAAGACACAATATCAATAACTGCAGAAATATTGCTACCTTCATAATTTTGATCTGTAAAAAGTGTTCCGTTATTAAGTCTGTCTATGATTAACTGCTTTAAAGATGTTGCATCAAATGCAGCATACCCTTGCTGGTTAATTGTTAGGTTGGCGTCTTGGTTTATTGTTGAGCTCATGATTAGGCAAAATTAAATCCTTTATTATTTAATAGGCCTGTTAGATTTACTAATTCAGCTTTTAATTGAGGCACACTTAAAATTATATTAATTGTATAGCTATTGTCATCTTCGTTTGCAATAACATTTACTTTGTTTACTTGAACTCTAGGTTCAAATGTGGTTATATTGCTTAAAATAGCGTCACCAATCGCTTTGGCAGTTGATTGCGTGACTTGATCGAACACAAAATTTGCTAAACCAATGCCAAAATATGGGTTTAATAGCTTTTCCCCACGATTAGTCAAAAACATGTTTCTAAGACTATTTTTAATAGCATTTAGATCGTAATCTACCTTCAAATCAATAATTTCATTTTTCTTTAAAAATTCGGAATTTTGTGTATATGTGTATTCAAAATCTAGCTTTAAGTCTTGATACTTAAGATCATTTACATTAGTTACGTCTTTAATGCTCTCTATCTTAATACTCATATATAAGTATTTAGTACCAAATTATATCTACAAAATTAGTTTTAAAGATATAAATATATATAATGAAAAGAAAGTTTAATGGTTTGCTAGAGTCATACCTGCAGCAATTTACACGTGGCGGGTTTTTATATGGTTACATGGTGCATATTAAACCAGAAGTTTTTAAATCGGACTTTTTTAAAGATCAGACAGAAGCATACCAAAATAAGTTAAAATCGTGGGCAGAATCAGATCTTCTGTTGAGAGTAGGTGCTGTGAAGCCTATCAGACCCACAACACAAGGTGGTGGCAATGCAGAGATTACAGGCAGTGAATTTGATGTAGATATTACACAAGAAATTGCCCCTGGAAGATATGTTGAGTACTTGACAGTTCCAGGAAAATTCTTACAACCTTATAATAATGGCACGGACTTACCACCTATTCCTGATTCATTAAAGAGAAAAGATAAGACACAAATTAAACCTGAACAAGAAAAACCTGAAGATGAGCAACAAATTGCACATACAGTAACTTCCGATGACGGTAAAGGTAAACTTATAAAGGGCGATAGAAAGCTTCTTAATAAAAATGTTAAGATTCCTGCAGTGCCTGCGGAAGGCGACAAGTCACCTTCGGTAGCTAGCTACGTACACCGTTACTTGCCAAAGCGCTAACTTATTAGCCCTTCAAGCGCAATAATACAACTGTAAAAGTTAATCTCCTGATCAACTACAAAACTGCTCCTATATAAATGCTCCGAAATAACAAGCAAAGCTTTTTTTGCTTTTTCATTATTAAAATCTAACGCATCATTTGTAAAATTGAAAAGCTCACGCAATAGTGTTGTGTAGTCACCTTGAAATTTTTCTTCATTTTCAATATAATATTTTCTACCAATATTACTCTTCTTTTCTTTTATAAATCCAGCTATCTTCACAATAATATCGTTGTTAATGGATAGCTGTGGTATGGTTAGAGAGCCAGAGCTGCTAAATTTTTGAATCTCGTTAATTATTTTTCTAAAGTCTGGGTACAGCTTTTTTATTAAAGTAACAAGGTCTTTCTTTTGAGCATCATCTAGCTTTATACTTTCACTTCTTAAAATTGTTAATACTCGCTTAGCCATGCCTTCTAAAGGGGGAATAAGATTTAACTCCTGACAACGACTTTGCAGCGCTTGTATGATTTTATGCTTGTAATTTCCTGTCAAAATAAAACGCGTATTAGCAGAATATTCCTCCATTGTATTTCTTAATGCTTTTTGCGCTTCTAGGCTAATACCATCTACCTCATCTAGTATAATGACCTTGATACCACCATCAAAGCTTTTGGTCTTAGAAAAGCTTACAACCTTGTTTCGTATAGTATCAATACCATTCTCATCGCTTGCATTAATATAAAGATATTGACACCCTAAGATGTCATTGACAATGATTTTTGCCAGAGAAGTTTTTCCAATACCTTGTATGCCGATTAACAGGAGATTCGGTATCTCTTTTTTGTCTTTAAATGAATTAACTATTGATCTCGTCTCTTCAACAAGTACAATATCAGACAAAGATTTAGGTCGGTATTTTTCAACCCAGAGATTATTAAAATTCATTTACCAGAGCTTCCAAACCCCTTGTCACCTCTATCTGATTCAGCTACTACTTCAGTAAACCCAACTGTTACATTTGAAATTAATGGGTACAAGACAAACTGTGCAATTCTATCACCACGCGAAACTGTATAGTCCTTTTCAGTTAAATTGTAGAGCTTAATACCTGCATCACCACGGTAACCATTATCAATAATACCTGGATGCGCCATTATACCGTGCTTGAACCCTAAACCGCTGCGCGACTCTACTCTTACCCAATAATCTTCTGGAATATATGCAAACTGAAGACCTACAGGCACAATATTAGAGCCTCGTGCCGGTATACATACACTCTTAATACTATAAACATCATATCCTGTATCATTAACATGGTTTTTCGTGGGTAAAACCGCGTCTTCATGCGTCTTAATAAATTCTAGTACTGATCTCATATATTAATAATAATATAGAATTCTAGAAATCAAGATAAATAACTATATATGCCTGATAATAGTGATGACATTGACAATATAATAGATGCTTTAAAAGAAAAAAATACTGAAGTTAAGAAAGAATTTCGTAAAGCTGCTACAAAAGAAAATTTAGAAGAGTATGTGATTGAAAGTGCTAGTACTGTAATTAATGAAGGTTTAGATTTAGTAAAGAATTTAAATGTTTATTTAAACGCGGCGCCTGATGCAAAAGATTTATCTGCATATGCAGAATTATTAAATGCAACATCAACTGCTATAGAGACTTTAAACAAAATAATTGTGCAGGATAAAAAGAGCAATACTCTTAAAGACTTAAAAAAAATGGACCATGAAATCAAGAAAGATCTTATCGGTGAAGCTAAGGACATGCTTGTCGGTACAAGAGAGGATATGTTCAAGAAGCTCGTAAAAGAAGCTAACGTTATCGATGTATCAACCAATGAGCCCGCTAGTCAAGCTATTGAACGGACCGAAACCACCACCACTACCGGCCAACACATTCTGAGCGGTGCCGCAAACTAAGCTATTGAGCAAGTTAAGTGTTTGATCCTTTATAGTGTTTAGAGCAATGTCTTGTGCTTGCTTAAGTGCTACTTCTTTCAGATCACCAACTTTGCCACCCATATCAAAGAGCTCGCCAAGAGTGAATGATGGTATTGGGAAGCTTGAACCGAATAATGCAGGTATAGTGGATACATCAAACGAATTGAGCATTTGCTGTAATTGCTGTAAGAATGCATCAGGTTCAATATTAAACCCTGCTAGATCTATTCCGAAAGGATTAATTTTGTTTAATGCACCGAAAAGATCAAAATCGGTAGAAGAAGCATTAGCAAAGTTTGTAAGAGGATCTGCAAACCCTTCAAAAGCTTTGAGTGTAGAGCCGACACCCAAACACTGCGCAAAATCGTTTACCCACTTTGGGGCTTGGTATGTTGGGAGAGATACGTTATCGGGGTAATGTTGAAACGTTGAAGGTATATTTTGCTTGGGTGCAGTTTGTGTATTACCAGTATTTTCAGCAGCTACATTTAATTCACCAAACGTTTCAGAAGCTGGTATTGTTTTTGTTTGCTCAATGACTGAAACTGTTTTGTATATATTGCGTGGTACCAATTGATCTAAACGTGTAAGTAGATTGTTTTTGTAAATCCTATCCAATTGAGATGTTGATTTTTGTTCAATATTAACAGTAGCAATTTTTTCTGATGATAAGACTTCTTCGTTAGATATTCTACTTTTAAGGTACTTGATTCTATTTGATAAAACATCTACTTGATACCGTACGCGTTCAACATCTATTTCAAAAGTATATTGCCCAACATAGCTTTTGTTTTGATTTAAATCTTGATAATTTAAGGCTTCGTTATCGTTAATATTACAATAACGTAGTAATACTTTTATCTCTTTTTCAAATTTTTTGGTAATTTTTTCTACAGCTATTCTTTTAATTTCTGATACTGTTCTTGTAAAGTATAATTCATCTGTAACGAGGTTTGTCCCGTGTGCTCTTACGGGGCTTGCGTCCTGCGGCTGTACCATTACAATATTACTACGATACATATTAGTAGTTCTGAAGCTTGCCCTTTCAATCATTTGCTTTGTCCAAGGTGAAATCTTTTGTAGTGTATTATAAGGTATATATGAAGGTGGTGGGGAGCTATTCATCGACCAATCAGAAATAGGGCTTATACTATCATCAATGATATAAGTAGAATTGGTAAATTTTCCAATACTATCACTATCAAGCTTGAGTGTACTGCTATTAACTTCAGATTTTATAAAATCGGGATTACTTCTGTATATTTCGTACCAATAAGCAACAAAATCATCACTAAAAGTTTCAAATTTATCTTGTAAGCTATCAAAGAAATTAATTCTATTTTTTATTGAGTCGTTATCAAAAAAAGTATCTCTATACTTTAAGGCTGTTTCTATTTGATCTACAAAATCGCCTAAGTATTCGAGATAGTTAGTATATTTTTCAAGTATAAACTTTGACGATGCAAGATTAATATCGCAAAGTTGTGGTACCATAGTTTTAATACTCATATGACATCCTCCACATTTTTAGGATTAGAAAAGATGTAGGGTTTAACGCAAGTCATTTCTGTTTCATACATATTACCACGAAACACATGGTTTACTTCTACAACAAAATAAGTGCCAAGAAATTTATCATCAAATTTATTACTCGGCTGGGAGCTATCTCTATCAATTGAAATAAATCTACCTGCTTGTCTCATAGTTAATCCTGGAGCTATAAAATTAATAGTATTGTTTAAAAAGAGAGCCTTTTTTAACACTTCATTTCGCCCAGCAGAGAGTCTTTGATCACGAGAATTTGCAACGCTATAATCAGCATTATAGTTTCTATTGTTTCTACGGTATTCATTTTTTGTTAATGTCGACCAAGGGCCTGTAGCATTACCTTTGAATGCTTGAACATAGTTTGTTTCAAATATGTCTAGTATTCTTGTGAAGTCATTTTCTTGTACATCTATAACAAATTCTTTACCAGTAAAATCATACGCATGAACTTGATTTGTAGTAATAAAATTTTGTACATCGTTGCCTGCGGTAGGAAAAAATCTATACTTTTGTATTTGTGAATAATCAGGTAAATAAGCATTATTTTTTGAACTTACCGGAGTTCTTGAAACATTCGTGTAATTTGTACTGTTGCTATCACTGTAACTGCCGACGAGAAATTTTTCCAGATGTAAAGGACCACCACCATCAAGATTGTTCGTAACTCTTCTTTCGTATGCATTATCAAAATAAGTTTTTAATGATTTATATGTCCACTCGTTTGTGAATCTCTCTTTACGTAAAAGACTAAAATCATAGTTATTGCTAGGGCTGCTTACATGAAATGAATCTACATATTGATAATCTATTAGAGCTTTTGACGCAATAGGTGAAGAATAGAAAATATCTGTACTGCCTTCGTCAAATTCACCAAATTTAATTGTAAAACCTTCCCGGGATGGGAAAGTTGCATTAATTATTTCTTTTAATGCTGCTCCTGTTTTCATTGTTCGTTCACTATCATCGAGATTAATCTTATCTACAGCATTAGTGAACATGGTAGTAGAAAAATCAATATTTTTTTCTGTCATTATTTGGTAGCTATAGTCCCAGAAATGTAATTTTTTATATTTTTCTTCTACTGTTTGACCAGTAATATCTTCGATATCATATATAGCAAAAACAAATTTAAGTCTCCATATTTTATTGAGCTGTTCTCCGTAATTGTAATTCACTTGATCATTTAGTCTGGGGCATATATCTACAATAAGATAGTCACGGCAATCGCCCCTAAATGCAAAAGGAAGGAGGGTATTTTGACCACCTTTAGATGGTGCAAAATTAGTACCAAAGCTATTCTGTGATGTACCGTCTGGTTCAGTAGTAATTTTTTCTATAGCATCTATGTCATTTCTAAAAGTGAGTGTACCCTTATGATAGAAATCTAGAAGGTTATCGTTTATTATTAATTCCTTGACGCTCTGTGTCTTTAATCTTACAAACTCTTCGTTTGCATTATATAGCATTAGATCGTAATAGTATTCAGTATTGTCTCCAAACCTGTATATATTATCCGTGTTTGGAGATGGTAGCGCTGTATTGAATGTGCCCATTTTATATCTTTATTCTGATTTCGTCTAAAATAAACTTTAAAAACTCTTTTCTTACAATTTTTAATATTTGGCCAACAGCTGCAAAGTCAAGCGGGTTGTCTATTTTATTTACAAGACATATTAACCACCATAGATCCATAGTTTCATACTCATTAAAACTTATCATTGTCCAAGGCATTTTTGAAGATACAGTAATTTCGTAGTAAACAGAAGGGTTTAAATTTTCCGGAAACTGTACTGTATTTAGAATATTATAATAATATTGATTGTAGTTGGTCTTGTACATTTTGAATATGTTTTCATACCTGGTGGGTAAAAGTCTAGGCAAACCATTTATAGAATTTTGAAACTGACCTTCTTGATCTGGGTTCATATAGGTATATTATTAACTCCTAAGTTTGGTAATACTTCATTTAAGCTGTTTGTGGCTCCTGTTAGAAGATTTGTCCCACCATTTGCAAGTAAAGCATTTCTTGTAGGATCTGAAAAATTTAAAATACCTGCAACAGAGCCAGAGCGGGACGATGCCGAAACAAGATTTTTTTTCTCATACAACATTGAATAAAGGAAGTTTCTTGTCTCAGCAACTAAGCTTGTAAGCGTGATTGAAACTTTATATGCATCAGGAACAATGGTCTCAAAACTTTCCGTATTTGTTAGTGACTGGCCTGTGGAGCCTATTTGAGGGATGGGCAATGACATTGTTCTTCTCGCACCCATAAATTCTACGCTTAATTTCTTTATATATGAAAATGGTGTGTATTTAATACCTGGTATTAATGCTTCGTACATTACACAAGGTTCAATAATATCTCTTGAAATTCTTTGTGGTCTGTTTTGATATATAAGCAAAAATATCAATTGCCAGTTTCTGACTACGTCAATAAAAGTAGCGTTACCAGTATTGATTAAAGGAAACTCAAAAGTGATATCATCGCCACCATCAGCAAACTGAAACATTTTCGTTCTCTCTATATATGTGCCAGGCTCTTTAATATTAATAAAGTCAGTGCCTGCTTTTACAAATGCGCCGATTCCTTGTGCAAGTTCGGCGAAAGCGCTATTATCTAAATCACCAAACACATTACCAACTTCATTATTTAAGTTTTCAAAATATGGTATGTTATACTTCCATCCTGTATCTTCAGTGAGATACAACCCTTCATATGGTGCCAACACACCATTAAAGTCTTTTGTCAAGCCAACCTTTGATGTTAATTTATCAACACCACTTTTTAAATAATCAACTGCATTTGTGATGCTTGATCCAAGTCCACCCAGCAAGCTTCCACCTGTGCCGCTAATTTTCGAAGCTTGATCTGTAAAGAATTGACCCACTTCATTTGATACATCACCGGTCTTGGAAACGCCAGTTGCAACAGCGTAAAAGGCTTGATTTACAATCGCATTGATCTTAATTCTCTTTTCTACTAATTCTATTCTTGGTACTTCATTTCTATACAATTGGCCTGATTGGGTTTTAGGGTTTTGAATAGTCCAATAAAAAGAGTTAACCACGTCAACGTTATATGGTGTAGCAAAAGAAGATTTGAGATAATTCGGACTTTCTGAGTTAATAGCTTTTGTATTGGCTGGTATTAGAGTAGGTGGTGTGCTTTTGTATATCTTTGTCTTTGTAAGATCTTGCGAAAACTGCCATAGATAAGAAGCGGCCATAATATTATTTAATCAAGCAATTATCTCGCGATAACACCTTGGCGCCAAGATGATACACCTGTATTGCCACTCATATTAACAACACTTTGATTATTAACACTTGTTGCAACATTGTTTGATGATTTAAGATTCTCTAAGTAATTTTTCGTTTGTGTCATTATTTCAAGCTGTTTTTGTAACACTTCAATGATTTTATCGCTATCAAAAATATTCTCTTGTTCGATTTTTTTTGCTTTTATTTCGGGTGCTTTATTAGTTGTTACTATGGGTAGATCAGATGTTTTTGTATATTCGTCGTCTTCAGTGTAATCACTGTCTTCAACCTTTTCAATATCTGTAGATTGTGCTTCATCTTTTTTATTGAACCAATCAAACCAGCCACCTGCTTTTTGCTCTTCTTTTGCTATTTTAGCTTGTTCTAGTTTTGCTTGATCGACAGGTTGTGCTGGTCTTTCCTTAATATCAGTACCACCTTTTACTATTTTATCAAAGATACCGAGCAACGGTGCAGGTACATGCTCTCTTAGCCATTTAACCACATCAATATTAAACACATTTTTAAGAATTTCTAACGTTTTATTAATAGGCCATAGAAGAGTATTCATTACATCTTTAATTACCATCAATACTTGATCAGTAAAAGAAACATTAAAGAAATTTTCAACCTTTTTCTTTACATCATCACCAAAAAAACCGGATATCCATGTGGCTATTTTTCCTATGCCTTGAAATATTAAATCAGGTATTCCGAGAAGGATTCGCATTATACCTTCAATAAAATTACCTTCTTTAAAAGCTTCGGTAATTTGATCAGTTATTTTCTTTATATTTTGAAAATTTAAAATACCTAATGTAAAAAAGCTCGCTAACCCGCCTAAAACACCATCCAGCACTGCTTTAAAAGTAAATCCTTGCTCTTTAATACTATCAATTGTATTCATGATTACATCAAACGCCAAAAAGAGTGGACCAAGAACTCTACCTATAACTTTACCTATCTTAAATAGCGGTGAATTTTTCAATAAGTTCATTGCAAAGCTTCCTGCTCCTTTAATTGCATCAACAATTCCTTTCATTACTCTACCAACACCACGTAAAGAATCTTTCATAATTTCAAAAGCTCTGCCAATTGACCGTACAACACCACCCGCTCTGCCCTCACCTTTAAAAAATTCACCTATACCTTTAAAGAGCCTGCCAAGAAACGATTCTTCGCTAAAAAATGTTCTAAGTTTTTTTACAAAAGCAGACTCACGGATAGATGCAATGATGCCTTCCCAAATTTGTTCAATTCTTTTAAATAGTCTAGACTCTCTAAGCTGCTTGTATATAAATTCTGCGGCTGCAAATATTCTAGACTTTAAGAATCTAAACCCATCTACTATCCAATCAAAGATTCTGATTCCTTTGAGCATTGTTTTTATGGCTTGAAATCGCTCACGAATCCATTCAATTACTCCTAAAATTACACCACTTAGTAAAGCTAACAAGCCAAAAACCCAACCAAAACCGCTCTTCTTTTTTACTTCTTCTTTTTCTTCTTTTTGCTTGAATGTATCTTTTAGAAGATCGCGAAGCATTTTAAATACAGCAGGATTAATTTCTTCTATTCTTACCTTCGAAACAGGACCACCTATCTTCTCAGCACCTGCTTCTACTAAATCAGAGGCTTGACCCTCTTTCTTGCCTGTACTAGAAGTAGTTTGGTTGCCTATACCATTAACCATGTTCTTGAGATAATCTTTAAATTCTTTTTTAATTAAGTCAGCAAACGTCTTAAATTTTGCATTTTTGCTTCTTTTAAATTCGTCAATATAGATTGAATCGGCTTGCATTTTATCAAGCTTAACATTCATTTTATCTAGTGCATTAACTAGATCTCCTACGACTTGAGCAACGTCAATATTATCCGCCATAAGTATATTAATACTTATTCGTTACTAAAGAATGATGCGTCTAAATTGATATTGTATTCTTTGTTATTTTTTGCAAAGGAGAGGTATTTCTTTTCAAATGCTCTTACTTCTTCAATATACTCCATTATATTCTTATTAACCTCTGCAGTTAGGCTTTCCACAAGCTTAATTTGATCTACTACACTAATTTCTGAAAAAATAGCTTTTCCTACATCAAGCACTTCAACAAAATCAATAAACTTAACAAGCTCATATACAAACAACTCACTAATAAGATCTTTTATAGAATTATTTTGTTCAACTAAATGGGACAGTACTTTTTGGCTTTCTTTATTGACTCTACTGTCTGCAGTAAGGGTAGGTATCCTTAATTGAACTTCTAGTCCTTCAGATTTTACTGCTTTTGTTAATTCAATATCGAGTTTAGACTTTGTTTGAATTACCTGTTCAAGATCGAATTCAATGTTCTCTTCGTTGAGAGTGTCTGATTTAACAGCGTTCTTAATCTTTGTGCCAAAAATATTTTTACGTAGTGCAATAGCTATTGAAGGTCTGTCTGTAACAAGCAATTCTATATTTTGCTCTTGGCAATTTTCTTTAATTATAATGTTAAGAACATTATTAAAAGAAATACCAGGTATATTCTTATCAAAAGAAGCTTTAATAATTTCTTTTTGCTGTCTGATGTTAAGAGGTTTAAATGGCACTTCCTTATCTAAGGAAGGTATATACACATCTATGCTTTTTCCATTAATTTCTTTAAGCTTTTGCAGCAATAGATCTGAACTCATTACAATTATTTAAAGGTTAGGGCTGTGTTTGCAACGGCATGCTAGATTTTTTGGTCGATTTTTCCATTTCTTCGTTTTGATTCTTAACATCCTTTGCATAAAGAGAATACAATAACAGTGATTCGGACGGTACCAAGTCATAAAATTCTGTTATACCGAGTTTAACTTTATTAACTAGCACATATATTAATTCGAATAAATTCTTCAAATCTTCTGAATATACCAGCTCCAAAAACCCTAGCATTGAATTATTAAAGAAATTTAATTTTAAGCTATTAAGTTCTTTTATAAAATTATTAACTTTAAGAAAGTTTACATCTTCACAACTCTTCTTACTCTCATTTAAAAAGTCTATTATTTGGTTTAAAAAGTTTCCAGATATACTTTCAAATATTTTGTTTTTTTCTTCGTCAGTAAACGATTCAAAGTTAAAATTTTGATCATCTATTTTAACTAACTTTATACAATGAAAAAATATGTCATCAAAGTTTTCAATATAAAGTTTTGAAGGTATACTTAGATATACATAAAAATTATCATCAATCTTGAGTTCCTTTTCTTTAATTAGCTTAGCTTCTGTTAAACTCTTTATTTCTTGAAAAATGTTATATGCTAGTATTTTATTTTCGTTTTGAACATTTATTTTAAATTTTAATTCGGGGTTAATATTAATTGCTTTGAACTGTAATAGAATAATAAATTTATCAAAACTATCTAATTTAAAAAATAATTTTTTATCTTGTATTAGATCTTCTATAATATATTCAAAGTATTCGGCGAGGCCTTTACTGTCTTTATTGGTTGTAAATTTTAAAATATTAAGAAGATGGTAGTTTTTAAGCTCATTAAAATAAGCTCTACTATCTAAACTAGGAATATATAATTGTAATTTAAATTTATCTATCATATCAAGCCGTAAGGGTTAATACTACCAAAACCGCCTTGAAACCCGCTTTGTACGGGAGAGATAATAGGTAGTTGACCCTGTTCTATACGCTTAATTATGTTGACAAGAGGGAAATACAAGTTTGGTGTTACAGTATAGTGTGAAAATATCCAGCTAGTTTGAAAGATATCAAGTACTTCACCACTAGGATCATAAACTGCTTCTTCTGCATCTAATGTTATTGGCGCACAATTATAAAATTGCCAAACCTTTCTTGGCACCATGGAAATATTTTGGTATGTTTGTGCATATTGCATGATAGTGATATCAGTTTTAACATTGTAATAATCTCGTTTACCACCTAAATCACCTGGGCGAGCAGAAAATCCCATATGCGATGCTAGAATTATCCAAGGCCTTATAACAACATCCACAAACGATGTATTTGTTTCTCTAAATCCAATACGTAAAAATGAGCCGTATTTTTGACGCTCGGAAGTTACAGGTCCTCCAAGAAACCCTCTATTATTTTTAATAGTAGCAAAATCTGTATCGAGTGTTTCAGGTGGTATAGAAACAGATGATGCAAACAAACAACCTATAATTCTTTGTAGAGGATAGCTTTTTAAAATATCTAATGCAGGATTAATATCGTATCCTTTTTTATCACCACCAATAATTTCTAACCCTTGTATAATTTTTGTATTTAACGCAGCAGGATAACGATCAATTAAAACAACCCACTGTGTACGTAATGGAATGGACGTGGACCACGATTCCATTTGTGTGAGAAAATAATCACGAACACCAATCAAAGGTACTGCGGGAATATTAAATCCGAACAAATTTGTAACTTGTGGGGCAAATAATGGATTCTGACCAGTAATTAAACCTTGTGCGTTTTGTACTAAGCCAGACGCGGCGTCGGTTATAGGGTTGTTCACTAAAAATATTTAATGAACTATTAGGGAAATTACGATACTCTCTTCCAATAATGATATGCTAATGTAGCAGTAAATCTTAGAATTTCACCGGTACCATCAGCAATGTTATAGGTAAGAGGACCAACATTACGAACTGATACACCAACTAGTTGATATTGTGCAACTTTAACAAGTTTTGAATCTAATTGTACTAGATCAATTGTTGAATTTTGTTTTGGTGTAAAGTAATTGCCTGTGCTATTAGCATCATCAAATGTGCTTCTTGACCAATCTTCGAATTTTTGACGAAGCTGTGATTGTGCATCAGCATAAAATTCTACTTGATATGCTTCACTGTTTGGGTATGTAGCATTTCCTGGAACGTTGAAATTAAGACCCATGTAAGGTACTTGTTTGTTAGTAATTGCTCTTTCAGGTAATGTTGCAGTGCGGATGTATACAAGATCACTATTATCGAATGTTACACCGGAATCACCTGCATTGATTGATAGTACTCTGAATTGAAAATCGCGTGCGAAATCTCTTTCTTGCGCGACTCTGTAAAAGTCTGATATGAGTTGATTTACGTCTGCCATAAAATTATTTATTCGTTATGCGATGATTTCGTTGAAATCTTGACTTGTCTTCGTTGCGTAGAAGTTAACCAAGATATACTCCGCTGTTCTTGTTGGCTTCATGTAAATGTCAACAACAAGTGTATTATCATCAATTACTGAAGGTGTGTTGTTCTTTTCATCGCAAATGATCAAGTAATCATATATGCCTTGTGTATTCTTTGCATTTTCAAAGAATGGTGTGATTGTGTTGATTACTTGTGTACGAGTAAAGAGGGTGTTAGGCTCGAATATGAAGCTCTTAACTGTGTTGCGTACAAGTGTCTCAAGATTGATAAACAATCTACGTACATTGATACGATCAAATGCACTTGGTTGTCTCTGTAGTGTCTTTTGACCGTACACGACAAATCCTTCAGCAGGGAAGAATGCAACTGGATTAACACTAATCTTGTACAGTTGATCACGCTGCTTTTGTTTAGGATATAGTGCAATATCAACTGCACCTGCAACATTGCCGCGATTGAATCCAGCTGGGGCAAACCATGGTTGGAAGTTTGTATCAGTTCTTGCCATTAAGTTTGCTGCGAAACCTGAGAATGGTACCCAAACTTGTGAGTTAGAAGCAGGATCATTAACGCGTGCGCAGTTTGCATACACACAAGCATAACTTGTATTGATTGGATCAAACACATTGCGTAATGGCCAGTAAATGTTGGATGTAAAGTTTGTATCGTTTCTATCAATTGTCTTGGTGTTTCTACCTTGTACAAAGATCGGTAGAGGTGCATCAGCAATAAACATATGGTCTTTGCGTGAATCTTGAGCAAATACTCTGAATTCTTCAAATACGCTTGCATATGCATCTCTCAAGACTTTTGCATCACCGGTTATACCAGTGGATGATGATAATCCGTTGTAACCAGTTACATACTTATAATCATCAAAGATATCATTATTAGCTGATGCGCTTGCATAAATTGTTCCGAGACCACCTTCAACTGTCAATGTTAGAGGGTAAACATCATAATTGTCGAGTTTTTGTAAGAGCTTATTAACTTTGCCTGGAACATTACCGATACTCTTTGTGTAAGGATTATCTAGTGTGTATGTACCAAGTGGGAATAATGCACCAGCATCACCGATTCCATTCCCAGATGATACAAAAGAATCAACTTGTGCAGGTGATATACCAGTAAAGGCGCTGTCTAACTCTGAGGCATAACGAAGGCCTGCACCAAGAACACGGATAGCAACTTTTGGGTCACCTGCATCAGTAGAATTGTTTGTGCTTGAATCTCTCTTAGAGATATTAGGGTTAACTAAAACTTGAATTGAGGTGGAACTGTCTTCAACATCACCAATGAAGAAACTTTGAGGTGATCCACCATTTTGTGGAAATTGTTGACGGTAGTAGTTGATTGATCCTGTATATGGTTCAGCTAAAACTTTGCTTAGTGTCAATACAGTTGGTGAAAATACTGTTTGACGTAGTCTGAATACACCAAGATTTAAGCAATCTCTATATGCGGTAGTGCCGATATTGAATGTTGTGAATTCCATATCTTGTGATACAGAACCATCGATACCTGCAAATGTTGCACTCAATGCAAAATTAAGTCTTGATGGTAGCAGTTGTGTGTATCCTGAATTCAAGCCACCATTCTTACCACCAGTTAAGCTAACAGTATAAGCTTGATTGATACCGCGGTAATCAACTTGTGGATTAACTGTGGTATTATCAATCAAGCCAACATAGTAACCTTCAAAGTTTGAATTGGTGGTATATTTTTGCTTGTTTAAAATGATTAATCCTGCTTGACCAAAATTACTAATTGAAGTAATAACACCATTGGCGCTGTCAGAAGTTGCAGACCATGTGAATGCGCTGCCATTTAAAACGTTTTGATAATCTGTGTCTGAGAGTTCAACCAAGTTTGGTCTGCCCAAGACATACATATCGCCATTACCGCTAATAATTTGTAAATTTGTTTGTATATCACCGGTACCTGCAACCTTGCCGCGAACTGGATATACTAATGCTGAGTATTTAGAACCGTACCCGTCACCAAGGCCAGGGCCATAAGCAATTCTACCAGCGTAAACTGTAGCAGGACTTGCTAATACTGCCTTTGCAGTGTGATAAAAGTATCTCTCGGCACCATTTGATGGTTGACCGAAGATTTGTTCAAATTCTGAAAGTGTTGAAACCACGATTGGTTCGTAGGTTGGACCTTGTGATGCAAAACCAGCAACTAATACATTTGTTGTGTCGTTGGTTGCTGCTCTTAATGACTGATCAAATTCGTTTATCTGTACACCGGGACTTTGGATTACTCTTGCCATATTAAAATTATTTATATCTTTCCGTCACAAAATTCTTTGCTTTTTACAAATTAGTTGTAGTTGTTGGTTGTGTTTCTGTTGGAGCAATCAATTTTGTTATAAGCTGATCAAAAGCAAATTCAAAAGAAGTATCTATTTGCGCAGCGTCTCTATAGCTATAGTTTATTTCACCTAGAGATGTAGGAAATGCCTTGGTAAAATCAAATTGTATTATTTTATTATCATATTCATCTAACCCATACAATGTAAAGGTAGATTTATATACTTCTGATGTAGTACTGTTGACTAAATCCCTGTTGTCAAGGTCATTGTATTTTTGATTATTAATTAAATCTAGCCAGCTATATATTGCCCAGTAGTTATTGAAATAGTTATCTATGGTAAAATTAACAGTTACATTTGTATAAGGTGGGCGAGATTCTGAAGATACATGCAGAGTTTGACCGGCATATCTGGTAGCTATCTCATTTATCGATACACTTGGCACAACCACCCCGTAAACAGAAAAAGAAATTGAATCAAACTGAATAGAGGTGGTAGATCGGGTAATTTTTTTGTTGATGTCTTTTAATGCCTCAGGTAGAGACATTACAAAAAGAAATTTATCTTTGCGTTGCTTATTGAAAGGTGATTGTGTGTAATCAGTTGCCATTTAGCATCCTCCAACCTTGAGATTTGAGGTCATCAATTTCAAACATATCACCGGTATTATTTGACATAATAATAGGCATGCTGTTATTGTTTCCATCATATCCCTTTTCATTATTTAAGTAGGATGATGGTTTCATGAAGCTTCTTATGCCATAGTCAAACAGCTTCAAGAGAAGAGGCTTACGGTTTGCATCAAACTCTAAAATATCAAAGTACTTTTCACATACTTCATTTTCAAGAATCATTAAAGCCCATATGAGAGACATTACTCTATCATCATTATGATCGCCTTGACGAGCTGCCCATGTACCGTTTGGATATCGTACAAAGTTTTTTAATTCTAACACTGTATCACGATCAAAAAGCTTAACAACTTTTAACTCATTAAGCCAATAACGCATATTTGTGACACCTTTATATTTGGTATTTGTATGCGCAACTACACCTGCGCGTTTTGCATATTCTTGTCCATTAATTTTTGGTGAATATGAAACTATGTTCTCATAATTGTGTGTTAGCTTTAATTGATCCACTACTTGCGCGCCGCAATTGTTTCTTTCAATTAAAACTGGTGGTGATCCCCACTGTTTTAAAATTTCTAGAAGTTTAGAAATAAAATTGAAAGGGGTGATGTTGTTGTCTCCGTAAACTGCAACTTGCTTAATTTCTTTTAAATTGGTAATATCAAGTACCTGCACAACACTGTAATTGCTGTTTACACCTTCTGCAACGTCCACTCCTACTGCATAAATATTTTTTTCGTTTGGTTCTTCCCAAACTCTGTATTTGCCATTTTCAAAAACAAATTCAGGATCCTTGCAACCGCCTTTTAATTCTTCAAAAAGTTTCTCTGATAAAGAACTTTCACCAGACTGTAAAAATACATTACCAAATTCTTGATCAAAATATTCTCTGCTGCCCAAAGAGCGAATTGTTTTGTCTTTCCATTCTTCGTCGCGGCCTGGTACTTCCCACCAATCAACTCTTTCTGCTTTCCATCCATTTGAGTCTTCAATAGCACCAGAATATAATTCATGAAAAAGATTTCCTGTGCCGTTGGGAGTGCTTGCGACAAATATTTTTGATTTCTTGGATGATGAAATAATTGGATAAACTGATTTCCAGAAATCCTGAACCATGCCATCATCAATAAATGCTAACTCATCCAGAATAAGAACGTTGCAACTATCGCCTCGACCTGCATCAGATGAGGTTGTAGATATGCCAATGCTACTGCCGTTACCTAGTACCATGGAAGTTTTACCATATTCAATGGCGCCAGGTTTTAAATAGTTTGGAAGCTGTTCGTATGCTAACCGTACACGTTTAAATATGTTGATGGCGGTTTGTTCTTTATTTGCTACAATGAGAATACGCTGATCTTCGAAGAAGCACGATATCCATAATGCATATATTGTCATTAATGTGGTTTTACCACTTTGTCTGGATGATAGAAAACAAACAAATCGGTTATCACGCAGAGATCTTAAAATTCTTTTTTGATAATTATGTAGTTTGATTTTTTCTTTACCTCTATCCAAATTAACAATATAAAAGTAGTTTTCTGCAAAATGTAGAATGTTCTTACTACATTTTTTAAGCTCGGACAACATCTCTGATGTCCATTCGAATTTTGTTTCAGGCGTGGGTAAATTCTTGTTACCTAAATAAAATTTGTTTTCTTTGTCACGCATGCCATAAATACTTATATGAATAAAGTTCGCGATCTATTAGATTTATCAGCTCTCTATGAGTCTGCAAAAATGTCTGACCCCAAAGCAAAATTTGGCACCAAGCCAGGCAAGCCACTGCAAGCAATTCCTACTGTAAGCATTAAAGAACCACTCAAAGATGATGGTCAGCCAGAGCAACCTTTCTTCCAAAAAGACTCAGGCCCAGAGAGCGCCAATGGAATTAACAAGAATGTTGTTGATCCCAAGATCAATAAAGGTAAAGAAAATCACTTTGAGCCAGAAAAATTTTCAAATAATGTGCAAAAAAAGGTAAAAGAGAATATAAATAATTTTATGAACAATAAATCTATTTTTGACAAACTTTACGAAGATGTAATGGGTGGCCAAGGCCAACCACAAGATCTCGAGACTCTCGACGCACAAGAGCTCGATATTAATACCGGCGGTGAAGGTGAAAAATCCGAAGCCGAGATGAGCTCAAAAGATCTTATCGCTAAGGCATTAGAGCTTCTTCAACTCGCTCATGAAAAGTGCCCTTCTGAAGAGGGTGGCGATGAAGAAGGTGCCGGTGAAGAAGGTGCTTCAGAAGATAATTTAGAAGTCGGTCAAGAGCAACAAGAAGATAAGAAAGAAGACGATAAGGAAGTTGCTGGTGAAGCAGTTGATGCAGAAGATATTGGCCACGCAGTGGTTGATTCAGAGAAGCTTGCCAAAGGCTTGAACAAGGTTTCATCCGGTTCCAATGTCGTTCCAAGTGAAGTATCAACAGCTGGTAAGAAAGCTGGTAAGGGTGGTGACGGTAAGTACACCGATAAAGTTGGTAACGATGGTGAAAAAGGCCATGCACTAGTAGGTGGCGGTGTTAGCGGTGGTGCTCCTACCTCAGTAAAAGGCAAAGCAAACGTTGTTAACTCAAAGATCGTTGCTGGTAAATCAGCATTCAATCTCTAAAAAAATAGATTAAAAAATAAATTTTTGAGCCCCTCGTAAGAGGGGCTTTTTTTTGATTAAATAACTATATGACGTTCAAGGATTACTTCGCTAAATCAAATAAAAGAAGCGTAGATAAAATTGTGGGCATGAAGATAGGCACAAAGAAGCGTCATCAACATCCAATTGGACGTTCAGGTATTAATAGGAAGCATAGAGGGTTTGTACCAGACATGCATCAACCTGATATGGGATCTTTTTCTAAATTAGATAACTTACGTAAAGGCAAGACCGGAACAAAGGTATTGTCGCCTTCTGAATTAAACAAAATTAAACAAAGATATAATATTGGTATAATTTTGCCTGGAGAAGTTAAAAAACTCGGAAACACAGGAATTAGCGTATATCTCGATAAACAAACAAATCGATATATAATGAAAAGGTAATATGAGTGTCGACAGATATACAGGCAATCCAGATGTAAGGTATTACCCTCTTCCCTCAAACACAACTGAGAATGCATGTTTTCGGTTCATGGACAAAGAGAATAATCAATGTGAGCGTGATATGGTATCAAATGTGTTTAGAGAACAGATTAACCTTTATGGAACCAAAGTAACATATTTCATTAATACATATAATCCAAATCTTTCAGGTGATAATTTTTACGGAGAACAGCCTTTATCCGTATATGGCATACCTATCAGCTTTATTGCTTATATTGATTTGAATGAAAATTCGCTTCTTCTTAGCAAGTATGGTTTTCAGTCAGAGGATGATATAACAATGTATATCCACATAAGCTCCTTTTATGAAGCTTATCACACACCTTCATTATCTGCTTTATTTTACGGTTACAGTATTGAACCAAAATCTGGTGATGTATTCAAACTAACTGAATACGGTTCAGACAGACCAGGTGAACGAGATGGGAAAATGTTTGAAATTACCGAACGCTTAGATCAAGACATTAACAAGATTAACCCACTATTGGGTCACTATGTTTGGTTATTAAAAGCTAAGAGATATGAAACAAGCTTTGAGCCAGGCCTTACAGCTGAAAAAGGTAACACACAAGTATTTGATGATGCCAAAGATAACAGTGTCACCGGTGCTGATAAGAACTACCCGTTTGATGTTAATGTGTTATCCAAGACAACTGTTTTTGATGGCACAAATAATACCGGTGTATACGGCGATTACGAATAAGCTTCTTCGCTCTCTACTTCTTCAATTTCTTCTGTTTCTTTTTCTACAATTTTTGCTTCAAGCTTACCGCCACGCTCCAGACCACCCTTGAAGATACCCAGATCCATTTCAATTTCATGAATCATAGAAGGCAATCTTTCATCCATATATTTCTGGAAACTAATAGGCTTGATCCATGAAACATTTTTATCAATATTAACGCCCATGTCATCAGCTTTTTTGCCCACAATATAAATAGCTTCCATGAGTGCAAGCCACCGTGCAGTGCACTCAATTGATAGTTCTTCAGTTTTTACTTTTGTCTGTACTTGTATTGTTCTTTTTGTATTCATTACATATTTTTATAATGGAACCTAATAACATAGTCAATAGTTTTTCTAAATTATTATTATCTTTGTAGATAGCTTTAAGAATAGATTGTGCCTTGAACAGTTCATTGTCTGTTGTAGCATCTTTAATTGTTACTTCTTTTAAGAGAAGAAAAAGAATATCAATAAACTCACCTACAGTAGTCGACGGGTAACTCAAGATGACACCGTTATTAATATCTTTTTTATTAAAAAAGTTCTCTACAAAGGGTCTCAATTCACCGAAATCTTTTATCACAGGCAACGGGACATTGATTGATGTGGATGGTACTTCCTTGAATTCCATTATACAATAGGGTCTGTGGTATGTGCAGTTTCAGTTGTAATTAAAACAGTATTTGTTTTGTCACATTCACTGCACTTGTAGGTGTTTTTTGCATTTAAATTTATCGGAACAATTTCTTTTACTTTCTTAAAGCAAGGGCATTCTAACTGCATGCTTTGTTTGGAAAGTTCTGATAATTTAAAAGCATTAATTTCCTTCAATTTTATCTCACCAATATACTCCATAATGCTGCCTATAATATAGAAGATAACAAACTGTATTATAGTAGCCAATACAAAGACAATAAAATAATGAGGTTGTACAGGGAGAAGCAATATTGTGACTGCAATGCTAACTACAAAAGTCGTTATAACGCTTTTTAATATATTATTCACAAACTTATTATAACGGAAATGTCTTAACTATCAACTACTTTTCTTGTTATAAATGCTAATTTTTTAGTCGCATCATACATCTTCCGAACAATAAGCAAAGCTAATTTTAAAAGCGCTTTATTCTTTATTGTTGGGTTGTTCAACGCAAGATTATATTTTGCAAACAAGTTCTCGCATACCAAATACAATTGACCGAGTTGATCTATGATGTTTGTTAATTCAGAAGGGGTAACACGCGCAACATTCTGCTTGTTGGGGTATTGCTCTTGTCTACCATATAGATCCGCTAAACTAACAGGATTTGACTTGAGATCCCTGGAGGCTATACCTGCAACGTACCTATCAGCAGAATACATTTGTGCATCTTCACACATTTTTTTGAACGAGATCATATAAATATTTAATATAATTATGACTATGAAAAGTTTTTCTGATAGATTTATTTCTTTATTTGAAGCAGACGAAGTGCAGCCAACAACTGATCAAGAAGCTGCAAATCAACAGCTTCAGACAACAGATGTTAAGGAATTAGGTGCAACACCTGGCAGTGATCAAGTATCGCAAGCTAAAAAACAATCACAAACACAACAATTAGTAGAATTAGAATCATGGATTGGCAGAATTGATGAATTTATCAATTACCTCAACGGTGTTAATGCTGACTCTATTCAAACAAAATTACATAGCTCTGGTTGTGATTCTTTATTTGAAAAAATCGCACGTAGTGAAACAAAGAAAATTGCACGTGTTGCCGTTGATTTGAGCTCGCTTGCAGAATCATTCAAGGGCTACTTGATTGCTGGTTCTAACGATAACGCTTAATTTTACTTAATTGTACCAAACCCTTAACACCCTCAAAAGTGTGATTTAGAATAATCTCAGGTTTAATAAAATCTCGTTTCGTGTTAACACAGATATCGTTAAAATCTTTAAATTTTTTGCCCAGTTTTTCTGGCCATAAGAATACTTTTTCATTTTGTTGTAACAGAATTTTTGTTTTTCTTAAACTAGCTTCATCTTGCCATTGCGAATCTAATATAAAAATTTGCTTATGAAACTTGTATTGGTCAAGCTGTTTCTTTTGCAGCTCATTGAACGTTTGTTTGCTTCGCTCTTGAATACCTGTAACACCGACACCATTCTTAAGAAAACAAGAATCGATGGGTCCTTCAAAAATAAAAATATAATCCAAATCATCTTTTATGTTGTCAATATTAAAGAGAGACTTTTCACCGGAAATTTTTGAAAGATATTTAGGTTTAGTTTTATTGTCTGATTGTAGCAGGGTACGGGTTTGATAAAAAACAATTTCTTTGTTGTAGAAGAAAGGGATAACCAATCGGTTCTTATGCACCTTATCAGTTAAAGAAACGTAAAATGCTGGTGGTGGATTTATACACGTATCAAGTCTTCTTTCTTTGAGATAATCCAATGCAAGCTTGACAACCTTTTCATTTTTATAAAAGTTTATTTGTGACGGGTCATTTAAATTGATGCAATTATCTGGTAGAGTGCTCTTAATAACTTCTTTCTTTGGTTCTTCACTCTCTTTAGTTAAATCCTGTACAATAATATGGCTAAATCCTTTAACTTCTTTTATAATCTCAATATCATCCAACCCGCTTACTTTTTTTATCCACGTTAAAGGCGCACTATACCAACCACAATTATGACAACAAATTACTTTCTTTTTTGGCAGATAGAATAATCTGCGCTTACTGCCCCAACTCTTGCCTTCCCTGCATATAGGACAGCCACCCTCATATACATTTGCTAATCGCTTATACTTGGCATAACCTGCATATTGTAAAAATTTAGTTACAACAAACTCTTCGGGCAATAATATCACACACTTATTATGTATGAAGTTTTTAAAAAAACAATATTATTTGTTTGAGGGCAAATCTCTTATTTCGATAGTGCCCTTGCGAATGAAGGCGCCGCTAGCAGGATCATACCAATGTGCTTCTACGTGAAGCTTATCACCGACAACACGCTCTACAATTTTAGGTGTAGAAGATTGGCCACTTATAGGCGAGACTATCTTTGCTGGTCTGACAAAATTACCAGGATTATTATTATGATTATTCATGCTATTATTTACACCGCGTGGATGTTTTTTAAATACTGAGCTTTTATTACGTCAAAAACATCAACTGGCAGTTCTTCTATATATTCAAGTTCATCTGTAGCAAGTAAATAGTTAAAATCACTATTTGTAATATTATACGGCAGCATATCTGGTAATAAAAAAAAGGTCTTGTCACTCTTATTGATACAAATTAATGCAATCATCTTACCTGTGTAAAGACCCTTTTTATATGCAAGTATGGAACCGGGATTATAACGTTTAAATAGTTTCTTAACGTGCTTTACAATATTCATACAATTAGCTGCTTGATATCTTTAACGCACTTATCAATAACATCATGCGCATTTGGAAAGGTAAACCCAAGGTTGGTTATCTTGTCATTAGAAAGAAGACAGTTTGATCGATTAGCTTTGATATCAAGTTCGTTTAAATCCACATAGCGCCATTCAGTATTCTCGATTCCATTGCTTTTAAAAATAGAGACAACATCAGTTGCAAGTATGGGCTCTGAGCTGACTACATTGTATATACCGCCTTTAAAATTATTACCTTGACACAGTGTAAAAATAAACCGATTTAAATCCTCAAGATATGTCACACTGTTTTTAAGGCTAATAAGATTGTTATATTTGTATAATTTATAGAGATAATTCTTGCGATCTATTGTATTTGTAAAAGGCATCCGTACACGTAATATAGCAGTATTGTCTTTAAATGGGGCACATGCAACTTCGAACAAATGCTTTGTTTTTGAATAAAAGCTCGACTCACTATTAAAAATACCGAAGTTAGGTACATCTTCTTCTGTAAAGTATTTTTCATAGCCGCTGTATATACAGCCTGAAGAAATGTGTATAACTTTAATATTAAGCTTTGAACATACATTGCATACGTTGAGTGGTGCTTGTACATTGTAGAATAAACAATCTTCTTTATTTGCTTCACAACCATCAACGTTAGGGTAACCGGTATAACCAGAACAATTAATAACAAAACGTGGCTTGCAACTAAAAAAGAAATCAGTTAAAACCTTTTCATCAGAATAATCTACTTCAGATTTAGTTACGAGCTTTACGTTAAAATATTTATCTTGTAAAAAATTATATAGATGCTTACCGACAAATCCGCCACCAAGAATAACAATCATTGTTTTAGAATTTAAAAGGGAAAATCTTTTTCGGGCCTATCGCTTTGATTCAAAAGAAATTTATTTAGTAAAGCAGAAAGTGAATCTGCTTCTTGTTGATTGTGAGCTGAAATAACATGCACCGGTTCACCTACCGGTGAGTACCCCAGGAGAATATAGCTGTTTAAAAACTCTTCTATGGTTGCTCTCAGTGCATCAATATCGCGAGTCTTGCTCTTAACCTCTGATGCTTGCGACATCAAATAGTTATTAAGAGCAGTCTTAAGAATTTTATCTAATTCCTGTGATTGCTTGAGATTGTCTTCTTTCTTCTTCTTCATATTCTCACCATCATCACCCGGATTAGAATTATCCTTCCTCTTTTTCATTAATAATATTTATTGGTTTCTTTAGGTATAAACTGTTGGGATAGTTATTGCAAACACCATTTGTAATAAGATGTTGTATGATAACCTCCAGGGAATCTGTTTTGATGCTATAATTCTTAGGAAATTTAACACCACCATCATTAAATTCAAACATAATTTCATCCATAAAATCCTTATTCTCATAGCAAGTAATAAAGACAGATGCACCGCTAGGGTCAACTAACAATGTCCAGCGGCGTGGATCATGTTTGCCATATCTAAAGAACATCTTCAGAACAATAAAGCCGTTATCTCTTAATCTCTTAATAAAATAACCAGCTGTACGAATTTTATTTTTAGCTAATTTCATAATTTTAATTTACAAGTGCTGATACAATATACTTACAGGTGTATCCAGATTCTTCAAGATCAAAAAGAAATACACCGAGACTATTATTGTATCTTATGTTTAGTTCGTTAGATTTTGAAGAAGATATCAACCTCACGATTTCAAAATTAATTGGTACAGGTTGCTTAATTTTATCACCTTCAAACGCATCTGTAATCTTTAGCGCAATACTATCAACATTATGTCTATTATTATCAGTAAAATCACAGAATATGCCATTATCATCACTGTAAAGATAAAGCTTAGTAACATCTAATGCAATAGTGCTAGCTTTGAGAATATTCTGCAATTCATTCTTTCTAATTTTAAATATGGTATTAAATTGCAAAGCAAATATCTTCGAGATGTTTATCTTCGGTACAACAACAATACCATCCTCTAAAAGGTGGTATTTAAATTTGAAATAGTTGTTTGCAAAAGATATATTATTATTTTCAATATTAAGTTGAATGCTGTTTTCTTCAATACAAGAAAATATTTTTATTAGCTTCTTTACATCAGGTATATTGAGTGTGATAAGATTGTCACTTATAAACGAATCATCTTGATTAGTAGAACTATAATAGACGACAGTGTTGTCGTTATTGCTTGCAATACATGATGCGTCATTTTTTTCGAATCTTAAAATACAACTATCTGTTAATTTAGATATGTTGTTTAAAAACCCGTTATTAAAGTTTTTTAGGTTATGAATCTTGAGAACCATCTTGGTATATTATAGTTCTTTTTTTTTATTTTCAACTAACTCTCTTAATTTATATACTTCATTTTCAAGAGTTATTATTTTTCTATAAACATCGTCTATTTTTGAAAAAATATCATTTAGGTCATACTTTTTATCAAAAGGTAGTGCCAGTTGATTTGGGTCTTCTTGTTGGTGGGATTGATCAGTCGTTAATACAGGGTATTGTAGAGGAACAAAATCAGCATTAGGCAGTTGTTGATGTGATATCTGCTGGTTAGCACCTGCCGCGACAGGTGCACCTGTTGCTTTGTCGTGTTCTAAAGCAAGTTTTTGAATATCAAAATTTGCAGGTCGCAGATTACTGCCATCAATAACTTTAGTATTGATTTCGTTTAAAGAGCCTTTTACAGCTCCAAAAAACTTAAGCAAATCTACTTTCTCTTGATATTCTTCTTGTTGTGTTTTATTCATCTAAACCGTCAAGCAGTCTCTTTACTTCATCGTCATCAACAGCTGTTGATGGTTTTGAAGTAGCTGCAGCTGCTACCACAGGTTGTCTTTCAACTGGCTTGGTTACAGCTTCCTGTGTATCATTATCAGTTGATTCTACACAGAGAAAATGCTCATCAAGAATCTTCTTAAGTTCATCGTATGTCTTAACAGGGTTAATTTTCTCGAGATCATGGATACCGCCGAGGATTTCATCGATGTTCTTATCAGTAACACCATCAATAGCTCTTGGCATCGAAAACTTCGAAGAAGTATACGTCTTATACCCGCCCTGTGTTTCACAGGTAATCTTGAGATTAACACCATCTGCTTTTAAGGAAAAGACTTTTGCACCTAGATCATCAGCATCATCACCATCAATAGCGCGCATAATAATTTTATGTAATTGCTTACCGAACTGAACAATCTTAACTTTCCCGTTATTATCAGGATTAGTAGGGTCATCAACAATATATGCATTAACAAGCCAGCGCTCAGACCATACCAAAGAGCTTGCTTTCTTCTTATCTTCTTCTGAGCCTGTGCGTAGTAGTTTATACTTGAGCTCAGAGATGGGATCTCTTTCACCAAAAGAAGAAGGTGAAACAACTGACATAAACTTACCTGATGCAAAGCTATTGAAAGCATGTTGATAAAAGTGGAAAAACGTTTTAGCAGGATCCTTAATATTAGGAAGCAAGCGTACAACATATGTCTTATCGGCTTCCATTCTAAGAATATCTCGATAAGAGGAATTGTTACTATCTTGACGGACTAATGCGGTTTTAATGCTTTCAAACATTGATTTGGTGATGTCATTCATATTTAAATATAATATAGGAAGCTTAAAATATATCAAGCGATTTTCTTTATACCTTCTCTTACTAAAACTTTTAGTTTTTTCGACCGCACAAAATTGCCATAAATTTCATTTATATTGTCGAGAACGCTTCCGAGAACAAATTTATGGGTTTCAAAATTTTGTGTTAATTTCTTCATAAAATTGCTGAACCCCATTAGTGAGTAAAAATTAATACTGTGTGCTTGAAGATGTCCTATAAATGCAGGTAAAGTATTATTGTCTTCAGTAAAGTTTAAGTAATCTTTTATTTGTATATTATGCTGACAGCAATAATCTTTTATAAATTTTAGTGAGGATAATGTGTGTTTGAGAATTTCAGTAGTATCGGGATCCTGCGTCTCTTTTTGTTTTTTATATATGTTATATGTGTTAACTGCTTTCGGTGAGATGTAATATTTTAAGTCAAAATAATTTTCATCTTTATACAGCTTGAACGGGGCGTTAAAAAAATCATCTATCTCTATTTGTTTAAATTTATTAAAAAAAAGACCCAACTTTTTAAGATAAAAAGCGGTAGAATTATCAACATTGGAGAAGTCTTTACGAAGAGTGTAGGGCTTATTTTGTACCCTCTTCGTGCAGCTTAAATGTTTATTATAAATGAATTTTTCGAAATCGCTTAACATCAATAGAACTTCCACTTCAAGTGTGCATTCTTTTTCTTTAATTTCTTAAGCATTGATGGTTTGTAGGCGCACTTCTTCCACTTCAAGTCTTCGAGTATGCCGCTTCTCTTGACTAATTTTGAAAATGCATTTAGCTTTTTGTCAAAATATTCTTTATTAGAAGATTTCTTCAGCTCTAGTTTTACTTCAGCATTATTTCTCACATTTATCCTTACTTAAAAATTTCATTATATATTTACTCTTGTACAGGGTTGGATCAAATTCAAAGAACATTTTAAATGCATAAAAATCATTATCCACTTCTAAAATTCTTTTATAGAGCTTTTTGATGTTTTCGTTTTTTAGGCATAATAGAAAAATATTAGCAAGATTAAGCTTTTTTCCATTGATAAGGTATATAAAGGTGCAAAAAGATAGGAAGTTATGCATTGTTTCTGACTCAACCATTTTAAAGGAAGGATTGAGTTCTTTAATGTTCATTTAGTGGGAAGAAGTTCTTAGTTAAGTCAATAATTTGTTCGTTGAGCTTACAAAATGCTGCATATTCTGTTCCATAGCCTGAAAAACATTTATGCACATAATCTCCTAAGTCAATGTCAATCCCTTTACTTTTTCGGAAATGTGCTGTTTTCTTTTCAAGATCCAATACAAGAGAGATGTTAAAACCTTTCTTGAGAATCTTGTGTGCAACTTCATTTTTAAATTTAGCACTAAAAGTAGAAACTACAGATAAGGTTTTATTGTTGTGATTTAAAGTACCTTTGAATAGTTTTAGCGATTTAAGTGTTATAGCTAACTCTTTAAGTAGTAAGTTTATTTTGTAGTTTTCTGTTTCACTGAATAAAATTAAACCGGAATTAAATTTACGTATAAACGCATCAACCTTATTCATATCGGGTTGTGTTTTAAAGTAATAAAACAACTTTAACGGTATAAGATCGTTATCAAACGTAAAAGTTAAGTATTTTTTAATATTATCTAAGAAGATTTCTTGGTTATTGCTAAATTTGTTTTCAGTATGTTTTTGAAGTAAATTTATTAATAAATCAAGAGTTGTATCACCGTCTGTAATGATGTGTGCTTCATTGAAACTAGGCATGTTGGTAATTTTCTTATTAATAATGTAAACATTCTTGCGATCATATGCATGGTTAAAGTTTTTAAAATCATAAAAACCAACAATATAAACAAACTTAAAAGAATCTAATTTTATTTTTTCGAGATCTTTTTGTAAATTATTTTCTGAAGACACAATTGTGGTAATATCCTCTTTCTTGGTAAGCCATAAAAATGACAATACACAAGCGGCTGCCTCAATATTTGATGGCACCACAAAACAGTATTTTCCCTGCATTCTATAAGTATTTAGGAAAATCTATTGATAATCAATTGTTATCTGCTAATACTTTGAGGGTTGACGTCAACGAATTGCTTTCGTCAGTATCATTTATAGTATCATCTTGTGAAATTGTTAATGTGGGGTAATCTATTCTCAATAAAACGTTTCCAAAATTTGGTCCAAAGCGATTTTTCATCATACCTAAGTGAATAACTCCCAGCTCTCTTTCTTCATCTGTCTGAAAAATACTCATGACAACATCTGCAGTCGCAGCTAAACCAATGCTTTCACTAATTGTGGCTATAGATGGGTCTGATTCACTATAACCAGAGCGATTTAATTGTGTTGCTGAAATAATAGGACAATTAAAAATATAAGACAAAGCTCGAATCTTTTCAGTAACATATTTTACCCTTTCATATGAATTGGTCCCTGTAGGAGAGTGTATGAGATTGAGATAATCTAATACAATTGCATCTACTTTTATTCCTTTTGCAATAAACTTCTTAATAAATGCATTTAGTTGTAAGGGTGAAATAGTCGATGGTGGAAACTCTTTTACATAAATCCGGGCATTAGGGTTTTTTCTATTAAATTCATCCAAGCCAATCTTGAGCTGATCCTGTTCACCCTTTAATCTAAAGATTGGAATTTTTGTAATATTAGACGAAAGTCGTTTTGCATATATCAATTCAGGCATTTCTAGTGAAATCAATAAAACCGTTTTATTTTGTTTTGCAATATTAGTAGCGACGTTAGCGAGAAAAATTGACTTGCCAATATTTGTTTCACCTGCAAAAACATACAAAGACCTGCCGTTTTCTTGCAAGCCTCCACCTATACGTTGATCAATCCAAGGGTACCCAGTAGAAATAAAGCTTTCAACTTTATTTAAATCATCAACAATGAGCTGTGAGTTTGAAAGTATCTCTATACCAAGATCTACTGACAGATTAATACTGCAAGAACTATCAAACTTTTCCAAAATTTCTGCAGTATTGATCTCACCTTTTGAGCATTTATCTGCAACTTCAAGCATTGTTGTATAAACAGCTTTTTCTCTTAAAAATCTTTCTGTATTGCGGTAAAGTTCTTCTTCATTAAAGTTTTTGTCAATATCTTTAAATTTCGAAATTGATTCTTTGAAGCTTTCTTTAAGCTTATCAGTGCTCAAGTAAGCCTTAATTTCAGTTAAGGTAGGTACTGTGGTATTTTTAATATAAAATTCTTTAATAATACTAAAAATACTCTTAATATTCTTGTCTTTAAAGAAAGCTGGCTTAACAATATCTACAATCGAGCCTAAAAATTTTTCGTCAGTAAGCGATTTATATAAAACAACATGCTCAAAGAAATCCAAATCTAAAGCACGGTCTTGCATAATTTAATAATAAAAGAAAGTATAAATTAATCAACGAGAATATTCTCGCATAAAGGCATCTTCACTATTCTTAAAGTTGTCATCAAAAGATCGGAGCCCGTGCGAGCAGTGAATAACATTTATAGGGTAAACGCCTAATTTTAATTTTTTATTATTTGCGTCTAGACAAGAGGCAATATCATAGTGATGAAAATTGTAGTTTTCATTAAAGCCCCATCCAACCTCTTTTGCCTTTCCAACGTTAACAGCAAGAAAAAGACCATCTAATAATGCAACCCGCGAAGGTGTAGGTCCAAAATTTGTTGCAAAATGATGCGCGCGTGTTTCATCCTGATAGTGATTTACAATTCCTCTTAAATTATTGCTATTAAATCCGCCTGCCATAAGATGCCATAGTGCAGGTCTTATAATTTTCGGATTAACACAGCCAGCAAGACCTATAATATCGTAACCAAGGTCAGTTGCAGCTTGTAATTTGTTTTTTAGCTTAAGATCATCGATAAAAACATCATCATGGCAAAAAACAACAATATCATATTCGCTAGCCTCCTTACTATATAAAAAATTATTATACGATTTAGATAACCCATCTGCGTTTTCCTTCTTAAAATACACATCTAGATGCTCAAATTCTAAACAACTCTTATATAGATCTGTCTGTGTCTCATCGCTCTTAGTAGTACAGCTAAAAATACAAATATTCATATAATAAAAAACGGGCTGTTGCCATCAAATCCTGAGACCTTTGTTAACCCCTCTTGTGTAACCAAATAAAGAGCATTATCATCAAGTTCACTCAAGCCAATATCTGGGTATGATGAGAACTCACATTTAATAATATCACCATAGAGTGTACTACCGCACCGTACAACATAGATATTTTTACTAACATGATTGAAGAGCCACAAACTATAAGTTCCCTCAATAGCTTCTAATACATTTTTAATTGTCTGTACCTCATCATCTTCCTGCATATAGCTTAAGAGCACTGGTATGATGCTACTATCGACAGGGTTTGCGTGCTCTGGTACATATTTTTGCTTTAAGATTTCAAAATTAGATAATACACCGTTATGTGCAACAACCCAATCACCATCCACAAAAGGATGTGAAGTGGCTCTATCATACCCACGAGCTGATGAAGTAGGGGCCTGTGTATGACCTAGAAGATAGTAGTAATTATCGCTCATTAAATCATCAAGATTAACTTCACCAGGTGCAGATTCACAATACTGAGACCGTCTATCTTGTGTTAAGAAGCAGCAACCAAAAGAAAAATTACCTCTCTGCTTATTTAAATTATAAAGAGATTTAAATCTTTCTTTATCTGTAGCTCCAAATATACCACACATTTTATTATAATGGAATACAGTTGAAAGAATTCCAGTCTATTTCTTTCTTATAAGGGATAGGATCAATAAAGCCTGCTTTAATAAAACCTTGTAAGCGAAGACTGCATGCAGTACATTCACCGCATGCTTCTTGTTCACCCTCATAGCATGTCCATGTATCTTTAAAGGGTACGTTCAAGTGTACACCCAATGTAACAATATCTAACTTTGACTTTGTTAATAAAGGCGCCTCCACATTAATTCGTAATCTACGATTCAAACTAGCCACTTTATTGAGCTCGGTAATAAACTCAGTACTGCCATCCCAATAACCAGCAATACTATCAGCTTGCGCAGCCCCATGCCATACTGTTGTAGTGTTATGACTTTCAGCATGTGCAAGACATATGCTAAGTAGCATTAAATTTCTAAACGGTACATAATTTACTGTTTGTGGATCGCCCATTACATTACGAGCTTTTGCAACAGCAATATTAGTATTTGTGAGAGCAGATGTCGAAGCAATATCTTTAAAAAAAGATAGATCAATTATATCGTGAGTAATATTTTCTTTACCAATTTTATCTCTTATTAAGCCTACTTGCAGTGTTGCATAATTTAATTCTTTTCTATGCTTTTGATTGTAGTCAAAGCTTATGCAGTGTAGTTTTTCAAACTCACCTGCAGCTTTATATAGCAGCACGGTACTATCCATACCACCACTAACAGGAACTACTATAGCAGGTTTCTTATTCGTCGACATCTTCAGCCAGTTTAGCACCTTTTGTTTTCTTTGCAACTGGTGCTTCTTCAGAAGGTAGTTCGTCCGGTACTTCATCTGAATTACCGTACTGCCACTCGATATTAATCTTAGCTTCAATAGCAGGTAACAATTTCGTATTCCAAAGCTCTTCATCTGTTCTCCATGTCTTATAATATCCCAACTTAGTGCCATCAGCAAGAGCATATGTTGCACCATTCTGTACAACAATACCGAAACCAACTGCAAGGTCCAGTAGACCATAGTATTTGTTAAGACCAGACTCAAAACTCAAATACATTTCACCTTGTAGGTATTGGCGGACAAATCTATTCTTAACAGTAAGTGCACGGAGAATGACACCTGGGTAATTGCGTTGACCAACAGCTAATTTGCTATCTACTGCTTTACCGCCGTCATCTTTTTCAGGCTTACGTGCTAATTGTACTGTTACATCTGACAAATACCAAACACTTTTACCGCCTGGTTGCTGCTTGATCATACTTTCATACATTGCACTTGGGTCATCATACGTATGGTTGGTAATTAAGAATGTTGTCTTAGTTAAGCGTGACATATTTGTGCACGTCTTGAGCAAGCTCTTAATTGCTCTTGCTCTTGTACCCATATCAGTTGAGCTGCTCTCTTTAGTCATTCTATCTAAAGAGAGCTGATTCTCAAGATTACCAAGAGAATCAATAGCAATAATAAACTTTCCCTCTTGACCATTTTCCTTAACTTTTGTAAGGAAATTATAAATTGTGTTTCTTGTCTCTTCAATTGAAAAACAGGGAACATATTTTACTTTTGTTGTGTCAAGGCCGAGCTTAGCTGCTGATTCAGAATCAATGGCGCCTTCGGTATCAAAAATAACCGGAACTAACCCTTCCTTTTGAGCATTAGCGAGGATTTTAGTAATAACATAGGTTTTACCAGTCATGCTCTCTCCTGCAAACAAAGTTACTCTATTTCTAGGCACACCTTTATTGATGCTACCTGAAATAATAGCGTTTAATACATATGAACCTGTACTAATCCAACCGTCTACCTTTGAAAGAGTGCCTTCCGAAAGGTAGGTTGCATGTGGATTGATACTATCAATAGTATCAAGTACGCTCCGGATATCTTTATTGAGAGACATTATTCGTCAAACAACTTAATAACTTCAGCTTTATCGGCACCAGCAGATCTCTGCTGAGGTGCAGGGGCTACCGCTTGTGGTACGCCACTGAAGAGCTTCTCGTACTGCTCAATAAGCCTGGAATCAAGCTCAACATCGCCAGTAACAATCTTATCTTTGCCAAAGTTCCACGTTGTACCTTCTTTTTGTGCATTTGCAGCAACAAATTCCCTAAAGAAATAAGGAATTGTCTGTACCTGGATTTGACCAGTTTGTGGGTTTTGTCCAATATGGACGATTGCAGGGTTCTTAATCTTGAGTGTATCTTTTGTATCAGATACAACTTCACCAAGAATAACGCGACCAATATGGTCAACGAATGTAGTAACGTTTAATGTTTTGCTCATATTTAAATATTATAATAAAGAATAAAAAAATCAAGATAGTAATTCAAATAAATCACATTGTACCTGTTGTCCAGGTTCAATAGCTTTCCATTGCACAGCGTCATATAACCTTTCTATTGCGCTAAATACAATTTTGTTAAACATAAGCTCATAGTCAGGTTCAAAGACGTTTGTAAATTCTTTCGGGTAATAGTACTTGAAAGCGATTGATGTTAAGCCGTACGGATTGGGTTTGCGGACATAAAAAAATCTTATTTTATCACCCGAATTAATACTTTCGTATTTTTTATCGATATTGAGTTTTTTAAGCAAGAAATTGTGATAGTATGCAGCCTTAACATGGTTAGGCATTCCTTTTACTACTCTAAAATTGTCACACTGTGCAGCATATTTTTCGTAGTTCTTAATACCCGACACAAAAGATATATCTTCTAGAGGAAGATTTTTAAATATATCATACGTCTCATTTAAAACTTTATTTGTTTCGGTTTGATTTTTTGACATTAGCATTGTTGTAATAATCTTCTTAACGTGTGGTTTAATTGCTCTTGGCATTGTTGTTCGAACAACTTCAACACCGGTGTATTTAAATTTGTCGCAAGGTATGCCCTCTTCGTCGAGTAAGTGAAGAATGTATCTTTTTTTCTGCAAGAAAATACCAACATCTGCAATTGCTTCGCGCTTAAAGACAAACCGACAATCTGTTGAATTCAATGAATCGGTACCCCACTTAGTAATATGCTTATTGAGATAGGCTTCAAGTTCATCCACGAGTTTGTGATATTCTTTTGTGACATGCTTGTTCTTATCTAACACTGGTACATTGAGATTGGTTACAAGGTTCTTAAGCGTAACATATACGCTATCGGTGTCATTATATATGACAGGATCTACTGGCAATTCCGCAATATTAATTTTTTCTTTAATAAAATTTCGTACCAATTCGTTACACTGCTTAATAACAGATTGCCCAGTAAGAGTAATTGAAGAAGCCAAATCATCATCACCAATGGGTGCATGCTTGTTACCAAAGTAACCATAAATCGTATTAATAAAAATCTTTATTGTATGCTGTTTGATGTTTAATCTATTCACTTCAGCTTGTGTATCAATATATTCCTGACTTTTTTTATCAAGAGTTGCGAGTACCTTCTTCAGCTTTTTGAGTTCGTGCTTAATCTCAACTCGCTGTGAATAATACCTATCAACAATCTCCGGTATAATTCCTTTCTTTTTCTGTGAAAAAAGAACCTTTGATCTGGATATAGATAATTGTTCTTTTTTAATAAGCTGTGCGAATTTTTCTCTCGAGAGAGTGAAAGATGTTCCATTGACATCTCTAAAGAGAACGTTACCTGTATCTTTGTCAATATTTTCAATTTTACCCATCTTTGTCTCGGGTGAAAGATTGAGGGATATCATCGTGTTGGGATATAGACTGTTTGCATCAAATGATACAATATGCTCTTGAAAGCCTTGTTGTGGTTCGCTCACGTAAGCTCCGGGATTTTTTGCTTTATTAGTATCATTTCTGATGAATGTAGGAATTCTCTGCTGCCTATATCTCGCACGTATTGCAGTAGCGCCTGTAATAACAGACAGTGATCCCATTGCCGCTTCAAATGTAGTTAACCCTGTGTATGCAAGCATTCGAAGCAATTCGAGATATCTTAGTTTATCTTCAAGCTTAACTAAAATCTTTACGTCTTGTATATTATAATCAACAAACGTTTCCCAGTTATCATCGGCTAGCGAAGAAAGATTAGTATCACCGTAATCGACCTTGCTTTCATTTAATTCAATCTGAGCAATATTATCAAGCTTGTAGCTCTCTCTCTGCACCATGCAAAATCTTTTATAAATGTCTAGATAATCAATAACAGATATGCCTTCAATATGCCATCTTACTTGATCTTGTCCGAACTTACCCTTAATAGACCGTGGGTACAGTTTCAATACAGGAGAAAGTTTTAATACTTCTTCGTCGCCTAATATGTTTTTTATTCTATTAATAATATAAGGTATATCAAAAAATTCACAATTCCAACCTGAAAGAATATCAGGATGATCCATTTCAATAAATTTGATAAATTTCTTAAGTAATTCGCTCTCACTATCACACTTTACATACGTTACATTTTTTTCCTTCTTGACATACGGTTTAAGGCCCCATGTATAATAATGCTGTTGCAGTGAGTCGTAGACTGTTATGATGTTAATTGTGTGTTTAGCTTGGTCAGGTACTGGGAACTCATCTGGGCTATAAGTTTCAATATCAAGCAAATAAAGCTTGAGCGGATTCTCACTAAAATCTTTATCTTCGTTCTTCTCCCAATATGAATCAATTAAATGCTGCTGTATGGGTGGTGTGTTTTCAAATATTCGCGTGGCGCCACGCTTGATATATTCATTGCGGTCATATTGCGTCTTAAAGGAAATTTTCTTTAGATTAGTATTAAAGATTGACTTTAGATCAGATCCATTATTACTTTCTATGTAAAGGTAGGGCCTATAAGTTGCGTCATAAAACGTTCGCCTGCCATTTGCATCCCATGTGTACACACGCACACATTCATTCTTAGGTAAGTAGACAGCATTCCTATACACAATATAATAATAAATGAAAAGCTAACTATTACAAGCCATTAATTTTATTCAGCAATTTTCTATCTTTGTGCCCGTAAGGTAACGTATACAATTCATGATAGGTATTAATGTTGTCTTCATTTTCTAGCCATCTTGTCTCAGCATATGCTCTTGCATGCTGGCAGTATGTCATATATTTGGATTTCTTTTCTAACACTTCCTCAATTCTTTGAATCATTTCTTCACCAGTCTTGAATTTAAATGGCGCTTGCGCGTATGTGCAAAGGTCTTGACAAGCAATGGGTATGCCGTAGCTACACGCCTCAATATACTTGAGATCGCTCTTTGCTTTGTTAAAGTTATTATCCTGCAAAGGAGCAACCATCATGTTAATATTCAAGTTATAAATTTTTTCTGGATACCTATAGAGTAATTCCCATGGATGGTATTCAAATGTACCGTCTTTAACAAATTGTTGTAAGGCGAGAGGAAACGCTCCTAAAAATACCCACTGGTATTTGTGTCGTGTATCAACAATCGATTGTAATACGTGACGGAAGTCATCATTTTGATTTACTCTATTTTCAACATCAAAGTGTGCACCGGAGCCTGCGTATAAAATACGAGGACGCTTGCGATGTGTATCATAATTTTGGCTTATTTTCTTTTCATTATAAAAGTGCCCAATCCACCATTTTGGTGGGTAATTCGGAATAACAGTAACATTTTTGTTGCCTGTTTTATTCATATAATATTCTTTCATGAAATCACATGTAACAGTAATTTCATCTGACATGCGCATCATTTCAATTGCATTGTTTCTTATCTCATCATTCTTAAATGCAGGTTTAAACTTATTATATTCCGGAATATCTTCGTGAAACATAATATCATCAATTTCGTATATGAGTCTAAATCCCATCTCACCGCTAAGTTTTTTAAGAAACTCGTAAAATTGTCTTTGATGTCCAGTGGCTTGTCTTTGAATGCGAATTGCTTGTGTGTTACCGTACCAGCGTGGATCAAAGCACATAACTGTAGAAGCATGTACAATAGCTTTTTGGTGTGCACAAAGCAAGTGCCCTGGCCAAATTAATCGCCAGAAACCACAACCACTATAATCTGCAAGGTAATTTATTGCGCGTGGTAAATTTGCCTCAGGCGGTACAGAAGGCATTTGCTGTGGCGCAGCCTGGGGCCCTGTTGGTACTGCTTGGAAGGGTTGTGCAAAAGGTGATGCAAAGGGCGAAGCAAAGGGAGAAACCATGAAAATATATTAATACAAACAATAAATAATTCAAGCATGAATAATAAAGACTCTAAGCTAATTTTTGAAGCTTACGCAAAAACACAATTAATTAGTGAAATACCTGTTTTTGGGCCAGGTGATCTAGGTTTCTCGTCTGATCCACGGGCAAGCGCAGGTGGCGGTTATGGTTTTAAGGGTTTATCTGATGATCAAGTCAAGGGACTAATTGATACAATTAAAACAAAACTTTTTAAGCCTGCATCACATACAGTTGATGGTGTTGAATATCAGCTTTATTACCCGGGGAGCAAAGATAAGTTTCGCGCTGAATTGATAGATCTTGTTAAGAATGAGCTTAAGCTTGGCAAAACTCAGGCTGGTTATACAGCTCGTATTGCAGATAACTTGCTTAATGTTATACGAACAGATGGTGAAGGCGGTAATGCCACATCACCAGCTGCAGTTAAAAAGGCTGTAGAAGCAGGAGCAAAAAATAAAGAAATATCAAAGAGTGATGTGCCTGCAACCATTGAAGCAGAAAAGATTTTTACAAGAACAGGAACACCAAATTTTGGCAAATATGATAAAATAAGTCCAAGAGTATACGATGAATTGTCTGATACATTTGAAACAAGCAATCCGGAAGAACTAAGAAAACAAATTGAAGCTGCAGCACGTAGTACAGCAGAAGATATGTTGGATAAGAAAGAAAAAGAAGAGTTTTTTAAGGTTGATCCAAAAGATAATTTTGATTATTTTCAAAACTTTGTAGATCTAGCTGTTGATTATTATAAGCTAGCTAACCCTGAAGACATAACAAAAGAGCCAGAGGCTCTCGAAACAGGACTTGAGCCAGATATTGAGGATATTGCGCGAAGAGAATTTGGTAGAAGAGTTATACCGCAAGCAGTTGGCGATAGAAATTATACTTCTTCAGACTAATAATCGCTGTATTCAATACGTTTAGTAATACCGTTTTTCTTTTCTAGAAAAATAATATCACCTGAAGCAAATTTTACACTCTCTTTGCGGTGACTAATCACCATAATACATTCATTATATTTTTCAATTCTTTCTCGTAAAATACCCAGTACAAGCTCTACACCCTTTTCATCGAGAGATGAATCAAACAGCTCATCATACACACTAAAATTAAATGCGACATTACCTTGTAAACGTCTTATATCCATAAAAGCAAACAAACATGCTAGATCTATATTCTTCCGTTCTGCACCACTAAAATTAAAATAAGAACATGGTTTGCCCTTTTCATCAATAATCTCTTCTTCAAAATATTCATTAAAAATACAAATGCAATTCGAATCCATTTTCTTTAGATAATAAGCAAGTTTGCTATTAAAGAGCTGAAGAATCTTTTTTACAATATATGATTTTACGCCTTCTTCAGATAACACAAATTTTACAGCATCAAGCATATTGAAATGTATCTTTGTCTTTTCAAGCACACTCTTTATTTCCTCAAGTCGCTTTGTAATATCTTCAATATTTGTATCGTGTTGATTGTTTGTCTTGCTAAGTTCTGCGAGATCAATATCTAGCTCTTTTTGCCATACATTTAATTGATTTATTCGAGTTTTAATACTCTCTAATTCTTTTTGCTCTAGATTAAAAGCATTAATCTTGCCCTTCAAGCTCTCTACTGCTCCATACAGCTTAAGCTCTAGTGCAGAAGACTCTTCTTCTTTTGCAACATTAGTGTTGATCTTATTTTCAAAATCACTAATCTCTTTTTTAATTTTTTGTTTCTCCTCTTTAATATGATTTTTATCTTTATCTTCTAGTGCACGTAAACATGTAGGGCAAGCATCTTTATCTGTTCCAATTCGCTTGTAGTCTTTTTCTTTTAATTCAATCTGTGTGCGATATGAGGAAGTCTTGTCACGCAACACTTTAATTTCTTGATCAATTTTTTCAGCTTTTGTTGTAAGTGTGCTAATGTCTTTCTCAATCTTCTTAATATCTAAAGCAGTAAATTCATTTATTTTTTTGTCAAGTAGCTGTAGTTCCTTTATGTTGCTTTCTTTACGACCGGTATATTTCTCTCTTTTGGCGTCACGCTCTTTATTGTAAACTTCTTTTGCTGTAACCTGTAGAGATAAGCTATTTTCAATCTCTGTACATTTTGTTGATTCAATATCAAAGTTTCTCTTTGATTCATTGTATTCATCACGAAGACGTTGCAACATAGTACTAAAAACTTCTAAATTAAAAATCCCTTCAATAAATTTTCGCTTTTCAATCTTCTTCTTTGCCATGAAAGGTATAGTATTATTAACAGTCATAATAACACAATTCTGAAAAATATCAGGTGAACAATTAATCTTTTCAAAAATATATTCAGTAGTATTAATAATGCTGTCTCGTGTCTTGTCTTCACCGTTCTTGTACACATAGCAACGTGACGGTTCAAGCATTCTTATAATTTGATATTCATCTTTTCTATCAAATCCTTCAATATCAAAATCTAGGATAACTTCACAGTTCTCTCTATTAGTATTATTAACAATATGCTCTTTCTTAAGCTCTCTCAACGTAGAACCAAAAATAGCAAAGTATATAGCATCAGCAACAGTAGATTTACCAACACCATTACGACGGTCTTCCTTATCTTTATTAAGACCTGTAATAATATGTAACCCTGTCTTAAAATCAATTACGACAGGCTCGCTTCCTACAGAAAGAAAGTTTTTTATTGAAATTTTGTTAAAGATAATTTTTTTCATCGCACCTTTTTAAATAGTTCTGTGGTATAATCTATTATCTCTCTTTTATTATTAAGATCAAGCATATTCACAAATTCTTCAATAGCTTTTGGAATATCTACGCCCGACAAGTCACAGTTAGGATCATTCTGTACATTAAACTTGTTAAAATTTGCAGCATAATCAACGTTAATCGATAAGGGATTAAGCGCTGAAAGCTTTTTTAGTAAGAAGTCTATTTCATCTGCAGTAATGTTTTTATCAACAATAAATTTAACTATATTATTCTTGAATTCATTTTTAACTTTATCAGTAAATCCGTTTTCTTTGATAAGATCAGACAAATTAATTTTTTTATGCTTAGGGTAGTCACCACTTTCAACAAATTCGTATTTTAAGGTAGCCAGGTCTAATATATGAATACCTTTTTGGCTCTCTACATCACCAAAATCCATTTGATAAGGGCTTCCAAGATATAAAATTGTGCCTTCCGAATATTTTCGCTCATCTTTAAGATGAAAATGCCCAGAGATAACTAGTTTAGCTTTTTCAAGTAATTGTGATGCCTTGATACCGTGATCACAAATTTTATGACTATTCATCTTAAACGTTTCAATTTCAAAATGACCAAACATTACTTCACTGTCAGGTAGATGCTTTGGATCTGTACCCCACGGTACAAAGGAGAGCTCTCTATTAAAATTAAATGAAGATGCAACTTGTGAAATAACTCTTATGTTTGGCCAGCCTGCAAAAGGTGCTAATGAATTGATATCCGATCTATCCTTGTAATAAGCATCGTGATTACCTACCAACATTATAATATTGAAGTCTTTTAGTTTCTCGAGAAGCTGTGATGCAAGGTGAATAGTATTTACGGATATTTCGTCTCGGTAGTGGAAAAGATCACCACAAATAATGATGTCTTCAATTTGTCTTTTTTTGAGTTCTTCGCTTAACCAAGTAAAAAACTTCTGCGCAACATTATACCAAAAAACATTATTCTGATGTACTCCAATATGTACATCAGAAAAACAGCATACTTTCTTGTTATTAAGTTTAACCATTCAAATTACTAAAGACATCATTTTCACCATCTTCATTATTACTGTCTGAAGGCTTTACGTAAATTTGCTCACCACCGGGGCATGAATGAATTAAATCTGTATAAACTTTTTCTCTGTAATCATTAATTGCAGCGTGGTGTTTCTTTTCTTTTTTAATTCTATTAATAAATGCATGAAAAGCAATAGTAGTAAAATATGAAAAAGGACTAAACCCGCTATTTAGTTTAAATTTCTTATTCTTTAATGCAGAAAACATCTTCACAATTGCATCGCCAACCATATCGTCTTTGTATGTATAATTAATAAAATTAGGTGCGTAGCTCAATCCATTTGCAATCTTAGTAATGGATTCACCAAGATTAATTGACATGTTACCGGTATTGTAATAGATAGTAATCTCAGCTTCGAATTCCTTCGGGCTAACATAAAAAGGTTTATCTTTTTTAGGCTTTTTCGTGGAGGTCGGTGGTGTAGTATTGGATTTTTTCTTTTTCATAAATTTGTTTTCTTTTATTGGTATGTTGTATACCATAATAGAGTTGATCTGATATGTCGAATATTATAAGCTTATCCTTGTTGATATGCAAGCGTAAACCTCTACCAATGGATTGTACAGTCTTGATCTTCGCCTTGCCACCGCCTGCAAAAACAATGTAGTGTAAATTCTTAACATTAATACCTGTAGAAAATATTTTTGAAATAGCTATAACAACAACATTATCATCAGTTTCAATAATATTTTTAATCTTCTCTCTTTCTTCGACTTCTACTTCGCCACGAATAAAAAATACCCTCTTATTGTTGCAGTTTAACTTGAGAACCGATTCAAGTATTTCACCATGCTTTATAAAATCAATTAAAATGAGTACGTTTTTTTCAACTTTATTAACAATTTTTGATAATAATACGTTTCGGAATTTATTTTCAATAATAAAGTCGAGCTCTTTCTTGTAAAAATCTGTGGGATTAAAATTGCTGCTTTCACGCTTAGGTACAGTTTTATAGAAAACATTTAGCATCTGTATATTCGCGTTGCTTACATAATTCTCAGTTCGTAGTTCATAACTATTCTTTTCATACAATATTGGTCCAATCTTACCAATAATGTTCCACTGATCCTCTTTCTCCTCAGGTAAAGTCCCTGTAAATCCAAATTTATGTGCTGTTTTGGCTAATGCTAAAAGTTTATTAACTTCATTCCCTTTTCGAATCTTATGCACTTCATCGACTACTACCATATCAATATTCTCTAACCAAGATAGATTTGAATTCTTACTCTGTAGAATGCCGAGATTTGCAATTATAATATTAGAAGTCAAGTCAAGCTTATTATCGCCTGTCCATTTTGAAAATGAGAACGGTACACCGTATTGAACAAAATCATTATATGTTTGCTCTACAAGGCCTCGATCTGGTACTATGAGTAAACATTTAAATTTGCTATTATTAAAGCGGTAGACAGATGATATTAATGAAGCCATTACAAGTGTCTTCCCACCTGCAGTTGCAAGGACTACTGTTCCTCTGCCAGAAGAAAGACATTGTTTAACTATTTCTTCTTGATAATCGCGCAAATCGAGCTTTAGTTTATAGGGTGTATCAGAGAAGTTTGCATTTTTTTTCCATGTAAAAAGAGCGGGTGTTATGATATTTTTAATATCCTCTGAAATTTCAACAGAACATGAATACTGCTTTTCAAGAAAAAACTTTTGTAATTCCGGGGTTAGACAGGGATCAAATCTTCCTGTGGGAGTAATACTGTAGGTGCGTGACGGAATGTAACGGGCATATCTTTTTAAAAAAACTGCGGCTTTATTTTTTACAGAAAAATTTTCTCTTATTTCATCAAAATGATCACCAGAGAGAATAGCCTTATTCTTTTTACCATCAAAATCAATTTTTATCATGTTGTCTCAAGCTTTTGTATTTCAATAATATTCTTTATATCATAGGTCATTGAAGAAAGGGTCTTTTCAGTTTTCTCTAACAATGTTATGAGCAAGTCAATTTCTTCTATCTCGCTACGTATTTTTTTGAGATTAGGTAGTTCATTTGCAGTATCAAATAGTGTATTGGGTGCTAATTTAACAGGGCTTTTCTCTTTTATCTGCTCTACAGCGCTCTTGCGCTGCTCATCAAGCTCCTTCTTCTTATTATTGAGCTCAATCTTCGATCTAATCAAAAGACCAGCATACTTATGCTTAATTGCAGGTAGCTTGAACTGCACTTCCCGTAGATTTAATTCATCTACAGCAACGTCTTTCTCAATTTCGATTAATATTTTCTGAATATTAAATTCCATATCTTTATTATAGTATATGTTATAAATAATTAAAGTGAAAATGTTTGACGTATTGTTTGCCAAGCTTATGGAGGATATAGGCGGTGCACCTGCTGCCTCAAATACAGCTGGTTCTGGCGGTTCGCTGGGCACATTCCAGACATCAGACTGGAAGGACAATCCCTCAGGTACACCCGGTAAAGATAAGTATGCAGAAGGCGATTTTCGCAAACCGGTTGCTTTGGGCGCCAAAAAAACTAAAGGCAAAAATAAATCAAAGATGGTTGTTATACGCAGACCTTTTATTGGCATGTGACTTTTGCGAGCCGGTAGTTAAATAGCGTAATGGATACAGGTCACTGGCTTCTGCACGAAGGTGTCGTTTTAGACGAAACAACATTCGGTTTTATATATGAAATAACAAATGTAATTACAAATAAAAAATACATCGGTAAAAAACAATGCAAATCCAGGTTAAAAAGAAAGCCTCTTAAGGGTAAAACGAGAAATAGAATTGAAATGAAAGAATCGGACTGGAAGGGTTATACAAGCTCCTCAAACGATCTTAACGCAGATATTCTAAAGCTTGGTAAAGAGAAATTTACTTTTAAGATTTTACGTACATGCAATTCAAAGTGGGAGTTGGCTTATTTTGAAATAAAAGAACAGATATCTCGAGATGTGCTACTTCGAGATGATTATTATAATGGAATAATAAATGTGAGAATTGGTACACCGCCTGCTGAATTTAAAAGTCGATTTGTTGAATAATATATAGGATCACCTATACTGTAAGATATGATAGATAGTCTATCACTACCAAATCACAATTTAAATGTTATAAACTTTACGAGAATATATAACGGCAAGTTCCTGCACAACTTTTTTACACATCTAGGCGAGTATAAATTAACAGATATAAAGCTAAGAAATAAAGATATCAAGAAATTATTGTATCACAACATAATATATGCATTATGTGAAGAAGTGTTGCATGCAAAAAGTAATGAGAAAGTGGTAGTTTTTTATAATACAAATAGTCTTCCAAAAACAGATCTCAACAAGTATGTCCCTGAAGAAGAGCTTATTCTCTTTATTGAACTTTTACTCCGCAAAATAACAAAACTGCTTCCAATTAAGATCTTTATCACAAGCTATTCGTTTGAATATTTTACACATTTAATGAAAAGAAATGAAGCAAAAGGCATAGAGATTCTCTTCAATATTAAAGCTTTTATTGAAAAGACTAATTACGAGAGGTTTACATTTCAAAAAATACGCATTTTTTCACAAAAATACGGGTTAACCTTCTTATCTAACATCTACTTTAATGCAATTAAATCAAAACAACTGCTTCTCAAATAATAAATATATATGTGAGCAAGTATCTTGTTAAACTATCTTCCATATATGACAATTTAAACCTCGTCAAAGAGACACACGAAAAACGTGGCAATCAGCCTGATATTTCGGACGAATTTGATATTGTACATAGCTATGAACACCCTACATCTAAAAAGAAGTGTCATTGCATGATGCGCAAGCATTCTGCAGGTTATAACATTGTAGATATGGATGAAGATGGTAATCTTGTTGTTGATATCTTTGCACCGCAAGGAGACAGCACAGAAGAGGGTGGTGAAGAAAATGCAGAGAATATTTCAAGTATACTCGGTAAAAATACAATTTCAGCAAATGATCTTGCATTAGTAAAAACTCTTGCAGGTGGTCAAGCAAGAGGCGGCTTGAATCCTTTTGATAACCCGCAGAAAGATATTGAAAGATCTTACGGTGTTCTTCTCAAAAAGCTTTCTACTAAAATAAAAAATGTTGCAAATCAAATACAAACCTAATTTATGAAATTCACAGAAACACTAAAAAAATATCAACCTTTACTTGAGCAAGAACCTGCTTCTGCACTACCACCAGAACAAGACGCAGCAATGCCTCCAGCAGCTGCACCTGCTCCAGAAGCACCTCAAGCCGCACCACTTACATCAGAAGGAGAAGCAATGCTGGTAAGATTGCTCAAGAAAGCTCTTGTAATTAAACCCGATACCACAGATACAGATACAATTCTTGAGATGCCGGATGTAAATCCTGAAAATGCAAAGGACGTCCTCTCGCAAATTATTACCCTCGTAAGAAAATATGACCCGGATATAGATATAAATAAATGAAATTTGATCTGTTAGTAGAAAATATCTTTAAGAAACATTTCATTGTTGAGTCGGCAGGAAAAACAATAGTAATTTTTCCAGGTGGCTTTCATCCTTTTCATTTAGGTCATAAAAGCATTTTTGAAAATATACAGAAAACATTTCCCGATGCAGATTCATATATTGCAATAACAGGCTATACTGAAGAAAGACCGTTTACAGCTCAAGAGAAGAAACTTATTATTTCATCTACAGGAATAGACCCTAATAAAATCATAGAAGTAAAATCACCGTTTAGGTCAGAAGAGATTCTGAAAAAATATAACCCAGAGAAAGATAAGGTTATATTTGCTATGAGTGATAAGGAAAAACAAGACCCCACAAGGAAATCACTCTTTACACGCGTCAAGAAAGACGGTACACCTTCTTATTTTCAAGATTTTTCAAAAGAAAATATGGAACCATTTGCAAAGCATGGCTACATTTATACATTCCCAACAATAGAATTTGGTAGTGAAATTTTTGGCAAAAATATTAAAAGTGCATCTGAATTACGCAATCTTTATAGCACACTGAATGATAATCAAAAAATAAATTTAATTAAAAAACTTTACATTAAAAACTACGATAAGATAAAGAAAATTTTTGATAAACATCTTACCATTCAAAGCAGCGAAGAGAATGAAATGAGTAGCTTTATGAATAAAGAGTTAATCAAGGATAGAGATAAAGCATATAACGACAAGCTTACTAACCCACCTTATCAGGCTGATGGTGAATTAACTGTAGGCAGAATGAATTACTAAGACTTCTTTTCGATTAACTGCACAACTTCAAAAAGAATCTTTTCGAGATTTTCTTTGCTCTCTCTAGAGAGAATACCAGAAAGCTTACCAATGATATCTGTTGATCCTTTATCAAACGCGCTAAAGAGATCTATCTCTTCATTTTGTTCGCTCTGTACTTCTTCATGATCAAGATAATGTTTGACAGAATTCAAATAATCGGCTGCTTTTGTTATTTTTGCTCTTGCCCAAGCCTCAAGATTATTGATTGTCTTGAGCTTTGAATATAAGCTAACGGCATGATGAATTGTGTTATATAGTTCACTTCTTGACATCTCTATTTCATCGGGATCTCTTGTAGCAGGTGCAGCAGAATCACCACAACTACAATTCTCACATTCTTCGTCTTCTTTTGTTTTGATTATAGTTGGTATAACAGGTGAAAGGCCTTGCTGAGAATCTGCCTGTGGACCCAAATCTGCAGTACCTTCATTGAGTATTTTAAAGAAAGCATTATTTAGATTTTCTATATCATTCCTGTACATATTAATATTTATGCAAACATGGGGCAAAATTTTTTAATAAATAGTAGACTTATCAACTTTTCTCTTAAGTACTTAGGTGAAATTTCATCACAAAAATCAGCTCAAAGATGGTGTGAGCTATATTAAGATAAGCTCTGATTTTATACTAGATTTATATGAACGCACAAAGAAATTGAAGGGTGAAGAGAAAGATATTATTGTTGATCAAGTAAAATTATTCTCAAAACACTTGGGTGAATATATAGAGAAGCCTACTAAGCTTTCATACAATAAAAACAATAAATAAAGGGGTGAAGCCCTTTCGTTGCTATTATTCCGAAAAAAGCGTAGTTAATTTAATAGAACCCATTACCATTGAAGGTGTTGGTACAGTTGAAAGCATGGCCGATTCAGGTAACAGTGCTTTTAACGTTCTTGACGGTCGAGAGATACAAATGGATGGTAATAAGGTAAGATTTGTTTCAACAACAAAAAATTTACCGCTACACAAGGATATTGCTGATACAATTGTAATACACATAGGATCGGGTGTTAATGAAGATAGACCTATTGTAGAGTTTGATATCACTTTCAAAGGCAAAAAATATAATAAAGTAAAATTCTCTATTGCAGATAGAAGCAAAAATGAAACACCTGTTTTGTTGGGAAGAGAGTTTTTGAAAAGCTTGGATGCACTTATCGATATTAATAGCAGGCAGGTATGATAATTCTACCTGACGCTGCAGTGCCGTCAGACTGTAATTATGTAACTATTAACGGTGTACAGTATAAAAAAACAAATCTTGCTTCAGTAGTAAATGTTACAAATGTATATACAGATTACCAAGTAATTCCTGTAACCCCACCACCAAATGTAACACCAAACCCAACCAATACACCGCTTCCAGTTTTGACACCAACACCCACAATTTCACTGACACCTACAATTTCACTTACGCCAACACGCACCTGTACACCGACTGTTACACCAACGCGTACTCCAACTGTAACACCAACACCTACACCGGGGGTGTCACCAACTGTTACACCAACGCGCACCTGTACACCAACTGTTACACCAACAGTAACACCTACAATTTCATTAACACCAACGCGCACCTGCACACCAACTGTGACACCAACACCAACTGTAACGCCACCACCACCCACAGGAACCCCCACTGCAACACCAACAGTAACACCTACAATTTCACTTACGCCAACACGCACCTGCACGCCAACTGTAACCCCCACAATTTCACTAACACCTACAATTTCATTAACACCCACGCCAACTGTAACCCCCACAATTTCACTAACACCTACAATTTCTTTAACACCCACGCCAACTGTAACTCCTACAATTTCACTAACACCTACAGTAACACCTACAATTTCACTGACACCTACACCAACAATAACACCCACACCGACCAAGCCTGTTACACCTGCTACTGTAAGCTTTCAAAAAGTAACTCTACCCGCTACAAAAGTCTGGGGCAGTGTAGCGGCTAACGATACTACAATAGTTATAAATCCTGTTCTTGAATCTGGGCAAAAATCTTTTTATTCTACAAATGGCGGCACAACATGGACGCAGGGCAATCAAATGTGTCCAAACCCTGGTAGCGCAACTGGCTGTAATGTTAAATTCTCAACTCTATTAAATAAATTTTTCGGTCTTACATATGGTGGTACCGGTGGTGCTACAAGATATTTATATACTTCAAACGATGGCATATCTTGGACATCGAGTGTACTGCCAGATAACGGATTTGGTAGTCAGTCACACATTGATGTTATATGCAGCGGTTCGAGCAAAATAGCGCTGATAGGAGAAACTTATAACGCCATCCAGGAAACAAGTAACTACGGTACAAGCTGGACAAAGCCATATGAATTTTCGCAGGGTGTATATCAAAACACATACGGTGCTGCATTTAATAATAATATAGCAAGCCCGCAATTTTTAGTTAACGGGTATCTAAAGACAACTCTTGCAGATGGTGGTGGCACGCCAGTAACTGGTCCTCTTGCATTTACCGACAATCAAAAATATAAAGCAGCTAATTATGTGAATGGTAGCTGGATAGGTTTCACAATGGCCATCAATCGCACAGGTAGTGCAACAAGTGATATTGGATTACTACAAAACAATAATTGGGTAAGTGTTGATGTTAATGCAGGAGCGGTTGCTGTTAATAATGCGTTTTGGAAAATTATATATGGTAACGGTGTATATGTTTTAGTAGGTCCTATTAACTTTAATACAAATAAAAGGGGATGTAGATATAGCTTTGATCTTCAAACATGGTATTCTCTCGATATACCAGATGAAACTGCTGGTGGTCTGGGAACTATAAATGATATATGTTATTGCCCAGGAATAAACAAATTCATAGCTGTAGGTACATCGGCAAATTATTTCAGCCCTGCAGTAGCCATTAATTATTACTATGAATTCTCTCTTGGTGCTGTTGGTAGCAATCTGCAGAAAATGTCTTTCTTAGCTCAAGGAACTTCTCTTGCAAACAGTCCTTTTGAAATAAGAGAATATACAAATGATCTCGCAACACTTAGCAGAGTTACAACACTCCCGTATACGGGAAACAGTAGAACACAAATGGTTATGGCTTATGAGAACGACGCGAATAATAACTTAGTTGCAATGATTACAGATGGGACGAATCTCGTAAGAACTCTCAAAAGATGGAACGGTGCATCGTGGGATACCATTTCGACACCTGCCAATCTTGCACCACCTGCAACATTTTCCCCTTGTAACGATAACCTCTTTATAGACGGTATGAATACGTATTATTATATATATTTTAATAATTACAGCTCTACTAATGGTGTATCACTATATGTTTCATCTTCAAATGATAGGGGTGTTACATGGGCGACACCAACGCTGTTAAATTCATCTGTATATAGTTTTTTTGTAAACGGATCTCCGGTAGTCGCTGTACAGAGTAAAAATAATTTGCTGAACTATAGCTGGGCTTATCCAGCAGGAAATAGCAGCACAATATATGCATACCCAGGCAATACTGCTATCTTTAGTGGTCCAAGTATTGTTTATAATTATGATTACAATTGCGACTACTCTGGAAACTATCATATTGCATGCTATTCAAACGGTGCACTATATTTTAATAGTAATGCTATATATACAGATGCTAGCATAACTACTGATTATAAAACTGATCCTGGCATTGGTGGTGGTGTCAATACTGACGGTAGATCACCTCTTATTAGACTAGATTTCAGTAAAACAGATAAAAATATAGCATATATTGCATATACAAAGAAGACGAGCTCCTTTATACGAGGTGGAATAGGATTCATAGAATATAATTTTACTACAAACACAGTCATATCAAATACAGTTATTGCAACTATCCAGAGTGCAGGTCTGGGAGGAATTTCTTTAAATCCAGCTGCAGCCAGTTGCATACAATCATTAAAGCTTAATGTCTTTTCAGACAATTCAATAGGGCTTTTTGTAAGTACTTTTGAAGGCAGTCCTAATTTTGATAACTCGTTTCATGTTCTTAAAAGAAGTACCGGCGGTGTTTGGTCGTACGCTAGTGGCCCGCTATACTGTAATATAGGAGCGATTAGAACATATTATGCAACATTTGCAACAAGGTACATATAATAAACAGTAACACTAACACCAACTGTTACACCACCAGCACCTTAGCTAAATTAAAGTCTTATTTGTTAATACAAGTGTTGGTGGTAGCTCTGTGCTATGTGCCTCAAGTATAAAATTTTTTGCATACTTACCAAAAAAACTATTTGCACCTACAGAATAGATATCATGCTCAGTGTTGCGGTATGCTTCATAATACTCAAGATTGAGACCATCTGCTAAACCCATGTGGCCTTTATTATAATAATCATAATCATGAATAATGATATGCTTGCATTGATTTTTAATTTGTTCCAGAATTTGAATGCGTGTATCCCAAGTCGGTCCATTGTCAATAAAAGCAAGGTCAAATACTTCTTCTGGACTAATACTTTTAATTGTATTGGTCCAATTTTCCACAAATTTATACCTATAATTATTTGATTGATACTTTACTGATGTTCTGTTAAACCACTCCCTGTCAGATTCAAGACAAACAACTTTAAGATTTGGGTAGCGCTCCGTAAACTGTTTAAAAACTTCTCCCGAGCCATCACCTGAACCAAACTCTACACATCTAACTGTTTTAGTAAAATCTAGCTGCTCTAATATCTTGGTAAGGTGGGGTCTATGTGTATAATATGGGTCCACACTTAATCCCTATTTTGTGCAAATTCAATAAACTTGTAAAACTCAGAACGAGAGTTGTCATTGTTATCCAAGAACGCACCAGACATGCGCGCAGTGCGCATAGTAGAGTCATGCTTGATGCCACGATTGGAACAACAAGTATGCTTTGCCTCAATCATAACTGCCACACCATTGTTTAATTCACAAGCTTGATCAATATGCTGGTGAATTTGCATGGTGAGATTCTCCTGCACTTGTGGTCTGCGTGAAAACCAATCTACAATGCGATTGAGCTTGCTCAAGCCAATGACCTTACCATCACGAGAAGGTATGTATGCTACATGTGCTACACCAGTGAACGCTGCATGATGATGTGAACAAAGTGAAGTTACTTTAATATTATTTTGACACACAATGCCATCATATTGATCCACATTAGCAAATGCAGTTACTTTGGGTGGTGTGCTGTAGCAACCAGAAGCTAGATCTTCAACAAAGGCCTTTGCAACTCGGTGAGGTGTGTTGGAGCTATTTGGATCATTGCGCCAATCAATACAAAGCGCATCAAGATAAGCTTCATAAGCTTTTGCGGCATGATCAATAATCTCATTCTTCTCTTGTTCAGAGCGAGGATGGTTATGATTTGCGTATGGAATTAATACTTTCTTAGACATATTTACATAATATAACCTAAGGTTTTAAATTTTCAATAATAAATAATATAGAAGATGAAGTTTTTTAATATTATTGAAAAAACCATAAGTGAACAAAATCTGAGAAGAGTACGCATAAAGTATGATCCTCTAAACAAAGAGCATCAAGCTTTTAAAGCATATGCAGGCTACGAAGGCTATGTATTAGAAGAGTGTGAAGGTGCAGTTTCAGTGTATGTTATCAAGCCGGCAGCAGAAATGAATCCCATGGTCAATATGCCTGCCTCTATGATGGATGCAACAAATCCACGACTCGAAGCATTGAAGACATTTCTCGCAAATAAAATAGGAAACGAGACAGTTGCAGCAATGATAATGCAACTCAACGACATTGTTTCAATTGAAGCTATTCTCAAGGATAATGGCATTAATGATGCTCAACTTAAAGATCTTTACAAGGAATATATGTTACAATGAAATTTGACGACCTATATAATTATATAATTTCAGAGAAATCGAGAAAGAGTAGGAGAGCTCAAGCCATGAAGAGCAATCCCACAACTACTGGCACAGCAAATCTACAAAGCCCTGTTACATTTAATGCACCCAAGCAAGTTGCAAATCAAAATTACCGCAATCAGGTTGCAGCACAAGCTGCAGCTGCACAAGGCAAACCAACCTTACAGCCACAACCCAAAGTGACAGCGCAACCACAACCTGGTGCGGTAGTACAGGCACCTGCAGCTCCAGTTGCAAGAAAAAAAGTGCAACCAGTACAGAGGGCAGTACAGAATGATCCGCTGGCTGCAGCACAACAAACATATGCTAATAAAGGCATTGCTGCAGCAAATACACCTGCAAGAGCTAGTGCCTCAAATATACTTGGCAAAGTAGTTTCAGCACCAATTAAAGCATTGCAGAAGGGTGTGGGTGCATATTCTGCAATAACAAATGCACCAAGAGCTCTTGGTCAGTCCCTAAAAGCTGCAGCAGGTGGCGATCCATATCGTTTGCAACAACAAATTGGTAGCATACCACGTGCAGTAGGTCTGCCAGCTGTGCAAGTAAAGACACAGCAGGACAAACTACAAAACCTTACAAATCAATTGAGTCAACAACCTGCCAATCAACAGCTTGTGCAGCAAATACAGCAGCTTCAGAAGCAAATAAATACAATGCAACAAAATGCTCAAAGAATCAAATAGAGATATGCCTTATTCAATACGCAAAAGTGGTAGTGGGTTTAAGGTCGTCAATAAAAAGACTAATCGTACATTTTCAAAAAAACCGATGTCCAAAGAGAAAGCTAAAAGACAGGTTACAGCACTTCACATTAATGTCAAAGAGTCGTTCGAAGCTGCAGTCGTAAGAATTATTAAAAAACACAGTTGATTTTTTTTGGAATTCGGTTATAATAATACAGTAATATAAAGAGTTGGTATGTTGAGAGTTGATTCATATAAAAGTGTAGTTATAATAAGAGCATGAAATACGAAAGTACAAAGATAATTGAATTAGGAAGTTGTGCATTTAGACAGTGGAAAGCAGACAGCCATTGCAAATATATCCATGGATACAGGTTGATAGCAAAATTTTGGTTTGAATGTAATTATCTAGATGAAAAGAACTGGGTTGTAGATTTTGGTGGTTTAAAGGAACTTAAGCAAGTCTTAGAAAATCAATTTGATCATACATTATGCATTTCAGCTGATGATCCTTTGCTAGATCATTTTAAAAATTTACACACCTTAGGTGCTGCAGATCTAAGAGTTATGGACAAAGGTGTTGGTATTGAGAGAACAGCAGACTGGTGTTATGATGTAGCTGATGCGCATGTAAGAGGCATAACTAATAATAGATGTTGGGTTAGTAGGGTTGAAGTATGGGAGCATGATAAAAATTCTGCAATTGTTAGTTCAGGCTATCAACATGTACCGGATCATAACCCATATGCTTCTGATAAGCATGTGGTTACAAACAATACAATTGCAACAACATTACAACCATCACTTGAGCAGGTAAATGTAGTTAATGCAGGCATTAACGTTGAGATGGGTGCACCTCTTGGTACCAAAGTTACCAAAGGCATGAGCAATCCTTTTGCAGGTACATCTTGGAGTGTTTAAATGGTACATAAAGAGAAAGATCCAGTTCTACAAAAATTAAAATCGGATGTTTTTGGCAAAATGAGTGAAATTGTTGATGGTGGAAAAAAACCTCTTACAACACCAATATTAAATATCAATAATCAACAAACTGGCTACAGTACAGAGGCGCGAGAAAATATTCGCAAGGCACTTGAAGAGCTAAAACAGCTCGAATAATTATTTTGACTTGATATTTGCAATTACTTTAACAATAAACTTGAGCAATTTACTGCGTGTGATATCTTCTTCTGTTAGATGAAAGGCATGAATACCATTATTACCACTTTCATTGGTATCAAAAGCTTTCATTATCTTCTCAAAACCTGATTTCTGAATATCAGATTGTAAAGAATCTCCAATTACAAACAATTTACAGTTTTTACCATATCTTGTTAATATTGTCACAAGCTCACTATGTTCGAGATTTTGAGCTTCATCAACTATTACCACACTGTTTGAGAATGTTGATCCTCTTAGAAAATTTACTGGTGTACATTTAAGATAATCACTGTCAAACAGCATATTTGTTATTTGTTTGCCAACAAGCTCATCACATTTCTCTACTAACGGTATGCTCCATGGTTTAAATTTTTCATCAGCTTCACCTGGCAAACTACCCAATTTTCTGGTAGCAGACTCTACTATGCTACGGATATAAACAATTTCATCTATCTTCTTTTCTTTTAAAAGCGTTAGTGCCACATACACTGCACAGTATGTTTTTGCAGATCCTGCAGGACCGTCGCAAAATAGTATGTGTGATTCGTCCGCTAGGCCTTTATCTACAAAACTCTTATGATGTTCATTAAAATGAAACTTCTGATCAATCTTAAAATTAAGAAAGATATCGTTTTTAATGATTCCGTTTTCGTCTTTTGCCTGTTTTGCAGCTTTTTTAAGCTGTCTGTCTTTTTTCGACATCTATAATTATTTATGCTTTATTTCTGCAAGAAGTATGATATAATATTGAAATGGATAACGAAAATACAATCTTTTTAAGTGATGATAAAATCTTTTATACTGTAGAAGGAGAAGGTGAATATGCAGGTATACCTTCTGTTTTTATGCGTCTTTCAATGTGTAACTTAACATGTCAAGGATTCAAATCAGCAGATGCACCTCATGGTTGTGATAGTTTTGTCAGTTGGTCTGTAAAGAACAGAATGACATTTGACGAAATTTTTGAATTTATGGCTCAGAATGCTTACAATTGTAAGCTGCATGATGGTGCAATATGGAAGATTACTGGTGGTGAACCACTCATACAGCAAAAACAATTGCTTAAGCTTGTGCGTGCATATGCAGAGCGCTTTGGTTATGTACCTGTTATTGATTTTGAAACTAACGCAACAATTCTTCCTGATGAAGCGTGGGGTAACGAATTTAAAGCAACATTCACTACATCACCAAAATTGGCTAATAACGGGGATCCTGTTGAAAAGAGATACAAGCCAGCTGTTTTAAAGTGGCATGCGGAGAATGGTTCAGGGTTTAAATTTGTTGTTAGTAATGAAGCTGATGTGGATGAAATTCTCGAGAAATATATACACAATCCGGATATTAATGTACCGAAAAACCGTGTATGGTTGATGCCTTGCTGCGGCAGTAGAGCTGAATTAGCTGAAAAAGCACCAATGGTTGCAGAGTTGTGCAAGAAACATATGTTTAATTTTAGCCCACGCTTGCAGCTTGTAATCTGGGATAAAGCTCTTAAAGTATAATATGAGAATTGCTGTTTCTGGATCTGCATGTCAAGGTAAGACAACATTTACAAATGACTTTCTTAAGGAATGGCCAACATATAGATTGGTTGAATCAAGCTACAGAAAAGCAATAAAAGAAGAGAAGGCTCGTCATAGCAAGGAGACTACCAAGGATTTGCAATGGAAGATTCTCAATTGCATGATTGAAGATATGCAAAAAAATTGTGATAAAGGCAATAAAGTCATATTTGACCGTTGCCCGCTTGATAATATTGTTTATTCTCTTTGGGGCAATACTAAAACTCCTGATAAATTTGATGACAAATTCATTGAAAAATGTTTACCACTCGTCCGTGAGTCGATGCGTTATTTAGATATTATTTTCTTCACACCCATTACACGTGTTGCTCCGGTACCTGTTGTTAGTGATGATAAGCGTGAAGTAGATGAGTCTTATATCAAAGAAATTGATAATATCTTCAAAACAATTGTGCATCAAATTCAAAAAACAGGTGTTTCTACTTTTTTTCCAAAAGATGATTCCCCTGGTATTGTGGAAATATTTGGCAAACCAGAAGAAAGAATTCAGTTAGTAAGATATTATTTGAATGTGGATGGTGATCTTATTGGTGAAGAACAAAGTGTAATAAGTGATTTGCAGACGTCTACACAAGTAGAAGATCTACTTAAAACACAAGAGCAGATCGCTGAAAAAGAGAAATTTGAAAAGTCATTATATAATAATCTAATCTTACCAGATAGATAAATATATATGTGAGTAATTTTAATAAAAAGTTCAAGTCATTACTTGAAGGCTACGGCTCCATTACATTTAAGAGGCGCCTTTTTTATCCGCGCAACCTGCAGCTATCAAATGAATTCATAAAAGCTTTTAAGCTTGAATTCAACAGACTTCTCGGGGAAGGTCATAGTCCAAAAATTATTTTAGATAAAATTTCTAAAGCTTTACACTTCCACTCAAAAAATAATTAATAGAATTTCTGTACTTTCCAGGTAAGCAAAATATCGTTACCAGGCATATTTGAGATTGCCACCGGTATAACTACTTTCCGTGTTGTTGGGTCTACATAATCATTACCATCATCATCAGGTCGACCGTCGAAAGCATTGGTAAGAGAGTAATCAAAATCCTTTAGATTTATAAACGGAAAGCTCGTATTGTATGTGAGATATGTAACATTAGACTCAATATCTGTAAACCCATCAAACATAACTTTTAATTGTATATTTTGTGCACCTATTGTAAGTCCTGTTGGTGCAATTTTACTGCCCGTGAGAATTAATTCAGTAGCTCCATTGGTATTTTTGATATGTATATATTGTGAGAGTCTCGCTGTGCCAGATTCAAAAAATACATTAAACACGGATGCAGAGAGTATACTTAAGTTTGTTGTAAAGGTAGCGCTAAAAGCTGTTATCTCGGAGCTAACTGTATTATATGCAGAAAGAATCAAGCCGGAGCTCAAAATAAAAGTATTAAAATTACCTGTTAGCGTAGCAGTTTTTGCTGTAAAAGGTGTTATGCTGCTAACAGTCAGTGTTTCGCTTGTAACGTTTTTTGCATTGATAGAATATGAACCAATAACAGAATAAATTTTTGGAAATTGAGTTGAAATGTAGTTGATGTCCTGTGCACTTATTGCACCGGTATAGTTTGGTGTTTCAACAAGAAATAAATCTGACGACAGTAATGATGTAACTACAGTGTCCATTAACTATAATATACTTTTGTTATATTCCAGGCTATTCTTGCACCAGCCTTGAGCGGTGGTCTAAAGACAGCTCTAAATTGCACCTTGCTGTTGCTATTTACATAACTATTACTGACATTTTCTTCAACAAATATCATGGGTATTGAGGAAAGATAATTTGTTGTGAGGAAGCTATTTAATTCTGTATTAAAAAGATATTGCACGTTAATATCACTGGGCTGTATAAACAAATTTTGCGGTACATTATTATTTCCAATAACAACCTCAGAATAGGAAGGCGCAGAATTTGAAGCAGCAACATATATAATTCCACTATCTGTAAATATTAGAGGCACTGCAGCAGAAACTGCATTTAATTTTGTGTCTGTTTCTGCACTCAACGAAACAATATAATCAGATGTTGTATTGCCAATATCAACTATGACACCGGAGCGTATGTCAAATGTGTTATAATTGCCAGTTATGGTTATACCTGATGCACCATTAACATACAATTGTGTAATATATGCTGATCCTGCTGAAACTGCAGTTGAAACTGTTAAGGAATCAGAAGAAAGTGATCCAAAAATAGTAACATTATTGCCCGATACAGCTGTAAACGGAAGATCGACAAAATCTATAAGTGCTTGACCTTGCGGCGTCTTTACAACAAAATAATCACCAGGCGCGATTTCTGGTATTACCGGTAGATCCGATATATTGATATAATTACTATCGTTTGACATTTCAATTATTTAATATATAATATCAAAGATGAAAGAGAAAATAGGTGTAGGCATTGTAACCTGTGATCGGCCTGCTTTTCTTAAGAAATGTATTAAAAGTCTCAATAAGGACTGGTATGATGAATTGGTTATTATAAATGACGGGATTCAGAGAATTGAACAGTCTGGGATGAATATTATTAATAATGAAGTAAATCAAGGTGTTGGCAAGTCAAAGAATAAAGCAATAAAATTTCTCTTAGAGAGAGGCTGTGAACATATCTTCCTTGTTGAAGATGATGTTATTTTTCTTCAGAATGCATTTGAAGCATACATAGAAGCTAGCAAAAAAACTAAAGTGAAGCATTTCAACTACTGTTTACACGGTCAAGACAACAAACAAAATAACACACCTAATCCTCGTAAAATTTTTGAAATAAGAGGCCAGAGAGTTGCACTATACTTCAATGTATACGGTGCATGTAGTTACTATCATAGATCAGTTTTTGAAGAGATCGGATTACTAGATGAAGAGTATATTAATGCTATGGAACATGTCGATCATACAATGATTGCTATAAACCACAAATATCACCCGCCCTTTCGATGGTTTATTGACCTAGAGAATAGCAATCAATACATTGTTGATCAAGACTACCATCACGATAAATCTACTATAAGAAAAGGTAATTGGGTGGAAAATTTTAGAAAAGGTGTAGAGAGATTTAAGCAAAAACATAACGTTGATGTTACAAACCCTAGCCAGAGTTATGATGGCCTTGAAAAGGTCATTGAATATTTTAAATCATTATGAGTACAGAAAAAATTGGCGTAGGAATTACCACATACAATACAGAGCATTATTATGATGCATTGTACAGCTCTTTGCCACGAGATGTAATTGATGAATTCGTAACAGTAAATGGTGGTAAAGAATATTCTAAGAAATATGATTCAGATTGGATCCAGCACCGTAAAAACAGATATCCAAGTGTATGCAGAAATGATTGTATTAATTTTCTTTTAGAAAAAAAATGCGATCACATTTTTATTATTGAAGATGATATGGTTATTAAGGATAAAGATATATTTTACAAATATATAGATGCGTCCAAAGCAAGCGGGTTAAAGTACTTTTCATTTGTAAGCACATCCTGGGAATCTGGTACTCCTGAAAAACGAACCCCCAAATTAACTGTACAGTATAATAAGGACGCAAGCATTTCATTTTATCCAAATATGTGCAACGAATTTACATATCATCATGCATCGTGTTACAGTAAGAACGGTCTGTATGATACAAGCTACAGATTTGCATGGGATGTTGATCTCACGTACAGGGAGTCCATCCGCGGGGATTATGCTGCACCGTTCTGGTGGTTTGCAGATTTAACAAATTCGGATAATTATATCATGAATAACCCCGAGACGAGCAGTCGCATTGACGCACCAGATAATCCTGATGGTTCTCGTACCCAGAAAATACATAAAGAGTGGGAATTTTTTATAAAAAAACATAATGTTGCTGTAACACAGATACCAAACAAAACAAAGCAAGAAGTTGTTAGCTTCTTAAAACAAATAAAGCCATGAAAATTGCAATTGGTATAAACGGGTTTAAAACTTATGACTCTCTAGAAAAAAGAGAGAAATTTTGTATTGATAGTTTAGTTAAAATTAAAAATAAGAATACTAATATTGATTTATATAATGTTTGTTTTACAAATGAAAATATTAAGTATGATCATTTCACAACACTCAACAATTTAACTGTTCGTTCTAATGAACTCATCCATGATTATTTTCAACATGATGGTTTAACCAATGAATATATTATTAGAAAAGAAGAAATAGATAGCAATAAAAAGGAACTACCTTCTGTTAAAGAAATATTTGATGTATTAGCTAGTACTGATTGTGATTATTTTCTTTTTTTAAATAATGATATTATTCTTTCGAACAGATTCTTAAAAGAAATAGATGGCTCGGATGCATATGCCATCAGTCGCATGCACATTTACGACATTGAATCGTTGGATGATATTCCAAAATTAGAATCTTATTCTGTGCATGGCTTTGATGCTTTTCTTATTAAAAAAGATATCTGGTTACAAATAAGAAACCACTTTGAAGATCTAGTTCTCGGACGTATGTATTGGGATACATATTCGGCTACAATGCTAGCAATACTTGTAAATACTAAATTTGTTAACAAACTTCCACCTGTTTGTTTTCATATTGAGCACGGAAGCACTTCAACACAAGGCCATATTGAAAATTATTATAATGAAGATGTATTCAAGCGTAATTTACTTGTCGGCCATCTTTGGTTTTCCTACGTACAAAATGTACCCATGAAGAGACCCGTTATCAATGGCTGCAAGTGGTACCAGCCTTTTCCAAACGAAGAAGAGATTGAAAAGAAGCATTTTAGAATTTTTAATACACCTGTAAAATGTAAACCATTTACACCATTACCGGTGGATACAAATACTGACTATGATTTGTTTATACCTTTAATTGAAAAAGATGAGATAAAATTAAAGTATGTTTATGAATATGCCTTAAAACACTTAGCACCAAAAAATGTTTTTGTGTGTTCACCACATAAGATTAATAGTAAGATTCAAGGCATTGAATATATCAATGATTTAGATGTTGTAAATTTAACGGATAAAAGCTTTATAGGATTTAGACCTAATTGGACTTATCAACAATTTTTAAAACTTTTCTTTAAGAGTCATTCTCAATATTATTTTGCTTTAGATTGTGATACAATTATTTTAAAACAATTACCCCTGTTCAAGGAAAACAAGCCAGTCTGGTATTACGGGTGGAAGCAAAATCACTTTCCGTACTTTCTCTTTAATAGAAGACATTTTAATCTTAAAAAATCTTTAAATCATACAGGTATTGGTGATTTAGGTCTCTTTAATAAAAATATTATTCAATCGTTTCTTGATAGTACCGGCTACAGTACTCCTGAACTACTTCTAAAGGATATCGGGCCTAGCATGAATCAGGTATTTCATTTCTCTGAATATGAAACCTATGCTAATATTGTTAATCAGTATTATCCTGGCCTGTATACATTTGAACCATTGAGTCAAATGAATGAAGGCAGAGATTTAAATCAAGGACAAAATTGGTCTGAAAACGATGTTGTTGCAACTATTGAGAGAGCCCTTAAAACTGATAAATCAATATTATCGATACATTCATGGAAAATTTAAAAGCAATTTACGTACATTTAAGTCCAGATAAATTTAAATTTTCAAGCGACCTTAAATTATCGACCTTTACATTTTCAGATTTACCTGAATATGCAAAATATAGTTTTGCACAAAGTGAAAGATTTTTACAACAAAAATCCATTGTTTTAACCAACGAAAATATTAGTGAATCTAGTCATGAAAAAATAAATGAATTTTATTACTTATGTAAGCAGCATTTTCCTTCTTTCTGCAACGACCCGTTTTGGTTATTGACACTAATTCGACTCTATGCTGTTTATCTGTATTGTGAAGAAAATAATATAAACAAGTTTGTACATCTTGAATATGATAACCTTATATATTCAGATTTAAGCGTATTAGAAGTGCTCCCCCCTTCAATATACTTTACTCGAGTAGGACCATATTGTAGCTCTGCAGGATTTGTTTTTTGTAACAGCTTAGATCATTATAAAAAATTTATTGAAAAAACAAAACAACTTATTATGAAAGGTGAAAATTTTGTTAAACAGTTTACACCATATGACCATTTATCAGAAATGATAATTATTGACTTGGTATACACACACACAAAAGGCATTATGGATTACTTACCTATTTTACCGGAAGGTGTTGGTAGTGATAATTTTGATAAGTTAAACGTATTGTTTGATGGTGCATCATATGGCCAATATCTTGGTGGAACGAATAACGGACACGATAGAGGCTGGACCGGTAGACATCACTACATAGGGGCTGCTATTCAGGATAAAAAAATTGATGTTAAGGTTGAAGAAACGCCCTATATTGTATATAATAATACACATATACCTATTATGAATCTTCATGTACATTGTAAAAAACTTGACGCACTATGTTAGTAACACCTATCAGTATAGAAGATATTATATCAGGTAATAGTTTTAAAGCTCTAGCTTCAGAATATATAGATGAGAGCAAGCCGCTTGTAAATCTTGCAAACAAACCCAAAATTATATTTTTATATACAGATTGGTTAAAAATTTTTGCCGAAAAAGTACTACCCCGAATTGACTATACCTTTAAACTTATTACACATAATTCCGATCTTTGGATTACAGAAGAATACCTAAACATCTTAAACAGCAATAACCTCATTAAATGGCATGCCATGAATTGCCACATTAAGCACGATAAATTGCAACCAATACCCATCGGCATAGCTAATGAGAAGTGGCCGCACGGTGACAAGAATGCTTTATTAGATGTGATCAATACACCTATTAAAAAAACAAAACTCGTTTATAGTAATTTTAATATTTCAACTAACCTGCTTAAGCGACAAAATATTCTCAATATTTTAAAAACTAAGACATTTATTAATATAGATACAGAAATTCATCAATATAAAGATTATCTTACTAAGCTTAAAGCATATAAGTATGTTGTGTCGCCACCAGGCAACAGTATTGACTGTCATCGAATTTGGGAAGCAATATATTTAAATGTGATTCCTATAGTAGAGAATCACACCGCTTTAGATTATTTTACTGACCTGCCTATTTTGTTTGTAAATTCTTTTGAAGAAATAACAGAAGAGTTTTTAGAAACAAAATACGACACTTTAATTAAAAACTCAAGAGAAAAGGCCATGTTCAATTATTACGCCAATTTAATATCTATTGATTAATAACAAATATATTATAACATATCATAATGCTCGATCACAAATCACATATTAACCATTTTACAAGGATTTACGACACAAACGAGTGGAATGGTTCAGGTTCTGGCTCTTATCCAGAACATACTGTAGGTTATAGAAAATTTATTACAGATTTTATACAAAAAAATAATATTAAAACTGTAACTGATTATGGGTGTGGTGATTGGCAGTTTTCACGCCTTATTGACTGGTCCAGTGTAAATTATCTAGGCATCGACTGTGTAAAGAGCTTGATCGACCACCACAATTCAACTTACAGTGCACCTAATATTCGCTTTGAATATATTGAGCAAATTGAAAACTTTTTTAACTATACAGGTGATTTACTTTTACTAAAAGATGTAATACAGCATTGGTTATGTGACGAAATTGTTTATTTTCTAGATCGTGCTATTGCTAATTTTAACTACATTCTTATAACCAATAGTTGCGATCAGAAGGACGATTGGCAAGACATGCCATTGCGTAGCAGACCACTCTCATGTGACTTCTTTCCGTTAAAAAAATACAACATTAAAAAGAAGGCTCACATCTCAAACCATGACGGTAATAAAGAAATCTCCTTAATAACAAAAATATGAAAAAAAGTGCATTAGTTTTAGGCGCAGGTGGTTTTATTGGTAACCATTTAGTTACAAGATTAAAAAGCGAGGGATATTTTGTACGTGGTGTAGATTTAAAATATCCTGAATATTCTTCCACACAAGCAGATCAATTCTTTATTTTGGATTTAAGAGAGCGTGACAACGTACGCAAAGCAATGGATAAATCTTGGCACTATTACACGCACACGCACCATACATCGTTTGATGAAGTGTATCAGCTTGCAGCAGATATGGGCGGAGCAGGTTACATCTTTACTGGTGCACATGATGCTGATGTGATGCATAATTCTGCAACAATTAATTTAAACGTTCTAGATGAAGCTGTTGATGTGGGTTTAAAGAAAATATTTTATAGCAGTAGCGCTTGCATGTATCCTGAACACAATCAACTTGATCCAAATAATCCCAATTGTGAGGAAAGCAGCGCCTACCCAGCAAACCCCGACAGCGAATATGGGTGGGAAAAACTCTTTAGCGAACGGCTTTACCTTGCTTACAACAGAAATTATAACATTGATGTGCGTATTGCACGCTTTCATAATATTTTTGGTCCTCAAGGAACATGGAAGGGTGGCAAGGAGAAAGCGCCTGCTGCAATTTGTCGCAAAGTCTTAGAATCAACTGGTGATATTGAAATTTGGGGTGACGGTGAGCAGACCAGATCATTTCTATATATAGATGAATGTGTTGAAGGTATCCGTCGGTTGATGGAATCAAACTTTCTCGGACCAGTCAATATTGGCTCAGAAGAGCGCGTGACAATTAACCAATTAGTTGATTTAGCATGCTCCATTGAAAACAAGAAAATTACAAAAAATTATAAATTAGATGGTCCTACTGGTGTAAGGGGCAGAAATTCTTGCAATAAATTAATTGGCGAAAAGTTAAATTGGCAGCCAAATTACCCTCTCGCAGAAGGGTTAAAAAAGACTTATTCTTGGATTAAATCGCAAATAGAAAAGAGTTGATATTCAAGTTTGAGATAGTATTATAAGCTAATGATTATTAATCAAAAAATATACGACGGGTCATTGCTGCATTCACGATTTGCATATAAGTTTTTCCGAGAAAAAACATTACCGATCGGTAATATCATTGCATTCAGATCGCCCATGAAAGTTGAAGCAGAAGGTATGATTGATAGTGAGGATATTCTCAATGCAGATTATATCTACAGTGATGATGCAATTAATTTTCTTTGGGAAATTCCTAACCTTGATGCGTTTGGTGCTGTAGCTTATCAAAGACTTTTAAATACTCAGATTGCTAATATTCTCTCTACACAATATCTCAAAGCTCCTATTGAAATGAAAGGCGACGATTTAATTGTGCATAAAGAACATACACAAGGTGGTATTGCACAACCAAAAGGTAAATGTAGCGTAAGCATCACATACACAAAGAATAATGTTGCGCTTGGTCATACCGGTATTAATATTGCAGCAGGTAAGAAGGCACCCGCTTTTGCTTACTCAACAAATCTTACCGACGAGCAAGCCAATAACTTCATGGCAGAAATTATTAATCTGTTTTATAATCTTAACGACGATATCTTTATTGCTACAACTAAAGTTATTAGTTAATGGATACAATTTTTGACTTTCTCAACTCCATTCTTTATTCAAAGAAAAGTAGAGAGATAAATCACGATAATAACAATTCTTATACACCGTTTATGATAAATCGATGGTGCTCTTTTTATAATAAAGAGTTAGCTAATATTATTAACATCACTACAAACCGTTTTACTAATTTTTCAAAACAAGAACATTTTTATTTTTTAAAAAATTTTCTCCCTAAATACAATTTTAAGAAAATAGACTACGTTAAAAAGAAAAATACAAAGGAAGAGGAAGAAAATAAAGAGTTAACTATGTTAGCTCAAAACCTTGAACTCTCTAAAAGAGAGATAAATCATTATATCATATGTCAAAAATATCTGTAGACGCACTCGGACCAGTTCCAAAGAGTTTAATTGATTTTGCTGATCTACCTAAAAATACGTTTGATTCAGTGTTTTTGGGTCACAATCTCAAGCAAGTTCTCGATGATGTTATTCTCGCTATCTTTATTGATGAATCAGATAACGGCAAAGAGATTGTTCGAAATGGTATCCTGGTACCAGTAAATGCCGAGACAAAAGCATGGCGATTGGGTAGAGTTGTTCTTGCAGGACCAAGTGTAAGATATGCAAAGCCAGGCGATGTAATTTGTTTTCCGAATAATATGGGTGTGCCTATTTCAAATATCGATGTAGATGGTTACGGCAAAATTAATAAAGGTATCTTTATTAACGAACAACGTATATTCGGTATTTGCTCTACACGCGAGGACAATGAAAGTAGCCCTAGGATCGTTAAAAAATCTTCTAGAAAATAATGTCTGTGAAGTAAAGTTTTCTAGAAAGCGACCTGTAGCCGGTGAATCGCTTACTCGTAGAATGCTATGCACAAACAGTGTTATTCTTCTTAGCAGTGTGAACGGTAAAATTTTATTAAACTACAAGCAACCCAAAAGAAGTCCAAAATTTAACCCAACAAATAAAAATATTATCATAACATGGGATATTTTTATGCAAGATTTTCGATGTATTAACATGGAAAGCTGTGAGCTCATAAAAACAATTCCTGTCGCTAATGATGAGTTTTGGAAATATTTTAACGAAAAATTACGTTTTATGTCTGTTGCCGAAAAAGAAACATTTATGAACACATGAGCATTTTAAATTTAGAAAAAGACGTCTCTTCAATCTTTCAAAAAAATCTTAGATTTAGGGTTAATAACAAGACATTGAGAGAGGGAAAGCTAATACTCTTTTCGTTCAAAGAATTCTATCTTCATTTTAAACTCTGTGTAGGACACAATGCATACAAGTATATTGAAATACCTTACCCCTATACATATAGATTTGAAGAGAATAAACTATTTTTTGACTACACGAATAGCACACTCACAAAAAAAGACAAAGAGTTGGAAACTATTATTAAGCTGTTAAAGAGACAGAAATTTTCAAAATTTTACGATAATACCTTGATCATTGAGTTCTTATAACTACAATTAGTACGTGCAGAAGAAACTAGTTTCATATTTCCCTCAAGACTACACACCAAGCAAGAGCCAGATACAGCTCATTAATGGTGTTGAGAAAGCTTTTGCGAGAGGAAAAAAATTTGTAATTTGTTGTGCACCTACAGGTACTGGAAAAAGCTTTCTCGGCAAAACATTAGCCAACTTAAGTTCACCGCCTACATCTGCATATGTTAATTTAATTAACAGTTACGATGCATTTAGACAAGATTATAGTGGCAATTATACACATGAAGCTGATGCAAGAAAAGAGCCAGCTTTTGGAACCTTCACACTTACTATAACAAAATCTTTACAAGATCAATATGTGAAGCTTTTTGAAGATGGTAAACTTTTGAAAGGCAAGACAAACTATCAGTGTCAAGTCGATACAAATTTTGATGTAGAATCAGCCCCATGTGTGTTGGTCAATAAGCTTAAAGAAGATTGTTGGTCAAAGAATATATGCCCGTATTATACCGCAAGAAATACTGCACTTACAGATAAATTTTCTATTTTAAATTATAAAATGTTTTTGTCGCTCCCGGATCATGTAAAAAGAAAAAACTTTATTATATGTGATGAGGCATCTGAATTAGAAGACGAGCTAGTAAGACGATTTTCTGCATTTATAGAATATGATAAATTAAAGAATTATGATGTAAGTGTTGTACCGCTTGTTACAGATAGTACACAAAAGGTTCGTGTGTGGCTGTATGATCTCATTTTTCATCTTAGCGAGATAATAAACACTTTACAAAATAGACAAACAAAAAAAATTACTAATTTATCACCAATAGATAAAATTAAAATTCGTTATTTGAAAAACCTTTACAACAACTTAGTAATTATCGAATCATTATGGGATGAGTGTGAATTTGTTGTAGAGAAAGATTCGCAACGCGCATCATTTACACCATTAAAGGTAGATAAATTGTCAAAATATATTTTTGATTATGGTGAAAATATTTTATTAATGTCCGCTACAATTATTGATCACAAGAATTTTGCAAAAACGCTAGGTATAAAAGATTACGAGTATGTGGAAGTTGACTCTACTTTTGAATCATCCAAGTCACCCATATATGTAACATCTAAAAACAAGTTAAACTATAAAACTATAAAAACAGAATTGCCGGAAATAGTTAATAAGATTAAGCAAATTTGTGATTTCCATAAAGATGCAAAAGGCGTTATACATACCCACACCATGGAGATCACAGAATATATAAAGACCAGATTGAATGGGGAAAGATTTCTCTTTCGAGAGCTTGCTTCAAAAAATGAAGATATTCTCAAAGAGCATTCCTCAAGCAGTAAACCTACTGTTCTTGTGTCACCATCACTATCTTTTGGCATAGATCTTAAGGATGAATTAGCAAGATTTCAAATTATAGTTAAATTACCATACCTACCATTATCTTCCAAGAGAGTTAAGAAGTTGTTTGAATTGGATAAGAACTGGTACATTGATAAGATGTTAAATGCCATGGTTCAAGCAACAGGAAGAGCCACAAGAAGTAAGAACGATTATTCTGTGACATATATTCTGGACGGAAATATAGTCGACGTTATAAAAACACACAAAGATAGATTACCAAAATACTTTATTGATAGAATCATATAATAGATAAATAACTATATGGGTCAAATATCATTAACAGGTCAAGCGTTAGCATTACACAATCTAGGCACAAACGGTATCATAACTAGAACTGGCGCTGGCACAGTAGCGGGCAGAACCATATCAAGCGGCACTGGTGTCGCAGTAACTAACGGTGACGGTGTGGCCACTAGCCCCTCTATAGCTTTATCCGGTCAAGCACTAGCACTGCACAATCTTGGTACAAACGGTCTCATAACTAGAACTGCAGCAGGCACAGTAGCAGCACGCACAATAACTGCATCTAATGGTGTTTCAGTAAGTGACGGTGATGGTGTAGCAGCAAATCCCGCTCTTAGCTTATCAGTGCCTAGACCAATAATATTTGTAAGTGACACTATAAATTATTTGGCAGCAGCAGCAACATACACTAATATTGGCACTACACCCGCTGGCGCGCGATTTGTAATGAATGATCTTATTTTTACAATTGATGCAATTACCGGCGCATTTAATACTGGTGATACGGTGCCTGCTTATCGAGTTTACAATTCAAACAGTGCGACAGCTCTTGCCAATCAAATGTGTGGTTCAGTTACACCTTTCTCTCTAGCCAGCACTCCGAGTGCCGTCAATCAATATGCCCGGCCGCAAACAACGGTAAGTCGACAATCTACTACTGCAGCATCATCAACGTTGTATTTGCGCGTGGAAACAGCATATGCAATAGGCACTGGCAATATGACTTCTCTAAGTGGTAAAGCGATTGTTTCAGGTATTTTGTACACATAACACACTAAAATTATACCGATAAAAGTATAAATAATATTATGGCTCTAAAACTATTGGTAGAAAAACCTGCTCCTGAAGAACAATTTGAGTATGTTTTAGAGGAGAAAAATTCCAAAGGACCTGCTACCCTGTATATTAACGGCCCATACATGATGGCAGAAGGTGTTAATAAAAACAACAGAGTATATGATGTAAATGAGATGGCACGTGAAGTAACCCGTTACAGTAACGAGCTTATTAAGAATAACCGTGCAATGGGAGAATTGAATCACCCAACAACTGCTGATGTTGATCTGGAGAGAGCATGCCACCTTGTCACTGAACTCAGACAAGATGGTAATGTATTTTACGGCAAGTCAAAAGTTTTAACCACACCCATGGGAATGATTGTGCGTTCTCTTGTGAATGATGGTGTTAAAGTTGGCATGTCATCACGTGCTCTTGGCAAATTAGAAGAACAAGATAGTGGTGTGCAACGTGTTACAGAAATGCGTTTAGTCGCAATTGATTGTGTTGCAGATCCATCGTTTCCCAAGGCTTTTGTCAATGGTATTCTTGAATCCAAACAGTTTGTTCTGGAAGCAGATGGCAAGTATGCTGAAGTATATGAAACGTTCTCTAACAAACTAAACAAACTACCCAAAGTGGATGTGGAGTCATATCTGAAGGAACAAATATCAAATTTCTTCAAAAAAATGACTCTCGTAGGATAAATATTTTTATGCAGAAAGATTTAGCCAAGAACGACATCAAGCTTGAAATTAGTCAATTTATTCAAGCAATTTCTGAGAAAAATTTTGCCGCGGCCAATAAATATTTAAAGAACGCAATCGAAGAGAAGATTAAACAAAAAATCTCAGAGGTTGTAAAATAAGAATTTATGAAAGAAGTAAAAGACGTATTAAAAGAAGCAACCAAAGATATCCTCTCTGAGGAGACTCTTAATGAACTGCAGAACATTTTTAATGAAGCTGTCAACACCAAGGTTAAGCTTCACGTTGAAAAAGCTCTAATTGAGCAAGATGAAGATTATTCAAACAAGCTCGAGAAGCTTGTTTCTGCTATTGACACAGATCATACAGCAAAGTTGAATAAAGTTTACGAAGCAGTTGTTGCTGATCATACCAACAAGCTTAAGAATGTTATTGAGAGATATGAAGGCATGTCAAACAATGATGCAAAGAATTTCAAAAATAATTTGGTTGAAAATATATCAAATTATCTTGAACTTTATATTGATGAAGCAATCCCAGCTGCATCAATCAATGAAGCAGTAAAGAACAAGCGCGCAGTCGCCGTTCTTGAAGGTATCAAAAAGACTCTCGCCGTTGACGAGGCTCTCGCAAATAATTCTATTCGCGATGCTGTAATTGATGGTAAGAATCAAATTAATGAAGCTAATAAAAAGCTTGAAGCTGTTCTCTCAGAGAATGCAGCATTGAAGTCAAAGCTCAAAGAGATTGAATCGAAAAATCTTTTTGCTGAAAAGACAAAGGACATGGATCCTAAGAAAGTCGAACAAGTAGTTAGACTTTTTGAAGGAAAAAATCCTGAGTTTGTAAAAGAAAACTTTGACTACACTGTTAAAATGTTTGAAAAGTCTGAGACAGAACGGCTCGAAACTCTAGCCACTGAAGCAGTTGAAGATTCATCTTCATCTCAGGTAGATCGTCCTATTATTGAAGAACAATTAATAGGTGAGAATACAAATCTACCTGCCGATGATGATTCATCCAAATACTACCTCAAAGAGCTCAGCAAATACTAATTTTTGCAGTTTCGTTGAGGCTTAAGCCTTAATAGGAAAAAACGGTCGACTATGTTACGGAGAAATTTATTCATATTATGAAAAAAGTTGTTCGTCCTTCGCAGTCATATATTGACGAATCAAGAGCCGCAGCTCTTCTTGAAAAGTGGAGTCCAGTATTGGATTACTCTTCCAAGAATGTTGCAGCAATCGAAGATGATCATACCCGTTTGAACACAGCCATTCTCTTGGAAAACCAAGAACAATGGTGCTTGAGGGAAGCAGGGCCTAATTATAACCCTTCATATCCTGATCAGGCCGGTTCAAATGCCGCTGGCAATGCCGGTGGTTCTCTAGGTACATTCCAGACATCCAATTGGGTTAATAACCCAGCTGGTACTCCTGGTACTGATACCTATGCAGCAGGTGATTATCGTCTTCCAAAGATCTTGATTCCGATGATTCGTAGAACGTTCCCAGAACTTATTTCTAATGAAATCGTTGGCGTTCAGCCAATGTCAGGCCCAGTTGGTTTGGCATTTGCTTTGCGCTATCGTTACGATAACGAAGCCCTTGGTAACGGTGTTGATGGTCAACCATCAGCTACCGGTACAACTGTAGGTACAAACTACGGCGGTCCTACCGCTGCAGGTACAGACGGTCAAGAATTGGGTTATCAGTTCCTAGATACACGTTTCACTGGTACATCATCTGCCGGCTTGTCCGGTAACTCTGCTTTCTCGATCCTCGGATCAGATGCAGGTGTAGCACGTATTCTCAAGGATTACGAATTGACAGGAGCAATCCCTCAGGTCGTAGTTTCCTTCGAGAAGACAGCAGTTGAAGCCGGTACACGTAGACTAGGCGCTCGCTGGTCAGTAGAATTGGAGCAAGATCTTAAGAACATGAACGGTATTGACATTGACACTGAATTGACAAATGCTATGAGCTATGAGCTACAGGCAGAAATCGATCGTGAAATGATCATCCGCATGATCCAGGTTGCTCTAAACGCTGGCGCAGGCACCGGCTACTCTGTTTGGAGCCCAGCTTCAGCAGACGGTCGTTGGCTCGTTGAACGTAATCGCGATTTCTATCAGAGACTAATTATCGAAGCTAACCGTATTGCTGTTCGTAATCGTCGTGGTGCAGCCAACTTTGTTGTTGCAACACCTCGCGTTTGCGCTATCCTTGAGATGCTCCCTGAATTCCAGTGGGTACCTGTACAGGGTAATGTAAACACACAACCAGTAGGCGTAGCTAAGGTAGGTTCACTTGGTGGACGTTTTAATGTGTATCGTGACACACGTACTGAGGCACAGTTTCAATCTGGTTCTCGTCAAACTCCTCTCGAGTACGCCCTATTGGGCTACAAGGGTCCAGAGTTTTATGATACCGGTATTATCTACTGCCCATACATCCCTGTTATGGTACAGCGTACAATTGGTCCAAATGATTTCGCTCCTCGTGTTGGTCTCATGACCCGCTACGGTGTAGTCGACAATATATTTGGTGCTAACTTGTACTACCACGTTATCATCATCTCGGGTCTAGGCGTTGCCTTTACCCCTGGAACACAATCAGTCTACTTCTAAAATTGGAAGTGATAGAGTTGTAGAAAGAAAAACATTTCACCTAGTACGTCCTAGGATAGTTAAAAAAGGGCCTCTTGCGGGGCCCTTTTTTTTGCAAAAAAATAAACTATAGCAGAATAAATAATTATATGGCATCAATATCATTTTCATATCAAGTTGCAGATCCAGCTGCTTCAAACCCAACATCTTTAAATCTATCCAAGTCGGCTTTTGATGCTGCAGGTAGTTTTCTTGGGGTTAACCTAATTACTTTGGGCAGCACCGCACAATCATTGTTATTTCAAGCTGCTACCGGTAGCTTAACAAGTACATATGCTGTTCTTTCTGGTTCTCTTGATGGTGTTAATACATCTTTTAGAGTTGACAAAGCCTATAATGGTGCGCAATTTGCACTACAAAGAGCAGATAGATCAAGCTCAATCTTTACTTGCGCAACAGGTACAGCAGCACAGACATTGGTTAATAACGGTTTTAATAGCGTAAGCCCAGAAGCTCGCAGACTCTGGAATCTTAACGGCTAATTACTGTCTTACTGTCTTAGTAAAGTACTTCCACTTGTCCCACATGGCACCGTTCTGCTTGAGTAGTTCCTGACTATTAGCTCTAATAGGATTAATATCAATACCACCCCGTCTTACATATAAGCAAGATACCATCAGTTCTTCAGGCTTGGTCAAATCATAAAGACGCTTGTAAATCGTTTCACAAATCTCTTCATGAAAATGACATTCATCTCTAAACGAAACAATGTACTGCAATAGAGATGTTTGATTGAGTTCATAAGGTCCTTTGTAATGAATATAAACATCCCCCCAGTCCGGTTGAGATGTGACCCTGCAATTACTCTTTAATAGAGCTGAATGAAAGCGCTGCACTTTGCTACTGTCACCTTCCAACCAACCAAGTAATTTAGGATCTTCTTTGTAGCCACGCGATTTAATAGTCGTTACATCAATATTATTCTCAAGCGTTGGATACAACGCAGAAGGAAACAATGCTGGGTAATACATTGCATCATCAATGGCCTTAGTAAGCCTGACACATACTCTAACTTCAGTTTCAAGCAATTTAGAAAGATCATTCTCCATTACAGCTTCAAGCTGCTGCAGTACACTAATAATATTGCCTTGATATGTCTCCATATTAAACGAATTCATGTACAGTTTAATGGACTTTGATTCAACAATATATTTGTTAGTAGCAGGGTAAACAACTTTAGCAATAGCAGCAATGGGCATGCCCTCTTGAGTCAAGCAAGACACTTCATAAGCATTCCAAACATCATAGCCACAGAAAGGCGGATTTTCATCAGAAATTTTCAAATGCTTTCTATTATTTTGTCTTGGCTCGCGAACCAGAAGTGAAGGATCATATGTACACTTGTACCCGGTAATTTTGCCTAAATGCTTTGAAATATTACTATTATCTAATTCTGTATTCATTGTACAATATTATATGCTATCTATGAAAGTCTTCAACTCATTATATTTGTTATCTAGATTGTATATTGAAACACTGCCTGATAAAAGATGAGCAGTTTCTGGTGAAATATCTTCGTAACTTTCGTCTCGTCGAATATCAAGCCGCTTAATACTCTCCTTAAACCTATTGCTATTAAATTGCACAATTTGATTTTTAAGCAACATGAAATTCATAATTGATGAAAATTCTTGCTTAACATATGTGACGCTTTCATCTGGAAAGTGTTGTAGAAGTTTAGCTGTTATGTTATCAATAAAGTAATTATAGAACTTTAAAATTTTTAATTTATCTTCTAATGGTAGTGTCTGTATGTTAAGATATTCAGGCCCGTAAAGAGGTCTGCATGCAATATCCTCATGCCGAATTAAACCTTTGCGTAAGAAATCTACATACAAGAAAGGCACACTATATACAGTTGGTATGCTAATTGTCGGTACCAATCTCAAGAATGCTTGTGGTACTATTTGTTTAAGTAAAGTTATATTTGTAACAATTTTATTATATACACTACCTTTTCTCATGTAGTCATTAACTTCACTGTAACCGTCAATACTCAACATTATAAAAACATTTTTAAACTCCTTGAGCAAGTTTGGTATATATTCACCCTTACAATACAAAGAAGATGCATTTGTATGAAATCTTATCCTAACGTTAAAATTTTTTGCTCTTTTAAATTCTTTAATTAGAGTAAAATAATCTGCTATTAGAAAAGGTTCACCACCTGCAAACTCAATCTCCTCCACATGCTCAATCCTATCAATAATAAATTTAATAAGTTTTTCTTTTTGTGGTATCTCAATAACACCGGTTTTAAGATTAAAAGAATTTTGATAATTTGATTCATACTTTATGTCTTCTAATAACCAAGCAGAGCTCAAGCCACTATGACACATTCTACATTTAAAATTACACAAGCTTGATAGTCTTATATCAATATATGGAAAATTTTTAAATCGATAATAACCATCTTTATCTGTTTCTTTAACAAAAGGAAGAGTATGTTCATACTTAGTATTCCAGTGATTACGGAAACTTTTTGTTCCTGTTTTTTCTTCACTTATGCAATGACTACAAGCTCTCTCATCCGGCTTATTTGCCATCATCTTGCATCTAAATTGCTTTGCTTTTTCTGAATTTAAAATATCTTCAATTGTATTTTTATTGAGATCACCGAACGAATTTTCGGGATCGAATGTAGACATGCAACATGGGTACACCAACCCATCTGGTAGTGCGTGAATGCCTGCCCAAGGAGCTAAACAGAAAGGCTTGGCATCAACTGACATATCTTTGACTTAATCTGTTCCATTCGCTCGTCAACAGTCCCTCTTAAAATAGTAACTTTATCTTTCAATCTCTCATCTTTTAGCCAAAAATTTTCATACTTATCAATAATAGCATCCCTAAATTCTTTATTAATGCTTCTCTCACCATCATCAACCAGCGGAACATCATGAGGACTTGGATAAAAGATATGATCATACTTTTTAATATAATTTGTATAGTATAACAAACCTAAGCTATTAGATACAGGAAAATCATTTAGTCTACTACCAGCAAAATAACTTGTATAAACCATGCCATCCATCAAGCAACGATCATGCAATATGCCTTGAAATCCAAATCCTTTGTAATTATAAAACAAATTCTCAAATTCTTTATTTAGAATTAATGTCTGCGTAACATCACTTGCACCTTCTTCATTTATATCACAATTATGCCAACGTTTAATTAGTCTAGTAACTTCATCAATATAACATAACTTCGAACCATAATACTCTTTACACTTCTTTAGAAGAGTAGTCTTACCTGAACTTTGTGGACCAGTAAACGATAAGATCATTTGTTTTTTACTCTTGCAGCAAAATCTAATTCTATATCATAAAGAAGCTTCTTCAACTGTCTGATCTCTTCGAGAAGAATTTTATTCTCTTCTTCAATTTCTTTGAATTTAACTACTATCTCTTTGTCACGTGTTAAGAAATTAGGTAAAAGTTTTTTAAACATTATATATTATAATATATTTTAAAGATGTAATCAACTACAATTATTTACCCCATTTATTGTTGTTAACTATTTCAGCTATAACACAATACACAGCAGAGTCTCTAAAAGCATCCATAACTGGTTCATTGACAGAATTCATTGCTTTCTTTTTCAGTACCAAATTAATTAGTCGTTGAATTTTATCGTTTAATCTAACAACAATAGCAGATACAGCTGCAAATTTATCTTCTTCTTTAACTAAGTCTGAACCAAGGGAAATATTACCTGGACCGTAATCAAATTGCTTCTTACAAAAAGTCTCATATAGTTCGGCTTGAATTCTTTGAAATTCCTTGCATGTTACAGGGAAGTTCTTTTCAACATATTTTATTACATCTTCTTTGTTCATAATCTTACCCCGTAGGCCACTCTATTTAAATTTAATATACCAAGATTGCAACCACCTGCATAACTAATTGCACTTTGTAAGTCTTGTTTTATTTCTTGCAATTTTTCTTCGTAAGTAAACGAATCTGTATCCATAAGCTTCATAGTACCCTCAATATTTTTCTTATCAAGTTTATTGTGTATACTAGCAGACCCGTAGTATTGTTTGTATCGTCTACCAGAAGCATCTTTTACAGCAGGTGCAGGACTATCTGAGCATGCTGCAAAAATAGAACCACACATCACCATCTTTGCACCTGCTACTAGTGCTTTAGCAATATCACCGTTGCTACGAACACCGCCATCTGCAATAATAGGCACATCTCTGTCCTTTGCACACTCTATAATACAGCTAAACATAGGAAAAGTAAATCCTGTCTTATCTTTTGTAGTACACGCATAACCACCACCAATACCAACTTTAACTGCATCAGCACCAGCTCTATGCAGATATTCAACACCTTCGAACGTAGCGATATTACCTGCTATAACTTTTGTGCCAGGCAATGTTTGTTTAATGTGTTTAATTTGATCTGCAACTTTTGAATGATGTCCATGTGCAACGTCAATTGTAATAAAATCTACTCGCATCAAGCTTTGACCAATAGCAGTTACAAGGTTTCTATCTTTTTGCTGTATACCTACACTGATGGATACAGTATTAAAATTTTGTAAATTTGCATATCGTACAAAATTTTGTATGTCTTCATCAAATCTATGCATGATATAAAAGCATTGCTTAGAATCTAAAAGCTTACAAACATCACTATCAACACAGCATTTCATATTTGCAGGTATCACAGGCAGCATGAATGTCTTGCCACAAAACATAACTTCTGTGTCTATTTGTGATCTTGTTTGTACAGTATTAAAGTTAGGCTTGAGAAATACGTTCTCGTAATGCAACGAAATATCCATATTAACGTTTTAGTATATTATACGATGTAAAGAAGCTTTTCCAGAGATCAAGTGCAGTGTCTCGTAAAGCACCATAAACACCATCAAGATTCATGCCTTCAATACTCACACCTTGGCTCATTAATATTTCACCTTCATCTACTCCAGGCGTTACTCTGTGTATTACACATCCTGCTAACCTATAGCCTCCTGCAAAAGCTCTTTCCTGCGGATTAAAACCTTTTAATGCTGGAAATTTATTAATAAGACCTGGATGTAGATTGTATATTTCATATTTCTCGCAAATTTCTTTTGGAATAATTCTCAAGTATCCATGTAACGTTACAACAGGTTTATTATAATTTTTCAAAGCATTTTCATAATCACTTACTGTTGGCTTTTGTGGCAATTGAACCCAAATGTTTTCATTAAGTTTTTGTGATCTAAATTCAGTTACTGCCCGTAACCCTATATTAGTAGTTTTATGATCTTGTTTATTTGTAGCAATACAATCTGGGTATGTATTGATAATATTACTGAGATCGTATATCTCGGTACCGGTTTGTGAAAAAAATGTTACCCAAGGTCTCATCTGCGAATAATCTTCTTGAACATTGTAGTGTTATATTTTACAAGTTCAAGCTGATCATCAGTAAAATTATGCTCAATTAAATCAGCTAACTTTGTTGAAGGCTTGGATTGCAAACCATAATCTGCATCGTATTTTAATCCATGTATAGCAGCAACAACGGGATTGCTGGTATCACAACTAACAATATTGTGAATATCTCTATCAACATAATACCTAAATTCCTTTGCTAGAGAGCAGCCAAGTAAGTGATGTGGCTTGCTCCAATTCCATACACCGGTATTTATTAAATCCAAAATAAACCTTTGACGACCAGAGCACCATTTTTCTAAATGCGTTGTGCCTTCACCTGTAACTTGATAGTAACTAAAGTCGAAGCTTATGGCAATCATATCGGCATTATCTGCCATAAATTTGTAACATTCTCTTAGCTCGTGCCAATTTTTACCCTGTACTGCACCAATGGCTTTTGTAAGAAAGCTACTCTTGATATCACTTGTGGATTCTTCAAAAGCTTTAAAGCTTTCTATTGTACCTTTTGTATCCTCAAGTACATCTGGTACAATAAACATATTTGGCATAATTTCTTTAGCCTTTACCCAGAACTCATGGCCATCAAAAGCCTTGCCCAATTCAAAAATAGAATTGTCAAGTAATACTTCTCTATTATAAATTTGTCTAGCGGATTTAAAGAAATCTTTATATAAAGGATACTGATCTAGAAGATGTACAAGACAGTAATCAAAATCGTTATATTCTTTAGAAAGATCAAGTATAGATACAGGAGACTCGTGTGATACTTTCATTAGCATATATAAATTATATTATTAAATATTAATAATTCAATGGCTAAAAGACAGAAATTCTACGGCAACTACATGGGAATGGTAGTTCAGAATAACGATCCACAGAAAAGAGGACGCGTTAAAGTATGGGTACCGCATTTAATGCCTACAACTTATCGCGGCTGGGTTGATACACTGAACGATAAAAAATTCAAGTTCCTAGGTGACAATATTAATAGCAGCATGAATACAATATTGGAGGATTTGAAGCTCCAATTACCATGGGCTGAATGTGCGGCTCCTGTGAGTGGTGAAGCTGCAAGTGGTAGATTTAATTTCTTTAAAACTGTAGGATCTATTTCTGATACTGCAAGATTAAGCACTTTCGAACCAACACGAGAAAAAAATACTGATGTCGGTAATCAGAATATTGATAACATTGGAGAGAAGCCAGCAAATGTTTATGAGTCTGTTGAATACAAGCTAAACGATGCATTTAATGACCCTGCAAAGTACAATACAAACATAACAAACAAATATAGCTATAATTATGTACCCAATAGCTATTCAAATCGAGCCAAGGGTACGTTTGGTGTGCCCAACGTTGGTTCACACGTCTATGTCTTTTTTACTGATGGTGATATTATGCATCCAGTTTATTTTGCTGTTGCGTACGGCAAAGAAGATTGGAAAGGCATATATGATAGTTTAGATAATGTTGGTGATAGTTCACCAGGTCAAGACTATCCTGGTTATTATGAAAATTATTCTCTATCTGGAAAAGATGTATTTGATATAAATGTTGATACTTACCGGAACAAATACGTTATAAATCAAAAAGGCGGCACACTAGAGTTTATCAATACAGATAACCGTGAGTCACTAAAAATGACTCACTTCTCCGGTTCATTTAAAGAATTTAATAATTTTACAAATATAGAACTTGCAACTCAATCAGACCAAAAGTTGGTTATGCAAGACCAGTTCCTAACTGTTAATGGCTTTAAAAATCTTTACGTAGGTAGAGATTATGATAATGTTATAAGAGGTGATTTATACAGAAAAATAGGCAATTTAAACTACACACCACATTTACAATACAAAGAGCTGTTACGCGGCCTAGCTGATCTCAAGCAATTATTTGAAACAAAAAGAACAACTGCTCTTAAAAAAGGGTTCATAAATCTCACATCACCCTTTCAATCAAAAAGCGGTAAAAACGCTGCATGTCCAGTTTGCGCAGACAGTCAAGATTTTTATTGGAAAATTAATAACATCTTTGTTTATGCAGGTACTGGTGAAACAACTTCTCTTATCAATTCACCATGGTCAAACATGGGGCTCCCTGCAGTTATACCTTTTGGTATAGGCATACCTGCCACTAGTGGCAAATTTCCCGGTGTTGGAACAATTTTCGGTCAAACATGCCCAGCATGCAAAGGCTCAGGATTGAGCCCTAGCTCACAAGATGGTGATTTTCTTGAAGACCCTCGTAAGCAGCAAATAGCAAAATACATTTCTGATAACATGGACAATTTTACAAATCTGGAGAAGCAAATGGGTGTGGGTGGTAGCGAAATTATCAATATTACAAAAAATAAAATTGAAACAATTGGTATGGATATTAATGATTTACCTTCAACAAGAATTGATAAGGTTGGTAAAATTAGTGTTAATGCTGTCATTGTTCACCCACAAGGTGTTTTCAACTGCCAGCAACCAAGCCCGGTAGTTGAATATGTGCACGTGGATGATCTCCCAGGCGGTACTTACACACAAACAATTGGTAACAGATACAATTTAATGGTGGGTGCTGGTGGTATAAACTTCAAGAGTTATGGACCGGTAAATGTAAGTGGCACTATTACAAACATTGCAGGTCAGCAAGTTAATATAGCCAGTGAAAATGAAGTGTGTATTGATGGCGGTCAAAAATTACAATTAATTGCTGATATTGTTAATATCAAGCAACGCTACAATCAGCAAGTTGTTATTGATAGTAATTTAGGGGTCGCTCGTAACATGGTTGTGGGTGGTGGTGCACACATAGAAGGTGAACTAACTGTTAATCATATTACTGCACCTACTGAAATTCAAGAAACAAACCGCACAATTGTTACCGGTCAAACAAATAATGCGTTACCAAAAATTATCGGTTATAATGCATTAGTTACAGGTGCAATAATTGGGTATGTACCTACAGGTACTTTAGTTGGTACAGGTGTTGATCCACAAGGTGGGACAGTTGAAGTTTTTGCGACTAAAGATCTACCTGTGTGTGCTTCTATGACAGGTCAAGCGGGTGGTAACCCTGCACCGGTATTTACCACTACTACTGCAGGTCAAATTCCAGATCCAGATAGCGTCATTGTGTATGGTCATAGTCACACGTTTAAGAATCTACCATTAACGTTGAAAAGAGATAATGATGCAGTAAGAACCATTGCAATGGACTTGAATAATGAATCGGGTAACAGAGTTGCACCACAACCTACAATTAACACAAAGAAATAATTACTTTCCTTTTATCCACTTGTCTCTGTGATTAAAAACCCAATCCAGTAAAGCTCTCTCAAAACCAACATCTTTGCCTTCACGTTCAGACATGTACCATTTGTTCTCTAAAATACGATTGCGTTCTTCATGAAAGCGCTGATACAAGCACGAACCTGTCAAGCTTACTGTTAAACTACCCACATTATTATTTAATCTTTTTTTATAAAAAATGGAGGTGCTGGGATTTGAACCCAGGTCTTGAAAAGCTTCTCTCATAAGCACTACAAGTTTATTTTAGTTGAATTTTCATAAGGATTAAACTAAGCAAAAAGCCCTTACTGATAACAATTTTGTACGTATGATCTATTAATTGTTAAAACCCAGACCATACGAAAGCCAGTAACACGCTCTACTTTACAAGCTTCACTCTACAGTAGAACGATCGAACTAAACTAGTTCGAGTTCAGCTTCTGAATCCACGAAGCCTGCTGTTGCAAGAATTGCGTCAGCCTCTTCAAGACTCATAGCCATGTCGAAGTTATCTTCGGCATTTAATATGATTGCTATTGGTAACCGGCATGCCCCGGTACTTGCACTCATGAAATCTACCATTCAATCGATTCCATTCACCCCCATCGTTGTTAAAGAACACTATTAGTATATAGGCAATATTACTACATGCAACCTTAAATATTCATAATACTATGTCTTATAATTTTAATGTATTCGGTCAACAAGAACAAGTTGAATACCAGAAATTTGTACAGTTTGACAATGATACACGATACCCTGCAGTCTCTGTAACCCGTTACAGCTACAGAGATTCTGCACCACCAGTTAGCTCAGTTGATGTGTATCCCAAGACAGCTGTAATGACATACATTACAAACCCACAAGACATACAATTAATTTTATCTGCTAGCAATGTGAACATTGGTGATGTGGGGCTTGTGGATCATTCCACAGGTACAGATGTGTATGGCAATGTGATACGTGTGGCCACAGTCAATGGCATTGAAGTGGGTGCTTTGAGAGTGTTGCCATGGGGCACAACACCAGTATCAGGAAATGTGACTGTATTAGAACAAGTGCCTGAAATTTATACATTTCATAATTTTGGTATTTTTACTCACCGTGGTTGGACCATGTCTGACAATTTAATTCCTATGATTACAATAAGGGCCAAAAGTACTGCATCACAAACTGTGAAAATATTAGAATATGAACTGGGCAATAACAATGCTAATTCAAGCACTATAGGGTATGTGTGGTATGAGGATGCAACAATAACAGGCACCGTACCAGCTTTTTCTTCTGTAAATGCAGATGCTGAATACCGATTCTACACAGATGCATTTGGAAGCAATACTCCCAACGGCTTTACAGGTGGAACAAAAAGACACAGCGGCATTGTGATTGGTAAAAACTCTGAAGCTGAAACTACATTGAGCAACATACCATTGACTGCAAATGGAAAGACTTTAACCATGTGTGTGCAAAGATTGGATAGTTCAACTAAATTAGATTTGTGGACAGCCATGACAATAGGTATTTACTAAAACCTCTAAGCAATAAATTTTCTAAGATTGTTGTTTCTGTTGGTCCAGCCCTTGAGAAACTTTTTGAGCGCAGGCTTGTTCTGTGCCAATGTTTCATAAAATCGTTGGCGTTGATCAATGGTAGCATTGGCAACTGTGTCTGCGCGCTTGCTGTTAATGGCACCCAATGTTTTGGGTCCCAACACACCATCAGCCTCAGTGCCCACTGCTCGTTGCAAGAATTTGTTGCTTTGTTTGTTGCCAGTGTTCACACAGCTGTCAAAATAAACACAATTAAGGGGCCATGCAAATTGTTCACAATTGAACCGAACCCAATACTCAGTGAAATATATGTCTGTGGCTTGTTCCACAGTTAATGCTTTGATATCCACATCTGCATGACTTCTCTTGTCAATGCCATAATTGGTCTCACCACCTGGATCAGCTGGGTCGTTGGTGTAACCACCTTCTGCATCCAATACAAACTTCATAGATTTTTGAAAATCGTTTTGATTCATAATAATTATCTATCAAATGAATGTTCGTTGAATGTCTTGGTATTGGCATCTGCAGCACTCTGCATGGTGGGTGCATCTGGGTACTTGGTTTGGTATGGTGCAGGTTGTTGCACAGGAGAGCAACTGGTTAACATGACGCTTGCAAATACAACTGCAACAGTTCTCATCATGTTATTTGACCAGGTCTTTGGCCTTGTCCCAGATGGAATCTGGTTCTTTGCCATCTTTGCGCCAGCTGTTCAGAATGGCGTAATACACCAAGTGCTGTTGATCCATGATATAAAGCTTGTTGTTGCGTTTATCAGTGTACTCTGTTATGCCATCGTTTTCGTTTAGTTCTACACCTTTGAATGACTTGAATCTTATCTTATACGCTTTGATGAGGGTGTTGTACCGGAGAAGACCAAACTGAGTAATAAGACCCCGCCCATCATCAGTAAAGCCAATAAAGCCAGAGTTTTGTATATCATATCCATTGGGTGTTGTGGCATCATAAGAAGCTATTTCATCTGTCACTTTGTTGGGTGTAACTGTGGTACACGAGCATAATAAAAAACTACTCAGAGAGAATATCGCGAATTTTTTTAACATCTTTACCTTTTATTGCTTTTTCTACTTCATTGTTAAAGTCAACTTCTTTTTGTTGTTCTTGAGCTTTTTTCATTTCAGGGGTGTTCTTTGCTCCAAACACATTATTGATAGCTCCAAAGATCCCAGAAATGGCGCTTAATAGTGCTTGTAAGATTCCTGCAGGCATTAGTTATTAACGTAGCTTTCAGTTGCATCTTTGCAACCTTTGGCGATTGCATTGAGAACATCCACTGCGAGCTTGCCGTTACCACCAACTTTATTAAACTGTGTAGCATACAAATCTTTGATGGCTACAACGTATTTTGACCAATGTGTCTTTTCCACAGGAAGATAATCAGTGAGTGCTTTTTGCAGTTGATCAGGTGTGGGTGTTGCACCACGTGTCAAACTCTCCACAATTGTTGCAACGTTGTTAATCATTTTTGCTTTTTCAATGCGATCACTTTCACTCAATGCTTGATCCAGAACAACAGTGCAAGTTAAAGTAACTGCTGGTGCAATGTAGGGCAGAGCATTTTCCACTGTTTGTGCTGGATCAATTTTACCATCGGTACCAGTTGTTGCACAGCCTGCAACAAGCAAAGGAATAAGAATAAAAGGAAGAATAGTTTTCATGCAATTATTTAGGACCTTCAACTATTAGTTCCAACTGTTTTTCCTCTTTCTTCTTCATGGCTGCATCAATACGAGCACGGCCCACAGATTGATCCAAGAATGCTCTCCAGGCAATTAAACCTTGCAGAATGAAATTAATACCAAACAAGGTAGCTTTAACCGGGTTAATTTCTTCAAAAGACTTGAAGTCGCCTAAATCCGACATCAATGTTGTGAGTGAAGCAATTCCAATATACAGTATAGCTTTTATAGTAACACAGTTGCGTAGACTAGGCATATAATTACTTAGTCCTTGGATCTTACTTTAATAACATGGAGGTGACAGGACTCGAACCCGCTACCTAGACCTTGCAAAGGTCCCGCTCTACCAGATGAGCTACACCCCCATTATAATGGTCGTCACAGTAGGACTTGAACCTACACACCTTGCGGTACTAGCTCCTAAGGCTAGCGCGTCTGCCATTTCGCCATGCGACGGAAATTTGGGCAGAAGTGGATTCGAACCACTGAAGGCGTAAGCCAAGAGATTTACAGTCTCCCCCGTTTGGCCACTTCGGTATCTACCCAATGCTGGTAAACAACTTGTCGCGTTTCTCTCTTCAGTTGTTTTAAAGGACAGGGAAAACGCTAAAACGTCCACCCAACAAAAAACTTCGGGCATGCAGGATTTGAACCTGCGACATCTTGCTCCCAAAGCAAGTGCACTACCAGGCTGTGCTAATGCCCGAATAAAATGTAAAAGAACTACATATTATATTATGGTTGAAAAACTAATCAACTCCTGTAATATAATGTTGTATGAAAGTTGCTATATGTATTTCAGGCCAAACAAGAACCTGGGAACAGAACAAAGATAACATAATTTCAAATTTATTTGACTGCGATCATAAGATATTTACTGTAACAGATGTTCCTTTACCAGGGCTTATTGCAGAGAGATCCTTGTATGTACCAGAGCTTGATCTTTACAAAAATAAACTTGCAAAATTTACAGCAAAATCGAGCGGAACTAACCCTAACATAACAAATATTTTAAAGTGGATGTATAAAGTTTACAAATGTGTTCAATTGAAACGCGATTATGAAGTTGAAACTGGTGAAGATTTTGATGTAGTAGTGAGATTGAGACCAGATTGTACATTTACAAATAAGGTCAAATTGAGAACAACGAATAATGCTATTGTATTGATTGGCAACAGAGAAAAAGATTATCTTGGCGGGTATTGTGACCAATTCTGGTTTTCTGACTCAAAAACCATGGATAAAATATCAGAGATATACCTAAGAATAAATGATTATATCGATAATAATATAATTTTTCATCCCGAGACTTTATTAAAACATCATTGCACAACAAACAGTATAAGTGAAGAACGTGTAGATGTAGATGTTAATTTGATAAGATAATTGGAGAATAATATTTTGATAAAATTAATAATATTAGATGTAGATGGTATTTTAACAGATGGTAAAAAATACTACGACAGCAGCGGCACTGCAGCGTACAAAACATTCTGCGATAAAGACTTTACTGCTATTAAAAAATTTAAATCTGTAAATATTGAAGTTGTTTTTTTATCAGGAGATAACAAGATAAATGAGGCTATAGCTAAAAATAGAAATATACCTTTTTATTATACCCGGGGTATGTGCAAGAGTGAGTTTTTGCATACATTATTAGAAAAATATAATTGCTTATCAGATGAAGCAGTGTTTATGGGAGATGATACGTTTGATTTAGAAATTATGAAAAAAGTAAAATATGCTTTTTGCCCGAGCGATGCTCCAAAAGAAATTAAAAAAATTTCCCACGTTTTAAAGAATAAAGGAGGTGACAATTGTGTATTAGAACTGTACGAATGGTTATTAGAGAGAGATCTTATTTCTAACTACAGCATAGAAAACATATACGCAATAGATCAACATGAAAAGTTTTGATATCTCTCTCTACGGCCATCTGAGCTTCGATAACATATTTAACGGTTTTGAAAATACGACTTCGGTCGGTTGCATGGGTAATGTGTGGAAGAGCATAAAAGAATATAAACCTCACCTCAAAATTTCTTTACAACCTACTGCAATAGGTGAATCCCTTGTAATGATAAATCAAAAGGAATCAAAGAGAACTAGCAAATCATGTCTCAATCTCTATAGCTCACCCGCTATAGTGCAGTCTTCTTCAATACATCATATAATGTATATTAATGAATTAGAAGATATCTCGTTTATTGAAAATTTAAACGGTTTCGTTACCGCAGATGTTTGTAATGGTAGACATCTAGATGGAACTTCTGAATTCTTAAACAAGATAGATTTGTTGTTTATTTCTGATGAAGATTGTTTTATTAGTATGGAGGAATTATCAAGAAAAATCCCAAACATAATTCTGCATAAGAAGACGGGCAGCACTCTTTACACAAGAGATGGTTCTACCGATTTTAATGCTGAGATTGTTGATAATGTGAATGTATTAGGGTTGGGTGATAAATTTGCAGCATACGTTTTATGTAATTTAATTGAAAATAAACTAAATGTGCATAAATCAATAAAGCCGTCACACGATTTAATAACATATGAGCTCAAAAAAATATAACTTAGTATTACCTATAGCTGGCTCTGCAAACCGCTTTAAAGAAGCAGGTTATTTGATGCCCAAGCCAATGATACCTTGTAATAAGAAGACAATATTAGAGCATGCATTGACACCCTTTAACTTGAGTGACGCAAATATAATTTTTATTGTTCAGAAGCAACACGTTTTAAATTTTTCAATCGATAGTTTTTTAAAGAAAAAATTTGGCAATAATATAACGATTATAGAATTAAATGAATTAACAGGCGGTGCATTATGTACTTGTTTGTATTCTCGTGAATATATTGACAACGCCCTGCCGCTTGTTGTCTATACTCCGGATGTTACTTTTGCGCCAAATTTTGATCTAGACTTGTTTATTAAATACGATGCATCACTGCTTACCTTTAAAGCGAATAGCCCCGATCATAGCTATGCAAGGTTGGGTGAAGATGGATTTGTTGTTGAAACAAAAGAAAAAGAAGTTATAAGCGATAACGCTGCAGCAGGTTTATATTTCTTTAAAAAACCAGAATTGTTTTTTAAGTATGCATCAATAATGATTGAAAATAAAGAAACAGTAAAAAATGAATATTATATATGTCCTATTTATAATCACTACATAAAAAATAATTTAAAGGTTAATGCAATCTTAACAGATAAATTCTATGTATTAGGAACACCGTTAGAATTAGAATTCTATGAAAAAAATGTATTGTATGATACATTGCGTATAGGTTTATGCTCTGATCATTCTGGTTATGAGGCTAAGGAACTCGCAATAGAGTTGTTGAATGAATATAAGATTGATTATATTGATTACGGAACATTCTCAGGCAAAGATTGTGATTACAATATATACGTCAAAGAATCAGCCAAGCAACTGCTTAAAAAAAATGTTGATCTAGTTCTTGCGTTTTGTAGAACCGGGCAAGGAGTTAATATTTGTGCCAATAAAGTAGAAGGCATAAGATCATGCCTTGTGTACGATGACTATTCTTGTGAGTATGCAATCAAGCACAATTGCTGCAATTTCTTTTCTTTCCCTTCTAAGAACTTAAGCAAAGAACAATTTAAGAAATATATAGAGATAATTACTAACAATAAGTTTGATGGTGGTAGACATTATACACGTATCTCTGATATATGATTGTTAATCACGACAAAAAATTTATATTCACTTCTGTTCCAAAAACTGGTTCAACTACAATAATGACGCAGCTAGATCATTCCACACTAGGGCAGTTACCAAATATTTACCACGCACCACTTTCGAAAATTCCTGAGACAAAAACACATAAAGATTATTTTAAATTTGGCTTTACAAGAAATCCATTAGATAGATTTATTTCTACATATGTTGATGCTATAACAGATCCCGGGCATATTATAACATGGTCAAAAGAAGCTTTGCAGTTTTCAGATATTGAATTATTTTGTTTAAATTTCAATAAAACTTCTTTATGCGCAGAAATTCATTTTGTACCCCAATATAGCTTTTTTTATGAAAATGATGCATGCATCGCTGACTGTATATATAGATATGAAAACTTTAACGAATCTTGTCAAAAAATAAATGAAAAATTGGATTTGAAATTGGACTATACTATGCGCATGAGGCAAACTAATACAGATAAGAATTTAAAAAAATGGTTTACACCGTTGTCGTTAGAAATTATTATAGATTTTTATAAAAAAGATTTTGAATTATTTAACTATGAAATACCTGATATTAAGTCATTGTTTTGTTAGAGATGAATCTGAGAAAGACAAAGTTAATATCTTTAATTTTGTTGTAGACTACTTTAAACAAAAATATAGTGATTTAACAGTTATCGTTGCTGGACACGGTATTGATAGTATTAAAGATTCTATAAAAGCTGATAGGATACTGTGGTATCCGTTTATGCCCTCTGAAATAGGTTTTGGTCACCCTGTATGTGTAAGAAATAGTTTAATTCTCGCAAAAGAATTAGGTGCAAAAAATATTCTAAAAATGCGCTTAGACTCATTCTCGTCACATGATAATATATTTGAATATTGTGAAAATATAATTAATAAAGAAAATAAGAAATGTCTAATTACAGCTCAAACAAATTTAAACCATTTAATTGGTGATCTGTTTATGTATGGTGATGTTGATTTTTTAATTTCTATATGGGAAAGTAAAGACTGGGTATATAATTATGATGGAATGATAAATCTAAAAAATATTTTTGATAAAAAATATAACAGTACGGTGCAAGATTTCTTTTCATATCGATCAAATGATAGTTTAAAGTGGATGTTTGTAACTCCATCTAATTTACAAGAGATAAGCACAAGCAATCTTAATGAAAATTACCACAAATATCTTTGGGATAAATATTATGGTTCATATATATCAGAAGCTGATTTTTATAAAAAATGATAGTAATATCACATAGAGGCAATATTAACGGGGTAAATGTTGCTCAGGAAAATTCTCCCAACTATATTGATAGTGCACTAAGTTTAGGTTTTGATGCTGAAATAGATTTATGGTTTAAAGAGGCACAATGGTTCCTAGGACACGATTACCCTCAATACATAATAAACTACAATTGGTTATATGAGAGAAGAGGACGGCTTTGGGTTCACTGCAAAAACACTCAAGCTGTGGTTGAGTTACAGAATAAAGATATACACTATTTCTGGCATGAACAAGACAAGTTAACACTAACAAGTAAAAACTATATATGGGCTTTTCCAAGCGAAGATAAAATTAAACAAAGCATTGATGTGTTGCCTGAAAAGTACCCTCACGTTATTTCAGATTGTCTAGGTATTTGTAGTGATTATGTTTTAGATCTTAAAAACAAACCCTATATAACCAGTTAAAAAATTGGCTGCTCGAGTAGGGATCGAACCTACGACCAATGCATTAACAGTGCACCGCTCTACCGCTGAGCTACCGAGCAATTATTTACAATGATATAGGATTTATTAAACATTTCAAGTGGAATTTAAATTATTACAAATATATATTGTATATGGGAGCTGCTAAAGTATCATCTAAACCGGGTCATAAAAATTGTATTCATCGCTACCGCTATCTTGGTGATAAGAGAGTAATGCCAGTTCAACAAGGAAATCGCATGATTGGGTATGTAGATGGACAAGCAGTCTGTGATACAAATGGGCGTGAATTGAACTTCAAACAAATTGGTGAACTTAGAACTCCAGTTGAAGAGCTAAAAACTAAGAAATAATAGCCCCGACGGGATTCGAACCCGTATCAAGCGAGTGAAAGTCGCTTATCCTAACCCTTAGACGACAAGGCCAATAAAAAAAATGGTAGGCGATGAGGGATTCGAACCCCCGACCCCCTCCGTGTAAAGGAGAAGCTCTACCACTGAGCTAATCGCCTATTGTATAATTATACAAGAACTTCTTACAATAACAAGAAAAAACTGCCAGGCTAGGACTCGAACCTAGAACACGCAGATCCAAAGTCTGCTGTGCTACCAATTGCACCACCTGGCAAAACGGTCCGTATGGGGCTCGAACCCACAACCCCCGCCGTGACAGGGCGGTGCTCTGACCAATTGAGCTAACAGACCTAAAAACTCGGACAGGGTAGGATTCGAACCCACGGTACCATTGCTGGTACTTCTGATTTCAAGTCAGATGCAATAGACCAACTCTGCCACCTGTCCCACTGCGGTATGACAGAATCGAACTGTCACTCGATGCTTGGCAAGCACCAGTTCTACCACTAAACTAATACCGCTAAAATGATAAAGAACTACACGTCAAGTATATTAAAAGATATTAAGAATAATGCAATTGTATTAAGCGCCTAATAACACCGATTGAAGGCTACCAGCAGAAAGACTTGCAACTCTGAATGCAAATTGATCGTAAATTTGAACAACTGTCAATGGCGGTACATTAGTATTACCAACTGGAAAAGGTTGTAAATTTTCAGGTGTTGATACTTGAATAGTAGATAAAGCGGGGTATTTTGTGGGTTCTGCTTTTGTTAAATTAACAAAAGACTGCATTATTCTAGTCTGTATATTATCTACAGTTACAAATTGTATAGCCATTAAATTATTTATTCTAGCACCACATTAGAATTGGACACTAAAAAATAGTTCCAATCTTTAATTTTTCTTTCGTTTTTAATAAGAAACGGTGTGGGTACTGGTCTTGGTTCAAAAGGTTTCTTGAGTAACTTGAGACCTGCTTCTTCAAGAGTCAAGTTGCCCTTCTTATGATTCACTTCATGGTGTGCTAATACTACATTTTCCCATGCATGAGCACCACCTTTAGATTTAGGCATAACATGATCAATAGTAGCAGTTCTGTATGTAAGCTTCTTGCCTGAATACTGACATATGCCTCTATCGCGTTCAAAAAGAGTTTGTTTGCTAAGTTTCTTCTTTTTAACAGGTATTTTGTTGTAGTTCTCACAAACAACAACACTCGGAACTCGAATCTTACCTTTTACAGTATTCACAGAAAAATGCTCACTTGTAACAGGCAGTTTAATCCATTTGCTCCATTCCATGGGTTCAAAATTATTGGGGTTACCGTCTTTATCATATTCAATGTTCACTGCTTTAACTGTACCTTTGAACAGGTTAACCAAAGCTTCAATACCTGTATCAATAATAAACGGTTGCCAATTTTTGTTTAACTTCAATACACAGTGTGTTTCAAGATAGTTCATTTTTTTACGAGCCGAAGGTCGGAATCGAACCGACGACCAGCGGTTTACAAAACCGCTGCTCTACCTCTGAGCTACTCCGGCTTGAGTTATATTGTAGGGGCTTCTGGCGAATCATCAACTACAAATTCCCGACAACCTTGATGCTCAAAGGTAAGAAGACCGCATCGATGGCTCTCAGGGTTACCACAAACACCCCAATCACATCCTAATTTACCCGCCAACGGTTTAAAATGCTTGCAACCACAAGAACAGTCTGGGTAGTATACATCCTCGTTCTTAAAGCGGTCTAAATTGCCCCAAGGTGAGTAATCCTCAGGAAATGTTTTAACAATTTTTAATAATTGTTCGTGTGTCATTATTTTAAGGTCAATAAATATTTGAGCGTATCGAGCTCTGAGAGCATCTCATCGCGAATATTAAGTAATTCAGAATCACTTTCAGGGCTAAATTCAGAATTAAAATTTCTTAAAAAATCATAACTATTATCTATAAAAGAAATGGCATCACCTTCATAGTTCTTAAGCTCAATACTATACGACAACTTTGCTTTGTTTCTGCCATACTTACCAAAAAAAGCTTCTACAAAACTATCAATTAACCCATCTAGATTTTCATATGCTTTGCCAAAAGCCTTGTGCTCAGCGTAGCTAGTTGTTTGCCAATGAAAAATACGGAGTTGATTCTGTATTCTCAAAAGTGGCGAGATAACACTTATCATATCTTTATTTATATTTGATCCACAGCAATGCCCGCTTTTCTCAAAAGCTTAATGCCTGAATTTAGACGATACAATTCTGAAAAAACTACTCTTTTGACTTGAGCTTGAATAATTAACTTAGAACATTCAAAGCATGGTGATAGTGTAATATACACAGTAGCATTTTTACTTGACTGTGTACCTACAGCCAGCTTCATAAGTGCATTGCTCTCAGCATGCAGTACTTCTGGTTTTGTGAGAAATTCTTCATCTTCACAACTATTATCAAACCCACTGGGTGTACCGTTGTAACCATCACTGATGATTTGATTGTCTCTAACAATAATACACCCAACCTTCATTCTCTTGGCTTTACTAAGCTCGCTCCAGCTTTTAGCTATGTCAAGATACTTTTGATCCAATTTTAATTGACTAGGCATTGTATTCCTGAATTTTTTTTATTAATGATTCCAGAATAAGCGACCCCTCTTCTGTTGCTTTCTTTTTGAGCTTGTCAATTTGTTTGAGTGTTTCGTTAACCCGTAGCATTGGAACTGCTTCAGGTCCGGGCTCATAATTGCTAGCCCTTACAATTGCGTTGAAAGCGATAAGATACAGTACGCTATACTCTTCTTCAGTTAACGTCTTGAGAAAATAATTATAAAACATTATAGCTTAATATCTTCAAATGTATCTTCAGATAAGTTTGTATCACGTGCACCAATCTTATAAGCACTAATTTCTGTCTCTTGGGGAGCAACCTGAACTTTGCTACTATCTAAATAACTATCTAACCAACCTGCAATTGGATTGCTCTTCTCATTAAAGATTTTCTTATAACCAAGCGAACGAAGTCTCGTGTCGCATAACCACCGCGCATACCCACCGAGTACATCAGCATTTAGCCCGAGCAGAGACCCTTTACTGAACAAGTACTGAGCCCATTCTATCTCATTCTTTGCAGCTTGCTCATAAAATGCATATATCTTGTCTTCACTTTTCTTTACTAATGTAGTAAACCCTTCCCTATCATCATCACGAAGAGTCTTAATTAAATTTTGAGTAATTGCAAAATGCAGCGCTTCATCTCTTTGAATAAACTTAATAATCTTAGAATTGCCTTCCATTTTACCTCTGTATCCGAAATAAAAAGAACACGCAAAGGAAACATAAAATATTAACCCTTCCATACAGTTTATAGAGAGTATACAATCAAATACTTTTTCTTTTAAGTCCTTTTTCTCGTCGCTGCCTAAAATTTTATCAAATCGCCCTCTAATAAATTCAGCTCTGCTTACAATCTCTTTATCCTCCATTATACTATCAAAAAATCCTGATGCATCCGGGTGTACATTATTAAGAAGATATGAGTACGAATAACTGTGAATGCCTTCAAATCTTGCCCAGGTATTCATGCAAATTTCAAGTTCAGGATTTGTCACGTACTCTCTCAAAGAGTGAATTGATCTTGATAGCATACTATCACCAAGCGTTTGAAATCTTAGATTAGTATCAAAAACAAAACGCTCTTCTTTTGTGAGCTCTTTATAATCACTTCTGTCTTTCTGAAGGCTTATTTCGTGTGGCCACCAAAAAAATTCTTCTTGTTTTTTAAATAATTCAAAAAAGACTGGATACTTAAATTTATCATAACGCTGTAAATTTAGATCCTCACCAAAAAACAACGGCTGTTTGGTATGGTCTATATTCTTAATATTAAGAACAGATTTCATAGGGTATATTATATATTTATAACTTGCAGGCTCCACTAGAACAATCCATCTCTTTCTCCTTAGTCATCGATTGTTCTTTATCACCATCATCTGTATTATTATAATAGAGACTAATCAACCCAACACTATATGCGTACATTAACTCTTTCATTACTTTACTATCCGGTAAAATGTTATTCGGGTAATGGCTATAGTTATAATAAAGATTGGTCGAGATAGCCATATCAATATATTTCTGAATAACAGCATTAACATTAATAATTCCTGTATTATCTTGAAAGTTATATGCTAATTCATAATAACTGCTATATTTACCAGCGCCAGGGACAAGCACAGGTAGTTTACCCATTTTAGATGTTTTATATGTTATTAATGATCTAATAGGCTCAACACCGTTTGTAGATGATTGTATAACAGAGCTTGATTCACAAGGCATACAACTCGACAATGTAGAGTGTCTGAGTCCATGCTTTTTTATCTCTTCTCTTAAGCTCTCCCAGTCAAGAGCAAGCTTACGCTTGACAAGCTCATCAACTTTATCTTTATATGTATCAATAGGCAAAATACCCTTCGAGTATTTTGTGCAATCAAATTTCTCACATTTACCTTTTTCTTTTGCGAGATTTAAGCTAGACTTCAAGAGATAGTATTGAAAATATTCCATCCATTCATCGAGCAAACTAAGCGCAGCTTTTGAATTATACGAGACTTCGTTCTTTGCTAAAAATGCAGCTAGATTGGTGATACCAATGCCAAGACTTCTACGCTTCTTAGCAAAGTTTTCTGCCGCTTTATTAAAGTAATCTTGGACATCAATAATCTCGTCGAGGAAGCGAACTATAAGGTCACATGTTTTTTCTAGGTCTTTCCAGTCTTTAATCTCTAGCATATTAATAGCAGAGAGAATACACATGCCAATCTCAGCTTCTGAATCATGGAAATCTTTCAAAGGGACTGTGGGGTGAATTACTTCAGTACAAAGATTACTCATTGTAACCTTATCTAACCAGGCACCATGATCATTTGCACTATCAACATTAAGAATATAGATTCGGCCTGTCTCTACGCGCTCCTTAACAATAAGTGAAAACAATTTACGAGCCGATACTCGCTTCTTCATCTTTATTTTCCTATCATTCTCACACTCTTCATATACCTTGTTAAATTTTGAAGTGCCCCATGCTTCAAATAGATGCGGTACTTCATGAGGACTAAAAAGCGTTACATTCTCATTCCTAATAACTCTATCGTAGAATAACTTCGACATACCTACTGTGTAATCAAGTTTTCTCACTCTATTATCATCGGTCCCTGCGTTGTTCTTAAGAACAACAATATCCTCTATTTCATAATGCCACCACTGAACATTCGTAGTAGCAGAACCACCTCGAAGTCCGTTCTGTTGCCACGCTTTAACAGATGCCTCGTAAATTTTCAAGAATGGGATAACACCTGTATGAACTACTTCACCGTTTTTAACCGGTGCACCAATGGCACGGATTCTAGATACATCAATGCCAATGCCACAACGACTTGCTGTAGCAATAGAAATAGCCGTTCCAGATGCAGTGATAGACTCCTTATTATCATCAACACCAATCAAACAACAGCTAGCATAACTTCGCGAATTAGTTCGAACACCAGCCATAATTGGTGTAGGTAGATTTATTTTATGCTTTGATATAGCATTGTAAAAACGTCTCACATATTCGAGTCTAATATCTTTTGAATAATTAATAAAAGAATATGCTGCGATTAAAATGTATGCAAATTGTGGTGTCTCGTAAATTACATCTGTAACTCTATTTTTAATAAGATACTTGTCACAAAGCTGCTTAATACCCGCATACGTAAATATAAAATCTCTGTCGTGATCAATATGCTCACCAATTTTGTTTAACTCTTCTTCAGTATATTTCTCGAGAATGACAGCGTCATAGATCTTATTCTTGATCCCATTCTTGATAACATCGAGTAATCTTGGAGCATGTCTGCCGCCCCAAACATCTTTTCTTAAACTATAGTTCAAAAGTCGGCTTGCAACATATTGGTAGTTTGGTTTGTCGAGCGAAATTAAGTTTGCAGCTGATTCAATTAATACTTTATGAATTTCTTTTGTAGGAATATTTTCAATTAAATTTAATTTTGCGTTGATCTCAACTTCCGAAAGACTTACCCCTTGAATATCTTCTACCGCCCAACTTATTACTTTATTAATTTTTTCTATGTCAAAATTTGCAAGAGACCCATCACGTTTTACTACTTTCATATAATAAAGTATTTAATAGATGTAAGCTTACAGTCTTGTGTTTGACTGAAGATAATTTTTAAAATCTAAAATATTTTGTTCTACGTTCGAAAAATAAAAAATAACCGGTGAAACAATGGTGAGAAAAAAAGGATATTCACTATTACCTTTAAAATAGTCATTAAAGTTAATTTTTTCATGAAAAATATTTTCTCTACATTCCGAATCCATCGGATAAATTCCTTGCGAAAAAAATCTATATGTTTCATCACAACTCAAGCCATAAATAGAAAGTATTTTTTTGTAATTTGCTTCTGTATGAGTTTTCGGCAAATGATAAAAAGAATCTAAATTAGTAAGAAGGTCTTTATATTTGTTTTTAATTTTTAAAAAAGATCCATATAGATAAACTATGCCATAATCTTTTTCGGTTTTAGCAATAGCATAAAATTGTTTAGGTAAATATTTTTTGTTTATGTCAATACGCTCGATATCGAACTCGCTCCGGAGTATGATACCATAAAACAAAGAACCGGTATCAACTTTATCCAGAGCAACAAATTTATCTATCGATAAAGCTTTGCTCGCACTTTCAAGTACATTTACCATAACCCTATTATAGTTACGGATAAGATATATCAACAGGTTATCTAGGCAGTTTTGATAAAAAACTTAACACTGCTGGTAGGAAAGACGCCAACAAGGCGCACACAGAAGAAATAATTGCTACTTTTATCTTCCACGACCCTTCCATTTTAATTTTTTTATGCTCAAATTCATTAGTAATTTGATGTGATAAATTTGTAAATTTTTCGTTCACGACTGAAGTTATGTTTATTAACTGTAGGTTCATCTCCTTATGCATGCTGTCAAGCTTTTGATTTAAATTATTTTCTACACTCTTAATTCTGCCTTCTAAGCTTAGAGCTTGTGAAATAAGCGATGGGGTACCGTTACCTTTGTAAACTGTTTTGTATAACTCGTTTACCTCCATCTCGATCCTTCTTATATCGTTTCGAAGGGGATCTATAGAACCCTGAATATTATCCACATATTTATTTATTATATCTGGAATTGATTCTGTAATGCTCCGGACGGCAATTTATAGATTCTACCAAACTTAGTGCCGCCTGTTTTTTGCATAATAATAGTGCATCTATCACCTGTAATAATTGGGCCATTTACAATATTATAACCTACATTAATGTAATTGATCTTGATACCGCTCTCTGCATCAATAATAGCCAGCTTTGTAGCGCTATCTAATACAGCAAGATATTGTTTAATTTTGGTCATATAAGGCTTAAAAATTTCTTTACCTCTTCATCTGTCTCAAAGCATGAAAACACTGAAAGAGGCACGAAATTATTTATTCTATTTTCAATATTATTATGTTTTTTGATATCGCTATAATATGTAATATCCACATCTATGTCTGAAGAAGACCCTAGTATCTTACGAATCTCCGCAACATTTAGACCTTTTTCAACCAACTTCTTTACATCCGAGGTTATGTAATACTTGAGAAGATTGTCTTTACCGTTAAATTTAACAGCTTTACTATTGAAATACTCAATATTGAATAGATTTTTTTTTCCAGATATAACACAAGTAACAGGTATAGTTTTCATGCATTTTTAATAATACATTATAAATATTATTATGCAAATTGCAAAGCTGGGGTTTAGATAAATAATACTATGGCCAATCAGATCACAAAGCTAGTTTTTAGACGCGGACTTAGACAAACAGCAAAAACTGTTATATTAAATGCGGGTGAACCTGGTTGGTACACCGACACACAACGCTTATATGTTGGTGATGGCACTACTGTGGGTGGCATCTCCGTTGGTGCAAAAAACTACGGAATAAGAAATTTTGCTACTTTAAATTTTAATTTACTTTCAGGGGCTGAGACAGGCGATTTCCTTTATGACGATTATAGCAACCTCATGTACTTCCTAACAGGTACAAATGGTGCCTTACAAAGTGGATGGGCTGAGATAGATTTTGTAGTTAAAGTTGATAACAGTACTGTAGAATTCAATACATCATCAGCATTGCAGGTTAAAAATTACGGTATAATGCCTGTTCATATTAATTCGAGTAATGTTGGCAATGGGTTGGTTGGTGGTGCAGGTACAAGTATTCGTGTTAACCCTGATAACAGTACAATCGATATTGATAACAATCAAGTGCGATTAAAGCCAGGCTCTGTGCCTATTAGCTATCTTGGGTCCATATCACCATTTACAATTTTAGGCAATACAAATAATTTTAATGCTCCTATTGAACAAATTTTTGTCGGCAACGGTCAGGTGCTTGGCAGGTATAGTGGTGTTCTCGGTCCAATTGATTTCTCAACAATAGTATCATCTGGTGGTGGCATTGGCTTGATTAACCCTACCAACGGTATTACAGGTTCAATTACCCTGGGTACCCCATCGATAATTAATATTGGTTATGATACCGACATTATTGATACAACCATCCCTACTAGTATTCAATTGAAGCGCAGCACAACAATATATGGCAATTGTGATGTTTCACAGCTATTACGAGTACAAGGTGATATTATTGCTTTCTACACTTCTGATGAACGCGCGAAAACAAATATTGAAGAAATAAAAGATTCACTCACAAAGATAGATACACTTCGCGGGGTAGAATTTGATTGGAAGAAAGACAATGTACATGATGTAGGGGTGATTGCACAAGATGTACAGAAGGTAATTCCCGAAGCAACATCATTAAGAACAGACGGGTTCCTAGGTGTAAATTATGATAAGATAATTCCACTACTGATCAATTGTATTAAAGAGCTCAAACAAGAAGTAAATCAATTAAAAGATGAAATCAAAAAAGTTTGACGATCTTGTCAGTAGTCTTTTGGAAAAATTTCCTTATTATCCAGTAAGTACAGACACGCTCTACTACCCTACAAAAAATGCAGTACGGGGAACTGATATTGGCATGACACAAGTTGATCCAAGTAAAACTTTTCCAGCTACAGACAAAACAGCAGTCCTAAGATTTCCAAAAGATACGCTCCGAAAAAAGAAAAAAACAAAAACTAAGCAGTAACTAATAGCTTAGCAAGATTAGATGCTCTTCTCTTCACTTGACCTGCCCATTTGCTATTCATAAGCTCATTTGCAGCTTTATTATAGTCTCCGGCGAGTAAGTGTGCTTTTGTATTCTTAAATTTGCTCAACCGCTCATAACCAAGATTAAAAGCTAAATCAATTAACGCAAGTTTAACGTTTCTGGGTTGATTGTAGAGATCGGGCATAAATTTTTCTGCATCTTTATAAGCTGTTCTTAATGATAATTCAAACAATGTATTGATTTGTTTATCATCAAGCATCTGCTTGCCTGTTATGATCTTACTATAATCTGCACCTATTTGCTTGATTAACGCACGTGCATCAGGTCGCGTTAAATTGAACCCAATACCAATAGTTGGCTTGCCAACAGTATCTTTATATACTTGATGTCTATAACCTTCGTGATCTTTAATAATCTCGTAAATCTCTTGGTAGCTAAGCGAATTAGCGGGTGCTTTTTGAATTATAGCAGGTGGTGGTGGTGGTAGCTCAGCACCTTCTAATATACTCTTTACTGTATCGTCAAATCGCACCTAATTATTTAGTTTAAAACAGCTACCTTAACTACTTTTGGGTAATTGTTTGCGAAATGTTCAGCATCTTTTTTATTAATAAAAAACACATCAATAACAGGCATCTTACCACCAGATGCTTTCTTTCTTACAACATCAGTGCCTGTATCTACTGCTTTAACTAAGCCCACATTTGGTATGATAACATCTTTCTCATATGGTATAATCTTTGGATCCACTGCAATTGAATCGCCTTGTTTTAACGTGTAACCGGTAGAGCTTCGACACTTTCTGCTATCGCTGTCTGTATTACCACCATTGGCCCAATATACTGTAAGTCTAACTGTCATTACTTTGAAGCTATTTGTCTTGGGTACAAACTCATTTTTGTATGTAATACCATCATTCTTGATATTAATTGTTTTGGCAATTTGCTTCTCAACAGATGGTTTGGCTGATTTTAGCTCAGTCTTGATATCTTTAATACTTAACTTTTGTTTTTCATTAAATGTAGAATAGCTTATTGGCACTGTTGTTACAAATAAGCAAATCAACATAGTGTTTAGTTTTTTTATTTTTGTTGTTATTTTCATAGAGGGTAAAAACTTTTTAACTTAAAAAGATAAAGATAACGGAAGAAATTGCTTCATTAATATTTAATCTATTATAAAGGAACTTCCACATGCGTCAAGCACTTTTATATGCTTGATAATGAACTACTTATCCCACGGAAATACTATCCAAATATCAGAATTTAGTCGCAATGCACTGTAATCGGAAACACACTTTGTTTTATCCTTCACAGCAAGACTTACAGTTATAAATTCTTTATCTGACAACAGTTTCTGTAGATATAAAAATGTATTGCCTGTATCCGATACATCGTCAACTACTAATAAATTACGCTTTAAATTTCCAAGATTCAGATGCTGATACACCTCTATTTCATCTTGAACGTCATTATTTGAATAGCTTCTTACACCAACACTATAAACATTTTTTATTTTTAATGCATAGCCAAGTGCTGCAGCAAGAATCAAACCACCTCGTGAGATACCAACAATATCGTAATCTGCGGTGTCTATATTTTCTTTTATTTTTTGCGAGAGTTGATCAATATAGCCATCAAATATATCCCAAGTTATAAAATGTTTCACCATTTTATGATAAACCAAGAGATGTAAAGTTCAAGAGTTAAGGTATAATTCTGATGTACCCTGCAGACAATCCCATGCATTCAAATGCAGTTGGATACACAAAGCCAATTCTGTAGTATATGGAATCACCAGCCACATATGGGTATTGAATCAATGTGCCGCTGGCACCCCATGGTTGAGTAGCATTTGCAGCAGGCATTACAATGCGGTCATTGACAAAAGCACCATTCACTGGTCTCACGATTGAAGAGCCTGTTTCACCAGAAGTTTTAAGATATATGGGTGTTTTTTGCACAGTGAATGCTGCATCTTTTGCAAATTCCAGTGTGTATTGCTTTAGATTAAATGCACCATCATTGGCAAAAAACAACACACCTTCAATTGTTCCTCGGTTGTTTAGCAACCTGGATGACAATTCACTGCTGGGTATGGTACCAGACAGTGCAGGGGGAAAGAATATTGTGCCACCTGGACCTATGCCAACGCCGCCAGAGGTGAAGGGTGTAAAGGTAGCAGTGTAAGGTGTAACACTTCTATTTGGTTCCACATTCAACACATTTGTAATTGTATTGCCAATTATGCTGCTTAGAGTTAAAAAATTGGTAGCCTCATTATATTCAAATCTAAATCCTGAAAATGCAGATGCAGTGGTACTACCAGTTGTAAATTCACCTAGCTGTATGTATGAATTCACACCATCATTAGCAGGGTTATGAACGAGCGAAATGTTTCTACCTGTAAGTGTATTGACTGACAAGCCACTGTTACCAGAAATGTTACCTACAACTGTCAAAGCATTGTCAATGCTGTCAGTGTTTATGCCTACTGCATTGTTCAAGAAAAGACCACCTGCTGCGCTCACTACAAACTGATCAGTTCTGGTAGTGGATAGGTAACTGGCATTTGTTGATCCTTTCCATATCCAAGTTCTGTCGTGTGCTGCTTCTGCACTACCACCTGCAGCATGTGAATATGCACCACGAGCTATTGTTCCAGCGCCTTCTGCATGTGATGTATTGCCTGAAGCTATGGTGCCAACGCCTTCTGCATGGCTCCACTCACCTGAAGCTACATTACCACCATTTTCTACATGACTGCCCATACCAGATGCAACATTGTTGCTGCCTTCAGCATGACCGTATGTACCTGAATTGTCAATCAAAAATCCGTTATTGTTTGAATCCCAACCAATAGCATCTGCAGTGGCCACAATGGCCCCTGTGATGGTACTTCTGCTGGCCACCGTGATAGTAAAATACTTTGCATCAAACCCTTCACCTCCATTGTCAAACCCACGCAATGTGGTACCAGGTACAACATATGCAAAATTAGCTGATATGGTAGGAGCAAAAGTGAATGTTTTGCTTCCTGAAGAGTACGCGATATAGTTATTGCGACGGCCAGTGGCGGTACTATTGCCTTCTGCATGGCTGTAGTTGCCTGAAGCTGTGGTGATGACGCCTTCTGCATGGCTGGCAGTACCTATAGCTACTGTGTTGTTACCTTCGGCAACGGAATATGTGCCAGTAGCTTGACTGTTAAAAAAACTAACTTTGAAATTATCATCTATGCGAAATGTGTTGTTGTTGTCATCTAAGAAAAGTGCAATAGGTTCAGTACCTGTTTGTTTAACTGTTAATGCAGGTCCTGTACCAGTGTTAACAACACTCAATGCTGATGTAACTGAAACAATGGTTTCAAAAACACTCTGTGAGCCTAAGACGGATAGGTTGCCACGAATTGTGGTGTTTTCAGTAACAAGGAGGTTTTGCGCAGTAAATAAACCGGCGCTTAACCCATTTTTTAATGCAACAACAGGGTATTTTTGCTCTTGAACGCCAATATAGCCAACGAGATAATCACCTGGAAATGTGGCAGAATTGCCTGTAAAATCGGTAAAATTAATCCATGCCATATAGGTTATTTATTGTTTTATTGTGTAGATCTCTATGCTGTTATCTGAAATGGATTATGTGGGGGATTCAATGTATTAGCGTCTGCCGCATCTTGTACAGGTAATATTCGTGTAATAGGTGTTGTAAGAGGCGGAGCAATTAATTTTAAGTAAGTTGTACTATCATTAATTAGTGCTAATAGCGGGTACGCATTAAAATTAGGATTATCAGAATCACCAGACCGGGCCCCATCTCCAACACCATGTTGATGTGTTAATAATTCTTCTTCTCTCTTCTTTACATCCTCAAGAATATAATTATACTGCTCAATTCGAGTTGTGGTGTTTTCCTGTACTTCCCTAAAAGACGGTCCCATATACTTTCTTGTTTTATACACATAACCAACTTGAGCTACAGCATCAGAATAGTCTTTTAGCTCTATAGTATTAACAATTAAATTATCACCCTGGAAAAATGGAGTATATGAAAATGATTCGTTTGCTGCCAATTCGATATGCTCGACATTACCTGTCATAACATCAACGATTTCAATATTTCTTTGCTTTGAATTTACTGTATAATTGTACCTCTTGGTAATAGAAGGGGCACTAAAATACATCTCTTGAGTTGGGAGCGGAAAATTAAGCAATGATGAAGAATATGTAGAGAGTGTATCTTCTTCTAAAACTGAGCCATCTTCTGAGCTAATCAGTTGTTTTATGAGATTAATTTTTTCTCTATTATTAAGTACAACACCAGTTAGCTGCTCTGTAACAACAGCAACATTAACTCCCTCTACTACAGGGTAACCGACTAATTGACCTTTATAAGAAAATAAAACTGGGTTGTTATTGTCGTTTTTAATTTCTAAAATATTGTTTTTTGTATCTACAAAAATACTCACGTGGTTTTTCTTTGTAAAAATCTGCTTTAATGCTTCTACTCTTAAAGCAATTCTATTCTTCAAGCATTCTTTTAATAAAAGTTCTTTTTTAAATATTTCAACAAAATTAATATCTCTAGGTGTTTCAAGTAAAGGGCGTATGTACCAGCTTGCAGGTTTCTCTGCATTAAGCGCTTCGTTAACGATATACTCTGGGTCATAGAAACTATTTTTATCAACAGGATCAACAGCTACATCAACATATGTTTCTTTTACATAATCACTTGAATCTGTATTATTAATAATAATTGGATTAAGTTTGATAGGATTAATTTTAAGATTAACAATTTCGGGTATTTCTCTTCTTGCGCTATTTTTAAGATTTTTTTCTGCAACAATACCAATTGTTGGTTTTTTCTCTCTAAATGCTGCTTTAATGTCTTCTTGTGAAAATGTTTTTTTAACTTCTTTTTTCTTATGAATAATTTCATTTACATTATAATTTTCATCAACTAAATGAAGAGACTTGCGACTTAATTCTAATTTTCTATGACCCATCTTAACCTGCACGGCAAGATTCACTGCTTTGCTGCCACATGACACTGTAAGGTTGATTGCAGGGGCGTTTACTGTTCCAATATTTTCAAATATTTTTTCAACACCATTAACTGTTATTGAAAGTAAAGGCTTCTCCATTTCAACATTTGGAACAAAGAGGTTATCTATCCTGTTCACATATAAGATATTTTTTTCTTGTAAGCTGTGGACTGCGGGTACCGCTACAGTCTTTTCAAGCAGTAAATTTAAAGAGTCCATTACCAGTATTTATACCGGTTTCTTTGACTTTAAATCTTTTATTTTTTTCTTCTTTTTAATGTTTTCTTCTGATTCTGTACCAACAATATTAGCTTCAATATTACCTGTGCTGTGTGCATCTTCTTTTGGTGTATATCTGTAACTAACTTGCTTGGTTGTTGTGTGATTCAAGCTGGCCGTATCTTCAATAAATTTTTTAAAAGGTTTCATTTGCGAAAAGAACTCTCCATGCCCTTAACAATAAACTCACCAGTTATCTTAACCGGGTTAGAAGATATTTTTGGATCTCTTAAAACAACACCTTCATGCTTGGTGAGTTCACCAGCCGAGGATCCTAACCCTTGCAATACGCTATTGCCGAGTACTCTTGTTGCATGATACAAAATTGCTCCATCAACAATTAATTTTTGTGATTTGGGATCTGTTGTTATAGCATCAATGGGGTTACCTGCCATAACATACATGTAATTGCTCTTTGTCATTGCAGGTACTTTTTTGCCAGCAACATTAACTATTTGTGCATTGCGCGGGTTTACTGCTTTTTTGAGCCAAGTGGATAATGGTTGTGTAACGCTGTTATTAGCTGCATAAACAACTGTGATGGGTTGATTGAGAGCTTCAGTAAAATCTGCTGTTTGTGCGAGATCAACTCGAGTAGGACCAAAGACCTCAAAACTATGCTGATGAAACACAGGTTTGAGTTTAGCAATTAATGTATCTAATGCTGCACCATCATACGCTGTCTCACGCGAGACTCTCCCTATACGAGCCAGCTTGGGACTTTTAGCAAGATAAAATTCTTTAATACCATGGAACACTATCATGTTGCGATCGTATTGTGTAACATTTGTGGTACCAGTAATATACTCTGTATTGAGAAATCTATTGCTGTTTGATGTCATTTTTAATTTCTTTAATTCCGGCATTATTAAATCGATTGCACTATCAAGGATAGGAAGTAAGAATTTACCAACCTCAATCATTTTCTGTCCACCGCCTGTAGAAGAATCAAATCTCTGATCAATATTATCAACAGTAATGCCTTGTATGTCTATCTCCTTGTTGCTTCCTCTGTCTAATGCAAAACGAAACTTACTATCTTCAGTTCGAACTAGCTTGATACTTGTATTGAGCCCATCAAACTTTACGCTGCCTTTCTTTTGCTTCAAGCTGATTAAAGCTCTTTTAAAAAAATTTAACAAATCATTGCCTCTGTTTACGGAAGGTAAATCAAAAGGATGAGCCATGTGACCACCAGCACCGCCCTCCTGTACAATAATAAAATTCTTAAAGGTAATCATTTTATACCGATCTTGGGATACAGATCATTGATTGTAAAATTGCCCATTGTTTTAACTTTGCCTGCATCAATGTAGCCGTCCGGTTTAATTAAATCTTCTTTTGTTGAAACAACATAGTTATAGTTCTTATCAATGAACATTACAAAATCGCTCTTCAGATAACCATCTGTGTTTAGTTTTAATAACGCGTTAGTTATTTGCTTTGCATCACCAGAACGAAACAACTCTTCATTAAAGTATTTTTCAGCTAGCGGAGCATTATTTGCATAAATGCTGTTTAATGTCTTGATTGCAAAATTAACAAACTCTTGTTTGTTATCAACAGCTCTATAGCTAGCAAGTAAAATATCACCCAATCTAATATTTAAACTCTTATCAATTTGCTTTAATTTGTCAGGGTTACGTATGAAAGGCTCCACAAAAAGAGTCTTAAGCAACTTCATTCCACCGCGACCTGCTTGCTGTCCAAAATGTCCACCGTTCTTTTTTACTTCAACCTTCTTGTCACCATACTGCAAGTCACCACCAGTAACACTGTTTAAAATATCGCTAAACACAATTGCGAATAAAATTTCGCCTGGACCAACGCTATTGCCACCTGCATCTCTCAATTCATTTAGGTTGGATAAATTGTTTATTAATGTGTCTGGTAATCCTTTGCTACGAGCCAATGTTGCAACATTATCAGCAGGGTGTTCGGCAAATTTTAAATCATTATTTGAATCAATAAATTCAACAAATTTTTTGAGATCTTCATCACTGCTTTCAAAAATTGTTGCTAATAGTAAATTGAATCCTTTGCCTTGAAAAGCTTTTGCGGTGTAATTTTTACTTGCAAGAAAGGTCTGTATTTGACCTTCATATGTAGAATCACGTATTTCTTTTTTTAATTTATCTGCTGTAGCATCTGGTACTCTAAATTCGTCCACGTTTTTTGCTTGATCTTTTTGAATCAAAACAGTAGCGTCTTCTCTTACAAACAGCACTCTTGTATTAGACAATTTCAAAACCTCATTGAGTTTGGACTCAAGGCTAACGTATTTTTTGATAGGCATTTATATTATTTATAAAGAAAACATAAAAAAACCCCTATGCTTTCACATAGGGGTTAATTTACACAACACTTACACGAACCACCAACATTCATATATTAAGTGATTTTATGTTATATTCAAGCATTTTTCTTTTATTTGATAAATATATTTGTGAATTTTAAACAGTATATGGCAAAAAAAGTTAAAAGTAAAAAGCAAAAAAAGAAACTCAAAGAATTTCCAAAATACAAAGGCAATATACCCGGTGTTGAAAAACCCAGTTGAAATATAATAGAATCGTATAAATTAACGTATGCAAACAAACTTCATTGAAACTATCACACAGTTGGCCGCAGCTTTAACCGCAGATTGCGAAAAGTTCTTTGTCAAGGAACAGAATGCTGCTTCCTCAAGACTTCGCAAAGGCCTCAAGGCCATTGCAGACGTCTGCAAAGCAGAGCGTAAGAACATTACGGAAGTCCGTAATGCACGCAAAGCTAAAAAAGCCTAAAACCTATACACTCCAATAAATAGACAAGATTACTTGATGTAATTCTGTCTACAAGAACTGTAGGTGCGTAGTTTGATTCAATATCAATACGCAAGCCATCCTCTTCACCTACCGGTAAGATGTCTTCAATAAACTCCATTGGCCATCCTTTGAGGTATTTGTAGTAGATGTCTTTGTTGTTGTCTGTTTCCAGAATAACAGAATAATTACAGAATTCATGTGCGTAAAAGGTTAGCTCCCGAAAAGATAACTTGCTTGTCGGTGGGTTTGATAAATCTGCATTAATGATGAGATTCACCCTATAAGTATTTAGACAAAAAATGACAAATATTGAAACCATCATACTTGAAAATTCGTTGGAACCTAAAGCAAAATTATATGGACCAGCGCAAAAAGCTTTCACAAATCCTGAAACAGGAATTACAATCATTAAGCAAGGTGCAGCAAGAGTAATAAGAGACTGCGCTGAAACCACGCTCATCTTTTTACCAATAGAAATATTTCTAAAATATACTAACCCCATACAAGCCTTGAAGGGTAAATTCAATACAGAAAATGTTAAAGATTTACTTGAAAGATCCAAAACAAATGCAGCATCTAAATTGCTGCTTAATTTAATAATTGAGACGTGTCCAAAAAACACCATCATAACAACAAAAGCAGATCATAACGACCCTTATGGTGATTATAGTGAAATACAGGATATGCCAGTTGCTTCTAACGCAGTTGACTTAATACTTAAAACATACAGTTAAACAGGCATTCTTATTAGATAATATTTGTTTTTTCCGTTAAATAATAACAAGTGAAACGCAGTTCTACTTATAAAATCATTACTAATAATAATAGTAATACCGAAAGTGTGCGGATATCAGGTGCACCCATACCAGTAACAAATGTTTCAGTTAGTCAAACGTTTTTCAATAATCTCTCCACTCTTACTGTTAACTTTACATCCCTTACTTCGAATACAGAAGCACCTATTCTTTTATCTGGCGCACCACTCTATATAACGAATGTTTATTACACCGGTACAACACTAGATGCATATACATTGCCCCTCGGCACAGAAGCAGACCTTACATTATTAGGTTACAGATTTTATTTTACAAATGGTGTTTATTTGAGTGGGTCGTTTTTTGATAAAATTTCAAGTGGTGTCGTCTTGACTGACTATCTCAGCAACTTTGTAGAAATCACTGATTTTACGAACACTGCAAGTCTTTCAACCTCATTCCCTACGTTCTCAGGCTATCAATTTATTAATTACGATATATACAGCGATAATAAACTTTCGCTCATACTACCACCGTTTACAGCGAATGCAGAACTTAACGTTGTTGTAAAGGATCGTGGTGGTTATGATGCTGCAGGCATTAACCTGGTAACAGCAACACCAACACCTACTGTCTCGCTCACACCTTCTATTACACCAACTGTTACACCAACCATTTCTCTCACGCCAACGAATACTGTTACACCAACGGTAACACCAACATCTACTGTTACACCCACAGCAACAGTGACTCCAACAGTGACTCCAACAGTTACCCCAACAGTTACCCCAACAGTCACGCCAACAGTAACGCCTACTGCAACAGTCACACCGACTGTTACCCCAACAGTAACACCCACAGTAACATCTACAGTTACACCTACAACTACTGTTACACCCACAGCAACGGTCACACCAACAGCTACTGTTACGCCAACTGCAACGGTCACACCAACTGTAACTCTCACACCCACAGTAACACCCACTGTTACACCAACAGTAACATTACCACAAATTGTAACCTACCCACCTGCAACACAGATTGAAGGTGCAACTGGTATATACAAATACCTCATCGATACACAGACAACTAACCAAGCATGGGTTGATGTAACACTTGAATCCTTTGAAATACCTGATCGATATATTGCAATAAGAGACAATGCAACAATATTATTTGACACAGGTTTCATGGGAAGCTCTTCTTATAATTCTGCTCTTAATGCACTCGGTTATCCTAATGTTACAACTAATGCACAAACAACTTCATTCACATTCTACAAACCAAGCACTGTTACAACTTTCGTGAAGTTATGTGTAATTTCACCATTGGAATATAGTACTTGGAATTTTAAATTAAATAACATCTATTATCAACCAACACCGACGCCAACAGTAACACCAACTGTAACAGTTACACCAACTACAACAGTGACACCAACTGTGACTCACACACCAACAGTAACACCCACTGTGACGCCACAAGATGCATTCAGTCCCATTACAATATTTGGCAATCAAGGCATATTTGAAATACCCGTAAACACGGGAAGCCCCATACCAAATATAATTACTTTCTCGTTCGATAATTATGATGTGCCTGACAGGTACATTTGGTATGATAACAGAAACAAAAGAGTATTGTATGATACAGGATTCAGAGGCAATTCTGCATACAATGCTGCACTCAATGCATTGGGTTATGATGCAGTGGTGGGACCAACTACAGGTCAAGAGTCCTTTCTCAACCTATCAAACATATACACATTGCCGTCCAATCTGGACACCTGGTATGTCACATTGTGTGTGATTGCACCACTTGCAAACTCATCATGGCTTGTTAATGTTGAAGACTCCGTGTTATTTAGCGGCATACCTCGCAACCCAGCCATATGGCTGGATTCAAGCAACAGTGCCAGCGTGCTGGATGCATCTGGCAACCCTTGTGCACTCAATACACCTGTGGCCACATGGCGGGACTTAACCATAAACAACAGACACTTTGAACAACCTACCAGCAGTGCTAGACCTGTGCTGTCCAGTTACAACAATAACAAATACATCAAATTCAATGCTGCAAATGCCACTGCTCTACTTGGCAATGCTAATTCTCTCACCTTCTCCAATAATGTTGCAGGCATCACATTGGCAAGTGTTGCACAATTTGGCAATCCAAACGTGCTTGGCGCCACAGCGGCTGAAACTATCTTTGCAAATACCAGACCATCACCAGGTGGTGGTGCTAGTACCAGAGTCAGATTGATGACCAACCCATCGCGTGTGCAAACTGGTGCTGATGAAGGGTTCTATTTTGCAGCTGGTGGTAGAAGGTTGGATTCTGATGCAAACGATCAAGGTGCACCATTGGATATATCCACTGCCACTGTGAAGAATCTTAGCGCGCCAGGTGTGATAACAACTACCATTAATTATGCCGCTGCCAATGTGAACATATTCTTCAACGGTAATGCTGCAGGATCAGATCCTGCTTTTCAAACTGCTGGCAACACCTCACCTACCAATGCAGCCAGAGCTGGCATTGGACGCAGATTTGTTGCAGATGCCGCTTATCACAATGGTGTCATTGGTGAGTTCATAGCATATGAAAGAATACTCACACCTGCAGAATTGTATGCAGTTAATTTCTATCTGGCCAGCAAGTGGGGTACTCTATTACCACCCACAATCACCCCGACACCCACACCCACACCCACTGTGACACCTACTGTGACTCCCACCATCACCCTGACACCTACAATCACCCCCACACCCACTGTGACACCTACTGTGACACGCACTGCAACACCCACAGTGACGCCTACTGTGACACCCACGGTGACACAAACATCTGGCCTATCACCCACCCCCACACCCACCATGACACCCACACCCACTGTGACGCCACAAGATGCATTCAGCCCCATCACAATACTGGGTGAACAGGGCATATTTGAAATACCCATAAACACAGGCAGTCCCATACCAAATAAAATCACTTTCTCATTTGATAATTTTGACATTCCTGACAGGTACATTTGGTATGACAACAGAAATAAGAAGGCATTATTAGACACAGGATTCAGAGGCAATTCTGCATACAATGCTGCACTCACTGCACTAGGGTACAGCGTGGTAGTTGGACCAGCTGTAGGTGAGGATTTCTTCTTCAATCTATCAAATGCATACACACTGCCATCTGGCCTGGACACCTGGTATGTCACATTGTGTGTGATTGCACCACTTGCAAACTCATCATGGCTTGTTAATGTTGAAGACTCTGCACCTGCCATGCCTCCTGATCCAGCCATATGGTTGGATTCAGATAACAGTGCAACAGTAATAGATTCTACTGGCAATCCTTGCACATTAAATACACCAGTTTCAACTTGGCGTGACAAAACTTCAAACAAAAGAGATTTCTCACAAAACATTAGCAGCAACAGGCCAGTGTTGTCAAGCTATCGCGATAGAAAATATATTAAATTTACATCTGCAAATTCTACTGCTCTCACTGGCACAGGCAATGCTCTCACCTTCTCCAATGGATCGTCTGGCATTACACTCATCTCTGTTTCACAATTTGGTAATCCTAATGTTGGTTTCACAACTCTTAGTGCTGAAACTATTTTTGCAAACGCTGTGCCACCCCCAGGCAACACATTGAGCTCCAGAATCAAGTTCATGTCCAACCCTGCACCCATAAGCCCCGTATTAAATGACCGTGGTGTATACTTCTCTGCCGGTGGCAGAAGACTTGATTCAGATACAAATGACGGTGGTGCACCACTGTCACTGGACACAGCCACAGAGAAAAATTTCCTTGCACCAGGCATCTTCACAGCTGCCATTGATTATGCAGGTGCACGCAGCACCACATTGCCACCAGTGGCAGGCACAGTGTCATTGTTCTTCAACAACATCACTGCCGGTTATGATCCAGCATTTCAAACTGCGGGCAATATAAATGCTACAGATGCTGCAAAAGCTGGCATTGGACGCAGATTTGTTCTGAGTACACCGTATTACCATAATGGTGTTATGGGTGAATTTGTTGCATATGATAGACTGCTGACACCAGAGGAATTAACTACTGCCACCTTGTACTTGTCCAGCAAGTGGGGCATATAAAATTGCAAAATTATTTGTTGCGTTTTGAATTGAGCTTCTCTAACTGCTTGAGCACATCTGCATAGTATTTGCTGGTCTTCTGAGCATCCAATTTGAACAATATGGTTTCACACTCTGTCTTGGACAGACATGATGTCTTCTTACCCTTGCGTGTGGCCATAATATTATTTATGGCCAAAAACTACAATATATTATAGCTTGTTCAGAGAGGCAGAAAGCTTCTTGTTGAACTGCTTGTGATAGGTATTGGAGAAACTCTCAATAGCTTTGTTGGCAGCTGCAACACCCTGCTTGTTGATGATCTTCTGAATATCAGCAGAATCAATGAGCGTGGAGAAGGTTTCAAGTTCTCTGTTATCCACCGTCTTAATAACTGTTTCAATGACTAATTTCATGTAGCTATTTACTGGTGCAAATGGCAATAGCAACTAAATGTACACAGTCCAAATGCTATGGAACTCTTCTTCAGAAAGATTGTAGTAACCACCGGTCTGCGGCTCAAAAAACAAAGGCTGTACAATATCTTCTCCATGGTCGTCCTTGCCTGCATCAGTGTAGATGATGTTGATGGCATGGCCGCCCTTGAGTCCATCCTCCGCCCTAGAATTGGCCATGTAGTTAATCACCCCAATGGATATACCCTCTGCATCATCTTGTGTGTTCTGTGCATGATAGCCACAAGCAAACAGTTTAAAAGCATCAGCGAAGTTATCACAATCCCACTTGTGAGTCCAATTGGTCCATTTGAGAGATCGCATCCACCATTTGTAGGCAGGCACAATCAGATTATCCACCATGGTCTGCGCAGGACAGTAATAATTGGCATCAGACAGAACAAAATTACGAGGCAGCTTGTTGCGTGAGGCAAAGGGAGATAACAGGTTTTGAGCAGGCACAATCATGCCAATATTTAAGAATCCACCCCACCATTTGTTCGGCCGGCTCGGCCTGCAAATTTTCTACAATAACCTACAGTATCTACAGTATTACCGGCTTTTCCAACTGTGTCCAGTGGTGATGCCAAAGTAATAGGGTTCTTCGTCGCATAGATGGGGATGATTATCACTACCATGTACAGTATTACTATGCATTAATGCATGGGTATTGCTATGCATCACAGTAATCACAGTTTTATTAGTAACATCAGTATGAGAGTAAGACATGTTAGATTTACTTGTATCCATTCTATAGTAAGACCATATGTTAAATGCTAGTAACACTGTTGCAACAGTACATACAGTAACAACCCAGGTTTTCATGTGCGCTTCTTGCCAAAATCGGACCGTTGCGCACGATATGCAGGTTTGTGCCGTGCTCCTATAGACTTAATAGGACGAATGGTAGCCTCGCGGAACTGACGGGCCAGGGTCTTGTTGCCATGGTTATTTGCATGTCTGATTATGTTTGCCATATGTACTATTATACGGGGAACGTTAACAGATGCAAGCCCTTATAGGAATTCACAAAAATTTTGCAAAAAAATTTTAGCATGCACCTATAGAAACATGTTCCCAAAACCTCTGTATATGCAAATTCCCGTGCTTGTTATCTATTAACGGCATTCTATAGAACACACTGTGTTTCTAGAACAACCGTGCATTTTTAAAACACCACCTCTTATTTCAAACAATGCATGCAGTACAGAAGCATGGCCGATACAATCAGAACAGGCAATGGATGTTGAATGGCCATCTCCAATACATACCAGAACAACTGCCATGTGCACATGAGTATGCTTACAAGTAACACAGCCGATACAATTACTATCAATAGCATCTTAATTGTTGTCATTGTTTAGGTACCAAGGTGCAGCATTAGGGTATGCAGATAGGTTAGGCCATGTTGTATCTGTGCAACCAAACCATGCATGCTCACCTTCCACATACTTGTCTATCTCTTTACGTCTGGTCTCGAAGTATTGTTCAGCTGACAAGGTCATCATACCTCTTCATCGCATCATCAATACTCGTACAAGTCCATCCTGTAATACCCCACAACGAACTTCCTGGATAGGTCTCAGCTGGCTCAATCATCACCCCACCCATCAAGTAGCCATTATGCTTTCCAATCTTCACCACCTCATAGTTGTTTAAACTAGATCCTTCTCTGGTCTGTTGGAAGATGGCCCTGTTACCTTCACGCTTGAGTTGTGTATAAGTAAAGCCCTTCTTCTTAAAGACAGAAGGTATTGTCTTGTAATCATTCGTTGCATTCATCATACTCCTATTGTATATGGTTAGTAACGTGCAGTCAATATCAATGTTAGGCGATCTCGTCTACAGGGTGACGGGCATCACTACCATGTGGTAGCACCATGCCCTCTGACACATAACTCTGTAGCAGGTGCTCCACTAGCTCACGCAATGTACCACCATCATATTGATCCTCGGCTTGTTCAGCCAATGTAGCATCAATGGCAATGAAGCGCTTGCCATTCTTCTTCACAATGCTAATACGCTCCTCGGTTACCCTGTATGCATGGAAGGGATTCTTCTCTGACTTGAGTACCGTCTTCTTGTACTTCTTAACCAACTCAGATGCTTTCTCATCCAAAGCGGTACGAGCATAGCCTTTGTTCTTAACCTTCTCTACCTTCAAGCCAAACTCTTCTGCACGCTTTTTAAACGCTTTGTTGTGGTATTGGTTAGCATTACAATCTACAATGTCCAGTACGTTGTTCTTGTAATGCACCATCTCGTGGATGATAGTCTCACAGATGTCCTCTACCGAGCGCTTCAATGTATCAGCGGTAATATTAATCTCAGGTAGAGTCTTCTTACCATCCTTCCATCGTCCCTGCCAATACCATCCATAGTAGCTTTGACGACCACGGTTGGGGATCAGGGTAAAGACTGGGGTATCTAAATTTGTACCCAATGCCTTGTTAAAGAATTCAAATGCTGTTACCAGGTGATTGGTCACCTCTCCTGTGATGTTAGTTGTGTTACTCATTGATCAATGTCTCCTTGTTGTTATCATTATGGCTGACTTCATCTCTTACATCAAGCATAGCGTCAGCGTATCGGTATGCTTGTGCTGCCACCCACTTGGGTACAGGTGTGCCTTGGTTCATTAAGCTCTGCATGGCAAGTGCTGCAAAGATGTCTCGTAGGTCTCCGTTTTGATCAAAGTGATTACGATGCTTCATTTACTTCATCTCCTTTGAATGGGATCTCTTTCTTAAAAGGCACGAAAGGTGCCACGTACAGATGATTGAAGTCCTTGACCTGTTCATCAGTGGGATACTCAGGTACGGTCTCCAGATACTGTTCAAGGGTTTGTGTCTCATAGTCCCAGTCAGGACTGTGCTTAACCATCCATGCAATCTTCTTGCAATGCAGGTCAGCGTTGTAGGGTGCTTCATGGCCTGTTGTCTCTTCTGTTGTACTCATAATTGTATCTCCTTTAATATTTGTAAGGGTATGTAATGGTATTGAGCTTATTGATGGCTCGATCAAACTGATCCATCAACTCACTCTTAGACCACATGGGATGCAACCCACGCATACCTTCTAGGTTATTGGAATAGTCGGTCATGTTCTGCTCGACCATTCGCTTTAAGTTAAGAAGAGTACCAATCGTAGACCCTAAGGCGTACGCGGTGGTCTCTTCACTTGTTGCTGCTACTTCATTCATCATACTACTATTATACGGGAAGTTGGGTTTAAAGCAACTACCAAATGGCCTTCCAAATGAAATATGTGATGCTAGCATAGATAGCTAATGCTATGAGGTTAGCTAACACGTTCAATATGAACTGTATAAACTTATCCATTAGATGACTCCCATGCCTTCAAACTTGAGTAAAGCGTTGTAGAACAAGCGCTGTAAGTCGTTGATAGTGTTACACCTATCAATGGCTATGATGAGCTTACGTTTATCTATGATGGGTATATCACTGTCCTGTATAGAACAAATGAGCGATCCCTTAAGCTCCCTAGGTTCTCGCACGGATAATACGGTGTCTTCGAATGCTCTTAGCTTACTTGTCATGTTAGTCTCCTATGTGGTAGCACATCTCTACCTTAATATGTTGATCATCAAGCTTTTCAACAGCACTCACCGTTGAATAGCCACCGAACTTGTTGAAGCGAGCAGGATATAACCTGTTGAGCGCTCTGTGGATACGACCCTGATCGTAAGGTCCATAGAAGGGCACTTTGTAGAAGGAGTGATCGTAGTAGGCAGACTGTGTCTCACCACCCAATGATTCACGCTTCTGCCACTTGATACCACCTACAGCGGGCTCAGTTACTTGACGCCACTCACCTGCATTATCATCGTACATCTCGTAAGTAATTTCTTTATTCATCATACCAGTAGTATATGTGATTGTTGGGTA